>Ga0334894_1000007_pt1 | contig 422409 bp, 394 predicted proteins | sample GraSluR3_MG_6_FD_207225 | JGI IMG/M metagenome (GOLD analysis project Ga0334894, IMG submission 207225) | Sludge microbial communities from methane-producing bioreactor in Wageningen University, Netherlands - Granular Sludge_12_05 R3 | ecosystem: Engineered > Bioreactor > Anaerobic >...
GTATCTTGGTACTTATTAATCATTTTCTTTAAAGCGCCCCGTTGATCGATGGCGAGTGCGGAAATCACACCATTTTTGTCACTTAATTGTTTGATAAAGGCTTTTTTTGCTTCTGTTGTCATTTGTATATTCCTCCTAATATTTTTCTAAACTAAAGACACGTTTAATTGATTAAATAACTTTTGATAATTATCTAAATTAATGTGTCCGGTTACAGCTTCTTGCGCATTAAGCATACCCAAAACATTGGCTTTTTTCAAGACATCGTTATCTGAATCACCATTATTAATTGCAGAAGTTAGACCTGCTACAGTTGAATCACCAGAACCAACCGGATTGACAACTTCAATTTTGGGAATTTCTACACGGTAAAATTTATCATTATGTTTAGCAAAAGCACCCTTTGCGCCCATTGAAACAACGATCCATTCCACGCCGTCAAAGAGGCTATCTTGTAATGCTTCTTTTAGTACTTCAATATTGTCACTGACATCGCGGCCTAATAAGTCTGCTAGTTCTTCGGTATTAGGTTTAATAAGAAGTGGTTTAGCCTCCCCTTGTAAAGCCAATTTCAAAGATTCACCTGAACAATCTAAAATGACCGGTTTATGATACATGTGACAAATTGTAATCATTTGGGCATAGAAATCTTTCGGTAAACCTGTTGGTAGACTTCCAGAAAAGGAGAGGATACTGGCATCTTTAACTAAATCGGTAAAATGATTTAAGAAAACCTCAGCTTCTGCATCTGAAATTACCGGCCCACTTTCCAAAATTTCGGTTTGTTTGCCTTCATGTAAGATTGCAATACAGTTTCTAGTTTCGCCATTAATTGGACTAAAAGAATGTGTAATTCCCGCTTCATCCAAATCCTTTTTGATACTTTCTCCTAAAAAGCCACCTAAAAGACCACTAGCTGTTACTTCATCTTCTAACTGTTTTAAGACCCGCGTGACATTTAACCCTTTACCACCAGCAGTTTTTTTTACATCAATTACACGATTGACTGTATCAAGCCTAAACGTTTCAAGGGGATAAGAAATATCAATCGAAGGATTCATCGTAATGGTTACAATCATAATCATGCCTCCATTTAATCAATTATTTTTATAATTTTATTAATCGTGGTATTCGCCCCGATCCCATTTTTCTAAGAATTCATCAAAATAATGAGGATCTGCTTGGGCTGGTTTAGCACCTTCCACTCCATTAATTTTTTTTATTAATACTTCATTTTCCGGTGTTTTTTTATACTCAGCTTTAATGAAAGCTTCAATAATATCATTAATCAAAAATTCACCTGTAATTTTCCCACCAAAACCAATCACGTTGGCATTTAGCTGTTCTTTGGCATAAATAGCCGTTGTCATATCTCGTACCAAAGCTGCTCGCACTCCTGGAACTTTATTAACCGCATTTGTAATCCCAACACCAGTACCACAAATCGTCACACCGAGATCAGCAGCACCACTAGTCACAGCTTCTCCAACACGTTTTCCATATATTGGATAATGCGTGCGAGTAAAATCGTAAGTTCCACAATCGATTACTTCATACCCTTTACTTTTCAAAAAATCCGCAACAGCAATTTTTGTGTCTGTAACAATGTGGTCACAACCAATAGCAATTTTCATGAGTATTCCTCCATTTTATTACGCCATTTTATTTAACATATCTACACGAATCTGATGACGTCCACCATCATAATGGGCAGCTAAGAATTCTTTGACAATATTTTTAGCCAATTCTTCTCCCACAATTTCAGCACCAATGGTAATCATCCGCGCATTATTGTGTTCTCTTGTCATATAAGCAGAACGTTCATCTGAAACCTCGGCGGCTACCATTCCTTTTACCTTTGTCGCCACCATAAAACTCCCTGCTCCATAACCGTCAAAAGCAATTCCCATTGATCCTTCATTTTCTTTCACATCATTGGCGATGGCTAAAGTTGAATCAACAAAATCTGATCCGTCAATGGATTTATCACTAACTTCATAACCCTCGCTAGTTAAATAGTCTTTGACAACATCTTTCAATTTTTTACCTTGTTCATCTGAACCAATTACAACCCGCATCACAGTTCCTCCTATTGCATGATATTTGTATATTGTTTATAGTAATTTTTTACCGCTTCATTGATGGTATCATCAGTGTACAGTCCATCAATTTTATTTAAGTTATAAAAATTATAAAAAGCATTCTGATTAAACTTATTTGCATCTGCTACCAAAAACTTTTGTTGCGCTTTATCTAATACTAGCTGTTGAAACTTTCCTTCTTCAATACTAAAAGTGGAAACAAATTCTTCCATAATACCGTTTACACCGACAAAAGCTTTTTGAATACTTAATTTTTGAATTGTTTCAATGGCAATTGACCCCACAAAAGCACCAGTAATTTTTCGATATGCACCACCAATAAGATATAAATCGTGTTGCTCGTTGGTCGTAAGTAAATTGAAAACAGGTAAGCTATTGGTAATAATTCGTAACCTTTTTTGGGGTAAATATTTTGTCATCAATTCAATTGTTGTCCCTGTACCAAGAAAAATGGTATCCCCTTCTTGGATGGCCGCGGCGGCATTTTTAGCAATAAGTTCTTTTTCACGACTATGCAATTGTTTTTTTTCACCATGAGATAATTCAATCGGTTTTTCACTTTCAAAGCTTAGACTTTTAGCTCCACCATGTACACGAATCAAGCGATTTTGAGAAGCCAATTCGTCGAGGTCACGTCGAATTGTCATGTCCGAAACATGGAGCTGTTCTTGAATAAATTTTACCGTAACCACTCCATGCAATTCACATAAAGTCATAATGGCCTGTTGACGTTTTGTTTTCAGCATCTCATCACCTTCCTTTGTTATAATAAAACACTTATAAACAAAATTCAACATTTTTCTACGATATATGTTTATTTTTTTGCGTTTTTTTGTTTTAAAAGTAATTAACAGAATAATAAAACAAAAAAACAAACACTTTCATGAACAAAAGTGTTTGCTTTCCTTGCGCAATATTTCATTTAATAATTTCAACTTTATCTTCAAAGATCTGAGAACTATTATATTCATCTGGATTGGTCACAACAGCAGTCACATCTTTTAAGTGATAAAAAGTATAGAAATCTTCTTTATCAATTTTTGAAGTATCCATGAGTAAATAGCGCGCAACAGAATTTTGTAAAGCAATGGACTGCGTTTGCCCTTCTTCAATCGTCGCGGTCATAATTTTATCTTCTTTCAATGCATTGCAACTAAAAAAACTTTTATGAAAATGCATATTGGTTAATGACATATTAGCGATATCACCAAAAAAAGAACGCGTTCGCATACGCATTTCCCCGCCAATTAGATACACTTTCAAATTTCCTCGTTTATGACTTAATATTTCAAAAACTGGTAAACAATTTGTAACAACACGCAATGAATCGTGTTGTATTAGTTGCGCTAAAACTTCAATTGTCGTTCCCGGTCCTAAAAAAATTGTTTCTTCTTCATTAATAAGTTCCAAAGCTTTTTGTGCGATAAATCGCTTTTCTGGCATATTCATAATTTGTTTATCCGAATGAGATAATTCTTCTTGTCGATAAGTATGGATCGTTTGGGCACCGCCATGTACACGCTTTAAGCGGCCTTGATCTTCTAATTCAGTCAAATCACGCCGCACTGTCATATCAGAAACATTCAAGCGTTCCACAATATCTGCGACACGAATCGTTCCCTTTTCATCCACCAAAGAGACAATTGCGTTAAAACGCTCCTCTTTTAACATTCAAAATCCTCCTTGCAGTATATATTTTTAACTATTACGCTATTTAAAATAGTAGCGTTTTACTTTTACTATTCAAAAGGAGCCATACACGTGTATGACTCCTTTTTTCTAATCAAACATAGAATCAAATAAAGATAGTTGATTTTCATCTGGTAAATCTTTTAAGACACCATTTTCTGACATATATTCAATCAATGTTTTCGAAACTTTCCCACGATTAGCCAAGTCTTCTTTTGAAAGAAACGGCCCGTCTTTTCTAGCTTCAACGATTTGTTTCGCAACGTTTATACCCAAACTTGGAACCGCACGAAATGGTGCAATTAGTTTATTGTCTTCAATTACAAAATTCACCGCATCTGATTTATACAAATCAATCATGCCAAATTCCATTCCACGTTCTAACATTTCATTGGTTAACTCTAAAACAGTTAACAGATTCTTTTCTTTGGTGGAAGCTTCCATCCCTTTGTCCGTGATTTCTTTCATCCGATCTTTGACCGCATCTTTTCCTCTTGTCATAGAAACTAAATCAAAGTCATCCGCACGAACTGAAAAATAAGCACAATAATATAAAATTGGATAATAAACTTTAAAATAAGCCACCCGTAACGCCATTAAGACATAGGCGGCCGCATGGGCCTTAGGAAACATATACTTAATCTTTGAACAAGAGTCAATGTACCAATCCGGCACATCATTTTCCCGCATCGCAGCTAAATAGGTTTCTCTTAACTCATCTGGAATTTTATTCCATTGTCCTTTCCGAACGGTTTCCATAATTTTAAAAGCCATACCACTTTCCAGACCTGCGTGCATTAGATATACCATGATATCATCACGACAACCAATTACTTCTGCCAAGGTTGCTTTTCCTTGCCGAATTAATTCTTCTGCATTACCTAACCAAACGTCGGTTCCATGAGAAAGACCAGAAATTTGTAATAATTCTGCAAAAGTCGCAGGATGCGTTTCTTCTAACATGCCGCGTACAAATCGTGTTCCAAATTCGGGAATACCTAATGTACCGGTACGTGAATAAATTTGATCTTCTGTTACATCTAAAACTTCTGGGCCATCAAATATTCGCATGACGTTAGGATCATCTGTCGGAATTGTTTTTGGATCAATGCCCGATAAGTCTTGTAACATCCGAATTACAGTGGGATCATCATGACCTAAGATATCCAGTTTTAAAATATTATCGTGAATAGAATGAAAGTCAAAGTGTGTGGTTTTCCATTCTGCACTTAAATCATCAGCTGGATATTGAATTGGGGTAAAGTCATAAACATCCATATAATCTGGAATAACAATAATTCCCCCCGGGTGCTGACCTGTCGTTCGTTTTACCCCGGTAGCCCCTTGTGCCAACCGATCGATTTCCGCTGCACGTAATTGCATATTATGATCTCTTTCATAGCCTTTCACAAAACCATAAGCGGTTTTATCGGCAACTGTACCAATTGTTCCAGCACGATAAACATAATCTTCTCCAAACAATACTTTGGTATAGTTGTGAGCTTCGGGTTGATATTCTCCCGAGAAATTCAAATCAATATCGGGAACCTTATCGCCTTTAAAGCCTAAGAAAGTTTCAAAAGGAATATCGTGACCATCTTTATTCAGACGGGTACCACATTTCGGACAAGCTTTTTCCGGCATATCAAAACCTGAACCGTAAGAACCATCTTCATAAAATTCTGAGTACTGGCAATTTGGACAGTAATAATGGGGCGCTAAAGGATTTACCTCTGTAATCCCTGTCATTGTAGCCACAAAACTAGAGCCCACTGATCCTCTGGAACCAACTAAATAGCCATCTTCATTACTTTTATGCACTAATTTTTGAGAAATCAAATAAATAACGGAAAAGCCATTTCCTATAATTGATTTTAATTCTTTTTCCAATCGTTTTTCAACAATATCCGGCAGCGGATCGCCATATAACTCTTTGGCCCGGTTATAACTTAAATTGGTGATTTCTTCTTCTGAACCCGGAATTTTAGGTGTATATAATTTATCTTTAACCGGGATAACTTTTTCACAAGAATCTAAAAGTTTATTGGGATTTTCCACGACGATTTCTTTGGCCGTTTCTGCACCTAAAAATTGAAAGGCAGTTAACATTTCATCTGTGGTACGAAAATGAACAGCCGGTAAACTATGACGATTTAGTGGATTTGCGCCACCTTGTGAATTAATTAAAATTTTACGATAAATAGCATCTTCTTCATTTAAGTAATGCACGTTCCCAGTAGCCACTACAGGTTTATTAAGCTCATGTCCAATTTCTACCAAATTGCGGATAATATCCTCCAAATCAGCTTCATTTTTGACCAATTCTTGTTCAATCAATGGTGCATATACTGCTTTAGGCATGACTTCAATATAATCATAAAACTTTGCTCTTTCTTTAGCTTCGTCAACACCTTTTTGCATCATGGCAACAAAAACTTCACCCTTATCACAAGCTGTACCTAACAAAAGTCCATCTCTTAATTTTGAAATTTCTGAGCGGGGAATTCTGGGAACACCACCGTGAAAATATTTAACATTGCCCATTGAAATTAATTTAAATAAATTTTTTAGGCCAACCTGGGTCTGGGCTAAAATAGTAGCATGAAACGGTCTTGCCGCTTTAAAAGAGTTCTCTCCTCCGACATGTCGATTTAAATCTTCATGATAGTGCATATCGTGATTTTCTATTGCTTCTTTGACAAAAATCCAAGCTAGATGGCCGGTAGCTTCAGAGTCATAAATGGCCCGGTGGTGTTGTTCCAAACCAACACCAAATTTTTTCGTTAAAACACCCAGGCCGAAACGTTTAAATTCTGGATACAAATAGCGCGCCAATTCCAACGTATCGATTACAGGATTTTTGGCTTCCGGCATTTCCAAACGTTTATACGTAGTATTAATAAATCCCATATCAAAAGAAGCATTATGAGCAACTAATACGCTGTCTTTAGCAAATTCAGTGAATAACGCCATCACTTCTTTTTCTGGCTTTGAACCTCGAACCATTTCATCGGTAATCCCGGTCAAATCTACTGTCGTTTTTGATAAAGGATGACCTGGATCAATAAATTCATCAAATGTGGCAATAACATTTCCCTTATGCATTTTAACAGCTGCTAATTCAATAATCGTATCATAGACAGCAGACAAGCCTGTAGTTTCCACGTCAAAAACGACATAAGTTGCATCTGTTAACGATACATGTGCTGGATTATAAGCAACCGGAACACCATCATCAACAACGAAAGCTTCGACACCGTATAAAACTTTGACCCCAGCTTTTTCTCCAGCATGATAAGCATCAGGAAACCCTTGCGCGCCCCCGTGATCTGTGACCGCAATCCCACGATGCCCCCACTTTCCAGCCTGGGCAACTAGGTCTGAAATACTATTTGTTGCATCCATAGTACTCATGTTGGAATGCAGATGAAGTTCCACTCTTTTTTCATTTTCAGGTGCATAATCTTTGCGAGGCTCATGTTTTACCTCTGCAATATCTTGGGCAATCATGACTAAATCGCGTTGGAAAGTATCTTCTTGAATACTTCCGCGAATCTTCAACCATTTTCCCTTTGTTAAGGCATCAAAAATTTGTTCATCTTTTTCCCCATTGGAAAACTTTTTAACGATAAAAGATGAAGTATAGTCGGTTACTTTTAACGTCAATAATTTACGTTTAGTTCGAAGTTCTCGTACCTCAGCGTCAAAAACAAATCCTTCAAAAGTAACACGTCGTTCTTCTTCGACAATATTTACCATTGGCATAATTGGTTCATCACTAGGGATATTACGCCCTAAGACAAGCGGACCGAGCACTGGATTTTTTTCTTGTTTTTTCTTTTGTTCATGGAGCGCCATATTTTCTTGGGCCTGTTGCATTAATTGTGCATGTTGTTCTTCTTGTCTTTGTGCCATTTCTTGCATAGCTTGGGCCCCTTTTGCTTCGTCAAAACGGGGTTCAATCCGAAATTTAGTAAAACCAAAATCTTGATAGCTCATTTCCATCTTCGGTAAATACTCACTTGTTAAATACGAAATAACAGCTTCATTTACGACTGGAAGAATAATTTTATTATTTTCTTTAAATGGGACTTGTCCTTTTACAGCTTGCTCCACTGCTTTAGTACTACAATTCTGTTGCATTGCCAAAAACCAATAGTCTTGTAAAATTGCTTCGTCAAAATCAGCTTGAACTACATTTATGTGCAACTTCACATTGGCTATTTCGCTGAAAGCTAATTGTAGCTTTTGCCAAATTTTTTGATATAAAGCAGCAGGTAAAATTTCGGCTAAAGACAAGGTGAATTCCCAAACGCGCGATTTCCGATGGACAACTACCTCGGTAATTTCGCCGTCTTTTAACAAGGGATGCTGTCTTTCTTCTGGCGCCAAATCGATTTGCTCTAATAAAATCGCAAACCGTTCTTTTTCATTTGCCAAAAAATCTTCCCCTTTCTTATAAAACCACTATTACTTATTATTAAAACTATAATCTTTTGCAAATAAAATTAAGTCTCTTCATTTAAAAGGTACCTGAAATAGTATAAGCCATATTTGCAATTATTGCACTCATAAAAAAATGCCAAACATTGAAACTTGTTTGACATTTTTAGTGTGAAATATTTTATCCATTTGTCTATTATTCACGAAAATTCAAGTGTTTTACTTTTCCGACAAGTTTTAAAAGAACCAACGTTGAATATCATTCCACGTTACTAAAACCATCAGTAAGAGTAAAAAGCCAAAGCCAATTAAAGTTAAAATTCCTTCTTTTTCTTGACTAAGGGGTTTGCCACGAACACCTTCGATGATATTGAGCACAATTTTCCCACCATCTAACGCTGGAATTGGCAATAAATTCATTACTCCTAAGTTCATGGAGATCACCGCCATTAATACCATTACCGTCAAAGGTCCTTGTTTAGCCGCTTCGGATGACATTTGAAACATCGCAACAGGGCCGCCTAATTTATTGATATCGGGTTTAGCAATTAGATTTCCTAGAGCTCGCAACAATTGTACTGAGCTATTTGCTGCTTGTTTAATTCCTCCAGTTAACTTCCCTATTACGCTAGTATCCATCGGGGCTTGAACACCAATCCGAACAACTTCTTGACCATCAATTTTTTCTTTTTTAGGAGTAACTTCTGCAGTAATTGTTTTATTATTTCTTTTAATGGTAAAATGTAAAACTTCATTTTTGCTGCTCGTAATCGCCGCTGTTAGATCCTCCCAAGAAGAAATCTTTTGTCCGTCAACGCTTTCAATAGCATCGCCTGCTTTTAAGTTTGCTATTTGTGCTGGCGAATTGTCACTAATGGTACCGATTTTATTAGTATCGGTTATTGGCACACCACCTTGCAAGAAGGTAATAATGATAAACAAAACAATTGCTAATAAAAAATTATTCATGGGACCTGCAAAATTAGTCAACATTCGTTGCCATAGCTTGGCTGATTGAAATTGTACATCTCGTGGTGCAATTCGTACCTCAACGCCATCAGATTCAATAATCGTTGCATCATGTAAAACAGCATATGACACAAGCTGACTTTCATCGCCATTTTGATAGCCAGAGACAAAGAGTTTATCTTCTAAATCAAATTCAGCCAATTCAAAAGGAAAGGCGGTTGCCAATTGAATTTTACTACTAGTATTAATCTGCTTTACTTTACCTTCATCATTTAAAACAAGGCCAATTGGCATCCCAGGGGTTAACTCTACTTCGTCTTCACCATTACCGGCCATTCGGACATAACCACCAATTGGTAGTGCGCGTAAAGTAAATGTGGTGCCATCTTTCCCTTGATGTCCCCAAATTTTTGGTCCCATTCCAATCGCAAATTCCCGTACTAAAATACCAGCTCTTTTGGCAAAAAAGTAGTGACCAAATTCGTGTATAATTACAATTACACTAAATACGAGAATAAATGTAATAAGTGTCTTCATATTTTGTCTTCCTTTCATTAATAGCTTTTGTCATACAAAAACTATTTTCCCCACACAAAAGCTGTGCTTTTACATTTTAGCATAGAAATAGCTTGGACAAAACTTTCCCATATCTTTTTGTCATTTTATCCTTGCAGTTTTTTAGAATCAACCATTCATCCAAATTTTTTAACAAAAAAACAGCCTCCAAAAGTAAGACAAAGGTCAAACTTTTAAAGACTGCCTCTATTTGTTTAAAAAATTCCAAATAAATGCATAATAGGAAAAACAAACAGCATACTATCAAAACGATCCAAAATACCCCCGTGGCCTGGTAAAATATTTCCTGAATCTTTTACGTCAAAATGACGTTTAATCGCCGATTCCACCAAATCACCAAACTGGCCAACAATAGAAAAAATAATCGTGAAAACGAGAACGAGTAGTAATGAATGACCAAAATCTTGTTTACTTTGGAAAATTACAACATAAATCGCTGCGACAACTACAGCAGATATAATTCCTCCAAGTGCGCCTTCAACTGTTTTATTCGGTGAAATTTCAGGCCATAATTTATTTTTGCCATATTGACGACCAATCATATACGCCCCAATATCTGTAGCCCAAACAATTAGTAGACCAAAGAATAAAATGATTAAACTCTCGCTGCGAGCGCTCACGAATTCACGAAAACCCATCCCTACATATAAACTGACCAAAACCGGAAAACCGGCTTCATCGATGGTATACAAATTTTTGGAAACAACGGCAGCACCTAATAATAACAATACCGTTAAATAGAACAACGAAAAATTATCGATATTGGCTGGTAAAAAGAAAAACCAGCGCTCTTTAGGCAATACAAGTAAAACAGCTCCGATTGCACTAATGATACCTTCAAAACTAATAATGTTTAGTTCTTTCATTCTAAATAATTCATAAACAGCCACTACAGCTAAAAACGCTGCAGTCACTTCAATTGCTACACCACCGACATAAATAATGGGAATAAATAATGCCAGTGCGACAACTGCTGTGATAACTCTTTGTCTCACAACTATTCCTCCTTTGTTTTACAATTTCAGCTATTTTTTTAAACCACCAAAACGACGATCACGATTTTGAAAAGTAGCAATTGCCATTTCCAATAATTCGCCGTTAAAATCTGGCCATAATGCGTCGGTAAAGAAAAATTCACTATAGGCAATTTGCCATAATAAAAAGTTACTGATTCGTTCTTCTCCACTAGTACGAATCAACAATTCAGGATTTTGTAATTCAGCTGGTAAAAAACCCGTCATTAAATGATTACTAATAACTTCTTCTGTAATATCTTCTTTACTTGCGTCATTTTCTTTGAATTCTGCATAAATATCTTTAAATGCTGTGACAATTTCTGCTCGACTGCCATAATTCAAAGCAAAATTCAAAACCATCCCCGTATTATCTTTTGTTTGCTCAATTGCTCGTTTTACAGCATCTTGGGTATGAGCAGGCAAAAATTCGGTATAGCCCATCACATGCACTTTGACATTTTCTTTGATTAATTCTGGAACAAATTTATCAAAAAAGTCCACTGGTAACTGCATCAAAAAACTCACTTCTTCTTCCGGCCGTTTCCAGTTTTCAGTTGAAAAAGCATATAAAGTTAAAACCTTTACCCCTAATCGCGAAGCGTGTTTGGTAATCGTTTTTACCGTTTCCATTCCCTCTTTGTGTCCAGCTACTCGTGGTAAACGACGGTTTTGAGCCCAACGCCCGTTACCATCCATAATAATCGCAATATGCTTAGGAACCGCTTTGTTACGATCGAAAGTAAACTCCGCCTCTTCTTGGACATATTTATTTTTCTGTGGAAAAAAACGCCACATAAAAAAGCCTCCTAACTTTTTTTACTTCACATAAATCATCTTACCTATTATAGCAATAATCAGAATGCTTGCCTATGAAAAGCAAGTAGGCTTTGCAAAATTATTAAAGGCTGTTATCCACATACTATGTCTTAAAAGCGCTTTTTTAGGAGAAGGAATGTTTCACAGAAATAATTTTTTTCCCCTTTATTGTCCTATTTTATAGTCACAAGGAGTTTTTGAAGCATAATTGTTCCACAAAAAAAGAGTTGCGCTTGAGTGCACAACTCTAAAAAATTTTTATTAGACTTCTAAAAGTTCTTTTTCTTTATCAGCCGCAATTTGATCCAATTGCTTAATGCTATCATCTGTTAATTGTTGCACATCTTTTTCTAAATTGCGCAAGTCATCTTCTGTGATATCACTATTTTTTTCTTGTTTTTTGTAGGCATCCATTGCGTCACGACGCACGTTGCGGACTGCAATTTTAGCATTTTCAGCTTCTTTTTTCACTTCTTTAGCTAATTCTTTTCGGCGTTCTTCGGTTAACTGTGGAAATACCAAACGAATTACTGTGCCATCGCTTTGTGGCGTAATGCCAATATCACTTGTTAGTAAAGCTTTTTCTACTTCTTTAATCATTGATTTATCAAAAGGTGTAATTAAAAGTACACGCGCTTCTGGTGTTTGAATAGAAGCCATTTGATTAAGTGGAGTAGGCACACCGTAATAAGGTACTAAAACCCGATCCAATAAGCCAGCGTTGGCACGCCCCGCCCGAATTTGTCCTAATGTGCGTTGTAAATTTTCAGCGACTTTTTGCATTTTTTCTTTTGCTTCTGTCATTGTTGCATCTGCCATTTTATTTCCCCCTCACTGTAGTTCCAATATGTTCGCCTAAAATGACACGACGAATATTTCCTGGTTCATTTAAATTGAAGACAACTAAAGGAATATCATTGTCCATACTTAGCGAGCTTGCAGTCGAATCCATTACTTGAAGACCTTTTGCAATAACGTCTAAATGAGTCAATTCTTCAAATTTAACGGCTGTATCATCTAATTTCGGATCAGCAGAGTAAACACCATCAACGTTGTTTTTTGCCATTAAAATGACATCAGCATTAACTTCTGCCGCACGTAATGCTGCAGTAGTATCTGTTGAAAAATATGGGTTCCCTGTACCGCCAGCAAAAATGACAATCCGACCTTTTTCTAAATGACGTTCTGCCCGACGACGAATATAAGGTTCTGCAATTTGACGCATTTCAATGGATGTTTGGACTCTTGTCGGTACGCCTTCATTTTCCAAGGTATCCTGCAATGCCAATGCGTTCATGACCGTTGCCAACATCCCCATGTAATCAGCTTGCGCACGTTCCATTCCCATTTGAGCCCCAATTTGACCACGCCAGATATTGCCACCACCGACAACAATTGCCATTTCAACGCCAAGTGCATGAACGTCTTTAATTTCTTTGACAATTTCTTTAATAGTAGGCGGTTTAATGCCGAAGCCCTCATCACCTGCTAATGCTTCCCCACTTAATTTTAGGACTACTCGTTGATATTTTGGTTTAACCATTTTGCTTCCTCCGTATCTTCTACTGACTATTGTAGCATAAATCACGAAAAGCTTTATGCCATTGTCAGTCATACCCGTTATTTTTTATAACTGGCTTTAAAAAAAGGGAGCGCATAAAATGCGTTCCCTACTATTCAATTGAATAGAATTATTTTTTAACTTGGCTCATAACTTCTTCAACAAAGTTATCTTCACGTTTTTCGATACCTTCGCCAACTTCAAAACGTACAAATGATTTCACTGTAGCGCCTTTTGAAGCAACGTATTGAGAAACAGTCATATCCGGGTCTTTAACAAATGGTTGGTCAACTAAAGAAATTTCAGCTTTGAACTTCTTCAAGCGGCCTTCTACCATTTTTTCAACGATATTAGCTGGTTTGCCTTCGTTTAAAGCTTGTTCGGTTAAAACAGTTTTTTCATGTTCTAATTCTTCAGCTGGAATTTGTGATTCGTCAACATAGCGTGGGTTGATAGCAGCTACGTGCATTGCAACGTCTTTTGCGACTGTTTCATCTGTTGTGCCATCTAAAACAGTTAATACTGCAATCCGTCCACCCATGTGTAAGTAGCCACCAAAAGCTGCATTGTCATCTTTTTCTACAACTTCAAAACGACGGAAACTAATTTTTTCACCGATAACTTGTGTTGCTTCAATTAATGCTGCTTCAACAGTACCTTTAGCAGTTTCTAATTTCATTGCAGCTTCCATATCAACTGGTTTGTTAGCAGCAACTAATTCAGCGATTTCTTTAACTAAATCTTGGAACATTTCATTTTTAGAAACAAAGTCAGTTTCTGAGTTAACTTCAACAACAGCTGCAACGTTACCATTTACTGCAACAGAAGCTAAACCTTCTGCGGCGATACGGTCATTTTTCTTAGCTGCTTTTGCCATACCTTTTTCTCTTAATAAGTCTACGGCTTTTTCAATATCGCCTTCAACTTCTACTAATGCTCGTTTTGCATCCATCATACCGACACCTGTCATGTCGCGTAATTCTTTAACCATTTTAGCTGTAACGTCTGCCATTTTTTGGTTCCTCCTCGAAGTTTGTTGCAGGTAAACTGCATTTCTTTAAAAAAAGCTGTTTCAAAGGAGAGTGAGGCTTGCCGCCTAGCCTTTGAAACAGCTCCGTGTCAAAAATTATTTAACTGAATTATTCAGCTTGGTTGTCGCCTTCAACAACGTCAACGATTTCTTCGATTGAAGTTGTGCCTTCAGCATCTTCTGATACGAAAGTTTCTTCAACAACTTGGTCTTCACCTTGGTTGCCTTCGATTAAAGCGTCAGCCATTTTAGCTGTGATTAGTTTAACGGCGCGAATCGCATCATCATTTGATGGGATTACAACATCGATTTCATCTGGATCACAGTTTGTATCAACCATCGCTACGATTGGGATATTCAATTTACGAGCTTCTTGAACAGCAATACGTTCTTTACGAGGGTCAACGATGTACATTACATCTGGAATACGAGGCATATCAGCGATACCACCTAAGAATTTTTCAAGACGTTCGCGTTCTTTGTTTAAGCCCACAACTTCTTTTTTAGGTAGTACTTCAAAAGTACCATCTTCTTCCATTTTGTTGATTTGTTTCAAACGAGCAACACGTTTTTGAATTGTTTCCCAGTTAGTCAAAGTACCACCTAACCAACGATGGTTAACGTAGAATTGACCAGCGCGAGTTGCTTCTTCTTTGATTGCTTCTTGTGCTTGTTTCTTAGTACCCACAAACAATGCAACGCCGCCTTCTTCTGCAACGTTTTTCATGTAGTCGTATGCTGCATCTACTAATTTAACTGTTTTTTGCAAGTCGATAATGTAGATACCATTACGTTCTGTGAAGATATATTTCTTCATTTTTGGGTTCCAGCGACGAGTTTGGTGACCAAAATGTACGCCGGCTTCTAGCAATTGTTTCATTGAGATTACTGCCATGATTTTGTTTCCTCCAATTTGGTTTTTCCCTTTCAAAAACGTCAAGCTCTTTGGCAGACTTTACTATTGTAAAGCACCCTGTCTCAGATCCGTTTTTGATGTGGATTTTTTTGTCTGTAGGTTTTCCCCACATCCTTTGCTATTATACCGATAATGAAGTTGAGTTTCAAGTCTGAAAGCATCTTTTTTTAAGATTTCTTTTTTTTATAAAAAAACGGATTTTTCTACACTTAAAACAGGAGATTTTTCTCATTTTACTTGTTATTAATTAGACTAAACCTGCTGCCGAAAAAGACAGATAATTCAAACATTGTCGTAAAAAATGTGATAATACGCATAAATTTAAGCTGATAAATATTCTACTGTATAAAAAATCATTAATAGCACTATCTTAAAACGAAGTATTTTGTTATGATGAGATTGCAAATTTTTTTGATAAAGGAGCATACCGATGCGTAAAGCAGACCGTCATTTATTAATTAAACAAATTATCAGCAACCAAACTGTTCGAACCCAAGAGGAATTACTGAATATTTTGGAAAGTCATGGTGTTAGCGCCACTCAAGCAACAATTTCTCGTGATATTCGCGATTTAAAAATCATTAAAGTCCCTGATGAAAACGGCGTTGCCCGTTTTGAAATTTTTCAAGGTGATCGCTTTGATGGCGATGGACGTGAAGAAGAACGTCGGTTGATCCACATGATAGAAGACGTTGTAATCAAAGTGGAGCGTGTGCAGTTTTTAACCATTATCGTGACGATTCCAGATAACGCCCAAGTTTTATGTGCCTTAATTGATGACATTGAAGTGCCAGAAAAAGTGACCACAATTGCTGGCTTTGATACGGTTATTGTCATCTCTCGCACTGAAGAAGATGCAGTTAAAATTGAAGAATATTTCAATTCTCATATTATTGCTTAATACATTTCCTTTTAAAACACTTTAAACAGTTAACTGTTTAAAGTGTTTTTTCTTTTCCACATCATTTAGGAGACCTCAAAAGGAATTTTTCTTAATTCAATGCTACAATTAAGAAAAGATAAACAAGATATCAAAAAGGAGGAATTCTTTATGCATTGGGCTTTTGAAATTGCTGAGACACTAATCAAACAACAGACAGACCCGAAAAGTAAAATTACTTGTGCGTCTGGTGTAAGTCCATCGGGTTATATTCATGTGGGAAATTTTCGCGAAATTGCTACCACCTATTTTGTCACTAAGGCATTAACACTTTTAGGCGCTAATCCTCGTTATATTTTGTCGTGGGATGATTATGACCGCCTACGAAAAATCCCCCAAAATGTTACAGGTGTTTCAAAAGAAAATATTGGCATGCCCTACACAAAAGTAGCCCCTCCAACAAAAGACACTTCAGCAAGCTCTTATGGAAATTACTTTGAGCAACTCTTTATTAATGACTTAGAGAAAATGGCGGTTAAACCTGAATTTATCTATGAAACAAAAGCTTACGAAAATGGGAATTATGATCAAGAAATCGCCTTAGTTCTCACAAAGCGCCAAGAAATCTATGATATTTTAAGTCGTTTCCGCTCAGAAAAAGCAGATGAAGAGGAACGAGAAAATTATTATCCAATATCTTTATATTGTGATAACTGCTATCACGACACAACTACGATTACCTGCTATGACGAAACAACGCGAACTATTTTTTATACATGCCAGCATTGTCAGCACGTCGGCCAACAAACAATTGGACAAAAACAAAGAATCAAACTTCATTGGAAAATTGACTGGCCTATGCGTTGGCAGTATGAAAAAGTAGCTTTTGAGCCTGGGGGCAAAGATCACTCTTCGAAAAATGGCAGTTTTGATGTTGCTAAGACAATTGCAAAGGAAATTTTCAACTGGCATGCTCCAATGTATCAACCCTATGATTTTGTTAACATCAAAGGACAAACAAAAAAAATGTCCAGCTCGACTGGTAATATTTTGACTTTACCCGATTTATTATCTATTTACACGCCAGAATTAGTATTCTATTTATACGGTAAATATCAGCCAAAAGCTCAATTTGATTTGGGATTAGATGACGATGTTTTGCGCAACTACGCAGAATTCGAACGCTTAGTATCAAAAGCCAAAGCAGGAAATTTGGATGAAACCAATCTCCAATTACTGCAACTGAGCGGAGCGAATCTTACAGAAAAGTATCCTGAATTCGGTCATGTTGTAAGCATCTTAGCGCTTACTGCCAATAATATTACCTTGGCACAAGAGATTTTAGAAAAAGAAGCAAGTTATACGAAAGAAGCCATCGCTTATATTTTACCGCGAGCCCAATATTGGATTGAAAATGACGCAAAAAATCGACTCATCACAATTTGCGATACCAAAAACGTGCCATTCTATCAAACACTAAGCCCCAACCTAAAACAACAAATAAAAAAATTCCGCCAACTTTTACCAAATGCAGCGAAGTTAACCGACGAAGAATTCATGCAGCAAATTTATGATTTAAGTAGTACCACCGATAAAAAAGAAAAGCGCGAGGCACAAAAAGCACTTTTTGCAGCACTTTATCAACTGACTTTAAACCAAGATCATGGTCCCCGAATTCCACTTCTAATCAAAGCAATTGGGATAAATAAACTGGACCAATTACTGTCCTTTGAGGGATAATGATGGTTTATTCACTTTCGGGTCTCGATAACTGCACCGCTTTTTTATTTGTTGGTTCTTCATTTACTGCCTTCTTACTTTTTTTAGGATTTATATTAAAAATCACAAAAGGTTTACTTTGGGCACGCACTTTTAAACAGTTCAAAAAAGACCAATACAATTGGTCCTACCAAAAAGAAAGAGAAGTTGGTCTAAAAATAAGTCGATTCATTTTAATGACAGTTCCACCATTTTTTCTGGTTTTTTTACTACTAATTATTTGGTTTCATTTTAAATAATTAGTCTTCAACGGTGACGAGCCAAAAATGATTTAATTGTCCTCTATGATTAAACATTCAAGCATTAAATAAATTATTCTTTAAAAGACAGCTATTAAAATCTGTGGTCGTTAAAAGTTAAAATAAAAAGGTAGCCTCTGATAAAACAGAGACTACCTTTTTATTTACATTTTATCTGGCGCGTGTAATCCCAATAGACGTAAGTCTTCTTTTAGTAAAACTGTCACAGCGTATACCAATGCAAGCCGTGCATCTTTTTGATTATCATCAGCCAAAATTTTCACATTCGCATAATACTTATTAAAAGCTTGTGCCAATTTGATTGCATGCTTCGCAATCACAGATGGTTCATAGTTAGTTGCTGCTTTCAAGATTGTATCTGGGTATTGTTGAATTAATTTTACAACTTCCCAAGACGCTTCATCATTTAAGGTGTAGTCAGCCTTTTCATCTGGTGTAAAACCAGCTTTTTCTAAAATACTCATTGCCCGAGCATGCGTGTATTGTACGTAAGGACCAGTCTCGCCTTCAAAACGCACGACTTCTTCTAAAGTGAAGTCAAATGTATTTAGGCGATCGTTTTTAAGGTCGTGGAAAATAACAGCCCCCACACCCACTTGTTTGGCTACTTCATTTTTATTTTCCAAGTCAGGGTTCTTTTCAGAAATTTGTTCTTTAGCAGAATCAATTGCTTGATTTAATACTTCTTCAAGTAAGACGATTTTACCTTTACGCGTTGATAATTTTTTGCCACCTTGCGTAATTAAGCCAAATGCAATGTGATGCATATCATCAGACCAGTCAAAGCCCATTTCTTTTAAGACTGCTTTTAATTGTTTAAAGTGATAACTTTGTTCGTTGCCCACCACATAAATTGATTGGGCAAAGTCATAGGTGCGTTTGCGATATAAAGCCGCCGCTAGGTCACGGGTGATATAAAGCGTAGCACCGTCAGACTTACGAATCAAAGCTGGATTTAAATCATAAGCAGATAAATCGACGATTTCTGCACCACGATCTTCTTTTAATAAATGTTTTTCTTCTAATAATTCAATAACTTCATCCATTTTATCGTTGTAGAAAGCTTCACCGTTTAATGAATCAAATTTCACTTCTAACATGTCATAAATCTTATTGAATTCCTTCATTGATTCATCACGGAACCATTGCCATAATGAAACAGCTTCTTTATCGCCGTCTTCTAATTTTTTGAACCAAGCACGTGCTTCATCATCTAGTTCAGGCTGCGTTTCAACTTCTTCATGGAATTGTACGTATAAACGTAATAATTCGTTGATTGGCTGTTCCTTAACAGCCTCTTCTGAACCCCATTTTTTATAGGCAACAATTAATTTACCAAACTGCGTACCCCAGTCACCCAAGTGGTTGATCCGAATCGGATTATAGCCAATCTTTTCCATGATAAAACCAATGGAATTACCGATAACAGTAGAACGCAAATGACCCATTGAAATAGGTTTGGCAATATTTGGAGAAGACAAGTCAATTGGTACATTACGATTTTCGCCGATATTAGCATCACCATAGTGTTCTTTTTCTTTTACAACAGTTGCTAAAACTTTTTCTGAGATCGCTCCTTTGTTCATAAAGAAGTTTAAGTATGGTCCTACTACTTCAATTTTTTCGAAATTGGCGCCATCGATTTTTTCCGCTAATTCTGGCGCGATTTGTTGGGGTGCTTTTTTGTATGCTTTAGCTAATGCAAAAGCTGGAAATGCTACGTCACCATGATCGGCCGCTTTAGGATTTTCCAATAGTTTTTCAATTTGTTCCATTGATAAATCATCTTTTAATACAGCATAAAGCGCTTTTGCTACGACATCTTTATTGTTCATCTGATATCCTCCTTAGATTAAAATGAGCGTAAAACTCATCAGTTACCATTATTTTACAGTTTAATTGCCACCAAAAACCAGTTAGACCCTTTATCACAGTAGAATTTTGCCAATAAAAAAAGCCCCTAACGATAATCGTTAGAGACGAGACTTCCCGCGGTACCACTCTTGTTGTCTGAAGTTCAGACCAGCTTCTTCTATAACGGTAGATCGCCGTCTGCTTTTAATAAGCAAATTTTCCCAAGTGCGCTTCATATCTGTCTTTCCATTTGGCTTACACCGTCCCAAATTCGCTAAGCTTTCTAACAAATACTACTCTCTTGTTCACAAAATCAATTATTAAACTGACACTGATTATAACAAATACTTTTTTTTCTGGCTAGTCTTTTTGTCATTATTTTAAAACAACAAGTATTTTATTTGATTTTTTAACAAAAAGTGTACATTTATAACCGGTATTTCAAAAAATACCTCCACTGTACCCTAAAGGAGAAAAATGTACAGCAGAGATATTTTTTAACAAAATTATGGATTAATCAGCAACCACAATTGTACCAGCTTCATTAGCTAATAGATTTTCAATATTTTCCAATGAAGTAATGATTGCTTTGCCTTCAGGGCGAGCTTCAACAAATTCAATACATGCTTGCACTTTTGGTAGCATGCTGCCTGGTGCAAACTGATCTTCTTTAATATATTGTTTCATTTCAGAAACAGTTACTTGTTCTAATTTCTTTTGATCTGGTTTTTGATAATTTACATAAACATTATCTACGCCAGTCAAGACAATTAAAAGATCTGCGTTGATGATTTCAGCTAATTTTTCAGAAGCAAAATCTTTATCAATTACCGCTTCACGGCCTTCTAAACCTGTTTTAGTTTCAACAACAGGAATTCCGCCACCACCAACAGAGATAGTTACGACACCTTGTTCTACCAAACTTTCAATTACGCGTGCTTCTTTAATAGAAAGTGGTTTTGGTGAAGCAACAACTTTACGCCAGCCACGGCCTGCATCTTCTTTGAATGTAACGTTGCCAGCCGCCATTTGTTGGTTGGCTTCTTCTTCAGTAAAGAATGGACCCACGGGTTTACTTGGATTATTAAAAGATGGATCATCTTCTGCAACAATCACTTGTGTCACTAAAGAAACAACATCTTTATCAATGCCTTTTTCTTTTAAGATTGAACCCATTTCATTTTGTAACCAGTAGCCGATTGAACCTTCAGTCATTGCTACACAAGTGTCTAAAGGCATAGCTGGTGTTTTTTCAGAGTCAGCAGCTGCTTGTTGAATCAATAAGTTACCAACTTGCGGACCATTACCATGAGAGATGATTAATTCATCCCCTTGTTCAATAAATTGTACCAAATATTTTGCTGTTTCTTTTAATGCATGTTGTTGTGCTTGTGCGCTTGCATCGTCAGATAAGATTGCATTGCCGCCCAAAGCTACAACGACTTTCCGTTTTGCCATAATTATCGCTCCTCGTAAGAATTTTCGACAGTTTTTAGAAACACCAAAACAAGCCAGCTCTTTTGACAGGCAAAAGGCTCAAAGAACTGACTCGTCTTAGTTAAAGTAGGTTTTTAATTTAGTAGCGATTAAGCGCGTGGAATGAACAGATTACCTAATGTTGCAGCCATGATAGCTTTGATTGAATGCATACGGTTTTCTGCTTGATCAAATTGACGAGCATATTTAGAACGGAATACTTCATCAGTAACTTCCATTTCAGTGATGCCAAATCTTTCTTTCATTTGTTCGCCATAGACAGTGTTAGTGTCATGGAATGCTGGTAAGCAGTGCAAGAAGATTAAGCGATCTGTATTATGTGTTTTTTCAATCATTTCCATGTTGATTTGGTAAGGACGCAATAATTTGATACGTTCTTCAAATTTGTCTTCTTCACCCATTGATACCCAAACATCTGAGTACAATACATCAGCGCCATCAACGCCTTTATCAACATCGTCTGTAACCATTAATTTAGCACCAGATTTTTCAGCAAATTCTTGTGCCATTTTTTGAATTTCTTCTTCAGGTTGTAAATCTTTTGGTGCTACGATACGTACGTTTGTACCTAAAATTGCACCTGTTACCAATAATGAGTTTGCCATGTTGTTACGGCCATCACCACAGTAAGCTAATGTAATATCTTCAACAGTTCCGAAGTTTTCTTGAATTGTTAAGAAATCGGCAATCATTTGTGTTGGATGCCATTCATCTGTCAAACCATTCCATACTGGAACGCCTGAAAACTCAGCCAACTCTTCAACCATTTTTTGGCTGAATCCGCGGAATTCAATCCCGTCAAACATACGGCCCAATACTTTGGCAGTATCTTCAGTAGATTCTTTTTTACCTAATTGGATATCATTTGCTCCAAGATATTCAGGATGTGCACCTAAATCAATTGCAGCTGTAGTAAATGCAGCGCGGGTACGAGTAGAAGTTTTTTCAAATAATAGAGCAATATTTTTGCCTTCTAAATAGTGATGTGGAATACCGCGTTTTTTAAGATCTTTCAAATGTTCAGAAAAATCGATTAAATATTGAATTTCTTCTTTTGTAAAATCTTTTTCTGCTAATAAGCTTCTGCCTTGGAATACTGATTCTTTCATAAGTTGAGCTCTCCTTTAGTTAAATTTCACTTGGTCCGCTAAGGCAGCTTAAAGCTGCCCGCAGAACCAATTCATACCTTTATTTTTTTAAATCTTCACGTACTAATGGTTGACTCATGCAACGAGGACCACCACGACCGCGTGATAATTCTCCTGAATGGATTTCTAACACTTTGATACCATAGCTACGCAAAATTTCGTTTGATACATAGTTACGATTATACGTTACCACTACACCTGGTGCAATTGCTAAAGTATTTGAACCATCATTCCATTGTTCACGAGGTGCAACGATTGCATCGCCATCACCCGTTGGAATTAATACTAAATCATCTAAGTGTAATAAATCTTTTAATGTGCCGTGTAAGTCATTTGTTTGTGTGATTGTAATATCATCACCATTTGGTTCTAAGATAAAGCAATCGATTTTACCGTCAGCATCTTGAATAGCTGGATGAATAGTAAATTTGTCATAATCAACCATTGTAAATACAGTATCCAAGTGCATCATAGCGCGATTATTTGGAATTTTAATAGCTAGAACTTTTTCAAAGCCAGCGTTTTTAGCAAACATATTACGAGCCAATTTTTCCAAAGTTTTAGCACTTGTTCGTTGTGAAATACCAACAGCCAATACTTCATGACTAAGAACTAATTCGTCCCCGCCTTCGATATGTCCTTCAGCTTCGCGATCTAACCAAACATCAACTTTACCAGCAAAACGTGGATGATGTTTTAAGATATATTCTGTGAATAGTGATTCACGACGACGCGCTTCAAAAGTCATTTTGTTAACAGTCATCCCGTTACCAATTGAAGCAGAAGGGTCGCGTGTGAAGTATAAGTTAGGCATTGGATCCATATAAAATGGATATTCATCATCAGCAGATAAATCTAGTAATGAACGAGATTTAACGTCGATTTCTTTTGTGCGAACACCTGCCATGATTTTATCAACCATGTCTTGTGTATCCATGCTTAGTAAATATTCAAACAAGCCTTGACGTACTGTTGCAGAATCAATATGAGATTCATCTAAAATGCGATTTAAAAATTCTTCTTTCACATTCCCAGCATCAATTGCTTCTGTTGATAATTTTTCTAAATAAAGTGTTTCTGCCCCATTGTCTTGTAATACTTTGGCGAACTCGTCATGCTCAGCTTGGGCATTTGGCAAATATGGAATATCATCAAATAGTAAACGATCCATAATGTCTGGAGTTAAGTTTTCAACTTCTACGCCAGGTCTTTTCAATAGAACAGTGTTCAGTTTTCCAATTTCGGAAAACACGTGAATTGGTTTGTCCATTTTTTATTGCCTCCTTGTTATTGATTACATTAATAGATTAACCCTTAAAAGAAAGGGTTTTCAAATTTATTCGGCATTACAAACGAGAAATATTTCACATTATATTGGTTGTTATTTATATTTACCCGTATAACGGATAAAACAATCATAACAAGGACTATATTTATTCATTTTTAACAAAAAAAAAATATTTATTCATTTGTATTTTTTTTTTGCATATAAAATTATTTTCTTTATTATCAATGATTATTAAAGTTGAAAACGCATACTTTTTTATCGTTTTGTATATTTTCGATATACACCAAGACCTTTTATTCATTTTTATCAATTTCTTTCAATAAAAATTCGAATTAGAATTCTTCATTATTTTTTTGTAGTCAAACCCCCTTTTACAACGAGTTCGCTCTTTACAAAGCCTTAGAAAAAGGCAACAATATAAAATAGAGAAAAAAAGAGCAAAAAGGAGTTAGTCAGTTATGTATGCGGATAAAGTAGATTACCAATTTTCTCGTCTAAGATACCAAGCAGATTTTGAACATCTCACTGAGGAAGAATTCCAACTTTTAAAAGCAAATGTATTATTGCGTTCTTATAAAAAGGGACAAGTTCTTTTTGATGAAGGAGATGCCAGAGATCGCCTTTATTATGTAATAGAAGGTCTAGTTAGAATTGAACGATATGATGAAAGTGCTACTTATTACTATTATGATTATGTTTCAAACAACAGCGTTTTTCCCTTAGGCGGCGTATTTGAAGCAGAAGTCTATACACACAGTGCACAAGCCATGACCGATATTGAAACTTTCTATTTTCCGACCCAAATCTATGAACAAATTTGTCAAAAAAATAATGAGCAATTACTTTATCTTATTAAAAAGCAAAATAAAATTATCGAAAGCCATCAATTAAGGCTACAAACCGGTCTAACTTCAAATGCCCATGACCGCGTGACGCAAAATCTCTACATATTAAAGCGAGAATTAGGACAACAAGAATCTAAAACAAAAGTCACGATTCCTTTTCCAATTACCTTAAAAGAGCTTGCCGTCAATAGTGGTACAACGCGCGAAACAGCCGGTCAAGTGATTAAAAAATTAAAAGAAAAAGGATTCATTGACTACGATAAAAAGATTTTTACTTTTTATGAAGATGCAATCAAGTAAATTTTAAACAAAAAAAGTCAGAAAGAGTCATCTTACAATTATTTGATTTCATTTCCCCCAAAAATCCATCACCTTCAAGAAAATCACTCTTTCTTGACTACACTGGTATTGTATCTCTTTTTTCATTATTATTTTTTCAAAGTCAAGCACGCTTAAAAACATATTTTGAAAAAATATTAGGCTAATGCCAAACCAGGCTTAGCATTTAATCGATAATCACTAATATTTTGTTTTCTTAGCTCCACATGAGCCGCTGCTCCAATCATCGCTGCATTGTCCCCACATAAACGCAAAGGCGGTACAATCAGTTCGACCCCAGGAACTTTTTTTGGTAACTCTTCACTTAATTGTTCCCGCAAGCCTTGATTAGCCGCTACCCCGCCAGCAACTACTAATTGTTTAACCGGCCAATTTTGGCATGCTTTAATAGTTTTTGTAGTCAAAACATCAATGACACTAGCTTGAAAACTAGCCGCTAAATCTTCTTTACTTAATTCTGTCCCTTTTTGATTGGCATTGTGAACTAAATTAATAAAGGAACTTTTTAAACCACTAAAACTAAAATCATAATTATCGTCATGAATCATCGCTCTAGGAAAATTAAATGTATCATTGCCCAGATGTGCAAGAGCATCAATTTCTTTGCCACTGGGATAAGTTAAGCCCAATACGCGACCAACTTTATCATAAGCTTCTCCTGCTGCATCATCCCGTGTTTCTCCGATAATTTCATAAGCTCCATCATCTGCCATATAGACAAGCTCTGTATGCCCACCACTCACTAGTAAAGCCATCAAAGGAAATTGCAATGGTTTTACTAAACGGGCAGCATAAATATGTCCTGCCATATGATTCACTGGGATTAAGGGTAATTGATGTGCCCAAGCAAAAGCTTTAGCAGCTGCTATTCCAATTAGTAGTGAACCTACTAAACCCGGCCCATAAGTTACTGCAACTGCAGTTAAGTCTGCTGGTTTTACTTGGGCCTGTGCTAAAGCATCCTCTAGGCAAAGCGTAATTTGTTCCACATGATGACGGCTAGCAACTTCTGGCACCACACCGCCAAAACGTTGGTGACTTTTAATTTGAGAAGCGACAATATTACTTAATATTTCATGGCCATCTTTAATCACAGCCACACTTGTCTCATCACAGCTGCTTTCCACAGCCAAAATTAATTCAGCATTCATATTATTGCATTGGCCCCACTTTCTTTAACATAATCAAGGCATCTTCTACCGGATTTTGATAATAATCAGCCCGTCGACTAATAACTTCATAGCCATGAGCTAAATATAAATTTTTAGCAGAAAAGTTTCTAACCCGCACTTCCAAAAAAATCTGGTTAATCTTGGGAACTTTATCCACTAATTTCATTAAAATACCACCATATCCTTTATTTTGTGCTGTAGGATGGACTGCCAGGTTAGCAATTTCAATTTCATCAACAACTTTTTGATAAGCTAAAAAAGCGACAATCTTTTCCTTTTCTTCTATTACAAAGTAATGGGTCAAATCATTTTTTAAATCCGTTAAGTACTGCTCTTTTTTCCAAGGACTTCCCGTTTGATAGGCAGCCTCTGCCAAGTTATACAATGAATCGGCCAATTCCGTCAAGTTGTAGTCATTTTTTTCTTTAATCTTAAAATCACTCAATGTATTTCACCATATCTAAAGCATCTTCGTTTGTTTGATCGTAGTAAGCTGTCTTGATAGCCCGGGAAACATAACCTAATTTCCGATAAAGACGCTGAGCATCTCGATTGCTCAAACGCACTTCTAAAGACATCGTTACACATCCATGCTTATGGGCAAAGGATTCTAATTCTTGTAATAAAAAAGTGCCAATACCCACGCCTTGAAAATCTGGGTCAACAGCAATATTGGTGATATGCGCATCATTACCAATAATGCGACAGCCCCCAAAAGCAATTAAAGTTTCATTTTCCACACACAAATATAAATGAGGTAAAGGTGAAATTAACTCCGTCAAAAAAGCCGATTTAGTCCAAGGTAATTTTCCATGATAAACTTTTCTTTCCACAGCTAAAAGTGCTTTAATATCTTCATTTGTCACTTCGCGAACAAGCCACTCCGCATGGTCGGGATAAGACTGTGAGGAATAACCGGCTGATTTAAAAGGCGGTTTAGGAAAAAGTGCTTTAAATTTTTTCAACATAATTCTCGTCCCCAGTCCAATCTTGATGGGCTGCTATCCACTTTTCTTCTGCTTCTACACGTTTCAAATACAACGGCAAAAAAGCATGAATGTTGGCAACAGGTTCTTTTTTTGATCCCAATTCTGCTAATACGGCCCCGCTAGGAAGTTGCCAATGAGGAATATGATTTATCTTGGCTTGGGGTAACATTTCATTAATCTGATCCAAAAATTTTGCAGTATCTTCCCCCACAAATAAAATATCACTTTCATCAGCTAATTGTTGCACTAAATCAGTGAGAGCAATATGAGTGTCTGCTTTGATATTTTGCAGTTCATTTTTATGCCACTTATAAAGCCCAGTGTATACATTATTTCTTCTTGCATCAAACAAAGGAACAATAACGCCAGAATAGTTGCGGCAGTTTGCCGCTAATAAAGCAAGACTAGAAACACCAACTAACTCGCAATGTAGCGTGTCTGCCAATGTTTTTGCGGTAGTCACCCCGATACGCAGTCCGGTGTAGGAACCAGGTCCTTGGGCTACGACAATGCGATCAATGTCCTGTGGTGTTAATGCTACTTTTTCCATTAAGTCAGCAATCGCGGGCATTAAAGTTACGCTATGGTTTTTATTAACATTGGTCGTGATTTCTCCTAACAAATTATTTTTGTCCATCACGCTGACAGTTAATGTTTTATTTGATGTATCAAATGCCAATATTTTCACAGGGCTATCCTCTCCTTTAACTCTAATGTATTTTACCACAATTTTAAAAAAGTTAAACACAAGCTTATAAAAAGTAAGCAAAAAAATGTTAGCGTAGAAAATAAGATTCTGCGCTAACATTTTACTATTTTGATATTAATGTCGATTCTCTTAAAATCAATTTAGTCCCAATGGTAATTTTTCGCGGTACAGGGGCTTCATCTTTTTCAATTTGCGTCATTGTTTCTAAAGCCAATTCTCCCATCCATTCAGTTGGAACTTGAATAGTAGATAATGCTGGTGTGACATATTTTGCCACACTAACATCGTTAAAACCAATAACCGAAATATCTGCCGGTACAGTTAAACCCGCTTCATGAATTGCTTTTAAAGCGCCAACTGCCATTGCGTCACTTGCGGCAAACAAGGCACTGGGGCGTTCTTTGGTCGTTTGCAAGAACTCTTTTACTGCCTGATATCCCCCCTCAACGGTAAAATCACCGGTAATTTCAAATTGCGGCTTTAAAAGTCTTAATTGCTGTAATCGTTCCTTAAATAAGGCCAAGCGAGGATCTTTAATTTCATTATGAAAATCTTTTGTGAACTCGACTCCTGCTAAAATCGCAATTTTCTCATGTCCTTCTTTGATGAAGTGATCAATAACTAAATCTACGGCCTGGCGAAAATCAACGACTAAAGAATCAAAACCAGCAGACATTGCATCATAATCGACAAATAAAAGCGGCTGTGCCATTTTCTTTAACATTTTAATGTGTTTTGCATCAAATTTACCTAATGCAATAATACCGTCTGTTTTTAAGGCTGAAAGTTCTGATAATGACTCTTTTACCAAGTGAATGTTTAATTCTTCGGCTTTTCTTTCAATTCCCAAACGAATGGCCAAATAATATAGATCTGCTAACTCTTCTTCATCGTTATACCATTGCACTAACCGGATAACTTGTTCCGCCTTTTTTTGTTTATTTTTATATTTCGTATAGTTTAAAGCTTCAGCAGCTTCAAATATTTTTCGTTTGGTATCTTGTCCAACTGCTAGACCCGTATCATAATTTAAAACCCGAGAAACAGTGGCGGAAGAAACATTAGCTTTTTTTGCAATATCTTTAATTGTCGCCATTTTACACCTCCTTAGATTTTTCAAAGTGTTTCGTAAAATCAACTAAACCTGCTAAGCTTTCATCTTATTTATCTTTATCGGGAATATTCAAATATTGTCAATTTTTAAAGAGTAGCAGCAAAACGTAAAAAGGCATTTTGTCCAACAACATCCCGTTTAAAGACACCGGCGTCTTCTAAGACACGGGCAAAAATTTGACCTACTTCTTCACGAATGACTGCCATGGCATTTTCTTTTTTAAATTCGTGGCGCAACATCATTTCATCTGCCCATACTTTATGATATGCCGCTATTTCATTTGGCATATTTAATACATATTTTTCGACTTCTAACAACTCAGGTAATAAGCGGGGGGGTAATACTGCTAGCCCCATCACTTCAATCAGTCCAATATTTTCTTTTTTAATATGTTGCACATCCGGATGGGGATGAAAAATTCCGTCTGGAAATTCCGCTGAAACATTATTATCCCGTAAAACTAAATCCACTTCATACAATTCACCATTTTTTCTCGCAATCGGTGTAACTGTGTGATGGGCGGTTCCGTCTTCACTATATGCTTTTATCGATACACTTTCATCTGAATACTGCTTCCAAGCTTGCAAGATATACTCACAGGCATTAATCATTTCATTTTTATCCATTCCTTGCAGACGTATGACTGATAATGGCCATTTAACAATTCCCGCTTTAATATTTTTGAAAACACTCAAGCTAATTTCTTTTTCAATTGGGGCTTTGGCCATAGCAAAAGTATGCTTTCCACCTTGATAATGGTCATGGGATAAGATGGATCCGCCGACAATTGGCAAATCTGCATTGGAACCCACAAAATAATGTGGGAAAACCTCAATGATACTTAACAGCCGTTCAAAAGTTGCTCGACTAATTTTCATAGGACGATGCTCTTCTGACAAGATAATGCAATGTTCATTATAGTAAGCATAAGGTGAATACTGAAATCCCCAACTCTCCCCATTTAAATTCATTCGAATAATGCGATGATTGGTACGGGCTGGATAATCCACGCGGCCTTTGTAGCCTTCATTTTCCATACACAGCATACATTTAGGATAGTTAACTGTTGCCACACTGCGCATAGCAGCAATTTCTTTGGGATCTTTTTCTGGTTTTGAAAGATTGATAGTAATTTCCAAATTACCATATTCTGTTTCTGCAGGGAAAACGACATTCTTAGCAATGGCTCGTGTTTTGATATAGTCATTTTCTTGACACAATTGAAAGAAATAATTGGTTGCATCTTCTGGCTGCTTCGCATAATGCTGGGCAAAAAAAGCATTGACTACCGATGGAGGTGGCGTTAAAAAGTCCATTAATTGCGCTTCTAATATTTCTTTTTGCGCTAGACTATCATCAATCACGCCATTTTCTTTTGCTTTAGCAATTAATTTATCTAATAATACCAGTGAACTTTCCGGCTGATTTTCAAAAACAACTTTATCCAGACTATCTTCACCAATTAATGCGATAATACGGTTTTGGAGATAGAGGCGATCTAATTCCATATAACCACCGGCTTGAATTGCTAAAGTTGTAAAATCTACCACTGCTTGGCTGATATCCATCATTTTACCCCCTAGTCTTCATAGCCATGAGGATGACTAACGTGCCAATCCCAAGCAGTTTTAATAATATCTTTAATATCTGTATAGGCGGGTTGCCATCCTAAAATTTCTTTTGCTTTATCACTAGAAGCTACCAACGTCGCCGGGTCTCCCGCACGACGTGGCGCAACTTTAGCGGGGATTTCTTTTCCTGTTACGAGTCTTGCTGCTTCCAACATTTCCTTCACAGAGTAACCATTATTACTACCTAAGTTAAAGACATTACTATCGTTTCCTGCTTTTAAATATTCCAAAGCTAAAATATGAGCAGCAATTAAGTCTTCTACTTGAACATAATCACGAATACAGGTACCGTCTGGGGTTTTATAGTCATCACCAAAAATTTGCAGGGCTTCTCTTTGGCCTAAAGCAACTTGTAAAATAATCGGGACTAAATGTGTTTCTGGATTGTGATCTTCTCCAATAGAAGCATCTGATTTTGCTCCGGCAACATTGAAATAACGTAATGCCACATATTTCATACCATACGCGTTATCGCACCATTTCATCATTTTTTCCATCATTAATTTACTTTCACCGTAAGGATTTTTAGGAGCTGTTTCAGCAGTTTCTTTAATCGGCACAACTTTTGGTTCACCATATGTTGCTGCAGTAGACGAAAAGACAATATTATTTACATTATTTTCCTGCATCACTTCAAGTAAAATTTGCATGCCATAAACATTATTATTAAAGTATTTCAAAGGTTTTTCGACCGATTCACCGACTAAAGAACTAGCAGCAAAGTGAATGACCCCTTCAATTTCTTCTTTTTGAAAAACATTTTCTAAAAAAGACTTATCCCGCACGTCCCCTTCATAAAAACGAGCCGCTTGGTGAATTGCTTGTCTATGACCTGTTAATAAGTTGTCAACCACGACAACATCATATCCTTTTGTAATTAACTGGTCCACAGCGTGGGAACCAATGTAACCTGCTCCCCCTAATACTAAAATTGACATAATAAAACCTCCAGCTTTTTATTTTAATTTACGGGCACCGTCATCAATACTCGCTTTGTAAATATCCGTATCGTATCCAATCTTGGCTTTGTATGTTGTTTTTACATTTTCAGTAAAATTCGCAAATGCACTTGCTTTAACTAATGCAATCGCACAGCCACCAAAACCTGCTCCTGTCATCCGCGCACCTAATACACCTGTTTGCGCTTGAGCGGCCGCAACCAAAGTATCCAATTCGCTGCCTGTTACTTCATAATCATACTGCAATGATTTGTGAGATGCATTCAATAATTTGCCAAATGTGGCTAAATCACCTTTGACTAAGGCAGCTTTTGCCTTCTTTGTCCGTTCATTTTCAGTTACAGCGTGTTTTGCTCGTTTAATTAAAGTTTCATCCCCAATTAGATTTGTATTACTCAAAAATTCTTCTTCTGATAATTCACCTAATGATTGGATCGATAATTTAGTTTGCAAACGGCTTAAAGCATCTTCACATTCACTACGTCGTTCGTTATATTTTGAGTCGGCTAGTTCACGGCGCTTATTGGTATTCATAATAGCGACCACATAATCTCCAAATTCTGCTGGCACCATTTCATATTCCAATGTATTGGTGTCCAATAAAATAGCATGATCTTTTTGTCCCATCCCTATTGCAAATTGATCCATAATCCCGGAATTCACACCAATAAATTTATTTTCTACGCGTTTACCCGTTTGAACCAATTCAATCATTTTAACATCAAGTTGGAATAAATCTTTCAAAATAACACCAGTTAGCAGTTCAATCGATGCCGAAGATGAAAGTCCCGCCCCATTTGGAATAGTACCATAAAAAAGAATTTCCATGCCACTTTCAATGGCAAAGCCATCACTTTTTAAAAAGCGCACCATCCCTTTTGGATAGTTAGTCCAGTCGTGTTCCTTTTTAAATTCTAAATCATCAATAGAAAATTCAATAATTCCTTTTTCAGAAAAATTTTCTGAATATAGCCGCACTTTTTTATCATCTCGTTTACGCGCTAAACCATATGTTCCAATTGTAATTGAAGCAGGGAAAACATAACCACCATTATAATCTGTATGTTCGCCAATTAGATTAATTCGCCCAGGAGCAAAGTACTCCCCACTTGCTTGTCCGCCAAATTTTTCATTAAAAATTGTTTGCAACTCTTTCTCCATCAAAAACACCTCGTCTATTTATTTAGTAAATTTATTATAATTTATTTACTAAACTTTTTCAAACTTTTTTTATATAAAGTCAAGAGTAATACGTTGGAAAAAAAGAAGCAAAAAGGCTTATAACTTTTATTTTTAGATAACTTGTTACATAATATAATAAAAGCATGAACGGAGTGATTGAGATGAAAAAATTTGTATCTGGTGTTTTAGTGGGTACGTTAGCTACTGTTGCAGCTGCCGGTGCTTTTGTTACCGCGGTTAAAAAACAAGTTATCGATCCAATTGATGAAAAAGAAGCAATGATTGAAGAAAATCGAAAAAAAGCGATGCGTAAACGCGTTGCACGTTAAAAAAGCACACCCAATGGGTGTGCTTTTTTAACAGGTAAAGGGACGATACAATTTTTAGCAAGGAATAATGCCGTTATACCACGGTTGTTGCGATTTAGCCTCACAAATTAGCTCTCTACGGCAATAAGTCGTCTAGATAAGATGCTAAAATGATTGCTTGATTATGGGATGAATCTTTTGCTCCATATAATAAAGTAACAGACTCTTTTTCTTCTATCAGATTTAACAGCTTCTTCACCACGTTTTTATTTGGCTCTGCTTGTAATTCCGCTAAATACCGCTTCTTAAATTCCTCAAATTTTAACGGATCATGATGAAACCACTTTCTTAAATCGGTGCTAGGAGCAATCTCTTTTAACCAAAGGTCTATATGCGCATCAACTTTCTTTATTCCCCGCGGCCAAATGCGATCTACTAAAATTCGAAAACCATCACTTTTTTCATAATCGGCATAAATTCGTTTAACTTTGATCAACAGTTTCCCTTCTTTCTAATTCTCTACATGTGACACATATACTTATACTAATATTATACCCGTTTTCTTTTAATAAAAAATGTTTCCTGTCCTTTCCTTAACTGTAAAAGATGTGCTTTTCTACATCAAATTAGACTGTTTTTTAATTTTAACATCAATAAAAAACCTTCTTAGGAAAAGGAACGCTAAAAATAGCCAGTAGCTTTTTGCTACTGGCTATAATTAAGAGGAAGATTACGTAGCGCTGCTTATTTCACAGCCCCTTCTGCAACACCTTTGATGATTTGTTTTTGCATAATAAAGTAGAAAATTACAACTGGCAAGACTGCAATTACTAAGCCTGCCAATGCTAAATGCCATTGTTTTGTATATTGTCCGAAAAAGAAGAACATCTTCAATGGAATCGTTTGAGTTTCAGGCGAATTAATTACTAATGATGGTAATAGATAGTCATTCCAAATCCACATCGTATTCAATACAGCCACAGTCACCGTTGTCGGTTTTAGCATTGGGAAAATCACATGCCAAAACACTTGGAATCGAGAAGCGCCATCGATAATCGCTGCTTCATCCAATGCCTTAGGAATTGATTTTAAAGCACCATGATATAAGAAAATAGACATGCTACCACCAAATCCAAGATACATAAAGATAATTCCGACTTGATTTAACATTTGTGCTTTACCAAAAAGCGAGACTAATGGAATCATAACAGATTGAAATGGTACTAACATGGCTGCAACAAAAGCCATGAAGATAATTCCACTCAATTTACTTTTCGTCCGCTCTAGCGCATAGGCACACATTGCAGAAAAAATAATGATGACAATCACGCTGACAACCGTAATCAATAATGAATTAAATAGTGTTTTTAAAAAGTCTAATTGTTGAAACGCTTCTGGATAATTATCCCAAGTAAAGTTTTCTGGAATTTTTAAAGGATTCGTAAAAATTTCTTGTTTCGATTTGAAAGAGTTCGAAATCATTAGATAAAAAGGTACAAGCCAAACTAGTCCTAAAAGCAGTCCTAAAACGGCACGTAAAAGTTGACTTTTTGTCATATTTTTCATTATGCTTCGACCTCTTTTCTTTTTGTAACATAAACTTGTGTTAATGAAATAATCGCAACAAATAAGAAGAATACAACTGCTTTAGATTGCGCATACCCCATTTTATTTTCCACAAATGCAGTATTGTAGATATTCATAGCTACCATTTGCGTTGAATTGTAGGGCCCACCATTTGTTAAAGATAAGTTTTGGTCATACAATTTGAAACAGTTAGAAAGTGTCATAAATAAACTAACTGTGAAACCAGGCATAATTAAAGGAAAGCGTACATTCCAAAATTTTTGCCAAGGTGTGGCGCCATCCAAATCTGCTGCTTCTAACAACGATTCGTCTACCCCTTGTAAATAGGAGATGTAAATGACCATAATATAACCTGACATTTGCCAGCACATGACAATAACCATTGCCCAAAAACCAGTTTGAGTAGTTGACAGCCATGTCTTTAAGCCCGGATTACCAAAGAAGTCCCCCATGGCAGAAAATGCATTAATGAAAATAAATTGCCAAATAAAACCTAAAATCAAGCCACCAATCAAATTAGGCATAAAGAAAATTGTCCGTAATAGATTAGCACCTTTAAATTTGCTTGTCACCAGTAGTGCCAAGCCTAACCCAATGATGTTAATTAACACAATCGAAACAACAGCAAATTTTACGGTAAACCAAATTGCATTGCGAAAACCTTCATCATGGATCAATTTTTGATAATTTTCAATGCCAACAAAATTTCCTCTGGCAACGGCATCCCAATCGGTAAATGAATAATAAATACCATATAAAAATGGTACCACGACAACTAAAATAAGTGCGATTACAACTGGTGCTGCAAATAAATAAAACCACATCTTCCTTTGATGTTTCATACGCTAACTCCCCCTTATAAGAGAAAACACGAGAGAGCTTCAGATTCTCCCGTGTTTTCAATGTAAGCTTAATTATTTCCGTTCGTCTGCCCATTTATCTTGCGCAGATTTAACAACTTCATCCCAAGATGCATCACCAGCAACATATTTTTGAATTTCGGCGCCTAAAGTTTGTTCGCCCCATCCAGCTGGATAGCCCATGAATACCCAACCAGTTGTGTTACCGTCTGTATAATAAGTATAAACATCTTTTGAAAGTGGATCAGAAATTTTATCAGTATCGTAGCCTTTATACGCAGGTACAAATTTGAAGTCTTCTAAAACAATCTTCTTACCTTCATCAGAAGTATATAGATAGTCTAAGAAATCTTTAGAAGCTTTGATTTCTTCATCACTTGCATTTGGATTAACACCCCAATACATTGGTACGCCAACTGGAATTGTTCCTTCTGTTACACCATCAATTGGAATTGGTAATAAACCGATATTTTTATTCGCAAGATCTTTATTAATACCTTCAATTGTTGGATATACCCAGTTACCTTGTTGTGTCATTGCAACTTTTCCATTTGAGAATAATTGCTCAATTTGTTGTGAATAATCTAAACTGTTAGTAGGTTGAACAGAGTATTTATTGCTAATATCAAGATATTTTTTAAATTGATCACCATATTTAAATTCTACAGTTTTAGATTCATACGCTTTCATTACATCGTTATCAAACTCTGCATTTAAGAAAGCATTTGATCCATGTAAACCTGTAATCCATTGTTCTTTTGCAGCTAATGCAAATGGTGCATCAATCCCTAACTCACTTTTTTTGCTATCTAAAGTTTTAGCCGCAGTTTCTAAATCGTCTAATGATTTAATTGTTGACGCATCAATACCAGCTTTTTCAAAAATTTCTTTGTTGTAAAGGACACCATAACCTTCAATGTTGTATGGTAAACCTAGAACTTTTCCATCTTTTGTAGCACCTGTTAAAGTACCATCTAATGCTTGTTTAGCAGATTCTGTATCACTTAAATCAGTTAAGCTATCTACCCACATGTTCACATCTTCTGGTCCACCAATATTATAAATATTTGGTTCGTTACCAGATGAGAATTTTGATTTTAGGGCTGCGCCATAATCTGAACCGCCACCAACTGTTTCAACATTAATCTTAATGTCTGGATTTTTTTCTTCATACTCTTTGGCTAGCTTTTCAAACTGATCTTTGAATTCTACTTTAAACTGAAAAATATCGATTTCAGTTTGGTCTGATGAGCCACCACTGTTGCCACTTACACTGTCGCCTGAATTTCCACACGCAGCAATAGTTAATGCTACACCAGATAGTAACAATCCTGCGCCCACTTTTTTCCAAAATCCCTTCATTTCTGAATCCTCCTTCATATTGTCCCTTATTTCTTATTACATTTATATTATGCAATCGTTTTCTTTTTAAATCAATAGTTTATCTGTTTGTTACCGGTAACAAAATATAAATAACATTATTTGATTTTTTAAAATGCGATAAAAACAACGATATCAACAATGCAACCGATTGCTTTAAGTATGTATTTATTTGCGCTGTGTCCTAGTTTTTCCATTATTTTTCATCCACAATAAAAATCAGAATGCAACAACTAAATATTTAGGTTGAAGCTATAAATTTTCAAACATTCTTTTTGTACAGAAACCATCTTAATTGAACAAAAAGCAACCCCATGATTAGCTTTTTAACTAAGGAAGTGGAGTTGCTTTACTTAAACCTTTATTTTGACTTTTGATTTCAAAATTTTCTTAACGAGTAGACTCTCGAACAACTAATTCAGGTAAAAAACGACGATATCCTTGCGTTTGTCCATTTTCCTCAATTTTTTTAACAAGCATCTCACCACAAGCTTCCCCCATTTTTATAATGTCTTGTTTCATTGTCGTCAGTTTAGGGGAACTGACCTGATCAAGAAAGACACCGTCAAAGCCAATAATACCAAAATCTTCTGGCACTGCTCCTCCACAATTTATTAAAGCGCGCTCAATCCCGATTGCCAGACGATCAGAAGAACAAATGAAACAAGTATTTTCTTTAAAAGACCCCCAGTGTTCTTCGATAAAAATTTCACTTTGGGTGGAACGATTTTGCAGTCGAAAAATTTTGGGGGACAAATTATTTTCTGCCATAACATCTAAATAACCTTCTTCTCGCTCATGGGCAAAAGGTTCCGCAACATCAATACCTACAAAAATCAAATTTTCATAACCGGCTTTTAACGCATATTTCGTTGCCGTCGCCGTTCCGTAACGGTTATCACTATCAACAAAGTCAATATCTTGATTATTTTCTCCAAATAATATGACTGGTTTTGTTAAGGTATGGATCCAGTCAAAGTCTTGACTTCGTACACCAGTCAAAATATAACCATCACAAGAGCCATGATCGATACCGTTACTAGTAACTAATTGTAAAGAATAATGTGCTTTGCCCACAGCACGGGCAATTCCCATCAACAAATTCATATAATAAGGTTCTGTTGTATCTAGTTCTTCTAAAATATATAATTTTATAATTTGAGAGCGATTTGAGACTAACGCTTTTGCAGCAATATTAGGATGATAGTTCAACTCTCCCATTGCCTGATAAACTAATTTTTTAAGCTCATTTGTTACTTGCTCGGGATGATTTATTACGCGAGAAACAGTCATTTTCGATACATTTGCAAGTTTTGCAACATCAGATAGAGTAGCCATTTTATCTCCTTTAAGTTAACGCTTAGCAGTAAAGCTATATTTTATTATTTTTTATATGTACTATTTACAGTTTAACAAAAAAAACTGCACCGGAGAATGCCCCGCTGCAGCTTAAAATTAATTTTTCTTTTTTACTTTACCTTCCCAACCTTGGTAGCCACCTTTAAGCAGATAAAGGTTCGTATATCCCGCTTTTCGTAATTTGTTTGCGGCCCGCACTGCAATAGCACGTTTTTGATCGTAAATATAAACAGGTTGGTCTTTACGAATACTACCAATTGAGTTTTTTAAAACAGAATAAGGAATATTTCGAGCCCCTAAAATATGACCAGCATCAAACTCATCTTTTTCACGCACATCAATTATTTGAGCTTTTCGCATCCCGTCACGAAATGTTTCTTGATCAATGGTCGTGGCAGATTTTTTTGCCATTATCCGGATATATAGTTCATTAATCCCGATTCCTAATAAAATGGCAATTAAAACAATATCAATAATAATAATGGGAGACATTTTTTGCTTTCCTTCCTACTTTACAAAATCTAATGCTAATGAAGCAGCTCCAATAACGCCCGCTTCATTACCTAATTGTGCTAATTTAATACTTGTACTTTCAGTTACTTGTGGGAAAGTGAACTCAGCAAAGTATTTTTCTACACGACTGCGCAAAAATTCACCTGCAGCAGAAACACCACCACCTAAAACAATTGCTGATGGATTTAAAGTGTTGCCTAAATTACCACAGGCCAAACCTAAGTAAAAGCAAACTTTGTCCACTACCATTAAAGCAAACTGATCTCCGGCTTCAGCGTATTCAAAAACGTCTTTAGAAGAGATATCATAACCTTCATCCAGCTGCGCTTTTAATTTAGAATCTCCCGCATATTCTTCTGCTAAATGACGCGCAACGCGTACAACACCTGTAGCAGAAGAAACTGTTTCTAAACAACCTTTTTTACCACAGGTACACATGAAACCATCAGGATCAACCGTTACATGTCCGATTTCACCGGCACAGCCGGCTACACCATGCAATAGATGTCCTTCGGCGATAATACCACCACCTACGCCAGTACCAAGGGTAATAAAGACTACATCTGGGTTATTCTCCCCTGCTCCTAACCATCGTTCTCCAAGCGCAGCAACATTGGCATCATTATCAATAGCAAAAGGAATAGTTGTTCCGGCTTCGATTTGTTCTTTAATAGGTTGTAAAGTTGTCCAGTTTAAATTATAGGCCCCAATTACTGTACCAGCTTTACGATCTACACTGCCAGGAGTTCCCATTCCAATTCCGACAAAATCTTCTGGTTTCATATTGTATAAAGCTAAATGATGATTAATAGATTCCACAATTTCTGGTACGATATGGCTACCTTCATCTAAAATGTTGGTTTCGATACTCCACTTTTGTTGAATTTCTCCTTCAGTGGTTAAGATCGCAAACTTTACAGTTGTCCCCCCAAGATCAATTCCAATAATTTTTTTGTCCATGTACAATTATCCTTTCTGTCGACTTTCTTCAATGCGATGTTCTCGTTTTAATATGCGCCAACAAGTTAAATATGTATCGTGGTCGATTAAGCGGCCATCGTACAATTTTTTTAATTCAATTAACATCAATTCGATATCATAGATACGCTTGCCAACATAAATATAAATACCAAAACGTTTAAACAACTGTTGAACATCGTAAAGAGTTTCCATTTAACACACTTCCTCGCATATTATACAGGCAATCCATATTTTTTTAAACCATATAAAAGACAAATCACTAAAAGAAATCCAAAAACAACACCTGAAATAATTCTAGTATGAATTGAAAAACGACCGTGATTTTGGGGTAAAGCTACAACATTCCCTAATAAAAGTCCGCCGATAATCCCGCCAATGTGTCCCCAAATATCAATAGAACGATCAAAAATTCCAAATAATAAGCTTAAGCCTACAAAAAGTGCAAATTGTCTGACCATGCCTTGAATGGCAGGATTATTCCGGAAATAATAACCCAGTAATAAGAAAGCTCCAAAGACACCAAAAATAGAAGTACTACTGCCAGCAGAACGAATTCCAGCATCATTAAAAGCGAAACTCACAAAGTTGCCCATCATACCACTTAGTATATATAAAATGAAGAATCGTAAGTGTCCATAAATAGCTTCAACCTGCTGGCCAATAAAATACAAAACAATAGAATTGACTGCAAAATGTGTAAGAGAAAAATGGATGAAAATCGGCGTAATAAAGCGCCAGTATTGATGGAAATAAGCGACAAAAGGCCCAAACATTACCCCACGAGCTTCAATTTGTAAGCTGGGAATAAACATCAATAAGTAAACAATAGTTTGAATAGCTAAAAAGCTATAGGTTACAATAGGACGATTCAACCAACGTTTCAACGTCAACTTCCATTCCTTATTCATAAAAAACCTCATTTCTAAAATCCGTAATTATTTTTGCTACCGGTATATCAAAATTTTCCGGCTGCCAATCATCGCGTATTTGTTCACCAAAAGCTAAACTCACCGTTGGTCCTTGAAAATCTTTTAAAAAGCGATCATAATAGCCGCCTCCAAAACCAATGCGATAACCTTCACTGGAGAAAATGAGACCTGGTACAATTAATAAATCAATTTCATCTTTGACAACTTTTTCAAATACTAAGGGCTCTTCTACCCCAAAACTAGAAAGCAAGTATTCTGTTTTTTCTGTGACAGGATGAAAAGTTAATATACGATCTTGCGGAGCTTTAGGTACTACTATTTTTTTTCCTTCTGCAAACGCCCGTTTAAAAATCGGCTGTGTATCTAATTCAATGCCAGTCGCCCGAATAACACCAATGCAAGTTGCCTTTTGCCATATCCGGCTAGAAAATAATAATTGTAAAATAATAGTTTCTTTTTTTTGTTTTCGTTGTTTATGCGAGGCAAGTTCTTGCAGTTTGGCAATTCCTTCTTTACGCAATATTTTTTTATCCAAGTGAATCGCTCCTTAATTTAGAAAACTTCTGCAAAAATAAGATTTGAAGTACCCAAACACTCATTTCTTCCAAAAGACTCTACTTGCATGGTATCGAAAAAGCAAAAAAATAGCAAACGCCGGATCAAAATTGACATTTATCTATTGCTGTTAAACAAAACAAGACCAGCAGTAAGTACAAAATAAGACTTACTATTTGGTCTTGTATTACCTGACTATTCAGTTTATGTGCGGGGCTTTTGCACCAGCAGAACCAAGAAATACGGTGCGCCACAAATTGCTATCATAACACCAGCAGGTAACTCACCACTAGTTAAGAGTATACGCCCGATTGTGTCAGCAGTTAAGACAATCAGAGAGCCGATAAGTAAACTTAATGGGAAACGTTGCGATGCTTGCCCTTTCAATAGTCTTTTTGTAATATGAGGCGCTAAAAGACCTACAAAAGCCAAATTACCACAAAAAGCAACGCAACTAGCTGCAATAGCCGCCCCTAAAAATAAAAAGCGAAGGCGAACTTTACGAACTTCAATCCCTATACTTAAGGCCTGTTCATCATTTAATTGCAACAAGTCCAAATAAGGTAATTGCACAAGCGTAATTCCAATTAAAAGCATTAACCAGCCGCATAAAATCAGAACATAACTCCAGTTTGCCCCCCACAAAGAGCCTGCTAGCCAATTGGTTACAAAACGATAGCGATCAGGCGCAACCTTAATTGTGCCCAATAAAGTTAAGGCACCAAAACCAGCATTTACAGCCACACCGGCTAAAAGTAGTTTGTCTAAAGCTAAAAAGGGGCCACTTTGATAAGCGATGCCATAAACTGCTAAAACCGCAACTAATCCGCCAATTAAAGCTAACAATGGCAATAAGAACCCATTTCCTTGGGCGAAAAAGCCGAGATAAATGAGAACAAAAAAACCAGCCCCACTATTAATTCCCAGTAAAGAAGCATCTGCCAAATCATTGCGCGTTACCCCTTGCAGCAAATAGCCTGCGGCACCTAGTCCTGCCCCTCCTAAAATTGCTAAAATTGTTCGCGGTAATCTTAACTCAAAAATAGTTAATTGCAAGGCATTCCCAGCTTCGCCAGTCACCACTACCAATATGTCAGATAAGTTCAAATTGTTGCGTCCAACTAAAATACTAGTGAAGAATAAAATAACTAATAAAATTGCAGCAAAACTATAAATATATTTCTTTTTCATGATTGGCTCCTCCAAATCCGAAAGAGTAGGAAAGGAACCCCGATAATTGTGATTAAAAGTCCTAAGGGCGTTTCAAACGGTGGATTTAATAAGCGGGCTAATAAATCTGCTAAAACCACAAATAACCCTCCGCCAAACCAAACTAATGGCAGTAGTCTATGGTAATTATCGCCTGTAAAATGACGCAACACATGAGGGACCATCAGGCCAATGAAACTAATTGGACCAACCAATGCGACCGCGATACCGGCTAAAAAAACAACTAAGATTAATGTGAATAATCGGATGCGTTCAGGTTTTTTCCCCAATGCCAAAGCAGTATCATCACCTAAAACCAATAAATTAATACCATTAGCTAAAAATAATAATCCACCAACAGCCATAAAATAAAGTAGCCAAACCTGGTGTAGTTGTTCCCAAGTAATGTTGGCAACTCCTCCCACAAACCAAAAAGCAATATCTTGTTGCAAATCAAATATCAGTCCTAATGCCTGACTAACAGCAGTAAACAAACTACTAATGGCAACTCCAGCTAAAACGAGGCGAGTTGGTGTGAATGACGTCACAGACTGGCGACTAACCAAAAATATTAAAAAAGCCGCTAAAAATGCACCAGCAAAAGAAAACCATATAGTTTGACTAATCGAAGCTTTTGGCAAAAAAACAAACACCAATGCTAATCCTAATGAAGCACCACTATTAATGCCTAATAGCCCCGCATCAGCCAACGGATTACGTGTAACTCCTTGCATGACTGCCCCACTTAAGGCAAATGCACTGCCAACCAAAAAAGCACCGATGATGCGAGGTAAACGTAAATTCACAATAATTTGTTGTCCTTGGTTCTGACTGTCAAAATGTAAAAAAGCATTCTTAATTTCCACAATCGAAATAGCGGCAGCTCCATTTGTTAAGGAAAAAAATAAAAGTAAAACAGACGCTAAAATCAAAAACAACCACACTATGCCCAAATGTCTAGACTTCATCTTCGCTCACCTGTAATTCATAGTTCATTAAGAGCGGTTTTTCAGTCTTAATATCCACCGTTAATTCTGCTTTGATTGCAAATAAGCGCGCCAAATTTTCTGTCGTCATAACATTTTGTGGTGTGCCCTTTGCGATAATTTCACCTTGTTTTAACCCAATTAAAATATCCGAAAAACGCGAAGCCAAATTTAAATCATGAATAGACATAACGATTGTTTTTTGATATTTTTGATTAATTTTTTGCAGTAACTGCAAGATTTCCAGCTGATGCGCTGGATCCAAAAAAGTTGTAGGCTCATCTAAAATGAGAATATCTGTATCTTGCGCTAACGCCATTGCCAACCAAACCCGTTGTCTTTGTCCTCCGGAAAGAGCTTGCAACGAGCGTTCAGTCAGCTTGGTCAATCCGGTTGCAGACAAGGCCCACTCAATGGCTTCCACGTCTTTTTGATCTAATTGACGCAATCCTTTTTGATAGGGAAAACGTCCATAAGAAACTAATTCTTTGACGGTTAATTCTAGATTTTGTTCGCTATTTTGGGCTAATAAAGCAATTTGCTGGGCGACTTCTTTTGTGGGGATTGTTTCAATACTGACACCGTTTAAGTTTACTACCCCTTTTTGTGGTTGCATAATGCGCGCCAATGTCTTTAATAATGTCGACTTTCCGCTGCCATTGGGTCCAATTAAACCAATTATTTTTCCTACTGGTAATTGAAGCGACAAAGAATCAATAATAATTTGTTTTTGATAACCCACCGTTATTTCTTTTGCTTCCAAGGTAGTCATAATAATTCTCTACTTTCATTGATAATGATTATCAATTATCGCTTTAATTTTTCAATTCGTCAATAGAAGTAAAAATTGATTTCATCGTATTTCTTAAAAAACGCAATTGACAAAAAGAAGAACTATGCTAATATTTTTAAATGATAATCATTCTCAATTAAATCGAGGAGAATTTTATTTTGGGGAAAAAGAAAGGATGTAATTATGAAAAAGTATCACAAAATTACCACGGGGTTATTGGTGTTAACGAGTCTTTTTTTATTTGCGGCATGTGGAACTAAAAAAAATGAGACTGTTAAAGAAGAAAATCGAACCCTTACAGATCAATTAGATCATAAAGTTGAAATTTCACAGCAACCAAAGCGAATTATTGGAAGTTATTTAGAAGACTACCTAGTGGCTTTAGACGAAAAACCAGTAGCACAATGGACTGTTGGTGGCGGGACACACCAAGATTATCTGAATAAGGAACTAAAAGATGTTCCCCTCATCAGTTATGACTTGCCATATGAAGATGTGTTGTCTTATGCGCCTGATTTATTATTAATTGAATCAAATGGGTTAGTGGAAGGCGGAAAATATGATAAATACGCCAAAATTGCCCCCACATATGTTGTAAAAAATGGAGAAAATATTACTTGGCAAGATAAATTAACAGATATTGCAAACGTCTTAAACAAAGAAAAAGATGGCAAAAAAGTTATTCGTGATTACGAAAAATTAGTAAAAGAAACAAAGGAAACATATACAGATAAAATAAAAAATAAATCGGTAGCTGTTTTATGGGTAACTAATAACTCTGCATTTATGGTGTCTGATACACGTTCGAGTGGCGACTTATTGTACCAACAATTAGGCTTTGAAGTACCTAATCTGACCAAAGAGATTAGCGAAAAAGCAACCTCTGATTGGTCTGCTGTTTCATTAGAAAAATTGGCTCAAATTGATTGTGACTATTTAATTCTTGTAAACAGTGATAAAAGTGCTGCAATGTTTAAGGATCCCTTGTGGCAAAATATTCCGGCAGTAAAAAATGGTAACTTATGGGAATTCGGACCTGAAAAAAGTTGGTTGTATAATGGTCCAATTGCTTATCGCGAGATGATTGAAGACATCAAAACAAAATTAAAATAAACCAAACGGGGCACTTACTTCTAAAGAAGTAAGTGCCCCGTTTATTAATTGGATTTAGGATAAAAATCAAAGATTATCTTCCCTTGGGTTTGCTTCTGGCTTGCAATTGCTTTGGCGTAATGGGTAATGGCATAATGCGCTGCCGGCTGTGGTAATTGCCACAGTCCTTTTTTCATATAGTAAAAAATAGTTTCAAAGACCCGTTGCCAATGCTCCACTGAGATTTGATCCAACCAATGCCGCAAATGGAAAATGGCGACTGAAATATCTAGCTCTGTTGTCAAAAACTGCCAGTCTACCTGCTTGCCTGAAAGCAAACCAATGGTTCGAAAATTTCCGCCTTTTTTTACACAAGTAGCAAGAATTGTTCCTTGTACCCCACCCACAGAATCAACCGCCGCCGTGACGCCTTTTCCGTCTGTTATCTGCATGATTTTTTCTTTGACATTTTCAGAAGTAGAATTAATAACAAAAAAGGCGCCAAGCTTTTCCAACTCTTTACGTGCACATTCATGACGGACAATGGCAATCAAATGAAAACCCAATAATTTTGCCAACTGAACAAAAGATTTGCCAATTGATGAGTTGGCAGCATTTATGACTAAAATGTCTCCTCTTTTCAATTGAAATTCTTCAACACACAATACCCAAGCAGTTACGGGATTAATATATGCTTGACTTGCTGTCAGCAGATCAATCTCATCAGGAACTACAATCGCATAGTCTGCTTGTGTGACCACAAATCGCTGCCACGTTCCTTCTCCTCTTAACGGAAGAACCATCTTATTTAATAAATACTGATCAGCCACATTTTTGACACTTCTCACAATGCCTACTCCTTCGTAACCAAGTAAACTTGGTAGAGGAGTTCGAGGGGAATAAGCTCCCGTTACTGGAATTAAATCAGAAGGATTAATCGGAGCATAAAGCATTTCGACTAAAATTTCTCCTTTCATCAATGGTGCGATCTGTCTATTTTTCAATTTAATAACTTTTTCCGGTTTGCCAAATGTTTCAAAATAAAGTTGCTGATTGTCCATGTTCACTTTTCCCGCCTTATTTCATTTTTCTATAAATAGGATTGATCTACTTTTATCTTAAAATCCTATTTTCACATAAAATCAACTTGTTTCTATTTTTAGTTTCTTACTTCATTTGCTACGCTCCATGTACTACTAAAAATGTCTCACCAATGACTAACATTTTTGTTCGTTGAGGCAAAGATAGTAGGTTTGCCCAGCAAAAACTACTATACTAAAGAAAACTTTTATAAAAACGAGGGATATCTTAGTGAAACTTTATGAAAATTTTGTTGCCAACATTAAGTTAAGACGCTATTGCGTTTTATTGAGTATTGTTTTCTTATTATACTTAGCTCGGAGTCTTATGACTCCAATTTTATTAACTTTCATCTTTACTTATTTAGCTATTCATTTTGTACAATTGGTCCAACGCTTTATCAAATTAAAACCCCTTATCATTGTCATTGCATTATATGGCGGCATGATTTTACTTTTATACATTGCACTCACCAAATACATTCCTATTTTATTTCATCAGACTTGGAATATGGTCGATACAGTTATTGATTTTTATGATAACCAACCCACCAGCTCCAATCAGATGCTTGATTGGATATTAAAATATGTGCAACGCAGTGAATTTCTTGATCAATTAAAAGGAGGGGCTAGTTTTATCATTGGCTATCTCCACGACTTTGGTAATTTAGCGGTTTCTTTAGCATTATCTTTTTTACTCAGCTTCTTTTTTACGGTTGAATTAAAAAAGGTAAAAGACTTTTCAAAATTATTTTTAACGAGTGATTTTGGCTGGTATTTTCAAGATATATTTTATTTCGCTCAAAAATTTATCAATACTTTTGGAGTCGTTTTAGAAGCCCAGTTTTTTATTGCCATTGTCAACACGGTAATTACGGTTATTTGCTTAGCAATTATGGGCTTCCATCAACTTCCAAGCCTCGGTTTGATGGTCTTTTTATTTAGTCTCATTCCAGTGGCCGGTGCAATAATTTCTAGTATTCCGCTATCATTTATTGCCTATTCTCAAGGTGGGATGTGGGACTTACTTTTTATTTTATTAATAATTCTTGGAATCCATATCTTGGAAGCTTACGTCTTAAATCCCAAATTCATGTCCAGTCGTACCGAGTTACCTATTTTTTACACATTCGTGATTCTTTTAGTTGCAGAGCGACTTTTTGGTATTTGGGGATTAATTGTTGGTATTCCTATTTTCACTTTCTTCTTAGATGTTATGAAGGTAAAAAAAATCCCTCATTCTAACGAATAAAGAGAGTTTTCTTTAATAGATCTATAATTCAAATTTGCTCATTTAAGTCTATTGAAAGTAGTAAAGCTTGCAATAATTGCTTATTGCACGGACACAAAAAATTAGAAATTTTTTTCAAAACAAAAAGAAAAACCCTCTAAAACACTGGTCTTAAAGGGTTTTTCAAACGATTATTTAGTTTCGCGGTGTAAAGTAACTTTTCTTTCGCGTGGGCAATATTTATTTTTTTCCAAGCGGTCAGGGTTGTTACGTTTGTTTTTGCTTGTTAAATAGTTGCGTTCTTTACAAGAAGTGCACTCTAATGTGATGTTTACGCGCATGTTTTTCCCTCCCATATCCTCATTGATACTCTAAGATTTCTCTCAGACTTGAATATGATAGCATGTTTTTTCTTTGAAAGCTAGTCTTTTAAGTGAATTTTGTTAAGTAGTTTTACTTGACGATAAAAATGGAAAAAACTTCCTAGCATTACCCTTTTAATTTAAAATTTATTATAAGTAATGGAAAAAGAATCCTCTATTCATAAAAACAGCTGAACCATCCTGTTTAGCTCTCACGCAATAAATCAAAACCTTGATAAATTGTTCTTTCATTATTCAAGATTTTTTTATTGTTGTACCAAGCCAGTTGGTGGATTCCACTTCCAACATCAATGGTACGCCATCTTTATTCTTTGTAAAAAAGATATAACATCTTTACCTGTAAAAAAAACCACCGCACAAAAATCAATATTGTGCGGTGGTTCGTATTACGTTTTATTCGAAATGTTCGCCGTAAACATCGTCTACCGTTTGTTCAGGATTGATTACGATGTAAAGACTTTTTGTTTCTTCACTGACTTTAGTTGTTTGGTAAACATTATCCAAACCTTCACTATCTTTATCTTTGTATGGGAAATATACCATATCTGGTTTACCTGTTTTAAACAAGATTTCCATCCGTTCAATATCTTGATATTTCAATGCACGAGCAAACATGCCTAATTCCAAACCGCCTAAGTTAATATCATGTGTGGCAACATGATCTCCTTCTGGATAAATTTCAATTTTAAAGCCCGCACAGGGATGAATTTCGACAAATTCACTACCATTAATTCGTCCGTAACTTGTGGTAATTTGTTTAATCCACAAGTCACCAATAAAGCGACGGTTGATCGTCCATGTTTCCCCATTACGGAAATAAAATTTCAATGCTGTCATCTCTCTAGCCATCTGATTTCCTCCTTATATGTCAACAATTCATTTTATCTTTTGATACCATGATTGCGACATTAACAATTTAATTCGCTCCATCCATAAGTTTAGCACAACTTTGAAATGGGAGTTAAGAAAATGCTTACAGATTAATCCAATTGACTTAAAAATTTTTCGCAATTTACCTGTACGCGCGTATGTGTTCCTGTCGCGATAAGCTTTTCATTATCACGACAAGAAAAAGCAAAAGTAGCTTTTTTAAAGTCTTGTTTTAAAAGTGATACTTCAACTGCAATAACAGCCCCCATTTTTGAGGGTTTGACATGTCTCAATTCAATTTTTGTGCCAACTGTTGTCTGCTGTTCACTGAGTTTTTGTTGTAAATATTCATAACAAGTATTCTCTACCATCTGGACAACAGCCGGTGTTGCCAAAACAGCAAGTCCGCCAGACCCCATAGTGGCTGCTGTAAGCTCTTTGGTGACGATAAAATCTTTTTGTATCAATTCTGTTCACCTGCCCGTAAAATCTCCTGAGCTGCATCTAATAATGCTTTAGCATCATTTTTTAAAGAGCCAGTCACAACTTGATACTCCAATTGACTTAAAATATCTTTTAGCCATTTTCCTGGTTTTAAAGTAAATTTTTGTAAAAGGTCATTCCCGTTAATTTCTAGTTCTCGCAAATGTTTAATTGGCAAAGCAGCATAAATTTTTGCCACTTCATCCCGAGCCGGCACCAAATTGTAAAAAGGCATTAACGCTTCTACGGCTAAACTATTTTCTAACCCTAATTGATAAATTTCCCATGGTCGTAAAAGATGCTCTTGGCGTACTCTTAGTCCCCAGGAAAGAGCTTGAACTTCTTGAATCAAATCATTGGAAGCTTTCCACTCTTTTAAAAAGGGCCGAATTAACTTTTGACCAATACCCATTTGTTCAAACAACACTGTCCAAGCTTGTGCGACAGTGGTAAACATTATTGGCTTTAAATCTGCAAAACGCAATAAAGCTTCGCCATAATAACGCAGTCCCGGACAATACAAATAGCATTCCGTTTCGACTAAAAAGCGAATTGCCTGATTACGAAATTTTCCCAGCAACAGTTTGCTAAATTCCACATAAATACGCTCCACCGAAATTTTTTCTAGTAATGTATGATTTTCGCTGATGGCATCAAAGGTCTCTATTTCAAAAGAAAAACCAAGTTGGCTAACAAAGCGGAGGCCTCGCATCATGCGCAAAGCATCTTCATGAAAACGTTCATGAGGATTTCCCACTGCCCGTAAAACATGTTCTTTTAAATCGATTAAACCATCAAATAGATCGATTACTTCACCGTCGTCTTTTAAAGCAAAAGCGTTGATAGTAAAATCGCGACGTTTCAAATCTTCGGTTAATGAGCGGACAAATTCGACATGATCAGGACGTCTAAAATCCTGATAAGTCGACTCCGTGCGAAATGTTGTCACTTCATATTGCTCATCTTGATGTAAAACTAAAACCGTGCCATGCTCAATGCCAATATCAATTGTTCTGGGAAAAATCGCTTTTATTTCAGCGGGAAAAGCACTTGTGGCTATATCTACATCGTGTATTTTGTGTCCAAGTAGAATATCTCGTACACTACCTCCCACAAAATAAGCTTCAAAACCCGCCTGCTCAATTTGCCCCATCACAGGTAAAGCCAGTTTAAATTCTTCAGGTAAATTAACTAATTGCATCTTCATCCTCCGGCGCACGTTGACCATCTTTTCGTTCAAAGCGGTAGCGATCGCGCTGATTAAATTTCGCCATATTTTTATCAAAGACTTCGGTCAAGTCAATTTCTAAAGAATTAGCCATTAATAACAAAACAAAAAATACATCTCCTAATTCTTCTGAGACTGTATTTGGTGCTTCGTCTGCCTTTTTTTGTTTTTCACCATAATAATGGTTTACTTCTCTAGCCAATTCTCCGATTTCCTCTGTCATACGCGCCATTTGAGCTAAGGGAGAAAAATATCCTACTTTAAATTGTGCAATATAGGCATCAACTTCTTGTTGCATCTGCTGTAATGTCTTTTCTGTCATGTGATCACTCCTGTCTTTATCTTATCAAAATAATGCAGCAAATCAAAGTCTGCACCAATTGTCTCTGTCAATTTTTCGTGCTACATTTGAGAAGGCAGAAAACAAACGTTATCTTGTAATATTTTTCAAGTGAAACGAAAGATGGTGAAATTATGAATACGACTAAGTATACCTTTTTACTGCGAGATTTGATTTTGATTTTGATTGGTACTTGTATTTATGCATTTGGTTTAATCTACATCAATATTCCAAATAGCCTCGCAGAAGGCGGCGTGACGGGAATTACTTTAATTTTACGAGCGCTATTTGGTATTAATCCTGCCTATAGTACTTTCATTTTAAACATTCCGATTATCATTTTAGGTGGGCAAATTTTAGGGAAGCGATCTTTTTACTATACTATTTTTGGTACTACCAGCTTATCGGTATGGTTATTTATTTGGCAAAAAGTTCCACTCGCAATTAATCTGGAACATGATTTACTGATTTCGGCTTTGTTAGCGGGTATTGTGGCTGGTTTTGGTAGCGGTATTGTTTATCGCGTCGGCGGAACGACAGGCGGCAGTGATGTCATTGCCCGCATTTTGGAGAAAAAACAAGGTATCTCCGTTGGACGTTCATTATTTTTCTTTGATATTTTAATCCTGTTGGCCTCTTTAACTTATATTGACTTAAAGAAAATGATGTATACCCTGATTTTTTCTTATGTGTTTGCCAATATTGTCGATACCATTTTAGATGGTGGGTATTCGGCTAAAGGAATTTTAGTAATTTCTAATGAGACAAAACAAATGGCGCCGGTTTTAATGGCGGCAACGGGGCGGGGTACAAGCTTTCTAAAAGGCGAAGGCGCTTATTCTGGTACCGATAAAAACATTCTATATATGGTAGTCACTTCTCGTGAAGTCATGGAAGTAAAGCGGATTATTGCAGAGTTTGATCAACAAGCTTTTATTTCTATCATTAATGTTCATGAAGTTTCAGGTGAAGGATTTACGTACAAACGACCCAAGAAAAATTTCTTTAAAAAGTTGAAGAATACCGCTAATCAGCGCTAGTGGAACGCAAAATAAAACGACGATGAAAATCACAGCCTAAAATATAATTTCAGGACTCCAATTTTCATCGTCGTTTTACTCGCTTATTCGGCAGTTTTTTGTTCTTTGTGCTGTTGTAGCTTTTTATTAACAGCTTCAGAGAGACAGAGGAATGTTTCTTCATCGCCTTTTTCCAAAGCCCTGTCAATTTCTTGGTATAATTGCTTAATTTGCGCCATTTGTTCCTCTTCTGCTAAAAAGTGATTAATACTTGCTAGTACATCTGCATCAATATTTTCATTCCATTTTAAAAAAGGATTATCTTCTAATATCGACAAATAACCAGGATTATCCCAGGCGTTCTCAAATAGACACTCGATGTAAAGCGCTTCTTTCCAATTCAAACGAATTTCATGAAAAATTTGATCACTATCATCAAAAACCTTGCCTTGCAAAAATAACTTAATTGGCTCTCCTTGTACGGTTAGATCGCGAATTTGCAAACCGCGCATAGTGACATCTGCATTTTCTACAAAGTGAACATTGTTTAAAATAGCTTCGTGATTAGCCAAATAATTTAAAATCCAGCAAACCTCTCGGCGACTAAAAGAAGCATGGGTAACAAACCAGTTGAGAAAATTTTTCTTTTCTTTGACGTCGATAAACATCGTCCTCACCTTCTTTTCTTTAGGATAAAGCCTCCACAATCGATTGCACTTCTAAGTCTCCTGGTTCATGAGCGAGATAGTGCTCTAGTAATTCTTTTGCTGCTTGAATTTTCCCTTCTTCACGTAAGAAAATACCGTATTCTTTCATAAATTCTGGTTCATGGTGTAACGCAATATTAGCTTTTTCAAAATGAATGGCCGCTTCTGTAAAATCTTCCAATTGATTATAAGCATGAGCTAAATTCCATTGGGCATAGGCATCATCAGAATTATCCATTTCATTAATTGTTGCAATAACTTCCTCATAATCTTCTTGTTTCAAATATAAATTACTTAACATAAAAAGGGTCTGATCCAATTTATCGCCAGTTTCCAAAGCTTTTTGTAAATACTCTTCAGCTTTTTTATCATCATGTAGGCGATAAACATTTTCAGAAGCAAACTGATAAAAATCCACATTGAAAGGATTTTCTTTAATGCCAGCCTCAATGACTTCTTGCGCTTCTTCTAATTGTTCTTCATCTTGTAAAGCTTCTGCTAAATACAAGTAAAGCGACTGATATTGCGGATTTAAATTACGTAATTGCTCCAAAAATTGAATAACTTGTTCATTTTCTTTTAATTGTCGGTAAACAAAAGCGATTTGGAAAAGACGTTCATCAGTTACTTCTGTCTCTAACGCATTGCGCAAATGAATAACAGCCTCTTCAAATTGTCCTTCCATACTTAATGCTGTTCCGAAACGTTCTTCTAACAAAATATCAGCCATTTCAGTAATTCCTGAATTTAATAGTATTTGATAAATCGTCGCAGCTTCACCAAAGCGTTCGGTATTGAAGAACAATTCTGCTAAAGCAAATTGAATAAGTGGCTCGTCTGGTAAAATTTTTGCGGCTTCTGTTAATTTTGCTTCACTTACTTCTGGAATACCAATCATTTGATAAAGATCAGCTGATAACAATAACGCTTGGACATAATAGTCACTATCTTTAGGAACTTTTTCAATAAAATTCAAAGCTTGGTCGCTATTATCATTTTCAATTGCTACTTCAGCGAGTCCCAAATAAAGTTCTTCATTATTTGGATACTTTTCTAACAAATGTAAAAATGTTTGTTCTGCTTCTTCTAAAAAGCCAATTTGTAATAAGTATTGGGCTAATTCATGCAATTCACTATCTTCATCTTGAATTAGTGCTTGGTTAAAAGCCAAATTTGCACTGACTAAATCTTCATTTTCTAATGCTTGTAACATTTGTTCACTATAGGATTTTTCCATTAACTTTCACTGATCTCCTTTAAAATAACTTGGTAATTTGTAATTGCTTGTTGCAGCGTTTGAAGCGTTACTTCTTTATGAGTGCTTATTTTTCCTATTTCGGCTAATACGGTCAAAGGCTCTTGCTTTTGCCCTTGTGCCAATACTTGAAGTTGATAATCTGTTAAAGAAATTTGCGGTGGCAAAGTAATCGGATAGCCTAGGTGATTGAACCATATTAAAAAATTTTTTAAATTAAAATGAAGAGCATTATTGGCGTCACTCCAAAATAGATGAAATAGAATACCAAATAGGCGTTTCATGTTAGCAGAGAGTAAATGACCGTTTTCCGTCTGGTAAAAAGCTGTTTCAAACAATTTACCAAATGTTTCAATTTCTGAAGAATGGGCATAATAATGAATTAATTCCGGTATTAAAGCCGCAAAGGAGCGACGATAAACACGGTGTTGATCAGGAAAATTTAAATATAAATTTTGTAAAAAATGATAATCACAAACAATCCCTACACGAATAAAAATCAGTAAATCCACTAATTTCCCGTCTTGCTGGGCTTCTGTCAATGTCTGATCAAAATAAATAGCTTGCGGCAAATTTTTGACTTGCAACAAAACTTGGTTATTTTGTTTCATGATTGCTTGCTCTACTAAGAGCGCCTTAGCCAAAGAACGTACCGAAACCGGTAAGCACCAATAATGACTGGGTAAAATCGTTGTCTGTGCCAAAAACCCAGTGAGTTGCATCACGCCTTCATTCCCATAAGCACAAAACAAGTACTGACGATTTTGTGGGAAGCGTTCTAAAAAATGCAGTAAGTTCATCAACTCTTCCAAATTGTTACAATAAGTTTGATTCCGGCAAACATACCAATCGATTTCTTCGGCAGACTTAAAAAGTTGGTTTATTTTTTCAAAAGAGCGATCATAATACTTTTGATTTGTTAGTATGATTACATGCTGCTTGGAACTGGCAGAAAAATTAATACTTTTATTTAACGTTTCCCCATAAAAAATATCTGTAATAAATTGGTCCTTCTGATAGCTTTTTTCCATAAGCTCCTCCTATTACAAGTTTATCATTAAAAGGCAGAGAACCAAAAGATTTCGTCGTTTTTTTCCTTTCAAAAAAAGGAAAAAAACTTCCCATTTTTAATGAGAAGTTTTAAGAAACGAATTTGATTTACCAACTAGCTTTTTTAACACCCGGAATCTTACCTTGATGAGCCAATTCTCTAAATTTTATCCGTGACATTCCAAATTTACGCATATAACCTCTTGGCCGTCCATCAATCCGATCCCGATTTTTCAATCGGTTGGGATTAGAATCTTTGGGCAATTTAGCTAAAGCTTCATAATCACGTTCTTGTTTTAATTGATAGCGGATGTTAGCATAACGAGCAATCATCGCTTCTTGTTTTTTTGCTTTTGCAATTTTTGATTTTTTTGCCATTTGTGCTGTCCTTTCTTATTTAAGCCAGCGAACAATTTCTTGAGCATTTAAAACGTAATACTTACGCTTTATAAATATAGCATATTTTTATTTTTACTGCAAATATCCAACCTTATTTGCCATTTTACTCATAGATTCAACTTTTAGCTACTAAATAAAACTTTCTTCAAAATAAAGTGCGATAAAAAAGCAAATACCCAATGGAGTAACTGCTAAAAATCAGACTAATAGTCTCCTCTTTAACATTGCCTTCCAAACGGTATTTGCCATTTTATACTAATAAAGAATAAAGCGATGGTTCTTTTTGCAAGTTAATAAATGCAGCATCAAATTCAGCCAATCGAGTTAACAAAGCCGCTAAATCACCAGATTGTTTGAGTAAAACGCCTAATACTACTGGTCCTGTACCACGATTTACTTTTTTTGTATATTCAAAACGGGTAATATCATCAGTTGGACCTAAAACTTCACTAACAAATTCTTTCAACGCCCCTGGGCGCTGAGGAAAATTCACCACAAAATAATGTTGCAGTCCTTCATACACCAAGGAGCGCTCCTCAATTTCTGCCATGCGACTGATATCATTATTTCCTCCGCTTACCACACAGATGACTGTCTTGCCTTCAATCTCATCTTTTAAAACTTCTAAAGCCGCTACACTGAGGGCGCCAGCTGGTTCTGCCACAATCGCTTGTTTTGTATATAATTCTAAAATAGTCGAACAAATAACGCCTTCATCAACCATTATTAAACGATCCAAATAATTTTTAGCATGAAAATACGTAATTGTACCGACCTCTTTAACTGCCGCACCATCCACAAACTTATCAATCTGCTTTAAAGCTATTGGACCACCATTTTCAAAGGCGGCCTGCATTGAAGGTGCACCTTTTGGTTCAACGCCAATTATCGTAGTAGCAGGACTTATATTTTTTACATAAGCGGCAACACCGCTAATTAGTCCCCCTCCTCCAATAGCTGTCAAGATAAAATTCGGTTGCAATCCTTCTTTTTTAGCATCTTCCATCATTTCCAATGCCAATGTGCCTTGGCCAGCAATAATGTTGGGATCATTAAAAGGATCAATAAAGGCCATTTCCTGTTTAACCGCAAATTCTTTTGCCGCTTTAGCTGAAGCATCAAAGGTGTCGCCTACCAATTTAATGGTAACTTTTTTACCACCAAAAAATTCGACTTGCGAAATTTTTTGGTGCGGCGTAGTGGTAGGCATAAAAATGACAGCCGGAATGTCCATTTCATGACTCGTATATGCAACACCTTGGGCATGATTACCAGCACTGGCACAAACTACACCGTTTACTAATTGTTCAGGCGGCAGTTGCTTAATGGCATAATAAGCTCCACGTAGCTTAAAAGAACGAACTTTTTGTAAGTCTTCTCGTTTTAACAAAATAGTTGCTTTATACTTTTCTGATAAGTAGCGATCATATTGTAAAGGTGTATGAGTAACTGATTTTTTTAATACTTGGTAAGCACTTTTGACTTCAGCATCTGTAATCAATTCCAAGGCCGTCACCTCCTAAAACTAATCTTTTTTTGTTACAAAAGGCATCATTTTCCGCAATTGCGTGCCAACTTCTTCAATTTGATGTCCTGCATTTTCTTTTCGCATTTTTTTAAATTCAGGAAAACCAGCTTTATTATCATCAATAAAACCTTTAGCAAATTTACCATTTTGAATATCAGTTAAAACTGCTTTCATATGTTTTTTGGTTTCTGCAGTAATAACCCGCGGGCCAGAAACATAGTCCCCATATTCGGCAGTATTGGAAATAGAATGACGCATCTTACTAAACCCGCCTTCATAAATCAAGTCAATAATCAATTTCATTTCGTGACAAACTTCAAAATAAGCGAGTTCAGGCTGATAACCAGCTTCCACTAGCGTCTCAAAGCCCGCTTCAATCATCGAAGTTAAGCCGCCGCATAAAACTGCTTGTTCCCCAAATAAATCTGTTTCTGTTTCTTCTTTAAACGTTGTCTCTAAAACACCAACTCGCGTTGCACCAATTCCTTTAGCATAAGATAAGGCAATTTCTTGGGCGTGACCAGTCGCATCTTGATAAACTGCAAACAACGCAGGAACCGCAAAACCTTCTGTAAAAGTGCGACGTACTAAGTGTCCTGGTCCTTTTGGCGCTACTAAAAAGACATCAATATCTTTAGGAGGCGTGATTACATCAAAATGGATATTAAAACCATGGGCAAAAGCCAACGCATTACCGGCACTAAGGTTGGGGGCAATTTCATTATCATAAAGCTCCCCTTGAATTTCATCTGGTGCTAAAATCATGACAACATCACTGTCTTTTGTCGCATCTTTAACAGTTTTTACTGTGAAACCATCCTCACGAGCTGCTTGAGCAGATTTGCCTTCACGAATACCAATAATGACATTATGTCCAGTATCCCGTAGATTTTGTGCATGGGCATGTCCTTGTGAACCGTAACCTACAATTGTGATCGTTTTGTCATGTAATGCATCTTGTTCTACACTATTTTCGTAATAAACTTTTACCATATTCATATCCCTCCAAGTATTAAAATTTTATTAACAGCAATCTCTTGCAATCAACCTCTAGTAAAACCAGTTATACCAGTACGTGCCATTTCTTTAATGCCATAAGGGCGTAAGATATCAATACAAGCATCTACTTTTTCTGATGAACCCGCAATTTGAACGGCAATAGTTTTTAAACCCACATCCACAATATCAGCCCGAAACGGTTCAATCATCGTTTTAATCTCTGTGCGAGTAGATGCCGGCGCATTGACTTTAACTAACGCCAACTCACGTTCTAAATGAGGATCATCGGTAATATCAGAAACTTTTACTACTGCAATTTGTTTATTCAATTGTTTGGTTACTTGCTCAACCTCAGCTAAGTTTGTGACGCTAATAACAAAAGTCATCCGTGAAATTTCTTTATCTTCTGTTTGGCCGACTGAAATACTTTCAATGTTTACTTGCCGACGATATAAAACACTGCTGATACGGCTTAATACGCCAACTTGATTGTAGACCATCGCGGTAATCATACGTTTCATTTTAGTCCACTCCTATCATTTGATCATTGGCATTACCTGGCGGAATCATTGGCAAAACATGTTCTGTCGGAGAAACAATTACTTCAATTAGTCCGGGACCAGGTTTATTGAAAGCCGCGGTAAAATCCGCTTCCATTGTTTTTGGATTAGAAATCCGATCTGCTTCAATACCATAAGCCTTTGCCAGCATAACAAAATCAGGGGAGTGTTTAAAAACAGACTGCGAACGGCGATTGTCAAAGAATACTTCTTGCCATTGTCGTACCATGCCCAAAGAACTGTTATTAAGTAAAATGAATTTGATATCCAATTGATGTTCATTTAAAATGGCAAGCTCTTGATTGGTCATTTGAAAACCCCCATCCCCGACAAAAACCACAATTTGTTTAGAGGGGTTACCAAATTTGGCACCAATACCGGCGGGAATACCATATCCCATCGTTCCTAGGCCACCACTTGTAATCAACTGATTAGCAAATTTAAAGGGATAATATTGGGCAACCCACATTTGATGTTGCCCTACATCTGTTGCCACAATAGCATTGCCTTTTGTTAAATCTCCAACGAGCTCAATCACTTTTTGCGGTTTAATCTCTGAGTTATCCTGGCGATTATATGTGAATGGCTTTTCCTGTTTACGTTTTTGGCACAGTGCCTGCCATTCTGTAGTATCTTTTGTGACAATTTCTTTGTTTAACATTGCCAAAAGTGTTTGTTTCGCATCGGCGACAATTGGAATTGCAGTCGGAATAATTTTTCCAATTTCTGCCGGGTCAATATCCACATGCACGACCGTGGTATCTTGAGCAAAAGATGTTGGGGAGGTAGCCAAACGATCTGAAAAACGACAACCAATGTTAATAAGCAAATCACAATCAACTAAAGCCATATTGGCGGCATAAGAACCATGCATACCAGCCATTCCTAAGAACAAATCATGATCAGACGAAACAACCCCTAATCCCAATAAACTTGCGACAGTAGGAATTTGATATTTTTCTGCAAAGTCGGTAAGTTCTGCTGCGGCTTGTGCAGCCACTACACCGCCGCCGGCTAATATTACGGGACGTTTTGCTTCAGCTAATTTTTCTAGCAAGTGCTTAATTTGGATTGGTGAAGGTTGCGTATTGGGATGGTAACTTTCCAAACAAATTTCACGAGCTGGTGGTACACTTGCCTGATAAACCGTCATATCTTTTGGTAAATCAATAACAACAGGTCCTTTTCTTCCAGTAGTCGCAATATGAAAAGCTTCATTCAAAATTTTGGGCAAATCATGAACATTACGAACTTGATAATTATTTTTTGTAATTGGTAGTGTAATCCCAAGAATATCGGCTTCTTGAAAAGCATCTTTGCCGATGCCTTCTGTTACTACTTGACCTGTAATGACTACTAATGGTACGGAATCACTCATGGCATCCGCAATTCCGGTCACAACATTGGTGGCACCAGGTCCACTGGTAACAATGACTACACCTGGCTTTCCGGTCGATTTGGCATATCCTTGGGCTGCATGAACTGCACCTTGTTCATGACGGGTCAAAATATTGGGAATATTAGCGTGATAAAGTGCATCGTATAATGGCAAGACAGCGCCGCCAGGATAACCAAAAATAATTTCAACGTCTTGTTTTGCCAAACAGTCTAATAATAACTTTGCACCTGAAAATTTTTCTGCGACGATTGCATTTTTTTGCGGACTTGCCATAGATTTCACTCCATTTCTTCTGGTAATTTCATAATACCGCCAGTATGTGCTGAGGTCACTAATGCCGAATAACGGGCTAACCACCCTTTTTGAACTTTCCGTTTAAAAGGTGATAACATATCCCGGCGAGAAGCCATTTCTTCTTCTGATAAGGCGACGTCAATTCTTCTTCTTATTAAATCAATCGTAATTTCATCACCATCTTTAATTAAAGCTAACGGCCCACCGCTAGCTGCTTCAGGTGAAATGTGGCCCACTGCAATTCCTCTAGTAGCACCAGAAAATCGGCCATCGGTAATCAATGCAACTTCTTTTCCTAAACCCCGACCCACAATACTGGAAGTTGGGGCTAACATTTCAGGCATTCCAGGGCCACCTTTTGGACCTTCGTAACGAATCACGACTACATGTCCTTTTTGAACGGTATGATCATCAATTGCTGCTACAGCTTCATCGTGAGAATTAAAACAGATCGCCTTACCCGTAAAGACCTTCACACTTGGATCCACTCCACCAACTTTTATGACACCGCCTGCTGGTGCAAGATTACCATACAAAATAGATAGCCCCCCTACTGGACTGTATGGATTTTCTTTAGGATGGATAACTTCTTTGTTTTGAATGGTTGCCAAGGCAACATTTTGTCTAATTGTTCGCCCTGTTACTGTTATGCGCTCAGCATGAATGGCACCTTCAATGTGAACTAATTCATTAATAATGGCCGAAACGCCACCAGCTTCGTGCACATCATGCATCGAATAAGCTGAAGATGGGGCAATTTTTGCTAAATAAGGAACTCGTTTAGCAATAGCATTTACTTCTTCTAGGTTGTAATCAATCTCGGATTCATTAGCGATCGCTAAGGTATGTAACACCGTATTAGTGGAACCTCCCATTGCCATATCCAATGCAAACGCGTCATCAATCGCATCTTTTGTAACAATATCGCGGGGCTTTATTTGTTTTTTCACAAGTTTCATTAAATGATAAGCAGATTTTTTTACTAGTTCTTTGCGTTCATTTGAAACTGCTAAAACTGTCCCATTACCTGGTAAAGCTAATCCTAAAATTTCCAACAAACAATTCATTGAATTGGCCGTAAACATTCCCGCGCAAGAACCACAAGTCGGACAAGCATTTTTTTCTAAAAAATTGAAATCATCTTCTGACATTTGGCCGTCTTTATATGCTCCGACTGCCTCAAACATCGTAGAAAGCGTTACTTGGTGCCCTTTTGGATCAATACCAGCTTTCATCGGACCTCCTGAACAAAAAATTGAGGGAACATTCGTCCGCACAGAAGCCATAATCATTCCTGGAGTAATTTTGTCGCAGTTAGGCATATAAAAGACACCATCAAACCAATGTGCATTAATTACTGTTTCCGCCGCATCTGCAATTAATTCACGACTAGGTAAGGAATAACGCATGCCAATGTGGCCCATAGCAATACCATCGTCTACGCCGATTGTATTAAATTCAAAAGGAATACCACCCGCTTCTCGAATAGCTTCTTTGGCGACTTCAGCGAGCTCTTTTAGATGAACGTGACCTGGAACAATGTCAATATAAGAATTACAGATCGCAATAAAAGGTTTGTTCATATCTTGAATATTTTTTACTTGACCCGTGGCATATAACAGACTGCGAGCCGGTGCCGCATCAATTCCTTTTTTGATTTGATCACTTCTCATTTTATCAGCTCCCATTTTTAACATTTAAGAAAAAAAGCATCCCAAGTTTTTGGGATGCTTTTGTAAGAATCCCTCTCGCTAACGCAAATAGGACTCAAACAATCGGATTTTTACTCATCTTCCGTGTTTTAAGTCCTGGACTTGATAATTAAAATGACGCTTTCATGGTTCAAGTCATATTTGCACATAAAGGATTCTCCTATTCTTAAAGTAGCTTATTTTCAATTAATTTTTTTAAATATATCGTGTTCACTTGTTAATGTCAATGAATTTTCAGAATTTTTTTTATTTTCTTTCTTTAATGTTCGAAAAATTGTACTCCTCTGAACGAAGTAAAAGAAACATAAAAAAGAAACCTTCCCTATAATTATGCTATACTAACCACACTTCTTTGTCATATATAATAAATACCATTAATATTTATACCGTTATTTGACATTTTACAAAGTATTTTAAATTCAATTTTATTGAGACACTTAGGGCGTTTCAGACTCAGATTACTTTTTTGCCAGAATATTTTTTCAAATAGCTCGTTCATTTTTTCTCTTCCAATGTCATAATTTTTTATTACAATATCTTTGAATAACAAAAAAGACTCTCCAATCTGAACAAACAGATTGAAGAGCGAATTACCCACAATACTACTTTGAGTTGGCCATTCAAAAATTCTGAGTTATCAACTTCCAGCTACTGTCAGATTCCTGAAAAGCCTAAAAAATTCCGGTTCATTTTCATGGAATTAATATTTACATTAATTCCATCCCAGGTATTACAACGGATCAAGAATCTTCGAAATATTCTTTACTTTATCAACATCCGTTCAATTAAAATAACATCTTTCAATTTTTTTGAACTAAATAAAGAGATTGAGAGCCCATTTTTTCGTAAATACTTTTTAAAACATCCCGGTTAATCTCTTCGTTTTTTTCTCCATAAGGATTATTAACATAGACATTTGTCTCACTAACGCCGGTAATAACTACTGCATGGCACAACGCAGTGACCGATACACTACCAGATTTAGTCTGCCACAGCATAAAATCGTCTTCACTTGGAACTGCAAAATCTACCATGCTGACTATCCAGACAGGCGTCCCCGTCTTTACTTGTTGTAATAATGCTTCAAAATCAGCCTTACGAGACTGAACAACTTGATATTCATTTTGAACAATTTCAGAAGCAACGTCTGCAATTGGCTCCACAAATGCCCCCATTGCCATATAGCCTTCATAAATATTACCCACAAAACCTTCCTGTGGGTCGCCATGAATATTATTTTCTTCGTCTTCATATACTGGTACATAGGCCAATTTATCTGCTAAATCATTTTTATTTGTTTGAAACCCATAATATTGTAACAACATCGAAAGAGCTGTTATTTCACAACCATTTTCTAATGGGATATCTCCTTCAAATTGATTTTCTAAAGGGACATCAAGGATTGTATCTTTCACTTCTATTTGATCTACATCGTTTTTTGTTTGACTATCTATCGAAGTAACGACTGGTTTTTCATCAGTTTTTAAAAGAGTAGTATGAAGTAAAAGAGTTCCCGAAACTACAATTAGAATTAATAAAGTCTTTTTTATCGTCACCATAATATTCCTCTTCTCTCTTATACTCCACTTCAGAATAACGGATATAGCTTAAGTGAAACTAAAACAAAAGGTTGGATCTTACTAGACGAACTCAAAAAACTTTTTTAATTCTTAAAATAAAGCGGACTGAGTCAAATTTAATACTATTTTTTATAAGAAAGGTTGAACCAACTCGTTTAACGCTTATTATTGTAAGTTTTTTAGACAACCAAATCTCAATATCCTTATATACCAACTTTATTTCGTGTAAAAAAGATATAGTCCCTTGAGATTCAAAACAAAAAACCGTCAGAGCCCTAGAGCCCCAACGGTCTTTTCACTGCAATTATTTCACAGCATCTTTCAATGCTTTACCTGGTTTGAATGCAGGTACTTTGCTTGCAGGGATTTCAATTTCATCACCAGTTTGTGGGTTACGTCCTTTACGAGCCGCACGAGAGCGAACTTCGAAGTTACCAAAACCGATTAATTGAACTTTTTCACCTTTAGCTAAAGCATCTTGGATTGTTGAAAAAACAGCGTCTACAGCTGCAGTAGCGTCTTTCTTAGTTAAGTCAGTAGCTTGTGCAACTTTTTCGATCAATTCAGCTTTATTTGCCATGGATGATTTCACCTCCTAAAAAGAGTCTTGATGTAAACATCAATTCACAAAAATTTGAGTGGTCCAAATTTCTGTAAAAAATATTGATCAGTATCAATATTCTGATACTACGTTATCATAAGAACCTTGTAATATCAAGGATTTTGGGCGTTTTAAGCAGTATTTTTCACTTCATTAATTCTTTTTATCAAAAGGGAGCGTTATCTTTTGATAAAGCGATAAAAATATGATAAAATCGCTATTTTCGCCGTCTTGGGATCACACGAATCGGCGTACCTTCAAAAGTGAAGGCTTTGCGAATTTGATTTTCTAAAAAGCGAGCATAAGAAAAATGCATCAACTCTTCTTCATTCACAAATATAATGAAGGTAGGCGGTTTAACTGCTACTTGGGTAGCATAGAAAATTTTCAGCCGCTTACCTTTATCTGTTGGAGTCGGATTAATGGCAACAGCATCCATAATAATATCATTTAAGACAGCAGATGGTACTCGTAAATTTTGATTCATGCTGACTTCTTCAATTAATTCTGGCAATTTATTTAAGCGCTGTTTGGTTACAGCAGAGACAAAAATAATTGGCGCATAGTCCAAATACTGAAATTCGTCTCGAATTTCTGCTTCAAAATCCCGCATTGTATTTGTTTCTTTTTCAACCAGATCCCACTTATTGACTACAATAATGATACCTTTTCCAGCTTCATGGGCATAACCCGCTACCCGTTTGTCTTGTTCACGAATACCTTCTTGACCATTTAGCACCATTAAAACCACATCGGAACGTTCAATGGCTCGCATTGCCCGCATAACAGAATATTTTTCTGTACTTTCGTAAACCTTGCCACGCTTACGCATACCTGCTGTATCAATCATTAAAAATTCTTGGCCATCTTCTGAAGCAAAATGCGTATCAATAGCATCACGCGTCGTTCCTTCAATATCTGAAACAATCACGCGATCTTCGCCTAAAATGGCATTAATTAAAGAAGATTTTCCAACATTTGGGCGTCCTATAAGGCTAAATTTGATGACACCTTCATCGTCTTCTTCCATTTCATCACTAAAATGTTTGACTGCCTCATCCAATACATCTCCAAGTCCTAAACCATGACTACCAGAAATAGGATACGGTTCGCCTAAACCTAAAGAATAAAATTCATAAATTTCAGCCCGCATTTCCGGGTTATCGACTTTATTCACAGCTAAAATCACAGGCTTATTACTACGATATAAAATTCGTGCCACCATTTCATCCGCATCGGTTACACCTTCTTTAGCACTAGTTACAAAAATAATAACATCTGCTTCATCAATCGCGATTTCCGCCTGATGTTTAATTTGATCCATAAACGGTTCGTCACCTAAGTCAATTCCGCCGGTATCGATAATACTGAAATCGCGGCCTAACCATTCACCATTTGCATAAATACGGTCCCGCGTAACGCCAGGAGTATCTTCTACAATCGAAATACGTTCACCGGCTATACGGTTAAAAATTGTCGATTTTCCCACATTGGGACGGCCGACAATCGCAAGAGTTGGATTTGCCATCACTCTACCTCCTCATTTCTTTAAACCAGTTTCTTCTAATTAGAAACTTTATCTTTATCATAACAATTTTTATCTGATAATACAGTCCACTTGCACAATCTTTCTTAGTTTACCTAAAGGATTGACAACATGCAAGTAAAATTGCTAAGGGCATGGAAAACTCCATGATACTTAAAAAATGGGGTCCTTTGCTTTTAATAAATAAGAAATTTTCAAACGAAAGAAAAGAGACACTGCATCTCTTTAGAGAAATTAGGCAGTATCTCTTTATTTTTGGTAACTTATAAGAAATTATTCTTCGTCTTCTTTAACGATGTCGTTTGCATCTTCAGAAGCCGTTGCTTCTTCGTTCGTTTCATCACTATCTGCTAAAGCTTGACCTAAAATATCTCCCATTGTAAAGCCAGTACTTTCTTCTGGTAAATCATAGCTATCTTCTTCAACAACTTTTTCTTCTGCCGGTTTTTCTTCCAATGCTTTGATTGAAAGAGCGATACGATGTTCTTCAGGATTTACTTCTAGCACTTTTACTTTTACTTCATCACCTTCATGCAACACTTCATGTGGTGTCGCAATATGTTTGTGAGAAATTTGTGAAATATGCACTAAACCTTCCACACCCGGGAATACTTCGACAAAAGCACCAAAGCTAGTTAGGCGTTTTACTGTTCCATCTAGAACCGTACCGACTGCTGCTTTGTCTTCAATGTCTGACCAAGGTCCAGGTAAAGTATCTTTGATTGATAGTGAAATACGTTCTTTTTCAGGATCAACAGATAATACTTTTACTTGTACTTTATCGCCAACTTTTAAAGCATCACTTGGTTTAGCCACATGACTATGTGAAATTTCAGATACATGAACTAAGCCGTCAATTCCACCAAGGTCAACAAAAGCACCAAAGTCAGTTAGACGTGCGACTGTCCCTTCAATCACATCACCATCGTGGATAGAATTTAATAATTCTTCTTTACGAACCGCTTTTTCAGATTCTACCACTGCTTTATGGGATAAAATCAAACGATTCTCAGAAGGTTCAATTTCAATAATTTTGAATGCTAATGTTTTCCCTTTGTATTCTTCAAAGTCTGCAACAAAATGATCTTCCACCATAGATGCTGGTACAAATCCTCGTACGCCAACATCTACAACTAATCCACCTTTCACCACATTGGTAACAGGTGCTTCAATAATTTTACCGTCTTTAAAGTCTTGTTCAATTTCTTCCCAGACTTTTTTAGCATCTAAACGGCGTTTTGATAGTAAATAACTACCGTTTTCTTTATCTTTACCAATCGAAGAGATAACGACTAGTTCCAAGACATCCCCTACTTTTACTGCTTCATTGATGTCTTCAATTGGAAGAGTAGATAATTCTTTTACTGGTACTACCCCTTCCACACCGGCGCCTTCGATTCCAACAACGGCTTGTTTGTCTTCAACGGCTAAAACTTCACCTTTGACAATATCCCCCACGTTGACTTCTTGGAAGCTTTCCAAAGCATCCGCCATAGATTCGCCGTTTTCTACTTGATTGTTTTCAAATTCTGTCATGACATATGTCCTCCTAACCAACAATTAATCGATCGCTGTGCACTACACACTACAATTTTAAGTTTAAATTATTCTACCTCAAAAATAAAGCGATTTCCATTATTTCTTGAAAATTGCCCCAAATTAGCGTTTTTTTCTAAAAATACACCAGTATTTAGGAATATTTAAAAAATAATTTACGCTAAAATCATTTAGCAGCTAGCTCTATTATACCGACACTAAAAATTTTTTACCAAACAAAAAGACTTGCATATCTGCTATGCAAGTCAAAACTATTATAGATAACCTTTTTCAGTGACAACTTCTTTAATTAAGTCCACAACTTCAGCAATTGTTTTGCCAGTCGTATCAATTAAAACCGCATCATCAGCTTGCTTCAAAGGGGAAATTTCCCGATGTGAATCAATGTAATCACGCTTTTCAATTTCAGCTTTTAATGTTTCAAAATCTGTTTTAATCCCCTTGGCTTGATTTTCTTTATAACGACGTTCTGCTCTTTCTAAAACACTGGCAACTAAGAAAATTTTTACTTCAGCCTTTGGTAAGACTGCTGTACCGATATCGCGTCCATCCATTACTACACCGCCATCTTTGGCGATGATTTGCTGTTGGTTCACTAATTCTTTGCGAACAAGTTCGTGGGCAGAAACCTCGGAAACATTATTGGTAACATTTGTTTCTCGGATTGCTAAAGTTACATCTTCTCCGTCAATAAAAACCAATTGTCCTGTTTCACTTTGCTTAAAAGTAATGGGATAACGATGGATTAGATTAACTAAACTCGCCGCATCAGAAAAAGCAACGTGATGTTTAATCGCTAAATACGTTACACTGCGATACATTGCACCAGTATCAGTATAAATAAAGCCATAATCTTTTGCCAAAATTTTTGCGACTGTACTTTTGCCAGAAGAAGCAGGTCCATCGATTGCAATATTAATTTTTTCCATTTGTTTGCCACCTATCTTTAGACATTAAAAAAGCCGAACCAAAAATGCCGTGATTTTTGGACCGGCTATTTTTTACTTAATTCGTAATTGTTGACCAGGATATAATAAGAAATTATTCGGATCAATACCATTTAGTTGATACAATTGATCAACAGAAATTCCTGCGCGAGCAGCTACTTGATTTGGTCCTTCACCATTTTGAACTGTAATATATTGTTCTCCTGTTTGAGCATTTTGGTCTTGTTGATTTTGGTTTTGTTGATTTTGATCTTGTTGCTCATTTTGTTGCGCTTGATTTTGTTCTTGATTGTTTTCACTAGAACTTGGCTCTGATTCTTCACTAGAACTAGAACTTGATTCACTTTCAGACGATTCAGTTGTTGAACTTTCGGCAGTGGATGATTCTTCAGTTGATGATTCTTTAGTAGAAGACACTAAAGATGAAGAAGCAGTTGCTGGTGTTGAATCGGCATTTTTCTTATCATGCGTTAGCCACATTACAAAACCAGCTGGCACTAAAATACATAGCGACAATAAGATAACCAAAATAACTAAAAATTTTGAAGTACCGCGTTTTTGGCGTCTTTGTTGGGTCCGTGATGAAGTTTCTTCGTCTGTATCATAAATTGGTTGTTCCCACGGTTCTTGTGTTTCGTTGTCAAAATCATTTTTCTTTTTACTCAATTTTCTTACCTCCTGAAAAGCTTTCGCAGTGTATTATACCATAGCCTTTTTATTGTTGTCGCAAAAATATAACTTCAATCGTTTTCTTTAAATAATTTTAGGAAAATCTCCTGCCAACTCACCAATTGATGATTTTGTTTGTCTGGTACTTGACTAGTTTTTAACACCAGGCCATCATTGTCACAGCAATCGCTGGGCTTTGTTTGCATTTTTTCGGCAAAATTTTCTAAAATAAATTCTCGACGACACGTCGCAAGGTTGATATAAGCCAACATTTGCGTTAATTTTTCACCTTTAATCTGCTCATTAACCGCCAAAGCGGCTAACACTTCTTTTTCGCCAATACTTTGACTTAAATCTATCCATTTACTTTGTAGCTCACTAGATTCATGGGCCATTTTTCGTCCTAATAATTGCTGAAAACCACTACGTTCATCTTGCCGCATTTGTTTGAAGTAATGATGAATTTTCTCATCATTTTTTTGATAAAGTAAAACTGCTTGGCTCGCGGCACCATCACGTCCGGCACGACCAATCTCTTGTACATAGTTTTCGATACTGTCAGGTAAATCATAGTGAATGATAAAACGAATATCACTTTTATCAATTCCCATGCCAAACGCATTTGTAGCTACCAAAATATCCAAGTGATTGCTTTGAAATTGCAATTGGAGACGACTTCTTTCACTACTGTTTAGTCCCCCATGATAATAGCCAATATTATAATGCACTTTTAACTTGCGATATAAAGTCTCCACAGTTTTTTTTGTTGCACAATAAATAATACCAGGACCGCTCAATTTTTTTAATAAATCAGTTAATTGGGCGAACTTGTCATCTGTTTGTTGAACAAAAAGGGCAATATTTTTGCGATCAACTGATCGTTGGATCAGTTCATAGTCTTCTTTTAATAATAGTTTAGCAATATCACTCTGTACAAAAGGAGTAGCTGTAGCAGTTAAGGCTAATGTTACCGGATTTTCTAAAAATGCTTTTATCTTCCCTAATTGGCGATATTCCGGCCTAAAATCAATCCCCCACAAAGAAACACAGTGGGCTTCATCAATTACAAAAAAAGCAATTTTTTGCCGTTTTAACAGTTGTAAAATTTTCTTTTGCCAGAGCATCTCTGGACTGATAAATAAAAATTTATAATCAGATAAGTGCCATAAAACAAATTCTTTTTCCGCAGCAGTCAACTGGCTATTTAAAGCTACTGCTTGAATTTTTTTACTGTTGAGCTGGCTGACTTGGTCTTCCATTAATGAAATTAGTGGCGAAACAACAATTGTTATTCCAGACGTTAAATAACTCGGTAATTGATAGCACAAGCTTTTACCGGTCGCAGTAGGCAAAATCCCTAAGACATCTTGACCAGAAAGTAAACTTTCAATGACTTCTTTTTGTCCGCTCCGAAAACTGTCAAAACCAAAATATTGTTTTAAACTATCTTCTAATGCCATTGACAGCCTCTCTTTTCTTTTTTATTTGATATAACCGAAATTCTACAAACTCTAATGGGAACTGTTCATAAATATCGCGATAACGTAAAGTATAAATATTTGTTGTGTCAAGACTTGCCAAATATGCCATCGTATTGCTTGAAATAAATTTTTCAAATGGGAAAGTTTGATCAAAAAGCGCCCACTCAATAATATGATCTGAAATAGTTCCTAACTTCAAACGACGACTTGCAACTACCATTGAAACACTTTGTCCTTCTAATAAAAGTTTGCGGGTAAACAGCATACTGTTATTGTAATTTTGCCTTAAAAGACCTTTTAAAATTTGATAACACAATGTATTTACTCCCGCTTTTTTTATTTCATTTAATAATGGATGGAGACAACTAGCCTGATAGAAGAAGTTCCAAGGTTGTTTTTGAAATTTTTCCGGTAGCAATTGATAAGCAATTTGAGGGGAAATATTCGGTCCACTTAACTGTTGGGCCAAAAAATCTCCATCTTTTTGATCTAATTTTTGAAACAGCACAGTTAATTCCTGGTAAACTATTGTTTTGTCGACTATTCTTTGTTTGAAAAGCTGTTCTACTGGGCGGGTATATAACGGACTTGTTTCCAGAGGCCGCAATGGTTTTATTTGACTTTGCGCAACTTGCTGAATGAAATAAGATAAAAGACGAAAACAATTGGAATCACTACGGCCAAAGTTAAAATAGTCTACTTGCTGCAAGCGACGGATCTGTTCAACATCAATTTTTGCTTGACCTTGGGATGTAATGGCATATTCTCCCTTAGTGACAAAAGCGATTAGCTGCTCTTTTTCAAGCTGAGCAATTATTTGATCAAATTGTGATTGAGAAAGTTCCGGTTGACTGCCGAGATAAGGTAACAAATCATTAAAATACGCATAGCTCATAATCGCTGCAGTTCGTTTTCCTTTTAATAAATGAAAGAGCGTGCTGGTCTTTAACTTGTCAGTCATGGAAAATAACGCTAAAATAAATTGATTCATAAAATACGCCTCCTGAAAGTTGGTGGAACGATGACGACAATTTGCCGTCTTGTACCAGAACGCTGTATTGCTTGCGGACTTTGTGCCATTTATGCACCTGATATTTTTGATTATGACGAAGACGGTATCGTTTTATTTAAAGAAGAACCGGAAGCCAGTCAACAGTTTGTGCGCACCGAGGAACGAAAAGCTGTTATAAAAGCCGCTGCCAAATGTCCTGTCAGAGCAATTTTACTTGAAAAAGAAAACGGACGCTAGCACTAATTCTATTAAAAGAAATGCTTTTATTACTATACGCAAAAAGTTTAATAAAAACTAAAAATAGCAAAATACCCAAACGTTAAGTTGCGCCTGACTTCTAGTAAGAAACTAGTCGCCCACAACTTGCTACGTTTGGGTATTTGGTTTAATCTATTGGCTAATAATTATTTTCCACATAAACGATAAATTGATTCCGCATAAATGTCCATTGCTTTGTATAGTTGGGCTAATTCCCATTGTTCATTAGCTTGGTGCATAAAGTCTGGAGTATCTTCAAACATTGCGCCATAAGCTACACAGTTTTTCATAGTGCGGGCAAAAGTTGCGCCACCAGAAATTTCAGGTTCTGACATATCGCCAGTCATTTCACGATAAGTCGCTAATAGAGTTTTGACTAAAGTAGAATCTTGAGGAACATATAAAGAGTCTAACCAGTCAAATTCTTGATAAGTTAAATCATATTCTTTTACTTTTTCAGCAATTTTGGCTTCTAAATCTTCTTTTTTCACGGTTACTGGCAAACGCATATCCACACCAATTTTGGTTTCTTCTGGTGAAATCACCAAACTAGCAAAGTTCATCGTTAATTCTCCAGATTGTTCATCTTCTGTTTTCCCGACAACATTTTCACCAGTTGCGTTTTCTTTAACTAATTTGCCCAAGAAATTCAAAGGAGCAAAATCAACTGATTCACTTAAAGCCATTGCCAAACGCGTAATTGCATTAATTCCATCTGATGCATCTTTTGCATGGACGCTCTTACCTTGAACTACTACGGCGTCCCCTTCCATTTCATACGGGAAACCTAATTTATCCAGGCTTGCTTTGACGGCTTCGACGTATTCTCCTTTATATGGTGCAGTATCTGGAACTACATTTAATGCTCCTCCAGCATGAACAGCAACTTTATCTGTGCCAGGACCGACAAGATAAGCTTGTAACAAACCTTTTTCTGCAAAAGTTAGTGGGAAACTATGGTCTGGGGCAATACCAGCTGTTGCACTTTCTTCTTTTTCATTGTATTTTTCCATACAACGCCATAAATTTTCTTCATCAGAACCAAAGATGAAGCGAATGCGTTGATTAAATTCAACACCACTATCCATTAAAGCTTTCACAGCATATAAAGCAGCCATTGAAGGACCTTTGTCATCTTGAGAACCACGACCATAGATAATGCCATCTTTAATTACTGGATCAAAAGGATCGGTATTCCAACCTTTTTGATCAGCGGCTGGAACAACATCCATATGACATAAAATGGCAAATAAATCATCACCTTCGCCAACTTCAGCATAAGCATAATAGCCTTCTGGATCTTTAAAAGTGCGTAAGCCAATGCTATCACAAATTTCTAAAACTTGATCTAAAGCTTTTACGACATTTTTCCCAAAAGGATGCCCTTCTCCACTGTCAGATTCATCTAAAACTGAAGGGACTTGAATAAGTTTTTTTAAAGCTTCCACCGCTTCTTCGTGGTGTTTTTCGGTAACAAATTGTTTCATGATACAACCTCCTAAATTTTAAAGTAAAATAGCGAATATCTTTCGCTTTTTACCATAATACCAATAATAAGAAAAAGAGAGCTTCATGAATAACTGAAACTCTCTTTTTAAAACTGAGAAACTCAGTTATAGATATAAAATTAATTCTATCTTAGCCAACTTTTTAACAATTGTCTATTTTATAGAATTGTTCCAATTGCAAGTAAGATACAAATAGCGACAAATAAAATCGCGATTAATTTGGTAATGTATTTCCACCATTTACCAATATCAATCCGTGCAATCGCAACGGCACCCATAACGATAGCTGAAGTTGGTGTAATCAAGTTTACTAACCCTGAGGCAGATTGGTAAGCCGTAATAACTAAATCTTTACCTACACCAGCAAATTCGCCCATTGGTCCAATAATACCCATTGTTGCAGCAGCAAGACCAGATGTTGATGGGATTAAGAATGACATTGGGATGTAGAAAATAAATGCCAAGATAATAAAGATAACAGAAGAAAGACCAGAAAGTCCTTTTTCACCCCAGTTTAAGATTGTATCGGTAATCATACCATTGTTCATGACAACTTGAATACCACGAGCAACAGCTACGACGATAGCAACTCCGATTAAATCAGAAGCCCCTGCTAAAAATTCAGAAATAAAGTCTGATTCTTTAAAGCCGTAAACGATTGCAACGACAATTGACATTAATAAGAACAACATTGTGATTTCTGGGAAGTACCATTGACCAAATGGCAACATATCTTTACCAAGTACCATTCCTAAACCAGGAATGCCAGCTAACCATTTTGTAAAGTTAGCAAAGATATTAATACCGAATTCTTCCCATGGAATTAAACTTAAAATCATTAAGAAGAATGTCAAGATGAACAAGATGTTCACGTTACGTTGTTTTTTCGTTACGCCTTCTTGGCGATTGATTGCATCGATATCAAAGTGTTTTGCATCTTCTTCTCTTTGAGAATATACAATTGATTGGGTTGGATCTTTTTCAATTTTAGCCGCATAGCGGTAAACATAGGCAATTGAAATCCCAACTAAAACCACCCACATGATAATACGTAACAACATACCATCGGCCATTGAAATACCGACAGCATCAGAAGCAACACCGGTAGCAAATGGGTTAACCGTAGAAGCTAAACACCCTACTTGGGAACCAATCAAAACGATTGAAACGGCAACAATAGAGTCAAAACCTACCGCCATCATAACTGGAATCAGTAATGAATAAAACGGAATAGTTTCTTCGGCCATACCGTAAGTTGAACCACCCAAGGCAAAAATTGGTAATAAGATAAAGATTAAGTTCTTTTCACGGCCTTTAAAGCGTTTTACGATTGAGCCGATTCCTGCATCTAATGCGCCAGTTTTATTAACGATTCCAAGGAATCCACCAACGATTAAGATGAAAAATGAAATAGAGATAGCTGGATCTGTGGTTTCAGAACCTAACATCCCTAAAACTGGTGCCATCATAACATCATAAAAACCTTGTGGATTTTGCGCCACACGCTCATATGTTCCTGCTAAAATGTTACCAGCATCGTCCACTTTATAATGACCGGCTGGAATGAACCAAGTCAAAATGGCGATGAATGCAATGATAATAAATAATACCGTGTACGCAGAAGGCATCTGGAATTTTTTCTTCGTTTGCGTATTTTCCATTTTTTCTCTTCCTCTCTTTTCTATATTTGTAACTATAAAATAGATTACATAGTTATTTTATCAGAGATAAGACGATCTGGGAAATAATTACATAAGTTTTTTTATCGTCTTTTCTACTGTTTTATTATGTATATTCATTTTATAGTTAACAAGTTTGTAAGTAGAACTTGTTAGCACGGCTTTTGTTCTACTCCCACAATAATTGTACCGCTAGTTTCTTTTCATAATATGAAAAATACCAACTTGAAAACGTGAAGAATTTCTCTTTATACACTATCTTTTTGATTATTATACAAATCAATGCATATACAAAGGCCTTATGATGAAAACGCTTTATCATTTTACTGCTTTTTGTATTTTATTTCATCGAAAAAATCACTTGTTTTTTTGAACAAAAAAACACCGCTAGTTTCCTAGCGGTGGCAAATTGGTCTTTAACCAATATGTTGTTGTTTACGTCGTTTTTGTTCTAAAAATGGTAATAGTTTCGTATAAATTACTAAAAAGGCTGCACTAACAATCGCACCTTTTAGTAGGTTGAATGGCACAACGCCAATTGCAATGTATTGCGCTAATGAAACACCCAGCATTTTATCAGCTGTGAGACCTAAAACACTTAGGTAAACAGGCGTAATTACAAAATAATTTGCAATACTCATAAAGATTGTCATCGCCAAAATACCACTGCTAACCCCTAAAACTTTATTGCCAATTTTATTTTTTCCTTTAAAGAAATAATACATTGGTAAGGTAAAAAGTGAGCTGGCAAAGAAACTAGCAATATCGCCAACTAAATTACTTAATTCTAACCCGGTGGTTAACAGATGTAATAAAGAGCGGATAAAAGCTGTTGCAATCCCTGCCATCGGACCAAATAAAAACATACTTAGCATTACCGGTATATCACTAAAATCAACTTTCATAAATGCGAAAGCGGGTATAACCGGAAACGCCACATACTGCAAAATAACTCCCATTGCCGCAAACAATGCGACAGCCACCATTTTTTGTACCTTTGTGTTCTTCATTGAAATCCTCCTAATTAAGGACCCATCTTCAATCGAACCTTTTTGAACCAACTTTTTCAATAAAAAAACTCTATTTTCCATGCAGGGAAAATAGAGTTAGAGTTATCTGAAATAAGTTACTTCAAATAAGCCCTATCTTCTTTATCCAGACTATACTGTCGGTATCGGATTTACACCGATTCAACCGCAACTTAATGCAGTTCGTGGACTATTACCACCGGTCGGGAATTGCACCCTGCCCCTGAAGACGAACCTTGTATTTAATTACACTTACATTATATAAGAAAAGAAAAAAATTACAAGTATTAATTCTTGGCTAAATTTAAAAGCTGACTCACTTCTTTTTTGTGTAGCGGACGATATTCTCCGGGCCGCAAGTTTTCCAATGTTAAATTGCCATATTTTTCTCGTTTTAATTTTTGGACGGGTAACCCGACTGCTTGTAACATTTTTTTCACTTGATGATTTCTTCCTTCGTGAATGGTTAATTGAATAATTGTTGTTTGTGCTTTGGTATCGGTTGATAAAATATCATAGCGAGCTGGTCCATATTTTACACCTTCAAAACGCAAACCTCGACTTAAAGGTCGTAGCTGCTGTTTTTCAGGTATTCCTTTAACCTTTGCAACGTAGACTTTATCAACTTCATGTTTTGGATGCGTTAATTTTTGAGCAAATGCGCCATCATTGGTTAACAATAACAAGCCAGATGTATCATAGTCCAACCGCCCTACCGGATAAATCCGTTCTGTAATTCCAACAAAATAATCCGTAACAACTTTTCGGCCTTTATCATCACTAACGGCCGAAATCACACCGCGTGGTTTATAAAACATAAAATAAACTGGTTCTTCTTGATTAATGGGAACATTGTCCACTTCAATTTGATCTTTTCCACTAACTTTAATCCCTAATTCTGTGACAATCGTGCCATTAACTTTGACCCGACCTTCACTGATTAATTCTTCTGCTTTGCGGCGAGAAGCAATTCCCGCATGGGCGATAACTTTTTGCAATCTTTCCATTATTCTTGTCCTCCATTTTCTGTCTCACTGAAACGGTCAAAAAATAAATCCATTGGAACATCTTCAGTTAGCTCATTTTCCATTGCTTCAATATCAGGTAACTCAGCTAAGGATTTTAGCCCAAAGTAATCCATAAAGTAAGCAGTCGTTCCATATAAAATTGCACGGCCTGGTCCATCAACACGGCCCTTTTCTTCAATTAATTGTCGCGCCACTAATTTTTGGACCGACCCACTAGATTGGACACCGCGAATCTCATCGACTTCCATTCTGGTTAGAGGTTGTTTGTATGCAATAATTGCTAAAGTCTCTAATGCCGCCTGAGAGAGGCTGTTTGACATGGGAGACTGTGCATATTTTTTTAATAAAGGAGCAAATTCTTTTTTTGTCGTGAGCACAAAATGATTGCCTACCTCTAAGATATGCAAAGCGGAATTCTCATCCTCATCATAACGACTTTGCAGGGTTTGAATCATTTCATAGGTTTGCGCTGTTTTGCTATTTAATAAATAGCTCAATTCTTCCAAGCCAATTCCTTCGTCGCCTACTACGAATAAAATAGCTTCTAATTCACTAATTTTCATCTTTTTCTCCTGTTGCAAATAGCGTAATTTCGCCATAGTTTTCCGTCTGAGTGATAGCTACACTGCCAGTTTTCATCAATTCCAATAAAGCCAAAAAAGTAGCCACTACTTCACTTTTGGTATAACTTTGTAAAAATTCAGCCAGATTTCTTCCTTCATTTGGTTTTAGCCCAGCTAAACCAAGCTTAATAGCATTCATTTTATCTTCAATTGTTGCTTCATCTGAAGTAATTGTTGTTTCAACCACTTGACGCTTTTTCTTTTTTTCTAACATGTTGTGAAATGCTAAGAATAAGTCAATCGTATTTAATTGATTTGCTACTAACAATGGACTCTCTTCTTTGTACTCATCAACATCCATCGGCTCTTTAGTAAAGTAATCACTACGCTCTTTTGCCTTATCTGATAGTATTTCTGCGGCATATTTAAATTTGCGGTATTCTAATAATTGGGTTACCAAAACTTCTCGCGGATCTTCTTCATAAACATCCTCTGGAGCAACAAACTCTTGCTTTGGCAAAAGCATTTTTGATTTAATTGCCATCAGTGTGGCGGCCATCACTAAGTAATCTCCTGCCACTTCCAATTCCAAGGTCTGCATTGCATGAATGTATTGCATATATTGTTCCGTAATTGCGGCAATAGGGATATCGTAAACGTCGATTTCTAATTTTTGAATTAAATGAAGCAACAAATCCAACGGCCCTTCAAAAACAGCCAATTTAACATTAATTTCGCTCATAGTTCACCAACTTCTATGCACGAGGAAAATACTGTTTGTAAACATCCGTCATGCGTTTTTTCGTAATATGGGTATAAATTTGGGTAGTTGAAATATCAGCATGCCCTAATAGTTCTTGCACTGTTCTTAAATCTGCACCATTTTCCAGTAAATGAGTAGCAAAACTGTGACGTAATGTATGAGGAGTTACAGTTTTATAAATACCAGCCTTTTGCACAATTGTCTTTAAGTTTTTCCAAATCCCCTGCCGACTAAGACGGCTACCGTGATTATTTACAAACAAATATGCTTCATCAGGATTTTTACGCGTTAAGTGAGGTCTGGCTTCTGAGAGATAGCGCTGTACCCACTTTATGGCAATATCTCCTAAAGGAACAATACGTTCTTTATCGCCTTTACCTAATGTTTGCAATAATCCCATTTCTAAATGCACATCATTTAACTTCAAATTAATTAACTCACTAACACGTAGTCCTGTTGCGTACATCACTTCCAAAATAGCACGGTCTCGCAGTCCCAGTGTTTCTTTTGTATTCGGCGTAGCCAATAATTGCTCGACTTCACTTAAGCTCAATGTATCGGGAAGCTTCTGTTGCTTTTTAGGAGAATCAATATGTTGCATTGAATCGTGATCTGTATAACGTTCTTGGCGCAAAAATTGATGAAAACGACGTAAGCTCGTAATCATACGGGCAATCGTTGCATTGGAACGCCCACTTTCTTTTAAGACTTGTAAAAAACTCACAACAGTGAAACGATCGATTTCTTGCCAATCGGTAATTTGTTGCTGTTGTAAAAATGCTAAGTATTGCAAAAGGTCTCGTTGATAACTTTTTTTTGTATTTTCAGCTAGTCCCCGCTCAATCGTTAAATAATGTAAATAATCGGTAATTTGTTCTTGCATCTTTCACCATATCCTCTTTTGTAACATCTTTATCATCATACCAAATCAACACCATTTGTAACAGAAAAAAATAAGCTACACCAAAGCCAACATGTGACTCTGGCATAACTTCATTTTTTTTGACAATTCTGGCAGATACCATGAAATGTTAGCCGATGATCTTTAACCAGAAAATGATATTTATTTTCAACGATTTCTTCTACATCACCTAATAAATCTTCTTCAATTTCTTCAATATTTCCACACTCAATACACAATAGATGATGGTGAAAATGTTGCGCACCTTCTTTTCTTAAATCATAACGCGAAACGCCATCGTTAAAACTAACTTTATCGACAACATGCAATTCTGTTAAAATTTCCAATGTTCGGTACACCGTAGCTAACCCGATTTCAGGGCTTTTTCGTTTAACAAAAAAGAAAACTTCTTCAGCAGAAAGATGATCTTTTTCATTTTCCAATAAAACTAATAACGTAGCTTCCCGCTGCGGAGTTAATTTGAATCCGGCTTCGTGAAGTTGTTGTTTCACTTTTTTCATTGTCGTTATTGTATCCATGTGTCCTCCGCAACCTTCTTTATAATAATTATAAACTAGCATCATTTTACAAACCCTAGATTATACTCATTATAAGGAAAAAGCAAGAATTATACAAGGTCTGTTTTCTCAATTAGATAAGTAAATCCTTCTTTTTGTTCAACTAATTTCGCTTTTAGTAAATGTCCCATTGCTCGCTTAAATTGACCTTTACTAATACCAAACATTTCTTTGATTGCTTCTGGTTCCGATTTATCGGTATAAGGCATTTTATTTTCTTTAGCACGTCGTAAATACGCTAAGATCATTTCAGCATCATCCCCAATCGCTTCATATGCCCGAGGTTTAAGGGATACATTTAAAACACCATCTGGACGTACACCAATTACACGCCCTGAAACCACTTCACCTAAACGAGGTTCCTGGTAACGTTCACTGGGATGAATAAAACCAAGATAAAAATCTTCTGTTAAAATATAAGTTCCAGCAATCTTTAAGCGAAAAACTGTCCCTGTAATATTTTGATTTTTTTGTTCTTCCCGTCCTTTTTTGCTCATGGAACGAAAAACTTTTTCTTCTGCTAAAGTCCCCCAAATACGTCCTTTTTGATCGACGCGCAATGCAACCAATAGCCGATCGCCTTTTTTGGGCCATAATTCCGTTAATGTCGGAAGTTCATCTAGGGAAACAGCGATTTCTTTATCCGGTAAGCCAATGTCCACAAAGACACCTAGGTCACGCCTTGAAGCAATAACCGTTGCAAAAGCGTAATGTCCTTGGCGACTTTTCGGAATTTCGGTGGTTAATGCATTTTCATGCCGCTGATTTTGGTAGGCAAAACCTGTTACGCTTTCTCCTAATTGATGTTCGCCTTCACTTTTTGGTAGACGAAAAGTAACACCATTCTTTTGAACAAAATAGGCAACTTCATTTTCATCTGTTACCATTCCTGTAATAATAGTAGCTAATAATTCATTCATAATTTTTCTCCTTGTTGCGCTTATGCGCCGAACTACATGATAAGACGGATTAAAGCAATCGCTAGAATTCCGACCATCACAATTTTCATTAAGTCCTTCGTATAGTAACCTACCATTAAAGCAGGGATGCTGGCAAGTACTTCCGGCCCTTTAATCGTTGGCCAATTTCCAGTTTCAAAATTCAACAGACTTTGAATTAACAGTGCAAATAAAATACAAAGGGGTAAATAAGATAAAAATATTTCTGCGGTTGGTGGAAATTTTATTTTTTTGGCAAAAGCAAAAGGTAGAATTCGAGGAATCCAAGTGACCACACTACAACCTAAAATTAATATCAGTATATTGCTAGCCATCGTGAGTCACCGTCCCAACCAAACAGCCAATAAGAGTCGCCATAATTACTGCAATTTCAGCAGATGTAAAACGCATAAATACAACTAAAGCAATTAAAACACTCGCTAAAACTTGCAGTGTTTGTTTCGTTCGTTTTTTTAACGGCATCTCAATTTGAAACAGACATAACCCTAGAAACATCGCCGTTAATGCAAAATCTAAACCAAAGCGATTAGGATCAGGAATAAATTGTCCTAATAGACCGCCTCCTATATTGGCTAAAATCCAAGTAACGTAAGCTGCTATATTTAGTCCATGCATCCACTGTGCTGTCAAAGGCTGTCTTTCTTGAAGTGCCGTCGTTAAAACACCATATGATTCATCGGTTAAAAGTGTGCCAATACCAATATTATTTAGAAGAGAATCTGATTTAAAATAGCTCGTGACGGATAAACTCATCAAAAAATGCCGAGAATTCACAAGAAAAACCGTTAAAATAATAGTCGAAACCGGTGCATGAAGCGCTAATAAACCACAAATAATAAATTGTCCACTACCAGCATAAACCAATAACGACAATAAAAAAATTTCAAAAATAGAAAGTCCGACCCCTTTTTCTACGACCCCGGCGGCAAAACCAATCCCTACATAACCAAGCATTGTGGGTACACAAGCTTTAATTCCATCGGAAAAACTTTCATACTGCTGTGTTTCTGCCACAAAGATACCCCCTTCTTTTCGTTTGCTTTTAATCATAACGAAAAAAAGAGGGCAAGACAAGAAATTGTCAGAAAATAAATAAAATTCGTTCTTCTATCTAATTGTATGGTCGTTACCATTGCCACGGAAATAACCCGTCTTACAATTAATCGTAACGATATAATAAGGTAAAGCTTTTTCAGAAATTCCTTTTAATAAAGAAGATCGGGTATTCGTAGCAAATAAATTATAGTAACCTTCTCCATTTTCAATGGTCACGGGCTCTAAATAATAGCCACCGGCTACGATATATCCTCGGTCAATACAAGTTTGAATCACTTTTTCTTGAATACCAGCATTCCATACCCAAGCTGTATTATTAGTATCTGCTACTGCGCTAGGATTTATTGCCATAATCGGTGCATTATTATTATTTGGCTGCATATTAGGTGATGCTTCTGCCGGCAAGTTGTTACTTTGTTCACTTTCACTTTGCGCATTATCATTAGCCGCTTTTTTTGCAGCAGCTGCTTGTGCTTCTTGTTGCTTTTTGGTTTCAGCAGCTTCTTTTTTGCTTAATACGTCATCTACTTTTTCTAAATTTGCCTTTAAAGTTTTCTTTTGATTTCCTTCAACCAATTTTGCGACGGCTTTTTGAGCTGTTTGATATTGTTGACGTGTCGCATTATCTTTGACTTTTTCATCGGTATAAACCACAGCTACTGCTTTTTTTGCAGTATTTAAATCGTTTAATTGTGACTTGGCATCACTAATAACGTTATTGATTGTCTTAGAAAATTCATCGTCAGTAGTCAAAGGCTCAATATCGATGGTACTTCCTTTAATCGCAGTAGCTGGTTTTATTTCTGAACCCCTTACCACAGGGGTTTCAAATAGATTGTTTACTTGCGTAATAATATCCATTTTTTCTTGAATACTTTTTATTTCGTTTGTTAGTTCTTCCGTGTTATCTTTTGTTCCAGCGGACTTGGCTGCTTCTTTTAGATTATTTACTTGCGTCGTTAAATCAGCAAGTTGATTTGCTGTTTTATCAGACTTAATAAACTGATGTGTGTTATCTGTATAAAAGTCAGCAAGTTGAGTTTGAATCGCTGTCTCTTGTTTTTCTATTTTTTGCTGCTCTTGCTGGGCTTGTGCTTTTACATTTTGATCGTGAACATAATAACCATACCCACTGCCCCCTAAGATAATCGCCGCAGCTAAAAGTACAAACGGCCATTTTTTTCGTGGAGATTTTGACACTTGTTCTGTTGAAGACAGATTATCGATTTTCTCTTCTTGATCAGGGCGTACTGCTTCTCCTTGATCCCCTATAGGAGAGGCACTGTTATCAAGAGCCTCGTCTTTTTCAGCGATGGGTTCTATTTGGTTTACAGTAGAGGAATCGTCATTTTCGGGGAGATTTTCAAGTTGTTCCTTCTCCGAACTTTCAGCTGCGGTTTCAGCCATATTTTCTGTTTCCTGGTCATTCTTTATTGCTGTTCCTTCATTTGAAAGTTTTTCACCATCCACAATCGGCTCACTTACTTCTGATTCTGCAGTCTTAATTTCAGCTATTGGTTCTAAATTGTCGTGAACACTATTCTTTGTTTCTTCCAGATCCGTATGACTTTTTGGGGATTCAATCTGGTCATTTTCAGGAACAGGAAAAGATGCTTCTTTCTCCTGGTCTTTATCATCTTCAGCCGTCGGCAGCGTCTCTTCATAGTCATCTTTATGCTTTTTGATGTAATCGGCTAAAATTGGATTCACATCAGCTAAATCATCTTCTTTTGTGGCTTCATTTAAGGATTCTTCCATCACTGAGCCAATTGAAACATCTTTAAAATCCGACCATTTGACCGAATCATTATTTTCGCGATTATTCTCTTTAATCGTTGCAAGTTTTCCGGCAATATTTTCTTTTATTTCTTCACCACATCGCGGACAAACCATTTGACCGTTAAGCGGTTCAAACCCGCAGTGGGGACATTTATTAATCACTGTTTTTCTTGCTTCCTTTCTGCATAAAACTTTGATTCTCTCCTAGTCGACTAAAAAACTGCCAAACTATCTAGTCTATTATAAACGTTTACGCTTAGGATAGGAAGTTAGGATTTTATTAAGAAAGTGACAGTTATAAATCACTTGTTAAAGTCCTTTAATCTATTGAAACAATTAAAACTTTCCATAACTATTTCTGTTATAAATTCTTAGAAAAATTTTTATTTTCATCATCGTGGACATTTTTTCATTTTGTTCATCACTTCAATATACTTTTTATACCCATTTTGCAATTGTTAGGCAGAATAAAAATCGACGTAAAAAAACTGTTACCTTGCTTGCACAAAGTAACAGTTAAACTTTATTCTAAGAAATCTTTTAGTTGTTTTGAACGAGAGGGATGACGTAATTTCCGCAAAGCTTTTGCTTCAATTTGACGAATTCGTTCTCTAGTAACGCCAAAGACTTTTCCGACTTCTTCTAGCGTCCGTGTACGACCATCATCAAGACCAAAACGAAGACGCAACACATTTTCTTCACGGTCTGTCAAGGTATCTAAAACATCTTCTAGCTGCTCTTTTAAGAGTTCGTATGCAGCATGTTCAGCTGGACTAGTTGCTTCTTGGTCTTCAATGAAGTCTCCTAAATGCGAGTCATCTTCTTCACCAATTGGCGTTTCCAATGAAACCGGTTCTTGCGCAATTTTTAAAATTTCGCGCACTTTTTCAGTTGGTAAATCCATTTCTGCACCAATTTCTTCAGGTGTTGGTTCCCGTCCTAAGTCTTGTAGCAATTGGCGTTGAATTCGAATTAATTTGTTAATGGTCTCAACCATATGAACGGGAATCCGAATTGTCCGGGCTTGGTCGGCAATCGCACGGGTAATCGCTTGACGAATCCACCAAGTAGCATAAGTAGAAAATTTGAACCCTTTACGATAATCGAATTTTTCTACAGCTTTCATTAACCCCATATTACCTTCTTGAATTAAATCCAAAAATTGCATACCACGCCCAACATAACGTTTGGCAATGGAAACAACTAAACGCAAGTTTGCTTCAGCTAAACGTTGTTTTGCTTCTTGATCGCCTTCTTCAATTTTTAAGGCTAATTCAACTTCTTCTTCAGCCGTTAAAAGTGGAACGCGACCGATTTCTTTTAAATACATACGCACAGGATCATTAATTTTAACTCCTGTTGGTGCGGACAAGTCTTCTTGTTTGGCTGCTTCTGCTTTCTTTTCATTGCTCTTTAAGCTGTGAACAGACGGTTCGCCATTCTCGTCGACAACGCTAATACCAGCATCCTCAACTTTTTGGATTAATTTGTCCATTGCGTCAGCATCTAATGAAAAAGGTGTGGCCAATTTATTGGACAACTCGTCATAAACGACTTGGCCATTGGGTTTATTTTCTTTGATAAAGGCATTTACCGCTTTATCATACTCTGTTTTTTGTTCTTTTGCCATGAAAAGAAGGCCCCCTTTGTGTAATTAAGCTTGCTGCAATTGCTTGGTTAAATCTATTATTTCAACTGCCAACTCTAATGCCTGCTGCATATTGCCCAATTGACTTGCTTCTTGCTGCAGAAATTTCTTTTGATTAATTTTTTCAGCAATGCGCGCCTTTTGGAATAATCGCAAAATGCTTTTTATTTCTTCTTCAGAAGAATCTTGCGGTACATTAAGGTAGGCAATTTCAATCACTTTATTTTTTATTGTCGTTTCCGTCAAATAATCGAGAAAATCTGGTAATGAAAAACTACCAAAACTTTCAATAAAGTTCTCATACATAAAATAAATCGTTTGGTACTCATCATGTATAAAAACCAATTCCACTTGCTGCAGACGATTCAGTAGCGAACTATCATTAAAGAGCCGATACAAAATTAACTGCTCCCCCCGCTCTACCTGAGTCAAGGGACGTTTAACTGTCTGAGTTGCAGGCGTCGTTTTTACTTCATGGGCGCCAAATTGTGGTGCATCCTCATAAGCAGTATTTTGCTGTGGCGGTTTTGCCGCCTCTTGTCGACGTTTTTGTTTAAACGCACTTAGTTGTTGTTGCAACGTTTCCCGACTTAAATGAAACTCTGTTGCGATTTGGGTCAGGTAGCGATCTTGGGCTAATAAGGAATCAACTTTTGCCAATTCATGCAATAAATCCGTAACATAGTCTAGCTGTTCTTTTTCGTTGCCAAGATTACGATTTTGCCGTAAATACGCCATCTTAAAACCAAAAACAGTTTCCCGGCCATGATAAGCTAGTTCATAAAAAGCGGCACTGCCGTACTTTCGAACATATTCATCTGGATCAAGTTTTTCTGGTAACTGTAAAATTGCTAAATCCAAACTACTGTGTTCGTCTAACATACCAATAGCGCGATCTGTCGCTGCTAAACCTGCCTTATCACCATCGTAACTAATGACAATTTCGCCAGCAACGCGTTCAATTGCTGCAATTTGTTGGCTCGTTAAACTTGTTCCCATACTCGCAATACCATTTTTAACCCCCGATTGCCAAGCTGCGATAACGTCCATAAACCCTTCAAATAGAAAAACGGTATTTTCTTTACGAATAATCGGTCGCGCTTTATCAAAGTTAAAAAGAACTTGCCGTTTGTTAAACAATTCGGTTTCCGGGGAATTTAAATACTTCGGTTGATTTTCTCCTGGAAAATCCGGTGTTGTTAAAATTCGCCCAGAAAAACCAATTGTCTTTCCCTTTGCATCATGAATGGGGAACATAATCCGTTGATAAAAGCGATCTGCTAATTCACCATTTTCCCGTTCAACAAAAAGTCCTGACTGCGCTAAGAGTGCTGCCTCTACTTTTTCGTTTGCAAAAACTTGCCGCAAAAATTGACGTTCATTTGGTGCAAAGCCGATTTCAAACTCTTTAATCAACTCTTCTGTTAAGCCGCGACTTATTAAATAATCTAAGGCTACTTGTCCAGCAGCTGTGTTTACCAACATATGATGATAAACTTCCTTTGCTTTTTCATGAAGCTTAATTAATGCGTGTTGGGGTGAATTGCCAACTTGTGTGGTCGGCTCCATCTTGTATGCGGCAGCAAAAGGAATTTGTTCAATTTCAGCTACTTTCGCCACAGCTTCAGGAAAAGTTAGCCCTTCTAATTCTTCGACAAAACCAAAGACGTTTCCTCCCCGTCCGCAACCAAAGCAGTGAAAAATCTGCTTGTCTTCTGCTACAGAAAATGAAGGTGTTTTTTCTTCATGAAACGGACACAAGCCAACATAATTTTTGCCGGCTTTTTTGAGCTGGACGTACTGACCAATGACTTCGACAATATTACTCTTTTCACGAATTTCATCAATTACATTCTGAGGTATTCTAGCCACTTCAACTCACCTCCAGCCTGCAAATTATTAAATAATTGTTATCGGTAAAAAATCGCACTAATTAAAAATCAGCGCGACTTCAAAAAAGACCCAATAATACAAACTATATTCTAACATATTCCCATTGTTTTTCAAGTCTTACGCCTAAAAGAGCGCGATTTGAAAAACAGCGATAAAAAAGAGGGAAATAGAAATAATTTATATTCGTCTTTGACTATTTCGGAGTTAGAAACAATTGTATTTTATCATTACCCCTTATTTATATTGATCTTCTAATTTACTCATCCATGCGCCTAATAACGCGCCAAGAATACACAATACCAAGCAACCCGCATAGCCGGCAAAACTAAAACCATTATAATTGGTTGGAATAATCATCACTGTTGAAGCAAATACAATCCCTAAAATAAAATGGAACAGTTGTGGATATGCTTTACTAAAAATATAATCCATGACTTTAGACAAACCCAACACGGTGATAATGCCGCCAATACCAATGGGAATGATAACGCTGAAATTTAAATCTTTAATGCCATCTGACATTGCTTTATACATACCCATATAAACCAAAAAGTTAGATGGGCTAAGACCAGGTACGATCATCCCTAAACCAATTAACCCCCCTGCAATAATCCAGGTGAAAAAATTCTGCTCTACATGGGAAAATAAGCCAGACCCTTTCCACAAAAATAAAAACCCTAACGTAAAGCTAATAATTAAAATAATAATTTCTCTGGTGCTACGTCCTTTTTTACCAGCTTCTTTCCATAAAGCTGGGACTGTTCCAATAATACACCCCACAAAGAACCATAAAATAATTGTTTCGTAAGTTCCTAGTAAGAAACTTACCACAAAAGATAATAAGAAGACCCCAGTAATACCACCTAAACCAATTGGAATAAAAAATAAAATATTTTCTTTAAAGTTACGGGTAATATGCGCTAAAAAGGAAATAATACGCTCATAAATACCAAAAATTGCAGCTAACGCCCCCCCAGAAACGCCAGGTAAGATAAAACCCGAACCAATGAACATTCCTTTAACAAAGCGTAATAGCCAATCTTTTGTTTTCGCCTCTTTTGACACTGATTTCTCCATTGTCCCAAAACACTCCTCATGATTACATTCAAGTTAAGTAACCCAATTAATAAAATCCCTTTTAAAGTTTAGCATACTGATTTCTTCTTGCAAGCTAAAATAAGAAGTTGGTCCAATGGATTTTCTTTTCATTTAATTTCACGACATCCGCATAAAACATATTCCCGCCATTATGGTATAAAAATCCGCCATTATAAAAAAAGGACTGAATTCCCCAATAACGATATTTTGTTTTATCTTGATTTCCTAAAATTGGCGATAAAACATCTTTTGAATATTTTTCTGCCAATTCGACTGTATTTTTACCCCCATTTTTTGCTACAAAATCAATATAATCCAATCCAAAATTATAAGCTTGTACAGCAGTCCAAATATCACAATTGGCAGCTTGCGCTTTTTTTACCGCGGTTGCCAAAAATTTAACGCCGGCATCGATACTCTCATCAGAGGTGGCAATTTTATTTTGTTCGCCATAACTACTCTCTGAACTCTGCATAATATCTGCCCCTTGTCCTTTTGATTCGGTAAAAATAATTGCTTGTGCAAGTTTTTCTTGGGCAGGAATTTGATATTTTTTTACTGTCTTTGTTACAGTTGCATCATATTGATGTACTTGTTTTAGTATTTGATAATTTCGGTAGCCAACAACGAGAATCCCGATGAAGGCAATCACAATTAAACTTTTCAATACAATTTTGCCAATTTTTTTCAACATAGAAACCATCCAAACGTTTTAAGTATTTTTCTATACTACTATTTCTCTTTTCTGATGGCTATTACAAAACAATTTCTTTGCAATAATTTTAGAAAAACAAAATATTTCACAGCAGCTTACAATATTGTTTGGCTAAAATTACCCATATCATTGTTCATAACTTTAGCCAATCGTTATAATAAAAGAAAAGGAGGGTGCCTATGACGACTGGATTTATTACCTTAAGTGATCAAACCAAACTATACTATGAACGTTATGGTGCCGGTAAACCCTTAATTTTTTTACATGGCAATAACAGTAGCGGCCGCTATTTCCAAAAGCAAGTGCCTTTTTTTGCCCAATATTTTGACTGTCTTATTGTCGACACTCGCGGACATGGCCGTTCTAATAATTATGCTAAAGAGCTCAATTTTCGTCTTTTAGCCGGGGATTTAGCAGAAGTAATGGAACAATTAAATCTTTCCAAAGCATCTATTTTAGGTTTTAGCGATGGGGCAAATTTGGCCATGGTTTTTGCTCATATTTTCCCCGAAAAAGTGGATCGTCTTATTTTAAATTCTGGCAATTATCGGTTAAATGGTGAAAAATGGGCAACAAAAATTGTCACGCAATTGGGTTATTTTGTATTTGCATTTTTAGGCCTTTTTAGCCCCGCTTTTTATCGGCAAAAAAATATGTTGGGATTAATGATTGATGATTTGCCAATAAGTACGACGGATTTGAGTCACATTACGGCCAAAACATTAGTCATTGCAGGCACACATGATCTCATTAAAACCCGTCATACAAAAAAAATTGCAGCACTGTTACCCAATAGTAAGTTAGTTTTTATTGACAACGCTGGCCATACTGCTGCCTCTAGTCACTCGAAATTTTTTAATCATGTTGTTTACAAATTTTTACAAGAAAAGTAGGTGTTGATATGCAAAAAATTATTGCCAAAGTAAAAAGCTACGAAAGTATTTTAAAAACAATTTTTCTTTTAGCTGTTATTGTCATCGTGGTCGGCGAACTTATTTCAATTAGTAAAACCATCAATGTCACCCAGTTAAAAGCGACATTAGGTGATGTGCCAATTTATAAAGTCTTTTTAATGTTTATCATCGGTCTTGTCGCGGTCTTGCCAATGGTGGGTTATGATTTCACATTAAACAAGATGTTAAATTTGAATCACAAGAAGAGTTATATTTTTGAAATGAGCTGGTTAATAAATACGATTAACAATATTGCCGGCTTTGGTGGTTTTATTAGTATTGGGTTACGTTCAGAGTTTTTTGGTAAAGGTAAAAATGGTAAAGATGTAGCCAGTGCACTATCTAAAATATTAATCTTCTTAATGTCTGGTCTTTCCATTTATAGTTTGATTTCTTTTTTCCTCGTTACTTTTACCGATATTAATCCTTATTTAAAACAGTATTGGATTTGGTTAATTGGCGGAGGCTTGTATTTTCCAGTTGTTTTGTTAATTACGCATTTTAAAAAGACTGGTTTACTCGGCGGGTTAAAACAACAGTATCGTCTTGAACTCATTGTTTCTTCTTTTCTTGAGTGGACAGGCGTAGCGGGTTCGTTTTTAGCAATTGGGTATTTGATGGAAGTTCCTTTTCCTTTATGGCAAGTTTTACCTTTATATATTGCAGCCTCTGTCATCGGGATTGTCTCTATGATTCCCGGCGCATTGGGTAGTTTTGATATTATGATGATTCTAGGGTTGTCAAATCTGGGCATCAATCGTGAAACTGTTATCGCTTGGCTTTTGCTCTATCGAATTTTTTATTACTTGATTCCTTTTGCCATCGGTTTGGTGCTTTTTTTCAAAAACTTATGGACACAAGTGGATGGGCGTTATTCTGGTATTCCAAAGCAACTTACGTTAGAAGTCTTTCACAAAATTGAAGTTGTCATGCTTTATTTTTCTGGCATCATGATGGTCCTAATGGCAACGATTCCGCAAGCATTTTCAGAATTTAAATGGTTGCAGCACGTCAATCCATTTCGCTTTCATATTATAGTACAATTTCCAAGTATCATTTTAGGATTCAGTCTGTTGATTATGGGGCGCGGTATTGCTTCACGAGTTAAACGTGCCTATTTCCCGACGATTATGTTAATCGTGGCCGCTATTATTTATACGTTTTTAATTGACTTTAGTCTAGCGGCAGTCATTTTCCTAAGCCTGATTTTACTGATTACAATTTTATCCAAAACTGAATTATTTCGTGAACAACTCGTCTATTCTTGGGAACAATTAACTGTTGATGGAGTTATTATCGGAGGTTTAACCCTGCTTTATTTGATCATTGGAATTTACAATCTCCCAACATTTCCTCATCATCACCGAAAAACCATCAGCTTTTTCTTATTCCCTTCTGAAAAACTATGGTTTTCAGGCTTTGTAGCTATTTTAGTCATTGCATTGTTTATTTTGCTTTTTGTTCGTTATTTACAAGGAAAAAAGAAACAACCTGGAGAAGCTTTTGATGAAACAAAAGTCAGTCATATTTTGACAACATATGGCGGGAACTCAGATTCACAATTAGTCTACTTAAAGGATAAAAGTATTTATGTCTACAATGATGGTAGTGATGATACTGTCTTTTTACAATTTGCCACTTACAATAATAAAAATGTGGTGATGGGCAGTCCCAATGGTAAAAAAGCAGACTTTGAAGCTGCCATTGCCCAATTTATTCACGATGCCGACTTGTTGGGATATTTACCTGTCTTTTATGAAACAGATGAAGATACGGTCATGATTTTACATGAATTAGGCTATGACTTCATCAAAATGGGAGAAGAAGCACTGGTTGAATTGGATACATTTACTACCTCAGGTAAAAAAATGAAAGGTACTCGTGCCGTTTTAAATAAGATTGAAAAAAATGGTTTTACTTTTGAAGTTTTACAACCGCCTTATTCAGCTGACCAGATGGCAACATTCAAAGAAATTTCGGATAGTTGGCTTGATGGACGTAAAGAAAAAGGATTCTCACTAGGATTTTTTAACGAGGAATACTTGCAACGTGGCCCAATGGCAGTTGTCAAAAACAGCGAGGGTCAAATCGTTTCTTTCGCCAATATTATCCCTACTTATACCAATGAGATTGGTACTATTGATTTAATGCGACATCATGCTGACAAAGCGCCTTCTGGCAGCATGGATTTCTTGTTTGTTAATTTATTTGCCTATATGCAAGACCAAGGTATTCAATATTTTGATTTAGGAATGGCACCTCTGTCCAATGTTGGACAATCCCGGAAAAGTTTTATTCAAGAACGTATCGCTTATCTGGTTTATGAATTTGGTTCACGATTCTACTCTTTCCAAGGTCTACGAGATTATAAAGAAAAATATGCCAGTCAGTGGCGTTCTCGTTATACCTTATACTCTCGTGATAGTTGGATTGCCTATGTTATGTTAGCTATTTTATTTATTGACAATCGTGGGATTGATAAAAAAATACCATTGCATGGTGTCAAACGCTTCTTGAAACGTTAAAAGATTTACTTTTCTACAAACTAAAAAAGCTGCCACGAAAATATATTTCGTGACAGCTTTTTTATATCATACGCCAATATTTAAAAGGATAATAAACAAAGCGTGCTTTTCCTAGAATATCTTCTGATTTAATGGCGCCAAAAGAACGACTGTCTTTTGAAATACGTCGATTATCCCCCATTACAAAGTAACTATCGGGACCCAATTTTTTTGTGCCTGTGAGTTCTTCTAAAGAAAAATCATTGGTAAAGGAACCAGCGTCTGTGACATGTTTTTTATTGGCAGACAAAAATGGCTCGGAAACGACTTTGCCATTAACGTAAAGTTTATCATTGTCATAATGTAACTCATCACCTGGAAGAGCTACTACCCGCTTAATATAAGTAGTACCACTGGCAAGTTGAAAAACAACGACATCAAACCGTTTGATTTTAGAAATTTTTTCCATGATAACCATGTCCCCTTGCTTTAAGGTGGTTTCCATCGAATTTCCTTCTACTGGTACTGGAATAAGTAAAAATCCACGTACTAAAAAGGCAATAGCAAAAGCAATAATGGCATATTTTATTGTCATCCAAAAATAGTCTTTAAACTTTCTCATACCATTTCTCCTGCATCATTTCTGTGAAGCCATTTCTTTTTGCAATTCGTCAATACCTTTATGATAAGCCTCATCATGGGTAGTGATTTGGGTAGTTAATTGCTTTTCAATCGCATCGACAGTCTCTTTATTTAAACTTGGTGAGATAGACAATTTGTGCTTCCTTTGAAAATCTTTGAGAGCAGTAGTCGTTTTTTCGTCAAACGTATCTCCTTTAGTGTCATAGCCCAACGCACTTAAAAAGCGATTCAGGCGTTTGACATTCTCTGAGGTCTGCCCTTGTTTCAAATTTTTGTCCCGTGGTAACGGTGCTAAATAAGCATAATCAGGAAAATCCGCCTTAATAGTGGGTTCCAAGCCTTTTTCGTGGATCCAATTACCTTTTGGTGTAAGCCATTTGCTGACAGTCAGTTTCAAACTGCTTTTAGCATCTATTGGACTAACAGTTTGTACAGTTCCTTTACCAAATGTTGTAGTCCCAATAATTGGCACATGGGCAGACTCTTTTAAAGCAGCCGCAAAAATTTCTGAAGCCGAAGCAGAGCCACCATCCACTAAAACGACAGTTGGTTCATTTACTTTAAACCCTTGGTCAAACTTTTCACCAGCAATTGCTTTTGAAACGGTGCTGTGGTTGTCTTTAAATTCAACAATGGTTTGGCCATCTTTTAAAAACATGCTAGCCATTTGTTCCACTTGATCTAATAACCCACCAGGATTTTGCCTTACATCTAATATAAAAGATTTAGCACCTTGCTTGCGCAGTGAAGTAATCGCATCTTTTAATTCTTTGGCCGTATTCTCGCCAAAACTAGTAATTTGCAAAATTCCAATTTGCTTATCTTCTTTACTAATCTTCTGTGTTACTGTGTGCAGCGGAATCTTATCTCGTTTTAAAGTGACTGCAAAAGTTTCGCTTCCACGTTTGATTTGCAAAACAACTTCAGTCCCTTTTTTCCCCCGAATTTTAGTGACAACTTCTGCTAACTTTTTGTCTTTTGTGGTCATATCATCTACTTTTAAAATGATGTCTTGGGCTCTCAAACCACCTTTAGCGGCAGGGGTATCTTTTATAGGTGCCTGAGCAATTTCAGGATAATCATTTTTAATTTGTAAAGTAGCGCCAATCCCTTCAAAACTATCCGATAATGACTGATTTAATTGATTAGAACCATCTTCATCTAAAAAGGTTGTATAAGGATCCCCTAAAGCTTCCGTCATTCCTTTTAGCGCGCCATTTACTAACGTTTTGGAATCAACATCGCGATAGTAGCTACTTTTTATCTCATCGTATAACTGATGAACCTGTGCTAAATCATCTTTTTTTTGTGCAACTGTTTCTTTTTGCAATTCGTGGATTGTCCCATATAAATAACCGCCACCGCCAAAAAGAAGAGCCGTTACCGCTAGTGAAACGACATACAATTTAATGGATATTTTCTTCATCTTTGGCCTTCTTTCTTAACGATTGTTTTCCACATATTGCTCATAAATTCGGTCGAAAATATCCATACTCGATAGATAATCAACATTCATTTCCAAATAACTAGACAACTCATCATAATCCCCAGTATGTTTGGGAAATTGAATATCATGACTTACATGATTAGCAAAAACCTGTTCCTCACTTAAATGGTTGGGTCCTTTCAAAGTTAAAACATAGTGATAAAAACTTCTACGCATCAAAATCCTCCCAGTGCTCTTTGATAAACTCTGCGCGTCTTTGATGATTTAAAGCAAAATTGCTTGGATTTTTTTTATAATAGTCTTGATGATACCCTTCAGCTTCATAAAAAGGTTGTGCTGGTTCGATTTTTGTCACAATAGGGTCAGCAAAAACACCACTATCCGCCAATGCTTGACGGCTTTTTTCAGCTGCAATTTTTTGTTCTTCATTTAAATAGAAAATTACTGGTCGGTAGTTATCCCCACGGTCTTGAAATTGGCCAAAAGCATCAGTAGGATCTGTTTGTTGCCAATAAATTTGCAATAATTCTTCATAGCTAATAATTTTGGGATCAAAAATAATCTCCACAGCTTCTGTATGTCCTGTGGTGTGGGACAAAACTTGTTCGTAAGTTGGGTTTTCAACATGACCGCCTGTATAACCAGAAGTCACTGTATAAATTCCGGGTTGTTCATCAAAAGGTTGCACCATGCACCAAAAGCAACCGCCGGCAAAAATTGCACGTTCCATCAAATCATTCCTTTCTTTCAGGTAAATATAAGCCCACTTGAATCTCATCGTCAATTAAATTGATTTTTTTAGCTTTGACAAAAAGACCAGTTGGTAGTTGAAATTGGTCCAAACGCAAGGTAATCGATTTATCTTTAGGCGTCACATCAATCCAATCAGGAAAATCATAACCACGCTTCACTAATTTCATTACCTCTTCAATTGGTAACCCTAGAGTACCAATGGACATACTTTTAGCTCGTAATTGAATATTACCATTTTCCATTACATAAGGATCAAAATACAAGTAAAATTGCACGGGAAAATTTAATACTTTGGTTTCACCAGAAAGCATCGCTTCATTTTCCAAAGCAAATTGATATTTTACACTACTGTCTTTTTGAAAATCTGTTAAATAATAATCAATTAGGGTATTTAACTGACTTTTATTCATAGATATCGTGGTAACTTCTTGTCCTTGTTTATCTGAGACCTTAGCGGATTTACTGTAATTTGGTTCTCTATTTGAAAAAATTCTGGTACCTAAAAATATACCTGAGCCAATAATAAAAGCAGTTAAGACCAAAAAGGCGATCTTCCACCCATTCATTTTTTTTATAGTAAATTTTTTTTGATTTTGTTTTTGTTCGCGCGTTTGTACTGGCTTATTTTCAGTCATATGCGACTACTCCTCGTCTTGATTCACTTCTCTATTTACTTTTTCACTAGCCACTCAGCTTGCGTTTTAATCAATTCATCTCGCAATGCATTGGCCATTAATTGATACCCCAAATTATTGGGGTGAAATTTGTCTTGATCGTACAATGCATTGTTATCCACAATATTTAAATCACTACTGTCAGAGCTTTTTAAATTTGCTTCTGAAGAAGAGTCTAGCGTACTATCAATCCCCACTTCATTATCCAAACCACGATATAATAAATCATTAATTGGAATAAAATGAACATTTTGAAACTTCTTGGTGGTTGTTTCTGTAGCCAAATTCCAATTATCCACAATTTTTTGCATATCGGTAATTTCAGGAAAGTTCAAATAAAAGGGATTATAAATACCAAAAACATAAATCGGTGCATTTTGATTTTCACTTTGCATTACTTCAATTATTTGCGCTACTCTTTTTTGATATTTTGCTTGTGGCTTTTGAAATGTGCTAATCGAAAGACCGAAAAAATTATCCTGAATAACTTTCATTAAATCATTGCCACCAACAGTTAGGGTTAAAATATCCGCTGTTGCTATATTTTTTAGAATTTTTTTCTCTTTTTTGATCCGTTTTAAAATCTGATCACTTCGTTCACCCGCAACACCATAATTTTCTAATTCGACGCTCGTTAAGCGATAACGTTCTTCAATATCATTTGCAACAATCGGGACAAAACCACCTCGTTTGGTCTCATCACCAATTCCTTCGGTTAAAGAGTCCCCCACGGCTACAAAATGAACTTTTTCTTTTTGATTTTTCACCACTTCGGTAGTCGTTTGTTCCAATATTGGCTTTGCAGCTGGAATCGCTTGATTTAAAACAATATAAATAAGCATGGCGCCAATTCCCACGATTAAAATGGTAATCAGGGGTTTAAAAAATTTCAAATGCTAAACCTCCTCTTTTTAAAACTAAGCTAAAAAAGCTGTAGTACCGCTTATTTTAGCAAAAAAAAACGTAAAAAGGTAGTTTCTTACTTAGATACTAACAAAGCTTTACATTTTCCTATTGCGGTTTAGGTAATCATCAAATTTTGCAAATGAAAAAGAAGCTAAAACAAAAAGCGTTCTTTCAGACTATAATCTCAATTATTTAGATAAATTTTCCTAATTCACTTTCCTATTTATCTAATGGCAATTGATTATTTAGCTTGCTTTTTGTTTTAACTTCCAATTATTAATCTTCTGTATAATAGGTAATGGCAAAAGCACCCTTGCCTGTATGGGTCGCAATAATTGGCGTTGTATGCAACAAAGGAATATGCATATCTGGAAATAATTCTTGCAATTCTTTTTTGAATTCTTCACATAATGACAAACCATCTGCATGAGAAATGCCAATACTTTTTACGTTTGTTTTTTGTTGCAATTCTCTTTTCAAACCTTCAAACCACTTCGTAAAAGTTTTTGTTCCGCGTCCTTTTACAACGGGAATTAGTTCAGAATGATCAAAGTCCATTACAACCCGCATATTCAATAAATTAGATAAAATTCCGGTAGCACGACTGATTCGTCCTCCTTTGACCAAATTATCCAAAGTTGAAACGCCAATGTAAAGTTTCGTATTTTCACGTACTTTTTCAACTGCTGCTAAAACGTCAGGTAATGAATTGCCAGCTTGAGCCATTTCTGCAGCCTTAATTACTTGAAAAGACAAGCCTTGATCCGTTGTGTCGCTGTCAATCACTGTAACGTCACTTTTTGATAAGTGACTAGCTTGGCGGGCAGCTTCTACTGTGCCACTTAATCCCTTCGTCATATGAATAGATAACACTTGACTGCCATCTTCCCCTAGCGCATCAAAAAGTTCAACAAATTCACCAATCGGCGGTTGACTGGTTTTGGGTAACTCTTTGGCACTCGCCATCATACTCATAAACTTTTCACCTGGTAGCGTTTCATCATCTTTATATAAGACGCCATCAATCATCACCGATAAGGGAACGATTTCAATGTTTAATTTCTCTTGTAATGCTTTTTCCATCGTACACGATGAATCCGTAACTATTTTAAGTTTTGCCATGGTTCCTTCACTCTTCCTTTAACATTGATCATCTTCATGTTAAAATACAGCTAAACATGCTCTGTCATTAAGTATAACAGAGACATTTTGTTTTTTCATTAATTTTGAAACATTCCCTAAAAGGAGGCTGTCATTACATGGATAAACCGCAATTTTCCCGCAAGTATTTAATCGTAAATGAAGTCTTAAACGCCGTCACCCATGGCATTGGTTGTGGCTTGGCAATAGCAGGCCTAGTTATCTTATTGATTAAAGGTGCACGCTTGGGCTCGCCGCTGCATATCGTTTCTTATGCAATTTATGGCGCCATGATGATTCTGCTTTTTTTATCCTCTACTTTATTTCATAGCTTAATTTTTACTAAGGCAAAAAAAGTCTTTCAAGTATTTGATCATGATTCCATTTTTCTTTTGATAGCGGGTAGTTATACCCCCTTTTGCCTGCTCAGCATTAAAGGTTGGTTGGGTTGGGCATTATTTACATTAATTTGGTTATTGGCAATTAGCGGTGTTGTTTATAAATCGTTAACATTGCATAAAAAAGACACAGTTTCTAAAGTTTCTACTTTAATCTATTTATTTATGGGTTGGCTTTGTTTGGTTGCCGCCAAGGATTTGTGGTTATCCTTAGGAAGCGTTGGCACTGCACTTTTAGTTTCTGGAGGAGTAGCGTATTCAGTGGGGGCGCTTTTTTATAGTCTTAAAAATGTGCGCTTCATGCACGTTGTCTGGCATTTATTTGTGATGTTAGGGGCGGCCCTGATGTATTTTTCCATTTTACTTTATACGTAAAAAAGTTCCCCATAAAAGCGGGACACGTTCCAAAATTTGCAAAAATTTATGTATGTTCCTTTACTATAAAAAACGCCCTAAAACTCACTTTAGGGCGTTTTTTTCAGCTTAATCTACATGAATGCGTTCATATTCTTCAAAGGTATGGGGAAATTTATTTTTTTCATCTACTTTTCCCGCTGCTTTTTTTATTAGACGCCAGTTTTCCCATTCAATTGCGGGAAAGTACGTATCCCCTTCAAAAGAATCTTCAATTACCGTGCGAAAAATGTAATCACATTGAGGCAATAAAGCAGTATAAATTGCTGCACCTCCTGCAATAAAGACGGTATGATCTTCATTCTTGGCAAAGTCAATAATTTCGTTGACATCATGCATCACATATACGCCTGCAGGAGCTTGATAATTTTCATTGCGCGTTAAAATAATAGTGGTCCGTCCCGGTAGCGGTCGTCCGCCCATACCTTCGAAAGTTCGACGTCCCATTACTAATGTTTTGCCAATTGTCATTTCTTTAAAAAATTTCAAATCATCAGGTAAATACCAAGGCAATACTTCATTTTTACCGATTAAACCATTTTGATCTTGGGCCCAGATTGCTGCTAACATAATGGTCTCCTTTCAAATTTATTACTCACTTATTATTACTAAAGATTTAAACTGCAATTGGCGCTTTAATTGTTGGATGTGGGTTATAATTTTCCACTTTAATATCTTCCATTTCAAAGTCAAAGACAGAATCTTTTTCCTGATTTAAAATCAAGGTTGGGGCTGGTCGAACATCTCTAGATAGCTGTTCTTTCATCTGCTCAATATGGTTTTGATATAAATGGGCATCTCCTAAAGTGTGTACAAATTCCCCCACCCCAAGACCTGTTTCATGGGCAATTAAGTGCGTTAGTAATGCATAACTGGCAATATTAAACGGTACCCCTAAAAAAACATCGGCACTTCGTTGATATAATTGACAACTTAACTTGCCGTCAGAGACATAAAATTGAAACATTGTATGACAAGGGGGTAACGCCATTGAGGGGATGTCTTCTGGATTCCAAGCCGTTACAATTAGACGACGAGAATCAGGATTTGTTTTAATCATCTCAATAACATCTTTAATTTGATCAATGAAAGTACCATCTTGCTTTTCCCAATGCCGCCACTGATAGCCATAGATATGACCAAGATCTCCATGTTTTTTGGCAAATTCTTCATCTGCGACAATCTTTTCACAAAAGTCGGTCATTTGTTTTTGATATTCTTCATTAAATTTTTCATCCACCAATGAACGATGACCAAAATCCGTCATGTCAGGTCCGTTATAGTCATCACTTTTGATATAGCGTTCAAACGCCCACTCATCCCAAATATGATTATTATGTTGTAACAAATAACGGATATTGGTATCTCCTTTTAAAAACCACAGCAATTCGCTTTTAATTAGACCAAAAGGAACACGTTTTGTAGTTAGCAAAGGAAAACCCTCATTTAAATCAAAACGCATCTGATAACCAAATAAACTTTTGGTTCCCGTCCCAGTTCGATCGCCTTTATCATGACCTTCTGCTATAAGTTTTTTACCTAAGTCTAAATATGCTTGTTCCATGAATATCCTCCTCAAATTACACTCATAAATTCATTACTCAGTTGCAAATTCACTTAAATATTCCCAACGCTGCATTTTATCTTCTAAGATTTTTTCTGACTCACTAATCTGCTTTTGTAATTCTTGTAGTTTCGTAAAGTCCGCCCCTTGATGATTCATTTCTTCAGTTAGTGTAGCAATTTTTTCTTCTAATAACGTAATATCTTCTTCAATTGTTTGCCATTCTTTTTGTTCCATATACGTGAGCTTTTTCTTTGTTGTTGCTTCTTTTGTTAAACTTTCTGCTACTTTTTTAGTTGTAGTTGCTACGGAAATGTCTGCTGTATTTTCAGCTAAATAATCCGTGATACTATCAAAATAAGAATTAATAACCCCGTTTCCCTTAAAGACCAATAATTTTTCTGCTACTTTATCTAAAAAATAGCGATCGTGAGAAACCGTTAAGACAGCGCCAGGAAAGGTATCTAAATAATCTTCTAAAACTGTTAATGTCGCAATATCTAAGTCATTTGTTGGTTCGTCCAATAATAAAACGTTGGGTTGACCCATTAATAATTTCAATAAAAACAGACGACGCTTTTCGCCACCAGATAACTTGCCAATTGGCGTGCCATGTGTCTGACGAGGAAACAAAAAGCGTTCCAACATTTCAGTTACGCTGACTTGAGTTCCGTCATTTTTTTTGACCATTTCAGCTACTTCTTGCAAATAATTAATCATCCGCTGATTCGGATCCATTACATCATTTTGTTGAGTATAATAAGCCATTCTAACGGTCTCACCAATCGTTAAAATACCGCTTTGCAAGGGAATTTTACCACTAATAATATTGAGCAATGTCGACTTACCGGCACCATTTTCACCTGTAATACCAATTCGTTCACGTGCTTGAACTAATAAATCAAAATTAGTTAAAATTACTTTATTATCGTAAGCATAATTTGCTTGTTTAAATTCAATTACTTTTTTGCCAAGACGCTTGGTTGCCATTTCAATGGCAACTTGCTCCTCATTTTTGGTTTGTCCCATACTTTCTTTTAAATCTTCAAAACGATTAATTCGTGCTTGTTGTTTGGTTGTTCTAGCCTTGGCACCTGCTCGCATCCAGGCGAGCTCTTGTTTGTAAAGCTGTTTTTTCTTTTGCTCTACTTCAGCATTTACTCGTTCTCTTTCAGCTTTTGCGGCTAGATAATGTTCATAATTCCCACTAAATTCTTGCAATTCTCCATTGGAAAGTTCAAAAATCCGATTGGTTACGCGATCTAAGAAATAGCGATCATGAGTGACCATTAAAAGGGCACCGCGATAATTTTTCAAATAATTTTCCAACCATGTAATGGCATCGTAATCCAAATGGTTAGTAGGTTCATCTAACAAAAGTAAATCAGGTTCATCAATTAAAACTTGAGCTAAGCCTACACGTTTTTGCTGGCCCCCTGACAAATTCTTGATTGGTTCATGTAACTGATGAATGCCTAATTTTTGCAAAATAATTTTAGCATTCGTATCGGTTTGCCAAGCATCTTGTTCATTCATCGCAGCTTCTGCTTTTGCAAAACGCTTTTGGGCCTGATTATTGTTACCATCTTCTGCTAGTTGCTGTAAAGCCTGCTCATATTCTCTCACTACTTGAACTTTTATACTGTCGCTTTCAAAGACTGCTTGCAAAACAGTTTGATTATTATCAAAGTCACTTTCTTGCGCTAAATAAGCAATACGATAATCTTTTGCATAGTCTAGAGGATTCAAATCGCCGTCACCACTTTCAATTCCGGCAATAATTTTTAACAAACTACTTTTACCCGTCCCATTAATCCCGATTAAACCAATTCGATCTTTTTCATGAATCATAAAGTTTAAATCGTAAAACAATGTTTTTTCACCGTAAGTTTTGTGTAGTCCCGTTACCTTTAATTCTTTCATCTGTCACCCTCCAATGTCTCAAACATTGTACCATTATTTGCTAAAAAAAACAGGTAGACATTTTTGTTAATCAGCTAATTTTTAGACATTCAATTTTAGCTTATAAAGCTTAAGAAATGCATTTAATTATCTTTTTTAACTTATCACTATGTATTGAAATATAAATGCGCACTTACGGTCTCTGTAGATTCTAGCCATAGCATTAAAAATCAAATAAAAAAACACTACTGTGGGTAAGTAGTGTCGAAAAACAGGTCTTAGATTTTTCTAAAAAAAGGAATTTTTGGTAAATTACCGGTTTGTCCCATTGCGTAAGACTCCAGAAGATTGACTTTACGACGGTATTCATTGGCAGCAAAAGTTGTAATCGTCCCTGCTGTTTCAAATAAATCAATTACTTTTCGTTCTAAATAATATCCGCGTAACATTTCTTTAATATAAGCTGGATCTTGCCGAATCATAACAGCAGCCATAAAATCGTTTAGTTCTAATCGCCCCATCATATTTTGACGCTGTTCTAAGAAATGGGCGATAATTTTTTCATCATAAACCCCATCTAAACTAGATAAACTTTGTTTAATTAACTTTGTATTACGCAAATACACTTTCTTAATTTGGCTTAAATCATTGGGCTGCATTTGTTTAGGAGCATTTTGTCTTCTTTCCAGGAACAGTTTAGGGTGTAAAATTACCCGAATAATCCGTCTAACCACTAATAACCAAAATGCAAGGAATGATAAAATCTGCTGACCCACAGAATGTTGAAAATTAGCAATAAAACGGGAATAAAAACGATACGTATTGCCATCAATTTCACGGCGACGAAAACTTTCATCTAAACCATCCCGTTCAATGCCAATAATTAAAGCTTGAATTTCTTGTACTTCTTGACGTTCGCTTTCCGTCATAGCCACCGTATAGGTATCCCACATGCGATTCTCATAGCTTTGAATTACAGCTTTCAATGCAATTTGTTCATTTTCTGTTAATGTTTCATCCTGTTGATCCTCTTTTAGCTCTTCTTTGACTTCAGCCAAAATAGCTAGACCTTTTTCATCTACCGGCACTTCAGCTTCACCATCCGCTAATTGCGGCAAAACCGCTAAACTGATGAGCAAACTCAACAAAATAACACCGGCAGTCAAAAACAATAAGACGCTGCGTTGGGGAAATAACTCACCATGAAGACTCGTCGGTAAAATAAAAATGGTAGCTAAACTGACAGTTCCTTTAACGCCGCCAAAAGTTAAAAGTAAAATTTCCTGCCAAGATTTTGCTTTGCTTTTTTTGGCACTAAACAAATTCAATAGCAGTAGGAAAACAAAACGAATTAAAAATAAGATGACGGTAACTGCGACAATAACCAATAATAATAACCAGTTAGCATAAACATCACTTTCCCAAATGGGCGAGAAAACTTGCGAAATTTCAATTCCCAAGAAAATAAAGACGAGACCATTCAAGGTAAAGACAATCGTATTCCATGTTGCCGTTGAAACATTAGCAAGTTCGGCTTGAAATAAAGTAACTTTTTGACGCCCAGTTGCTTGCATCACTCCCGCTACCACTGCTGCAATAATTCCAGATACACCAATTATTTCAGAGAATACGTATGCCACAAAAGGTAATAATAACTCAATTAGCAGATACGCTGTCACATCTTGTGCAGATAACTGTTCAATCAGCCGCATTAGTCGCCTTTTTCCCCATACCACAACTATACCGACAAAGGCGCCTCCAAGACTGGCAAACAGAAGTCGCCAAGAACCTTGCCAAACAGAAAAACTTCCTGTAATTAAAGCAATCGTCGCAAATTGAAAAGCTGTGACACCAGATGCATCATTTAAAAGACCTTCTCCTTCTAAAATACGCATCACCCGAGCAGGAATCTTCAAAGATTTAGTAATCGAGGAGACCGCAACTGCATCCGTTGGACCCAAAGCCGCTCCAAAAGCCATACAAGCCGCTAGTGGAATCGTGGGCATTAAAGTATGCAAGGTTATTCCCACCGCCAACAAAGTCACAAGGACACCACCAAAAGCTAAAGAGAGAATCGTCCCAAAATTTTTAAAAATAACGGGCAAATCTGCATGTTCCCCTTCGCGAAATAGCAATGGAGCAATAATTAAAACGAGAAAAATTTCCGGTCTAAAATTCAATGTCCGCCCATAACGCGATAAGCCAACTAAAACACCAAAAAAGATTTGAATGAAAAAAATAGGAACGGTCGGAATAACTTTGGCAAAAATATTAGAAAATGTAATAGCAACAGCTATTAAAATAATTAATTCAACTAACTCCATGCCTTACTCCTTTTGTTTAAATTCACATAATAATTTTAAAAAGATTTCTTTGCGAGCAACAATTTTTTGTTCTAGTTCCGTTAATTCCGCCGGCTCTTCTTCCAACTCGATCTGAGCTCTTTTAGCCTCTAAACGCAAAAGCTCGTGTTTTAAGCGCTCTAATTTACGATAGCTAAAAAGATTTTTACGCCGCACTCTTTCTAAAATGCGTCGTCTTTCAGCCATTGTTAAACTGCCATATTTTACCCGCAATAAATTCATTTGTGTTTCAAAGTCTTTACTCATGATTTTTCTCCCTTAAAAATGTCTCCCTAACAGTAGCGCAAAGAATGCAAGATGACAAGTAACAATAGTGACAGCCAAATAGAAACGTTTAATCAAACTCATTCTGAAAACTTTTAAAATCGATTATTTAAGATATTTATCCAATTCAGTCAAAAAGGTGTAGCAAAAAGCGCCACACCTCAAAAATAATTTAGTTATTCATATAAAGATCATAATAGGCATCCATAATTTCTTTTGCTATGGTTACATTCACATGATCATTATCATTTTTTAAGTTTGGTAACATCACGCTAATAGCGACCTTGGCATCATCAGAAGGCCCATATGCAACAATATTACTATTGACAGTATCGCTAAGTTTCTTTCCATCTTTATAAACTGCTGTTTCCGCAGTACCCGTTTTAGCTGAAGCGGACATTTTTGCGCCGGCTAGAGCAGTAGCAGTCGTATAAGGATCATTCCCATGAACCGCATCGTAAAATCCACCTTGAATAATATCCAATTGGCTTTTGGAAAGATTGACTGTATTTAATATTTTCGGTTGGATCGCTTTTTTTAAATTACCCAAATCGCCTTGTTTATCATTGCCATAGATGCCACTCACAATATGTGGTTGAATTCTATTACCGCCATTTGCCACAGTCGCAGCATATTGTGCCAATTGCATCGGTGTATAAGTATCAAACTGCCCAAAAGATAAATCAAGTACACTACCACCATTATTTTGAGAATCTAGTGACCGGGTTGGGGTAGAAATACCATCTTCTTCATTGGGTATATCAATCCCAGTTTTCACTCCCATGCCATATTCAGAAAAGGCTTTTCGCAGTGCATCATAGGCCCCAAATTGTTTGTCAATTAAAGGCATTGAAACATTATATTGATAATCCATGTGTAGTAGTTTAAAAGTAACTTTCATCATATAGGCATTAGAAGAAATCTCTAGCGCTTTACGAGCCGATAAATTACGACTCCCACTCCCATCCTTATTATAAATGGAAGCTTTCACCGCTGTCCCATTGACTTTAATCGGTTCATCGTATAAAACTTCATTGCCCTTTAAGACGTCATTTTGCCAGCCAGCAGTTAGGGTTCCCGCTTTAACAACAGACCCCGGTACAAAAGAAGATTGCACTGTACCTAAAGCGTGTTCTTCTAGTTCATCGCTTTTTTCTTCATGTAAAAAACCTGCCATTGCTAGTACACCACCGGTATTTGGATCCATGGCCACTGCATAGGCTCCTGGGGAATAATCAGCTTTACCGGCATCAATAAGACCTTGATAATTTTTTTTCAAGATAGCTTCTACACGTTTTTGAAATTCAGCGTTAATTGACAACACTAAATTATCCCCTTTAGCACCAGGCGAAACTTCTTTTTGACTCGAAATGTTTCCCTGACGGTCTAACGAAACCTCATACTGGGATTTTGTGCCTTGTAAGACATCTTCATATTGCTTTTCTAAAAAGCTCGTGCCGACGCGATCGTTACGTGCATAGCCCTTTGCTAAATATTTTTCTAAATCTTCAGCCGGTAATCCGGTCGTTTCAGTCGAAACATTTCCTAAAATACTCCGTAAGGAACCTTTTTGAGCATAATCGCGGGTCCAATCAGTACCAGTGGAAACACCGGATAATTCACTAGCCCGCTCAGATACGACAGCTAATTCTTCATCCGTCACATCCCGATTTTTAATATAGACGGTATTTAAAGCCGAAGCGCTATTCATTCTTTTGAAAATCATTGCCACTTTTTTTTGTTTGGTATTAAACTGAATTTCTTTTTTTGAAACTTTATCAACAAGTTTTGCATAAAGTTTACTTTGATCGGTAATTAATTTTTCGCTAGTACTTAAGCGATCGTTAGCCTTTTTTAGATTATCTGGATCGGCTAACCAGTAATCTTTTAAATCTCGTTCCTGCAATGTTTTTTCAATTGGAACATCAATTAATTCGTTTAAACGATTGGCGATTTTTAGTAAATCTTCAGCCGACATCGTATTGCCACGTGTAAATGTGATTGCAGGATTAGCCTTATTCGTAACTAATGGCTTCCCAGTAGCATCGTAAATCATTCCTCGTGGAGTGCTGCCTTTAATATTAATTGTGGAAGAAGCTTTCAATTGGGTAGCAATATTATCACCATTTACAATCTGCAAGTAACCCAATTGCGCAATTAAGGCAATAAATAAGGCAAAAATGATGAAGAAAAGAAAATTTAAGCGAAAGGGTACATGGGAGCGGGGAGCCGTTTTTGAAGGCGCGCGCCCATCTTTTAATTTTTTTTCAATATGAGCTCTTGTTAATTTATTTTTAAGATCTTTCATGAGTCAAATCCTTCCAAAACATCAGTACCGTTTTATTTTACCAAAAAAAGATTGAGAATACAGTTTTATTTATCAAATAAATAAAACCTTAAGTTTGTTTCTGCTCAATTTTCGAAATGTTCCACAAGAATAATTTTGTTTTTAATTTTTTATAATAAAAACGCGTAAATTAATGGTTTCGTTAGATTACCTTTTCTCATAAATTGTGAAACATTCAATTTATTTATTTTTTATTTTTATAAATTGTGGGTAAGTGTCTTTTAGTATATAATTTACACTAAAAGTTTTTAATTATGTGTTCTCGCTATCTAATATAAAACGCAATGCCTTTTGTTTTACGTGTCAAAAAAGTGATTACAGATAAACAGCGCTCTACTAGAATCAACTTAAAAGACTGATATTCAGCTCTTTTCACCATTAGGCTTTTATAGTTTTTCAAATTTTTCTAATAAAATTGATTATTTCTCTTTTTACTACCTTTTTCACAATAGCTGCTTTATAAAGCCAGACAATTTCTCTACTATAAAAAAAGGCAATCCTAAAATATGGATTGCCTTTTACCTTATTTTAATATGCTGCTTGTTCCTCATAATTTTGATCATAACCCGTACTATTTTGGCTACCATCATCATAAGCATCAGTTCCGGTTACATTTTGAACGGAACCATCTGCTTCTGTAGTTTGGGTAGTATCATCATAAAATTGGCCTTGGGCATAACCACTCGTATATTCATCACCTGTTGGTAAATTTTCACTTGTAGGCAGACTTAATTCTGTTTTTAATTTATTTTGCATTGTCAAAATTTGATTTAAACCTAACATTTGATAATAAATGCCGTTCATCATTTGACCTTCGCCTTCTAATTGATCCTGCTCAATTTTTTTGAATGCCGGAATGTAATTATTGGCAATATCTAACATATCATCCCAAGAAAGGTCTGTTTTTGTATTTTTCTCAACTGCTTTCAAAATCTTTTGATAGTTTGCTACGCTGTCCAGACTCATAACTTTATTGACGATTTTTGTGATTACTTCGCGTTGGCGTTTTTGTCGTCCAATGTCGCCTTCTGGGTCTTGTTTGCGCATTCTGGCATACGCTAAACCAGTTTTACCATTTAACTTGATCTCACCTTTTGGTACATGTACCCCTTCTAAAGTAAAATCAATTTTGTTATTCACAGTAATTCCGCCAACCGCATCAATTAAATCACGTAACCCTTGCATATTAATGGACACATAATGATCTAGCGGAATATCTAACAGATTTTCAACTGAATCCATTGCCATTTCCACACCACCAAAAGCATATGCATGGTTCAATTTATCCATTGTGCCATAACCCACAATTTGAGTATAAATGTCACGATCTAAACTAACGATTGTCGATCTCTTTTTCGCCGGATTAACCGTAACCACCATCATAGAGTCTGAACGACCTTGTTCTGTACGCCCCAGGGCGCCAGTATCAATTCCCATTAATAAAATTGAAAAAGGTTCATTATTATCAATATTTGCTTTTGAAACATGGCGACTATTTTTTCGATCAATCTTTTCAACGATGGCATTAAAAGAACTGTTCGCATCGTGGTACATTTTGATTCCGTAAGCAGTTGCGCCTAAAACAGCAACAGTAATTACACCTACGATTCCTAAGATAATTTTTTGATATAAACGCATTGGACACCTCTTAAGTTAACTTTTTCATTTGTTGAATATCGTATAAATTTTGCCACAACTTCTCACTTTGAGCAATGCTGGATTACTTTTATTACCCAAACTTAACACTTTTGCAACATAAATGAAAAGAAGCGATCACCTTTGATCGCTTCTTTTCTTAAATATAATCGACAAAACGGGCCCGGAATTTCATATGCAAATGGCTCCCTAAAATAAGCAGAATTAAGATAATTCCCCAAAATATCAGTGTATAATTTGCCTTTTCCCAAAACCAAGCTCGACTTAAAAAGGAGTCCCGAATACCGTCATTAATATAATAAATCGGATTAAGTTTTAGTATTTTAACCATCCAAATTGGCAGATTACGATTATCAATATCCCATATTGTGCCAGAGACATAAAATAGAAGACGCAAGATAGATTGTAAAAAGATATGATAGTCACGAATTAAAACGGTAATTGTAGCATTGAGAATGCCAAAAGCAAATAAAAAGACAATTAGACAAATAAAATAATAGAAGTACTGTAACCAATAGATTGTCGGCATAACTCCTGTTCCTAAAAGCACAACAACAACAATTCCCAGCATAGGAAAGTAAGACGACAAATTACTAATTATATTAATGGTTGGCAAAACACTGACAGGAAATTTCATTTTGGCCACCATACCAACTTGTCGATGAATTGAATTTGACGCTCCTAGGATTGAGGCATTGGTATAAAACCAGGCTGTAATCCCCATCAGCATCCAAACAAAGAAGGACACACCATCAATTTTACGATTGCCATTCATCCCGACTCCAAAAACCAAGTAATAAATCCCCACTTGAATGGCGGGATTTAAAATTTGCCACGCAAGTCCCAAATAATGGCTTTGATAGGTGGCCTTATCTTCGTAGCGGGACATGCGAAATATCATTCCTAAATGTTGAAACTGTTCTTTAATTATCAACCAAATTTCTTTCACTAAAATCTTCCTTTACATATCAACGACTAGCAATAGTCATCCTTATTTAAAAACTTGTACGATAGTATCGACGGGATGCTTAATAGCATTCGTTAAAGAGCGTCCGCTAAATGATACTAACGAAAAGAAAATTGTCGCAATAGTTGCACCAACGAGAACAGCTTTTGTTACTCCTGTCATTTTATCACCTAATGGCGTCCGCTTTAAATTCTTGTTGATTTGATCTTCAGGTAGTTTTTGTGCCACTAAATGTTGATCTTGTTTAGCGTTTTCTGCCAGTTTAGTAAGATTAAAAGATTTTTGTTCTTCTTTGCATTTATCTTGATAAGCTTTTTGTTCTTTTTTTGATAATTTTTTAAACCAATTAATAAATTCTTTATATTCTGACATTACTTCATCGGTAGGGCCAATCGCGCGCATATCACCATAATGCATCCAGATTGTTTTATCACAGAGTTTTTCAACTTGAGGAAGAGAATGACTTACAAAGAAAATTGTTTTCCCTTGTTCTTTAAATTCCATAATTTTATCAACGCATTTTTGATAAAATGTTTCATCCCCAACTGATAATGCTTCATCAATGATCAAAATATCAGGATCATTGTGAACTGCAATAGCAAAACCTAATCGCGATTTCATCCCACTAGAATAACTTTTAACCGGTTGATTTACAAAATCACCCAAATCAGCAAAAGCTACAATTTCACCCATTCTTGCATCAATTTCCTTATTAGTAAGTCCTGTCATTAATGCTTTTAAGCGAATATTTTCAATACCTGTTAATTGCGGCTTTAAACCTGCCCCAATGGCGATAATAGATGTATCCCCATTAACTTCCATTGTCCCGGAAGTAGGTGGAATAATACCGCTAATAATATTGGAAAGTGTCGATTTACCAGAGCCGTTAATTCCGATAATCCCCACAGATTCTCCGGCTTTGACTTCAAAGTTGACACCTTTTAACGCCCAAAAACGCGGAACATTACGATGATAAAATTTGAAGAGTGCCTTAACTTTATCTGATTTCTTTTTGTACAAATCATACTCTTTTGTGACTAGAGTGCTTCTTACTTTAATATTATTTTCCAAAATCTTCATCCTTTGCCAGATATTGACTTGAAATAGTTCACGCTACATCATACCATATTTTATTTATTGGTCCAAACAGCCTTTAATAAAATAGAACAAAAATATGAAAAAGTCGAGAAAATTCTCGACTTTTTCATATTTATTTTAGTTTCAAATCATTTTTAATTTGTGTAGTGGAAACTTCTGGTGTTCGCGGTAAATAAATCACTTCCGCCTCAGTCTTTTCTTGCAAATAGTCGAACTTACCCGCCCAGTCGTCCCCCATCACAAATTTATCGATATGATAAAGTTCGATATCGCTGACTTTTTGATCCCATCCTTCTTCAGGAATGACTAAATCCACGTAACGAATTGCTTCTAGTAATTGTTTGCGTTTTTCATAACTGAAATAACATTTTTTTTGCTTTTCATCCCAGTTAAATTCATCAGTTGAAAGAGCAACAACTAAATAATCGCCTTGTTCTTTGGCACGACGTAACAAGTTAATATGACCGTAATGTAATAGGTCGAACGTTCCATAAGTAATAACACGTTTCATGTTTTTCCCTCGTTTCTTTTTCATATAACGAAGATAGCAAAAAAGTTCTAAAAAGGCAAACAAATAAAAAAACCGGAATAAAAATCCGGTTAAAAACTAAATTATAATTTAGTTACTTCAGCTGCTTGCGGACCACGAGCGCCTTCAACAATGGTAAATTCAACATCTTGGCCTTCTTCTAAAGATTTAAAGCCATCCCCTTGAATTGCTGAAAAATGAACGAAAACATCATCGCCACCTTCAGTTGTAATAAAGCCAAACCCTTTTTCGTTGTTAAACCATTTCACTTTTCCTTGTTCCATGTTTTGTGTAGCCTCCAAAAAATATAATTTAACGGATAATCCGTCATCTAATTATAACGAAATTTGAAAGCGGTAGCAAATTTTATTTTTCTAAAATATAATCATTCATAATAAAGTCGTTTCCAATTTCATCGTCTTGTGTGTTAACAATTTTAAAGCCACGATGTTGGTAAACTGCAATAGAATGCATGTTATCTCGATTCACTCGCAATTGCTGCTTCAAACCTAACTCTTCACTTAAAATATCATACCAATCAAAAATTTCTCGCATTAAACCTTGACCACGAAATTCTTTTTTGATGTAAAGTTTACTAATATAAATGACATCTTTTCTTATTTCATAAGCTGTATAACCAATAATTTCATCAACTAATACTAATGCAAAATAATGGACACCATTTTTTATTTCAATTGCAATGTTTTCTTTGGATTGATAAGTGTGTAACATAAAATTCACTTGTTCCGCTCCAATAATTGGCGTAAACCATTCTTGCCAAATTTCGACAATGACTGGATATAATGCTGTAATTTCTAGTTTTGTTTCAACCTTTTTCTTTTTCAAATTATCTCCCCCAAATAAAAAAACTGTGATGAAAGTTTCCCTTCACCACAGTTTAGACTAATTACTTCACATTTTCAAAGTGTTCGTTTGCTTTATCCCAATTAACAACTTCCCAGAAAGCTGCAATATAATCAGGACGCACATTTTTATATTTTAGATAATAAGCATGTTCCCAAACATCTAAACCGATAATGGGAGTTTTGCCTTCCATTAAGGGTGAATCTTGGTTCGCAGTTGACATGATAGATAATTTACCGTTATCTACCACTAACCATGCCCAACCAGAACCGAAACGTCCTGTCGCAGCAGTTTTAAATTCACTTTTGAAATCTTCAAAAGAACCAAATGTTTCGTCAATAGCATCCTTTAAAGCTCCAGTTGGCGTTCCACCAGCATTTGGTGCCATAATTTCCCAAAAGAATGTATGGTTTGCATGTCCACCACCATTATTTTGAACAGCAGTACGAATATCAGCAGGAATTTCATCCATATAGGCAATTAATTCTTCCACACTTTTTTCTGCTAGTTCAGGATATTTTTCCAAAGCAGCGTTTAAATTTGTTACATATGTGTTGTGATGTTTATCGTGGTGTAAGTGCATTGTCTCCACGTCGATATAAGGTTCCAATGCGTCATATGCATAAGGTAATTCTGGTAAAGTATAAGCCATTTTTGAACTCCTCCTAAATGTTATTTACAATGTAAACACTATCAGAGAAAAGTTAATTATTCAAAAAATATGCCTCATTTTACTGAATTTGAGCAACATTTACATTATCTTATCTTTTGGCTTAAAAATAAATAATTTACTAAAAAGATAGTTTGCAACGACAACCACAACCTGTGTAATTAGTTTTGCCCAAAAATCTGTAGCATGAAGTTCCTCAATTAAAAGAAACATCAAGCCCATATCAAGCCCATAAGATAAAATACGATAAAAAATAAATTTGCCAAACTCAATTAACAGCTCTAAAAAATTTTCTGACTTCGACTGGAAAACCCATAATTTATTAGTTACAAAAGCAAACAAAACAGCAGCTATCCAAGAAATCGTATTGGAATTAAACAAATTTAAATGTAGAGTATCTCGAGCTAAAAAGTATGTAATAAAATTTACTAAAGTAGCTAAACCGCCAAAAAATAAATAAATAAAAACTTCCCATAAATTTCTTTTTTCTAATTCGTTTCTAAATTTCAAATAGTAATTCACAAAATTACTCCCTTACTTGTTCATTTCGTTTTTTATCATACACAAAAATCACCTTCTATTCTAGCAATTTCGAATATATTTAATCAATTCTCCTTGTAAAAGCCCTAGACCTTCGATAGAATGGATTGAATACTTATAAAAGGAGTCCTGCTCTGAATGTTATCATTAATTAAAAGTTCTTTTTTTCAGTTTCAACAATTACTGGAAGCAAAAAAATTACCATTTGGTAAGGTAATTGGTTATATTTTTATTCTGGGTGGTATTCTTACTCTACCTCTGGCCTATAAAGTAAGTAGCGTATTCCACGATATTCAACAAGATGGCCAAAAAATTGCCGCTAAATTACCTGATTTTACTATTGAAAACAACCAACTTAACCCGGTAAATTCCAATGAAAAAGGATTCATCTATCAAACAGATTCGATTATTTTTACTTTTGATCCTGAAGGAAAACGGACCGAAAAAGATATTACAACCGATATGGTAGGAAATTTTTTAAGCATCGGTCTTTTAAAAGACCGTTTAGTTGTTGCGATGCCAAGTACTGGAGCAAGTACGGCACTTTTAGGAGATAATCAATTAGTTATTCCATATTCTGAAGCTGCGCTAAAATCTTTAGATGGCGAACATATCCGCGAATACTTAGAAAAAACCAAGATTCCTTGGTGGATGTATCTTGTTGCCTTTTTAGTTTCTCTTTATCCAAGCGTAATCAATTTATTGGTGACTTTACTATTTGCTACTCTGGGAGCTACACTACAAACAAAGATGCGACGTACTCAATTAAGTAGTTTTGAAAATTTTAAAATTGTTGTTTTTGCCGCAACTTTACCCGTTATTTTAACGGCAGTGATTCACTTTATTACCATGAATTTTGATAGTACAATGTTTATTTTGATCGCAACCTTGTTTATTTACAATCAGGTAACAAAGGGAATGACACGTAAAGAAAAAAAATCAGACTAGACCTGAGACTCTTTTCAAAGTTTGAAAAGAGTCTTTTTAATATACCTTTGATACAATAGTAACAGCTAATCAATAAAGGAGAGATTGTCATGACAAAATTTATCTTATCCACCCGTCCTTTTAAAACGGAACATCTTGATAAAATTAAAGAGATAGCTCCTCAGTATCAGCTCATTACTAAGGTTAGATCAGCAGAAGATTGGCAAAACGTTAAAATCACAATTGGTTGGCAAAACGAATGGACGCAACTATTATCAAAGCAGACCAGTCTGAGATGGGTACAAAGTATTTCCGCCGGTGTGGATTATCTCCCGCTGCAAGAATTTAAAACACACAAAATTTTATTAACTAACGCAAAAGGCATCCACAAAGAAGCTATCAGTGAACATGTGCTAACGACTATTTTGATGCGGCTGCGTGGCTTTAATGAAGCTATAATCGGTCAACGCCATAAAAAATGGACGCACAATATTTTTTATGGCAAGTTAGAAGAACAAAAAATTCTGATTGTGGGCACTGGTCAAATTGGGCAAGAACTTGCTAAGACTTTGAAACTACTGGGCAATCAACCAGTAGGTGTTAATACAACTGGCCATAAAGTAGAAAATTTTGAAAAAACCGTTGCTATTTCAAAATTAAAAACAATCGTTGATCAGTTTGATTTTGTAATAAATATTCTACCTTTAACGGATGAAACTTACCATTTATATGATGCTGATTTTTTTAATGCGATGAAGCAAACTGCAACTTTTATTAATGTAGGGCGAGGAGCTAGTGTTGATACAACAGCCTTAACTTCAGCTTTACAAAGAAGGTTAATCGCTTATGCAGCATTAGATGTTTTTGAAGAAGAACCACTTCCTCTAAGTAGCCCTTTGTGGGATTTAGATAATATTTTAATTACGCCTCATATTGCTGGAATGGTACCACATTTTCAAGATAAATTTATGACAATTTTTTTACAAAATCTAGCATCCTTTGTTACTAATCAAACTGTTACAAAAAATCATGTAGACTTGACAAAAGGTTATTAAATTCGGGAATATTTTGTCCTAGAAAAGCTAAACAGAATCACTCAACTCTTAAGCAACAAGACGAAATCTTGATAATTACATTTGAATTTTTCAATATTTTGACTTATTGCCAGAGTATGTATATTCGTACAGTTAGACATTGATATCCTGTTATATCGGCTTTATTTCTTGGGCCAATCATCCAATCCCCTTACAAAAAATAAAAATCTCCGTGGATAGTTAAGAAGTTATTCTTTAACTACCCACGAAGGTTTTAGCGATTATCCTGATCTGATTCTTTTACTAAGTAATGAGGTCTTTTTTTTGTTTCTAAAAATATTTTACCAATATATTTGCCGATAATTCCTAAGCAAAGCAACTGTAAGCCACCCACAAATAGAAAAATGGAAACCATGGAAGGCCAACCACTTGTTGGATCTCCAAATAGCAATGCCCGTACCACAATAAAAATTAAAGCAATACCAGAACCCAAACAAGAAAACGCCCCTACAAAAGAAGCAATATTTAATGGTAAATCCGAAAAATTGACAATACCATCAATCGAATATTTCAAGAGTTGCCAAAAAGACCAAGATGTTTTCCCCGCGATGCGTTCCACGTTTTCATATGCAATATATTCTGTGTTAAAACCTACCCAACTAAAAATTCCTTTTGAAAATCGGTTATATTCCGTAATTTGTAAAACTGCATCCACCATTTTTCGCGTCATCAATCGAAAATCCCGTACACCAGGTACAAGTTCAGTATCACCAATTTTATTCATCAAACGATAAAACAGGCGGGCAAAGAGACTTCTGATTTTTGGTTCCCCATCGCGATTTTTTCTTCTGGTAGCAACACAATCCAAATTATGGTCAATTAACAAATCATACATTTTAACTAACAACTGCGGTGGATCTTGCAGATCAGCATCCATCAAAGTGACATAATCTCCTTTGGCGTTTTGTAGACCGGCATAAATCGCCGCCTCTTTACCGAAATTACGAGAAAAGGAAAAATAATGTATTTTTTGAGGTCTCTCTTGTGACTGCTGCTTCAATAATCGCAGTGTTTGATCAGTAGATCCATCATCAATTAAAATATATTCCACTTCTAGTGGTAAATTTCCCTCTATTTTTTTCATTTCTTTAAAAAAATAAGGTAAACTTTTTTCTTCGTTAAAACAAGGTACAATCACCGATAAAAGCATCCACTTAGGCTCCTACTAAATTTTATTCTTCATGAAATAAATACTTGGGCTCATTTAATTTTTCATCTAAATCGACTGTCAAATCATACCCTTTGAAAAACCATTCATCTGCCTCATCAGCATAAAATAAAATTCCATCTGCAGTTGTTTTTGCAATGGGATTTTCTGGTGTATCAACTGACATCCCCACCGAAAAACCTTCATGGACTTGGGTATTCCCATAAACTTTTCCATAAAAACGAACACCCATTTCAGATTCAACTGTTAATTCATTTTTAAACCATTGTGCTGCTTTTGGTGTTATTGTTATTTTCATCAATATCCCTCACTAATCATTCATTTTTTCGTCTAAAATATCGACATCATCGGTTTCCCCGATTACTAATAAATTATCATTTTTTAAAACAATTTCATCAGCAGTAGGTGAAACAATTACTTTGCCATTAACCCGTCGAATTCCTACTACCGTTAAACCAAAATTTTGGCGAAAATTCAAATCGGCTAACGTTTTATCATAAAATTTTGGATTGGTTACGCGAATTTCTGCTAAAGAATAATCATCAGATAATTCAACATAATCTAAAATATTTTTAGAAACTAAATTATGCGCGATCCGCACACCCATATCCCGTTCTGGGTGCACCACGCGATCCGCTCCAATTTTTTCTAATACACGCGCGTGATATTCATTTTGTGCTTTAGCTAAAACATTTGGCACACCCATTTCTTTGACCATTAATGTTACCAGAATGCTCGCTTGAATATCTTCTCCAATTGCTACAATGACATGATCAAAATTTCGAATCCCTAATGATCGTAAAGTCATTTCATCTTGTGCATTTCCCACAACTGCATGGGTTGCAATATTCATATATTCATTTACCCGGTCTTCACTGCTGTCAATGGCTAGTACTTCTTGACCGGATTCAATTAAAGTACGACAAATACTACCACCAAAACGTCCCAAGCCAATAATGGCATAATTTTGTTTCATTTTATTCTCCTCATCTCACATATTAAAAAAATCAGTGGCTTCAACTTATGAAGCTAGTATAACAAAGACCCCTTCGTTGTGCTATCGAAGAGGTTTTTTTCTATTTAGCTAAGCCGTGTTTAAAAGCATAGATAGTAGCTTGCGTGCGATCTTCTACTTCTAATTTGGATAAAATATTGGACACATGTGTTTTCACCGTTTTTAAAGTGATAAAAAGTTCATCGGCAATCTCTTGATTACTTTTCCCTTGAGCAACCAATAATAAAATCTCCCGTTCTCGGTTCGTTAAATCTTCATGTAAAATTGGTGTTTTATTCGTTAAACGATTCATCATTTTACTGGTAACTTCCGGTTCTAAAATTCGTTCTCCACGATACGTAGCACGAATGGCATCCGCAATTTCATGTGCTGTAGAAGTCTTAAGTAAGTAGCCAGATGCCCCAGCTTCAATAGCCGGATAAACTTTTTCGTCGTCAATAAAACTTGTGACAATCAAAATTTTGGCTTCTGGCCAAGCTTTTAAAATGGCTTTTGTCGACTCAATGCCATCCATAACATCCATCACTAAATCCATTAAAATGACATCTGGTTTTAATTCCAACGCCTTCTCATAGCCAATTTGACCATTTTCGGCTTCTCCAACAACTTCTATATCCTCTTGAATAGATAAATACGAAGAAACACCTAACCGCACCATTTCGTGATCATCTACAAGTAAAACTTTAATCACACCCACATCCTCCTTCAAACAAAATCCTATTTTTCAGTATTGCATTTTACATACTAGACAATGGGAATTTTTATTTCCACACTTGTTCCTTGTCCTTTAAAACTAATAATTTTGCATCTACCCCCAACACTTGCTACCCGCTCTTTAATATTCATTAAACCATAACTACCAGCATTTTGCTCGCCTGTATCAAAGCCAACACCATCATCGATCACCCGTAACAAGACATTTTGTCCTACTTTGTGCAAGTATACTTCCAATTCCTCTGCTTTAGCATGTCGTAAAGTATTAGATAGTAATTCTTGGACAATCCGAAAAAGTTGATCTTCAATCGTGGGCGCCAAAATGATTTCTTCAGCTTCCCATTTCAATTTGATTTTTATTTTGGACTGCAACTCCTTTAATAGCTGCTCTATTCCCATCTTCAAGCTTTTTCCTTCTAGACTAACCGGGCGTAAGTGCAAGAGTAATGCGCGCATTTCCGATTGTGAAGCATTGATAATATCTGATACCATTTGCAATTGTTTCTGCTGAGGAAGCGGAAGTTCCATTTTTTTTGCTTGTTCATTTAAAGCCGATAACATCATCATCGCTGCAAATAGTTGTTGTGAAACAGAATCATGTAGCTCACGGGCTAGCCGATGCCGTTCAATTTCCAAAATTTCTTCTTTAGTTTGTCCGTCCATTAATTGTGGACGACTATTTAAAACTTGCAGTTCAGTGGACAATTCGTTTAATTTTCGACCAATTTGGGTAATATCTTGATCAATAGCAGTTAAATAATGGTTTTCTTTAGAATGTGATAGCGGTTCACCGACTAAGTCAGAATCATAATTGCCGGCTACTAATAATCTTAGCTTTTCTTCCACGCCACCATAAGAACTCTTACGAAATAGAGAAATTAAGATATATGTGACAACGCCAAAACCAATAGATATAGCTAAGATATAAAATATCAAAGGTAAAAAGAAAATTCGCGTTTGAAGAGAAACTAACCACCAATTTTTGACGTTATTGGCATGAAGATAAGAAAATAAAACCAAAATCAAGGTAATAAAAATCGCAATACCGGTATAAAGTGCAATCATTCCTTTTGAGATTTTTGCCATCATACACGAATCACCTCAATATCACCAATTAAGGTACTCGATAGAATTTTAATCCGACGTTCACTCGTATCATAATCTTCACTGTATACCGTAATTCTTTCACTTCTTAGTGCAGTTTGTTCCCCTACAAAAGTTACATTGCCAATAAAGCTGCCATGTTCGATTGCAATCCCAATTCCTAAGGGAACTAAAATTCTTGTTCTTCCAAAGCCTTTTCGCAACATAATAATATTATCCCGTTTTGGTAAAATTGTATTCCCTAAATCAATAATCGTATCCCCGGAAAGCATATTAATATTAATATCATCCCACTCAAAGACTTGATTGCCAATTCTCTCATTGCCAAACAAATTTTGGCGCTCTCTTTTATTAGGATGTAAGCTAGGAACTGTAGTTTCTACCATAACCATCTGTTTTTTCTTCCAAAAAGCATTTTTTGTTAAATCAATTCCTGTCAGCTCTACCCCTTTTAAGCCAACAAATAAAACACCAAATACCAACATCAACCAAACAGCAGGATTATTTAATAAGCTAATAAATACAGCAAGTCCGCCAACAATTAACCAAAAATTCGTTCTGCGACCTCTTTTTTTTGTACGAGATGTTGCGTATAAGCATAGCACGCCAAAAATTAGCAATAATAATAAAGGCGGACTGTTGAAAATCTGCCATAATGCATAAAGAAACAATAACGCTTCAACTACAAGAAAAAAACGCCATGGACTTTTCAAATTTACCACCTCCTACAAAATATATTTCTCAAAATTTTATCTTTAAATTTCTATCTTTATTTTCCACAACATTTCTATTTTATCATACCGAAAAAGGAATGAAATAAAATCAGTCTTTAGAATGAAAAAATTGATGAATTTAGCTACTAAAACTCGGAAATTTTTTATTTATTGTTTTTTTAACAACTTTAAAAAATTTTTCCAATAGAAAACTATTTTAGAAAGTAAAAGCCAGTTTAAGAATCCCGTGATACGGTTCTTAAACTGGCTTTTACTATACTCTAAAACTTTCAATAATTATATTGCTTTTGGAAAAGTTTCACCGGCTTTTATTAAGCTTGTTCCACTTTTGTTATTTTCACTAACATACTCCCACCAGGGGTTTGAATTGTTACTTCTTCGCCAACTTTTTTCCCAATTAATGCTTGCGCAATTGGAGAATCGTTAGAGATTTTACCAGAAAACGGATCTGATTCGGCACTTCCAACAATTGTATATTCTTCTTCATCTCCATCTGGTTGTTCGATAAAAGTAACTTTTTTTCCAAGAGAGACTTCATCATTATCCACGCCGTCATTATCAATAATTTGGGCAAAACGAATCATATTTTCTAAAGTAGTGATCCGGCCTTCTACAAAAGCTTGTTCATCTTTAGCAGATTCATATTCAGAGTTCTCAGATAAATCACCAAAACCACGGGCAATTTTAATTCGTTCAATAATTTCGCCACGTTTTACTGTTTTTAATTCTTCTAATTCTTGTTCTAATTTTTCTTTACCTTCAACTGTCATTGGATAAACTTTTTCTACCATGGTAAATTCTCCTTCATTTTCAACTCTAAAATCGCAAATAGTAACCTTTTCGCAATTAATATCGAAAAGGTTACCATGCTTTTTTTAAAATGTAAATGACAATAATCTAATTATTGACATATTTTTCGACTAAAGCCAAATGTTCTTCATAAGTTTCAGCGTAATAAACTTTACCAGTTTTAATATCTGCTACAAAGTAATAATAATTGTTGGCAGTTGGATCTAGGACTGCCTTAATTGATTGTTCACTTGGACTATCAAATGGCCCAGGACCATAACCAGTATTCGTATACAAGTTATAAGGTGAATCCACTTGTAAATCTTTATTATAAACTTTTTCTTTATGTTCACCTAGCGCATATAGTATTGAGATATCTGATTGTAGTGGCATTCCTGCTGCAATCCGGTTAAAGAAAACTTGAGCAATTTTTTTACGGTCAGTTTCTGTTACGCCTTCTTTTTCCACTAAGGACGCAAGTGTTATAACCTCTTGTACATCCATATTTTTTTGCTTAATCGTGTCATAATATGCAGACATAACCGTATTCGTTTTATCAATCATTTGTGTCACAATATCATCTAAAGATGATGTTTTATAGTAATCATATGTGGCTGGGAACAAATAACCTTCTAAACGATAACGAACACCTTTAGCTTTAGCAGCGCTTGTTAAAAGATCTGGATATTTTTCTTGCATTTTTTTAAAGAAATCTTCATTTTTCATTAAATCAAGAAAATCAGATTTTTTAATTTTGGTATCTTTGGCAATAATATCACCAATTTTATCAATATCAACACCCTCAGGGATCGTCAATTTGGCATCAGCACCCGCAGTTCCAGCACCGCCACCTTGCAAATTCTTACTAATGTCATCTAAAGACATCGAAGGTGAAAAATGATAACTTCCGGCTTGAAAACCGGTTAGATTATTAAATTTTGTATAGTAGTTAAACACCATACCACTTTTAATTACTTTATCTTCTTGTAAAATCTCCCCAATTTGCTTATTCGAGGATCCACTTGGTATTTCTACAGCAACAGTCTTTTTATTATCCGGATCTAACGGCTGTAAGCTGCTGGAAACGTAGCGATACACAGAAAATCCCAGAATACCACCAATTACTAGCAAAGCGAGCACGACGACTGTCACTATTTTACTAACAATCCGATCTTCTTTTTGCCGCATCTTGCGTCGTTGCATTTCATCTGCAGATACACTAAGCGTTGGTTTTGTAGCATTACTTATTTTTTCATTTTTAGGTTTCTTTTTTACTGGCGCTTTTTTCTTTTCAGTAGTTTCTTTTTTTGTATTTTGGAAACTGTCCTTTGCGCCACTACTTCTTCTTGAACCGACTGATTCTTGGGATACATTTAAACGCTCTCTTTGGTTCTTTGATTGACTATTTTTATTTTGTTGGCCTTGACGATTCGAACTTCTTTTTTCCTTTGAAGTTCCCTCATCTGAGTTATTTAACGAATTTAAAATCTTGTCTTTGAAAGATTCTTCTTCTGGATGTTGTTTAGACAAAACAACTCCTCCTTACTCTCATGATACTAGCTTGTACCATTATACACGAAAAAATAGAGATGTGAAATCTTATTTAAGGAATCGAAAAGATTTCACATCTTTATTGTTTGCTTTAGATAATTATATAGATCGGTTCCTATTTTATTTTTTGAATGTCAGCTTCATAGAACCATCTACTTGTTTTTGAATCTTGATAGATACGAATACTACCATATTTTTTCGGAATATCCCGAACTGCTTTTATTGAAAAAGGTTTATTTCTCTCTGCAGCTATAATTTTTTTACCATTATAGTCTAAATTCGCTGTATTTTTTAAATAGACTCTGGTTCCAAGGGATACATATGGAAATATACTAGTTTGACATGAGATATCACTTTCATAAAACCATTTATTTGTATTTCTAATTCGATAAGCTCTAATACTGTCATATTTTTGATTAATTTCTTTTGTTTCCGAAATTATATACGCTTTATTCTTATCATTTTTATTTATTTTTTGTCCATTTTGGTAATAATAAGCGTTGGACTTAATCACCACACTACTATTATTTGGAATTAAATTATGTAGCGGAATTAAATCTGCTTCATAAATATATTTTCCAGAATGCAAATCTTTATAAGCTCTAACACTACCATATTTTTTTGGAATCGAGATAACATTAGAAATTATACCGATGTTCTTTTTCTCTTTAGCGGACATTCCACTGCCATCAACAAAAAGATTAGCAGTGTTTTTTAGTTTATAACTCATATTATTAGAATATTGTGGATAGCTACTAATTTGTTCTTGAATATCTGCTTCATAATACCATTTAGTGTTTTCCTTTAGTTGGTATGCTCTAATACTGTTGTATTTTTTCGGAATATCTTTTACAGCTTTAATCGTATATACCTTTTTTCGTTCACTATTAGTAATAATTTCACCCTCTGTATTTAATTTTCCAGATTGCTTAATTGATACAGATTTTCCAAGGGATATATATGAAAAATTACTAGTTTGCGGAGTGATGTTGTCATTATATACTTGTTCATTTGTACCTTTTAAAGTATATAAAACTTTCTTCACACCAGATACTGATACATATCTTGCAGATTGGATAATATAAGCCTTTTGTCTATCACTTTGTAGAATTGGTTTACCACTGACAAAAGATTGAGTATCTTTCTTTAAAGTTACGCTTGTACCATTTTTTAATACAGTTGGATTCATGCTAGTAAAATAATTTGAATAGTCCGCAGAAATATCAAATTCTCCTTTAACTCCAGGAAAAGACAATCTTGGTGACCATTGCCATGAGCCTAAATGTGTATATTTGTGACTAGACGTAATGGAATAAAAATAAGATGCTACCCATATTTTGCTTTCACCTAAGATTGCAGGATTAATCTTCCCTGAGTCAATCCATGATGAACCAGTATAATGGCAAACGTTTTGGTAACCATTATCCTTTAACCTTTTTTCAAAAGCCAGTGAATTTTGTGTATGATTTTTATTCCCCGAAATTTGTGGTTCTTCAATGTCATTTACCATTATCGTATCATAATCCAAGCCTACCAAACGAGCATAAGCAGTAAAATAATCCGCTTCTTTTATCGCAGTTGTATTTGAAGTAAACCAACTATAGTGATAAGCAGAAACATTTAGACCCGCTTTTTTCGCATTTTCTATTTGTTCTTTTGCATAAGGATTTTTGTAACTAGTAGCCTCAGTTAACTTAACCACTACCCCCTTAACGCCATACTTCTTCATGGTTTGATATGATGCTACACTAATTGAGCCATTGTGAGACGAAACATCAATGAAGTCTTTTCGAGGACTATCATTATTTGTTGCACTTACAGCTGGCAGAGTTAATTCATTGCGGGTCAGTTTTTTGCGTAAATTACCTTCTGAAACTAAATCTGAGCGAGAAATACTATATTGTGTATTATCTATGTAGTTACTTTCTTGTTGATTAGCAGTTTCTGCAACTATACTTTCGCCCTCAGATACTTCAGTATTTGAATAATCTTCTTTTCCTGTGCTCTCTGTCGTAATATCAGATGTACTGTTAGCAGACATTCCAGATTCATTATTTTTAATATTACTTTCATTTGATGACTTAGTCTCATCTGAAAAAGTACTTGATTGTGTAGAAGCTCTTGTAGACGCAAAATAATTATTTTGTATATTAATAGTTTCAGCGAACACGTTATGAATAGGATAGAAAAATATCAATCCTAAACTGTACAAGACAATTCTCCTCTTCATATAAAAAACCTCCTCCTGGTCACACAAAATTATAACATTTAAGTATAGTTGAGATATTAAAGAGAGCTTACTCAGGTAAACTCTCTTTAATATCTAATTAAATAATTTGTAGAGCTTCTGTAAAGCTTTTTGATTATATGCATCAACATTAAGTCCTGTTGGGATTTTCCGTCCAGATAAATATGAAAGAATACCATCTTTTAACCCATCAACACTGTTTGCAACAATTAATCCTTTATCATCACCTAAAACTGAGCGATTTCCTGGTATATCTGTGGCTATGATTGGTTTATTCAGAGCAAGACATTCCAATAAAGTCATAGGTTGACCTTCGTGATTTGATGAAAAAACAAAACAGTCACACATGTCCAATAATTCCATTGCTGAACTACTTTGTCCAACAAAAATAACGTTTTTTTCCAAACTTAATCCCTTAGTAAGAGCTTTTAGTTTCATTTCATCAAGCCCCGAACCAACAAGATATAGTTGATGAGGAATTTTCGTTTCATCGAGTATACTTTTAAATACCCTCAAAAGTTTTTCTTGATCTTTTTCGGGAGATAACCTACCAATATTTATGAAGTTTTTAGCATTTTTTGTTGGTGGCGTTATTCCAATTACTTCTTTCAAACCAAAATCATCATTATCTTCAACAATTAATTTTTTACTTCCCAATATGTTTCCAATAAAAGTCTTAGGGTGTTGTCTGTGATCAAATAGATAATTTTTATCCAAAAGATTAGGTACATAAACAAATTTTTCAACTGAAACAAAACTAGCTAAATTTACCTCATTTTGTTCTTTAGTCAATTTTCCAACGGAAGCTACGAAATCAAAATATTTATATAATTGAAAAATAATTGAAAGATTTTTTTTATGCACGTAACGTCCCGCTACAACTTTTTCTGATTCTTTTTTCATATCATTATGTTGATAAATTATTTTTCTTCTTGCTTTTGAAAAAGCCATCATATACGACCAGAAAGGAGCGTATCCACCAAAATCGATGACAATATCTGCTTTAACATCCCCTATCAATCTTCTCCATTCCCGAGCAACATACTTCTTATGATCTTCAATTTCTGAAACAACTGACTTATTAAAGATTCGATTATATTTAACCCATTCAGTATAAGTTAAATTGATTCCTCCTCCGCGAAATAATACGAATGTTTTCGGTGAAAGTTTTTGTATATTTTCATCAAATTGTGGATTTTTAGAATTTTTATCAATAATAATTAAATTGTACTTATTATAGTCTAAATTTTTAGAAAGATTAATGACGGAAGAAGTTATTCCATTATTAAGCAAAGCCCCACCATATAAAACAATATTTTCTTTTTTATTATCAAATTTCAGTTCATTTATATTCAGGAAATGATTATTTTCAAAAATACGTTGAATATAGATAGAAGTCACATTTCCATGATCATAAGGTGTGAATTTATCTTTAAATTCTCGAATAATTTCCATATTATTTTTGGGAATACTGTCGGAATTATTAATTGCATCTGCAACCTCATCTTCCGTTAAGCAAATCTCACCGGGAAGGCGATGCAAATCAAAATAAACTCCTCGGCTTTCTACATATTCATCTCGATCATAAGTATAAAAAATTATAGGTTTATCTGTGACCAAATAATCAAAAAATATACTACTATAATCAGTAATTAGGACATCTGTGTAATATAAAAGCTCATTTGCATCAACCCAATCTGGAATAAAACAGACATTCTCAATATTGAAATTTTCAATAAACTGAAATACTAACGGATGGACTTTGACTAGCAATTGATTATTTTTAATATCCGTTTGCGTAATAATTTTCTCAATTCTGCCAATTAATTCCTGTGATGTATCTTGAACAGATCCTGTTTGCCCTCGCCAAGTCGGTGCATATAAAATGATTTTCTTATTTAAATCAACTTGATTTCTTTTAAGAAATGAATCAATCACGGGACTATCATTAAAAATACTATCTATTCTCGGATAGCCATTTTCTATAACTGAACCTTTATAAATACCATCAAGACCATAGGAACGGATTAATTTGTCTGTGGTAAAGTTATTAGGTGATAAAATATAATTTGATTGAAGAAAATTTCTTTGAACATTATAATTTTGAGAAACAAATCCCACCATATCATTTCCTAATGTTTTTAAAGGAGTTCCATGCCAAGTATTAATATAAATTTGATTATCTTTTCTTATAAAATATGGAGGTAAAGTAACGTTATGAATTAAATATTTTGCACTGGTTAGATAATAAAAATATTCTTTAGTGTGAGGTTTAACGAATTTTACATTTCCTAATTTACTATAGTATTTTACGTACTCATTTCCCTCAGTTTCCTCTAAAACCCAAATATGAGTTAAATGTTTATAACTTTTATTACTGATAAGTGATTTGAAGATGGCAAAGGGATTATCATTCATGGCTTTTCCATGGAAGGATTCATATAAAACAATATTATCTTTTACTTTGTTTTTTTCATAAGCCTTTGTATAGTTTATTCTTCTTGAAAATTGTATGTTAGAAAAATTTTTACCAATATTTTGAATTACACCTTTTACATCAACCATTTAGGTCCCTCAATTCATAAATTTATTTTGTATATTTGTTAATACCGGATTGAAAGCAGCGACTATCAACTTAATTATAGGTAATAAACACAAATAAATAAATAATCCAATTACATAAATGAAAACTGTTGCTAAGACTCCCCATAAACCAATCATCATACTGGAACTAAATCTAGCACCGTTCACAATTTTAGGCCACAATAATTCTGTACTAAACCAAGGTGAACTTTGCAATAGATACACACCAAAACTTGCACGAGAAACAAAAGAAAGAAATCTATTTCCTTTAATATTTATTCTCAAAAAAAGAATGAATATTATCAGCGCACTACAAAACATTAGCGGGCTAGCATCTCGGGTGTAAAATACGGTTTCATTCCAGTTAAGGAATTGAAGAGCTTTCGTAAGCTTCCAACTAGGATTATCAAATGCAATCATCAAACAAATGTTTACTAACATAGAAAGTAACGCAACAAAAACGCAACTCAAAACTAGTAATTCAGTTTTTATTTTTTTTAAATTTTCTTGATTATTTCTAATAAAGGCTCCAGAAAAATATAAATAAAAGAACCAGATTAGAAAACTAAAGGTAAGTCCTTTGCTATAGTTAATAAATGGATAAATTGAAAGTACAAAAAAGAAAAAAATCAATGTTTTTTTTTGCTCTCTATAGTTTAAACGATTTATTATCATATTCAAAAATGGTATACAAAAATAAAGTAGCGTATAAGAAGTAACAAACCAATATTGTCCAAATATAACAGGGAAAGCTCTTTTTATAAATGTACTCCATTCAAAATGTTGTACATCCAAATGAAATAACACAATACCCAAGTAAACCACTAAACAGATAACAGTCGTTTCAACCCAAATTGTAAATAGACTTTTTAGTTTAGGTTTTGATTTAACCATAAAAAAACCAGTAATCATTACAAATAAATTTACGCCAAGTTTACCACCTATCAAAAGGGTTTGTGCTACCCACTTATTTAAGTGGAAGCCACTTTCAAAGTCCCATCCACTCCATAACGCATAGTGGTGAAGTATGATGAAAAAGATTGCAATAATTTTTAAAAGATCTAAACTACCATTTCTATTTTTCGTTTTCATTCTTTCTCCTTCTTACTTTGAACATTTATTCCCAATGCTATCGCAATTACGCCTATAAAATAATTGGGAAATGCATACCGTATATCTTGAGCTGGTATTGCTACAAACATTGTCCCCATAGTAAGCAGATATGGCATAAAGCTTAACAATAAATCAAATTGTTTTTTTGTAATAAGAAAACCAATCCCAACTATAAACATTAAGAAAAATAACGCGGGCATAAATAGTTTAAAAATTTTTTTATCTACAATGTGTTGTGTAAAGGAAACTAACATATTTTCTAAAAAAGGATTATGAAATTTTTCTCTTTTAACCATAACACTCTCGTACTGAGGAGAATATTTTTCAATTTGCTCTTTGCTTAAAAAATAGAAGGGACCTTGCTTGCCTAATAATGGATATCGAAAAATTGGCCTTAAATTTTCTACCTTCATGTTAGAATGCCATAAAACCTCTGTCTGTAGAAAATAAGCTTTTAAAGCAACAATAGGATTTTTCAAGGCCAGTTTCACCGTATTTAATATAAATGCCTTGGAATCATCCTTTATTACATTTTTGTTAAAACGCTCTTTAAATTTAATTTTATCAACATCACGTGGATTATATAAATTTTTCCAATTTTCTATGCTCATTATCTGGGAGTAATATTTTTCCTGATTCTCACTTAAAGGCTCCCCATTTTTTATAACAGCAGCAGATATTTGAACAAACATTCCTAGTGATTCTGTGGGGTCACTTTTGATGACATTGTTTCGAGTATAAATAGGTCCTGTCACAACAAGGTACGTGGCAATAACTAACAGTGAAATAATAAAAAATCGTAGACCTTTCATTCTAAAAAGAATCATAAATAAAATCACAAAAACAAGAAAGACAGGCCAACCATTGTGTCTAAAAAATACAAATCCTAATAGTGAAATAAACATAAAAAATGAGTTTAAATTACTCTGTAGCCACTTTCCTTTTGTTAATACTACTTTTAAAAGATTGATTGTAACCAATATCAAAAAGTAGGTAAACAAACTATCCTTAATAATCATAATAGACATCATCGGGAATACTGGAAACACAAGAAAGAAAACTAGAAATATACTAATCATACCTACCTTTAAATAATCTTGTATAAAGTTAAACATATATGACATTACTAGTGAGTAAACTATTATCTGAAAAAAAACAAAACCAATTGGAGAACTACTCCCAAAAGAAAATATTTTTATAAAAAATGTATGCATTACTGGGTGCCAATCATTCCAGGGAAAATCAGAATGTATTTGTTGCCATTGATTAATAGAGTCCGCAACAAAGATACCTGGATCAAAAGCTAATAAATAAAGTGTACTAATTGCTAAAAACAAGAAAAAATACAATGAAATCGGTAATTTACTACCTTCGCTTTTTTTCTTCTCAGAAAAAATATAGAGCTTCTTTACCAACAAATATCCATAAATTAAAAGAATCAAAAGAACAAATAACCCAATTCCATAGTTAACCATAAATAAGTTGTTTGGAAAAAAAGTTATTGCAAATAAGATGGAGCAAAATATCAAGAAGGTCTGTTGTTTCCAAGATATTTTAAGAGATAAAAAATTTTTATCTCTATCAAATATCTGAGCGACGCTTAATAACAAAAATGATAACCCAAAGCTGACAATATTATCTGAAAATAACATAATCGATATCAATAATGACAAGATTATTTGAAAGCCAATCAATAATCCATTTTTCATGAATCAACTACTCCTTTTTATTTAAACTATAAATAAGTAATTGAACATCCATTTCATATTGAGAACGAGACTTTCTGGCAACTGTATCAAGAATTAAACCACACACTAATGACATCATAGCAATCATTATTAGACCCACAGCCAAAATGGCAGAAGGAAGTTTCGTAATCATCCCTGTTTTGTGGAATTCAGAAATAACAGGTATTCCGGTCATCAGACCTAAAATAAAGAAGAACAAAGTCCAAAGGCTGAAAAAAATCAACGGTTTATAGTCTTTAAAAAGTGAAAAAATCGTTTTTAAAACTTTAAATCCATCTGAAAACGTGTTAAGTTTTGATTCACTACCTTCAGGCCTATCGCGATATTCAATTGGTACTTCTACAAGATTAAAGCGTTTATCTAAAGCATGGATACTTAACTCCGTTTCAATTTCAAACCCCGGGCTTAATACTGGGAAACTTTTGACAAATAATTTATTAAAGCCACGATATCCTGTCATTATATCTTTATAATGCGCTCGATATAAACCATTAATTAAATTCCTAACTAAAGTATTTCCAAAATCGTGAAACGCTCTTTTATTTTCCTCGCTATAGGTTCCATTTGAAAGTCGGTCTCCAATTGTCATATCTGCATATCCTAATTTTAACGGTTCTAAGAGTTTTTCCACTTCTTCAGCAGGATAAGTGTCGTCCCCATCCGCCATAATATAGTAGTCCGCATCAATATCACGGAACATAGCACGGACAACATTGCCCTTTCCTTGTTTATATTCTCTTTTTACAATTGCTCCAGCTTTTTTAGCTACTTCAAAAGTATTATCAGTTGAATTATTATCGTAAACATAAATTTCTGCTTCAGGTAAAACTTTTCTGAAATCAGCAACTACTTTTCCAATCGTTAGTTCTTCGTTATAACAAGGTAACAAAACTGCAATTTTTTCTGTCATCTTTTTCTCCTAATAAATAAATTTAAGTTCATCATTATTTTTTGAAACTGCCGCTATTATTTTACTAGATGAATTGATTGAATCGTTAGACATAAATTTATTAACGATTAAATCATTATAATCTCCAAAATCCTCATCTAAAATTTTTTCTGCTAATTCTTCTTCAGAATATGCTTGCGGGAATAGCCCCGTTTCTTTAGATATATCAAAATACCAACCTATACTATTTTTATATTCGATACTATCATCTTGAAAAACAATAATTTTTCGATTTAGATGCGCAAAATCAAACATCGCAGATGAATAATCTGTTATTAATATATTGGATATTATAAATAGTTCTTGAATATCTGTAATTTCATTATCAAAACAATGAATTCTAGGATCTAAGTTTTGATATTTTTTCTTAAGATTAGACTCTAGTGGGTGTAATTTTACAATCATTTCGTAGTTATCCGGTAACAACGAAACAACTTTTTTTAAATCAATATTATTAAGTTTATTTCGCTTTTTTTTACGCCAAGTTGGACAATATAGAATATACTTTTTATCTTTAGCCCATGGACGATTGAAATATTTTAAGATGATACGCTCTTTTTCTGTATCATCATATTGGTATTTCAATAAATACTCGTTCCTAGGCATACCGTATTCTAAAATTTTCAAATTCTTATTTTCTTCTAAAGAAAACGCTGAATTGAAAAGCTGCGTACACTTTACAGAAGAACTCAAAAGATAGTCCCATTTTTTCATTCTAGGAACAAAAGCTTCCGTCTCCTCCCGACGTTGTTTTTCATCTTCTAAATCGCTCACCATTCTTTTCAAGGGAAAGCCATGCCAAGTTTGAATGAATAATTGATTTGAAGACTTCCCAACTTTATCGAGTGAATTCCCATTTAAGATAATCCATTTGGCATTTTGAAATTTTGAAATGTAGTAATTACCACCTAAACGAAGAGGAATAAAACCATTATTCAGTATTTCCATGTCGACTAATTCATTAGTTGAACTAACGTAAATTTTCTTTTTAGGGTATTTTTTTGCAATACTTTTTGCTAAATACTTAGGATCACCAGCAAAAGATTTACCATGAAATGATTCAACAAAAACGATATCACTATTCAAATTCTTTTTATCTAAGATGGAACTTTTGTTGTCTTTGATTGAACCTTTTTTCAGAATACCAATGGACTTTCTAATTAATTTTTTCAGGTTATCATTTTTCACTACCTGGCCCATGAAAGGGATGTTTTTTAATTTTTGATAAATCATTACTAAGAAACTATTATCTTGTATATTATTAGTATTTTGAATTTCCATCATAATTTTTTCGATATTGAAATCCTCTAGGGGGGTAGTCAAAACAAATGAAGAATTAACAACGGTATCAATATAATGACTTCCGTAATTATTACTAATTAGTTCTTTTTGTAAAATATTACTATCTCCAACAAAAAAATCTTTCACCTTTTTGAATTGACCATCTACAAAAGAAAGTATCTTTTCTGAATCATTAACAATATCTTTGTTTAACCAACAAATTGAATTTAAATTTCCATAAATATCCCAAAGAGAGTCGTCGTCTCCACGATATAAAACGGTGGGAAATCCTGCCGAAAAAAACTCTAAAATGGAGTAGCCAAGAGTTTCATAATTTGCAGTAGATAAACTAATAAATTTTTGGGGAATTTGTCTATTTATAAAAACAAACTTCTCCAAGCGATATATCTTTATTAGATCAGCATATAATGTTTCTGCTGCACCATTTCCATTTATATATAAGAAGAAATTTTTTCTATTATGCACTCTAATTAAATATTCAATAAGTTTGATTGCATAAGAAATATTCTTTTGTCGTTCATCAAATCTTGCATAAATCAAAAAATTGATTTGTTCGTTTATATTAGGAAGATTTATTTTATTAGAAAAAGAAATATGTTTTGTGCTCACCGGGAAACATACAACATTTTTTTGACCTATATATCGACAAAATCGTTTCAGTATAGTTTTAGTAGCCACGCGATACACGTCTATAACATCTTTTGCTAAATCTAAGTCCGGATCAAGTAAATCAATAGGAGTATGAACTTCTCCAATAATTTTTGCTCTTGAGTTAATTTTTTTGATAATTCTTCCATAAATAAAGAGACTTTCTCGCGTGATAATAAAATTTTCGAACTCTTTTAATTTTATGAAATCATTAATTGAATAAAATTGAACATTTTCAAGAAAAACATTTTTCTTTTTCAAATTGTTAATTTTTTTCTTATCGAATGGTAATAGATTAAAAAAGGCAATTTCTACTTTAGCTAATTGTAACTCCTCAATTAAATTCAAATTACTCCGCTTTGTTCCGCCTGTACCAAAAATATCATAACCAATAATTCCAATTTTCATCGTATTTGACTATAAATTAGTCTCTTCCCCCATTCCTCATCTTCCACCACAAACTTTTTACCACAAAAACTGGCAGCTGTATGATGCGACCAACTCTTGTGGGGTTGCTTAATGACCGATACAGCCATTCTAGATGTGTCGTAATAAAGAAATCTGGTGCGCGTTTCACGTGACCACTTAAAACGTCAAAACTACCGCCCACATCTTGAAAAACATAGCCGTTTACAATTGATATGTTTTCTGCCAACCAAAGTTCTTGGCGCGGAAAACCTAATGCAACAAAAACAAAATCTGGCTGTACAGCATTCATCTGGGCAACAATTTCACTATCTGTCATTTTTGTGTACCCGTCGATACTACCTGCGACTATTAAGTTAGGATAATCTTTTTGAATATTTTTGATTGCATCCTTTAAGACTTCTGGTTTAGCACCATAAAAAAAACACTTTTTTTGAGTTTTATTAGCATATTGCAAAAGTTTTACCATCAAATCAAAGCCAGCGACTCGCTCTTTGATTTTGCCACCGGTCATTTTCGAAACCAAAACAATTCCGATGCCGTCAGGAATGCGATGACTACTTTTTTCAAGTAATTCCATTATAGCAGGATATTTCTTCGCTTCTAGCGCAATTTGCGGGTTCACACTGATAATACTCATTTTCTGCTTATTTGCTAAAAAGTTCGGCACATCCGCTATGATATCACCATACGTAATTGGATCAACGGGTAATCCCAGAATCATTTCCCTCATCTGTTTTCAATCCATCCTATCAATTGTTTGTGGGCATTTCCTGTATTATATGTATTCCATATATTATTGAAATCCTCTAAATTTTTATAAGGATAATCTAAAATCATATTCACTAAATTTGTTTCATTTGTAATGAAAACTTTTTCTAACCCTTCGTTAAAATTTTCCTGTAGTCCAACTGTTTCAGTATACCGCTCAATATCTGGACAGTAATAAATCAATTTTCCACAAGGATTTGCTAAAGCATATTCAAAGGGAACCGAAGAATAATCTGATATTAAACAATCCACATTTTGTAATAACGCCTGTAAAGATAATGAATCAAAATCGGTTACCACATTTTCAGAGGTTGCAATTCTTGCTTGCAACTCTTTATCATGAGGATGAGCATGAGCAAGTAATTGCCATTCTTTGCCTAGTTTTTTGCTTAATGTTGCAAAATCCAACAGCGGCGTCGCATAGTTTTCTCGATAAGTTGGCGCATAAAGTAAAGTCTTTTTCGTTCCAAATTTTGCCACAAATTGTTTTTTATTTTGTCTTTTCAACTCACTATCAAAATATATATCGGTTGGGAGATAACCAAAAGGTAAAAATTTCGCATCATTAATTTGGTAGTTGGTTTCAAAAATAGTCTTCATCTTTTTAGAACCGATAACATAATGGGTAAAACGTTGATAAACGGCCTTATAGCGTTCTTTATCAGCATTACTTGCCATTTTTGTATAGTTTGCTGCCAAGCCAAACAACTTGGCAGCACCATCTGCATGCCACAATTGAATCACAGCTGTCGTTTTAGGAAATATAATACCTGCTAAAAAGGCAAAATAGTTATCACATAATACAACATCAGCGTTTTTTGTTAATGCGACAATATTACTACTAAAAATTTTTTGTGTAGCCAATGAATAAGACGTACAACCAAATTTTTTATAAGACTGCGCAACTTTTTCACTATTACCAGTGTAACCAATCACTAGCTCATGTTTAAAATAAGGTGCCAGAAAATCAAGGATAATATTGCTAGTCGTCGGAAAACTCAGCAAAAATACAATTTTCTTTTTTGGCGCTTTGCGCTGGCTTAATAGACTTATTAATTTTAGATAACTATTCTTTGCCGTTGAGCTGATTGTTTTCATAATTACTCCTTTTTCACACTATTGTCTATTGTACATGAAAAGCCCATGATTGAAAATAATTGTAAACAAACTGTCATATTAAGATTATCCATTTTCGACAAGTTTTTCTCTTAATTTCTCAAAACAAAGATGATGTTAAAATAAAAAAATGTCGTAGTCACAATTGACTACGACATTACGGAGTATTCAAATTAACTAAAGAAACAATTTTCACCAACAGCACGCTTAACATCATAGCTGGTAGCTTTCACATAGGGATTGTCCTGTGATACTTTATCGCGGTCACAAAGCTCACAATGATCGACTTTAAAAATAATGCTGTCATTGTCTACTTTTGTGGCTGTTGCCAAAATCGCACGATGAAATCCTTTCGGTTGGATCATATACTGTTTTCCTAACAAAATTGAGTTTTCTGTTATCACTTTCATAACCCCTTTTCTTTCCTTGCGTTGCCTTCATAATAACATACCTTTTGCAATTTAATCAAATTAAATTCGCTTTATACCAATTACTTTAACTTGTATATACATATATACCAATTTTGTTTTTAAGTTTATTCTACCAAAATAAAATAATAATCTTTATGTAGCGCTGTCTTGCCAACAAGAAATTGGCAAAATAAAAAACTGTCGCAAACCACTAGCGACAGTTTTCTTATTTATGGATAAATTCGATTTAATAAGCGCGGGAATGGAATAGCTTCTCGTACATGTTCAATGCCAGATAACCAGGTAACTGTTCTTTCCAGCCCTAAACCAAAACCAGAATGTGGCACAGAACCATATTTCCGCAAATCTAAATACCAAGAATATTCGTTTTCATCTAAATCATGAGCGCGAATTTGTTCTAAAAGATATTCATAATCAGTTGCCCGTTCAGAACCGCCAATAATTTCGCCATATCCTTCTGGGGCAATCATATCAGCACAAATCACCAAATCTTCACGAGTTGGATGTGGTTTCATATAAAATGGTTTGATTGCTTTGGGATAATTCAAAATGAACACTGGACGATCAAAGGAATTGGCAATAAAGGTTTCATGAGGAGAACCAAAATCATCGCCCCATTCAATGTCTTCAAAACCGTTTTCTTGTAATAATTTAATCGCATCATCATAAGTAATCCGTGGGAAAGGTAGTTGTGTATATTTTTCTAATACACTACGATCGCGTTTTAAAACATGCAACGCGTAATCGCAATTATCTAACACACTTTGGACCAAATAGGCCACATATTGTTCTTGCACTTCTAAACTTTCTTCTTGGTGCATGAAAGCCATTTCTGGTTCTAACATCCAAAATTCAATCAAATGACGGCGTGTTTTAGATTTTTCCGCCCGAAAAGTTGGACCAAACGAAAATACTTTACCAAAAGCCATCGCAGCAGCTTCCATATAAAGTTGGCCAGACTGAGAAAGATAAGCTTTTTGATCAAAATAATTTGTTTCAAATAAATCAGTAGTACCCTCTGGGGCAGAACCAGTTAAAATTGGCGGATCAATTTTGACAAAGCCTTCTTTATTAAAGAATTCATAGCTAGCCCGAATCAACTCGTTACGGATTTGCATAATGGCATGTTGACGAGAAGAACGTAACCACAAATGGCGATGATCCATCAAAAAGTCAGTCCCATGTTCTTTTGGTGTAATAGGATAATCATGACTTTCACCAATGACTTCAATAGTTTGTACACCGATTTCGTAGCCAAATTTTGAACGGCTGTCTTCTCTAATTTCACCGGTCAATAAAATAGAAGTCTCTTGATTTAAATTTTTTGCCAATTGAAAAACTTCTTCAGGTACTTCGCTTTTCACAACAACACCTTGGAAATAGGCTGTGCCATCTCGTAGTTGTAAGAAAGCAATCTTACCACTAGAACGTTTGTTAGCGACCCATGCGCCAATTGTAACAATTTCGCCTACGTGGTCTTTTGCATCAATAATTTGAATTTGTTCCACTTGTGTCTCTCCTATTCTTTCACAGTAATTACTGTGAGCATTTCCTTCTAGCATTCTAATCTTTATTGCGTTTGTTTTCAACAAATTTATGCATGCGACGCGCAGCTTCTTCTAAAATCTCCCAACTAGCTGCGTAGCTAATCCGAACATTTTCTGGTGCACCAAAGCCAGCACCTGTGACCAAAGCCACATGTCCTTCTTCTAATAAATCTTCTACAAAGACATTGACGTCATCATATCCGCACATTGCCATTGTTTTTTTGACATTTGGAAATAGATAAAAGGCACCTTGTGGTTTTTTCACTTCGACACCTGGAATTGCCGCAATTAGAGGATACAATTTGTTTAAGCGCTCTTCAAAAGCAACCCGCATTTTTTCTACTGAACTTTGATCACCAGTTAAAGCTTCAAGAGCAGCATATTGACTAGCAGCCGTAGGATTACTTGTTGATTGGGAAGCAATGGTTGTCATCGCTTTAATGATTTTGGCATCCCCCACAGCAAAACCAATTCGCCAGCCGGTCATGGAATAAGTTTTTGAAACACCATTGATAATAATTGTTTGCTTAGCAATAGCATCTGACAATGTGGCAATCGGTGTGAATTCATTATTGTCATAAACCAAACGACCATAAATATCATCTGCGACAATTAGAATATCATTTTCCACGGCCCAGTTGCCAATTGCAGTTAATTCTTCTTTGGTATAAATCATTCCGGTAGGATTTGAAGGTGAGTTAATGATTATCGCAACAGTTTTATCTGTTCGTGCCTGTTCCAGTTGATCGACAGTAACTTTAAAGTCGTTTGCAAAGGAACCTTCTACGTAAACAGGGGTACCTTCCGCTAGCTTTACTTGTTCACCATAACTAACCCAATACGGGACCGGAATGATAACTTCATCCCCTTTATCCAAAATAGCTTGAAACAAGTTATATAGCGCATATTTTGCGCCGTCTGTCACAATCGTTTCATCTACCGTATACTCAAGTCCGTAGTAATTCTTCATATAATCAACCACAGCTTGACGTAATTCTGGAATACCAGCAGATTGGGTGTAAAAACTTGCTTGGCCAGAAGTAATAGCAGCAATAGCTGCTGCTTCAATGTTTTCAGGTGTAGTAAAGTCTGGTTCACCAACTGTTAAGCTTAAAACATCTACACCTTGAGCTTTTAATGCTTTTGCTTTGGCTGCCGCTGCCAGGGTGACAGATGGTTCTAATTTTTGGGCCCGTTGCGATAATTTCATACTCATCATCTCCTTAACAAAATTAAAAAATTCGTGAAGCGGTTATTTTAACCGAAATTATTTTTTCGGAATAACAAACAATATTCTGACTTACACATCTTTAATAACTTTTACTTCTTCTCCTTTTTCAAAGGACAATAAATAATAAGTAATCTGCCCCGCTTTGTCAGTAGCCATGACTTCCCAAACAGGCTTTTTATCATAAATACCCAGTTCCGCCTTTTTAGCCGTTTGACTATGAAAAGTATTATTAACTAAAGCTTTTGCTTTATCAGCCGTGATACCTTCTTTTTGCGGCAATACCGTAATTTTATCGCCGGACTTTGGCACAATTACCGCAATTTCTTGTCCTTTTTTATCGCTGCCAATTAAACTAAAATAAGTTTGTTGCCGGTTATACCAGTAAAATTCGTCTACGTTCACTAAGCCAGTGTGTTTTTTTGCTAAAGCTGTCGCTTCTTTTTTTGCTTGTTGCATCGGACTTTGTGCTTTCAGATAACCCAAAATGCCCAATGCAATTATTACGACTAAAACACCGGAAATAATAAACAAAATCAGTTCCTGGCGTTCTTCTTTTGCCAAGTTTTTTTTCACAGGTTGACGCTCCTTTTGTGATAATTGCTTTTAATTATAGCAGATTTTAACTAAAAAAGTTTTTCAATCCCACAAAATCCATTAATCTTTTAGAAATTTTGTAATCTCCAAGGTCATCTCTAATAGTGACAGTTCGTTAATGACAACTTTTTTAGGGATAGCCTGTCGCAATTGTTTCCCATAGGTGGTATTTACAAAGCGTCTATCTAAAACCACCATCACACCTCGATCTTTAGGGGAGCGGATCAGGCGTCCATAAGCTTGCCGTAATTTCAACATGGCATTTGGCAAAGATTCCTCATAAAAAGGATCTGCTCCAATGGAATTCAAAAAATCGTAGCGGGCATGAACAAATGGCCGCTTGGGATTTTCAAAAGGCAAGCGCGTTACAATGACTAATTCTAACTGTTCCCCCGGCAAATCAATCCCTTCCCAAAAACTATCGGTCCCAAATAAAATTCCTGCATCACTTTGGCTAAAACGCTTCAACAGTTTATCTCGACTACCCCCTATGCCTTGTGCGAGAATTTCTCGTCCATTTTCCAAAAATTTTAAATGCATCTTTTCATATACTTTTTGTAAAACTTCATGAGAAGTAAATAATACTAGCGCGGGGCGATTAAAATCTTTCAATAAGATTGTTAAATTTTCAGCTAAAAAATCACTATATTCACTCGGAGAAAGCTGCGGAATATGGGCAGCTTTAATAGGAACTAAAATTTCTGTCTGCTTATCATAATCAAAAGGCGCAGGAATAATCTTTAAATTGGCAGCAGGCAATCCTAACCGTTTGGCAAATAAATTGCGATCTTTGGTAAGTTTTAAGGCCCCTCCAATGTAAACAATTTTTTCAAAGCGAGAATACCATTTTGTCTGTGGCAAAATGGCCGCTTCAAAATCAGTCACTTGAAAAGTCAAACCATGCTGATTTTCTCTTCTTAATACCCAATGAATGTAACGTGGCGTAAAATCATGACAAAAACGTTGCATGACCCTTTTATGTTTGGCTAAATCATTGAATAGCTCATCTAAAATTGCAAAATCAAATTGTGCCATGGTTCCCCAAGCAAACTGTCGTTTCTGAATAAATTGTTGCCAACTATCTCGAATTTCAGCACTTTCCTGCAAAAACAGTTCAATTTTTTTGAAACACTTCATCGTCTTTTTATCAAACTTAACAAAATCTTCTGCCGTAACAATCTCTTGATGCTCCGCTAACTCTTGAGCTAATAAATCTGCGAGCAATTCATAACTAGCTCCAAGTTCCTTCAATTCTTCTTGCAAGAGATTTACCAATCTTTTTCCCTCAAGTTCTTCTTTTAGCCAGTTATCGAGTCTTGCAAAAAGACCATCCTCACCTAAAACTTGCTGTACCTTCTTCTCAAAAGAAAATGTATTAAAAGATTCAGCAGCAATTCTTTCGCAGATTGTAGGTAAATGGTGTGCCTCATCAACAATAAGATAAGGGGATTGTGGTAATAATGGTTCTTGGCGCAAACTTTCTTGAGCGAGAAAAGCATGATTAATAATTAAACAATTACTTTCTTGCATTTGACTATTCAAAAATTTTAAAAAATCATGGGGATAAAAAGGCGACTTAGGTGATAAATAATTCACCCCACGATGCGCCACATCTTGAAAGAAGAGATGGTTTAAATTAATTAAATTAAGTTCGCCAAAATCTCCAGTTGTGGTTTTTGTTAACCATACTAAAACCGCCATCTGATAAAGAGCGTATTGTTTTTGCGATACTGGACTAAGTAACGTTTGTTTAAATCTTGCCAAGTCTAAATAATGCCGTTTACTTTTCACTACAACCGCTTGTATTTTTTGCTCTAAAAAACGATTAAGTAGAGGGATATCTTTTTTTATGATTTGCTCTTGTAATAATAAAGATACTGTACTTACGATAACGGGATTTTCGGGTGTGGCTAAAAAACTAGCTGGTAGCAGATAGCCAATTGTCTTGCCCATGCCAGTCGCTGCTTCAATTAGTAAATCTTTTGTCTCATCTTGGGTAAAGTGCTGATAGACTAAATTCATTAAACGAGCCTGCTCTTTGCGAAAAGATAATTCATTTTGATAGAGCTTTTCTTTTTGGCTTTTCTTTTGAGGATATTTTTTTTGATAATAACTATCTTCGTATAAAGTGATGGCTTTTTTTCTTAAAGCAATCCCTGCAACTATTTCCAACTCTTCTGACAATAGTGGGTTTTCCTTTAGTTGTTGCTGATAAATATTTTTTATATAGTCACCGGTCTGCATAGCTGTTAGTATCGCCAATTCGCTGATAGTCTGTAGCGTTACTAACGGCAATTGCCGCATTACCGCTTCAATATAGAGCAATAGTGCTGCAGTAACTTCTGCATCACTATCGGCTTGATGCGGATTATCATGTTGCAAACCAAAACTTTCCGCCAAATCACTTAACCGAAAGCTACTTTCCTCAGGTAAAAAAATTTGCGCTAATTCTACAGTATCGATGCCAGAAATTTTCAGTGGGGTCACACCACAACGCTTTAGTTCAGCATTTAAAAATTGATAATCAAAAAAAATATTATGCGCTACAAAAACCGTATCCGCTAAAAGATCCGCGATAATAAATGCTACATCCTCAAAATAAGGCGCTTTTTGGACGCGACCATTTGAGATATGCGTTAAATTTTGAATTTGTTTGGGAATCTTTCTTCCCGGATTAATATCAGTAGCAAAACGATTGATTAGACGGCCATTTCTAATCAAAACACAGCCAATTTGGATAATGCGATCAACTTTGGGGTCGGTACCTGTTGTTTCAATATCCACCACGGCATACGTTGTATTTCGGTTCATGATCAGCCATCTCCTAGTAAATTGATAATCGTAATAAAGGTTCTTTTGGAATTATACTATTTTTTCAATAGTCATGAAATAAAAACCTGCTTTTAATAAAAAGAGAATGTATTGGCGCCTGAAAAAAATACGAAACCATCTCCTGACTAAAAAATAAAAGAAGCATGATAAGAGATACAAGCAAAATACTTTTTCGTAAATTGACCATAAAAAAAAAGCCTGACGAGAAATCTCGTCAGGCTTATAAGTTTAATTTAAATTAAGCTTTGTTAACGTTTGTTGCTTGAGGGCCACGTTGACCTTCTTCAACATCAAATGTTACTGCTTGGCCTTCTTCTAAAGTTTTGAAGCCGTCGCCTTGGATAGCTGAAAAGTGAACGAATACATCGTTACCGTCTTCTGCTGTAATGAAACCAAAACCTTTGTCTGCGTTGAACCATTTAACTGTACCTGTTTGCATATTAAAAATCCTCCTTGTGTGAAACACACGTATTTGTGCAATTCCTTGTATCCGGTGAAAAAGTGGAAGATGTTTAAATATGAAACAAGCTTGCCATTAATTACCTTTACAATAACTACAAAAAGAATTGTACCACATATATTTTATAAAAGCGAATTTATTTTGACTAAATGTTAAGAAGAATTAATAAAAATTCTAAAAACATGATGAACAGTGGGATTAGAGCCTCACTCAACTATTTTTTGCGTAGTCTTAATAAACCGTAATTTATTTTTTGATAACTAATAGCTCTCCAAGAAACTAAAAAGACCGTTTCGTACGAAACGGTCTTTTTAGATCTAACTTTAATTAATACCGCAAAATCGCGGTTAAACTCTTTTCATCTGGTGCATCTTTTTGATCTAAAATGAAGACTTTACCACTATTTTTGACCACGTCTGCTGCCAACTTGTTCAAAACTTGGCGCCGATCATATTCGGTATCAGGATCTTCGCCAAAACCATCAACGAGATTAGAAGTTGCGATAAATAAATGGGAAATGCGGCCTTCTTTAGCTGCCAAAGCAATATCTGGCAATTGATCTACAAATTTTTTATCCAAAAGTTTTTGATAAGAAGCGACTTCTGTTTGTGATAAAGTTGTAGTAATCTCATTTAAATCTTCTTTAATTTTTTTTATATCTACTTGTGCTGGTGAGCCCGATATAGCTGCATCAGAGCGATAATAGGAAGTTTTAGCGTACTTCTTGAACATCGTTTGATTTTCTGGCAAAGCATACAAATAAAGTGGATAATTTTCGGGATTTTTAAACGTATCCTTAAAGAACGTATCTACCGCCTGATAATAATTGACCCAATCGATTTCCACTTCTTCATCTTTGGCATTGACACCATGATAAGCAATACCTTCTTTGGAGCCGGCTTGGCTTCCCTGTGAGCTGTAATTCAAGGTTCCCCCGGTTAACTCATCACCTAAAGCAGTCTTCACATCAATTGGGGCCCCCTCAGGTAAAGTGACCTCGCTGATTTCTTTATTATCGACAAAATAAAGTTTCATCGAATCACGATTTAAAGCTAACAAGTAGTAAGTATAGTTGAATTGACCATTTTTAATAAATGCCAATAAATATGGTAAATCGCCTACATAATATTGATCATCTACGGCAATGTTCAAGCGATGAACTAGCGTTTCTTCGGGTGATAAGAAAACGGCAACACTTTTAGTACCACTGCGCCAGAAGGAAGCATCTGCTAAGAGGATATCAATTTTATCTTGAATTTTTTTCCATTCTTTTTCAGGATATTTCTTTTCAAAACGTTTTTTGGCTTCTTTGGCAAAGTTTTTAAATTTTATTTGATCTTTTTCTACATCTTGATGGGCAACGTGTGTATTTAGCATAATCGTAACAAAAGGCCCTTTTTCAAGATCAGCAGTTAACTGCTGCAAAACTTCATTTCCAACTTTGGTCATAAAACATTACCTCCTAAAAATAATGAATAACACTACAATAAAAGTGTAACACGCTTACATTTTTACATAAAGTAATACGACCTTTGTCTAAAATTTATCTAAATGGACGCTGCGAGTTTCTCTTTACAAAAACAAACGCATGTTCGTATAATAGAATAGAGAAAGTAGGTGATGAGATGACTGCTAATTTTGATTACCGGAAAGAAATTATTCAAGATATTTTATTTATTGACGTGAAATCATTCTACGCAACAGTTGAGTGCGTTATGCGCGGATTAGATCCTTTAACTACGCGTCTAGTGGTGATGAGTAGTGAAGATAATACCGGTAACGGCTTAATTCTGGCTTCTTCGCCAGCCGCAAAAAATGAACTTGGAATAACCAATGTCACGCGTGCCGATAATTTACCAGATGATCCCACCCTGTGGAAAGTTCCTCCTCGCATGAGTCTATATATTAAAGAAAATGTGCGTTTTAATGAAATTTTCCAGCAATATGTTACCGATGAAGATTTACTTTCTTATTCTATTGATGAATCCATTTTAGATGTCACTCATTCTTTAAATCTCTTTTATCCTGACACTACTGAATCTCGTTACATGAAACGTATGCGGCTAGCCAGTCATATCCAAAACGAAGTCAAAGAAAAATTGGGATTAGTTTTATCGATTGGAATTGGCGACAATCCCCTTTTAGCAAAATTGGCTTTGGATAATTTTTCTAAACATAATACAAATTTTATCGCCGAAATACGCTATCAAGATATTTTAACTAAAGTTTGGTCTATTCCCGAATTAACTGATTTTTGGGGAATAGGAAATCGCATGAAAAAAAGACTTTACCAATTAGGTATTGATAGTATTAGACAGCTTGCTAACAGCGAACCTAACCTATTACAACAGCATTTTGGTATTTTAGGTCTGCAACTGTATTATCACGCTAACGGCATTGATCGCACTATCCTTTCGGAAAAAGTCCCTCCGACCAAAGAAAAGTCTTATGGTAATCGTCAAGTTTTGCCAAAAGATTATACCCATCAAAGTGAGATTGAAACAGTCATAAAAGAAATGGCCGAACAAGTTGCTATTCGTATTCGCCGCCACAATTGTTTAACCCAATGTGTCGCATTATATATTGGGACTAGCCGTGGTAAAGAAACAGATAGCTTTTCCCATCAAATGAAAATTACAGCCACTGATAATACTAAAGCATTAGTAAACCATTGTCTGACAATTTTTCGCCAATATTATACGGGTCAAATTGTCAGGCATGTTGGAGTCAGCTATTCCCAACTTATTTTTACCAATGCCAAGCAACTAAATTTATTTTCACCACCAGAAGTCCAAATAAATGAAGAACGCTTAGATAAAACAATTGATAAAATTCGAGCAAAGTATGGTTTTGCTGCCATTATCCATGCCACAAGTAAATTAGATGGTGCACGCAGTCTTGCCCGTAGTCACTTAGTCGGTGGTCATAATGGCGGTGCCGGCGGCTTAGACGGTTTATAAAAGCTTACGCAATAAAAAACTACTTTTGGATAATCGAACTTTTACCAAAAGTAGTTTTTTTATAAGAAAAGGAATTATATTTTTTAACCAAAAAGAAGTGGGATATACCAATGAGTTTGGCTATCACTTCACGAACTAGGTTTTTCTTATTTTACGCATTTATTTAACGGTTGATGGATCGGGAAACACGATTTAAAGTATGGCGCATACCACGAATAGCCACAGACATCTCGAAAATATTTTCTGCAGGTGCCATCCCACCGTAACCAGCATCGCCAATGTGTTGTAAATCAACACCACAAATTTTATTGGTAATAGCCATTTGGCGTAATGTTTCGGGGCGTGCACTTTCCTGACTGGTTCCAATTGCAGTCATTGTTAATAAGTCATTTTCTTTTGCCAATTTTACGGCTTCAATTAAATCTTGTTCTAAAAAGCCCTGTATCGTCCCCACAGCTGGCAGCAATAAAACATCTGCGCCTGCTTTGGCATAAGCCATAACAGCTTCTTTTGTTACCACGGCTTCACTTGAGCCGGCACTATGCATTTTGCCAGCAATAACCAATCCTGAAAAATTTTCTTTGGCTATTTTCACTGCATCCGCAATTGCTGCATTGGTGACTCCAGTGCCTGGATTTCCAGTAAAACAGATAAAGTCAACACCTAATTTTTCTGCTTCTTGAATCGTTTCAAGGGAACTTGTGCGGCCTTTTGAAATCACAACTTGTTCACTCATTAAATCTAAATCTGCTGGAATCGGTTCCAAATTAATTCCAATTGGTCGGCCAGTTAATTTTTTTAAAGTAGGAATAGGATTTTCAATCACCGTATTTTCATCAAAAACCATTTCTGGCGTTAAATTGGGCATACCAAAAACTACCGGACGAAAACAATCAAAACCGTTTAATAAAATAAGATCCGCGCCAAAAGAAGCTGCCACTTCTGCATTGGTAATATCACCGGCTTGAGGGATTGTTTGAACAACCGTTTCCGTTACAATCACACGTCCTTCACTGGCTTTGATGGATTGTTTCAATTCTTGCGCACTCATTTTTTTGACATCACTATAATCTGCACTAATTAATCGTTTTACCATTTTTCTTCCTCTTTCTTTACGGATGGCTCGCATCCTTTGTTACATCACAAAATAATCGTATTTACCTGAATTAATAAATTATCTGAAATGATTCTTCCCTAGCCAATACAAAGCTCTCTTCAGCAGAAATACCCACCGTTATGACATGGCTAAGCAACAATTGACCTGATTAGGAATAATGCGTTATACTTGGACACAGGTATTTAGCCTTTGAATAACAGGTTGCCACTACTATTAAGATATTAACGCAATAGTAGTTTCTATGTGGTTATGTTCCCGTAGCTCAGTCGGATAGAGCAGTCGCCTCCTAAGCGACAGGCCGCTGGTTCAATTCCAGTCGGGAACGTTGTTGAAGTCCTTTTGGGGGCTTCTTTTTTTGTCTAAAAATAATCGCCTAGTAATGGTTTTCCTTTTGGTAAAAGTTCTGCTAACTGTTCAGCAAAGTCTTTAGCGATGACAACTTTTTCTGCTGCAAGGAGTTCATTTAGCGGAACACTGCCTAAAAATAATTGTGTAAAACTTTGGGGAGTTGCTTTTATATGTGAGAACTCACTATTTGGAACCTGTTTAACACTACCTTCTGGCATAATTTCATAGCACCCATTATTAATTGGTAGAAAAGTATCTTCGACAATTTCGATTGTGAAACTTTTGCTGATCTTATTTTGCCAAGGATAATCTTTTAAGAATGCTAGAACATTGACCACCCGTGCCATCATATATGGCAATATTTTTACTTCCACTTGGGGATTAGAAACTTGTAGCAATTTTGTCTCACCATTAAATGGGCAGCTCCAACCAATCACTTTCACTGTACCACTATGAGCTTTAATAAATGCATGTAATGCAGTAAAGCCTAGTTGTGTTAACGCAATTAATTCAACAATTTCCAACTTATCTTGGACAATTTGATAGACAACATATCCTTTGGGTTCACCTGATTCTCCATACAACGCAAAATTGAAATCTTTGTGTAATTCAAATTTGTAACGCAACCACCAGTCTTCTCTTAGCATACCGCCTTTTTGGCTTTCATCACTTTTTTGATAAATTTTCTTAATTGTTTCTTTTGCGGCCAGAAAAGAAACACGACGGACGCCCTTTTGTTTTTGGTCACCAAATGGCCATTTCTCCACAGGTGATTCATACCGAATCTGCAAAAAAACAGACTCATAGCCATAGCGACGATAAAATGGATATAAAAAAGGAGCCAAATAAGCCAGGTGGGTCTCCTCGTCGTAACTATCCTGTAGAATTTGTTTCATAATAGTATCGATACGTCCTTGTTTCCGAAATTCTGGATAAGTAGAAACAAAACCAATTCCTTTCATTTTGAAAGTTTGTTCCCAAAAGTTAACTAAAAAAGGGGTAGCCATTATTTGACTCGCTAAAATTTCATCGGCAAAAGAACCATAATTTTGCGAGTTCTGAGCTAAATATTCAAACCGCTCTACTTGTGCCACGCTTTTATTTTGTCCAAAAGCATAAGCAGCTAAATCAAACATCTGTTGAAAGTCCCCTTGTATCTTTCTGACTGCCACAAAAATCCCTCCAAAATAAGCAAAAGCCTCTTAATTTATCCTAAACTGCCGATATTTGACCCTTCTTTGGACTTTTTCTTAAAATTTATGTTCTCTTCGAAAAAGTTACTTACTTTATGAACCAATTATACTTGGAGTATAATCGCTTTCATCTTTCAAAAATCCTTATAAAAGCAAAAAAGGTGTCCGCAGACCCCTTTTTAATTGGCACTTGCCATATTTTCCAACATTTTACCAAATTGGCGTTTCCGGAAAAAACCTAACATGATACCTAATAACATATCATTCATCTGCTGCATAAAACCAAAGGATTTCATATTTTCGTTATAAATAACCTGACATTTGTTCTCGTCAATTGGCGTAATTTCATAGCGGACAACAAACTCATTACGGCTAGTGGAAGTTTTAAACTGATAAATACGATTTTCAACAAGTTCTTCAATGACAATTTTAGCACTACTGTTTTTTGAGAATTGCTTGACGTATGTTAGATTTTTTAATTGTTTGCGGGTAATTGATTTTCCAGTTGCTTTTCGAACATCAAAAATAACTGAGTCCATCATTTTGTCATAAAAATTTTCTGCTGAAGTATTCAGTTTTTTTTCTACTTTCATGCTTTATCGCCTCTTTCATCCTCTTTTGTGGTCTTTTTCTCACGCCAAATCATGACGCCACCAACTAAGACAAACGCTAACCCTACAATCAAGCGCCCCACATTCATTTGTTGACTCGGCCCACTGAAACTGTAGATTGTGATTAAAAAGCCAATACTGCATAAAAACAAGCCGTTTTTTACCATGTTCATCATCCTACTTCCTACTTTTGTCACCAATTGAAAAAGTTTAGTTCACGTTGTCAAGCTACGAATTATTCTACTGCTTAGCCTTCTACGGCTGCTTGAAAATACAAAACTGTTCCCCAAGGTTGTGCTTTAATTAATTGTTTAGCAGTTGCTGCTGCTTTTTGTGCATCTCCTGTTACATCAAAGTATAATTTAATTCCTTTTTTTTCTTTAAATGTATAACTGATGCCATCTTCACTGTAATCAGCTAATAACTTTTTAATTTCCTCTTGTTGCATTGCACTGGCAATACTAATCATTTCAATTCCTCCTCATAACTTCAACTAATCGTGATACTTGATAAGTAATACTTAAAACTTTTATTATCATCTAAAACGAAGACCATTTTCAACACTATTTTCTCACAACTTCTATTAGAAGAAAAGAACTGCCTCCACCTCTTTGGAAGCGAAAACAGTTCTTTAACAATTTTAAAGATCAGTTGGTTGTACTTTATTAGCTGCAATTACAAATGGTGTGTAGATTGCAAAAGTCACTGCCATACAAATTACTGATACGACAACTGCGCGCCAGTCCATTGCTGTTGCTAATAATGCATTTAAGATTGGTGGTGTTACCCAAACAACTTGTTGTGATACTGGGTTTACCCAACCAGCTTGTGTTGCAAAGAAACCAATTGAAACAGATACTAATGGAGCTAGAATATAAGGGATGAATAATAATGCGTTTAATACAATTGGCATCCCGAACATAACCGGTTCATTGATATTGAAGATACCAGGTCCGACACCTAATGTACCTACTGCGCGGTAATCAGCTCGTTTGGAGAAGATTAAAATTGCGATTAGTAGCATCAATGTACCACCGGCACCACCAAACCATGCGTAAATATCAAATGAACCACGAACCCATTTGTAACCATCGTCTAAGACTGCAGACATACCGCCTTCTTGGAACAAGTTAACGTTTTTAAGTTGTGCTACAGAGAAGACACCTTCTAGAATTGGTGCCAATACGTTGGTACCATGAATTCCGAAGAACCAGAATAGTTGGACAAACAATGTTACGATTAACACAGCACCGTAACCTTGTGAGAAACCTAATAATGGTTTAGCAATCATTTCTTGAATCCAAGCTAACAATGTCATACCTGGAACTAATTTAGAGAAGATCCAGTAGAAAATTGCTACTACATATAAAGCTGCTGTTGCTGGAATAATTGCCGCAAAAGCTTTTGATACTGCAGGTGGTACTTGTTCTGGCATTTTGATTGTAATGTTAGCTAACATTAATTTACAGAAAATAATACTTGCTACAAAACCGACAATCATGGCTGTAAAGTAGAAGTTGGCATCCATATTGTTTAACGGAATCCAACCCCAAGCGTTTGCAGTAATGCCATCAGCAGTTGCAGACCAACCACTTGTAGCAGAATTTGCATTGATTTGATCCATCAAATCAGCAGGAACTTTTTGTGCTAATGTTCCTGAGTATGAATATGTCACACCAGAAATAGCAGCAGCAAGCGAAACGATACCACCGGCTAAATCATTGACACCATAAGCACGAGCTAAGTTAAAGCCCCATGAAAAGGCGAAGATAATCCCGGCAATTGCTAATGTACCATTCCAAACGTAACCATTAATTGTAATGATCGTACTAATAAGAGCAAAAATACCTTTTCCTTCAGCAATACTTGCACCCCAAGTTGAGATGAACTGACCAGGTAAATCACGAATAATTGCGTTGATCATAACGGCTACTGACCCCGCCATTGTTGCTGGCATTGTGCCAATGAAGGCATCCCGCAAAGCAACTAAATGTTTTTGGGCCCCAATTTTTGCTGCGATTGGAAGCACGTGCTTCTCTAACCACGCTGTTAATGCGTCCATTTTATTTCCTCCTAGTAAAAAGATTACAGGTGCCACCTTTTTAACAAACAACCACTATGAAAAAAGATGAATTAAACTGCTCACCTGCTCAGCAGTAAACTAACAATTTGATAAATTGAGCCGAATGCCTATTTTTCAGAGGCCATTTCAGCCATTCTGCGATAAACATCAATAACTTCTTTTGCTAAATCAGTCACAGCGATAGCTGTCATTAAATGGTCTTGACTATGAACAGTCAAAAGTGTCACGGCCACATGTTTTCCTTGTGCTTCTTGGGTCAACATATTTGTTTGTGAATGATGTGCTTCAGTCAGAGAATTTTCTGCATCTGCAATTTTTTTATCAGCCAATTCAAAATCACCTTTTTTAGCGGCTTGAATAGCTTCCATCGCATCGCTTTTTGCATTCCCGCCATACATGATTAAACCCATGATAGCTTCTAAGCTTTGTTGTTCTTCCACAAAATCCCCTCCTTACGATTATTCTTCATTCATCAATTTTTCAGCTTGCGCTAAAACTTTTTCACCATTCATCATGCCGTAATCCGCCATGTTGATAACATCTAATTTAATGCCTTTTGGTGCAACTTTTTGTTCAAATTGCGCTTTCATAAAGCGAACTTGTGGGCCAAGCAGTAATACATCAACATTTTTTTCTTCTAAAATATTGTCTGCTTCAGATGCTGAGACTGCGAAAATATCTGCATCAATTCCTTTTTCTTCGGCAGCTTTTTCCATCTTTGTGACAAGTAAACTTGTACTCATCCCTGCTGAACAAACTAACATAATTGTTTCTTTTGCCATTTTATCTCACCTCTTTTTCATTTGTCTTACACTTAACTATAATGCAAGAAGTATGCCAAAATAAAAAAACGATTAAAACACTGTTATTAAAGCGTTTTAATCGTTGTTCTTTTATACACAGATTTCACACACTAGTCACACACTAACCATAGCGTGTAAGCGCATACTCACTGCTGATTTTATTTCGTTGAATCATTTGTACAACATAGGCAATTTCATCATCGCTAAATTCTACTTGATAACTTTTAGCAATTGGCATTAAGCTTGTTTTTAGTAAATCGCATTCCAAGCGGAATTTTCGTTGAAAAGCATCTAGGTTGTCAAATCGCCGCGAAGTCCCGCCATTGCGTAAATTATCAACTAGAAAAGCAAGGTGGATCATAATCCCCGCATCCACACTCGGCTCTAAAACAGCATGCATTTGTCCTTCGACATGATGCAAAAGTTGTTGTAATTGCAGTATCAATTGCTCAACTCCACTGACACTCGTCAATGCCTCTTGTAACGATTTTCCAATCTTTTCTAATGGAATTTCATCATTTACAATTTGTTTTAATACACGCAATCGTGCGTTATCAAATATCTCATAAGCTGAAAAGAAAGGTATATTTTGGTAATCAATTTCTACTGTCCCCGCAATTGCTTTAATATCATATTCCGTCATCAGAGCATCAATGTGCTGCAAGAAAGCATTTTTTTCAATAAATTGCATTTGAATCACTTCTGTTTGCGCCTGATCGACAACCGGTATAATTCTGTCGTAAAGTTTACTTGCAACCCCTTCACCGGTAAAACACGTCACCACAACCGCTTTCTTTTGTTTTTTCTTATGCAAATTAAATTCATCTTTTACAATTGCTTTAAAAGATAAGAGTGTATTTTGGTAAATATCTTCTAGCGTTCTTCCCATATCTACCATGCGCAGAGCTTCTAAGACAACCATTGTACTTGTCATGGATACCGCTTTAGTCCGGATACCTGTTTCTTCATAAATCAAATCACCAAAGGAATTCAAAGAGCCCATATCGGTCAGTAATAAGATGCCGCCATTCCATTTATCAGCATTTTCTTGCACATAATGCAGCAGTTGATTGTAAATGGTTTGAACTTCCATATCCAAACTCATATTAAAAGCGACTCCCGTTTTTGTGTCCAACAATTCTTGTGCCGTTTCTAGCATAGAAGTTGCCGTTTGTTTGCCATGCATTAAAACGATAACTTCAACATTTTTTTCGGGCAGCGGTGTATTTTGGCCCACTTGAATGGATAAAAACATGCTGATAAAACCAATTTCATCAAAAGGTATTTCAATTTGACAACGATCTTCAATAATCGTCGACAAATCAAGTGCAACTTGAAATTCTTGTTTAAAGTTTTTGCGGATATTATTTAAATCAGGATGAATAATTGTGTGGCCGTCTTTTAACCGCTCAATAGTGCTTTGTAAGTGTAGCGCAAAGGCAAAACGTGCTTTTTCATTGTATTTTCGCTCTAAACGTTCTTCGGCAACTTCATATAACTCACTGGTCAACTGCCAAATTTCTTTTGGTAATAATTCTTTGTGCAACGAACTTTGGGTCAATTCTTCTACATAGGTTTCAAAATATGCATCGACATCACCTAAAATCAATTGCTCTAAATCCACATTATTTAAATCTTGGCTAGACAAAGTCGTGACTTTTTCTTCAATCGCATTATATACTTGCATATTTCGTTCTGGATCGTGACTCCAAACGACTTCAGTTGCTCCTGGTTCAAAACTAAGCAGACTGCCTTTTCCTTCTAAGAATTGTTTCAAATCTTCACTATGGTCTTTCCGCATTAATAAACCTTTTTGTACCGGCAAAGATAGATCTTCTTTTCGAATTAAAAGCGTATTTTGCTGCTTGGTCCGATAATGTAAAAATGCTTTGGCACAGACCAGTTTTAAATCTCGTTTGATTTGACCAATATTACCTTCTGCTTGATAAAGCATAAAAGCGATAATAGCATCTTGTTCTACTTCAATTTTTTGTTTTAGTCGATTAGCTTCTTGTTTGATAAATAAAGTTATAATTTCATAACGTTCATCTAATGAACGGGCTTTAATACTGGGTAATGTAATAGACATTGGGATTCGTCGATTAAATGTAGTTAAAAAATTTTCCGATGATTCTGTTGTTGCACCAATAATTTGGACAGCGGCTTCAAATGTTTTATTACTTTCTCCTAATGGTCGATACACACCTTTGTCAATAAAAGTGAACAACATTTCTTGTCCTTCCGGAGGCAAGCGATGAATTTCATCTAGGAATAAAATTCCATTATCCGCTTTTGCAATTAAGCCCGGACTGTCTTCATTTGCTCCTGTATAGGCGCCTTTTTTTATCCCAAAGATATGACCAAATAGCAATTGTGGATTTTGAGCATAATCGGCACAGTTAAAGGAGACAAAAGGGGCATCTTTTTTTAATGTTTGCGATTTTAAAGCAAATTGATACATACACTCCGCAAAAAGTGATTTTCCCGTTCCGGTATCGCCAAAAATAATCGTATGCAACCCCCTTGGAGGATATAAAATTGCCGCTTTTGCTTGTTGAATAGCCACCTTTAAGGACCCTTTTTCTCCCACCAAAGCATCAAAAGTCACCGCGGAAGAATTGTCTACATGAACTTGTTCTTCAGATAAAGGCTCGTAAATGACAGGACGCCCCGAATTTTTAACGATTCGCTGTTCTTTTGCCAGTTCATTTAAATAGCGGCTGGCATTGGTCCGATCAATATTTAATAACTCTCCAATTTGAACTGCCGTCATTCCTTGTTTGCGCATTTCTAATGTGTGTAAAATTTCTTCTTTCCGTGAATTCATGACAAGCTCCTTGCCTAAATTTTTTACACTCTAAGAATAGCACAAAAAAAGGCGCTAAACGCGCCTTTTCCCAATATTTTTTTGTTTCTTGTGTCGTTTTTTATTTTTCTTTTTGCTCATCTCTTCGTTAGTGTGCACTTTCTGTGGCACACGACTTTTTTCTTTTGCTGGCTTTTGGGATTTTTTCTCATTTTCATTCATAACAGGACGTTCTGTGACGAATTTCCCTTCATAGAGAAAAATTTCTGTTAGTGGTAGTGCCAATTTTTTCGCCATCTTTTTTAAATACGATAATTCGTTTTCAGCCACTAATGTAATTACAGTTCCTTTTTTTCCCATTCGTCCAACCCGGCCAGCCCGATGCAAGTAGCTCGCATCATCCATCGGAATTTCGGCGTTGACTACCATTGGCAAGTCAGCCAAATCTAGTCCCCGAGCAGCCACATCTGTAGTTAACAAACCATTGATTTTGGCTTCTCTAAAAGCGTTTAAAGCAGTCTTACGCAACATTTTGTTTTGGTCTGAAGCAAGGGTGGCTACTGGTAAATGATGAAATTGTAATTTCTCGGCGACTGCCCCCAGTTCTGTTACTTCATTGAAAAAAATCAAACTGCGAAAATCTTTAACGTGAAGTAATTTTCGTAGTGTATCTGCTTTTTTACGTTTTGAAGTGATTAAATACAAATGGGCAACTTCACCTTGGCTTTCATCTTCTTGGGTTACATCGATTAAAGTAAAATTATCCTGTGTAAATGATTTAATTTCTGGTAAAACAGCCAATGCGGTGGCAGAAAAGAAATTCAATTGACAAGATTTATCGAGATGTTGCAAAATTCCCTTGGCAATTTCTAGTGCTTGTCCCGTTAATAGCTGATCTGCTTCATCAAAAACGACAGTTTGTAATTGATGGCTTTTAATTTTTTTCGTTTTCATCAATTCTAATACGCGTCCGGCTGTGCCCACTAAAATTTCAGGTTTTTCTTTCAACTTTTCTAATTGTCGTTTGGTGTTAGCCCCACCAATTAACGGTTGTACTTTTAACGCCATGTTTTCAGTCCAAAAGCGCACTGTTTCAACGACTTGCATCGCTAATTCCTGTGATGCCGTCAAGATCAATAACTGATTACCACTGCTGGGATTTAGTTGCATTAAAATAGGCAGTAAATACGCAACTGTTTTGCCAGAACCGGTAGGCGCGACTCCCACTACATTTTTTCTTTCTTTTAAAGGTAAGAAGACCCGCTCTTGAATTAAGGATGCATCTTTATACTCGGCTTTTTGCCATTGTTGCAAAAGTGCTTCTGGTAAGTTTTCTGGTATCATGAATTTTTTCCCTCATCTTTTTGGTCAGCAGTAAAGGTAATACCTGCTTGCTGACGTAGATCATATATTAATTGATTTACATTTCGTGCTAGCTCCACCCATTCTTCATATAACACACCTTGAGTTTTATCGGTAGGATTATTCAGCACATTGGCAAACGCCAGTGCTTCTTCTTCCATTGGATTTTCTTTTAAAGTAATAGGTAAGAGTAATCTTTTTTTGGCATTACGATCGTAAAACTCTACTTTTTCAAAAGAATTAACCCCATTTAAGGTTAAGGTGCCATTATCAAAATAAATTTCGGAGGGTAAGAAAGAATCCCCAATTTTTCCTTGTTGAATCGTAACATCAAATAGATCATAACGTAAAATAATAGTCCCAATCCCATCGACATCAGTGGCGATTTTGCGCGCAAAATAATGGCCTTCATTGGGAACACCAAACCAGCCTAAAGCCGCATATAATGGATAAACACCCAAATCCATAATCGAGCCACCGGAAAAATTAGGTGAAAAAATATTAGGCTCTTGTCCAGCCAAAACAGCATCATATCGAGAAGAATACTTCATAAAGGTAAAATTTGCCCCAATGATATGGTCTTTTAACGGTAAAAAGTCACTAATGGTATCAAATGCTTTTTCATGAATATTTCGTGCTGCTTCAAAAAAATATACATTATGCAGATTCGCTAATTCAATTATTTCATCCATTTCTGCTGGGTTAGAAAATGCTGGTTTTTCAACAATCACATTTTTTCCAGCAGTGATCGCCGCTTTAGCTTGTTCAAAATGCAACGCATTGGGAGAAGCGATATAAACCGTGTGTAGATGGGCCAAATTGAAAAAAGTTTTCAAATCCGTCGCATACTCTATATCTTCATGGTAGCGGCTGCCAAATTCTTGAGCTTTTTCCAATGAGCGGGAATAAACAGCCACCAAATCGTATTTTTTAGTTGCTAGGGCTGCCTCTACAAATTGATGGGTAATCCAGTTTGTACCAATAATACCTAAATTAATCATATTTACCACTCCTTCACTTTCTTATGTTCATAAAAAAACAGCAAAAATTATTGCTATGAATCATTTCAATTTTCCTGTGAATTGGGATCAACAAAAGGATAAGTTAAATCAAAGGGCACCTGTTTTTTGACAGTTACCTCCCCAGGCTCCACTTTACAATTATACGCTAAAACTTCCACGCCGTCTGCCATTGCCAGTGCGAAACTTTCTGCTAACCGAGGTTGCATCTGGGTGTGAATTGTCGCAAGCCTAATCTTTTCAAATTGAACAATGAACAACACATAAGTAAAATAGCCATTCTCATGTGCTACTTGAAGTTCGTTCACATGTTTTAAACCTCTCAAAGTTGGCGCATCTGGAAAAGCTCCCACCTCTTTATTTTCCAAAGTCATCCCCTTTACTTCTATAAATGCTTTAGCACCCGCATCACTGGTGGCAAATAAATCGAATTTAGAATTACCATAAGTCACTTCTCTTTTTAAGGAGATAAGTTTGCCGGGAAAATGAGGCAAAGAAATTTTTTCGCTTAAAATCCCTTCATAAGCCAAACTGTTAGGTAATTGGCTATCAATATTAATCCACATCAATCCTTTTTTTACCGCAACTAAATCGTAGTCGGTTTTGCGGTTGGGGCTTGGCTGATAATTTAAAGCTACTAAAGCTCCAGCTATCAACACTTCTTTGCCCCGTCCGGTATTTTTGACGTGAACGGTTACTACTTCATTACTTTTGATTAATCGACAATGACAAATAAAACGATTGTCTCTGATAATAAAATGTGCCATTTTGATATTTTCGTAATTCATCTTCTCACCTACTAGCTAAATCCTAACAAAAAAAAGAAAACCCGACAATCTCCAACTTTAGACTGAGGGATTAAAAAACATCCTATGCTATACTTACAACCATCTTAGAAAAAGGAGACGCATCTGATGAAAAAGCATTTTCCCTTACTGCTAGGACTATCTCTTGTAACTGGTATTGTCGGTACCATTTTTTTACATAAAAATAAACGAGAGCCTGCTGTCTTTATTGGAAGTTGGTTTTATCAGACGCCTTTAGAAAAAGTTCATTTTACCATTGATGAAAAATGGCACCTCACTCGAAATTCTCGACCAGTCAAGACTGTACTAGTGGAATTGACTCCTGAGCGCCTAGTCCTTTTAGATGCCATGGGATATAAGTTGACTTTTCTATTAAAAGAAGGTCAATTGTACTTTTATGATGAAACAGAAATTGACGGTAGTTGTCATAGACTAACACTGGAAACAGCAAAAAAAGATAAATAGAAGCTTTCCAGTGGCTTGATTAGATAATTATTGTTATACTAATTGTGAGGATTTGTAACCGTAGCCAAGTAACTTATAGAAAGAGGGTTTTGCTGATGCTTGCAACGATGATTACATTATTTACCATGTTTAGTTTGGTCGTATTATTGGGCATTTCAGCCTATGCAGTTTTTCGTTATATTAATGACGAAAATCAATTGGAAAAAGTTCCTGTTCGTGTAAAAAGTCACCATCGTAATTAACGCTATCAAATAAGGCTGTTCGCCGCATAAGATTAGTTGAGGGATACTTCGCAACTAATTCTTATGCGGATTTTTTAGCTTTTTTGTGAAACTTCTCGGAGAAGAATTGTTTTGTCCGCTACACTTTGTTAAAATTACAATTTGTAATGTCTAATTGTCTAATTAAAGGAGCTTATCATGAAAAAAATCCAACAGATTCTGATTACCCTTTTACTGTTTTGCTTTACTTTTGGTTTTACACCACATGCGAAAGCTACTGAGGAGACCGCGGATTTTTCCGTTGCTGCAAAAGGTGCCATTGCAGTCGATTTCAAAACAGGAAAAGTACTTTATAACCAAGATGGTGATACACCGATGGGGATTGCTTCTATCACGAAAATTATCAGTCTTTATTTGGTGGAAGATGCCGTGAAATCTGGGAAATTAAACTGGGAAGATAAAGTAGCTATTTCTGATTACGCTGCTGATTTAAGCGTAGCACCTGATCTATCGAATGTGCCATTGCACAAAGAAAATGAATATAGCGTCAAAGAACTATTTGATTCTGCCGTTATTCAATCCGCTAATGCTTCTGTGGTGGCTTTGGCAGAAAAACTTGCGGGTTCTGAAGCAAAATTTGTTGATCAAATGCGCAGCCAATTGGAAAAATGGGGAATTCACGATGCAAAGGTCTACAATGCTTCTGGTCTAAACAATAAATATTTAGGTGAAAATCGCTATCCTGGCTCTGCTCAAGATGCCGAAAATCTACTCTCTGCTCGCGACGTTGCGATTGTAGCCAGCCACTTAATTAAAGACTACCCCGATATTTTAAAAGTTTCTGCTACCACGACGCAAATGTTTGGTGCCAATACCCAATCCCCTGTAGAGATGGTGAATTGGAACTGGATGTTACCCGGATTTATTAATGCAAAAGATGGCGTTGATGGACTAAAAACGGGAACAACCGAATTAGCGGGAGCTTGTTTTGTCGGCACAATTGAAAAAGATGGTCAACGTTTGATTACAGTTGTATTGAACGCCACAGACCACAAAAACAATCCCAGCGCTCGGTTTGTTGAAACGGGTAAACTAATGGATTACTGCTATGCACATTGGCAACAAAAAGAAGTTTTAAAAGCTGGTAGTCAATTACCAGATAAAAAAGAAATTGCGGTCATCGACGGCAAACAACTAAAAACGGGTATTTCCTTAAAAGATAGCGTAACACTATGGGTACGGGATGATTTAAACGAAAATGATTTAGTAATTACGCCAAAATTTGCTAAAAAAGTAAAAGCTAACGCCATTACAGCCCCTGTTGAAAAAGGAGATGTGATTGGGACAGCAAATGTCAGCTTAAAAGGTGATGATCTTGGTTATTTGGAAAAAACACCTAATCACACTACAGATATTATCGTAGATAAAGCGGTAGAGAAAGCGAATGTTTTTGTCATTTTTGGCCGTAGAATCGAAAATTTCTTTCAATCTATTTTTTAATCGCCCAAAAAATGCGTAGTACAACTAGCTAAGTAAGCTAGCGTACTACGCATTTTTCTCTCATTGTGATTTATCTTTTAAACACCTGTAACTGGAAAATATAACTCTACTTCTCCAGGTGCAAATTCCGGTAAATAATGTTCTTGAATAGCGGCACTCAAAGTCATATTGTTTTGTGGTAAAATTTCCATTAACATTTTCTCTGTCATGGCAGCTAAGTTGTCCACGTTGGTTTTAATCACAAAATAATTGGATGGCGGTATTTGCCACTTTTGCCAACCGGCAGGTACTTCTGTGTGCGTGGGCACTGCAATGCCCGCTAAGTATCGCCCAATTTCTTGCCAGGGTTCAAGCCAAGCACTTTCATCACTCATTAAGCCCCATAAATGAATCTCACTGGGATGAAGGGTAACATTGGCTGCAATTTCTTCAAAATGTTCATTTACATTATCCCATAACAGCGGCACCCATGATGATCCTTCAGCAGCTAAACCACTACCTTCTTTACCAATCACAGTAAAAGCCGGTAAATTGACTTTTTTTATCTCCCCTAATTCCATCTTCTTCCTTCTTTCTAGTAACCTTTTTTCCTTATTGTACTAGAAAACAACTTTTTTAAAAAATCATATCTTTTTAGCAAGCAAAATAAAGCGCAATCCGCTATACTAAAAAGAGATTAAGGAGTTGAATATATGAATTTTTTACCCGAGGTTTTACTATTTATTTTTTTAATTGGCGGTATTTTCGCCATCATTTCGTGGCGGAAGAAAAGCCCAGATCCTGATACGATCTTTTTTTGCTTAGTCTGGACGTGTATCTGCTTAATTTTCTATTTTTCAGGAATTGAAATTTTACAGGGCAGTTATTTTTTTATTTTACCGCTTCTATATCTGGCTGTGTTTTTATGGCAGTACTTTAAAAATAAAACGCAATTACGCAATGGATTACTATTCAATATTTTAATTTTTGTTTTTGGAATTTATTTAGTCTATAACGCAAGTATTACTGCGAGTCTAGTTGCTTTTGCCATTTTAGGACTTGCATTTGTCTTTTTGGCCGCTGTTTTGATTTTTGGCTTTGTATCATTGCTTGTTTTTCTTTACTGGAATGCGTTGGTTGTATTAAAAAGAGAATCCCGTTCACTAGCAAATATGTTAACCTTATTATTAGCCATTTTTTTAACTTTCTTTTTGGTTTATGACTTTTTTATTGCCCAGCGCTTACCTGAATGGTTAACTAGTCTTTTAGCGGCATTACCGTTTATGATGTTTTATTTCGCACTCGTTTTCTTCAATTTTTTAAGTGTGTCAATTTTATATCAGTTTAATCACCCCAAGCCAAATCAAGATTACATTATTGTGTTAGGGGCTGGCCTTCTAAATGGCGATACGGTTTCTCCGCTTTTAGCCAAACGTATTGACGTTGCCATAAAATTTTATCAGCACCAATTAAAAGTCGCAGGCAAACACGCTAAAATTTTAATGTCTGGTGGACAAGGTGCTGATGAAAAAGTCCCCGAAAGTGTTGCTATGGCAGCTTACGCTAAAGATAAAGGCGTGCCACAGGCGGATTTACTTGTGGAAGAACATTCTACTACTACTTTAGAAAATATGCAGTTTTCTAAAGAAATTATGGATGACAAACAACCTATTCCTTATCAAGTAATTTTTACTTCGAACAACTACCATATTTTTCGTGCTGGCATTTATGCGCATGAGGCGGGCTTAAAAGCAGATGGACTTGGAGCAAAAACTGCTCTTTATTATTTACCTAATGCCTTTTTACGGGAATATATTGCTATTGTAGCCTTGCATAAAAAAAGACACCTCATTGTTTGCGGGTTTATCCTAGCATTTTTTATCTTCATTTCGATGATGTCCATTTTTGTGGGCTAGATAATCTTTCCTACAAAAAAAGAACGTTCAAAATTGAACGTTCTTTTTTTTAAATGGAAGTTTTACGCCCAAATAAATGATTAAAGCGCACACGCATTGATTTTGTCATTGGTTCGGATGCTTCTTTAATTGCGCAATATTTATCTACCATAGTGACGATATAACTTTCTTTATACTTCGGTGGTGCAATTGTTGCTCCCCACATATGTTTTAAAATAATATCTCTTTCTAATGGTGATAATTCCGTAATTTTTTCTGCATTTTTAATAGCAATTCTTGGATGCATATAGGCATGCGAGCCTTCATCAAACTTGGTGGTGCGCCAGTCATAATAAAACAAGTCATGTAAGAGCCCTGCTCTCGCAGTAGCTTTCGCATTTGCGCCCCATTTTTTTGCTAATTTATAACTGTAATAAGAAACACTTATGGAATGTTCTAAACGTGTCGAATTAACGTGTTGTTTGTATTGGCTCAACTTTTGTACTTCAGGTGTTGCCAGCAAATCTGCGACATAAGACATATATTCAGAATCTTTGCGCCAGTTTTCAGTCATGTATTAAATAGCCACCTTTAGCTTATCTTTTTTCGTACAAGTGTAAGTATAGCACCTTTTTTAAACATTTAAAGAAAGCGGACTCAAGCTTAACAGTTCTTTAAAATATTTCATTTATTACAATTTGAAATGGTAAAGTAAAATCCCCGCAGCAACGCCCACATTCAACGATTCTGCTTGACCAAAAATTGGGATATAAAGATTTTGAGTGGTTATTTTTAGTAGTTCTTTTGTCACGCCTTGTCCTTCATTGCCCACTAAAATCGCCGCATCGCCTTTTGGTACCGTCTGAAATGATTTGGCCTCTTTATTTAGTTCCGTACCATAAACTGGCACACCTAATTTTTTTAATTCGGTAATAGCTAATGTCAACTCCATTGTAATGACTGGTAAATGAAAGTTGCTTCCCTGCATACTTCGCAAAACTTTCGTACTATAAATATCCGCACTGCCTTCGCCCAAAATAACACCTGTATAGCCCGCAGCATCCGCTGTACGAATAATTGTTCCTACATTTCCTGGGTCTTGCACCCGATCCAATAAAATCCAAGCCCCTTTTTTTAAGGCTGTTGTGGTTTCTTTTTTTTCGACCACAGCTATAATTCCTTGTGGGGTTGGCTGATCAGAAAGTTCTTTTAAAATACTATCTGTTACCAAGTAACTATTCTCTGGATAGGCCGCTAAAAAAGATTCACCTTCTTTTTGGCCTCTTTCATTGACTAAAATTGTTTGAATCTCAGTACCGCTTTTACGCGCTTCTTCTACTAGATGGAATCCTTCAAGCAAATATTGTTGCTGTTGGTCACGATACTTTTTTTGATGCAATTTTTTTAACGACTTAATAAGTGGATTTTTATTTGATTGAATTTCTTTCATGGTTTCACCTCGTCTTATTATAGCATTTTCAGCAGAATGCTTGTGAGATGTTGGCAAAAAAGCTATCATTAAATTAAGATAAAAAAGAGGTGATTGGGATGCGGAAAGTAAGAATGAATGTCCAAGGACGAGTACAAGGTGTCGGATTTCGTTATACGACCAAAATGTTAGCAGATCAATTGGGAATTCACGGAGCAGTTTGGAATGAAAACGATGGCTCAGTAGGGATTGAAGCATGTGGCCCTGAAGAAGCGCTAGATAAATTTATTGCCGGTGTAAAATCTTCCCCATCACCAGCTGGGCATGTGACTTACTTGGATTTAACTGATGATCCAATGATTAAAGAACGGGATAGTTTTGAGGTAACTTTTGGTTATTAGCGGCTTAGCCGCTTTTTTTATAGTCTGACTATTGCTCTTTTATATGACTTAAACGTTTATCCTCATTTCTTAGGATCACACGGTTTACTGCAACGCGGCTAAATCTTGAATATTTTGTGAAGCACGTTTACAGTTCCTTATTTTTCTAGTATGATTACTTTTGTGTAAATTTACAAAGTAAAGGACGAAGCAAATGACAAAATTAAAAAACTGGCTCTTGGCATCTGGCCTGATTGGGATTATGATCACTCTTTCTGGCTGTGTCTCGATGGATAAAAATGGCAATCCTGATAAGAGTGGGATTGTTTATCGTATTTTAGTAGAACCATTGGGTGGCTTTTTACAATATTTAGCCAAAGATTTTAATTGGGGTTATGGTCTAGCGATTATTATGGTAACGATTATTGTTCGCATTATCTTATTGCCCCTAGGCATTCATCAATCCAAGCAAACAATGGTCCAATCAGAAAAAATGCAATTTTTAAAACCACAAATTGACCAAGCCCAAGCAAAAGTAAAAGCTGCCACTTCACCGGAAGAACAAATGCAAGCACAACAAGAAATGCAAGCTGTTTACAAAGAAAATAACGTTAGCATGTTTGGTGGTATGGGTTGTTTACCATTACTCATTCAAATGCCAATTTTTTCTGCATTGTATTATACCGCACGCTTTACGCCGGGTATTCAAAATGCGTCATTTATGGGGATTAATTTAGGGGAACCTAGCATTGTGCTCGTTGTAATTGCTGGTCTCTTTTATCTGGTTCAAGGTTTCATTTCACAAATTGGCGTACCAGAAGAGCAAAAGAAAACGATGCGGTCAATGTTAATTGTTTCGCCATTAATGATTGTCTTTATGTCCATGAGCGCACCTGCTGGGGTCACATTATATTGGGTAGTCGGCGGTCTAATTAGCTGTCTGCAAACTTTTATTACAAATGTTATTATGAAACCTCGAATCAAAGCACAAGTTCAAGCAGAAATGAAAAAGAATCCACCAAAAACCGTGGTCACTCCTCCACGAAAAGATGTGACACCAAAAGAAATGAAAACAAACGTAGCAGATTATACCAAGAAAAATAAAAATCGTAATGCTGGGAAACAAGGGCGTAACGCAGGAAAACAAAAACACAAATAATTTTTATTCTATACAGTGCGCTTGTGGCGCACTGTTTTTTTATAGTTGAAAAATTATATGATTTTCACAAGAAATAAGAACAATACAACAAAGTTATTGAAAATTATTTTCACGAATATCCTAAACTTGAATTTCAAGAAATTTAAAGAACAATTTATGAAAGTCCCTCTTAATGTTTGAGAGCTGAAGGCGTTCCTTCCGCTTCTTTTATTTGATTTTTTACCCATATAAAAAGTGACTGCCAAAAGATAGTTTTATTCTATCTTCTGGCGGTCACAGTTATTATGAGTATGTTTTTTTCATAATTATTTTTTCGTAATTAATGCATCTAGACTCGCCACAGCCAATGCCATTTTGGCAATTTTGTTTAATTGACTTAAACGGTTGCGACGCACTTTCTCATCGTCTACCATGACCATTGTTTGATCAAAATAGTTTTCAATTAATGGACGCAAAGCCGTTAGAGCATCGTAATTTTCTGCCATTGTTTGCCGAGCAAAACGATTTTCTAAATCGGTCACAGCATCAAATAACGTTTTTTCAGCTTCGTTGTCAAAAAGTTCTGGTTTAACATTTGCATCTTCTACCTCTGCTTTTTTAGCAAGATTAATCACTCGCGTTAATGCTTCCATGGTTGGTTTAAAGTCTGGATCATTTAAGTGCTGACGCAAAATTTTAGCAGAAGAAAAGATTGCAGTTAAATTGGTCTGTTCAGCATTAATAACCGCATCAATCACATCATGACGTAAGTTTTTAGTCAATAAAAATTGTTTCAAACGTGCCTTCACAAAATTAACAACTTCTGTTTGACCACTATTTAATTTAAGGCCATAACGTTGTTCATCTTGACTAATGGCTTCATTAATTTTTTCTTGTAATTCTACTAATGGAAAGGCCCAATGTTTATTTTCAATAATTCGTACAATCCCATAAGTTTGCCGACGCAATGCATAAGGATCATTTGAACCACTTGGTATCATGCCAACAGCAAAGAAAGAAAGTAAACTGTCTAATTTATCTGCAATTGCTAAAACAGCGCCAATTTCTGAGGTTGGCAGGTTCCCTTCACTAGAAATCGGCAGGTAATGTTCACGAATTGCTTGGGCTACGCTTGGTTTTTCGCCTTGTAATAAAGCATATTTCTCCCCCATTACACCTTGTAATTCCGGAAATTCTCCGACCATATTGGTTACTAAATCAAATTTATAAATTTCAGCTGCACGAGCTAAATCCTCTAATTGTTCATTGGATAAACCAACTGTTTCGCCAACAATTTTTGCAATTTCAGCGACCCGTTGCATTTTTTCATAAATACTTCCGATTTTTTCGTGGAAAGTAACTTGTTTTAGTTTTTCAACACAAACATCAATCGTTAATTTTTGATCTTCTTTATAGAAAAATTCAGCATCTTCTAAGCGCGCAGTTAAAACTTTTTCATTTCCTTTCACTACATTGTCTAGTTTTACTGCATTCCCATTACGAGCAGAAATGAAATGTGACAATAATAAGCCTGCACTATTACGAACGTCAAAATAACGTTGGTGTTCTTTCATTGAAGTAACCAAGACCTCTTCTGGCACAGATAAAAAACGATCTTCAAAATTGCCCACAAAAGCGGTAGGATATTCCACTAGATTATTTACTTCTTCTAGTAAGTCTTCATCTAATGTTACTTGCCAATCATTTTTTGTAGCAATTTCATTAATTTGATTAACAATCATAGCTTTTCGTTTTAAAGGATCTGCAACAACAAATTGTTCATTTAATTTTTCTTCGTATTCTTGCGCATTTTCCAGTAAGGCGTCATCACCTAAGAAACGATGCCCTCTGGTAGTATTTCCCGTTTCAACATCTAAAATTGAAAATGGGACAATTTCTTCTCCTAATAAAGCCACGATCCAGTGAATTGGACGAATATATTCAAAATCATATTTATTCCAATGCATCGTAACAGGAAAAGTCAGACTAGTAATAACGTTTTTTAAGCCTGTCAAAACCTCAATTGCAGGTTTGCCTTTCGCGTATTTAGTCACATAGACATATTCTACACCTTTTAATTCTCTAAATGTAATCGCATCAGTCGTCAGTCCTTGCCCGCGGACAAAACCTTCTGCTGCTTTGGACCAATTGCCCTCACTATCTAAAGCAATTTTTTTAGCTGGACCTTTTACTTCTTCTTCCGTATCAGCTTGCTTTTCAGCTACTTCACTAACAAGAACAGCTAAGCGCCGCGGCGTACTAAAGGACTTAATGGAAGAAAAAGTCAATTTTTCTGTCGCTAAAAATTCACTTACTTTTTGCTCTAATTGCTGCATGCTATTTGTTACAACGTGAGCTGGCATCTCTTCTAAACCAATCTCTAATAATAAATCTTTTGCCATCTTAGTTTTCCTCCTGTAATAGTTTTGCTGCTTCTTTGGGATCTAATAATGGATATCCCAATTTTGCTCGTTCCGCCACAAATATCTTCGCAACTGCTCTAGCCATATTCCGAATGCGGGCTAAATATCCCGCCCGTTCAGTAACTGAAACTGCTCCTCTAGCATCTAATAGGTTAAAAGTATGACTGCATTTTAAAATATAGTCATAGGCCGGGTGAACTAAATCTTGATCAATACACCGTTTTGCTTCTTGTTCAAAGCGATCAAAGTTACCTAATAATAATGCTTGATCACTTACTTCAAAAGAATATTTAGAATGTTCATATTCTGGTTGACGGAAGATTTCGCCATATTTGACACCATCTGCCCATTCTAAATCATAAACACTTTCAACTTCTTGAATATAAGAAGCTAAGCGTTCCAAACCATAAGTAATTTCTGAAGTCACAGGTTTACAAGGCAAGCCGCCAACTTGTTGGAAATAAGTAAATTGTGTAATTTCCATTCCATCTAACCAGACTTCCCATCCAAGACCAGCACAGCCCATCGAAGGATTTTCCCAATTATCTTCAACAAAACGAATGTCATGTTCTAAAGGATCAATTCCCAACAATTTCAAACTTTCCAAGTATAGTTCTTGAATGTTTTCAGGTGATGGTTTCATTACTACTTGAAATTGATGATGTTGGTATAAACGATTTGGGTTTTCTCCATAACGTCCATCAGCAGGACGGCGAGAAGGCTCGACATAAGCTGCATTCCATGGTTCTGGTCCAATAGCCCGTAAAAACGTATAGGGACTCATCGTACCTGCTCCTTTTTCCGTATCGTAGGCTTGCATTAACATACATCCGTTACCCGACCAAAATTGTTGCAGTGTCAAAATAATATTTTGCACAGTCATCTTCTTACTCATTTTATTTCCTCCTAAATTTTTAAAATAGCATTATAAAATTAGTTTGCTTTCTATTTCGCTTTTAAGGCCAAAAATTACCTACAATGCGTTTACAACAGGATAAAACTCAACTGGGTTTCCAGGAATTAAGTGTACTTCTACTACCATTCCTTTTTCCAAGAAAGCCAAATCATAAATCATTTGACTTGGCTCAGTTGTAAATTCTTCTACTAATTGCCCACTATTATCTTTTACCATCACTTGTAGTGGTACACTAGCTAAAATTTTTAGTTGCTTTTTTTTAAATTCGCTGGCATGGATTTCCATATCAAATTGCATTCTTACGTCCTCCTTTAAAAAGCATAACTATCTGTTAAAGAAATGTAACTCAAACTTATTTCTTATAAAAGCCATATAATCACTTTACCCACAAAAAAAGCCCTGCATAGATTTTCATCTATGCAGGGACGAATTAATCGCGGTTCCACCCTGCTTCCGATTGCTCGGCAGCTTTGAGATATTTAACTGAATACTCCCAAGTTGCCCCCAAATAAGTTACTGTATGCGGCTTTCACTTTCCCGCAATCGCTGTTCAGTTTCCTATTTTTCGTCTTGTTCAACGTATTAATCTCCGTTAATCATAGCCGTTTCACCTAAGTTTTGTCAATCAAAAAAATTAGAACAGGCCCGTAATGTTGCCAGCAGCATCTACATCAATATTTTCAGCAGCTGGTTTTTTCGGTAGTCCAGGCATTGTCATAATATTGCCAGTTAGCGCAACAATAAAGCCTGCACCAGCTGATACTTTAACAGAACGAATGGTAATTGTGAAATCCGTTGGCGCTCCTAAAAGATTCGGATTATCACTAAAAGAATACTGCGTTTTTGCCATACAGATTGGATAATCGGCAAAACCTAATTCTGTTAGCTTCGTCAATTCTCTTTTGGCTACAGGTGTAAATTCAACATCACTTGCACCATAGATTTTTTTAGCAATTGTTTCAATTTTCTCTACTAAAGAAAGCTCAGTTTCATAAGCAAATTTCACGTTACTTTTCATCTCAGCTAGCTCTACTACTTTTTCTGCTAATTCAATGCCACCTGTGCCGCCTTTACCCCAAACATTTGAAAGAACGACAGCCACGCCTCGTTTTTGACAAGCATCTTTAACAGCGGCCAATTCTGCAGGTGTATCACCGGGAAATTGATTGATACAAACGACAACCGACAAGCCAAAATTTTCTTGCAAATTATGCAAATGACGTTCTAAATTCGGCAGGCCTGCTAGGACTGCTGCTACATTTTCTGTTGCCAAATCTGTTTTAGGTACACCGCCATGCATTTTTAATGCTCGAATGGTAGCAACCAATACCGCTGCATCCGGTTTTAAGTCTGCTAAGCGGCATTTAATATCCATGAACTTTTCGGCTCCTAGATCTGCGCCAAATCCTGCTTCTGTAACTGCATAATCAGCATATTGTAATGCCATTTTTGTCGCTTGCACACTGTTACAACCATGGGCGATGTTAGCAAAGGGGCCGCCGTGAATAAAAGCTGGTGTTTGTTCCAATGTTTGCACAAGATTTGGCTTTATTGCTTCTTTTAATAAAGCCGTCATAGCGCCGGCAGCTTTTAAATCGCCACAAGTAATTGGATTACCTGTAAAGGAATAGGCCACAATAATTTTTTCTAAGCGTCTTTTTAAATCTGCTAAATCAGCTGCTAAACATAAAATAGACATAATTTCAGAGGCAACAGTAATTTCAAAACTGTCTTCTCGTGGGACGCCATTTAGACGTCCTTGCAGGCCATCAACAATGTGGCGTAACTGGCGATCATTCATATCCACTACTCGTTTCCAAGTAATTTGTCGACTATCTATTCCCAATGTGTTTCCTTGGTGAATATGATTATCTAACATTGCTGCTAATAAATTATTCGCTGCACTAATCGCGTGAAAATCGCCGGTAAAATGCAAATTAATATCTTCCATGGGTACTACTTGCGCATAACCGCCACCCGCGGCTCCACCTTTGATTCCAAAAACTGGTCCCAATGAAGGTTCTCTTAATGCAATAGCCGCCTTTTTACCAATCTTTCCTAAAGCATCCGCTAAACCGACTGCAGTTGTAGTCTTGCCTTCTCCTGCCGGCGTGGGACTAATAGCTGTGACTAAAATTAATTTCCCATTTTGATTTTTTGCGGCGCTAGGTTTGATTTTTGCTTTATAATTGCCGTACATTTCCAAATCTTCTGCCGGGATACCCAATTTTTCCGCAATCTTCGTAATATTTTCCATTTCTACTTGTTGGGCAATTTCAATATCTGATAACGTCAAGTCTTTCTCCCCTTTATGTGTATGGTTGGTAAAAATTCTATTAATCTTCTTCATTTTACTTTATTTTTCTAAAAAAATCTTTAATATACGACTGATTATCCAAAAATACTTATTGATTGTTCGTTAAAATCAAAATTAACAAAAAATACCCAAATAATATTAACAATCTCATCGAAATTCAGCACCAGTCGCTAAAGTATTTTAGAGATAATACAATATTATTCGGATATTTTCTAAAATAGAGACCGCTTTTTAAGAATCGGGTTTCATTAAATCTTGCCATTTGTGCATATCATCAATAAATTTTTTGCTTTTTAAATGAATCCCAACGTATTCTTCATAAAATAAATCAATCACGCGGCGAATTTCCTTTTTCACTTCGGCATTGACTTTGATAGTCTTCACTTTGGTTAAATCAACTTGGTTAAATAGACGGATAAAATGCATAGCAGTAGGATCTGCATGGTAGCGATGTTCATCCATAGCAAAATGGTCTTCACATAAAACGCCACCAAACTTAGAAGAATAATCAAAACGTCCACTAGTTTTACCGCAAATGACACAATAGTCAAAGATAGGAGCTACACCAAATCGTTGTAAAACCTGCACTTCAAAAATATTGGTAATAATTTCAGCATCATAGCCATCATTGATTAAATTTAGACACAAAGACAAAAATTGATACAAATGAGGATCATAGATTTTATCTTCAATCGCAGCATCGGCTAAATTCAATAAATAAGTACTATAACCTGCTAAAAAGATATCTTGTTGAATCATTATTAGCGGTTTCATATCTTTGGCACCATTTAAAAAAGAAAGGCCATCTGTCTTTAGATTCATAATGAATGTGGCTTCCGTAAAATTTTGCAAAACCGAAGTTAGCGGATTATTCTTTTTATGAATGCCTTTCACATAAAACATTTGTTTGCCGGCAGATTCCGTAAATATTTTTACCAATTTATCTTTTTCCTTATAGTCACGGGAAAATAAAATTAAACCACGACTTTCAGCTAATTGCATGGAAAAGCTCCTTAGTAATCATCTGGGCGATAACCGTAATCTTGTAAGTAAGTTTTTTTATCGCGCCAATCTTTTTGAACTTTAACCCACAACTCCAAAAAGACCTTATCTCCAAGTAATTGTTCAATGTCACGACGCGCTTTGGTACCAATGTCTTTTAACATCTTGCCGCCTTTACCGATGATAATTCCTTTTTGACTATTGCGTTCCACGATAATCGTAGCTTGAATGTGAACTTTATCATTTTCATTGCGTTTCATGCTGTCGACTACCACAGCTACAGAATGAGGCACTTCATCACGTGTTAATAACAAAACTTTTTCCCGTACTAATTCAGAGACAATAAAATATTCTGGATGATCGGTAATCTGATCATCTGGGAAATATTGGGGACCAACTGGCATTTGTTCAATTAAGGTAGTCATTAACGTTTCAAAGTTATTGCCTTCTGTAGCAGAAATTGGGACAACTTCTGTAAACGCCATTTGGCTCGTGTAGTCCTCAATAATACCTAATAGATCATCAGGATGCACTTTATCAATTTTATTAATCACTAAAAAGACTGGTGTTTTATTCGTTTTCAAACGCTCCATGATAAAATCATCACCACGACCTCGTTTTTCATCGGCGCTAATCATAAATAAAACTGCATCGACTTCTTTTAAGGCACTGTAAGCTGTTTCTACCATAAAATCGCCTAAACGATGTTTCGGTTTATGAATTCCTGGAGTATCAATAAAAATAATTTGAGCTTCTGGGGCAGTGTAGACCCCTTGAATTTTATTACGTGTCGTTTGCGCTTTGTCACTCATAATTGCAATTTTTTGTCCGACGATTCGATTTAATAGAGTTGATTTGCCGACATTCGGACGACCGACAATTGCCACAAAACCTGATTTATGTTCTGACATATTTTTCCTCATTTCTTTTAAAACAATAGTTGCCAAATTTTTGGTAAAAACAAAATAATACCGATAATTACTGCAAATACAGAGGTTAATAAAACCGCACCTGCTGCCATATCTTTAATTTTTTTTCCAATTGGATGAAAGTGAAAATCGGTAAACATATCTACCACATTTTCAAAAACAGTATTGATAATCTCCACTAGCCAAACTAAAAATACCGCTAGTAATAACCACAGCCATTCAAAACGACTTAAACGAAAAATAAAGCCAGCTATAATCGCTAATATGCCCAAAAAGACATGTTTGCGCATATTCCGTTCTTCTTTAAAAACTGTTTGAATACCGGTAAAAGCAAATTCCACCGAAGTAATGAAATATTTGTTTTTGTGCGTATTCTTATCTTTTGAGTCCATAGGCATCCAAAATTTCCTTTTGTAATCCGAACATCTCTTTTTCATCTTCTGGTGTCATATGATCATAGCCATTAATATGCAAAAAACCATGAAGTGCTAAAAAGCCTAGTTCGCGTTCAAAACTGTGGCCATATTCTGCCGCCTGTTCTTTTGTTTTATCAAGGGAGATCATTAAATCTCCAAGTTCTCTAGGTAAAGGATTTTCACCGTCTTCAAAAATAACCGGGACTTCCCCTTCACCTTCTTCTTCAAGCGCAAAGCTAATCACATCAGTGGGACGATCTTTTCCCCGATAATCTCGATTAATAACTTGAATAGCATCATTGTCCATAAAAGTTACCGACATTTCGGTAGTTTTCGGAAGTTTTAAATAATCTGCAGCAAATTGTAATAAATCATCCACTTCTTGCATTTTTTCTGGTGCTAAGGAATTGGTTTCATCCATAAATGTAATATCCATTATTTATCGCTTCTTTCTTGTTCTTCTTTCATTTTTTCGGCTTCAGACTTCATTTTAGGGTATTTAATCCGGGAATGAAACGTACTGCATAGTCCATTCACTAATGAGTCTTCAATAATTCGAATTTCTTTTAATGTCAAACCACTTTCATCTAATTGCCCATCTAAAATACGATCCACGATTAAATTATGAACAAATTGCCGAATTTTTTCATTAGTGGGATGATCCATAGCCCGCACTGCCGCTTCACAGCTATCTGCAATATTTACTACCCCAGCTTCTTTGGTTTGTGGTTTGGGCCCAGGATAGCGAAATTCTGCTTCAGTTACCTCAGGATTGCGCTCTTTGGCTTTAGCATAAAAGTATTTCATTAAGGTAGTACCATGATGTTGGTAACAAATATCGATTACGAGCTTCGGCATTTTATACTCTTCTAACACCTTTGCGCCATCCGTTACATGACCAAAAATAATCTGCTTGCTGTCTTCTGGCAATAAGAAGTTATGAGGATTCTCTGCTCCTGCTGGTAGATTTTCCACAAAGAAATTGGCATGTTTTAATTTGCCAATGTCATGGTAATAACAAGCGACGCGTGTCAAAAGGGAATGCCCTTCAATTAAAGCGACAGCATTGGCAGATAAATTTGCTACCATCATGCTATGATGATAAGTTCCTGGTGCTTCTTCCAGTAATTTTTTTAGTAAGGGATGATTAGGGTTACTCAACTCGTTTAGTACAATCACACTGTTGTCTGTAATTAACAGTTCGATGTATTGATGGAGTCCCATCGTTAATAAAAAGGACAATACTGTTCCTGCTAAACCACAAATAATAGTTGTCCACGTACGACTATCAGAAACGTTTAACCCTTGAAAAACGACCAAAACCAAATTGAGCAGGAACGGAAAAACGATAATCCAAATAACAGCGGTAAAACCTTGTTTTGAGATTCGTTCTCTCCTAACAATTGTCCCCATTAAACCTGAAAACATATACGTAATTAAAATAATCGTAAGTGAATTGGTTCCCAGTGCATCATAATAACAAAAAACTGCTGACACAACTTGGAACATGGCTGCAATAATCCCTGCTCTGCGGTTCACAAAAATATTTAAAACCAGTGGTACAAATGCTGCTGGGAAAAACAACGGAATGTATGGTAACAATTCCGTTTGGAAAACTTGGAAAAATTTCATCAATGCGACACTGCCGATCATAGCCAGTGTATAAAACGTTAAAAATTCTTGGCGTTTATTTTTATCTTGGTATTGTCGGACAAAATAAAGTAGCACTAAAATTTGCACCAAAATCCCTGAAATCATTGCACCAATTGGAAAAAAAGAAGTATTTTGACTGGTTAATCCTAAAAGTTTCAATTTTTCAATGGCACTCGCATCAATTTGCGAACCTTCTCGGACAATAACTTCTCCTTGAAAAATCATAACCGGGGCCACACTAGCTCGTGCCTGCTCTTTTAATTCTTCTGTCTTTTTATCATTAGGAAAATCGTTTACCACAATGGCCGTCTTTAATAAATCGTTCATAGCATCTTTGGCCACAGTTGCAACCGCTAAACTATTCACTTGATTTTCGGCACTCTCTTTAAAAGTATTCAGGTTTGACTCTCGTACTTGATTTTTCATTTGTTCAGCCAAAATGTTTAAGCTGTTTTCTTTAACGGTATTTAAGGCCGCACTATTTAAAGTAAATGCAGCTTCGTAAAATGAAGTAGGAATTTTTTGATAAAACTGAACATCCTCGTCATTAACTTTTTCAAAAGACTTTTTTAGTGCTGCAATGTAATCATCGATGGTAACTGCAGGTATTTCTTTATCTTTTGCTTCTTTTTGACGCTTCTCGTGATCTTCGTCAACTTCTTGCTTTACTTGCGTAATCAAATTAAAAATAGTATCCACCCGACTATGCTGGGTCTCAGCAATATCTTCTTGATACGTATATTCTGGTACAACTGCTTCAGCGGCTAATTGCCGTTTTTGGTCGGTTGCTGCTTTGTTTTCAACCGTTTTATTAGCCCGGATACTTTCACTGGCTACTTGTCCTTCGTGATAATCCACGCTCTTTTGTTTCACACTTGTAAACAAAAGGCCGAAAATGCTAACAAAAAACACTATTAAAATCAACGGAACATAAAAGCGTCCCAGACGTTCTCGTATTTTTCTTAACGGCTCAATAATCAAATTATTTCCCCCTAATTATTACAACAGCCTTAGTCTTTTTTCAGACTGGCTTTGTCATAAGCTTCAATGATTTTAGCGACAACAGGGTGACGAACCACATCACTGGCTTCAAAATTGACAAAGGCAATTTGCGGGATGGTACTTAGCGTTCTTTCAGCATGAACTAAGCCACTAACAACTCCTTTTGGCAAGTCGATTTGACTGGTATCCCCGTTGACAATCATTTTTGAATTATAACCCAAGCGAGTAAGAAACATTTTCATCTGCATAATGGTTGTATTTTGTGCTTCATCCAAAATGACAAAAGCATCATCTAAAGTGCGACCACGCATATAGGCTAATGGTGCAATTTCAATAATGCCGCGATCCATCAGACGGTTTGTATGCTCCACCCCAAAGATCTGGTACAGTGCATCATAAACTGGACGTAAGTATGGGTCAACCTTTTCTTTTAAATCTCCTGGTAAAAAGCCTAAATTTTCACCCGCCTCTACGGCAGGCCGTGTCAAAATAATTTTTTGGACTTGTCCTTTTTTTAAAGCCGCAATTGCTAAAACGACCGCTAAAAAAGTCTTACCTGTTCCTGCAGGTCCGATACCAAAAACAACATCGTGTTTTTTGACAGCTTCCAGGTAGCGTTTTTGCCCTCGATTTTTAACACGGATAGCTTTGCCATTGCGATCTTTAACAATTTCTTCTTCGTATAAAGCCAAAAAGGCATTGGTCCCTTGAAGTGGAATTGCTTTTAGTGCTTGCGCAACATCAGGGGTACTAATATGTACACCGCGCTTAATTAATTCTTGTAATGCACCGATAACTTGTTGCGCTAAGGCAACAGCTTCAGCTTGGCCTTCTATCATAATCGTTTCACCACGACTACTAATAACTACATGGATATTTTCTTCAATTAATTTTAAATGTTTATCATGCGCCCCTAACAACATACTGATATCATCTTCGGCGCTAAGTTTTAATTGCAAAACTTTTTTGTCTTCTGTCAAAAAGTTACATCTCCTTGTCATTTCCCTTTTTATCTCAGTTTGAATAGGTGAGTTTTCTGTTTTATCATACCACATTCAAAACTTAAAAGAAAAAAAATCGCAGACAAAAGTCTGCGATTAAATAACTATTTATTTAGTAACTCTTTGACGATAGCATTTACCTTGTTACCATCAGCTTTTCCTTTTACTAAAGGCATAACAGCACCCATTACTTTACCAAACTCACTTGGTGAAGTAGCACCGGTTTTGCTAATTGCTTTGGTTACAATCTGCCGAATTTCTTCATCAGAAAGTTGTGCTGGTAAATACTTTTCAACGACTTTGATTTCCGCTTTTACTTGCGTTGCCAAATCGTCACGTCCTGCTTTTTCAAATTCAGTTAAAGAATCACGTCGTTGCTTCATTTCCCGTGATAATACGGTCAATTCTTCATCGTCAGTTAATTCTGCACCTTTTTTGATTTGTTCGTTTTGCAACGATGCCTTCAACATGCGAATCACCTGCAAAGACTCTTTATCCTTAGCTTTCATCGCCGTCTTCATATCATCGTTCAAAGTACTTAGTAGTGACACACTACCAGCTCCAATCATGCTACAAACTAGAATTTCTTACGTTTTCTAGCTGCTTCAGATTTTTTCTTACGTTTCACACTTGGTTTTTCATAAAATTCCCGTTTACGAGATTCTTGAAGAGTCCCAGCTTTTGAAACGGAACGTTTGAAGCGACGAAGAGCGTCGTCAAGAGATTCATTTTTACGAACCACTGTTTTTGACATGTAAATTCCCTCCCTCCGAGCCTAAAAAGTAACCGTTTTTGTTAATCGAAACATTTTCAAAAAACAACACTGTCCTTCAAAAATTATAGCTAAGTAATAAAATAGTGTCAAGAGTATGGGGCAAATAAAAAAATCTTTTTCTCTTAAACATACGTAAAAAAAGTAAAAAAATAACTACTGACAGTCTGCACAACGCCCTAATATCTCAAACCGATGGCCTTCAATAGTACAACCGGGAAGTTGCCCTTTAAAAAAATCCATCGGACAAAGATCTAATTCTTGAGTTTTGCCACAGACAGTACAGATAAAATGATGATGATGATGATTTTTATCTTGGCAACAGTGAAAACGGAACTTCATTTCACCATTCAAATCCGTTTCTTCCAATAAACCAATTTCTGAAAAATCATGGAGATTGCGATAAACTGTATCAAAACTAATGCTACCAAATTCTGTTTCCATATATTCTTGGACTTCTTTAGCAGCAACATACCGATTTTTTTTGGCTAAAAACGTCAATAGCATTTCTCTTTTATTGGTCTTTTTAAACCCATGTTCCTTTAAAGTCACCATTGCCTGGTCGATTTTTGTCATTTCTTTTGTCAAAAGAAAGAACCTCCTAACAAATTCAGCTACAATACTACAGTAACAATTTGATTCACGATATAAATCATAATGATTACGAATTAGCTTTACGGAGTTATGGTATAATAAATTACAACAAATTACAAGTGAGGGGAAAAAATGAGTAAAGCTGCTGAAGAAATCTTAACAATTTTTGTCATTTCCGATTCTGCTGGCGAGACGGCGACAAAGTTAGCACAAGCCACCATGGCCCAGTATCCAACTGTAGAATTTAATTTGTTTCGCAAGACTTTTATGAGTGAAAAAGCGACTTTATTAAAAGCTTTGAAAGAAGCAAAAAAACTTAACGCGCTGATTTTATACACCATGATTAACGAAGAGTTAGTGCAATTAATTCGTGACTTTTGTCATGAAAGCAATTTGTTTGGCTTTGATGTTTTAACAGCGCCTGTCTTAGAAATTGAAAAAAGAACTGATGTCCCACCAACCAGAGAACCTGGTGCACTGCATCACTTAAATAAAAACTATTTTAAACGCATTGAAGCAATGGAATTTGCGGTAAAGTATGACGATGGTAAAGATCCTCGGGGCTTTTTAGAAGCTGATGTGGTATTGCTAGGTGTTTCTAGAACCTCGAAAACACCGCTAAGTCTATTTTTAGCTAATAAAAATTTGAAAGTGGCCAACTTACCCCTAGTTCCGCAAGCCCATATTCCCAAACAGCTCTGGGAAGTGGATAAGAAAAAAATTGTAGGCTTAACAAACGATCCCAATGTTTTAAATGGGATTCGCAAAGAGCGCATGATTGCATATGGCCTAAACCCGGATACAGCCTATTCCGATATTGATAAAATTCGCGCGGAGTTAGAGTTTGCCAATGATTTATATGAAAAATTAGGTTGTGTTGTCATTAACGTAGCCTCATTGTCTATTGAAGAAACAGCATCTATGATTATGAATGCACTGGATTTAGAAGATCACAGTTACTACACAATGGAAGCTGAATAAAAAAAGACCCCAACAAAATTGTAGGCACTAATTAGTGTCACTGATACGCCGGTGTAAATTAGGCTATAACCTACAATTTTTATTGGGGTCTTTCTCTTTATTTCACTCTTGTGTTTTAAGAAACGAATTTATACATTTAGTTTTCAAAATCTTTCGTTCTTCAACAGTAAAAAATTGACACACATCCGTGCAGTCTCAATAAAATCTTTTAAAAGTTTTTAACGTCTTTTAAAAAACTTGAACACCTTCTCGATCCACTTGGAAAACCTCAATGGTTGCCTTGTCATCAAGCGCTTTTAGTTGTGTAGTAATTTTACCACTAACACTTTTTGGCGCTAAAATAATAACTGTTGGTCCTGCGCCACTTAAATAGCATCCATAACCACTATTTTCGTGACTAATTTGCCGTACTTGGGCTAGATGGGGAACAAAGGAGCTGCGATAAATTTCGTGAAATTGATCTTGTTCCATCATTTTTCCTGCCATGGAAAGATCGCCTTTTATTAACGCGGCTACCATCACGTTGGCCACGCTGCTAGCAGCCACTGCAGCTGGAAATGTTAATTTTTCCGGCAGTACTCCTCGGCTCTCACTTGTTTTAAGCTCCGTATTTGGAATAAAGGCAATCAGTTCACAGTCAGGAAAATAATGTTTAACATAGTTTACTTTTTTTCCATTACCGCTCGCAATAACCAAATCTCCACAAATTGCCGGAGCCACATTATCAGGGTGGCCTTCCATTTGACTAGCTAATTCTACTTTATCACTTTCAGTCAAATGTAAATTTCCCAAACGATTAGCTAATTCAATCCCTGCTACAATCGCAGAAGAACTACTACCTAATCCACGTGTGAGCGGGATATCAGACGCAACTTTAATCCGATGCGGTAAAAGATTGGGGGCTGTCTTTAATGCTGTTTGAATAATTAAATTATTTTCATCAGTGGGAACTTGGTCACCATAGCTATGATCAACGTGCCATGTATCAGCGGCTTCCGCCACTTCTACAAATAAATAGCAGCTGACAGCTACACCACAAGAATCAAAACCGGGTCCTAAATTCGCACTGGTAGCCGGTACACGGATTCTCATAGTTTTGCAACTCCCTGACGCAAGTGATTGCGCATGTCTTCTAAATCACTCATTTTATGAATTGTAACAGCAGTTTCATTAATTGCCATGTCTGGATCTTTTAGCCCATTACCAGTAAAGACACAAACAACCGTTTCACCTGGTTTAATTTTTCCGCTTTTTACATGCTGAATAACTCCAGCTAACGAAGCTGCTGAGCCAGGTTCGACAAAGACGCCATCTTGTCCGGCTACTTTTTTATAAGCATTCAAAATTTCTGCATCTGTAACAGAATCAATATAGCCGTTAGACTCATCACGAGCAGCCTCGGCTAATTTCCAGCTGGCAGGATTACCTATGCGAATAGCCGTTGCAATTGTTTCAGGCTGTTCTATCACTTCACCTTTGACAATTGCCGCCGCTCCCTGTGCTTCAAAGCCATGCATCCGTGGTAAAGTTGTTCCTTTTACTTCGTGCCACTCTTTAAAGCCTTTCCAGTAAGCAGAAATATTACCAGCGTTACCAACGGGAATCGCAAGTACATCCGGTGCTTTTTCCAATTGCTGACAGACTTCAAAAGCAGCCGTTTTTTGCCCCTCTAATCGATAAGGATTAACCGAATTGACTAAAGCCACTGCTTCTGTCTCAGCAATTTTTCGTACTGCTTTTAAAGCTTCATCAAAATTGCCCGGAATGGAAATAATGTCGGCACCATAGATAATAGCTTGAGCCAATTTTCCCATAGCGATTTTACCATCTGGAATAACAACATAGGCTTTAATACCGGCACGGGTTGCGTACGCTGCTGCTGCAGCACTCGTATTACCAGTTGAAGCACAAATAATTGCTTTGGCTCCATCTTCGACAGCTTTTGCTACGGCCATAACCATTCCACGATCCTTAAACGACCCCGTCGGATTTAAACCTTCATATTTCCCATACAAATTAATCCCTAATTCTTTTGACAAATTGTGTAGCGGAATTAACGGAGTATTGCCCTCTGCGAGTGAAATCATTGGTGTATCTTCTGTCACTGGTAAATACTCTTTAAAAGTTTTTAATAAACCTTCGTACATCTTTATCCCTCCAATATTTCCATCATTTGTGTTACTTCTACCTCAGCTTTACGGAATGCTTTTATCACTTTGTCTCGTTTTTCTAAAGTTATCTTTTGTGTCAAATAAACCAGTCGGAAAGTCTCCGTTTGATTTTGTTCCACTAATTCAACAGCTAAATCCGTTTCAGCTAAAATCGTTGCAATTTTTGTAACCTGTTCTTCGTTTTCCGCTTTAAGCGCAAGATAAAAACGGCCTGACACAGCATTAGCTTTTTGTAATTTTATCTGCTCTTGATAATTTGTAAAGGGCGTCACTTGACGTTTTTCCGCAATACGTTGTGCAATAACGGTTAAGTCATTCACAACACTGGTGGCTGTTGGAATAGATCCGGCACCGGGGCCATAAAACATACTTTCACCAATGCCTAAACTTTTGATAAATACACCATTTAATTCATTGCGAATACTCGCTAACGGATGGAATTTAGGAACTAATTTAGGTGCAACGTCGGCGTAGACCCCATTGTTAGAATTTTTAGTTTGAGCAATTAGTTTCACTTCATACCCGAGTTGTTGTGCGAGTTCTAAATCTGCTAAATCTATCCCGCGAATTCCCTTGATAGAAAAATCCTGCATTTTTAAGTCTTGTTTAAAGGCAAAACGCGTTAAAATGACAGCTTTATAGGCCGCATCAATTCCATCAACATCATTGGTTGGATCAGATTCTGCAAATCCTAACTCTTGGGCTTGTTTTAAGGAAGTTTCATAAGAAAGATGATTTTCCAACATTTGCGTTAGCATATAATTGGTCGTACCATTTACAATACCAAAGACTTCCGTAATTTCATCTGCTAAAAAGCTGTTAACCATTGTTCGCAAAATAGGAATACCACCAGCGACGCTAGCTTCATAATAAAAGTAACAGTCATTTTGTTGTGCTGTTGAAACTAACTCATTGCCATATTGGGCAATCAAATCTTTATTGGCAGAAACGACGTGTTTTTTATTATTAAATGCATTTAGAATAAAAGATTTGGCGGGTTCTATTTTACCCATCACTTCCACTACAATATCAATTTCAGGATCAGATGTAATATCGTTGATATCATGAACTAAAGTAAAACCGTATTCATCGGCTATCGTTTTTTTATCTTCACCTACCCGTACCAAAACTTTGGCAACTTCTAGTTTAATACCGGTAGTTGATAAAATTTTCGCGCTGTTTTGGGCTACCACTTTTATTACGCCAGTACCCACTACACCTAAACCTAGTAGACCAATTTTCAATCGTTTTTCCATACTACCTCCTAAAAGTTGTTTGATAAATGATTAGAATACATTCGTTGTTTTCAAAGAAATTTCTTTAAGCATACCAAAAATGATTAAAAAAAACTAGAACTTTCGCAAATGAAAGCTCTAGTTTTTTCAGTAAAGACAAGAAACATAATGAATTACGCACAAAAGTCTTTCATCAATATTAGTGATGATGAATATGTTCAAAGGTTTGCTCTAAAATATCCAATACGTGATGATCATCTAAACTATATAACACAGTTTTACCCATCCGTCGTGACTTTACCACACGGCTATCTCGCAAAAGCTTTAACTGATGAGAAACAGCCGACTGTTCCATTTCTACAACTTCACCAATGGTCGTAACATTTAATTCACCTGTTTTTAACGCCAGCAAAATTTTAAGTCGTGTTTTATCTGCTAAAACCTTAAAAAGCCGACTAACTTGCATAATTTCTGTTTCTTGATCCATTCTGACACCTCTTTTGCTTTTCCTAATCAGCTGTTATTTCATTAATAGCTGTTTTTAGTGCAGCAACTTTTTCAGCTGCATCTGCCTGACTCTCGCCTTTAACACCAATATAAAACTTGATTTTTGGTTCCGTGCCAGATGGTCGCACAGCAACCCAACTTTCATCTTCTAAAACATATTTCAAAACGTCAGAAGCAGGCGTTGTCATTTTGGTTTCATTCCCATCCAAGCCCACGATGGTACGCGCTTTAAAGTCTTCGGTTTGAACAACTTTAACGCCACCAATCTCGCTAGGTGCTTCATTACGGAATTTATCCATAATCGCTTTGATTTTAGCGGGGCCTTCTAACCCACTTAATGTTACCGAAATTGTTTCTTCAGCATAATAGCCATAGGTTTCAAAAATAGCTTGTAAACCATCATATAATGTTTTACCTTGTTTTTTGTAATAAGCCGCAACTTCTGCTAACAAGACTAATGCTTGAATAGCGTCTTTATCCCGCACAAATGGTTTTACCAAATAACCATAGCTTTCTTCAAAACCAAACATAAACGTTTGACTGTGATCTGTTTCAAATTGTTTAATTTTTTCAGCAATAAATTTAAAGCCGGTTAAAACATTTAACATCGCAACATCATATTTTGTCGCAATCGCTGTCGGTAATTCACTAGAGACAATAGATTTTAACACAGCCGCATTATCAGGGAGCGTTCCTGCTTGGTGATGAGCTGCTAAAATATACTCAGTAAAAATCGCGCCAATTTGGTTACCTGTCAATACTTGATATTCACCATTAGGCAAACGTACTGCCGCGCCTAAACGGTCTGCATCAGGATCAGTGGCAATCAATAAGTCTGCGTCTTCTTTTTTTCCTAGCGCAATTGCATATTCAAATGCTGAATGTTCTTCTGGATTAGGGGATTTGACAGTTGAAAAATCAGGGTCAGCAATTGCTTGTTCAGGTACTAAAACAAATTTCTCAAAGCCAGCTTGTTTTAATGCTTTTTCGCCTAACATCTTCCCTGTACCATGCAACGGTGTATAAACTAATTTTAAATCTTTCCCCATTTCATCAATCAATTCTTGATTAATAGTGACAGTTTTAATTTCTTTTAAGTAAGCCGTATCAATCTCTTCTCCTACGATATTGATTAATCCGCTATGTTTAACTTCTTCATCTGATAAAACTTGAATTTCTAGTGGATTAGCAATTGAGCGTACAAATGTCGTTAGAGCATCTGCATCAGCTGGTGGCATTTGACCACCATCTTCTCCATATACTTTATATCCGTTGTAAGCTGCTGGATTATGAGAGGCTGTAATCATAATACCCGTAAAAGCATTTAAGTAACGGACAGCAAAAGATAATTCCGGTGTTGGACGTAAACTTTCAAAGACAAAAGATGGAATATCGTGTTTCGCTAGTGTTTTTGCTGCTTCCATTGCAAATTCAGGAGACATATGACGAGAATCATAAGCAATCGCTACCCCGCGACGTCTTGTTTGCTCATCTTGTTCATCCATAAAACGCGCCAAACCTTCTGTTGCTTGACGGATAGTGTAAATATTCATCCGGTTAATACCTGGTCCTAAAATTCCTCGCATACCGGCAGTACCAAATTCCAGAGGTGCGTAAAACGCGTCTTCTAGTTTTTCAGGATCTGCTTTTAGATCAGCTAATTGTTTTTTCAAGTTTCCTTCTAAATTTTCATCGTTTAACCATTGTTCATAGACTTGTTCCCAAGACATGAAATAACACCTCTTTCAGTTTTTCTAATTACTTTTTAAGTATATCATTTCCCTTTGATAACGCCAACAATCTTTCTTAACATTGTTTTTAAAAAGTTTCTACTTCATTCAAACAAAACAAAAATTCAAAAAAATTCATCGTTATTTTTGAAAAATTAAAAAAAGTTAATCCAAAAAACAGCTCACTTATCCAACCTTTAGATAAAATGAAATCCGAATAAATCGCGGGCAATTTCTACCAACAACTTATTCGGATATGTTTTATGAGGTAAAACTATTAAGGTGTATTTTATTGATTTTCGATTTGGCTATCTTTTAAGTTTTCCAAATATTGGAAAACTTGTTGTCCCGCAATACCGCCTTCACCAACAGCCGTTGTAATTTGACGCAGATCTTTGGCACGACCATCACCAACAGCAAAAATACCTGGAATTGGTGTCTTCATATTACTATCTGTTAATAACCAACCGGCTTCATCTAAAATTTGCAGCTTTGTAAAGGGGGCAGATAATGGTTCTAACCCGACGTAGATGAAAACACCATCGGCAGTTTCTTCACGCACTTCATCCGTTTTAAGATTGCGGATATTAACACCTGTTACAACCATGTCATTGCCTTTAATTTCTTCTACAACAGAGTCCCAGATAAAATTGATTTTTTCATTAGCGAAAGCACGATCTTGAATAATTTTTTGCGCACGTAATTCATCCCGACGATGCACAATAGTCACTTCACTGGCAAACTGAGTCAAATAAATTGCTTCTTCTACCGCAGAGTCGCCGCCGCCAACTACAATGAGTTTTTTATTACGGAAAAATGCGCCATCACAAACTGCACAATAAGAAACGCCGCGACCAGCATATTCTTCTTCTCCCGGAGCGCCTAATTTACGGTGAACACAACCGGTAGCAATAATGACACTTTTTCCTTGATAGCGGTTTTCTTCAGTAATCACTTCTTTATAACTTCCATGATCGACTACATCTTGAACAATACCATATTCATTTTTAGTCCCGAATTTCTCAACATTTTGATACATTTTCATAGAAAGTTCTGGGCCCATAATTGATTCAAAACCAGGATAATTTTCAATTTCGGCGGTATTATTCATTTGCCCACCAGGCGCACCTCTTTCAATCATCAAAACTGACAAATTAGAACGAGATGCATATAACGCAGCGGTCATTCCCGCTGGTCCTGCGCCAATTACGATTACATCATACATTTACTTTCCCTCCACTTACTTTCTATTAGTAAGCTAACTCTAGTTGAAATAGTTTTAGCTGTCTAATAATCTGCCTGTAATACTTTATATCCTTTAAAACTATATTACTTTTTTCTTATAATTGAAATCCCTAGCAGTTAAATTTTGGTTTCTAATATCATTTTATCACTTTAAAATGCACGCAACGTATCATTTTAAGAAAAGTTAAATACCTCAAAATCATCGCAAGTAAAAAGCCCTGAATTTAAATTCAGGGCTTTTACTTAATCTAACTTTTCACCATTCGTGGCAATAACTTCTTTATACCAATTAAAGGATTTTTTGCGGGAACGTTTCAGTGTACCATTACCGTGATCATCTAAATCGACATAGATAAAGCCATATCGTTTTTTCATTTCACCCGTTCCAGCAGAAACCAAGTCAATGCATCCCCACGGCGTGTAACCCATTAAATCTACACCATCCAATTCAACTGCATCTTTCATTGCTGCGATGTGCTTTTTAAAATAATCAATCCGATAATCATCCTCAATATTGCCGTCTGCTTTTACAACATCGACTGCACCAAACCCATTTTCAACAATAAATAACGGCACTTGATAACGATCATATAGTTTACACAATGAAATGCGTAGCCCTAATGGGTCAACGGCCCAGCCCCATTCCGATTCTTCCAAATAAGGATTTTTCACCGCCGGCTGCTGATTTCCACCTACATATTTTACATTTTCTGGATTAGCAGAAGAGGCTGTTGATATATAGTAGCTAAACCCAATATAGTCCACTGTTCCTTTTTTGATAATCTCATCATCTTCGGCCTCTTTTTTAATCACAATCTTTTCTCGTTCAAACCATTTTTGCTTATGCGCCGGATAAGTACCTTTCACTTGGACATCAATGAAAAATTCTTGTCCGCGGTTAAATTCTAATGCCGCCATGACATCTTCTGGATTACTCGTCATAGGATAACTTGGGATATAAGCTACCATCATGCCAATGTGAAAAGCGGGATTAATTTCATGTCCTAAGATTACCGCGTTTGCACTTGCGACAAACAGATGATGAATCGCTTGATAACGATGCTGGTTATCATTTTGATGAATACCAATTTGTGTCCAACTTCGTAAAAAATTAATTTCATTAAAGGTCATCCAATATTTCACTTTATCTTTGTAACGTTTGAAAATTGTTTCGCAAAAGAAAATAAAATAATCTACGGTTCGCCGATTGTTCCAACCATCTAATTCATCAGCAAGATACATGGGAATATCAAAATGGTTAATTGTCACAACTGGTTCAATGCCATGTTTTAACAGTTCATCAAAAACAGCATCATAAAAAGCTAAGCCTTCTTCATTGATTTCCTCTGTGCCTTTCGGACAAATTCGAGCCCAAGAAATAGACATCCGAAAACACTTAAAGCCCATTTCAGCAAATAATGCGATATCTTCTTGGTAATGATGATAAAAATCGGTTGCCACATGACTAGGATAATATTTATTAGGGTCAATATAACCAATTGCACCTTCTGGTAAACCTTCTTCACGGGTTACTTCTTTTATTTTTCCATCTTTTGTTTTAAAGGTAATCATTCGCGGTTGGTCTTTACTTCCACCTGTAATAGCATCTAGAGTAGCTAACCCTTTGCCTCCTGATAAATAGCCGCCTTCATATTGGTTGGCTGCTGTGGCACCGCCCCACAAAAAGTCTTTACGAAATGTCATCTTTTTCCTCCTACAACTTTTTTTAAAAGCCAGCCCTATTTGAGCTGGCTTCTCCTTTATTCTGCGCTTAAATCTTCACCGTTCGTTGCAATAACTTGTTTGTACCAATCAAAAGATTTTTTCTTCGTTCGCTTTAAAGTCCCGTTTCCTTCGTTATCGCGATCGACATAAATAAAGCCATAACGTTTCTTCATTTCCCCTGTTCCTGCTGATACCAAATCAATACAACCCCAAGTGGTATAACCTAATAAATCAACGCCATCTAATTCTACTGCATCTTTCATTGCGGCAATGTGGGCTGCTAAATATTCAATCCGATAATCATCCACAACATAGCCATCAGAATCCGGTGTATCCACCGCCCCTAGACCATTTTCCACAATAAATAATGGTTTTTGATAGCGGTCATAAATATCATTTAACGTAATCCGTAAACCTAACGGATCGATTTGCCAGCCCCATTCACTTGCTTTTAAGTATGGATTTTTAACCGAGGCAAAAATATTGCCGGCTGTTTGTTCTAATAATTCCGGATCAGTAGTTGAAACGCGGGATGAATAGTAAGAAAACGAAATGAAGTCCACTGTATTTTCTTTTAGTAATTCTAAATCGCCATCTTCCATTTTCAATTCAATCCCATTGCGTTCCAGTTCTTTTAATGCATAAGCCGGATATTCGCCACGAGATTGAACATCAATAAAGAAATAATTTTCGCGATCATTGTTTCGTGATGCCCAAACATCTTCTGGCTTACAAGAATAAGGATAATAGGCTCCTGCTGCTAACATACAGCCAACTTGATTTTTTGGATCCACTTCATGGGCAATTTTAGTTGCAACTGCTGAAGCCACTAATTCGTGATGCGCCGCTTGATATTTTACTTGCTCTTTATTATCTTCTGCTTCAAAATAAAGCCCCGCCCCCATAAATGGCGCATGTAAAATCATATTAATTTCATTAAAGGTTAGCCAGTATTTTACTAACCCTTTATAGCGATTAAAGATAACGCGACATAAGTTTTCATAAAAACCAATTAATTCACGACTTCGCCATGCCCCGTATTTTTCAATTAAATGCATTGGGCAATCAAAATGCGTAATGGTTACTAATGGTTCAATGCCGTATTTTTTACATTCTTTAAAAATATCTTCATAGAATTTTAGCCCCTCTTCGTTGGGTTCTTTTTCATCTCCTTTAGGAAAAATTCGGCTCCAAGCAATGGATAAACGATACGTTTTAAAGCCCATTTCGGCAAACAAGGCAATGTCTTCTTGCCAACGGTGATACATATCGATTGCTTCTTTAGCAGGATAAAAATGTTCATCATCAAAATCAAACATTTTCTTTTCACCAGTAATAACCGGAAAACGATCTGGTCCAATCGGCACAACATCCACATTGGCTAAACCGCGACCACCTTCGTTATACCCTCCTTCACATTGATTGGCCGCTGTTGCTCCGCCCCATAAAAAGTCTTTTCTAAATCCCATCATAAAGCCTCCATTTTTATCTTTTTGTCGTTTATCTTTATTTCTACTGAAAAGTAGCAAATCATTTTCATTTTTAATACTACTCGTTTTATATCTACCCTAAATTGGCATTTTAATGCGCCATAATTTCATTCAAAGAAGGATTTATACCCTAACCAGATCCAAAGAACGCGCTACTTCATCTTGTACTTCGATACCTTCTTTTTCTAAACGTTCAATTGTTTCTTTAAAGTTTGGTAAATAGTCTTTATGGGCGATGAATAGTTCATCCATGACGCGTTTGGCTGTTTTTCCAGAAGTGATTAATGGATTTAAGGTAAAAGCTTGTAATGCCGTTCCATAGTCTCCTGTGACCGCCGCTTCAATCGTTAATAATTCCATCGCCTTCATCACTTGTAGCCAGCCTCTTTCTGCGGTTGGTAATGTACCAAAGGCAACATTGCGTGCTCCTTGGGCTCCTACATAAGCGGTTACTTCTACCACACAATCAGCCGGCAAATCCGGCACAGCGCCATTATTTTTAGTGGAAACAACAATTTGTGTTTCCTTATTGGCATAAATTGATGCAATCGTCTCACACGCAGCATCTGAATAATAGGCGCCTCCGCGTTGTTCCAATTGTTCGGGCTTATGGTCTAAGTTCTTATCTTTATAAAGCTCGAACAATTCATGCTCGGTCTGTTTTACCTGTTGGGCGCGTGTACCGATGGTGCGATATTCTTCCAATGCATGGGCCAACATCTCTTCTTCTTGATAATAATAGCGATGATACGCACATGGAATCATGTTCATTTGTTCTAATAATTCTCGTTCAAAGGGAATATCATAAATGTTTTTTGGCAAACCATTATCTTCTTGGTACATTTGATCAATGATTTCCATGGTGACATCGCGGCCTTGAGTGTCTGCTACTTTATGCCAATGAAAATGATTTAAGCCCGCAAATTTGTAAATTAATTCATCTGTTTTTTTACCCAGCAAACCTGGCTCCAACATGGTGGCCATTACAGGTACATTACAAAGACCAATTACTTTATCCCACTTACCATAGCGCACGATTGCCTCTGTTACCATGCCACTTGGATTAGCAAAATTGACTAACCACGCATTCGGGCATAAGCGTTTCATATCTTCAACAATCTCTAAAATAACAGGTACTGTACGAAAAGCTTTAAACATTCCACCAGCACCGTTTGTTTCTTGTCCTAACATGCCATAATAAGCCGGAATTCGCTCATCTTTCACACGGGCATCCAATAAACCGACACGAAATTGCGTCGTAACAAAATCAGCGTCTTTTAGCGCTTCTTCACGATTTAAAGTTAAATGAATTTTCACATCATAAGGAGAAGCATCCCACATTCGTTGCGCCATCGCCCCCACAATTGCTAATTTTTCTTTTCCCGCTTCAATATCGACTAACCAAATTTCAGTAATTGGCAATTCATCATAACGTTTAATAAATCCTTCCATTAGTTCAGGAGTATAACTGCTGCCGCCACCAATTGTGACAATTTTTACGCCTTCTCTCATACTGACCGCTCCTTTGTTGACTTGATAGTTTCATTATTAATGAGTTGTGGTTGAAAAACAATGGAATAACACACGCATTATAAAGCGTTTACAAATTAAAGAAAATTCATTTTATTTTTTGTAAATAATATTTACAAACAGGGTATAATAATTGTAAATAAATACGAAAGAGGTTGCATATGCTGATTCAAGAAAAGATTCGTCAAACAAATTTTTCTGATGCCGAACAAAATGTAATCAATTATATTTTAAATCGCCCTCAAAGCTTGAATTTAACGATCAAGGAAGTAGCAGAAGCTGCTTTTGTTCATCCTTCTACATTAATTCGCATTGCCAAAAAATTAGATTTTACTGGGTGGTTAGAATTTAAAACAGCTTTTAGTAAAGAACAGGACTATCTCACTCATCACTTTCAAACAGTTGATGCAAATCTGCCTTTTGCCCCAAAGGACGGCTTATTGCGCATAGCTAGTAAACTTGCACAATTAGAACAAACCACAATCAGTGACACGTTATCATTATTGCAACACGATGCTTTAAAAAAAGCGAAAGAACTGTTATTAAGTGCCCGTATCACTAGAATTTTTGGGAATAATGCCAATACATTAATTGCACAAGACTTTGCCGTCAAAATGAATCGCATCGGTAAAATTGTCACTACTAGCCAAATCCAAGGAGAAACGGCCTATGAAGCCTATAATTTAACTCCAAGCGATGCAGCCATTCTTATTTCTTATACTGGAGAAAATAAGATGATCTTGCAAACGGCACATATTTTAAGCCAACAACATGTTCCTATTATTGCCATTACAAGTATTGGCGATAATTCTTTAATGCAGCTTGCAACTTGTACCTTGCAAATGACGACTAGAGAACGGCTTTATTCAAAAATTGGTAATTTTACAACTAACTTATCTATCACCTATTTACTAGATGTCTTGTATAGTGTCGTTTTTGCTGAAAACTATCAACAAGAGTTAGACCATTTAATTAAAATTGGACAACAAATTGATCATCGGCAAATCAGTTCCACCATTATGGCTGAAAAAAAACAACCACCTGTCCAAATTCATGATTCCTTTACCCCAAATTAAAAAATTGAAGCTAATTTTGAGCGAAAAAGGCGAGCTGACTTTCTGCCAGCTCGTCTTACTCATTATGCTAAAGCTGTAATTAACTCATCACTACCACTTGCAACATTTGATTTATCACTTTCTAAAATATCCAAATAGTCTGCTGAATTTGTCACAATGACGGGTGTTTCAACACTATATCCCGCAGCTTGAATGGCTTTAATATCAAAACTCATTAATTTTTGTCCTCGTTTAACTTTATCCCCTTGTTTAACATGAGGGGTAAAGAATTTACCATCTAATTGAACAGTGTCAATACCGATGTGAATTAATAACTCCAGGCCGTTATCAGAAATTAAACCAATAGCATGTTTGGTTGGGAATAACGTCATGACTGTTCCATCAAAGGGTGCCACAACTTCGCCGCTTTCTGGTTGAATTAAGACCCCTTTACCTAAAATTCCTTGAGCAAAAGCTTCATCTTTTGAAGCACTTAATGGCATAATCGCACCGTTAATTGGCGCTGTTACAATCTCTTTTCTAACTTCCATGGTCGCTTGACCTTCTTCAACCGCTACAGTTTGATCTTTCCAGAAGAAGAAAGTTAATGAAAAGCTGACTACACAAGCGGCTAAAACTGCTAACACCGATGGAATAACTGTTGATGCATTTCCTTCTGGTGTAATGAAGTTAAAGAAACCAAAAATTCCTAGGCCTCCCATTGTGTAAGCGGTAACATTATTTAACATTAACATTAGGCCGCCGACTGCTCCACCAATCATAGAGAAGATAAAAGGTGTTTTTTTAGGCAATGTAATCCCGTAAATTGCTGGTTCAGTCACACCGAAAATTCCAGAAATAATAGCTGGTGGACAAAGTGCTTTTAGTTTTTTGTCTTTTAATTTAAAGAACATTGCTAAAACAACCGCCGTTTGTGCAAAGCTAGCAGCAAATGATCCCGTTAATACTTGTGAGAATCCTTCTTGTGTTACTTGCATAATTGCTAATGGTACAACAGACCAATGTAAGCCAAAAATTACCAATACTTGCCAGAAGAAACCTAAGATTACACCATATAAAGCAGGTGAGAAGGTCATCAAAGCTTGGAAGCCAGCACTTAATAAATCAGTCAACATACTGATAATTGGTCCGATGACTAAAAAGCCGACCGGCAAGGAGATCAATAAGACGAAAAATGGGACTAAGAAAGTTTGAACTACTGACGGAATAACCCGTTTCATCAACTTTTGAATTTGCGCAGCAAAAGCAATGATAAAGATTACTGGAACAACACTACTGGTATAGTTTGCACCTACCCAAGGAATTCCTAGGAAAGTTGTGTATGCAGGTAAACCAAAAATACTGTAAGGAGCACTAGCACCTTCTTCAACTAACGCTTGTAAAGCAGAACCTTGAATTGTTGGATAGACAAGCGCCGCACCAATTGTAATTCCGATCATGGGATTTAAATTGAATTTTTTAGAAGCAGTATAGCCTAAGATTACGGGCATAAAGTAAAAAATTGAATCCCCGATTGCATTTAACATCATGTAAGTGCCGGATTGAGCGGTGTAAGTAAACCAGCCTAATGTTCCTAAGAAAACCAGCAAGGCATTTAAACCTTTTATCATACCCGCTGCAGCTAATGCGCCTAAGAAAGGTTGGAAGCAACCACTCAAAATATCAATTAATCGATTAAAAATATTGCCGTCACTACTTGCTTCTTCTGATTCACCAGAAATTCCGGCTACTTCTAAAACATCGGCATAAACATCGGGTACATGATTGCCAATTACCACCTGATATTGACCACCGCTTTTCATAACCGTTACTACGCCATCCATGTTTTTTAAAACATCATCATTTGCTTTTCCTTCATCTTTTAACTTAAAACGTAGACGTGTAATACAATGTGTCAGGCTGTTAATATTTTCCTTGCCGCCGACATTGCTCACAATTTTCTCGGCTAAATCGTGATATTTTCCCACAATAATTCCTCCAATTATTTTTTATTTTCTGTGGCCGTGCCACTTTCATCTTGACCTAATTTTTGAACCAACCTGGCAATGTGAATTGTCAAATATAATTTTTCGTCATTGGACATATGATAGTTATATTTTTGGACAACATATTGATTAATTTTTTCTACACAACTGTACGCGTTATGGTATTTTTTTTGAATAAGCAAAAGCAACTCTTCATCGGTTTCACCTTCGTTTTGACGATGATTCATAATTCGCGAAGCAAAAAAGCGCAAATGCGTGGAGAAACGATAATAATAAACAGATTCTTCATCAAATTGAACTTTAAAATAATAGCTGACAATCCGAATAATTTCTTGCATCAATTCGGTCATTTCATAAACATTATCATTATCTATTTCTGTTTGTGCATTAACCAAGTGTAAGGCGATAAATCCAGCCTCATCGTCTCCTAAATCAACTTTGTAACGTTTCTTTATCATCGCAACAGCCTCTTTGCCGATGCTGTATTCTGCTATAAAAAAACGTTTAATATCCCAAAGCAATAAATTGGGGACTCGTATTTTATTTTTTACGCGCTGAATTGCTGTGTGCAAATGATCAGTTAAAGAAATATAAATAGAATCATTTAACGAGGCATTTAATTTTTCCTTACTGCAGTCAATAATTTCCGTTGCTAGTTCTAAATAGCCAATTGGTACATCTTCTAATAATTCTTGTAATTTTGTGCTTAAATTTGAATTAGACAAGCGATAAGTCTTATCAACTTGACCTGGAACTACTTCATCCCCTATTTTTTTCTGAAAAGCAATCCCCTTTCCCATTACGACAAGTTCGTTATCCCACTTATCTGCTGTAATAATTACATTGTTATTTAAGATTTTTTTTATTTGCATCAGTGTCGGCCTCCACGTCACGCTTTACCTAATCTAAAATTAACCTTAAACTCATTTAGATTATAATTTGATGTTACTAAGATGCGTTATATTTGTCAACGCTTACATAATATTTTTTGTTTTCTAATCTTATAGAATTTCCTCCCTTCAAAATTTGACAAACAAAAAACCTAATGAGCGCGCACAAAATAACACAACGTCTCATTAGGTTTAGCTTGTAGTTAAACAATCACTATCCATTTGTTTGGTCTATTTAATTTATAGTTATTGTAGCAAACAAAAGAAAGCGCTGTCAATATTTTTTTGAAATTTTTTGCTATTCTTCTCAAATGAACGTAATGCTATTTTATAGAATAAAAAAAGCGGACTGATTGTTCAGTCCGCTTTTCTCGCAAAGTCAAAAGAATTATTTTTTCCCTTGATTTTTCATTTGTTGCATCATTTGACGAATTTTTTTCTCTGAAGGTTTTTGACCCATCGACATCATCATTGAACGTAACATTTCCTCGTTAACGGGAGGATTTTTTTCCAAATAGTCTTTCATATATTTACGGGCTAAGAAAAAGCCACCAACTGCTCCTAATAAAGCAGCAACAATTGCAATAAGCACTACGATTGATGTTGACATGAAAATCTCTCCTTTCTCTTATAGTCTCACTGTGTCATTTTACTAGAAAAGCACAAAAATGAAAAGAGCTTTTCGAGAACAAAGAAAAGTAAGCGTTTCCATTTTACAAAAAACATGTTATCCTGAATTTATAAATTTTTTTGAGGTGAGTTTATTGGAAGAAAAAACTTTAATCATTATTAAACCAGACGGTGTAAAACGCCATTTAATCGGGCGGATTATCAGCCGTTTTGAAGAACGCCTGTTGACTATTGACCAAATGCGCTATGGCACACTCACAGAGGAAACAGCAAAAGCACATTACGCCCATCTAGCGGACAAACCTTTTTTTCAAGATATTATTGATTATATGACTTCTGGACCAGTTGTTTTTATAGTTCTAAAAGGTGAAAATGCTATTGAAATGGTTCGTAAAATGATTGGTCAAACCAACGCTTTAGAAGCAGCACCAGGAACAATTCGTGGTGATTTTGCTACTAACAAATCACAAAATGTTATTCATGCCTCAGATTGCCCAGCTGCAGCTGACGTTGAAATAAAACGTTTCTTTAGTGATAAGAACTTAAGCTATGTCAAACAGTAACTTTTTTTCCAGCTACTAAATAAAGTAAAGCTCCGCCCATAAAACAGCCTTTGCTTTGAATTGCCGAAAACAAAAGGCGGAAAATGGACGGATGCGCTACTTTATTTATTTTTTTGCGCGAATACCTTATATTGGATTCATTTTATTGTGCCATTATTTTTTCTAATAAGTTTGGATCAAAAACTCCGTTGCGCAGCATCGCAATTTCAAATTTATAGGGGGGCTTTTTATTTTTCTTTTCTTCACCTACATAAGGTGTTTCAAGGATTTTTGGCAAAGAAACAAGTTTTTCATGAGTAGCAATATAATGTAACGCATCAAAGCCAATGGTTCCAAAACCTAAATTAGCATGCCGATCCTTTTTAGCTCCCCGCGGATTTTTTGAATCATTTAAATGAACCACTTTTAAACGTTCCAACCCAATCACTTGATCAAATTCAGCCAAAACGCCATCAAAGTCTTCTTTGACATTATAGCCAGCATCATTTGTATGACATGTATCAAAAGTGACAGATAGTTTATCGTTTAAAGTAACTCCTTCAATAATTGCTGCCAACTCTTCAAAACTACGGCCAATTTCTGTCCCTTTTCCGGCCATTGTTTCTAAGGCAATCTGAGGAATCTGGTCTTTGGTTAAAACTTCATTTAATCCTTTAATAATTTGATTAATACCAGCTTGAGGTCCTGCGCCAACATGAGCTCCGGGATGGAGCGTAATTTGTTTGGCCCCAAGCTCTTGAGCTCTGACAATTTCAGAGCGTAAAAATTCAATTGCAAAACCAAAATTTTGCGGCTTAATTGTATTACCTAAATTCACGATATAAGGCGCATGTACCACAAAATCCTGCATCTCATTTTCTTTCATTAGTTTTTTACCCGCAGCAATACTCTCTTGATCCATCTCGCTACGTCGGGTATTTTGTGGTGCTCCGGTATAAAGCATAAAGGTATTTGCGTCATAGCCTAACGCTTCTTCCACTGAAGAGACCAGTGCTTTACTGGCTTTAAAAGACACGTGGGAACCAATTAACATTTCTTCACTTCTTTCACTCACTTTTTTTATTATTGTAATCAAGCTTTTCTTAAAAAGAAACCTTTACGCTCAATTTTAACGATAAGCAAAAATTAATGCTGTCATTAACGGTAAACTGATTAAAAAACTAAGAGAAGAGCAAAAACCCACACTTTCCTCATCACTACCCGTTAGCACTGCATTAATAACATTAAATATTGGAATAGGTGTCACTGCTAAAATACTTAACACCATTTTCATTAACTGATCAAGCGGCATAAAATGAATCACGATTACTAGAAATAGACCAATCAGATAGCGTAAAAACAACGTTTTCATAACTAACAACCGTGCTTTTTCTGGGAGTTTAAACTCTAAGTAAAGGCCAATCATAAACATTGATAAAAAAGTATTGGCATTAGCAATTGGAGAAGCAACTGTAAGGAATGGTGATGGAATTTCAACTTCCACAAGACGTAAGATAAGCATTACCAGATAACAAACAAAAGGAACACTGCGTCCTAGTCTTTTAAAAAATAATTTTAAATCAAAATTATAATCTTCTCCTGTTAACATTTCGACTACTAATCCCGTTCCACCTGCCAGCATAACAGAATTACCAATATCGAAAAGAGAAATAAGTGGAATTGCCTGAGGCATAAAACTTTGGGCAAAAGGCAATGTAAAATTGCCAATATTGAATCCTGAACCCATGTATAAACTAAATGATAAATCGTCACGGCTTTGTCTTCCTTTGAAAAAACGAAATAAAATTAATTGTATCAAAGTAAAGCCGACCGCAATAAATATTAAAGAAATCCGATTCAACGTCACTGTTAACTGAGCTAAATTGACAATAATTGCAGCTGGTAAAGTCAAATTTAAAATAATTTGTGAAAGCATATTCCCATCGGCTTTACTAAAAATTCCCCAACGTTTGAAAAAAAATCCCAAGAAAATAATAAATAATAAACTAAAAGCACTTATTACTATCGCTTGCACAACACCACTCCTTATATTCAGAAATTTTATAAACATTATTTACACATGTCTGATGATAATTACTTATTAATTTATATTTTAGCATAGCGGTAAAAACAAATATGAAAAATCTTTTTATCCCCATTATAATAAGTAAATGTTTGGTTTTTTCTTAGTATTTCCCCACCATAATAGTAGAAATCTATCTATTTAAGAACTTTTTTGCTATAATGACACGGTAAATTTAAAACTGAGGTGAAAGTCATTGCCTAAAAAGCAAAAACATCATAATGAGCCTTTTTCCGATCGAAAAAAGGGCTGGTTTTATTTTAATATTTCATTACGGGTTCTACATTCCTTAATTTTAGTGGGAATTTCGTGTTTGATTATCGGCGGTGCATTGGCACTGGGGATTGGTGCGGGTTATTTCGCTTATTTAGTCGAAGATACACCAGCCCCTAATAAAGCGACCATGCAAAAAGAATTAGGAGATGTTTCCCAAACTTCTAAGTTAACTTATGCCGATAACAGTTCGATCGCGACTATCCGTTCTGATTTATTTCGAACATCAGTAAAGTCTGATCAAATTTCAAACCTATTAAAAAAAGCGATTATTGCAACAGAAGATGAGTATTTTTATGAGCATAACGGGGTGGTACCAAAAGCGGTTGTGCGCGCACTTTTATCCGAAGCAACAGGTTTTGGTGGCGGTGGCGGTTCCACTTTAACCCAACAGCTCGTTAAGCAACAGGTTTTAACTAGTGAGACAACCTTCAAGCGTAAGGCCAATGAAATTCTCTTAGCTATGGAAGTGGAAAAATTCTTTAGTAAAGATGAAATTGTCACGATGTATTTAAACGTCTCCCCTTTTGGTCGTAATAATAAAGGCCAAAATATCGCCGGGGTTCAAGAAGCTGCCAAGGGGATTTTTGGTAAAGACGCTAAAGATGTCAACTTACCACAAGCAGCTTTTATTGCCGGTTTGCCACAAAGCCCAATCGTATATAGTCCTTTTGACAATACCGGTAAATTAAAAGAAAATGTGACTGCGGGTCTGGAACGAAAAGATTTTGTTCTTTTTAGTATGTATCGTAATCATGATATTAGTAAAAAAGAATACGAGGCTGCTAAAAAGTACGATTTGAAAAAAGACTTCTTAAAACAACAAACGCAAAATAATGATGACCACGGTTTCTTATATTATACAGTCATGAACGAGGCCAAAAGCATCGTAGCACAGCAACTTGCAAAAGACGATGGCGTTTCAACACAAGATTATGAAAAGAAAAAGACCAAAGAAGCTTATCTCGAAAAAGCACAAAATGAATTAATTAATGGCGGTTATACCGTTAAGTCGACGATTGATAAAAAAATCTATGATGCCATGCAAAAAGGTGTCGCAGAATACGGCTACATGTTAGATAACTATAGTGGTGATAAAATCGAAGTAGGAAATGTCATGATGGACAATGCTACTGGTAAAATCTTGGGCTTTATTGGCAGTCGTGACTTTAGCGATAACCAAAATAACCATGCTTTTGATACCTCACGAGCGGCTGGTTCCACTATCAAGCCAATCTTGGTATATGGTCCTGCTATTGACCAAGGCTTAATCGGTAGTCAAACCCGCATTTCTGATTATCCTGCTAAATGGAAAGCTGGAGAAGATGCGGGCAAAGAAATTGTTAATGCCACTAATAAAGGCTCAAAAACTTTCCAAACGGTGGAAGATGCTTTAGCAGAGTCAACAAATATTACCGCTTATCATGTCTATCAAGAGTTGCAAGAAAAGAAATCTGCTGATTTTGTATATGACAATTATTTAGCAAAAATGAACTTCCCCGCGAACAATTCGTGGAATGTTGAATCTGCCCCTCTTGGACCAATGGATGTGACTACCGTTCAACAAACAAATGGTTTTCAAGCTTTAGCTAATGGTGGTGTCTACCAACAAGGTTATCTGATTGAAGCGATTACCGACAGTCAAGGTAAAGCTATTTACAAACATGAAAATAAACCAGTACGGGTTTTCTCTAAAGCTACAGCTTCAATTATGAACAATTTGATGCGCAACGTTTTAAGTCAGGGAATTACCACTCCATTCAAGTCTACAATCAGTAATTTGAACTGGTACTTAGGTCAAGCCGATTGGGTTGGAAAAACTGGTTCATCAGACTACTACCGTGATTCATGGTTAATTGTTTCCACACCTAAGGTCACTATTGGAAGTTGGTCTGGTATGGATAGTCAAAAAGAAAAAAATGACGACGGGGCAGGAACCAGAACCGGAAATTACATGGCCTATTTAATTAATCGGATTTATATGGCTAATCCCGAAATTTTTGGTACCGATCAAAAATTCAAGTTAGATGATTCTGTAAAACAAGAAACGGTTGCTAAAGCGACAGGTGAATTACCCGGAAGTATCAGTTATAATGGCGCCACAGTGCAAGTACCAAATGATACAACTACCTCTCTTTGGGCAAAAAATGGTCCAGCAGACAGTAATTACCGCTTTGGTATTGGTGGAACTGATGCCAATTATGCTGATTATTGGAACAAAATTTATGCCAAGTCAAAAACTGGTACTCAGCAAAAAAACAGTAACAACACAAGTAGCAACAGTACCACAAGTGGTGATAGTAATAATGCAACGACTGCTAACAATAATGGGAGTAATTCTAATAACGCTAATACGACTGCTAACAATACCAATGGCAACAATAGCAGCAACGGCACAGCGAATAATAATAACGGACAATAATAAAAGCAGGCGAAATTCGCCTGCTTTTTTCTCACCATCTTTTGTTCTTAAAAAAACAGAAAAACGTCCACAAAACCTGCAGACGTTTTTCTGTTTTATTTTGTTGAACCTTTTTCATCAATACCATATGGTAAAATGATAGTTTTTTCTTCGACTTCTTCTTTGTTCATCATTTTAGTTAATAAGCGCATCGAAACTGCCCCAATATCATATAAAGGTTGTGTGATGCTAGATAGACGAGGTCGCGCAACCTCTGTTAATAATGAATTATTGCTTGTCAAAATTTCAAAATCTTCAGGTACGTTAACACCTTCATCCACTAAACCATCTAAAATACCAATAGCTAATTCATCATCTGTGACAAAAGCCGCTGTAGCACCACTATTTTTCAAACGAGATACTAAAGAGATGCCATCTTTAAAGTTGTATTTCGCTTCAAAAATTAAACCTTCATTATAATCTAAATCATTTTCTTTCAAAGCTTCTTTGTAACCTTGGAGACGATTTTGACCGTTAATTGGATCAATCAATGCACCACTCACAAAAGCAATTTTTTCATTACCATTTTTTGCTAATAGATTCACGGCATCTTTTGTTGCATTCGTATAGTCAATGTTCACGCTGCCGACTTGTTCATCGGGATCAATTGATCCGGCTAATACAACTGGTGTTTTTGAACGAGAGAACTCTCCGCGAATTTCATCAGTAATGCGATGACCCATGAAAATTACGCCATCAACTTGTTTTGCCAACAAATTATTTAATACATTTACTTCTTTTTGCGTATCGCCATCAGAGTTAGCTAAAATAATATTGTATTTGTACATTGTCGCCACGTCATCAATCCCACGTGCCAATGAAGAGAAATACATATTGCTAACGTCAGGAATAATAACGCCCACAGTCGTCGTCTTTTTGCTAGCTAAACCTCGTGCCACAGCATTAGGTCGATAGTCCAGACGATCGATAACCTCTAAAACTTTTTTACGAGTAGCAGGTTTTACATTAGGATTGCCATTGACCACACGAGAAACAGTAGCCATCGAAACGTTGGCTTCACGGGCAACATCATAAATTGTAATTGTTTGTTTATCCATTTCATATCTCCTTATTTAATTGGTTGATTTTTATTTTCTGAAAATGCCATTTACATTTCTTTGATAGAATAGCATGGAAAGATAGAGAATGCAACCGTTTTACTTCTCTTTCCTGAAAATTTTTATCATTTTTCAAAAATTCTTTTTTAAAAGAAGTGTGTTAAAATAATATTGATTATTCCGAAAGAAGGTTTCCTTATGAATTTAGCAAAAATCGAAGAATTAAAAAAATGGTTAAACTCTCACAATATTCCATTAGCCTACATTTCTAACCCAGATCACATTGCCTATTATTCTGGGTATACTAGTGATCCTCATGAGCGCGTACTCGCACTTTTTATTTCAGCTACAGCGGACCCATTTTTATTTACTCCTGCTTTAGAAGTTGAAACCGCTAAAAATAGTAGTTGGAAGTTTGACGTTTTAGGTTATGCTGATAATCAAAATCCTTGGCAATTAATTGTACAAGCTCTAAAGGAACGTTACGATGAACCTAAAAAAATTGCCATTGAAAAAAATCACTTAACTGTTGATCGTCTTGAAATCTTGCGTTCACTTTTACTTCATACCGATTTTAATTTTGATTTGACTCCTGTCATCCAACAGAGCCAATTACGTAAAACAACTGAAGAAATTACGCTGTTAAAAGAGGCTGGTGCTTGGGCTGATGAAGCCTTCAAAATTGGCTTTGCAGCTATTCAAGCAGGTGCCTCAGAAGCTGAAATCACTGCCGAAATTGAATATCAATTAAAACGACGCGGTGTTAGTCAAATGAGTTTTGATACCATTGTTTTAGCTGGGGATAATGCAGCAAATCCTCACGGTGCTCCAGGAGAACGGAAAATTGTACCAAATGAATTAGTTCTCTTTGACTTAGGGGTTATTTGGAAAGGTTATTGTAGCGATGCGACTCGTACTGTCGCTTACCAAAAACCAACTGCTTTACAAGAAAAGATTTATCAAATTGTCTTAGAAGCCCAATTAGCAGCACAAAATTTTGTACGCCCGGGCGTTACTGCTGCTCAAATTGATCAAGTAGCTCGCAATGTCATTGAAAAAGCAGGCTATGGTAAATATTTTAATCATCGCCTAGGGCACGGTATTGGTACAACGGTTCACGAATTTCCTTCCCTAGTCGAAGGCAATGATTTAGTTATTGAAGAAGGAATGTGTTTTTCTATTGAGCCTGGCATCTATATACCAGGCGAAGTGGGTGTTCGTATCGAAGATTGTGTTCATGTTACACACAACGGGTGCGAATCCTTCACTCAAACGCCAAAAGAATTGCAAATTATCACCCGTAAAGCTGATTAATAAGGTTATAGCGTACTCTTTGATCGCAAAATAAGTGAGTATTACTGTTTCTTATAAATTGAAATTGAAAAATCCCTTGGAGAAATTTCTCCAAGGGATTTTTCTATAAAACGATTACTCAGGATTGTTTTCTTCAATCTTTTCTTTTAATTCTTTTTCAGCTTCTTTAAAATCATCGGCTGCCATCTTTGTTTCTGCTTTGGTAACGTTCTTTGCATCAGAAGCTTCATCTTTCACTTGTGAAGTAACTTCTTTTGCAGCATCTTCTGTATTTTCTTTTAAATCTTTTGCGATCGGTTTTGCTTGTGCAACGCCTTCTTTTACAGTTTCCTTCATATCTTTGGCACTGTCTGTTGCATCAATAATAATATCATCGATGTCTTCTTTTTTATCGTCTGCAATATCTGCACCTTGTTCTTTTACCTCAGCGGCTGATTTTTTGAATTTTTCGGATAAATCGCCAGTTTGCTTTTTCAAATTGGCAATTAAATCTTTAGAGGAATCTTGCAAATCATCTAGAGAGTCGCCAGTTTTATTTTTTAAGCTATCAGCTGTTTCTTCAGCTTGTTGTGTTAATTTAACTGCTTTATCTTTGGCGATATCGGTTAAGTCTTGGCTCTTTTCTTTTGCCATATCGGCATAATCACTAGCAAAATCTAATAAATCATCGGTATGGTCAGCGAGTTTTTTACGCAATTCCTTCCCTGATTCTGGCGCAAGCAACATTACTGCCGCGGCCGCTGCGGCACCTCCGACTACAGCACCTAATAAAAATCCACTTGTTTTTCCCATTGAAATCCCTCCATTTTTTTATCTATTCGCTTTTTGAATTTGCGCTTTGTTCCCGTTGTTTATTGAAAAATTTTAATGCAGTTTGGCCAACTTTTCCCGCCACCGTTGCTTGAGCCGTGGTTTTTCCAACTGCACCTAATTTTGCAACTGCATTTTTACCAGAGCGATTTAACTCTGAAATACTTTCCCCTAAATCAGCAACAGCTGTAAATAACGGATCTATGGTAGCGACTTTCCCGTTAACATCATTTAGTAGCGTATTCGTTTTAACCAATAATCCTTCTACTTCACTAGTTAAAACATCTACATCTTTTGTAACTACTCGAATTGTTTTGTTTGCTTCCTCCACAGTTGTACTGACGCTTGCTACTGTTTTTTGCACTTGGGCTAGTAAACGAATAACAAATACCACTAGAACAGCAAAGGCAATCGCTGCAATTAATGCTGCAATTTCTCCTCCACTCATGCCAAAACTCCTTTCCAACACTGAAATTTTTTTAAATTCCGTTACCTTAAGCATATCACGAGGAATCTTTTGAAACAAATAAAAAGAACAGCTGAATTTTTCTATTTTCCTACTCCTATCCTTTTGTAAGCCGCTTCCAAAAACAAAAAACCTACGTAAGAAAAAATCTCACATAGGTTTTATAATTCTATTTTGTTTTTTGATCTTGTTTAAAATTTGCAGCTAAATCTAAGATATAGTCTTTTAAACCATCTTTTACTTCTGGATGTTTTAAACCATAATCAATACTAGTTTTCATAAAACCTAGTTTATCGCCAACATCATAACGTTGACCCTTAAATTCCCGTGCAAAAACGCGTTGTGTTTTATTTAATTCATCAATAGCATCTGTTAATTGAATTTCATTACCGGCACCAGGTTTTTGCACTTCCAACACGTTAAATATTTCTGGCGTTAATAAGTAGCGTCCAATAATTGCCAAATCACTTGGTGCTTTGTCAGGTGTTGGTTTTTCAACAAAGTTTTTAACATTGTACAAACCAGGTTGTACTTGCTCACCAGGATTAATAATGCCATATTTTGAAGTATCTTCATGAGGTACTTTCATTACGGCAATAGTAGAAGCATGCGTTTTTTCGTAATCATTAATTAATTGTTTTGTTAAAGGTACTTTGTCTTCCATTAAATCATCACCAAGCATCACGACGAAAGGTTCGTTGCCGACAAATGCTTTGGCTTGTAAGACAGCGTGTCCCAAACCTTTGGGATGAGATTGACGGATAAAATGCAAATTAACATCTGTTGTTTCTTCCACCAATTTTAATAAGTCTGTTTTACCCTTTTCTTTCAAATTAGTTTCCAGTTCGATATTGGCATCAAAGTGATCTTCAATGGGACGTTTGGCCTTACCAGTGACAATTAAAATATCTTCAATGCCTGATTTCAATGCTTCTTCCACAATAAATTGAATCGTCGGTTTATCAACAATTGGCAACATTTCTTTTGCCATCGCTTTGGTTGCAGGTAAAAAACGAGTTCCTAAACCTGCTGCTGGAATAACCGCTTTTTTCACTTTCATTTTTAAGACTCCCTTATTTTAAAGTAAACTCATTTTCTTTTCGTCCATCTCGCAACATAATATCACGAGCGGCATCTTTAATGGGTTTATTATCATACAATACATTATAAATTGTTTCCGTAATTGGCATTTCAATATTTAAATTTTGCGCCAATTCCATTGCTGCTTTGGTAGTCGCAACGCCTTCGACAATCATACCCATATTATCTAAAACTTCATCTAAAGAATGACCTTTACCTAGTAAATTTCCCGCACGCCAGTTACGAGAATGCACACTAGTACAAGTTACGATCAAATCCCCTACTCCGCTTAAACCGATAAACGTTAAAGGATTAGCTCCCATTGCCACACCTAAACGGCTGATTTCAGCTAAACCACGAGTCATAATCGCCGCTTTTGCATCATCTCCATAGCCTAATCCATGAATCGCACCCGCACCGATGGCAATAATATTTTTCAAGGCCGCACCAGTTTCTACACCAATAACATCATCATTGGTATAAATTCTAAAATAATCATTCATAAATAAATCTTGGACATATTGAGCTGCTTTTTGATCGACACTCGCAGCAGTGATAGTGGTAATATCATGACGCACCACTTCTTCTGCGTGACTTGGACCTGATAAAACGACAACCGCTTTACGATTTTTCGTAGGTATTTCTTCAGTCAAAATTTCTGAAATACGCTTATGGCTTTCTTGTTCCAAACCTTTAGAAGCGTGAATAATGACAGGTTGATGTTTCACATTTTTAGCAAATTCTTTGGCAACAACTCGCATAGCTTTCGTTGGAACGACAAAAAGGGCTGCATCACAGTCTCGAATCGCTTCATTGATATCCTTTACTGCAACAATATTTTCTGGTAACTTCACATCAGGCAAATAGTGACGATTCGTATGATACGTGTTGATTTCATCAATTTGCGCAGGGTTGTTTCCCCAAATTCTTACTTCATGACCATTTTCAGATAACACTTGCGCTAACGCTGTTCCCCATGATCCCGGTCCTAAGACAGCAATTTTTTGTTTCAAAATAAACCCTCCTTGATTGTAAAGTTTCCTACAACAAAATGTCATAAAAAACTATTTTCCGCTAACGGAAAGTTACGATACATTCTTCATTTTAGCACAATTACCAGCGAAACAGTTAGTTAAATTAAAAAACGATTGTTCCCATGGCCGCGGTCATAATCTTTTAGTTTTGCGTTATTTTTACGGCGATAAAGCAATACTCCCCACGCTGCAAAGAACAACACAAACGATAGCGCTTGTGAAATGCGGATTGCACCAAATAGATATAAGCTGTCACTGCGCATCCCTTCAATAAAGAAACGACCAAAACTATACCAAATAATATAACCTAAGAAAACTTCGCCTTCTTTAAAAACTTTTTTGTTTCGCAAAATAATTAAGATTAAAAAGCCTAATATATTCCAAAGTGATTCATACAAAAAAGTAGGTTGGCGAAAATGACCGTCAATATACATATTCTCAATAATAAACTGGGGTAAGTGCAAATTCGTTAAAAAAGTTTTGGTGGTAATGGCACCATAAGCTTCGTGGTTCATAAAATTGCCCCAGCGCCCAATACCTTGAGCTAATATAATGCTAGGGGCTGCGATATCCAAAAATTTCCAAATTGGGATGAAGTGATGGCGACAAAAAATAATCAACCACAATCCTCCTGCAATTAGACCACCATAAATTGCCAATCCACCAGAACGAACATTAAATATTTGAAGCGGATTATTTAAATAAGTGGGTAAATCAAATAATACGTAATAAAGTCTCGCTCCAATTAACGCAACTGGAAGCCCCACCAACATGAAGTCTGTCACATCATCAGCTTTTAAACCAACCCGGACAGCTTCCCGTGAACTTAAAAACATCGCTATAATAACACCTGTGACAATAATAATGGCATACCAATAAATGGCCACACCAAAAACTTCAAAGGCGACACGATCGACTACTGCTAACATGAAAAAACTCCTATTCAATTAAATTATCGTTACTTCAAAAAAATTTTAAACCTAACTATCTGAATTTTCTTCAATTAACTGGCTTAAACGTTGTTCGAAGGTTTTAGTTGCATCATACCCCATTGCTTTAGCGCGGAAATTCATTGCGGCAACCTCAACGATAATCGCCACATTTCGCCCTGTTTTAACAGGAATTTTAATTTGTGGTACATCCACTTCAGCGATCTGAATTGTGGTAGCCGCTGAGCCAAGGCGATCATATGTTTTTTCTTTTGACCAGCCTTCCAAATAAACAGCCAGCTGTACTTGCATACTTCCCCGCACAGCGCTAGCTCCAAATAAATTCATTACATCAATAATCCCAATTCCCCGAATTTCAATCAAATGCTGTAAAATACGCGGCGGCTCCCCAACAAGTGTTAATTCATCTTGTTGATAGACATCCACACGATCATCTGCAATCAAACGGTGTCCACGCTTGATTAATTCTAATGCGGTTTCACTTTTCCCAATGCCACTGTCGCCTTGAATTAATACCCCTAATCCGTAGACGTCCACTAAAACCCCGTGGACACTTGTTCGCGGTGCTAACAAACTGCTTAAGTAGGCCGACATTTCCCCTAATAAACGCGAAGTTGAGATTGGGGAGCGCAAGATTGCAATATCAAATTCTTCACAAGCATCGGTCATTTCTTTTGGAATCGGTAGTCCCCGCGACACTATAAAGGCTGGTGTTTCATCATTACACATCCGTCGCATCACCATCAAACGTTCTTCTGGCATCATGCGCTCTGCAAAAGTAATTTCTTTGCTCCCAAATAGTTGCAAGCGGTCATAAGAATAATAATTAAAATAGCCCGTCAATTCTAAACCGGGACGTGATATATCAGCAGTTTTAATTAATCGATTTAATGCTTTGTCCGAACCTGTCACTACTTCCAAATTTAATTTTTCAACCATTTGGATGACTTTGACAACTTCTGCCATATAATTCCCTCATTTCTAAAAGTATAATCTGCCTCATTTTACCATTCTATTAATAAAGTTACTAGGATAGGGGCACGAAAAAAACAGTCACAAGCCTTACTTCCATTCAAGTCAGGAGTCCCGCCTGACCATACCGGTGTAATGAAACTTGTAACTGTTTTATTTTAATTTCTCTTTTGAAGTGTAGTATAGTCTTGGTCTTCTGTAATTTCCATATACGCTGGGCGCATAATTTTGTTGGAATTAATCAATTCCTCTAAGCGATGAGCCGACCAGCCCACAATTCTAGCAACAGCAAACATTGGCGTGTACAACTCTTTAGGCAGCCCGAGCATGTTATAAACAAAACCGCTAAAAAAATCAATATTCGCACTGACCCCTTTATATATTTTTCGTTTTTCTCCAATGATCCTTGGTGCAAGGCGCTCTACTAGCGCATACAAATCAAATTCAGCTTTTTCTTCTGGTCCCTTTTCTTCTGCCAACTTTTCAACGTAGCGTTTAAAAATAGAAGCACGGGGATCGTTATCACCATATACCGCATGACCAAACCCATAAATTAATCCTTTTTGATCGAAAGCTTTTTTCGCTAAGACTGCTTCTAAATATTTTTTTACTTCTTGTTCGTTGGTTAAATCCTGCACACTTTGCTTTAAATCTTCCATCATATTGGTGACTTTGATGTTGGCACCACCATGTTTGGGACCTTTTAAAGATCCTAAAGCAGCTGCAATCGTTGAGTAAGTGTCCGTTCCACTAGAAGTCACTACTCGAGTTGTAAAAGTCGAGTTATTGCCTCCGCCATGTTCCATGTGTAAAACCAAAGACATATCTAACGTTTGGGCCTCTTGTTTCGTATACTTTTTGTTGGGCCGTAGCATGGTTAAAATCGTTTCAGCTGTACTTAAATTTTCATCAGGACGATGAATGTACATGCTGTCTCCTAAGGTATAGTGATTATAGGCGTGATAAGCATAGACTGTTAATAAGGGAAAGACACTAATTAATCGAATACTTTGCTTCAAAACATTTTCAATAGAAGTATCATCTGCATTTTTATCATAACAAGCTAAAGTTAAAATACTACGAGCTAAATTGTTCATCAAATCACATGACGGTGCTTTCATCACCACGTCACGAACAAAATTAGTTGGTAACGTACGGTTTTCTGCCAATAACTGTCGAAAATCAGCTAATTTGCCCTGATTAGGTAGTTTCCCAAATAATAATAAGTACGTTACTTCTTCAAATCCAAAACGACCTTCTGAAACGAAACCTGACACAAGTTCATTGATATCAATACCTCGATAACGTAATTCCCCCATACCTGACACTATTTTTCCATTTAATTTTTTCTCTGGATAAATGGTTGAAATGGTGGTTAAACCAGCTAAAACACCTTTTCCGTCTACATCCCGCAATCCAATATTGACATTATATTTAGAATAATTATGCATATTAATTTTATAAATATCCTGACATTGCTGTGCTAACTTTTGATAACCAATGCTTTTAAAGTTCGTTTTTCCCATAAATAACATCACATCCTATAATTTTTATTGTTATTAGTAGTTAAAAAATTGTTAAAAGCGATTATACCACGGATTAAACGAAAAAAACATTCATAATTTTATATTTACTTTCATTTTATAAAAACGTATAATTATACTAATTATCGCGAATGGAGTGTTTTTATGAAATGGAAGAACCAATTAACGGTCGCCAATAAAGTGTATAGTTACTGCGACTTAAAAAAAGTTTGTGCCACATTTAATTGCGATTTAAAAAAACTGCCTTATACTATTCGAATCTTATTGGAGAGCGTTGCTCGTAATTTAGACGAAGATATCACTCAAAAAAACGTGGAAATATTAGCCCGTTGGCAAGCAACAAAACCTACTGGTGTGATTCCTTTCAAACCAGCACGCGTTATTTTGCAAGATTTTACGGGTGTACCGGCGGTGGTCGATTTAGCTGCTATGCGAGATGCTATAGTAGCCCTTGGCGGCGACGCGAGTCAAATTAGACCAGCTATTCCAGTTTCCCTTGTAGTCGATCACTCTGTCCAAGTAGATTGTGCAAAAAGTCCGGCAGCTTTAAGCTATAATACAAAAAAAGAATTCGAACGTAATACAGAGCGTTATCAATTTCTAAAATGGGCGCAAAGTTCTTTTCAAGACTTCGAAGTTATCCCACCTGAAACAGGAATTATCCATCAAGTTAATATTGAAGCGCTATCAAATGTCGTACTCGTAAAAAAGGAAAACGAAGCAAATGTCGTCTTTCCCGATACGCTACAAGGCACTGATTCACATACCACCATGATTAATGGTCTTGGCGTTTTGGGTTGGGGCGTTGGCGGCATCGAAGCTGAGGCTGCACTATTAGGAGAAGCTTCTTATTTTCCATCTCCAGAAGTCATTGGCGTAAAACTAGTTGGCTTCCTTGCTGCTGGAACCACGGCAACAGATTTAGCTTTAACTGTCACAGAAAAATTACGCCAAGAAAATGTGGTGGGAAAATTTGTTGAATTTTTTGGTAGTGGGTATCAAGCATTAAGTTTGTCTGATCGAGCCACCATTGCCAACATGGCCCCCGAGTACGGAGCTACCTGTGGCTATTGTCCAATTGATAAAGAAACATTAGATTATTTAGCAGTTACAGGTCGCGATAAAAATTTGGTCATGTTAGTAAAAGATTATGCGATAGCCAATGGACTTTTTTACGATGAAGCAGAGGAAATAGAATATACCAAAGTGATTGAAATTAATTTAAATCAAGTAGAACCTTCACTAGCCGGACCAAAGCGCCCGCAAGACCGGATTGCCTTAGCGAAAGTAGCAACTGATTTTAAAAATAGCCTCACTGCGCCAGTTGGACCCCATGGTTTTGGTCTGTCGCCACGAGAATACGAAAAAACCGTTTCGATAGATGGTTTAAAAAAGGAAACGTTACAAACAGGCTCTGTCGTCCTTGCTGCTATTACCAGTTGTACTAATACTAGTAACCCTTCTGTTATGTTGGCGGCGGGATTATTAGCTAAAAAAGCAGTAGAAAAAGGCCTATCGGTTCCAAGTTATGTTAAAACTTCACTAGCGCCGGGTTCAAAAATTGTGACTACTTATCTAAAGGAAAGTGGTCTCATGGTCTATTTGGAAAAATTAGGTTTTTATTTAGTTGGATATGGTTGTACCACTTGTATCGGTAATTCTGGCCCGTTAGCAGAAAATGTCAGTAACGCCATTGAAGAAAATGAGCTCTTAACAGTCTCTGTTTTATCAGGAAATCGTAATTTTGAAGGTCGGATTCATCCACTGATCAAAGCAAATTATCTAGCCTCTCCACCTCTGGTTGTAGCTTATGCGTTGGCGGGGACTGTACAAAAAGATTTAACTACTACACCTTTAGGTTTTGATCAAGAAAATAAGGCGGTTATGCTAGCTGATATTTGGCCTACGACTGCCGAAATTAATCAAACCATTCAAAATTTTGTGAATCCTAGAACTTTTAAAGATACGTACAGTAATCTTTTGGATGCTAACACACGTTGGAATGCTATCCCAACTACAAAGAGCGATTGTTATGCTTGGGATTGTAATTCGACTTATATTGCTAACCCACCATTTTTTGATAACTTAACCAAAGCGTTACCTGAAACTCGTGAACTTCTCGAGTTAGCAGTCTTGGCAAAGCTAGGTGATTCTGTTACAACCGATCATATTTCTCCTGCAGGCGCAATTCCGCTTGATACACCGGCAGGACGTTACTTGCAAGCGCTGGGTGTTCCCATCTCAGATTTTAACTCTTATGGGGCGCGTCGCGGTAATCATGAAATTATGATGCGGGGCACATTCGCCAATATTCGCCTCCAAAACCAACTTATTCCCGAAAAAAGCGGCGGATATACTCGCTTACAGCCAACTGGAAAAATGATATCGATTTATGACGCTGCCATGCATTATCAGACAGAAAATAAAGGGACTATTATTTTAGCTGGAAAAGACTACGGTATGGGATCTTCCCGCGATTGGGCAGCAAAAGGACCCCAATTACTAGGGGTAAAAGCAGTTTTGGCAGAAAGTTTTGAGCGGATTCATCGGAGTAATTTGGTGATGATGGGGATTGTTCCATTAGAATATTGTGATAATCAAAATGCAAAAACGTTAGGCCTTGAAGGCAGTGAAAGTTTTAGTATCTTACTAAATCAGACACCACAAGTTGGTGATACTGTTAGCATAATGGCCAAAAAACCTGATGGTAGAGAAATATCTTTTATAGCTAAATTACGGTTTGATGCACCAGCAGATATTCGTTACTGGCAAAACCAAGGTATTTTACCAATGGTGATTCGTAAAAAATTAAATACTTAAAGCTTTTTTAGGAGGTATTCATGAAAAAAATTACTCTGGAAAATGAAAAAAACGACGTATCCAGTCAAGTCATTATCCCTTTTATTGAAGGGGATGGCATTGGAAAAGAAATCTGGCAAGCATCTTATCCTGTGATTGATGCAGCCGTAAATAAAGCTTACCAAGGTGCTAAGAAAATTGTTTGGCAAGAAGTTTTAGCCGGTGGCAAAGCCTTTGAAACAAAGGGAGAATGGTTACCTTCTGAAACGCTAACCGCGATTCAAGAGGCAAAAATCGCTTTAAAAGGCCCCTTAACCACACCTGTTGGAGGCGGAATCCGTTCTTTAAATGTCGCATTACGGCAAGAATTGGATTTATTTGCCTGCGTTCGTCCTGTTCGTTATTTCAAAGGTATTCCGAGTCCGCTGAAAACACCCGAAAAAACGAACATGATCATTTTTCGTGAAAATACTGAAGATGTTTATGCCGGAATTGAATTTGAAAAAGACAGTCCTGAAGTAAAAGAGTTAATTCAAATTTTAAAGACACAATTTGGCGTAAGTAAGATTCGCTTTCCTAAAACCAGTGCGATTGGGATTAAGCCAATTTCAAAAGAAGGTAGCGAACGTCTAATTAGTGCAGCCATTGAGTATGCTATTTCGCAAAAATTACCATCGGTTACTTTAGTGCACAAAGGAAATATCATGAAATTTACCGAAGGCGGTTTTAAAAAATGGGGCTATAAATTAGCAGAAACAAAATATGCAGATTCCTGTTTTACAATGAATCAATACCAAGAAATTTTGGCGCAAAAAGGCAAAAAAGCGGCAGAAAATGCCTTAGCTACGGCAAAGAAGACTAAAATTATTGTCAACGATGTTATTGCCGATAATTTTTTACAACAAATTTTACTAAATCCAACTAAATTTTCAGTAATTGCAACCTGCAATTTAAACGGCGATTATATTTCAGATGCCTTAGCTGCCCAAGTCGGTGGAATTGGGATTGCCCCTGGAGCCAATATTAACTACAAAACTGGCCACGCCATTTTTGAGGCGACTCATGGCACCGCACCCGATATTGCTGGTTTAGGCAAAGCTAATCCTTGTTCGCTATTACTATCAGCGGTAATGCTGTTAGATTACTTAAACTGGACTGAAGCCGGTGCCTTGATTACTGGCGCCATTGAAAAAGCATTGGCAGATGGTTTTGTAACAGCAGATTTTGCTGCTATGTTACCAAATGCCACTTTAAAAACTACCAAAGAATTTGGGAACTATTTAAAAGAAATCATTGAAAAATAACATATAAATAAAAAAACGACCTTATAAATAGGTCGTTTTTTATTCATCTTGATATTTCTGCATATTGTGTTCAGTTATGATCATATTTACCAGCGACATAATCACGGCCACCATAATTGCCGCTCCAAAAGATGAAAACCCAAAATTCAGCTCTCCCACAAAAGTTGAAGTTAATTTTAACATTGCTGCATTAATGACAAAACTGAACAGTCCTAATGTCAGAAATGTCAAAGGCAGCGACAACAACGATAGAATTGGTTTGACAAATCCGTTTAAAATGGAAAGTACAAAACTGGCAATCAAGGCCATAATCCAGCTACTGACATGAACCATCCCTGGCAGTAAGACTGCCAGGGCAATAAAGGTCAATGTGTTAACTAGTAAACGTTGGAAGTAAGTCATTAGAAATCACTCCAATCGTCATCGTCAATTTTTTCCGCCGATTTTCGGGGACGTGCTTTCGGTTCACTGTAATTTTCATGATAGTTACGTTTTGGTTGTTCATAACCATTCTGACTACTACGCCCGGAAGGCATAATAATCGCTAGGATGATATATAAAGGAATCGTTGAGCCAACACCAAACAAAGTGAAGAACACAAAGATTACACGCACGATGGTTGGGTCAATTCCAAAGAATTCAGCAATCCCTCCCAAAGTCCCAGTCAATACGACATTGTTCTTTGATTTTGTCAGTCTTTTTTTCATAATTCTCACCTCTATCCTCTATATAATACACTAGCTTGTTTTTATTTGTCTTGACTTTTATTCGGCATCTTTTAAAAAGATATTCCCAGTGGTAGTGGTTAACTCTACATGGGCAACTTCTTGATCACTGATACGACGAAATTGTAACATTTGATTCATTTTTTCTTTTTTCTCTCTCACAACATCGTAATCCGTCATGCGCGAATTAATACTGCCTAAACTCGTTCTTGCATTACCTTCTACTCCTAAAGAAGCTGGTAACGCAATTTTAACATTACCATTAACCGAACTAGCGCTAACCTTTTTTAAATTATTTTCTTTAAAGGTCAAACGAACATCACCATTAACCAAAGAAACTCCTAATGTTTGTGGCGTGGCTGTCATAGTCACCGTACCATTCACAGTTTCAATGATACTATCTAAAATACTGCCTTTAAACACGTCAATAGCGCCATTGACACCTTCAATTTCCAACATCGTCGCATTGATGGTTTGAAATTCAATATTTCCGTTGGTAGATTTGGTATAAACATCTTTTGCATCTAATTCTTTGACCGTCACATCACCATTTAATAAACGCAGTGAAACATGGTCATAAATACGTTTTGGTAAATAGAACACTAAGTCCGCCCGTACCCGTTTATTCGGTACTTGAAAAGAAATATGCTCATCATCTACTTCAATTTTACTACGGGCTTCAAAAGCTTCAAAAGGTGTTGCCTCATTCATTTTGCCATATAATTTGATTTTGGCGTCCACTTTGACACCCGGTTCATCCCATAATTCAAAACGGATATTCCCATTAGCTACTTTAATATCCAAAATACTCGCTTGTGTTTCCGGATACTCAAAGATATGTTCAAATTTAGTTGTCGCTACACCCGGAACTTTTAGATTGATATCTTTCCATTCTACATTGTCATTTACTGTTTCAGATACAGTTTGAAACGTTTGTTTTAAAAACCGACCTAAGTGAGTACTGGCTTCTGCCATTTTTTCACCTGCTTGATTAATGGCATCAGTTGCTTGTTCTTTCCAATCATCTGGCAATTCAATTTTAGCAGAAATTTTTTCTTTGGCTTCTTGCCACTGATCCTTTTTAATATCTTTCAATTGGGCTTCTAATGCTACTTTTTCGGCGATTAAATCATCTAAAGAGGATTCTAAATCTTTAATATCTTCTTCTAACAAATGACGTTCTGCTATTTCTGATTCACTAAGCATTTCCAATTCTTCTTTGGTATTGTACTCCATTAACGCGTGGCGTACTTCAGCTAATTGATCTTTCACACCTGCAATTTCAACGTTTAATTCGTCTAACTCGGCAGAAGCTTTGCCAGCTTCAGTCGCTAAATTATCTAAAATATCTTCTACTTCTTTTTCGGCAGCTGATTTTTCTTCAGCAGTATCATTGTTATTTTCTACAGTATCGGCATTATCAGCATGAATCGTTTCGCTAGCCTTCTTGATTTGTTTTTCGTCTCTGGCAGTTGCCATGCTTTCCAGCAAATCCAAGGCTTCTTCCGTTGAAAGCACACCTTTTTTCACTAAATCCAAAATTCGTTCTCTTTCATTCATGGAAATTGCCTCCTTAATTATTATTTGCAAGTTTTCCTTACATGTATATTATGCCCTCTTTGATGCTACTTGTCATAGGACTTAAGACGTAACTTTTTCTCCACCCTAGGTCAAATTTAATTCAAATACCTGTTGCAAGTTTCATTTAACTATTTTAACAATTACATTGCTACTTAAGACACGTCAAGACAGCAATAAATGAATACCCAATTCATCTGCAATAAGGCCTCAGTTTCTATTCTAATTACCATTGGCCCATTTTTTAGAAAAATCAAAAAAACTCGCCAACATCATGTCAAAATTAAAAAATTGACTGTTGTGTTGACGAGTTAAAGAGATACCAAAAGAGCCTTTAAAAACTTTCATCATGATTTGAATTTAATTCAGTAATTTTGCCGGTAGCAAGATAGACGATCCATTCGCAGATATTCGTGACATAATCACCAATTCGCTCTAAATATTGCGCAACGGACAAGTAATCTGTCCCACTAATAACCGTTTCGGGATTTTCTTTCATACTAATAATGGTTTTTTCATAAATAGAAGAATAGTAGTCGTTAATTCGCTGATCCATTTGCGCAATCATCCGGGCATCTTTTTCATTTGTCTTAACATAGGCTACTAATACATTATCAACCATTTTTTTCACATAATCTGACATATCCGAAATATCTTTTTCAATTTCAGCAATTCGGGTTTCCCCTTTTACACGAATCGTCGATTTAGCGATTGAAACTGCATGATCGGCCATTCTTTCCAAATCAGAACTTGCCTTCATAACAGTAATAATCATACGTAAGTCCGTTGTCACAGGTTGTTGTAAGGCAATCATTTCAAAACTTTTCTTTTCCAGCTTTACTTCCATATCATTAATAGCTTCATCGTTATTAATGACTTCATTGGCCAATTCTTTATCATGTTTGATAAAAGCCCGTACGGATTTATGAACGGCTGAACTGACCATCATTCCCATTTCATAAAATTGGTTATGCAGATTTAATAATTCTTCTTCAAATTGTGTCCGTAACATGTTTTCCCTCCTAGCCAAATCTTCCTGAAATATAATCTTCAGTTTCTTTTTTCTGCGGTTGTAAAAAGATTCTTTTCGTATCATCAAACTCAATTAAATTGCCGTCTAAAAAGAAAGCTGTCTTATCTGAAATTCGCGATGCTTGAGACATATTATGCGTTACCATAATCATGGTATAGTTTTCTTTTAGCTCCAATAGCGTACTTTCAATTTTCCCCGATGAAATCGGATCAAGAGCACTCGTGGGTTCATCGAGCAAAATAATCTCAGGATTAACTGCCAATACCCGGGCGATACATACCCGTTGTTGTTGTCCTCCTGAAAGTGATAACGCGCTGGTATTCAATTTATCTTTTACATCATCCCATACAGAAGCTGCTTTAAGACTTTCTTCAACGACTTGATCAAGTTTTTGTTTATCTTTTTCCCCTTTTAATTTTAACCCATAAATAACGTTTTCGTAAATTGAAAACGGAAAAGGATTGGGTTGTTGGAAAACCATCCCAATTTCTTTACGCAATTCAACTGTATCTTGTTTGGGCGCATAGATATCTTTACCTTTATACATCACATTACCCGTAATTGTGACATTCGGAATTAAATCATTCATCCGGTTTAAAGAACGTAAGTACGTTGATTTACCACAACCAGAAGGACCAATCATGGCGGTAATTTCACCTTTATTGATGGCCAGTGATATTCCTTTTAACGCTTCTTTTTCACCATAATATAAATGTAAATCTTTTGATTGGATGATTACTTCTGACATGTTATTCCTCCATAATCCTAATAAACTTGCAGTTAACCAAAGTGACCAGAAACATAATCTTCGGTGGCTTTAATTTTTGGCCGTGTAAAGATTTTACGCGTTTCATCATATTCAATTGCTTTTCCTAAATAGAAAAATGACGTGTAGTCACTAATCCGTGCAGCTTGTTGCATATTGTGGGTCACAATAATGATAGTATAGTTTTCTTTTAAGTTTACCAGTGTTTCTTCTACAGTACCGGTTGAGATTGGATCAAGAGCACTGGCAGGTTCATCTAAGAGTAAAATATCGGGTTTCATGGCAATTGCCCGTGCAATACATAAACGTTGTTGTTGCCCCCCTGATAAAGCCAAGGCACTTTTATGAAGACTATCTTTCACTTGATCCCATAAAGCCGCTTGTTTCAAGCTAGTCTCAACTATTTCATCCAATTTTTTCTTGTTTTTTTCGCCATGGCGTTTTAAAGCAAATGTGATATTTTCATATATCGATTTTGAAAAAGGATTGGGTCGTTGAAAAACCATGCCAATTCGTTTGCGCATCTCATAGACATCGACATTGGCTTGATTGACATCCACCCCTTTATACATAATTTTCCCTGTCACTTTGGTATTAGCAATACCATCATTCATACGATTTAAAGAACGTAAGTAAGTTGATTTACCACAACCAGAAGGGCCAATTAAAGCTGTAATTTTATTTTTTTCAAACTCTAAATCAACACCTTTTATGGCTTCATTTTGGCCATACCAAACATGTAAATCATCTGTATACAAAGCTTTTTCTTGGTTTTTGTTTAAGGTAATAATATGACGATCTTCTAAATTATAAGCACTCATAGCGATTCTCCTTGTTTAAAATGTAAGGAATTTTCTGTCTTGTTGTAAAAGAGTACAACCTTTTATGCAGAAGTCATTTTTTTATATAGACGCTTACCAGCTGCACGGGCGCCAAAGTTAAAGATTAAAACTGCAATAATCAGAACGGCAGAAGCGCCGGCAGAAACCGCCGCACCATCTGGCATTGTACCTTCTGTATTAATTTTCCAAATATGCACTGCCAATGTTTCTGCTTGACGAAAAATACTAATCGGACTTGAAACACTTAATGGATTCCAGTTGGTAAAATCCAAAGCTGGAGCACTTTGGCCGGCAGTATAAATCAAAGCCGCAGCTTCCCCAAAGATACGACCAGAACTTAAAATTACACCAGTCAAAATTCCGGGTGTCGCTTCAGGTACCACAATCCGAGTCACTGTTTCCCAACGCGACAATCCTAATGCCAGGCCTGCCTCTCTTTGCGTATAATGAACTGCTTGTAAAGACTCTTCAACGTTACGCGTTAAAAGTGGCAAGTTAAAAAACGTCAATGCCAAAGCCCCTGATAAGATGGAAAAGCCATATTCAAACTGAATTACAAAAACTAAGAAACCAAATAAACCGACCACAACTGATGGTAGTGAACTTAAAATTTCAATTGAAGTACGAATGACATCTGTTATCCAATTTTTTCTTGCGTACTCAGATAAATAAATACCCGCTCCCAATGAAAGAGGAAAACTAATTAACATTGTAATAAAAAGTAAATAAAAAGAGTTGAACAGTTGAATACCAATCCCACCCCCTACTTGATACGCTTTAGAAGGTTGGGTTAAAAAGCTCCATGAGATGTGTGGCACACCGCGAACTAAAATATACAGAAGTAAGGAAGCTAAAATCAAAACGATGATGCCAGAAATTGCATATAAGATACCTGTTGCGATTTTATCTGCACGTTTTGCATTCATTATTTCAAAGCTCCTTTCTTACCAATTAAACGAATAACAATATTAAAGACTAATGACATTAACAATAGGATTAGTGCTAATGACCATAATACGTTATTTTCTACAGTGCCCATAATAGTATTTCCAATTCCCATCGTCAAAATAGAAGTCAATGTCGAGGCTGGTGTAACCAAACTATTTGGCATTAAAGCAGCATTCCCAATCACCATTTGAATGGCTAATGCTTCGCCAAACGCCCGTGCCATTCCAAAAACAACGGCGGTCAAAATTCCTGGTACAGCTGCTCGCAGCACAACTTTATAAATAGTTTGCCAGCGGGTAGCTCCCAAAGCTAAAGAAGCTTCCCGATAATGTCGGGGCACAGCTTTTAAAGCATCCACCGTCATTGTAGTGACAGTAGGCAAAATCATAATGAATAAGACAAATGTTCCAGCTAAAATCCCAAAACCAGTGCCGCCAAAAACAGAACGAACAGCAGGTACAATAACCGATAGACCAATAAAACCATACACCACTGAAGGAATTCCGACGAGTAATTCAATAACCGGTTGCAAGATTTTTTGTCCTTGCTTAGGTGAAATTTCAGTCATAAAAACCGCGGCACCAATTGCAAATGGCGTTGCCACAATAGCAGATAAAAAAGTAACGATAAAAGAGCCCGCAATCATCGGCAGTGCTCCAACCATTGGTTTACCATCTGCACCTAATTGACTTGGATTCCATTCTGTTCCAAATAAAAAATCAAATACATTAATTTTGTCCGTGAAAAAAGTAGCCAAACCCTTACTTGCAACAAAATAGAAAATGGATAAAACTACTAACACAATTAAGGCAATACACAAAAAACTAATTATTTTCCCTCGCGTTTCCATTTTGGCCCGCTTCGATTTGGTTAACAAAGCTTTTTTTACATCTTCCAAAAAGAATTCCCCCTTAGTATTTCAAGTGCTGTGCACATTTATTTTTTGTTAGAGGTTTGTGACATACTCCCATACTTTTACAGTTTACCGCGTCAAAGTCAATTTGCTTTTAACTTATTGTAAATTTTGTGTAAACTTTGTAGTTTCGTTTCTTCTGTTGAAAAAATATCATAACATTCGTTGATTCTCACACAAAAATGTATCATGGTGTGCCAAAAAATGCATAACTAGCTGAATTTCGTCTTTTTGAATTGAAAAAAAGCATTTTACCTTGATAAGGTAAAATGCTCTTCTTATTAATTAATAACGTTACCTTCCCAGTCCCGTTCGACTTTCATTCCCGAAACTGGGATATAGCCTAATTTTCCGACAATATTTTTTTGAATATCAGCAGATAAAATATAGTCTAAAAAATCACTAGTTAACTTGGTTGGTTTTCCTTTAGTATACATGTGTTCATACGCCCAGATCTTCCAATCATTGGTCGTAACATTTTCATCTGTTGGCAGTACACCATCAATTTTTAGCGTTGCTACCGCTTTACTCACATAAGAAAAGGCAACATAACTGATAGCTCCAGGAGTATCCGCCACAATTTGACGTACCATCCCACTAGAGTCTTGTTCTTGCGCACGAATAGCAGTCTTGCCATCCAACACCCATTTCTCAAAAGTTCCTCGCGTCCCACTGCCAGCAGCACGATTCAAAATGACAATTTCTTGATTTTTGCCTCCAACTTTTTGCCAGTTGGTAATTTTACCCAAAAAGATATCCCGCAATTGGGCCATCGTTAACTCTGTCACACCCACACCCTTGTTAACAATTGGTGTAATACCCACAACGGCAACTTTGTGGTCAACGAGTTGGTCAGCTTTAATTCCCGGCTTTTCTTCAGCAAACAAATCAGAGTTACCAATCTCAACAGCGCCGGATTGGACTTGGCTTAAGCCGGTTCCGCTGCCGCCGCCTTGGACATTAACGAATTTACCCGGATATTTATTTTGATATTCTTCTGCTACAGTTTCTACTAAAGGTTGTAAAGCTGAAGAACCTACAGCTGTGATCGATTCGCCACGATCAATCCATTTGGCACAGCCCGTTAAACCTAATAATAGACCGCAAGATGCTACAAATAATAATGCTTTTTTCATCATCTGCTCCTTATCATTTCTGCTTTTACAGTTTTCAAATTACTTGAATGATTTCCATACATAGTCCATATTTTAACATTAAGTGACAGTGATTTAAAAGAAAAAATACGTTTCAAATTGGGTAAGGATTACAATAATACTATTCAGTTATTTTTTCCTATGCTATACTTGTTTGTGAAAAGTGTCATTTATTATTCAATTTTTTCTTACTTCCCCAAAAGAAGAAATACCCCAAATTGAGTTTTAACATCACTTTTCGCCATTTCGATAGCATTCTCCCCATATGCTAGGAAATGAAAACAAAGACTGGCAAATCGCCAGTCTTTTTTTATAGATAAATAGATTATATAATTTTAGGAAAGAAGAAGGCTGTTATATCAAATTTCTTGGTGCCAAGCTTTAAGAACGAACTCGCTAGGGCAATAAGTTGAAATTTCAAGAAATTTGGAAAAGCAATTTTTTAAAATTCTATCTTATTGCTTGAGGTCAAAGCAGTCCGTTTCTTTTTTTTATAATAGTGGCGAAATCAGACGCGCTAAACCTTCTTTAAATTTAATAACCACACTACGCTGGTTATATAATTCTTTTGTAACACGTTTTGATTTTAACGAATCTTGATAAAAAGCTTGGCGGACCTTGGCAGCCATTTTTTCATCATACAACAAAGCGTTAACTTCAAAATCCAAACGAAAAGAACGAACATCAATATTAGCAGATCCCACTGAAACAATACCACCATCGATAATCATCGTTTTAGCATGCATAAATCCATTTTCATAAGTTTCAATTACTGCGCCATATTCCAATAGTTCAGCTGCAAACGAATAGGTTGCCCAATATACAAGCGGATGATCGGGCTTATTCGGAATTTGAATTTGCACGTGAACACCGGATAATAAAGCTAATTTTAAAGCTTCATGAATCGATTCATCGGGAATATAATACGGCGTTTGAATCAAAATTTCTTTTTTTGCCATACCAATCATTTTTAAATAAGTCATTTTGATTTCTTCATATTCCGAGTCGGGACCACTAGTAACAATTTGAATAGGAATTTTACCAGGAGACGTGATGGGAGGAAAATAATCTTCTGCAAAAAGCACTTCATTTTTATGCTGTGAATTCCAATCCATTAGAAATCGGTTTTGCAACGAGTAGACAGCAGGGCCAAAAATACGCAGATGGTTATCGCGCCAATAACCAAATTTTTTGATAATCCCCAAATACTCGTCTCCGACATTAAAACCACCTGTGTAGCCAATTTCACCGTCAATCACTACTATTTTACGATGATTGCGATAATTGATACGAGGATTAATGTATGGTACAAAAAGTGGGAAAAATAAAGAAACGTCACCGCCAGCTTCTTTTAATTCACTAAAAAAATTCAGGCTAACTTGAGTAGAACCCCAGGCATCTAATAACACCCGGACCTTCACCCCACGTTTTGCTGCTTTGATTAAAGCATCTCTTACTTCTACACCCAAGTTATCGCTACGATAAATATAATATTGCATATGAATATGATTTTTTGCAGCATCAATATCTTGTATTAAACGATCAAATTTTTTACGTCCATCCGTAAATAACTCCACATCGTTTTCAGTAGTATACAAGGAACGCTCAAATACTGTTAGCATATAAACAATTTGTTTGACATCTACTTGGGCTGTATTCGGATGCGGAAACAAGTTGCGCATCAAAGCTTGGCGTTGCTCTTCAATTTCAACGTTCATCCCGACTTTACCTTGCATTTTCAAATCAAAGATTTTTTCCTTTGAAATTCCCCGCCCGAAGAATATATATAAAATAAAACCTAAAACTGGAATGAACATCAACACTAAAAGCCATGCCCAAGTTTGTGCAGTTTCTTTTCGTTCACGAAAAATGATAATAAAAGACAAAAGCATATTGGCAATTACTAAAATTGTCGACATGTTTTGCATAAGATAATCCAACACCTTTTTTCTCCTTACTTCATTTAAATTCTCCTTATAAAGGATAGCTGACTTAACAAACAAAGTAAAGAACAACACGAGGCTGACTTATTTTGCATGATAAACTACTAATGCTTTGCGCCAAGTTTTTACAGGCTTCATACATCGGCGAAAAGAAAATTTTAAGAGATGATTCCTTAGTTTACTTAAACATTCGTCTTACCATTGAAAACTTTAGAAAACAAAAAAAACGACTGGCTTTTGCCAATCGTTAAAATACTTTTTTAAACTTTCAAGAAACGGCGCATCGACATTACGGATCCGATAGAGCCAATCACAACACCTACGACAACCATTAAAAGACAAATTTGCCAAGTAAAAGTGTCAGGTGCTAATAAACTATAATTGGAACGCAATAGCGAGGGGTTAACCCAACGATAGACTTGATTATAACCAAACACCATAATTAATACAGGCACGATTGAACCAAGCAAACCAATCCAGCCACCTTCTAAAAAGAAAGGCCAACGAATATAGCCATTTTTAGCACCCACTAAGCGCATGATTTGAATTTCTCTTTGTCGTGATAAAATCGTAATTCGAATCGTATTTGAAATTAAAAACATGGCAACAAAGACTAAAAGGACGGCTGCTGCTAAGCCCCACGTCTTCACTGCATCAGCAATTTTAAAGATACGATCTGAGTTTGTGCCACCGTAATCGGCTCTAAAAACGTTACTCAACTCGCCGGCTTGTTTGGAAATAGTTTTTGTATATTTAGGATTTTCTGCACTAACAACATAAACATCATAAAGAGGATTACTATCTCCTTCAAATTGTTGCCAAGCATCTCCCATTGCATCCTGAATTTTTTTCAATTCATCTGCTTTACTAGAAAAATGAACCCCTTTAACATGATCCAAATCTTCTAATTCTGTCTTTAATTTATCCATATCTGCCTGTTTTGTCCCAATATCAACAAAGACAGATACATCAACATTTTTTTCAATATCTTGTGCTAATTTAGTAGCATTCATAATAACACCCATGAAAATCCCTACTAAGGTTAACGTAATTGTAACTGCACTGACAGACGCAATCGTCATCCAGCCATTACGTTTTAAACTCTTAATACTTTCCAATAAATGGCGGAAAAAAGTTCTAATCATCGTAGCCATATTCTCCTTCCGCTTGGTCGCGAATAATACGACCATTTTCAATAGCAATAACCCGATGTCTAATGGTATTTACAATCGTACTATTATGGGTTGCCATTACAATTGTAGTTCCTTGACCATTAATCCGATCCAATAATTTCATGATTTCCCATGAATTTTCAGGATCTAAGTTACCCGTTGGTTCATCAGCGATCAATACTTTAGGCGTATTCACAATAGCCCGGGCAATTGAAACACGTTGTTGTTCCCCACCGGATAATTCACTTGGGAAAACGCGCACTTTATGTTTTAAACCAACTAAATCTAAAACTTCCATCACGCGTTTTTTTATGTCTCGAGGTTTACGACCGATTACTTGCATAGCATAAGCAACATTTTCGTAAACTGTCTTTTTCGGTAATAATTTGTAATCTTGGAAAACAACGCCAATTTCACGGCGCAATAATGGTATTTCTTTGTTTTTGATTTTTAATAAATCATAACCAGCGACATTTAAAACGCCTTTGGTAGCTTTTTCTTCTCGATACATCAATTTAATAAAGGTTGATTTGCCTGCGCCGGAAGGACCGACCACATACACAAATTCCCCCTGATCAATATCGATGGTGATATTACGGATGGCAGTTGTACCATTAGAGTACTTCTTCATTACATCCTTCATTTCAATCATGGCTATCTCTCCATCTCATTTTTTTCATACCCGCTCATTATACCATGTCAATATTGCAGTAATCTTTCACAAGTTTACATTTTGATTTCATTTAAAAGAAAATTATTGTTCCTCTTGGCGCAACTTCATTTTTAAAAATGCATCAATAAAACCATCTAGGTCCCCATCCATTACAGCTGTAACGTTTCCAGTTTCATAATTACTGCGATGATCTTTGACCATAGAATAAGGATGGAAAACATAAGAACGAATTTGAGAACCCCACCCAATTTCCAAGTGTTCTCCTCTTAGCGCTGCAGCTTCTTGTTCTTTTTTTTCTACTTCCAATTGATATAACTTCGCTTTTAACATCCCCATCGCTTGCTCCCTGTTTTTCAATTGGGAACGTTGCGCTTGGCTGGCTACTACCACCCCGGTAGGAATATGCGTAATGCGGACTGCCGATTCAGTTTTATTAATATGTTGTCCGCCAGCACCACTCGCACGATACGTATCAACTTTTAAATCATCAGAATTAATTGCAATATCAATTGTCTCGTCTAATTCCGGCATTACATCGACAGAGCAAAAAGAAGTATGGCGTCTAGCGTTGGAATCAAACGGTGAAATACGAACTAAACGATGAACGCCACGTTCAGATTTTAAATAACCAAAAGCGTTATGCCCTTTAATTAAAAGGGTTACACTTTTAATGCCCGCTTCATCGCCTGCTTGGTAATCCAAGGTTTCTACTTGATAACCATGTTTTTCTGCCCAACGAGTATACATCCGTAAAAGCATGCTGCCCCAATCTTGGGATTCTGTGCCCCCGGCACCAGGATGCAGTTCCAAAATAGCGTTATTATGGTCATAAGGTTCATCTAATAGTAATGAAAGTTCATATGCCTGCAATTTTTCTTTTAATATAGGTAATCGCGATTCAAGTTCCGCAGTCATTTCTAAATCAGATTCTTCTTCTAACATTTCTACCATCACGGATAATTCTTCTTCTTCTTCTGCCAATTGATTAAATTGGTCATAGGTGGCTTTATTGGCATTGTTTTCATTAATTAATTTTTGCGCATTTTGACTATCATCCCAAAAACCTGGTTCCGCCATTTGATGCTCCGCTTGAGCAATCGCCTCTTCTAATTCATCTAAGTCAAAGAGACCTCCTAAAAGATTGAATTTGTGCTTTCATGGCACTTAACTGTTGTTTCATTTCATTTAATTCCATTAACAATTCCTCCTGTAAAAAAGACCATTTTACTTTTATATCATTATACTATGCCAGCATAATTTATCGTTTCTATCATAACCAAAAGATAAGGCTGGTACAAGTCGCGTACCAGCCTTATTTCATTGCATCTTTAAACTATGCGTTTTTGCCATGGCAATTTTTGTATTTTTTGCCACTCCCGCAAGGACATGGATCATTACGTCCCACTTTTTTTACTTGTTGCGGTTTTTGTGGCTGTACCTCTTCTTGTTCTGCCTGTCCTTGTGCTACTTGTTCTCGTTGGACATTTTGGCGAATCTCAGCTTTCATAAATAGACGAGTAACTTCATATTCAATTGCGCCTACCATATCTTCAAACATCGTATAGCCTTCTGTTTGATATTCTACTAATGGATTATTTTGCCCATAAGCCCGCAATCCAATTGATTGACGTAATTGATCCATTGCATCAATATGATCGGTCCATTTAGAGTCCACCACACGTAAAATGACAACTTTTTCAAATTCAAGTAACTGTTCTTGGCTGTTTAATTGTTCTTTCTTTTGATCAAAGATAACTTGTGCTTTATCCATTAAGAAAGTTTTCATTTCTTCTGGTGTTTTATTTTCCAAATCTGCAACAGAAATACTATCTTCATGCACAATAGCATTGCCAGCAAAGTCAACGATACCATCAAGGTTCCATTGGCTCTTATCTTCAATTTGCGTATGGGCGTCGACGACCCGGCTAATTGTGCGTTTCACCATGTTCATCAAAGTTTGGGATAAATCATTTTCTTCCATGATCACTTCTTGGCGTTGACCATAGATAACTTCTCGTTGTTCCCGCATCACGTCGTCATACTGTAAAACATTTTTACGCGTGTCATAGTTATTACCTTCCACTCGTTTTTGTGCTGACTCAACTTGCTTGGTTAGCATTTTACTTTGAATTACTTGGTCTTCTTCGTCCAAGTTCATCCGCTCCATAAAAGCTTTAATACGTTCAGAACCAAAACGTTTCATCAAGTCGTCTTCTAAGGACAAATAAAATTGTGAAACCCCAGGATCACCTTGACGACCAGAACGACCACGCAACTGGTTATCAATCCGGCGTGATTCATGCCGTTCTGTCCCAATTACAGCCAAGCCGCCCAGTTCAGCAACGCCCAAACCTAATTTAATATCGGTACCACGCCCCGCCATATTGGTAGCGATTGTTACTGCACCTTTTTGGCCGGCGTTTAAAATAATTTCAGCTTCCTTAAAGTGATTTTTGGCATTTAAAACTTCATGCGGCACTTTTTCTTTATCCAACATATTGGACAACAATTCCGAAGTTTCAACTGCAACTGTCCCCACCAAGACAGGCTGTCCTTTGCGATAACGTTCTTTGATGTCTTTTACAACCGCATGAAACTTACTATTTAGATTTGGATATAACAAATCAGCGCGGTCATCCCGTACAACAGGTTGGTTAGTTGGAATTTGGATAACCTGCATGTTGTAGATTTCACGGAATTCTTCTTCTTCTGTTTTAGCCGTACCGGTCATCCCAGCTAATTTTTTATACATCCGGAAATAGTTTTGGAAGGTAATCGTTGCCATTGTTTTTGTTTCATCTTCAATTTCAACGCCTTCTTTTGCTTCAATCGCTTGATGCAAGCCATCAGAATAACGACGGCCGTCCATAATACGACCAGTAAATTGATCGACGATTAAAACTTTTCCTTCTTGTACTACATAGTCAAAGTCGCGAATCATAATATAGTTTGCGCGTAACGCATTATCCAAGTGGTGGGTTAAAGCCGTATTTTCAATATCATACAGATTTTTTAACCCAAAGTTTTCTTCTGCTTTTTCAATCCCAGCTTCAGTTAACCCAATCGTCTTGGATTGAATATCGATTTTATAATCTTCCTCTTCTTTTAAACGTTTAATAAAATTGTCTGCCCGCGTGTAAAGAGCAGTTGATTTTTCTGCCTGTCCAGAAATGATTAATGGTGTTCTGGCTTCATCCACTAAAATCGAGTCCACTTCATCGACAACGGCATAATTCAAAGGACGTTGTACCATTTGATTGCGATAAACAACCATATTGTCCCGCAAATAATCAAAACCTAATTCATTATTCGTCGAATAGGTAATATCGCAAGCATAAGCGACACGTTTTTCTTCAGGTGTTTTAGAGTTGATATTCAAACCAACTGTCATACCTAGAAAATTATACAATTCACCCATTTCTTGTGAGTCACGAGTCGCTAAGTATTCATTGACGGTTACAACATGTACCCCTTCGCCACTTAAGGCATTTAAGTAAACGGGCATTGTGGCAGTCAAAGTTTTCCCTTCACCTGTCCGCATTTCTGAAATATTCCCGTCATGTAAAACAATCCCACCCATTAGTTGGACGTGGTAAGGATATAAACCTAAAACGCGTTTGGCTGCTTCTCGCACCACTGCGAACGCTTCAGGCAAAAGCTGATCAAGGGTTTCCCCTTTTTGATAGCGGGCACGAAATTCATCGGTTTTTTCTTTTAACTGAGCGTCAGATAAAGCGGACATTTGGTCAGCAAATGTTTCCACTTCGTTTGCAATTTTATCCAACCGTTTTAATTCTTTTTTATCATTTTCAATTAACTTTCGTATAAAGTTGGCCATTAGTGAATAATTCCCCTTCTTTGCATCAATTCTCGTTTCAAATTAGAAACTCTCCCGTATATTTTAGCATTAAGTTGAAACAAATGAAATACTTAGCATTAGAAACAAGAAGCTTTACTCTAATTTCATATTTATTCTTTTAAGCTATCTCTTCCACTGTGATCTCAAGATGACGCTATAAGATCCTCATCTAGTTTCACCAGAAGAATATGGAAAGTCTTATTTACTTTCTGATTTTTTCAATGATTATTTAAAAAAAGTAGTAATAGGCATTATAATAAGGAAAAAGGAGAAGATGATCCTATGATTGAAAAGTTTTATACTATTTTAACATTTTGCGGTGTGTGGTTACTCTATATTTTTCCTTTGTATCAAGGGGCGTTAGAACTGACTGAACCCAATCGGCTATTAAAAAAATTTCAAAAAACTGGCGACCATTATCCAAAAATATCTCCTTGGTATTGGCTAATACCACCATTAAAGATTCAAAAAGAAAAAAATCGCGGTATTAAAATTTTACGTCATAATATCAAAAATGAAAAAGAAATGGACCGGCTTTATCGTTATTTCAATAAAGCAGTTGCTTGGTATTATATCGCTATTGCTGGTGTACTAAATGGCATCGTGGCAACCCATGAATTTTTTACTGTCTTTTTTCAAAACAAGTATTTTCTTGGCATGATAAGTGTAGACATCTTGCTAATTATAGCGGGCTTTTACCATGTGCACTATCGACTCAAAAATACACGTAAAAAACGGCTGATGAAAAAAATTTTCACCAATGATAAATATCGCGATTTCTAAACCACTTCACATAGACTAACTTCTTTCATAGAAAAAAGAGCGTTCAAAATAAAAAAGCCAGACAGCAACGCTGTCTGGCTAAGACTCTTATTAGTTTGTTTCAATTAAACCATATTTACCATCTTTTCGGCGGTAAACGATGCTTGTGCCGTTGGTTTCGGCATCTTCAAAAATAAAGAAGTTATGACCTAACATATTCATTTGTAAAACAGCTTCTTCGCTATCCATTGGTTTTAAGGATAAGCGTTTTGTCCGAACGATATCTAACGCTGCTTCTGTTTCATCGTCTCCTGCTTCATTGTTAAACAAAACAGCGGCTTCTGCTGTCGGTACTGCTGTTTCGCGTGATTTGCGATTAATTTTTGTCTTGAATTTGCGAATTTGACGTTCTAATTTATCAACGACCAAATCAATACTTGCATATAAATCTGGTGAAGTTTCTTCTGCGCGCAATACCAAATATGGTAGTGGGATTGTCACTTCCACTTTCGCTGTTTTTTCCGTATAGACTTTTAAATTCACATGAGCCGTTGCATCAGGCGCGTCAGTAAAGTAACGCTCTAATTTTCCGACTTTTTTTTCTACATAATCGCGAATAGCTTCGGTAACTTCAATATTTTCTCCGCGTACATTGTATCTAAACATAACAATTGCCCCTTTCGTCTACCACTAAAGAAGGTAAAAGGACCACTCTTTTGCCTTCTTCTTACTATTATTATAGCGAACTCTAACCTATTTGCAAAGTTAAACGCTAACAAATTCATGAATTTCTCAAAACTTTAAAAGGCCTGTATTTTCCTACATTAACGTGCTAATGTAAAAGTCGCTACCTCTTTTGCACCAAGTTGATACAAGAGTTCTACCCCATGATAAATCGTCCTGCCGGTGGTATATACATCATCAACCAATAAAATTTTTCTTCCAGTAATGTTACATGCTGAGCGAGCTACATAGGGTTGCTGCAGAGCCAAACGTTCCTGCCGGTTTTTGAGCGCTTGTGGATTATCGTGCTGTTTTCGAATTAATAAATTTTCGTAAGAAATGTTGGCCGATTTTAGCAATGCTTCCACTTGATTAAAGCCGCGTTCTTTTTGACGTTCTTCGGATAAAGGCAGCGGTACAATAATGAAACCACGATATTTTTTTAACTTTTGTCTTATTGGTTGGATAAAGGTCGTACATAACTTATAGTCACCGCCAAACTTATAACGATACAGCCAATCTTGAAACGCTTCATTATAACAATAAAGCGCTTGATGTTGCACAGTAAACGCGGGATAAATTTGTCGCCATTGCTGACAATCGCGACAAAGGTCAGGGCAATTCGGTCGCATGCATCCACTACAAGCACTTTTTCCTTCAATTTTTTCAAAGGCGAGCTGACAAGTCTCACAGATTTCCCACTCAGGAATTAACCAGGGCAATATTATTTCATGGATTAAAAGATTTCGTCTGATTTTTTGACCACAATTACTACACTTCATCAATTAGTCCTGCCGCTTGTGCTTGTCGATTCAGCGCTTTAATATCGCTGAGTGCTTTTTTCAATTCTGGGGTCATTTGAGTAAAACAAAAGACGACTTCACTTTGAGAAAAATTACCTTTGCGATCAGCTCTTCCTGCAATTTGTAATAAGGTCGCTTTAGTAAAAACACGGTGATCGGCAGCGAAAACTAAAACCGAAACATTGGCAAAAGTGACACCTCGTTCCATTACTGTGGAACAACAAAAAATTTGAAATTTATTTTGACGCATACTAATTACTTTTTCGTGCCGTTCCTGGTCTGTGGCATGAACACTGGCAACAGTTGTTTCCCCAAATTCATGTTTGAGAAATTTTTCCATGGTAATTACCTGGCTAACAGTGGCACAAAATAAAAGCAAATGGTTTTTCTGCAATAAGGCATTTACCAAGTTCAAAAACTTTTCTTTCGCGCCAAAAGATAATGGTAAATTCTGATTTTTTAGCCGGACTAGTTGTGGTACTGGCAATTTACGTCGATGATAACGAGCGGGCAAACAAAATAGACTTTCATTTTGTTGTGCCGCTCTGATTTCACTTTCACTAGGTGTTGCACTTAAAAAAACTTTACATCCGGTTTGATGTAAAGCATTTGCCACAGCAAAATGTAATGTTTCATCATAAACATAAGGAAAAGCATCAATTTCATCAACAATTATCAAATGAAAGGCTTCTTTAAAATATAATAATTGGTGGGTGGTACAAACTAAAAGAGGCGTAGGTTGATAGGGTTTGGCGCCATAATGCCGCAAGCCTATGTTCACTTCAGGAAAAACTGCCTGCAGACGCGGCCAAATTTCACAACAGACATCAACCCGCGGGCTACAAAAAGCAATATTTAGACCGGTTGTTAAACAAAGATGAATCAATGAAAAAAGCATTTCTGTTTTTCCAGCGCCCGTTACCGCATAAATCAAGCTGTCTTTCTTATGAAGAAAGTTTTGAATTATACTTTGGCTAATTTTCTGTTGGGCTGATGTTAATTCACCTGTAAAACAAAACGTAATTTTTCTTTTTACAGGGTCATTTAATGGCTTTGTCGCTAAGTAATGAGACGAAGTTATTCGTCCAAGGCCCAGACATTCCCTACAATAATACCTTCCGTCTGGTAAAAGATTTTCCCTTAGTAAAGAATGGGTATTGCAACGCCGACAACGAAATGATTTTTCTTTTATTTCTAGAGCTTTTTGCGCGATTAAATCGGATTGGCCAGCTAATTCATCTTTTGTTACAACGTATTGACATCCTGGATAAAAAACCATATTCATCACCTCAAAATAAAGTACGCAAAAAAAGATACTTCGATTTAATTTTACATACCTTTGCTTTAATCCGAGTTGATGATAAACTGCTTTTCCGTCACTATAGCTTAAATAAAAAAGCGGAAGTCAAAAGACTTCCGCAGCCATGGATATTATCTTATTTGTTTTCAATCAATGCCATTGCTTGTTTCAAAACATTATCGCCATTCATCATGCCATAATCAGCCATGTTAATAACCTCTAATGGAATTCCTTTGGGCGCCAATCTTTTTTCAAAATCAGCTTTCATAAAGCGGACTTGGGGTCCTAGTAATAAAACATCCACCGGTTTACTTTCTAAAGAATTATCCGCCTCAGAAGCAGATACTGCAAACACATCGGCCTCTACTCCTTGTGCTTCAGCCGCCTTTTGTATCTTCGTAACTAATAAACTGGTACTCATTCCAGCAGAACAAACCAACATAATGGTTTTTTTAGCCATTTTATTTCCTCCTTCAGTCATCCTTTAAGATTTTGCTTATATTAATTATAAGATAACAGCTTGTTTTGTCAACGCTTACTACTTATCGTTTCCTAATAGCCACTTTGCTTTCACAAGTTTATTAAAAACGCTATATTCCTTATGAAGATTAACATACACTACTTCATAATCCGCATTTAACCACGCATAGGCACCTTTTTCTGGGTGATGATAATCGTTGGCCCACCATTCCTTTGTTTTACGAGCACTTTTGGGCAGCCCTGTAGCTGGAAATAACAATTCATCAAACTGCGTAAAAGTTAATGTTACTTGAGATCCCCCGTTTGTTTTTAAATAATGCGTAATAACGTCATATTTTCGTGTCATGATAATCACCTCTTCTAATTATCGCTTAAATGAAGTAAAAAGTGCAACCATTAGCTATTTGCAACTTCCCATCATTTTTTCTATACTAATGGGTAATGAAAACATAAGGAGTAATTTTATGATTGATCATTACGTCACCATTCAAAAAGACGGCGTCGCAGAAATCGAGATTAAAAAATCTCGTTTTATCTGTACACTAAAGCGCGTTGCAACTGAAACTGAAGCGAAAGAATTTATTCAAAGTATTAAAAAGAAGCATCATAAAGCCACCCATAATTGTAGTGCTTTTGTTATTGGGGAAAAAAGTGAAATTAAACGCAGCAGCGACGATGGTGAGCCCAGCGGAACTGCAGGCATTCCGATGCTGGAAGTATTAGTAAAAAAAGATTTAATGAATGTTGCTGCTGTTGTCACTCGTTATTTTGGGGGCATTAAATTAGGCTCTGGGGGCTTGATTCGTGCCTATTCTCACGCTGTTTCCCATGCAATTGACGAAATTGGAATAGTAGAAGGTAAACTACAGCAAGAAGTTTTCGTGACAATCGCCTATCCATTATTTGATAAATTACAAAATTACTTAGAAAATCAACAAGTTGCGATTAAAGATACGTATTTTACTGCCGAAGTTGTTGTGACTTGCATGATTGATGAAAACAATTTATCAATTTTCGAAAAAAATATTACTGAGCGCTTAAATGGTCAGGTAACATTTTCTCATGGTGAAAAAAGCTACCACGAAATTTTAGTATCACAATAAAAAAATGGTTTATGCTCAAAAATGCTCTATTTTTTAGAGTGTCTTTGAAATCATAAACCAATTTTTTATTTTTCTAAATAAAATTCAAAACGATTACCGACATACTGCGTCCGCACATATTCAAAAGGTGCGCCATCTTCTAGATAAGAGATTTGACGCATCCGTAAAATCGCATCTCCCCGTTTAATTTTTAAAAATTCGGCAATTTGTTCAGATGCTAACATAGCAGAAATAGTTTGGTTAGCGCCGCCAATTTTCAATCCGCCTTTTTCTTCTAACGTTTTATAAAAAGATGTGGTGATTTCTGCTTTACTATAGTCTTTAATTAAGTGTTCCGGAATACTTGCCACTTCAAAACAAATTGGCACACCATCAGCAAAGCGAATGCGCTCCATTCGCAAAATACCTTCTTCCGGAGCCAATTTCAATTTTTCCATTTCAGAAGAACTCGGTGCTGTCATGAAATAAGAAACTACTTTACTAGAAGGTTCTCTTCCTTGTGATAACATAATCTCTGTAAAGCTTGTTGTACCGGTCATTTTTTCTTGTACTTTTTGACGAGCTACATAAGTTCCAGAGCCGATTTTTCTTTCCAAAATTCCCTCATCTGCCAAAGTTTGAATTGCCTGTCTTAATGTCATCCGACTCACACTAAATTGTGTTGCCAATTCTCTTTCAGAGGGCAATCGATCACCGATTTGCCAGCCACCCTTTTCAATTTTAGCTTTAATTTGATCATGAATCTGAATATAGATTGGTAAACTATCAGACATTATTTATTTCTCCTTCAATTAAGATAATATTTAGAATAAATTTTCTCTCCCAAATCGTATCATCATTATAACTGGTATATACCTAATTGGCAAATTTTCTCGTTCCATTCTTTTATTAAGACATCAAAAGAAGCCTTGAAATAAACTTTTTTTCAAGGCTTCCAAATTTTTTTTATCGCAAAGAAATAATTTGGTACAGATAGTTTTACTTCAGTTATACAGAAATTTTCTCTTCAGTCAGCATTTTATTGGCCGTTGCCATCATTAAACGAATTCGGTTTAATTGATTTACTAAAGATACTCCTGGATCGTAATCAATAGCGGCAATATTGGCTTTTGGATATTGATGACGCAATTCTTTAATCACGCCTTTACCAACTACGTGATTTGGCAGACAGCCAAAAGGTTGCATACAAACAATATTGTTCACACCCGTTTTTAGCAACTCAATCATTTCCCCTGTTAAAAACCAGCCCTCTCCTGTATGGTTGCCAATGGATAAGATTTTACTAGCATCTTCTGCTAAATCATAAATAGATTGAATGCCATCAAAACGCTTCGATGCACGTAATGTTTTATCCATCGGTCTTTCAACCATTTCGATTAAGCGAATACCAAATTCTGCTAAGACTTTGCCTTTTTTAGCCATTCCTAAGTTTTCATACTTCCAGATCTGATTGTATAATGAATAGTTCATAAAGCCGATAATATCTGGTACTACTGCTTCAGCACCTTCTTCTTCTAATAAACGCACGATATCATTATTAGCAGTCGGCGAATACTTGACTAAGATTTCTCCTACCACGCCAACTTTTGGTTTAATCACATCCGATAATGGAACCGTATCAAAATCGGCAATAATTTTTTTCATATTACGATTAAACTGAGTTAATGAGCCATTTCGAACATTTTTAGCCACTTTTTTCAGCCAATCGGCATGCATTTGATCAATTTGACCTTTTTCTAACTCATAAGGACGGGTACGATAGACGACGCGTTCAAATAAATCACCGTATAAAAAGGCGACAACAACGCGTTTTAACATTGGTAAAGTAAACTTAAAGCCTGGATTGGATTCTACCCCTTTATTTCCCATGGAAACAGAAACGACGGGAACTTGCGAAAATCCTGCATCATTTAGCGCTTTTCGCAATAACGGAATATAGTTCGTTGCCCGACAACCGCCACCAGTTTGGGTCATCATCACACTAGTATTTGCTAAATCATATTTGCCACTTTCCAGCGCTTCAACTAATTGACCAATGGAGATAATTGCTGGATAACATGCATCATTATTGACGTATTTCAAACCAACATTTACCGCATCTTTATCTTCTGCTGGTAAACACACTACATTGTATCCGGATGCTTTTAATGCTTCATCTACTAATCCATCTTGGTGGATAGGGCTGAGCATTGGCAATAACAAAGTATGTTTTTTGCGCATATCTTTGGTAAAAACAATTTTTTCAGGTTCATCATATTTTTTAGTAGGTGTGAAATCTTGTTTATCCCGTTCTTTGACAGCTGCTTTTAAGGAACGTAAGCGAATCCGAATTGCTCCTAAATTAGAGCCTTCATCAATTTTTAGCACAGTATAAATTTTGCCATACTGATCCATAATTTCTTCAACTTGGTCAGTTGTAACGGCATCTAAACCACAGCCAAAAGAATTGAGTTGCACCAACTCAAGATTTTTAGACTTCGCTACAACTCGAGCTGCAGCATAAAGGCGTGAATGGTATACCCACTGGTTAACTACTCGTAAGTTGCCAACATCACTTAAGTGGGAAATACTGTCTTCTGTTAACACATGGAAGCCTTCTTGGGTAATTACTTCACTGATACCGTGATTAATTTCGGGATCCAAATGATACGGTCGACCAGAGATAACGATGCCTCGTTCACCTTTAGCTTGTAACATCGCTAACGTTTCCTCACCTTTAGTGCGAATCGCTTGTTTAAAGTTTTCTAACTCTTCAAAACCATGATGAACAGCTGCGGCCATTTCGTCTTGACTAATTCCCAGATCCGCAAAAGTTTTACTCATTACCGCCACAACTGCTTCTTCATTAGCTAAATTCAAGAAAGGATTACGATAATCAACTTTCCCTTCGCGAATATCATCAACATTATTGCGAATCACATCGGGATAGCTTTGGACAATCGGGCAGTTGAAATGATTGTCTGCTTCTGGACTTTCTTGTCGTTCAAAAATAACACCTGGATAAAAAATCAGTGGAACTTCTTGGTCAATCAAAGCTTGAATGTGACCATGGGTAATTTTAGCCGGGTAACAAGCCGTATCACTTGGAATAGTTTCCATCCCTTGTTCATATAAAGCTTTATTAGAGCGCGGAGAAAGTTGAACTCTAAAACCTAAATCAGTAAATAGTGTATGCCACAGAGGGTAATTTTCATACATATTTAAAACCCGCGGAATACCAATCACACCTCTAATCGCATCTTTTTTACGCAATGGCCGATATTTGAAAAGCCGTTTGTATTTATAATCGATTAAATTAACCCGCCGGTCTTCTTTTTTAATTTTGATTTTCGCGCCTCGTTCACAACGATTACCGGTAATAAACTGACGTCCATCTGAAAAAATTGTCACCGTCAACTGACATTTATTTTCACATAAATTACAGTGCGTAAATTCTTTTTCCGCCGTAAAAGTGGCTAATTCTTCGGCATCTAAAATGGTGCTCTCTGCAGCGATATCATAATTTTCCAAAGCGATTAAAGCGGCACCGTATGCTCCCATTAAACCAGCAATAGAAGGACGGACTACTTGACGGCCTGAAATTTCTTCAAAAGCGCGCAACACTGCCTCGTTATAAAAAGTACCCCCTTGGCAAACAATTTTTTCTCCTAATTCTTCCGGCCGGCGAATTTTAATGACTTTATAAATCGCATTTTTAATCACGGAATAAGAAAGGCCGGCTGAGATATCACCCACGCTAGCACCTTCTTTTTGGACCTGTTTTACTTTTGAATTCATAAAGACCGTACAACGAGAACCCAAATCAACCGGTGCTTTTGATTGCGTTGCTGCTAGTGCAAAGTCTTTTACATCATAATTAAGTGATTTGGCAAAGGTTTCGATAAAAGAACCACAGCCAGAAGAACACGCTTCATTTAATTGAATAGATGATAAAACACCGTCTTTAATGGTCATGGCTTTCATATCTTGACCACCAATATCTAAAATGAAATCAACCCCTGGTTGAAAATGATTGGCAGCTTTGTAGTGTGCCATTGTTTCAACTTCACCAATATCGACTTTCAAAGCATTTTTAATTAATTGTTCGCCATAACCTGTTACAGCCGCTTTACCAATAAAAACATCTGCGGGCATTTTTTGATAAAGATCTGCTAATACTGTCATCGTAGTTTCCAATGGCTGGCCTTCATTATTGCCATAAAATGAAAACAAAATCCGGCCTGCATCATCTGTTAAGACAACCTTAGTGGTAGTGGAACCAGCATCAATTCCTAAGAAAGCCACACCGTGATGTTCTTCTAGACGCTTCTCTTCGGCAGTAGCTTGACCGTGACGTTCTCTAAATTCTGTTAACTCTTCGTCACTACTAAATAGTGGTTGTAAAGTATCTGTTGGTTTCAATTGATCTTGTTGGCCATTTTCCAAGCGATACAACAAATCAGTTAAAGTAGTAGCTTCCCCGCTTTCAGCAAATAAAGCCGCCCCCATCGCCACAAATAATTGGGGATTTTCCGGAAAAACAATATCTTCAGCAGCAATATTTAACGTTTCAATAAATCGTTTGCGCAATTCCGACATGAAGTATAGCGGACCACCTAAAAAGGCCACTTTCCCTTTGATTTTACGGCCAGCAGCTAGACCAGCAATCGTCTGGTTGACTACTGCTTGAAAGATACTAGCCGCAATATCAGCCTTATCTGCCCCTTCATTAATTAACGGTTGAACATCTGTTTTGGCAAAAACGCCACAACGCGAAGCAATAGGATAAAGCGTTTGATAGTTTTTGGCTAATTCATTTACGCCATTAGCATCTGTTTTTAAAAGCACCGCCATTTGGTCGATAAAAGCACCGGTACCACCGGCACAGCTACCATTCATTCGTTGTTCAAGTGCCCCTTCAAAAAAAGTGATTTTGGCGTCTTCTCCACCTAGTTCAATCACTACATCTGTTTGGGGAATAATGGTCTCCACAGTTTTAGTACAAGCAATTACTTCTTGTACAAAGGGGATTTCTAAAACTTCTGCTAATCCCATTCCTCCAGAGCCTGTGATTTGTAGAGAAACTGGTGTATCTTTAATTACTTCTTTACCTTCTGTTAATATTTTATTTGTTGCTTTTTTCACATCGGAAAAGTGTCGTTCATATTTTGCGAAAATTGTTTCATTTTTTTCATTTAAAATGACTAATTTGACAGTGGTCGAACCTACGTCAATACCCGCTTTTAATTTCATATGGATCATCCTTTTTTTATACAACAGTTTGTTGATTAACTTACAACCCGTCTGATATAATACTTATGTCTATTTTAAATTCTTGCTCACTTTTTGACAATACACAAACAAAAGCTGTTTGTGACATAAACAACAAACTCACGTTTTTTGTTGCGTAACTAGAAAGGAAATTTCGATGAAAAAGATTGACTTGCGGGTGAAACGAACGAATAAAATGATTATTGAAGCGTTTATTCAGTTAGTAGAAAAAAATGGGTTTGAACAAGTCACCGTTCAAGATATTGCCGATGAAGCAATGATTAATCGGGCCACTTTTTATGCTCATTACAAAGACAAACAAGACCTTTATGAAACAATATTTGATTATGCATTAACCGCCTTTACCTCTGTTTTAAATCCGACAGAACTGGTAAAAGGTAATCGTATTAAGGTCAAACAAATTGAACGGGTGATGTCGCAAATATACAGCAATATCTATGATAATCGTAAATTTTATCTGATCATTATGGATGGCTCTGCCAATGAAATTTTACGTAAAAAAATTGCCGATGTTTTAAATGAACAATATGCGGATATTTTTAATCGCTTAAAAATTACCGAAAATGACATTGAAGTACCTATGGATTTTATTATTGAATATATGACTTCTATTTTTATTGGTACACTTCACTGGTGGCTCACAACGGATTCTCAAATGACACCTGATCACCTTGCAAAATTGGTTATTAAATTAGTAGGAAATGGTCACTTAACTGTTTTAGGAATAGAAATCGAAAAATAAAAAGTCGCAGGCTGCACTTTTTGCAACCTACGGCTTTTTTTTAATGATTCTTTACATGCCATTTAATTGTATGTCTTGTTGGTCGTGCTTTTTTTATATCGACGCCTTTTTTTGACACATTCACAAAATAATCCTCATTTTTCAACATGTAACGTAATTTTTCAGCAGTTTCTGTGACGGTTTCGGTAATTTTTTCTCTTATTTTCATTTACTAAGCCCCTTTTCTTTATCGTGCACCCTTACTAGACCAAGCAGTAGCAAGTGTGTATACAAGTTGTATTCATCTTCATTTTAGAGGAATGTCAAGAGGAGAGCAAATGATACGGATTTTATCTTTTAGGTACACGTAAACAACGCATTGCATTTAAAACTGCGATTAAGGTGACACCGACATCGGCAAAGACAGCCCATCCCATCGTTACTAGTCCAGCTGCACCTAAAAGTAAAAAGAATACTTTAATAACAAGCGCAAAAATAATATTTTGTTTAACAATTCGGAGCGTTTTTCTGGAAATTTGAATACCAGTAGCAATTTTTGTCGGCTTATCATCCATAATGACAGCATCAGCTGCTTCAATTGCCGCATCACTTCCTAACCCTCCCATTGCAATACCAATATCGGCTGTGGCTAACACAGGAGCATCATTAATCCCATCTCCGACAAAAGCAACTTTTTTACCAGTTTGACGTAGTTTTTCAACATGCGCCACTTTATCAGCCGGCAAAAGACGTGAAAATACTTGATCGAGACCTAACTTTTTGCCAACATTTGCCGCTACCTGTTGGCCATCACCCGTTAACATCACTGTACTTTTAACATTACTATCTTTTAATTGTGCGATAGCTTCTTTTGCATCGGACTTAATTTGATCATTGACCACCAAATATCCCGCTACCTTTTCATTCACCACCACGTAGACAATGGTTCCGACATTATTAACCGGAGAAAATGTAATATTGTTTTCTCTTAAATATTTATCATTACCCGCAAAAACATTTTTGTTATTGATTATTCCACTTACTCCCATCCCAGCGATTTCTTTGCTAGCTGTGACGGCAGGTAAAACTTCACCTTCAGCCGCGCGAACGATGGAACGTGCAATGGGATGACTAGAATTTTGTTCTAAAGCACTCGCATAGGCTAAAATCGGTATCGCTTTATCAAAGCGGACAACCTCTTCAACGGCAAACTGACCTTTGGTTAAAGTGCCCGTTTTATCAAAAACAACGGTATCCACTTTGGCTAAAGCTTCCAAATAATTGGAACCTTTTATCAAAATTCCAGCGCGACTAGCACCGCCAATTCCCCCAAAAAAGCTTAATGGTACTGAAATCACTAAAGCACAGGGACATGAAATTACAAGAAAAGTCAAAGCCCGATACAACCATTCTTGAAAATCTCCAAAAAATATAGCAGGAACAACCGCTAATAATACTGCTAAACCGACGACAATGGGAGTATAAACACGCGCAAATTTTGTAATAAATTTTTCTGCTGGTGCTTTTTGACTACTAGCATTTTCGACTAAATCTAAAATTTTGCTGACAGTTGATTGACCAAAAGATTTGGTCACCTCAATCGTTAAAGGTGTATCTTGATTAATACAACCACTTAAAACCGGATTTCCTGTTGCAACCAATTGAGGCATTGATTCCCCCGTTAAAGCAGAGGTATCCAGATAACCGGTTCCCGCTTTTATGATACCGTCTAAGGGAATTTTTTCACCAGGATTTACTTGTACCAATTCTCCTACTGCAACAGCTTCTGGTTTGACAATTTTTAATCCATTGTCAGTAACAAGTCGCGCCGTATCAGGCCGTACATCCATCAACGCCTTAATATTTTTTCGTGATTTATCTACAGCATAATCTTGGAAAAATTCGCCAATCTGATAAAGAAGCATTACTAAAACGGCTTCTGGCCGGTCCCCAATTAGAAAAGCACCAATTGTTGCAATTGTCATCAAAAAATTCTCATCAAAAATTTGACCGGTAAATAAATTCATGACAGCCGTTTTGACAATGTCATATCCAATTAACACATAAATTGCTCCAAATAAAATTGCATTAAAAGGTTCTGCCGGTTTCAGCAAGATAAGTAAAAACATTGCAACTGCTGTTAGTAAGATGCGCCCTAGCATTATTTTGGACATCGTAGCGCCGTGCTCATGCACATGATTGTGTCCTGCCTCTTTTTTAACCATAGTCACATCAGGTTCAATTTTTTGAACAATTTTTTTACTAGCAGTTTCAACATTTTCTGCCAGTTCCTTATCACATTTAATAGCGAGACTAGTGTTCATAAAATCCACTTGCGCTTCTTTTACACCCTCAACTTTAGCAACTGCACGTTCAATTTTTGCAGCACAATTGGCACAATCCAAACCATTTAATTGATATTTTAATTCCATTTTTCCCACTCCTTTACAAACGATTACATGAATTTGTATTCATGCGTATTATAAATGAGCATTCATTCATATGTCAAGCAAAAAAAGAAGATTTATCTGTTTACCAGACAAATCTTCTTGACTATTCTTCTTTATCCTCATGGTGTTTTGTCAACACATCTTGGCGAAATCTTCTATTTCCCAAAAATTTTAAAGCACACATTAATGGTTGACGATTTTCACCAACTAAGCCAATCAATTCGATAAATAACTCTAAGCCCACAGCAGTAAATACAATAAGCAATACCGTAGCCCATGTACTGGCGTAATTCATTAGGAGTGCGATAAAGGAAAAAACCAGTGCCAAAGCATATATCGTCAATACTGCACCACGATGGGTAAATCCTAGAGACAATAAGCGATGGTGCAAATGCATTTTATCAGCCGAAGAAATGGGTTGTTTATTAAATTTGCGCCGAATCATGGCATAAACAGTATCCGTAATCGGAACGCCTAAAATAAACATTGGCGTCAAAATAGTAATAAATGTAGCATTTTTCAAACCTTGTAGCGACAAAATGGCAATCATATAGCCCAGAAACAAAGCCCCTGTATCGCCTAAATAAATTGTAGCCGGATGAAAATTATAAGGGAAAAATCCGATTATAGAGGCTACCAAACTAAAAATGATAATAGCTAAAAAGACACCTGTATGAGGTAAAAAAAAGTAGCTAATTAAGCCGATGGTGGTCAAGCCAATAATTGAAATTCCCGCGGCCAAGCCATCTAACCCATCAATCAAATTCACAGCATTCGTAATGGCTAAAATCCATAAAAGTGTCACCGGTAAACTTAACCAGCCTAATTCAAACCGCCCAAAAAAAGGTAAACTAAAAGTATTTATTTCAATCCCCGCAATAAAATAAGCTTCTAATGCTGCTAAGGTAATTCCAAGCGTTTTTTGTAATGGCGTTAATTCAAAAATGTCATCAATTAGACCTGTCACGACAATAATTAAAGCCCCTAAAATCATCGGCCATACTTTATCTAGTGGTAATGTATCATTAAACTCCCATAGTAAAGCAATTGAAAATGAGATAAATATACTCAGACCACCCGCAGTTGGCATGGTTTTGGTGTTGATTCTTCTAGCACCAGGCTTATCAACTGCTCCTATTTTAAAAGCCAGTAATTTAACCATAGGAGTTAAGATTAACGAAATTATCATGGTCAAAAAGAGCCTGATAATAAAACGAAAAGTAAAAGTCATCGTTTTTTCCTGCTTTCTTTACTTGGAAGAATCCTGCTTGTTGTCTCTTCCAATTTTTGCTTCAATTTTATTGCCTAATTTAGCTAATGGTCCCTTACGATCTTGGACTTCTTCTCCGGTGATATATTCCGCGATAATGGCATTGGTAATTCCACCTAAAATGATAATCGTCGCTGCCATATTTAACCACAACATTAAAACAATAAAACTTCCGATAATTTGATAACCGCTAACCTTAGCGGCAAAAAACTGCGCATACAAACCAAATAATTGTCCTAATAACATCCAACCCAAAGTAGCGACTACTGCACCAGGCCAAGTAGTCATCAACTTAACTTTGGCATTTGGCACGATCCAATAGATAATCATCATAATGGCTAATAGTGCGATAATGGTTAGCGGCCATTTGAAACGTTGAAACGTCTCAATAATCTGACCGGAAAAGCCAAGGATTGGTTGAAGTCCATCTAAAATCATACGTCCGACACCCAAAACAACAGTAACTCCGACCATAGCTACCAATAATAAAACAATTACAATCACTGAGACAAGTCGAACCGCAATAAAATTTTTGCGATCATTCACTCCATAAGCACTGTTCATTGCTGTTTGTAAGCCGTTAATACTTTTACTAGCCGACCATAAAGCTGCTACAGCCGAGATGGATAAAACACCGCCGGAGCCTTGGGTTAATAAATTTTTAATAGCCGGTCCAATAAAAGTATAGACCTCATCAGGAATGATATCTTTAACATAGGGCAAAATGGAGTTGGGATTAATATTTAAAAAGGGCAATAAATTGCCCACCGCAATTATCAAAGGAAATAAAGACAATAATAAATAGTAAGAGACAATTACTGCGTTATTGCCAATCTGGGCATCACTAAAACGATTTTTTACAATGGTAAAAAGTCGCATTAATTTTTCGTTATTCTGTATTTTAGTAACAAGCTTCATCTGGTACTCCTTCTCAGTTTTGGGTAAAAGAAAGTAATTAACAATCACGGCAAACTTTTTTGTCGTGATTGTTAATTATTTTCAGACCAGATTAATTGTGCCCAAGTTTAGAATAAGCAAGTACCATTACTAGTACTTGCCTACTCGTTAACTAGATTAATACGTACCTTCTTCACCTTGAGAAGTTAAAATTTGAGGTCCTTCTTTCGTAATCGCAATGGTATGTTCATACTGACAGCTTAATCCTCCGTCTAAAGTATAAGCAGTCCAACCGTTAGGGTCCATTTTCATTTTCCACGTACCGGTATTAACCATTGGCTCAATGGTTATCACCATACCTTCTTTTAGACGTAGCCCTTTTCCTGCTTCACCAAAATGCGGTACAGCTGGTGCTTCATGAATCGTAGGTCCAATACCATGTCCGATAAAATCTCGGACAACACCATAGCCTTCTCCTTCAACATATGTTTGAATAGCATGGCCGATATCACCAATGCGATTACCCACTTGCGCTTGCTCAATTCCGAGATATAAAGCTTTTTTAGTCACAGCCATTAGTTTCTCATCTTCTGGCGTAGCTTCTCCCACCACATAAGCCCAACAAGAATCAGACATGGCACCTTTTAAATCAATACACATATCGACCTTTACTAAATCGCCATTATGGAGTGGTTTTTTGCGAGGAAAACCGTGACAAATTTCAGAATTAATACTGACACAAGTTGCATACTTATAACCTTCAAAGCCGATTTGAGCAGCAACGCCGCCATGGCTTTCAATAAAATTCCGGACAAAAACCTCAATATCCCAGCTTGTGATACCCGGTTTAATAAAATCACGTAAATGTTTGTGAACATCTGCCAACAATGCACCTGATTTGCGCATTTCTTCAATTTCTCTAGCAGATTTTAATGTAATCATACTGTCGTCTCCTTTTAAATAAAGATTCCTTTTTGACGTTAACACTTGAAATAAAAAAATTTTTTATTCTTAAACCTTTATTATTCTACCACAGGCACCTGTTTTCGCCAAATATTCAAATAACACATAGTAGGCAAGTTTTCATCCATTTGTTATAATCGTTACGATACTTGGGAAAACAAGAAAAGAATAGTTTAATTTTACTTAAAGGAGTGGCAGAAATGGCCCTAGCAAAAATTGTTTATGCCAGTTTAACCGGTAATACTGAAGAAGTGGCCGATGTTGTAGCCGAAGCTTTGGAAAATTTGAATATTGATGTAACCGTTGATGAATGTACACAAGTTGAAGCGACAGAATTTGAAGAAGCCGACATTTGCGTAGTAGCAACCTATACCTATGGCGATGGTGAACTTCCCGATGAAATTATTGATTTCTATGAAGAACTGCAAGAATTAGATTTATCGGGCAAAATTTACGGCGTTTGCGGTTCAGGAGATACATTTTACGATGATTTTGCCAAATCTGTAGATGATTTTGATCTGGCTTTTGCTAAAACCGGCGCAACCAAAGGCGCTGAGGTTGTGAAAGTCGATTTAAATGTTGAAGCAGAAGATATTGATAATTTAGAAGAATTCGCTAAAAAAATGGTTGCTGCATTAAATTAGAAACTTGCTAAAAATACCCGCAAAAAGATAGTGGACAGACTTTTAGTAGACTAAAAATACTTTAGTCTTACTTAAGTACCCCCTTTTTAGCGGGTATTTTATATGTGTAAGTTGCTTAATAATTAATTGCTAATGGTTCGTTGCGTTCAATAATTTGTTTAATGGTATCTCGCATCAATGCAATAACCTGCTCTTCTGTTGGATTGATGATTCCAGATGATTTCAAGGCTGCAATACCCGTAGCCACAATCCAGCAACCTGTGTGTAGGGATTCAATCTCACTGTCAGAAAGATTTTTAAAAGCAGAATCTGATTTCACTGCGTTAGAAAAATATTGGAAAGAAAATTCCTGCATCTCTTTTCCCCCGCCGTATTCTTCTAAATACATGGCCCGGTATAAGCGTTTATGTTCAGTTGCAAAGCCAATGTAATTTAAAGCGAGATCGACAATCTTTTCTCCTGTATGTTCAACCGGAAAAACTTCTGTTGCCAAATAGTCATGCAGTTTTTTAATTAATGCCATTTTTAGATCTTCCATGTTTTTAAATTCCAAGTAAATTGGCTGTGTGGAACACTTCATCTTGGCTGCAATATTGCGTGCAGTAAAGCGAGAAAAACCGTCGGTAGCCACGACATCATAAGCCGCATTCAGAATCTGATCACGGGTGATTGTTTTCTTTCTTGCCATTATTTTTTAACTCCTTTTCCCTCTAGTCTTTTCATTTTTTTGTTATATTAATATTGTACCATGTTTTTTTGCCTTTGCAAAAAAGAAAACGGTTGATTTTTTTGTTTTAAGGGAAAATTCTCTAAAAAAAAGGCGGATAGATGCTAAAGCAGCAAGCTATTTCATTGTTTTCTTCTCATTGAAATGCTATTATCTAAATAGTTTGAAAATTAACGTATGGAATTACTTTTTGGTACTTTTCATCAAAATTTGGAGGTTTTTTTATGACAGATTTCAACAAAAATTTAGCCAAATATGCCGAATTAATTGTCGCCGTTGGCGTAAATGTTACTAAAGGACACACAGTGGTTTTACAAATTAGTGTCGATCAAGCCCCGCTTGCTCGTTTAATTACAGAAAAAGCGTATGCTTTGGGCGCTGCTGAAGTTTTAGTGCAATGGACAGATGATACAATCCAAAGAGAATTTCTTCTTCACGCAGCAGAGGACCGTTTAGAAAATATTCCGGACTATAAGGTAGCTCAAACAGATGATTGGCTTGAAAAAGGGGCCAGTCGCATCAGTGTAGTTTCTTCTGACCCCGGCGCTCTAGCAGGCGTAGATGCAAATCGGGTAGCCACTTATCAAGCAGCAAGCGGTAAAGCTATGATGAATTTGCGCAAAGCCACTCAAGCTAACCAAGTCAGCTGGACAGTTGTAGCAGCGGCCGGTCAGAAATGGGCTCAAAAAGTTTTCCCAAATTTAACAGCTGAACAAGCGCAATTAAAATTGTGGGAAGAAATTTTCAAAACGACGCGTATTGATCGCGATGATCCTATCGAAGCTTGGAAAAAACATGATGAAACATTACGCAATAAAGCTGAAGAATTAAATAAAGAGCAATTTTCTGCCTTGCATTATACAGCTCCAGGAACAGACTTAATTATCGGGCTACCTGAAAATCACTTATGGGAAGGTGCCGGTAGCTTTAATGTTCGTGGCGAAGAGTTCATGGCAAATATGCCAACTGAAGAAGTCTTTACTGCCCCTGATTTTCGTCGTATAGATGGTGTGGTTTCTAGTACAAAACCATTAAGTTATGCCGGCTCTATTATTTCTGGTATGAAGTTTACTTTTAAAGACGGTAAAGTTGTTGATTTTTCAGCAGAAGAAGGTCAAGATGTCTTAGCTAAGTTATTAGATACTGACGAAGGTGCTAAAAGCTTAGGTGAAGTAGCATTGGTTCCTGATCCTTCCCCCATCTCACAATCTGGTATTACGTTTTTCAATACACTTTTTGATGAAAATGCCTCTAACCACTTAGCTCTAGGTTCTGCCTATGCTTTTAGCTTACAAGGTGGCACAAAAATGAGTGAAGAAGAATTAAAAGCACATGGTTTGAATCGCAGTCAAACTCACGTAGATTTCATGGTAGGTTCAGACAAAATGAACATTGATGGTATTCGCAAAGATGGTACAAGCGTCCCTGTTTTCCGCAATGGGGATTGGGCTTAAATTTTCGTCTATTTAAGTCTCTGTTTATAATCGTGTCAAAGAATTTTTAAGATACTACCTAAAAAAGGATGAAACTTTTTTTAAAGCCGGATTTTTCCGGTTTTTTTCTTTACCTTCACATCGCTTTTGCTCACAAAAAAAGTTCAAATCAAAATATTTGGATCCCTGCTAGAAAAAAAGAAAGAAATGATTTTCTTAGCAAATGAAGCTTGATTTTTTTACTCTTTTTCGAGCTTCTTCTGCAAACTTCAAGCTGAAAACATAGTAAATGCTGCATTTTTTTGGTAAAATTTGAGGTGATAGCTAGATTTATGCAAGCCATCTAGCCGCTGTGAATGAAAGATTCACCAGAAAGGATTGACTCCTGTGACACCTAATCGTGAAGATTATTTAAAATTAATTTTAGAACTAGGAGGCGACGAAGAAAAAATTAGCAATAAGCAAATTGTCGCCGGTCTAAGTGTTTCACCTGCTTCAGTAAGTGAGATGTTGTCAAAACTCGTTAAAGAAGGACTCGTTGAACACACCGCCTATCAAGGCGTGCAATTAACAGAGACCGGAAAAAAAAGAGCCAGTGATTTAGTCCGAAAGCATCGGTTGTGGGAAGTTTTTCTAGTCGAACATCTTCACTATTCTTGGAATGAAGTTCACGATGATGCAGAAGTACTGGAGCATGTTACCTCTCATAAATTAGCGAAACGTTTGGATGATTATTTAAACCATCCACCTTACTGTCCTCACGGTGGACAAATTCCTGCTGAAAATACATTGGTTACGGAGAAAAAGCGAAAGACGCTAACAGATTTTCCTATCGGTACGAAAGTGAAAATCGCTCGAGTCTTAGATGAGCGGGAATTATTGGACTATTTAGTCAGTATTGATTTAGCGATTCACGAAGAGTATACCATTACCGATATTGCACCTTATGAAGGACCTGTCACTATTAGCAATGAACAAAAAAAAATGGCTGTTAGTTATAAAGCTGCCAACACGATTTTTGTTGATAAATTGTAAGGAGAGATCACATGACTGAAAATACCAATGTCTTGTTTACCATCTTCGGGGCAACCGGAGATTTGGCCAAACGTAAATTATACCCATCTTTATTTCGTTTATATAGAAAAGGAGATTTAAGCGAGTGTTTTGCGGTTATCGGCACTGCCCGTCGGCCTTGGAGTGATGATTACTATCACGAAGTAGTAAAAGAAGCAATTGCCTCTTTAGAACCAACAACAGAAGAAGCAGAAAAATTTGCCAGTCATTTTTACTATCAATCTCATGATGTTTCAGATACGAGCCACTACACGGTTTTAAAAGAATTAACTAATAAATTAAATGAAAAATATCAGCTTGGTGGCAACCGTCTTTATTATCTTGCCATGTCTCCGCGCTTTTTTGGCACAATTGTTACCCAGTTAAAAGAAAGTGGCATGCTTGACACAGATGGGTATCACCGCGTTATTATTGAAAAACCATTTGGCTCTGATTTTAAATCAGCAAATGAATTGAACAATGAAATCAATGAAGTCTTTGCTGAAAAAGATATCTACCGAATTGATCATTATTTAGGCAAAGAAATGGTACAAAATATCTCTGCAATACGTTTTGCAAACAATCTTTTTGAATCTATGTGGAATCAACGCTATATCGACAATGTTCAAATTACTTTAGCTGAAAATTTAGGTGTTGAAGACCGCGGCGGTTATTACGATCAAAGTGGCGCATTAAAAGATATGGTACAAAATCATATTTTACAAGTTCTTTCCTTACTTGCAATGGAACCGCCTGTAGCTTTTACTGAAGAAGCAATTCGTAACGAAAAAATAAAAGCATTAAATGCTGTACGACTTTATTCTGAAGAAGAAGTATATACAAACTTTGTTCGCGGACAATATACCAAAGGAAAACTTGGCGACAAAGAATTTGCCGATTATCGCCATGAACCAAATGTTGCTACAGACTCTACTACGGAAACGTTTGTCGCTGGTAAGTTTCTAATTGATAACTTTCGCTGGTCTGGCGTGCCATTTTATGTACGAACAGGTAAACGACTAACTGAAAAAGGTACGCGCATTAATATTGTCTTTAAGCAAGTACCAATCAATGTCTTTCGCTCAAGTACAACTGAAGTTGGAACACAAAACGAATTACCGCCCAATGTTTTAACAATTTATATTCAACCAACTGAAGGGTTTAGCATGACTTTAAATGGCAAAGAAATTGGTCAAGGCTATTCTACCAAGCCCGTAAAATTGGATTATCGAAATACTGCTGAAATGGTCGAAAACTCCCCTGAAGCTTACGAGCGATTGATTTTTGATGCTTTAAATGGCGACAGTACTAATTTCACCCATTGGGATGAAGTCGCACAATCTTGGCGCGTTGTAGATCGCATTCGCGCTGCGTGGGATAAACAAACCCCTGATTTTCCCAATTACGCTGCTGGAACTATGGGACCACAAGCAGCTTTTGATTTACTGGCAAAAGACGGCTTTGAGTGGATTTGGCAACCTGATAAGTGGTATAAAGAACGAAAATTATTGTAAAAAAACAAGTTCTCTAATTAGAGAACTTGTTTCTTTTTTTTTGAGTTTTACACTTCACTTACTGATAAACTAACGCCCGTAAAGCTTCATCGACTTTTTCGGCTGTTTTACGCCCTTCACGGATGGCCCAAATTACTAAACTTGGTCCCCGTTTAGCATCACCAGCTACTAAAATCCGTTCATTATTAGTAGTATAATCATCATAAATTTCAGAAATACCAAATTGCTCAAATAAACTTTGCTCTGCCCCTAAAAAGCCCATGGCTAACAGAACAAGGTCAGCACGTATAACTTGATTAGTCTCTGAAATTGGTTGGAAATTTTGATCAATTGCGACTGTTTCAACCCCAATTACTTGGCCACGTTCCGCACCAATAAAACCGGTAGTTGCAGTACTGTATGTTGTAATTGCTTCACCAAAGCGTTGCACCGCCTCTTCTTGCCCATAACCTATCTTTCCAGTTAGGGGGTATTCTGGCCATGGATTGGTAGCCGTGCGTTGTGCAGGCAAAGCTGGTGTAATTTCTAACTGTTTAACAGAAGCTGCCCCTTGGCGAATAGCCGCTCCGATACAGTCATTACCGGTATCGCCCCCACCAATTACGACTACATGTTTGCCAGCTAATTTCTTACTATTCGCCGCTTTACCATGTTTTAACACATCTTTTGTCGCTTCAGTTAAATAATCTACCGCAAATTGGATTCCCTGAAATTGACGCCCCGCTACATTTAAGTCCCGCGGAACACTAGCACCGGTTGCCAAAATTATCCGATCAAAATCTTTTTCTAATTGAGCGGCGGTAATATCCACCCCAATTTCAGTATTGGCAACAAAGGTGATACCTAATTCTTGCATCAGTTTTACCCGCCGTATCACAATATCTTTCTCCAATTTCATATTGGGAATTCCATACATCAAGAGACCACCAAAGCGATCGCTGCGTTCATAAACCGTAACATTATGTCCCAATTGGTTTAAACGCCAAGCTGCAGATAATCCTGCTGGTCCACTACCAACGATGGCAATTTTAAATTTTGTTTTACTCGCTGGTAGTCCACTAGCTTTAACCCAACCTTCTTCAAACGCTTTATCAATAATAAAGCGCTCATTATCGTGAATGGTTACACCGTCCCCATTTAATGACTCGGTACAACCTTTTTCACAAGGCGCCGGGCAAACCCGACCAGTCATTTCCGGTAACGGATTGGTTTTCGCTAACCGTTCAAAAGCAGCTTTAAAACGACCTTGGAAAAGTAAGTCATTCCACTCTGGAATCAGATTATCGTTGGGACAACCTGAAGCTACAGATTGGCTGCCATAAAAAGTACCTGAGTGACAAAAGGGAATTCCACAATTCATACACCGCGCCGCCTGATCTCTACGTTGTGCTTCCAAAAGCGGTTCTTGTAATTCACGCCAGTCATTTATCCTTTGGTCCACTGGTCGAAAGGGATTATCTTGTCGTTGATATTTTAAAAAGCCAAATGGATCTGCCAAATTATCCCCGCTCCTTTCCTGCAACTGAAACAGTTACATCTTTTTTTACCCCAATTACTTTTTCAAAGGCCGCATTTAACAACGCCTCTCCTGCTAACCCTTGACTTGCAAAATCTTCCAATGCATCATTAACAGCATGGAATTCTTTCGGATAAACTTTAACAAAATCTTTTACTGCTGTTTCCCAATTTGCTAAAATTTCACATGCTTTAGGCGAATCGGTATATTCTAAATGTTTTTCAATCATTTCTTTTACAACCGTATCTTGTGCGTCAACTGGATAAAGCTCCACCATTTCCTGATTACAATTTGCTGGAAAACTCTTTTCTGGATCATAAATATAAGCTAATCCACCTGACATGCCGGCAGCAAAATTTCGTCCTGTTTTACCCAAAATGACTGCTATACCGCCAGTCATATATTCACAACCATTATCGCCGACGCCTTCAACAACAACCTTTGCACCACTGTTGCGGACACAAAAGCGTTCGCCTGCTAAACCGCGGAAATAACCTTCCCCTTTATTGGCCCCAAAACAAGCCACGTTTCCCACAATTGGCGATTCATTGGTATCATATGCCGCATCTGTGGGGGGAACAATGATTAGGCGTCCACCACTCAACCCTTTGGCAACATAGTCATTGGCTTCACCGATGAGTTTTAATTCCATCCCCTGTGTTGTAAAGGCACCAAAACTTTGACCTGCAATGCCTTGATACTCATATTTCAATAGGCCTGGAGTTAAGGCATAATTCCCAAATCGTTCTGCAATCCAGCCACCCATTCGAGCGCCGACTGTCCGTTTTACATTATTAATAGTTTCTTTGACTGTCACGGTTTGTTTGGCTGTAATAGCTGCTTTTGCGTAATCATCTAGTAACGGCCATTGACGTTTTTCTAAGAAAGGATCCGTGACTTTTCGTTCAATTCCCGCAGTTGTTGTCAATATCCGTGAGAAATCAAGTGATTTTGCCTTGCCTTTTGCCACATAACGAGGTTTTAAAACTTCCGTATGTCCAATCATTTCATCAATTGTTTTAAAGCCTAATTCAGCCATAATCTCTCTTAAATCTTCTGCCAAAAATAGCATGGCATTCACTACGTGTTCCGGTTTACCTGCAAAAAATTGACGCAATGCTGGATTTTGCGTGGCTACGCCAACTGGACAAGTATTTAAACTACAAACGCGCATCATTACACAACCAATTGCTACTAGAGCTAAAGAAGCAAAGCTATATTCTTCTGCCCCTAATAACGCTGCAACCGCAATATCTTTTCCTGTCATTAACTTGCCATCAGTTTCCAAAATTACTCGTTGGCGTAAATGATTTAACGCTAAAGTTTGGTGCGCTTCAGCTAGCCCCATTTCCCAAGGCAACCCCGCATCTCGTACCGAATTGCGTGGAGAAGCCCCTGTTCCACCATCATAACCCGAAATTACTACCACATCTGCACCAGCTTTTACTACGCCAGTTGCAATGGTTCCCACCCCTGTGGAAGAAACTAACTTCACATTAATTTTGGCATATGGATTAATCGCTTTTAAATCATAGATCAGTTGCGCTAAATCCTCAATCGAATAAATATCATGATGAGGCGGTGGTGAAATTAAGCGTACTCCTGGCGTAGAACCGCGAATCTCTGCTACCCAAGGAAAGACTTTATTTCCCGGTAATTGACCACCTTCGCCAGGTTTTGCCCCTTGTGCAACTTTGATTTGTAATTCTTCAGCACTCATTAAATATTCTGCATTCACTCCAAAGCGCCCAGAAGCAACCTGTTTAATCTTACTATTAAAATTACGTCCATCTGGCAGTGGTTTGAAACGATCGCGATTTTCTCCACCTTCTCCACTATTTGATTTAGCACCAATCGAATTCATCGCTTGGGCTAAACACTTGTGGGCTTCTTCACTTAAGGATCCATAAGACATTGCCCCAACTTTAAAACGTTTGACAATGTCAGTTGCAGGTTCAACCTCAGCTAAAGCAATCACGGGACGTTCCTTTTTAAACTCCCACATCGAACGCAATGTTGTTGGGGTTTTAAGGGCTTCGTCATTCATTGTATTGGCATAGTCTTTGTATAACTCATAATTACCACTACGAACAGCTTTTTGAAAATTATAAATGGTTTTGGGATTAAATAAATGATGTTCCCCATCTGCTTTATATTGATAACTTCCTCCAGAAGGTAAATAATCATGCGCAGAGGCACCAAAAGCCTGCTGATAATGTGCATAGTACTCTGCTTCAATTTGCGTTAAGTTTAATCCTCCAATTCGGCTAGCTGTCCCTGTAAAGTATTGTTCTACTACTGCACTAGAAATTCCCACAGCTTCAAATAATTGTGCGCCATGATATCCGGCTACAGTTGAGATACCCATCCGTGACATTACTTTAATTAAACCTTTTTCACAGGCACTCCGGAAGTTTTCCACTTTATCACTTAGATTGTAGGCTGCAAGCGAAGCATAGGCTAAATATGGATGGACACCGCTAGCCCCATATCCTACTAACATTGCGCAGTGATGAACTTCACAAACTTCAGCACTATCTGCCACAATTGAGGCTAGTGATCCTTTACCGCGAGAAACAAGATAGTTATGCAAGCCCGAAACGGCTAAAAGAATTGGAACAGCCATTTCGCCTTCTTTTCTATTACGATCACTTAAAACGATAATTGTACCACCACTATCAATTTTTGTTTCTGCTTCTTTAAAAATCTGTTCGAGTGCTTGCTGTAAGCTATTGGGATTCTCTTCATTAACAGGGTATAAAATCGATTGAATCATAGTCTTTTGTTGGTCACAATCTATTGACAACAATTTTTCAAAATCCGTGGTGTTTAAAATTGGGCTAGCAATTTTTACTTTATTACAGTTTTGGGCTTGGTCTTGACGGATATCGCTGTCTCTGCCCAAGAAAAGCTCGGTTCCAATGACCAACTTTTCTCGAATGGCATCAATCGGGGGATTCGTCACTTGTGCAAATTGCTGTTTAAAATAAGTAAATAAAGATTGTGGCTTATCACTCAAAACAGCTAATGGCGAATCAAAGCCCATAGAAATAACGGGTTCTTCCCCATTTTGGGCCATCGGCATTATCACGGTTCTTAGAATTTCATCTGTATAACCATTTAGGTGCCATAATTGCCGCAATTCTTGTTCCGTCATTGCTTTTACTTTTTTCTTTGATGCTTTTATCTCACTTAAATTAATTCGCTTTTCCGCCAACCATGTTTCGTAAGGTTTGGCAGTAGCATAATGTTGGCGAATTTCATCGTTACGATAAATCTTTCCTTGTCTAGTATCCACTAAAAATAAATTAGCAGGACCTAAGACTCCTTTTTCAATAACCTCATTAGGGGCTAAATCGACCACACCGGATTCAGACGCCACAACAATCAAACCATCTTTGGTAATTGAATAACGGGAAGGACGTAAACCATTTCGGTCTAACGCAGCTCCGACTATTTCACCATCGGTAAAACACAAGGCTGCCGGCCCATCCCAAGGAGCCATAAAGCTGGCATTGTATTCATTAAATGCTTGTAATTCTTTCGTTAAGTTCGCTTCTTCAGACCAAGCTTCTGGCACCATCATCATTAAAGCATGGGGAATGTCTCGGCCATTACGATACAAGTATTCCAAACAATTTTCTAATTTGGCCGAATCGGAATTATCTTCATTATAAACCTCAATTTTATGGCTATGCATCCAATTTTCCGCACCTCGCAATGTGTTGATTTCGCCATTATGGGCCAAAAATCGGAACGGTTGTGCACGATCCCAACTTGGAAATGTATTCGTTGAAAAACGCGAATGGGTCAAGGCAATGCTTGTCTCCATCAATTCATCTTTTAAATCTGGATAAAAACGGCCAACTTGATAAGCATGTAACATCCCTTTATAAACAATAGTTTTAGCCGAAAGACTACAAATCACTAATTCTTCTGAATGATATGATTTTTCAATTTTCCTTCTTAATCGAAATAGCTGATCTTCAAAAGCACGATCGCTTTTAACATCGAGCGGTTTTTCAATAAATAACTGTAAAAAATTAGGCATTACTGCTTGAGCGCCAGGACCACACTCATAAAAATTATAAGGCACATCCCGCGCCCACAAAACATCATAACCAGCTTTTAAAATATCTTGGATTAACACCTTGGTCATTTGTTCTTTTTGAATAGTATCTTTGGGTAAAAATAACATTGCTACTGCATAATCGCCAGCGTTAGGCAATGTTATGCCAGCTTCTTTGGCTTTTTTGCGGAAGAAGCGATCAGGTAAAGCCATTAAAATCCCTGCACCATCTCCGGTATCTGGTTCAGCACCAGTACCACCCCGATGATTCATTCGTTCTAACATTGTTAATGCATGTTCAACTAATTGGTGGGAGGGCTTGCCATCTTTTTGCGCGATGAAGCCCATTCCGCACGCATCTTTTTCAAACTTGGGGTCATACATCAAGTTTTTCTCTGCAATTTTTTCCACGCAAGCACCTACTTTTTCTATTTTCTGAAAATTCTAATTTTTACTAGTTTACATTGTTTTGTACGACACTGCAATTACTTTCAAAAATTTTCATCGTTTTTTTTTAGAAACGTTCGTAAAATATAACAATAACAAAAAATAAAGAGACGAAATAAGGACTTGGAATGTCGAAACATTCCAGGTCCTTATTATAAAAAGCAATAACCAGATAGGGTTATTTTGTTAGATTTTTATTCAATACCTTCGGCGACTGCATCAGAAAAGTTTTCCTTTACGATTTCGGTACAGTGATGACACAATGTTGGCAAGGCAGGATCAGCTCCAATTTCTTTGCGAACTTGACGGCAACGGTCACACACATGACCCGCTGCTTTTTCGACTAAAATTGCCACATCATCAAATTTCATCGCATTGTCAGGAACTTGTGCACCTACTTTTTCAACCGTAAAGTAGTCAGAAGCCACAATTAATAATTTAGCTAAATTACTATCAATTGCTGTCAATAAATCGGCGACTTGTTCATTGGGATAAATTGTCACTTTGGCTTCTAAAGGCTTACCAATTAATTTTTCATTACGTGCTTCTTCTAAAGCTTTCAGCACATTGTCTCTAAAGTCTAAGAAGGCACTCCACATATCTAATAACTCGGCCTGATTGGCAAATTCTTCATAACTAGGCATTTCTGCTAATTGGACATAGTCTTCTTCTTCTTGCAGGTAAGACCAGATTTCTTCAGCAGTATGAGGAAGAATTGGTGTTAATAGTTTTGTCAAAGCAACAGCTGCTTGGTAGAAAACAGTTTGCATTGAACGTCTTGCATGATCATTTTCTGCTTCAATATATACGACATCTTTGGCAAAATCCAAATAAAATGAAGATAAATCAACCGTCAAAAAGTTCATTACAGTCCGATAAATGTGTAAGAAATTATATTTTTCATAGCCATCTTCTAAAATTGTTTGGATAACTTGATTTAAACGAACAGTCATATATTTATCAACTGAACGTAATTCAGCATAAGGGACTGCATCTGTTTTAGGATTAAAGTCATTTGTATTAGCGAGTAAAAAGCGCATTGTATTGCGGATTTTACGATAAACTTCTGAGACTTGGTTCAAAATGTCCATCGAAACACGTACATCTGCTTCATAGTCAACACTTGCCACCCAAAGACGCAAGATATCAGCACCCATTTGATTAATAACTTTTTCTGGTGCAATGGTATTTCCTAGGGACTTACTCATTTTACGCCCTTCACCATCTAAGGTAAATCCTTGAGATAATACAGCCTTATATGGTGCAACGCCATTGATTGCAACACTTGTTGTAATACTTGAGTTAAACCAACCACGGTATTGATCTGAACCTTCTAAATACATATCTGCCGGAAAACTTAATTCTGGTCGTTGGCGTAGGACAGCTTCATGAGAAGAACCTGAGTCAAACCACACATCCATAATGTCATTTTCTTTGGTAAACTCACCATTCGGAGAACCGGGATGAGTGAAACCAGCTGGCAATAATTCTTTGGCTTCTTTTTCAAACCAGATATTTGAACCATGGGCTGCAAATAATTCAGCTACATGTTCAATTGTTTCAGGCGTGATGATTGCCTCACCATTTTCAGCATAAAAAATTGGTAATGGTACGCCCCATGCCCGTTGCCGTGAAATTACCCAGTCACCACGATCACGAATCATATTGTAAAGGCGCGTTTTTCCCCACGGAATGATCCAATCAACTTTTTCAATTTCAGTTAAAATATCTGCTCTAAATTTATCAATGGATGCGAACCATTGAGGGGTTGCGCGATAAATAACTGGTTTTTTCGTCCGCCAATCATGAGGATAACTATGCGTGAAAAAGTCCAGTTTTAATAAAGCACCTTTTTCTTCCAACAATTTGGTTACTTCAGGATTGGCTTTATCATAAAACATCCCTTCAAAACCAGGTGCTTCGGCAGTAAAGACACCGCGATTATCAATTGGTGATAAAACGTCTAATCCATATTTTTTACCAACGATATAGTCATCTTCACCATGACCTGGAGCAGTATGAACTAATCCTGTTCCGGCATCTAAAGTTACATGATCTCCACACATTACTAAAGAAGTGCGATCATAAAATGGATGTTGCGCTGTCATGTATTCCATAGCTGTACCAGGAAATTCTTGTAAGACTTTGACATCTTGCCAGCCAATTTCATTTTTGACAGTTTCTAATAAATCTTTTGCCACAACATATTTTTGACCTTCAGCCTCAATTTGAACATAAGTATAAGTTGGATTAACAGAAATACCTAAGTTTGCTGGTAACGTCCACGGTGTTGTCGTCCAAATAATCAAAGAAGTATCTGTATCTAGTAAATTTTTACCATCGACAACTTTAAATGCTACAAAAATAGAGGGAGATTTCACATCTTTATATTCAATTTCTGCTTCTGCTAAAGAAGATTCACTTGATGGTGACCAATAAATTGGTTTTAAGCCCTTATAAATATAGCCTTTTTCAGCCATCTTACCAAAAACGCGAATTTCAGCGGCTTCATAAGTTGGATCTAGCGTAACATAAGGATTTTCCCAATCTCCGGCTACACCAAGTCGTTTAAAGTCATTGCGTTGTTTATCAACTTGCGACATCGCATATTCCCGACATTTTTCACGGTACTCGGCCATTGTCATCTCTTTACGCTTAATTCCTTTATTTGCCAATACCTGCTCAATAGGTAAACCATGAGTATCCCAGCCAGGAACATAAGGAGCGCGAAAACCAGACATTGATTTATATCGCACAATAATATCTTTACTAATTTTATTTAAAGCATGGCCAATATGAATATTGCCGTTAGCGTATGGCGGTCCATCGTGTAAAACAAAAGAAGGTTTTCCTTCGTTTAACTTTTGGCGTTGTCCGTATAAATCGGCTTCTTCCCAATCTTTTTGCCATTCTTTTTCCCGATTTGGCAAATTCCCGCGCATGGGAAAACCAGTTTTGCCTAGATGCAATGTTTCTTTCATCTTCATGAATATCCGCTCCTATTCTATCTACTCACTCATTTTTTCAAAATAAAAAACGTTCCTCCCGGTCAAGGGACGAACGTTGTCGTGGTACCACCCAAATTTGTACAAAATGTACTTCTTTGTGATTGTTAACGAAATCATACGTTAATGTCTACTTACTTCAACATTAAAACCGATAGAGGATCTTTTTTTTAGCAGGGTTCATCGGTCTTTCACTATCACCGACTCGCTGGTAGAAAATACTAAAAACTTTTCTGTTCTATTTTTGGTCTTTTTCTTCAATTTTATTTAGTAATTCCTTAGCATCATCTAATGTGTTGACCGCAGGAATTTCTTGACTTGGTGTGATGATTTTTTCACTGGCTTCTACGATATCAACTTGATTTTCAGTCATATCATTGTTTGAGTTTACTTCATTAGGATTTTCTTTGTCAAGTTCTTTTTCCATCAGTTCTTGAAATGCTTCATGCCCATCTTGCACATAGCTAGCAAATGGTTTTAAAATTTCATCCCATTCTGGACTTTTCACTTGTTCTAATTGTGATTGTAACATTAAAGTCAAGTTTTGATGGAAAACGCGGGTTTTTGTTTTCAAATCGTTGGTTTCAGTTGCTAATTGACGTGCACTTTCACTAGCATCATTCAAAATTTCTTTGGCTTTTTGTTCTGCTGCTGTTGTCAATTCATGGGCATGTTTTTCGGCACTTGAGACTAATTCATCTGCCCGATTTTGAGCAGAAGTTACGATAACCTCAGATTCTTTGCTTGCGCTTGTTTTTACCTTGTCAGCAGTATCTTGTGCTACGATAATGGATTGATTTAAAGCATCTTTTAACTCATTGAAATATTCTAATTTTTCTTCTGCATGTTTTAATGCTTTTTCCATTTCTCGATTTTTTTGTAGTAATTCTTCGTAGTCACGACCTACAATATCTAAAAAGTCGTCAACTTCGTCTTGATTATAGCCGCGCATTTTTACTGCGAAGGTCTTATTGTTAATGTCTAATGGAGTCAATGCCATTTTCTTACCACCTCTGCTTATTTTCTTAAAACACCTAAAGTTAAGCGTATTTTATCTTTTTTAGTTTTTCCTTCTATTTCTTGCAATTGAATACGTCCAAAACCGCGCACAGAAATAATATCTAATAAATCTAATAAAAAATCCGGACGCAATGTTTCAGTCCAATTTACTTTGATCTTTCCGCTTTCGACTAATTGTTTGGCGCGTTGGCGGGAAATATTGAACACAGTTGAGATTACCGTATCCAACCTTAACGATGACACCGTTGTCTTTTCTTCTTCCCAACTATCTTTTGGAGTCAAAATATTAGTATAACGCTGTTCTTCTAAGCGTGCAGTTACATTGCCAACTTTGACGATTTGTAAAGCAACAAAACTAGCCACTTCTTTCGCAATAAAAATTTGCCAAGCTGTACCATCACTAATGATATCGCCAAAATACTCGCGCTTAATTCCTGTACCCAGCATCGTTCCTAATAATTTTCCATGACTTAAATTGGCAAACTTGGTCGGATAATGAACTTCATAGATGGCAATATCAAACTCATCTAAAGTTGGTTCATAATAGTCCGGATAAATTAGTAAGCGGCGTCTCTCAGCTTGCTCATAGCCGCCATAAAACATAAATTTTAAATCCGTTTCTTGACGAATCAAAGTTTCAGCAATATATGCTTGACGAGGATCCAAAAAATCCGTTAAATGCGGCGCATATTGCATTTGAACTTGTTCAATCCAATCCGTTACAGCGTCAATAAAAGGGCGTTCATCAGCCCGGAAATGTTGATAGACATTTACGTTCATTGACTCCCACCCCTCATCTCTTAGTACATAATATTAACTAAAATTGTCGTTAAACCTTGACTAGCTAAATTTAATACAATAATAGCAACTGCAATTGTTAAATCGATTGGTCCAATCGTTAGATTCAGCCGATCAAATAAACTCAAATATGGTTCACAAATTTTTCTTAAAAAGCGACCAATAGCGGACTGATACCCTCCTGGAAACCAGGATAACAAAGCATAAATCATTAGTAAAACCGAATATAAATAGACGGCATCGTTAAGCAAACTTAATAACCTAAAAATAACAATTGCCTCCTTAATTTAAATCATATAAATCCGTTTCAGTGGGCAAAGAATCTTGACCGTCAATTTCCACATCACAAGGTGTGCATAAGAAGATTTCATCACCAACACGTTTAATATCACCATCTTGAGCATAAACAGTTCCGGTTAAAAAGTCGACAATTCTTCTTGCCTGATCTTCTTCTACCGACTGAAAATTAACTAAGACTGCTTCACCGTTTAACACGTGCTGTGCGATCTTTTTTACTTCTTGATAATTACGTGGTTCTAAAATCGTAATTTTACTAGCATTACTTTTAGACAGACTCGCGTTATGTTGGCGCTTGGCAGCTGTTGGTGTCTTCATATTTTGCCGCAAAGACACAACTTTTTTATCTGCCTTAGGTGTTTCTGGCACAGGAATACTCTCCTGTACAGGATGTGATTGTTTAACTGGAATTTCCTCATCAACAACTGTTTCATAACCATCGACCCCAGGGGCCACTTCATATTCATCATAGTTATCTTCTGATAGACCGAAAAAATCTGCCGCTTTACTAAAAATCGACATGATAACTCCTCCTTTTAGGCATCTTTGACTAAAGCAGTACCGACACGAATGAACGTTGCCCCTTCATAAATGGCCGCTTGAAAGTCATTACTCATTCCCATGCTAAGTTCATGACAAGGAGCATAGACTAAATTAGCCGCTTCAATCTCTTGTTGCAGTTGTCGTAGTCTACCAAAAATATCTCGTTGTACTGATACTGTAGCGCCAAATGGTGCCATTGTCATCAGTCCTACGACCTGTATTTTATCATAAGGTGCAAGGGCTAAAATGAATTCTGAAAGTTCTGCTGGCGTAACGCCATGTTTTGACGTTTCACCAGAAACATTCACTTCCACAAAACATTTAATGACATGTTCTGCTCTTTTTTGAATTTCAGCAGCTAAGCTTAAATTATCCAAAGCATGGAAATAGTCTATTTCATTTATAATTAATTTTACCTTTCTCCGCTGTAAATTACCAATAAAATGCCAACAAATCGTATCAATATCGGCTAATTCTTGTTTTTTGTCTAAGAAAACGTCTGCTCTATTTTCTGCTAGATCTAAAACCTTCAATTCTGTTAATTGGCGCATCACTTGGCTAGAGACAGTTTTAGTCACGGCAACCAACCGGACACTTTTTTCATCACGACCAACAAGAGCACATGACTCCTGTATCTCTTGTCGGACCTCCCGCAAGTTCTCAGCAATCATGTGCTCTTACCTCCAAAGCTTTAATTAACGTTTACGACGGAAGAATGGGGGTGTGCTTAATTCATCATCATCACCAGATTTTACATCGTCACGATTAAATGTATCGAATTCTTTCTTTTCGATATTTTCAAATTGTGTATCATCAACTTTAGGACGCACTGTTTGTTCCTTGCGAATATCCCAATCGCCAAAAGCATTGTCATCTTCTGGTTGCATCGGTTTTGCTTGTTCCATATCTAAAACCGGTTTTTGCGGGATGCTGTGGATTTGATTTTGTCTTGAAGTACGACCTTTATTTTCCTTTTTTGTTGGATCAATCCCTGTTGCAATTACTGTCACGCGGATTTCATCACCTAATTCTTCATTAATTGAAGTACCTAAGATAATGTTGACATCGCCCGTTGCAGCATTAGCAACGATGTCAGAAGCATCTTGTGCTTCAAACAAGGTCATATCTAAACCACCAGTAATATTTAATAAAACTTGTTCAGCACCATCGATTGAAGTTTCAAGCAATGGTGAAGAAATTGCTTTCTTCGTAGCTTCGATTACACGATCTTCACCAGAAGCAACACCGATACCCATTAAAGCCGTACCTTGATTTTCCATTACTGTTTTCACATCAGCAAAGTCCAAGTTCACGTAACCTGGAGCAGTAATTAAATCAGAAATACCTTGTACCCCTTGACGTAAAACGTTATCTGCTTCCCGGAAAGCTTCTAGCATTGGTGTCTTTTTATCAACAACTTCTAGCAAGCGGTTGTTTGAAATAATTAATAGTGTGTCAACATTTTCTTTTAATTGTGCAATACCTTCAGCAGCAAAACGGCCACGTTTTGGTCCTTCAAAAGTAAATGGACGTGTTACGACACCAACTGTCAAAGCACCAAGCTCTTTAGCGATTTTAGCGACGATTGGAGCAGCACCAGTACCAGTACCACCGCCCATACCAGCGGTAATGAAAATCATATCTGCGCCATCTAATGCTTCACGAATAGATTCTTCACTTTCTTCAGCAGCTTTTTGACCAACTTCTGGCTGTGAACCAGCCCCAAGCCCGCGGGTATATTTAGGGCCTAATTGGATAACTGTTTCAGCTTTTGAATTTTTTAAGGCTTGCACATCGGTATTTGCTGCGATGAACTCTACACCTTTAACGTTTTCTTCGATCATACGGTTGACTGCGTTGCCACCGCCACCGCCGACACCGATAACTTTAATGACTGCGCCGTCATTTACGGTATTGTCAATTGAAAATTCCATAATGTTTATTCCTCCTGCTTGGGTTTAGTCGAAAATATTCGAAAAGAAATCTTTTACTTTATCTTTAACGCTTTCGCCAGTGGATTCGTTTGTTTCTTCATACGTATCTTCTTGGCTATCGTATTCATCATAAGCTGGTTCTTGGGTGACTGGAACTGGCGCTTCTTGACTAGTAGCAGGCTGTGTTCTTTCACCGGTTACAGCAGTTTTTGCCAACTGATAAACTTCACTTAGATTTGCTGAATAGTCAACAATGGAAATTACATTTGTAAAGACAGGATTCCGTAAGCCCATGTGATTTGGTACATATAATTTCACGTTCGTACCAAAGATTTCTTGTGCTAAATCTACCACACCAGGCAAGCTCGCTGCACCACCAGTTAAAACAACACCACCAGGTAAACTCAACGCATCAATTTCATCTAAAACTTCTTTAGACTTATTAAAGATTTGCTCCATCCGGGCTTCGATAATTTCAGCTAAATAGCGTTCATCAATTTTGACTGGTTCAGATTTACCAATAACATCCACAGGAAATTCTTCGCTAGCAGATGTTCGTTCTGGATAAGCATCACCATAATTAATTTTCAATGCTTCTGCATTGTTAAAAGATGTATTCAAAACAGTTGAAATATCTTTTGTTACGTATTCGCCACCCTCTTGGTTAACATGGGTGAATTTCAATTGTTTATCATGCATAACTGAAGTTGTAGTTTGACCACCACCAATATCGATAACGGTTGTACCAAAATCCTTCTCACCATCTGATAAAATGGATTCCGTTAAAGCAAGAGGTGTAATCACCATTTCATTTAAATGAAGGCCTGCTTTTTCAACACATTTGCGAATATTGTGCAAAATTGTTTTAGGACCGGTGAAAACAACGCCAAACATTTCGAGACGTACACCGATCATCCCACGTGGATCTTTAATACCTTCAAAGCCATCCACAGTAAATTCTTGCGGCAAAATCGTAATGATTTGTCTTTCAGGAGGAACTGAACGTACTAAAGCAGCTGAAGCGACGTTACGTACATCTTCATCTGTAATTTCTTTTGATTCGCTGTTAACAGCAATCATTCCTTGACAGTTTTCCACTTCTAATAAATTGGCTGGAACACCAACGCTTACGCTACGAATTTGGATACCTGCTTTTTCTTCTGCTTGCTTGACGGCCCGTTGAATTGCTTGAACCGATTTTTCAATATCGACAATAATCCCTCTGTTAATACCTTCAGATTTGGCGTTGCCTACACCAATGATATTCATTTGGTTTTCGACATACTCTGCAACGACAACTTTCACCGAAGTCGTTCCAATGTCAAGGCCGACATACATTCCCGTTTTTGCCATGAATGGGATTCCCTCCTACTAAATTTCCATATAGATCGAACAGTAAAGGTCCGTTTTTATCTATCAGTTTAATATTTTGTTCACTGCTAACAATAATACCACAAAAATCAACTTTTTAGAAATACGTTATGAAAAATATTTGAAATTTTTATTGCCCTATTTGGGTGTTATTATTGGTTTCACTCTGACTTTCATTTTCTGCGGTATTTTCATTGATTTCATTTTGATTATTATTACTATCTGTTGTGGTGTTTTCAGCCGATGATTCTTTCGTTTTTTCATTATCTTTCGGATACGGATACGTGAAAATTCCCACTTCCATATCCACAACCCCTTTGCCTTTTAACTCTTTAGCAACTTGTGGATAATACTTTAGTTGTTCTGCTAAATTAGAGATGTTAATAATAACAGTGTTTCCATCGTTCATTAACAGATTTAACAACTCTGTATTGGCACTAGTGGGTGTGTATTTAATTTGAGAAATACTAGCTCGTAATTCTTGAGAAAGTTTTTGATATTGCTTTAAGACAGTTAAAATGCGTTTTTGTGATTTAAAATTTTCTAAAATAGGCAGATTTTCAGCCGGTTTTTTAACCGTTTCAGCCAGAACTTTTCCATTTTCGATGACAGGAGCATAACTATCTCCTTTTTCTAAAATAGCAACTTCTTGATATTCTGTCACTGTCAATTTAAATTCATTAAAATGTTCAATTCCAACAGCCACACTTTTTACACGCGGTAAAGCCTGCTTTATTTTCGCTTCGTTTTCTCCGCGGTGCCAGTATTGTGACCAAAGGCCATCTTCTAAAGTAAAACCAGCCGCTTTTGTGATAGCATTTTTTGAAACTGCTTCGTTTTTTACTACATGAACAGCAGAGAGCTTACTTAGGGGAGAGACATGGTACAAAACAAATAACAATGGAATCAAAAACAGTGTAATCACAATTGTCAGCCGACGATAAAGTACCGAATTTCGTTCATACTTTAATTTGGGTAGCCGATCAGCAAAAGAACCATTAGGATTGCGCGATCCACCTTCAACGGGTAAATCACTGGCATTTTCCAGTAATTCAGGTTCTTCTTTTGGCTCCTGTCCGTCAATGACTGTGGGAGACCATGTCGCATCTTGACCATTTTTCTTCCGATATTCCAAGTTAGCTTTTTGCCATGGTGTCAAATTTACAGCTACATCTGAATGCTCACCTTTTTGCTTGGATTGGTCTTTTTTACTGATATGCGTCACCACCTTTACATTACACTGTAATTTCTTTAACTAATTGATATAAACGCTGACTAGCATCAGGAATTCCTTCTGATTTTGAAGCGGTAGCCATTTGTTGCCGTTTCGTTTGATTTTGCATAATTTCATCGACGGCTTCCACCAGAGCACTACCAGTCAACATCTCATCTTTAATCATCAACGCCGCCCCAGCATCCACTAAACTTTGTGCATTTTTAGTTTGATGATCTGCGGTCACGTAAGGACTAGGAATTAAGACAGCCGGTAAACCTAAAGCGGTAAATTCAGCAATAGATGTTGCTCCTGCACGCCCTACTAATAAGTCACAGCAAACCATCACCGCTGCCATCTTATCAATATAGGGGGCAACACTGACATTTGTCAACTGGCTTAAGTCAATCTTTGTTTCCTTTTTAATTTCATTAAAGTATCTTTCACCAGAAGCATATAACACTTGATAATCGCGCGTGGCAAAAATTGGCAAAGCTTCTGTTACAGCTTGATTAATTTTCAAAGCGCCTTGACTTCCGCCAAAAATCAGCGCGGTTGGTTTTTCTTGTTTCAAACCAAAAGTTGTTAAAATATCTGATTTTTTGGTATCACTGACTTCACTGGCACGCGGATTTCCCACAAGGACCGTTTTTTCAACTGGAAAAAATTGTGCTGCATCTTTAAAGCAAATCCCCACTTTTGTTGCATATCGACTCAAAAATTTATTGGTTATACCAGGAATACTATTTTGTTCATGTACAATGGTGGGGATTTTCATTTTAGCCGCTGCATAAACGACTGCTCCTGAAACATATCCGCCAGTTCCAATAACCACATCGGGTTGAAAAGATTTTAAGATTTGTTTAGCTTCTTTGATACTTTTAAAAAAAAGTTGGAGCGTTTTTACATTATCAAAAGATAGTTTTCGCTTAAAACCTTGAATTTCCAATGTTTTAAAAGGAATATCCGTTTTTGGTAGAATTTTATTTTCTAATCCTCTTTTGCCTCCAACATACATAAACTCAGAGGTTGGCTCTTGTTGTTTGACATAATTCACAAAGGCTAAGGCGGGATAAATGTGTCCGCCAGTTCCACCACCGGTTACTAATATTCTCACATGCTTCGCTCATTTCTATTATTTTTTCAAGGCATTAACTGCCGTTATAAAGCGTTCGCCTCTAATTTCAAAGTTTTTATACTGATCCCAGCTGGCATTGGCAGGTGATAACAAAATTGTATCTCCCGCCGCACTGAGAGCATACGCTTGTACCACGGCAGTTTCAGCATTTTCACTAAATTCAATAATTGGAACTTTAGCATCTCGTGCAGCTTGGGCTAATTTATCTTTTGTTTGACCAAAAACAATTATCGCTTTCAATCCATTTAACGAGGGAACCAACTCGTCAAATCCATTGCCTCGATCCAAACCACCAGCTAATAAAATTAATTTTTCATGATCAAAGCCGCTTAACGCCATCTCTGTTGCCAAAATATTTGTTGCCTTAGAATCGTTAAAGAAACGTCGTTCATTAATTGTTCCAACAAACTGCGTACGGTGTGGCACACCACTAAAACTTTGCAAAGTTGTTTTAATATTGTCATTTGAAATATTACGTAATTTTGCTACTGCGATTGCTGCCAAAGCATTTTCAACATTATGATTACCAGGCACACCTAATGTATCAGCCGCCATGATAAATTCATCGTGAAAATACAATTGCCCATCTTTTTGATAAGCTCCCGGTACAATTTGTGTACTAGAAAAGGGAACAATTTGGGCTTTTGTTGTTGCAGCCATATCTTGTAAAACCTTTTGATCCCAATTTAAAACCAAGTAATCAGCTGCTGTCATGTTCTCTTGAATATGCCATTTTGCTTTTTCATATTCAGCTTGGGAACCATGGTAATCTAAATGGGCAGAGAAAATATTAGTAATGACAGCAACTTCGGGATGAAAAGTTTGAATTCCCATTAATTGGAAACTAGACAATTCCGTTACCATTACATCGTTCTTTTGGGCATTTTGAGCCACAGTGCTAGCTGGATAACCAATATTGCCTGCTAATAGTGCCTTACCTTGCGTCATTCCAGCATTTAAAATTTCGCCAATCATTGTCGTCGTAGTGGTTTTCCCATTGGTACCGGTAATTCCAATTAGCGGACATTCCGCAATTTGATAAGCCAACTCTACTTCGGTAATAATTGGTAGACCTTTTTCGATTGCTTTTTTTACTAATGGTTGGCTATAAGGAATCCCAGGATTTTTTACCATTAAAGCAAAATCCTCATCTAGTAATTCAATTGGATGGCTGCCCGTGACAACTTTAATCCCTAACGCCAAAAGATCTTGTGCTTCTGGATTTTCTTCAAAGGGTTTTCCGTCATTAACGGTAACAAGTGCGCCCAAATCATGCAATAATTTGGCCGCACTGAATCCACTCTTTGCTAATCCCAGCACAAGAACTTTTTTATTTTGATATTCACTAATTTGTTTCATTTTTTCCATCTCCTACCAAATGATCAAAAGCGTAAGTACCGAACAAACAAAAGCGATCCCCCAAAAAACCAGATCGATTTTCCATTCAGTCCAACCACTCATCTCAAAGTGATGATGGATAGGTGACATTTTAAACAGACGTTTGCCGGTTAGTTTGAAAGAAGATACCTGCAACATTACACTGGCAGTTTCAATGACATAAATTAAACCAACAAGTAACAAAGTCCATTCCTGATGTAAAAGAATGGAAATCGCTGCCAGTAAGCCGCCAAGTGCAAGAGATCCTACATCGCCCATAAAAATCTTTGCTGGTTTGCGATTGTATGGGAAAAAGCCCAATAATCCACCGATCACACTTAAACAAATGATCAAGACATCAAATTGATTTTGCTTCCAAGCTATCATACCATAAGTTGCAAAGGAAATAACCCCCAACCCCGAAACCAATCCATCAATTCCGTCTGTCAAATTGACTGCATTGGAAAAACCAACTAACCAAAAAATGACAAAAAGCCCGTAAAGAATCCCTAAATTTAATTCAAAACCAAAAACATTTAAACTGTTTGAATTGCCATCTTTTAAAAAGACAAAGTAAAAAATAACAGCACCTAGAATTTGTCCAATTAATTTTTGTAAAGAGTTCAATCCCATGTTGCGCTTTTTAAAAATTTTAATAAAATCATCTAAAAATCCAAGTAATCCATACAAGAATAAAATGAATAATAGGATAAACAAAGACGGTGTTAGTAAATTTTGCCATGCGCCAACCCACAATCCTGTCAAAACAGCAGCAATTAAAAAGACGACTCCTCCCATAGTGGGTGTTCCAGCCTTGACATTGTGCCATTTGGGTCCTTCATCCCGAATTTCTTGTCCGAATTGTTTGACTCTAAAATAGCCAATGAAAAGCGGCATGACAGCATAGGTCATCGCAAAGCTACTCACAATTGGTAAAATCATCTTTGTCCATTCCATTTTTCAAATCTCCTAGTTCATTTTAATGTATTCATTTTTATAAAAATGAAATTTATTTTCTCTACGCATATCATTCCTCTTTGGCAGAATACGCCAAGAGGAACTGACATCCTAGTTCATTTTAATGTATTCATTTTTATAAAAAATGAAATCTATTTTCTCTACACATATCAATCCTCTTTGGCAGAATACGCCAAGAGGATTGATAGCTTTTTTTCACACTGCAAATTTTATACTATTGCGACATGGTAAACTCAATTTCTTTACCATCCACACGGTCATAGGGTGCAAGACTTTGCCCGGAACAATAACCGTCTCCTTTAAAACTAACTTTCACGCCCAATATATCTCCGAGCTTGACCAAATTAGCTTTAGACCAATTGGTAACATCAGGCATGTAATATTCCGAACCAGTGGTTAATAAAATTAATTTTTCTCCTGCTAAGACTTTGGTGCCGTGAGGAGTCCCTTGCTCTTTAATTTTACTACCTGTCCCGATTACTACAGGCACTAAACCATTCTTACTAGCGTCTGCTGCCGCACTATCTTTACCTAAGTTGCGATAATCAGCAATTTCAACTTTTTCGGTATTTTCACTGGCAGAAGCTGGTTGATCATCTTTAAATTCCATTGCTCGTTTTAGCAAAGCATTGCCAATATCGCCAAGTGCTTTTTGTTCCCAATGCTCTGGCATTTTCATCGTCATATATAAAACATATTCTGGGTCTTCAGCTGGAATCATCTCAACTATCGAGTACAAATAAGCTGTATCCCCCTGATAATAACCGCCATTTTTTTCATCCGCTATCTGAGCCGTGCCGGTTTTAGCTGCAATTTTGTAGCCGGGCACATTGTAAACACCGTAAGCACTGCCGTAGTCTTTACTCTCAATAACATCTCGCATGTATTCGCGAACTTTCGCTGTCGTTTCAGCACTAACTGGATTTCCCACGATTTCTGGTTCTGTCACACGCTCGGTATCGTTTTGATTATTAACAATTTTACTAATATAGTGGGGCTCCAACATTTTACCATTATTGGCAATCGCAGAAAAGGCGCGCATCATTTGAAAGTTCGTCACGCCAATCCCTTGACCAAATGAACTCATCGCCTTGTCGACAATATTATTTGTTGGCAAAATACCACTGTTTTCTCCTGGTAAACCAGAATAGGTACTTTGACCAAAGCCAAATTTTTTCAGATAATTTTGCCAAGTATCTCCCATTTTTTGTTCCAATTTAACCATTCCGACATTACTTGACCAAGAGAGGGCTTGACGCATCGTTAACGTTCTTCTTTGTTCTTGGTAGTCCCAGTCATTGATAGTAGCATCGGCAACTTTAATCTCACCGGAAGTAAAGGTTTCATTTTCATTAAACACTCCTGACTCAATAGCAGCAGCAGTTGTCATGACTTTCATCGTTGACCCGGGTTCATAACGATCTTCTACTAATAAATTCATCCAATTAAAGTCTTTGTCGGAAAATTCTTTTTTCGTTTCCGGATTGAATGTCGGTCGTTGACTCATGGCTAGGATTTCTCCAGTTTTGGCTTCCATCAATACTGCGGTTGCATCTTCTGGTTTGTATTTTTTAACAGCTGTATCCATAAGTGACTCAAGATAAGTTTGTAATCCACTATCAAGAGTCGTATAAATATCCTGACCATCTTTAGCGGCCTTTTTTTGCGCTACTGTGCCAGGAAGCGGATTTTGATAATTATCTTTTTGGTAAACAATTTTACCATCAGTCCCACTTAAAATATCATTGTAGGCCGCTTCTAGACCCATTTTGCCGACTAACCCTTTATCTATTCCTTGCTTATCCACTTCAGATTCAGCATAGCCAATAAAATGAGAGGCAAACGTGCCATTGGGATAAATACGGTTAGGGTGTTCATCAAAGTCTAAACCAGACAATTCTGCCTTTTCCATCGCCTGTTCAATTTTTTTCTTCTTCTCTAAAGTAATATTCTTGCCTTTACCAGAAAATTCAACTTGATACAATTCGTTTTTTGCCCCTTCTTTTAAACGGGCAATAACTTCTTTTTCCTCCAAGCCTAAAATATCATGCAAAATGGCGGCAACTTTTTCATAGTCCTTACTTTGGACGTATAATTTTTTATCACCAGTTTTATAATTTTTTGACAAAATAGCTTTTAAAGAATATGAAGTAGCGTCTTCAGCAATTGCGACGCCGTTGCGATCATAAATTGTACCTCGTTTTGCTTTCACTATTTTACTGCCTTCATAGAGTGCGGCAGTCTTTTTTTCTAAAGAGGTACCCGCCACATTGCCAACTACTACGAGATAGCCTAAACGAGCGGCAAATAAAAAGAACAACCCAATACTCGTAGCAAAGAGAATAATCCCTACTTTTTTGCGGTTGTTCGTTGGATTTTGATTTTTCTTGCGGAAATACTTTCTGATTCGTTTAAAACGCATTTACTTCACTTTCCTTAAATTGTCATCGTTAATTTTAAGTCCTTTTTTCTCTGCAATTTTTTTAATTCGTTCCGTTTTTGAAAGCTCACTTTTTTCTTGTTCTAAACGTGTTTTTTCTTCAGCTTGTTGCGTTGTTTGTGCTTCAATTTGAGAAACTTCTCGTTCTAGCTGGCTAATATCTGTTCGAACATACACTGTTAAAACAGCTAAGCCAATCACAGCAGCCAGAAGAAAAATCCCGATAATTTTTTCCAAACCACTGATACGTTTTAATTTTCGAGCTGGCGAAGCTGGAATGCGAATAATTTCAGGACGTGGTGGCGTCGATGGTTTTGCTGACGGATTGGGTTGTTCAATTTGTGGTGCTGCTTGATTCATATCATAATGATATTCACGTTTCGCTTCTGCCATTTCGACGCTCCTTTTTATTCTTTGATTCTTTCAGCAATTCTCAATTTTGCACTGCGGGAGCGATTATTTTCATCAAGCTCATTTTGACTGGCAACAATTGGTTTGCGATTAATTAATTTTAATTCCGGTTGATATTCCACTGGTACCATAGGTAAACCTGGTGGCAAATCTTTAGGACTACTGTATTCTTTAAAAATATTTTTAACCAAACGATCTTCTAATGAATGAAAGGTAATGACACTCACTCTGCCACTGACATTTAAAAGAGCTATTGCCTGTTCCAATGATTCTTCAATTGCGCCTAATTCATCATTAACCGCGATACGAATCGCTTGAAAAATCCGTTTGGCAGGATGCCCCCCCTTACGTCTAGCTGGAGCAGGAATTGCTTCTTTAATTAAATCTACCAGCTCACCAGTAGTTTCAATAGGGGCTTTTTCCCGCGCACGCTCAATTTGTCTGGCAACTTGTTTGGAAAATTTTTCTTCACCATAACGATAAAAAATTTTTACCATTTCATGATAATCATAAGTATTAACCAAATCATAAGCAGAAAAAGCTGCAGATTGGTCCATGCGCATATCTAATGGTGCATCTTGATGGTAACTAAAACCACGACTGGCTTCATCCAACTGTGGGGATGAAACACCTAAGTCGTATAAAACCCCATCCACTTTTTGGACGCCATATTCTTTTAAAGCAGCTGCTAGATGACGAAAATTACTTTTCACAAAGGTAACTTTCCCAGCTGCCACAGCGTCTTTTAAAAAAATTTGGGCATGATCAATTGCTTTTTGATCTTGATCAAAAGCATACAAATGCCCATTATCACTTAATTGTGATAATAAATATTGGCTATGCCCAGCACCACCTAAGGTACAATCAACATAAATACCGTCAGGTTTAATATTTAGTCCATCGACTGTTTCTTTAAGCATCACGGTGTAATGTTGAAATGAATCCGCCATTTAAGTTCCTCTTTCTATAAGCCAAAATCAATCATTGTTTCAGCAATTTCATCAAAATTCTCTTCAGCTTCTTCTGAGAAAGCCTGCCATTTTGCTTCATCCCAAATTTCAATCCGATTACTCACACCAGTAATAACACAATTTCTCGTTAAACTTGCGTGTTTACGTAACGTTTGAGGAATATTAATACGGCCTTGTTTGTCAATCTCACATTCCGTTGCCGCTGAATAAAAGAAACGGACAAACGTACGTGCATCTTTTTTGGCTAAAGGCATTTCATTTAACTTTGCTTCTAATTTTTCCCATTCTGCTTCAGGGTAGCCAAACAAACAACCATCAAGACCACGCGTGACAATGAATTTTTCGCCGAGTTTTTCCCGCAACTTGGCTGGGACTATTAAACGACCTTTCGCATCGATTGAATGCTGAAATTCGCCCATAAACATCGACAAAGCCCCCCTGTCACCACTTGATATACACAGTCTACCACAATCCCCCACTTTCTACCACCAAATATGTATAGGAATAAAGGAAGTTTTTTGACTTTTTTTCACCAAGGATAACAAGAGAATTAATAACAAATCTAATTCACGACAACTTTAATAAAAATTAAAGAAAATGCCACAAACTAAGCACAATTACAAAAACATAAAATACCATTGTCAATAAGAAAACTAGCCGCCAAAACATTTTTAAGTAGCGTCCATAGGCTAATTCACCATAAAAATAGGCATGAAAAACTGCCAAGCCAATACCCAAAACTAATAAGCCAATAATAAAATAAGGGAGCGCAGAAAAAGCAAAAGTAGCTTGGGAAGCTTGATTAATGCCCAAAAAAAGAAAAGGGACAGCTAAATCTGGTGCTTTTATTTTAAAACGTTTCGTTAAAGCAAAAGTGGTTACAAGAAAGTTACAGGCAACCAAAACGATTACCGGAAAAATGTACCAAAATGCTAATAACGGTGTAAACTTTTCCATTTGTCATTTCCTCTCCATACCGCTAGGGTAACTATACTTGATTTTCTTTACATAAGTGTTGCAGTTCTTTTAAAAATTCTTGCAGTCAACTAAGTTTTTCTTAAGTTTTTATAACCTTTCAAAAGAAATCACACCGTTTTTCTATTATAATGTTTCATAAAGGATGTGACTACATGATTACACATTATTTTCTTGAAGATAATCAATTAACTATAACAGAAGATATTAAGAAGTCTCTTTGGCTTCATGTTGAAAAACCAACAGCTGCAGAAATCGAACTTCTTTCTCAAAAATACGAACTTCCAAAAGATTACTTGACAAGTATCTTAGATGATAATGAAAATGCCCGTGCTGAAGGACTTCAGCAAGAAAAATTTTTAATTCCTGTCTTGCTATTGTTACAGTTTCCATATGTTTCAACAAGCCCTAGTGGATACTTACAATTTAACACGTATCCTTTAGCAATGATTATTACTCCTCAAAAAAGACTAATTACAGTCTGCAACTATCATATGCCATTTTTTAAAGATATTTTGGAAAATCCGTTACCTAAAAACGATATGAGTAGCAAATTGAATCTAGTTTTACAGATTCTTTGGCACTTGGCTTTAACTTATAATCAAGATTTAGCCGATTTAAGACGTCAAGTCGATAAATTAGAAGGGCAAATACAAGTTTCCACAGAAAATAAACATTTGTATCAATTGATGGATATTCAAAAAAGTTTGGTCTTATTTGAAGCAGCAACAAAAGCCAACTTTCAAACACTAACCAGATTAGCCGATACTTCAGAATTTCAAGAGCACCATGCTTACCATATTCATCTACATGATATATTAGTTGAAACAAAACAGTCTATGACTTCGGCTAAAATTAATTTGCAACTAGTTAGCCAGATGAACGAAACGTTTTCGGCAATCGTTTCAAATAATTTGAATATTGTCATGAAAATATTGACTTCTTTAACAATCGTTTTAACAATTCCTACTATTGTAGGTGGCGTATATGGTATGAACGTCAAATTACCATTTGCCGAATCAGACAACGCATTTTTCTTGATTAGCGGTATCACAATCGTAATTTGTTATTTGGCAATTAAATATTTAAAAAAGAGGAATCTTTTGTGAAATTGACAGCAATAGACTTGAAGTAACTAACAAATAAGAGTAAACTCCAAGAGAAGAATTTATGTAAGGGTGGCCTTTATGAACGAAAAAAAATCCAGTAGTACTTTTAGTAAAGTAACCAAGATCGTGATTTGGACCATGTTGATTTTAACTGTTGGTTCCGTATTTTTAACTGCAATTTTAAGCGTCATGTAAAATCTATGCCATTAAAATAGCCATGGAAAAGCTGTTGCTTTTTCATGGCTATTTTTTATTCAGTGTCCGGCCATTGCCAATAATTCTTTGGCATGTTCCATCGTCAACTCGGTCACTTCAGAACCTGCCAGCATGCGCGCAATTTCGTATACACGATTTTGGGGTTCTAATTCTGACACTATCGTTTGGGTTCTTCCCTGATTAATTTCTTTTTTAATATAATACTGGTAATCAGCAATTGCTGCCACCTGAGGTAAATGCGTGATACACAAAACTTGGGAATTTGCGGCAATTTTAGCAATTTTTTCCGCAATAGCTTGCGCAACTCTCCCACTCACACCTGTGTCAACCTCATCAAAAACAATACTTGTGATTCCTTGGTTTTGAGAAAATATTGTTTTTAGTGCCAACAACATTCGGGATAACTCTCCGCCAGAAGCAACTTTAACTAAAGGCTTCAAGGGTTCACCCGGATTAGTCGTTAAATAAAATTCTACTTCATCAAAGCCATCTTCTTGTAGTATTTTTTTACTATTCATAAAACGAACTTCAAACTGGCTATGTTCCATGTACAGTTCTTTTAACTCAGTTACAATAGCAAGAGATAGTTTATAGGCAATCTTTTTACGTTCTTGATGCAATTGTTCCGCAAAATGAGAGGCTACTTCTTCTTGTGCACTGACTTCTTTTGCCAACTGTTCCAATTGCCCTTCAGTATAGGCAGATTCGGTCAATTCTTTTGTAATTTCCTCATAATAAGCCAAAACTTCTGAGACTGTTTGGCCATACTTGCGCTTTAACTGATGAATTAACTCTAAGCGCTGATTCACTTCTTCCAAACGCCCTTCATCAAAAGACAAACTATCAAATTGACGCGAGATATCCCCTGCTGCTTCTTGCAACAAATAAAAAGCTGATTGTAAATTTTCACTAACTGTTTCGTACTCACTATCCAAATGAGCAATATCTTGCATACTTGTTAAAGCAGCCCCAATACCGTCTAAGCTATTCCCTTCGTCATTGGTCAAAAGTGCGTAGCTGTGCGCTAAACTGTCGACAATTTTTTGATAATTTCCCAGTTTCGCCCGTTCTTCTGTTAATTCTTCTTCTTCATTGGGTAATAAATTAGCATTAGCAATTTCATCTTGTTGAAACCGCAACATATCCATCCGCTGAACATAAGACTGTTCATTGGCTTGAATTTTTCGCATTTGCTGTTTTAAATGTTGAAATTTTTCAAAAGCTTGACGATATTTTGCTAATAATTCTTGAAACTTTTTGCCCCCAAATTGATCAAGTAAATGCAAATGACGGTCGGGTTGTAACAATTCTTGATGTTCATTTTGCCCTTGGATATCGACTAAAAAAGCTCCAATTCGCCGCAAATTTGACAAAGTTAAAGTGCGGCCATTTACACGGCAAATATTTTTACCACTTTGGCTAATATCACGTTGCACAATTAATAATTCATCTTCTGTTTCAATCCCTAATTCGTGTAATAGCTCTGTAAATTGACTATCTGTCGGCACTTCAAATAGGCCTTCTAGACTACACTTATTACTACCTTGACGAATGTAATCTGTTGAACCGCGACTACCACATAAAAGTCCCATGGCATCAATAATAATTGACTTACCTGCACCTGTTTCTCCCGTTAAAGCCGTCATGCCGTCATGAAACTGGAGGCGCAAACTGGAAATAATGGCAAAATTTTTAATTCCTAATTCTACTAACATCGGCCTCAACTCCTGCTTTTATAAAAAGCGTAAAAATTCCCGTCGTAAATCTTGGGCAGCTGTCTCTGTGCGTGTAATCATTAAGACAGTATCATCATCATTTAATACTGAAAATAAATTATCTTGAAATCTTTTTTCAATGAGATTGGCAATCGCAGAAGCATTGCCTGGCAATGTTTTTAAGACTACAAATTTTTCCATTTGGTCAACAGAGACAAATGCATCTTTTAACATTTTTTCTAACTTTGCGCCGACATCTTCTGCCGTTTCTGCCGGCAGACTGTAGCGATAACCGCCTTCTTGCGAAGGAACTTTAATTAACTTTAACTCTTTAATGTCGCGGGAAATAGTCGCCTGTGTCACCACCACACCACGACTTTTTAATAGTTCAACAAAATCTTCTTGCTTTTGAATATTTTTTTCTGTTAACAAGCGGGTAATCAAACGATGACGCTCTTTCTTTCTCATAGCTTGCTCCTTCACATAAAATAAAGCCGCAGTAAATGAAATTGCTTCGATTTACACGCCTTTTCCTTAAAATTATTTTACTTTGAATTCTTATTAATAATAACGTATTTTTGCGCATAAATAAAGGTAACAAAAAACTAAAAATTTCTTTTAGATCTTGTGCTAAATAAGAAAAACCCAACCATTCTCTGTATTTTAGTAATGTGCCAGGAGTAGATACAAGCAAACAAAAAATTACTACTAAATAGAATACAGATCATGTTTGGGTGATTCTTTCATTAAATTTTTATTGTTTTAACTGTTCATGAGCCGCAGCAACAATTTCTGTAATATTGATGCTTGGGGCAATGGCAGGTGTTTTACTTTTTTTCAAATGAGTAATAAACTCGATATTTCCTTCCCCTCCTTTAATGGGAGAGTAATCGAGTCCCACTACCGAAAATCCACTTGTAACTGCCATAGCGAGTGCTTTTTCTAACACTGCTTGATGTACTTTAGGATCTCTAACAATTCCGTGCTTGCCGACTGCTTCTTTACCAGCTTCAAATTGCGGCTTAATTAACGCCATGACATCCCCATTTTCAACTAAAATTTCTGCTAATGGTGGTAAAATTAAACGTAGGGAAATAAATGAAACATCAATTGTGGCAATTTGCGGCAAACCTTCTTGAAAATCACTTGGTTTACTATAACGAAAATTGGTTCGTTCCATCACAATTACGCGCGGGTCTTGCCGTAACTTCCACGCCAATTGATTATAACCCACGTCCAAAGCATAGCTTAATTTTGCTCCATTTTGTAATGCGACATCTGTAAATCCACCGGTAGAAGCACCAATATCCAACAAAATTTTATCTTGCATTGTTAAATCAAAAACCTGCAATGCTTTCTCTAATTTTAAGCCTCCCCGCGAAACATAGGGCAATTTTGCACCTTTTAGCTCCAAAAGAGAATCTTCTGGAATCTTTTCCCCCGGTTTATCTAAACGTTCACTATTTTTTGCCAAATATACTAATCCAGCCATGACTCCTCTTTTAGCTTGTTCTCTTGTCTCAAATAAGCCTTGTTGATGCGCTAAAATATCTACCCGTTCTTTTTTCATTTTATGCTTGTACCTCCAAAGTTAATTCTTCTGTCAGCATCATTAACAAGTCGGGTTTTATCAATGAAATAGCTTGTAATTTAGTGATACAGGCGTTTGTGGCAGCTAATTCTGCAGCCAAAAGTTGATGGCTTTTTTCAATTCCTAATAGTGCAGGATACGTACTTTTATTTAAAGCCACGTCATGTCCCACATTTTTGCCCAGCTGATCTTTGGTTGCTGTTACATCGAGTAAGTCATCACGAATTTGAAATGCCAAACCTAAGTGCTCTGCTAAAGTTTGTAATAAAGCAATCACGCTTTCATCTTGGTTGGCTAATAAGCCACCAGCTGTAATTGCAAAAGTAAACAGGGCGCCGGTTTTACGTTGATGGACATAGGCCATTTCTGGTAAAGTCAACTGTTTTCCTTCCCCTTGAATATCTGCAGCTTGACCGGCAACCATTCCGACAGTGCCACTTGCTTTGGCAAGATTTTGTAGCAACAATAATCGCAATTCGCTGGTTAACTCTGCCCTACTTAACAAATGAAAAGCTTCTGTTAGCAGACCATCTCCAGCCAGCGTAGCTATTCCTGCACCAAATTTCATATGATTAGTTGGCAAGCTACGGCGTAATTCATCGTTATCCATTGCAGGCAAATCATCATGAATCAACGAATAGGTATGGATCATCTCTAAAGCTGCGGCTGTTTGATACGCCCCTTGGGTAATTTTTTTGCCAAATCCTGCAATCGTAGCAAGTAATAATAGTGGGCGTAATCTTTTGCCACCGGCATCAATAGAATAAAGCATACTTTCTAATAACAGTTCATCTGTTGTTTGCTGCCGCAAAAAACTACGCATTTCTGTTTGAACTCTAACCAAATGTTCCTGTCTAAATTCTGTCAATAAGGTCATTTTTCTTCCTCTTCAAACACAACAGCCTCGCCATTTTCTTGCATAATTTTTGTCAAGGCATCTTCTGCCTTGGTTAATGTTTCTTGACATTGCTTACTCAAGGTAATTCCTTTTTTAAATGCCGTCAATGCTTCTTCTAAAGCTACGTCCCCTTGTTCCAATTGTTTTACGATAGCTTCTAGTTCTTGTAATGATTCTTCAAAAGTTTGTTTAGCCATTATTTCCTCCATTTTACCAATAAGATTAATTAACATGAAAATCTTACTTCAGCTATTGGTTTACTTCCTGTTATCTTCAGGATTGATTTTTGTTACCGCAGCTTCTACCTGCCCATCTTGATAGTGAATGACTAACTTATCTTCCACCGTAATTTCTGCAACGCTTTTAATCATGTTATCTTCTTTTGTCGTATAACTGTATCCTCTACCCATAATTTTTAAAGGACTGAGTAAATCCAAAGATTGAATTGCATTGTGAAAGGATTGCTGTTTTTGCTGAAAAAGTTGCTTCATACTTTTTTCTAAGCGCTCTTGTAAATAATTTTGTTGTTGTTTTAATTCATTCACCCTATTTTTAGGATTAAATTGCCTTAAATTGTGATTTAATTGCATCACTTTCTTTTCTTCTTCAAAAAGACGGTTTTGCGTACTTTGAAGCAGGCGTTGGGTTAGTTGATCTAACTTTATAGATTGCGCTTCATAGAGTCGTTCTGGTTGTCGCAATACATACGAAGCACTTAAGCGTTCATAACGCTCTTTTTTTAAAGCCAATTGATGCATAAAGGCCTGTTCCAATCGCGTTTGTTTTTCTTTAATCTTTAAAATTTCATCACTTAATACTGGTACCGCTAATTCAGCTGCAGCTGTGGGCGTTGCCGCCCGTACATCTGCTACTAAATCCGCGATAGTAGTATCTGTTTCATGTCCTACAGAGGAAATAATCGGCGTTTTGGCTGCAAAAATAGCTCGGGCGACTTTCTCTTCATTAAATGGCCATAAATCTTCAATTGAGCCGCCGCCTCGTCCAATAATCATCGTATCAAAATCGCCGCTTGCTTCTACGCGAGCAATATTTGCAACGACATCTCCTGCCGCTTTATCCCCTTGTACGACGGTAGGAAATAAGGTAATTTCAGCAATAGGATAACGTCTTTTAACGGTTGTCATGATATCTCTTATGACAGCCCCGCTAGGACTCGTTAAAACAGCAATTTTTTTAGGATATTTAGGTAAGTTCTTTTTAGGAGCTAAAAAGAGACCTTCTTTTTCTAATTTTGCCTTTAACTGCTCGTATGCTTGATATAATGCACCCACACCATCGGGTTCCATCTGTTCGACATAAATTTGGTAATTACCACTTGCTTCATACAGAGAAATCCGTCCAATAATAAAGACTTTCATTCCTTCTTCAGGTTGAAATTTTAATTTACTAAAAGCACCTTTAAACATCACAGCCGAAATTTTAGCCCCATCGTCTTTTAAAGAAAAATACTGATGGTTCGGTCTTAAACGGAAATTAGAGATTTCACCCGTTAAATAAACTTTTTCCAAATAAGGATCCGCATCAAATTTGCGTTTTAAATATTTGGTTAACGCAGTGACAGTTAAATACTCTTGTGCCATCTAAACACCTGATTTCTGCAGATGATAAGCTTTAATCGTTTGGTAGAGTAACATGGTAATTGTCATGGGCCCCACACCGCCTGGAACTGGCGTAATAAAATCTGCAATTGGTTCCACGGCAGCAAAATCAACATCGCCGATTAATTTATTATTAGCATCACGGTTCATTCCAACGTCAATTACAACCGCACCTTCTTTGACATAATTTTTATCGACTAAATGACCCACACCCACTGCAGCAACTAAAATATCCGCCTTTTTGGCAATAGCAGGCAAATTTTGCGTTTTAGAGTGGGCAATTGTTACAGTTGCGTTTTCTTGTAATAAAAGGTGTGCCATGGGTTTTCCCACGATATTACTTCGACCAATTACCACTGCATTTTTGCCGGCTACTGAAATATTGTAAGCCGCCAAAAGCTTCATGATACCATAAGGAGTACATGGAATCATTACCGGATCACCTGCAAACAATCGTCCAATATTTAGCGGATGAAAGCCGTCCACATCTTTTTTAGGATCAATCGCTAAAATTACCTTTTCTTCATCGATGTGGGCAGGTAATGGGAGTTGTACTAAAATCCCATGAAATTGCTCATCTTGATTATATGTTTCAATTAATGCCAATAAGTCCGCTTCTGTAATCGTATCCGGACGACGATCCACTTTCGAACGAATCCCCATTTTTCCTGCTGCCACTTCTTTATTGCGCACATATATTTGGCTCGCTGGATCTTCCCCAACTAAAATGACGACTAAGCCTGGCACAATGCCGTCTTTTTCTTTAATTTTAGCTACTTCACTTTGCATTTCTGCCTGCATGGAGGCAGCTAATTTTTTTCCATCTAGTAATTGGGCCACAAAATCGCCTCTTTCATTCATTTAGCACTATTCTAGCACAGGGGACTTTTATTGTGAAAGTTCAGCAGATAATTTTACTGAAAATTTGGCATTCAAACAAAAAAGCAGCTAAGAATATAAACATTCTTAGCTGCTCTATGCTGTCGACAATCTTAAGCTTCTTTGGTTAAATCTGTGTTAATCGCTGATAACACACCATTAACAAATTTACGGGATTGATCATCACTAAAGGTTTTAGTTAGTTCCAAGGCTTCATTTAACGCCACTTTATTCGGAACATTTGTTTCATACATCATTTCATAACTGGCAATGCGTAAAATACATAAATCCATTTTAGAAAGACGCTTAATGCTCCAACCCTTTTTCAAATGTTTTTGTATCAATTCGTCTAAATCGGCTTTATGTTCGCAAACACCTGCCACCAATTTATCCAAATAAGCGGGTACAAAATTTTCTTGTTCCTCATCCACCATTTCATGGTGCTCTAGTTCAATAGCTTGCATAATGGCATCTTTTTTGTCTAAATCTTGATTAAAATCAAGGGGAAACAATGCTTGTAGTGCCATTTTTCGAATCTCGTGACGAGACAATTCTTTACTCATTTTCTTCCTCATTTTCAAATAATTCATCCAAATCTGGTGTTTCAACTTTTTCTGGTACCACAGCTACTACATGCACATTTACTTCTGCTAATTCAACGTCTGTCATAAATAATACTTGCTGTTTGACCCGATCTTGAATCTCCATCGCAGTTTTGGGCACAGAAATACCATACTTCATGTAGCAGTAAAGGTCAACCTTAATTCCATCTTCACTAATCGTTAACGAAACCCCTTTGCCGTGATTGGAACGACCCAATAACTCGGTCACATTGCTGGTAAAACTTCCTTGCATATCATAAACGCCGTCTACTTTAGAAGCAGCAATCCCAATAATTATTTCAATCACTTCAGGAGCGATGACAATTTCACCTAAATCTTGATTTGTACCTAATATTAAATTCTTTTCGTCAGCCACAATGACTTCCTCCAGTCTAATTACAATTATGCGCGTGAAACATAGGAACCATCTGTTGTATTGATGATTAATTTATCTCCTTGATTAACAAAAAACGGTACATTTACAGTAACACCGGTCTCCATTGTTGCAGGTTTTGAACCACCAGAAGAAGTATCTCCTTTGATATTTGGTTCTGTTTCAGCAACTTCTAAAACTACTGTATTGGGTAAATCAACCCCTAAAATTTCTGAACCATACATGATAACTGTCAATTCCATGTTTTCTAACATATATTTCAGTTCATCTTTAATCTGTTCAGTTGGGATTTCAATTTGTTCGTAAGTATCTAAATCCATGAAGACATGGCTGTCACCACTTTCGTACAAATATTGCATTTTACGGTTGTCAATTTGGGCTTTGGCAACTTTTTCACCAGCACGGAAAGTTTTTTCTTGAACCGCACCTGTTCGTAAATTTTTAAGTTTTGAACGAACAAAAGCAGCTCCTTTTCCAGGTTTCACGTGTTGAAAATCCACTACACGCCAAATACCACCATCAACTTCAATTGTTAAACCCGTTTTAAAATCATTCACTGAGATCATGGCTATCCTCCTTATTTACGATTACCAAAAGGCTATGAGCAAATCCTGCATATTCGTTAATAGTTTATCATTATTTTTAACCAAAGGCTATAAAAACCCACTGCTTTAACGGCAAATCCGCTCTTCTAGCTTTTAGGGTTCCTGCAAAAAAGTACAGTCTTTTATTTGAAAAAGGCAAATAAAAGACTGTACTTTCATAATTTAATTTAACGCTTGTAATCCGGCTCCAATTATTCCACCTGTATTAGGATAAGGAGAAATACTTAGCGTACTAATACTGTGTGCTTGTGCTGTAACAATCCATTCTCCAAGCTTGGTTTTAATTAAGGGCAACAAATCGGGATTTAACGTCATTACACTGCCACCAAACACAATCTTTTGGGGATCTAACAACGAGACTACCATATAAATCGCTCGGCTAACATCTTGACTCCACGACTCTACCAATTCTTTTGCCAAGGGTTCACCTAAGCGATAACGCCGAAAAATTTCTTCTGCAGTGACTGTACCATCATTATAAGCTTCTTTTCCTCGTTCGGCCAAGGCGGGTCCGGCTGCGCTTTGTTCAACCGTTAAAGTTTGACCTTCTTTTTCTTTTAAAGGAATCAGTCCTAATTCTCCGGCAAAACCATTTCCCCGAATAAAATCCCCCTGTGTCATGATAGCACAAGACATCCCGGTACTAATCGTCACATAGACTAAAATTTCTTTATCCTGTAAACCAGCGTAGTGCCACTCTGCTCGCGTGGCTTGGTAAACATCATTATCAATGGTGATGTTGCCAATCGCCGGAAAAGCTTCGCGTAAGCGAGCCACGACTGGAAAATTCTCCCAAGCCAAATTGTTTTGAAAAACAGCAATGCCCGCTGTCCGATCAACTAAACCCGGAACCCCTAAACCAACTGCAACTTCATTTGCTGGTAGTTTGCTATCCACTAAAACCTGCTCAATTACCCGGCAAACTATCGCAAACATTTCTTCACGATCACTTGATTTTGAAAGCAAGCGAGTAATGTGGGTTACATTTCCCATTTCATCAACCAACCCGCCGGCAACTTTGGTACCCCCGATATCAATACCGATTGCATATTTCATTTTGCCATCTCCTACTGATAATTTTTATTATAGCGCCACAAGAGACTTAATAACCCGACCAGCCCTAACAGTTGAAGCGCCAAACCAGTATAGCCAATATTTTTTTGACCATAAATAATTAGTAAAAAACAAATGATAAAAACTGCGACCTGAAACCAATATTTTGCCTTATTCATCATAATCCCTCCATTCAATGGCGCCAGGAGTTAAACTAATATTATAGTTATCGGTTGCTGTATAAACTCGAGTTGTTTGTGGCAAATCTGTATTGTTGACAATTGCATATTGTTTTTTTTCAGGATAAGCATGCACTTCAATATCTGGATTGTCGGCATACCAAATTTTTAACTGCTCTTCTTTATGTGCAGCATAATAAATACTACGTAAAAAGATTTGAGCGTTGGCCGGTGAATATGGCAATCCACTAAAATATACCCCCCGACCATTAAAGAAGTCATGCGTTGCCAATTGAACGCTTCCATCCACATAACTTAGAATCTGCGTATCTTTTGAGAGTGCATAAATATTTTTTTGCATTTCACCAAAATCTTTAGCCTCTTTATTTTCGGTGATAAAATGCGTCGTATTTTCTGTTTTAAAATATTTATCTGTCGATAAGCTAAATCCTAATTCTTTATCCACCCCTAAAATGTGGGCTAACTGGAAGAAACGCCCATTAGCTAGGTAAGCTGTTGGTTCCCCAATACCGATAAATCCGCCCCCATTTGCGACCCATTGCGTTATCGTTTCAATCAAACTTGTCTTTGACCAATTTTTACCGCCGGAAAATGCCGTTCCCGCATCACCTACGTTAATCAAAACATCAATTTCACTTGGTACACCTTCTTTTAAGTCGGTAAAATTCAAAAATTCTACTGCTACTTTTTGACCAGATAACGATTCTAAAACACCTAAGTAGCTATAAATTTGTTGATACCAAAGCGCATGAGCAACCATATGCGTTTGCCAAGACCGTAATTTTCCCCATGAATTCAAAATCCCTACTGTAATACCAACATAGGGTTTAGTGTCAGAAATTCGTCCATATAGCTCACGAAACTCTTGCGTCACATGGCTGACATAATCCACAAAACCAGGAAATTGATTCGCTAAAGACAAATAACCGCCATAACCAATCCGATCAACGGGTTTACGTAACAATGCTCGTCGCGCCGTTAGCCAATTTTGTTTTGCTTCTACAGTTGGGTCGTTGCCTTCATAAAAAACATCGGGGAAAAAGTAAGGCAAAAATCGGCCTTCCGTATAGTTTACATGGGGAATTTCAGAAATCATCCGCAAAGTTGTCCCGTTGCCCACACTGCCAACTACAGCATCAATACCGATTTCTTTAAAATAAGGGCCATAGGGTTCTGTCCCAATCCAATTATCGCCCAAAAACATCATCGCTTCTCGACCGGCACCGTGAACGATTGCAACTAATTTTTTTGCTTCTTTTGCAACAAAGCGTTGGATAAAATCAATATAGTCTAAATAAGACTGAGAAGGTACTCGAAAAGTTGAATTATAGTACCCTTCATCGACAAAATTCTCAGCGGATAATTTATAACCATATTCTTTTTCAAAAGCTTTAAGCGCCCGGACGGAAACAGTTGAACCATAACCAAACCAATCGACAAATTTTTCTTTTTTCTGATCATTAAAAAACAACGTAAAATGATAAAAGAAGGTCGTAAAGCGGACTACATCTGTGTCTGGATTTTCTGCTAGCCAATTGGTTAAAAAATTACTTACAAAAGCTTGTGACTCAGGTTGACGCACATCAAATGGAATTTCATGGGATTTATCTCCCCAATCATTTGTTATATGATTATACATTTGCGTTGGATCCCAAACCATACTGGCTAAAAAGGAAACGGTATATTCATGATAAGGATGCCATTTTTTCAGTCGCACGCTATTTTCGGTTTGATTTACTTCCCAATTTTCTGGTGCAACTTTTTCACCTAACGTTCGGTCATATACTTCCCAAAATTCTTTTGGATCTTCGCGATAATTAGGTTGTAGTTGTTCTGCTAAGTATCCTGCCATAAAAGGAATAACCGCGGTGGTTTTTGTTGCCGTCACCCGCTGACTTAACAGAAAAGCTTGCTGTACTTCTTCCAAATGTTTTTCCGCAAAATCATTATGTCCCCGTGCCACAAAATACGTTGTATAAATTTTAGCTCCGATTTGCTTTAACTCGTCATCTAATTTTGTCCCATCGCTATCACGAATAGCATCTGCACCCCACAATGCCATTAAGCGTTTGGTTTCTGCCAAGAAATTACTTTCACTTGGGATAGTTACTCTTCCTTTTTCCATTTTCGTCTCTCCTATTCCTTATTCCCACCGACTGTCATTCCTTGGGTTAATTGTTTTTGAACTAATATATACAAAATTAAGGTTGGCAACATAACAATCACCAAACCGGCATATAATTGTCCGTAATTTGCTGCGGCTTTTTGTCCAGCCATCAAGTTTATTAGTCCGACTGGCAAAGTCTTATTAGGTCCTGGAATTAATGTTAAAGCAATAATGTACTCATTCCAAAAGCTCAAGAAGTTAAATAAAATGACAGTAATGATGCTCGGTTTTGCCAATGGCGCCATAACGACAACTAAAGTTTTGAAAAAGCCTGCGCCGTCAATATAAGCAGCTTCTTCATAAGAAGAAGATAAAGTACGAAAATAATTCGATAACAGATAAATAGTAAATGGCAAAGCCGTTGCAGCATAGACCAGCGCTAACACAAAAAGGTTATCAATAAAAAATCCCTGACCACTAATTTTTCTAAGCGCATTGTCGCCATCTAACAACATTAGGAAAATTGGTACGACAATATAATTAGAATTAATAAAAAGACCCATCATAAACAAAGTATTTAAAATGCCCCGACCCTTAAACTTAAAACGCGCCAACACATATGCTGCCGGCAATGCCACAATAATCAATATGATTAGCGCAAGTACTGTGACTTTAACCGAATTCCACATGTAAAGCCCCATGTTGGCTTTTTCAAAAGCCGCTACAAAATTTTCTAAATAAAAACCTTTGGGCATAGCCCAAGGATCACCATAGAATTCTGAATTCTCTTTTATCGATGCTAAAAACACCCAAGCAATCGGTACGACAATCGAAATTGCCAAAGTAATAAGGGCAACATAGACAAAGATTTTATACAGTTTTGTGTTTTTTTTCATCTTGTTTCCCTCCTAAAATTCATACACGTCACGTTTGGTAATTTTATTTAACACAGCCGATAAAATAAAGGAGAAGGTAAAGACGACTACGCCAATTGCCATTCCATATCCATATGAGGAGTTCGTATAGGCTTGTTTGTACATATAACTTAAAAATACTTCCGTCGAACCATCTGGCCCACCGTTTGTCATGGCTTTTACTAATAAAAAGCTTAAATTAATCGTACTAATAACAAAGAAAGTCAATGTTGTGCGAATCGTACTCCAAGTCAAGGGTAATGTAATCGTAAAGAATTGTTGCAAGGCACCCGCACCTTCTAGTGCAGAAGCTTCATATAAACTTTCTGGAATGGAAGCCATCGAAGCCATATACATTACCATGTAATAGCCGATTGCTTGCCAAATGAGGGCAGCTCCAATCGAATATATGACAATTTTTTGATCACCTAACCACAATTGTTGTAAGTTTTCTAAACGCAAAGCGCTGAATAAATTATTTAATAACCCGTTTGTTGGATCATAGATAGCTGAAAAAATCGCAGCAATAACTACAATAGATAAGATATTTGGCACATAAAAAATAATTCGAAATAAATTGACACCTTTGAATTTTTCTCGCGTTAAAATCGAAGCAAAAATAAGTGCCAACGCTAAGGTAAAAATGGTTACAATCACGATTAATAAAATCGTATTTTGAAAAGAGCGGAAAAATGCCATATCTTTAATGAGAGTCCTAAAATTATCCAAGCCGACAAAAGTTTTCTCTGCAGAATATCCGCCCCATTTAAACAATGACATAAAAAAGACATTGATAGTGGGATAGACCATGAAAATTAAAACCAACAACGTTGCCGGTAGCAGACATAAGGTGATAAACACCTTCTTTTGTTTTTTTTCATTCATAAGATCACCTTTTTTAGTATTATTTACAAATAGCGGTTCGTTTTTTATTTATAACTTTTACTTTATTATGAGAAAAGGCTGTCACAAATTCCTTTGCCACAGCCTTTTGTCTGCTACTTATTGTTTATCTGCTGCTTCGCGAATTTTATCTGCTGCAGTCACAACACTATCTTGCCAATCTTTTACAGTCTTATCACCAGAAACCACACTGTCAACTGCACTGAATAATGTATCGCGCATATTCACACCTTCAACAGTCACTGTGTTCTCAAGTCCCCCCATGACAGCTTTAGCACCATTATCATAGATACTGTAGAATAATTTATTTTCCCCATCTAATTTTTCAGACATTCCTTGAATTGGTTGGATAGCACCGGCATCTTTAAAAATGTCTGCTGCTTTGTCAGAATACATATAAGCAATGAATTTTTTACCTTCTTCTTTATTTGCTGCACCTGTCGGCATCCACATTTGTTCAAAAAATGTATAAGAATAACTATCGCCACCGGATTCAAAGGCTGGTAATGCAGTCATCCCCCATTCAAAGCCATCTGCCCGAGGTGCATCTTTCATTTCACCTGGCACCCATGTTCCATTAGGCATAAAGATTGCTTTATCGTCTAAGATCAATTGTTGGTTTTTGGTAAAATCATTATCATTGGCATTTGCCACGGTTGTAGTAGCGGTATACTTAGCTAATTTGCCGACCGTATCAAAAGCTTCAGTCGCTTCTTTAGAAGACCATGCGCCTTTTTGATAAGTCATTGCATCATTGAAAAATTCAGGCCCACCAGTTACAGAAAGCAAACTATACATAAAGGAATCTAAGTAACCTGCTGTTGGATAAGTGAATAACGCAATACCTTCTTTTTTCGCTTTTTCCCCTAAATCCCACATTTCATCCCAAGTTTTTGGTACTTCCCAACCTTTTATTTTTAATAAATTGGCATCATAAAATAATCCAGTTGGCGAATAAAACATCGGTGCCATGTAAGTTTTTTTATTGTTATATGGATTTGTGGCTAATGTATCAATAAAACCTGGAATCAATTTATCCTTCACGGTTTTATCCTCGCCAGGAATCTTCATATCAAAAACATCTGTTAAATCTTCTAAATTTTTATCTTTAATAAACGTTTCTGTCAATCCAGCTTCACGCCCGGTAGCTAGTAGAATAACATCTGGATAATTGCCTGCTTTCATATTAGGACTAATAACATCTTCTAACTTTTTATCAACAGTCAATTCCACTTTCACATCTGGATTGTCTTTTTCATAGGCATCTTTTATTTTATCCCACATATCGGCACCATATGCAGATTCTAGCGCAGCCACTTTCAATACCTTTTTATCTCCGTCTGTATTCCCTCCATTGCTGCCATCTGTACTGCCTCCACCGCCACAACCTGCTAGCAATAGTCCTGATAATCCTAAAGCCAATGTAATCCCCAATGCTTTTTTCATGTCGGATTCCTCCCTCTTTTGATGCTTTTAGTATAGCTTTTTTGTAAGCGCTTTACTTTTAAAATGTTGGCTGTTTTTTTAGAATTATTTACATATTTCTTTAATAATAAAATATGCTAAAACTAAAGTTGACGTTTACGATATTGATTTGGGGAGCAGCCGACGCCTTTTTTAAAAGCTTGATTAAAATAGGATTGAGAGGTAAACCCTGAAATTTCAGCGATTTGTCCTATCGAATAATCGGTACTAATTAATAATTCTTGGGCATTTTCCAGTCGTCTTTGCATCATATAGTTCATTGGTGTTTCAGCAAAATTCGCTTTAAAAATATGAATCATATAGTACTTATCCAAATGTAGATGGCTAGATAAAACATCCAACGTCAAATTTTCTTTGTAATGTTGCTCAATAAAGTCTTTAATAATTGCACTATCTTTTGAAATGTTTTTATTTTCTATTTCAATTAGATTAAAGTTGTTGCTACGTAAAACTTTAACTAAAAACACCTCGGCTAATTTTTGTAAAACAAAATCGGCCCCTTCTCCTTGCTCATTAATCTCGCCAATAATCAACTTTAATACAGGCACCATCTCATCTAAAATATCACGAAAAATATAGTAGTTTTCCTGATGATTTTGTTTTACAAAACGAATATTATTTACACCAATGACGATATACCATAAGGGATAATCGCCTGAAGACTTCTCGGTATGACGCACATATGGATTTACCACCACGATATCATGGGCTTTAATAGGATATTCTGCCTCGTCAACAATAAAACTACCTTTTCCACTCAAAATGTACATTACTTCTGTAAAATAATGCGTATGTAAAGTACTGTGCCAATCTTCTTCACTAAATTTTGATTGATGGATATAGATCAATTCAGCTTGTTGTAAAACTTCGTCAATTTCTTTTGCCATTTTTCTCCCCCCTCCTGGCATTGTAACCGCTTGCTAAACTATCGTCAAAACATCATTTTTTTGAGAAGCGAAATTGTAGCCATTCCCATAAAAAAACCGCGCTACATCCTTTCGTAGCACGGTCATAATTTCTATAAAATAATCAATTCTTTTGGTGATTTCGTTAAGACTTCATTACCTTCAGACGTAATTAATAAATCATCTTCAATTCGAACGCCACCAATACCTGGTAAATAAATTCCGGGTTCGTCAGTAATAACGTTGTTAATAACAAATTGCTTATCTGCTCTAAAGGAAACATTGGGTCCTTCATGAATTTCTAACCCAATACCATGCCCGGTCGAATGACCAAAAGCTTCACCATAACCAGCAGCTGCAATGTGATCTCTGGCAATAGCATCCAATTGAATCCCTGTTAAACCAGGTTGCGCTGCTTCAATTACTTTTAGTTGGGCTTCCAAAACAATTTGATAAATCTCTTTTAATTTTTCACCTGGGTCACCAATCGCAAATGTCCGTGTCATATCCGATACATAGCCATCATAATAACAACCAAAGTCTAAAGTAATCAAATCCCCTTGTTCAATTACTTTTTCACTCGCAACACCATGGGGCATTGCAGAACGCAAGCCACTTGCAACAATTGTATCAAAAGAGACACTAGTAGCGCCTAAAGAACGCATATAAAAATCTAATTGGTTGGCTACTTCAATTTCAGTCATACCCGGACGAATAAATTTCAACACATGTTCAAAACCTTGATCGGCAATTTGACATGCTTTTTGTATCGTTGCAATTTCATTTTCATCTTTTATTTCCCTTAATTCCTCAATCATCCCGTGAATGGGTACCAATGGCGTTTCTTCAATAATTTCTTCTAAGACAGAGTATTCCGCAAAACTTACAAAATCTTCTTCAAAAGCAAGAGCATTGATATTTTCCTCTGCACAAAGTTTTGCTACCTCATCAAAGATTGGTCCCACATTTTTAATAACTTCAAAATCCGGTGCTTGGGCTGCTGCTTGTTCTGTATAGCGAAAATCAGTAACAAAAAAGGCTTTATCTAATGTAATAACAGCTAAACCTGTCGTCCCTGTAAAATTAGTCAAATAACGTAGATTGTAAGGACTTGTTACTAAAAAGCCATCTACTTGTTCTTTACGCATCGCTTGACGCAATTTTTCAACTCGTAACATCATCATTCAATTCCTTCTTTCTTTTGCAGTTCTCAATCATTATAGCAAATAAGTAGCAAAATAAAAAAGATTGCGACAATATCTGTCAAAATAAAATAACCCAAAAAACTTTTATCTGCAAAAGTAACGCTAGTTTCTGCTAATAAAAGTTTTTTAGAAAGAGATATTCGGAATCATAAAGTGTGCTATTTAGTTTTACCGAAGAAAAAAGATACAATTGCTACAATAATAACGGCCCCTAAAATTGAGGGAATAATCGCCATACCGGCAATATGCGGTCCCATATCACCAAATAACGACTGTCCAACCGATGCACCAGCTAGACCGGCAATAATATTAAATAAACAACCTCTTTTTTCGCCAGTAATTCCGCCGGCAATCGCTCCTATAATCGCACCAACAATTAGTGTCCAAATCATTTTCACCACTCCTTAGCTAATATTTAACTCATGATAGCTTTCACCAACAAATAGTTATTCAGTAGTTCTTTGCAATTTATGGTAACATATTTCAAAATACAACGAAAATATTGAGCCTAAAAAAATAACCATAAAAGCATAAGCCTTCACGGTTATTGTTTTTTCCCAGTTAATTTTACCTTCCAACTCTTCAATCCTCGCTTGACTACTTGAAAAAATGTCAAGGATCGGACAAGGTGATCTGCCGGAACGTATTCACCTATCGCGCGTAAAACTTTTTTTGGTTGTTTTGAAGAAAACGAATAAACACCATTTTTCTTTGTTTGGATGGCATAACGCGGAATCCATTTACCTTTTAAATAAACAGATGCTACGACAAAATCCACTTCTTCCCAAGGAATTTGGATGAATTTATTAATATCACGGTCATTATAAAATTCAAACGCTTTATTGCCAATCATAATTTTTCCATATTCACCGATGCCTAAATAAGACGTTGCATCAATGGCTAAATCGACCTTTGTATTTAAAGATTGAACCATTACAGACACTCCTCACGGATATTTATTAAACATTATAGCCATAACTTATCATCAATGTAAAACAAAAGCTCAGGGAAAACCCCCTGAGCCCTTGTAAAAGTTCAATTACATGATGTGTAATACGTGTAAACCAACACCAACTACGAACAAGCCAATGATGATAACGATTGGAGAAACTTTTTTCTTCAATAACCACATGCAAAGTAATGTTAGTAATAAACCAGCAAGACCTGGAATTAATTGATCCAAGTTATCTTGAAGTGTTGTTACTTTTGTAGGTGTTTGAGAAAGACCAGCACCAACTTGACTGAAGGCTTCTTTGATACCTTCCCATCCATCAGGCAATTTATCCCAGTGGATATAAGCTTTATCGTCCAATTGTACTTCAGAAACAACTGGTGTAAATTTAACACTTACCCAACGTTGTACTAATGAACCTAAAACGAACATCCCTAAAATAGAAGCACCTTTAGTAACTTTTTGTAATAAACCACCAGATAAGTCATCTGTAATTTTAGAACCCGCTTGGTAACCAAATTCTTGAGTATACCATAAGAAAGCAATACGGATAATATTCCAAGCAAAGAAGAATAATAATGGACCCATGATACTACCACTCATTGCAAGTGAAGCACCTAAAGCACCTAACATCGGACGTACAGTAAACCAGAACACTGGGTCACCAACACCGGCTAAAGGTCCCATCATACCAACTTTAACCCCTTGAATTGCAACATCATCAACAGGCGCACCATTGGCACGTTCTTCTTCAAGAGCTAAAGTAACCCCTAATACTGGAGCTGCTAAATATGGATGTGTATTAAAGAATTCCAAGTGGCGTTTTAAAGCTGCCGCGCGATCTTCTTTAGTTGTATATAATTTTTTGATTGCTGGGATCATTGCATATGCCCAACCACCGTTTTGCATACGTTCATAGTTCCATGAACCTTGAAGGAACATTGAGCGGAACATGACACTTCTACGTTCTGCTTTTGTTAATTGAATTTTTTCAGCCATTGTTTGTTCTCCTCCTTCAAGATTAATAGTCATTCAAAATATCGCCTAATGGGTCACCAGTATTACTGCCGCCGCCATTACCTGAACCACCAGTTTCTTCTAAGTGTAGATAAATTAAAGCGATAGAAATAGCAAGTGCACCTAATGCGATTAATGTTAATTGTGAAACAGCCGCTACGACAAAACCAATAGCAAAGAATGGCCAAACTTCACGAGTAGCCATCATGTTAATAACCATTGCATAACCAACGGCTACTACCATACCACCACCGATTGCCATACCATCTGTTAACCAAGCTGGCATAGATTCTAAGAAATTACGAACAGTGTCAGCAGGAATTAATAGTAAAGCAGCAGCAGGAATTGCGATACGCAAACCTTGCATACAAATTGCAATCCATTGCCAGATTTCAATTTTACGATAATTACCTTCTTCAGCAGCACTATCCATGATATGGATAATTGGCACAGCTAGAGTACGGGCAATCATGGTTAAGAATAAACCAGCAACAGCTAATGGGATAGCAACGGCAACAGCAGATGCAACACCTGCTTTACCTTGTCCACCTAAAACTAAAATAATTGCGGATGCGACAGCTGCTAACGCAGCATCGGGTGCAACTGCGGCACCAATATTTGCCCAACCTAGGGCGATCATTTGTAGTGAACCACCTAAGATGATTCCGACTTCTAAGTTACCAGTTACTAAACCGATCAACGTACATGCTACTAGTGGTTGGTGGAATTGCCATTGGTCTAGGATTCCTTCCATACCAGCTAAGAAAGCAACGATGACCACTAAAATCATTTGGATTATGTTTAAATCGTGCATGATTAAGCCTCCTCTTTCTTATGACTAATTGGCATTTGCCAATTCAGTTTTTGCCTTTTTCAACAATTCATCAAAGTTTTCTTTTGAGTTGCTTGGTACTTTACGTACATCAAAAGTGATACCTTTGTCTTTTAATGTTTCAAAAGTTTGAACATCCTCTGCATTCATTGACAATACTTTGTTGACTTGAACTTTACCAACTGAATGGGCCATCGAGCCAACGTTAACTTCTTTAATAGCAACGCCGCCTTCAACAGCTTTTAATAAATCTTCAGGGTTTTCAAACAACAATAGCGCTTTAGTGTTACCAAAACGTGGATCTTTAGCTATTTCAATCATTTTATCAATTGGAATAACATTGGCTTTAACACCAGGAGGAGCAGCTTGTTCGATTAATTTTTTACGTAAATCATCTTTGGCCACAGCATCTGAAACTACGATAATGCGGTTAGGTCCCACTGCTTTAGTCCAAGCAGTAGCCACTTGACCATGTAATAAACGTGAATCGATACGAGATAGGACAAATTTGATATGTCCATCTCCTAAAACTGTACCAGGAGGGATAGACCCTGTTGGTTGTGCTGCCCCAGCTGCGGCTGGAGCTGCAGTTTTTGGTTCTAATTCTTCTGGTTTGATGCGCACACCTTCCTTCGCAGTTTCAATGATATGAGCAGCAATTTCTTGTGCAGAGTTCATTGAAAAACGTGATGCATACGCTTCAATAACCATTGGCAAGTTCATGCCAGCGACGATTGCCCATTTGTCTTTATGAGCTTCAAACAAGTTATTGGCTTGGTTGAATGGTGTTCCGCCCCAAAGATCGACCAAGAATAATACTTCATCTTGATCATCAAAAGACTTGATCGCTTCTTCCATTTTGGCTCTTACATCATCAGGACCTTCGCTTGGCATTAACGTTACTGCTTTAACGTTTTCTTGTTCTCCGAAAATCATTGCGCCAGATTGCAAGATGCCTTCTGCGAATTCCCCGTGACTAGCCAGGATAATTCCTACCATCTGTATACCTCCTATTAACATTTTTGTTTTAATAATCGTCTAAAATATGAATAAATAATTTCTTAAAAGGGCGACGATTAAAACCAACTAGACAAAATTTTCTTTTTCCAACAATTCCATTAAGTAGACTTTGCGATCAGCGGGGACTTTTCTTAGCTCCAATTCAATATCTTGCTGAGCAAGATATTCAAAAGCTTTAATATCTCCTTGATCTAAAGAAACAAAGTTTGTCAACATCTTCTTACCAACTGTAAATCGCATTCCTCCGATGTTAATCGATGTCAATTTGACACCACCTTGAACCAAACGTGCTACCGCATGAGGATCAGTGAATAACAACATAACTTTTTGACCCGCTAATAAATCTTCGTGATATAACGCAATCATTTTATCTACGCTAATGACATTTGATTTGATACCCGGTGGAGATGCTTCCTGCAACAAAAACCGCCGTAATTGATCTTGGGCCACTTCATCTGAAACCACTAAGATGCGTTCAATCCCAGTCTGTTTGGACCAGGCCGTTGCAACTTGACCATGAATCAGACGATCATCAATGCGCGCTAAGCGAATATCAATGCTCATAAGTAACCCTCCTACTTAATAAAACTGAGCAGTCAAAATTTTAAATCCTGCTCACTTCAGAGTCTTTCACCTCCTGTGTCACTTATATATAAGCAAGATGCGTGCCAACTTTAAAAACGATACACATCTTTAAAAATCCTTAATTATAAAGAATTAGCTATGAATTTTACGACACACAAAAAGTGACACACTTCAATACAGTGTATCGCTTTTTGTGTATTCTCTATAATTCCTCAGAAGATACATTCTTTTTATGCGATTCATTAATGCGTGCTTTGATTACTTCTAAAACGTAATATTCCTCAGATGGCGGAATATTCAAACGCAACATACGTCCAAAAGACTGAATGTGATTATGCACCTGCTCATAAAGAGATTCATTTAGCAATTGTTCAGCCTCGGTGGTGGTTACTGCCAAAGGTTGTTTTAATAAGACGCGCTCTAAAACACCAGCTGTATGCAAAGCTAAGTTTATTTCCAAGCCAAAATCACGAGTACTTAAGCCTACATCTTCTACTAAATTAGTTACAAAATCCCAAATTGGCTGAGCCAATTTGTCCCCATTAATAAAAGTAAAGTTTTCATGAATAAACCGGTTAATCAATTCCACGGCTTTTTCACCTTGAATAGCTTCACTTGGGTAAGTGGCCAATTGTTCATGATCCAGTAATAAACGGTTTAAGATAGCTTTCACATCTTGATTAATAAAACGATCCAAAGGAATAAAAGGAGCATTAATTTTAGGATCAACAATTCCTGTAGCAGCAAGTAAGTTGTAGTCATTTTGAATTTTTTGCAAACGTTCAGGTAACGTAACGACGGATTGCGTAATGACTTGCAGTTGCTTTTGCTCCCCACTTAAAGAACGTTGAATAATTTCTTTGATACGTTGAGCAGTTCCTTCACCAGAAGCGCAGACAGCTAAAATGGCAGTTGGTTTGTTTTGAGTTATCTCATTTTTTTGTGGTATTAAAGTATAACCATTGAACTTGTGTAAAGCCTCATACAAACTATCCAAATCTGTTCCAAGTACCGAAGCTTTACGAACAGTTTCCAAAACAACTGCTGTTGTTACCATATCAATTGTCCGTACTTCAATACCGGTATTTTGGGTAATTTCATTGCCAAAAGTTGCTAAAGACCCCATATCTACAAGTAGCATTACTCCAGAACCATCATCTACTTCGGTCACTGCACGCCTAACTTTTTCTAAAGCAATTTTTGGCGGCATATCAAGAGGCATATCAACGGCTTGCACTTGGTCAATATCTAATAATTGCGTTACCACTTCCACCATACTAGTAGCAGTACTGTTGCCGTGAGCAGCCACCACGACACCAATTTTGCCATCTTTTTGATTCGCCCGTAAAGAAATCAACAAGACCGCTAAATAATAATCTTCGCTTTCCGGAATTTCTACCGTAAAGCTTTCACTAATATAATGGCGAATTTTCCGTGCAATTTGAAATTCAGCTGGAAAACCTGCTACCATTTGGCGGATATTATCATTGGTACTTCGTTCTTCACCATGTTCTAACTTTTTCAAAAAAGAACTGATATGTAGGCTCATAGCATAGACAAAATTTTGTTGAAAAGCATACCCTAATTTTTCCCGTACCATATCATAAATATGATTGGTGGTATCAATGACTTTTTGATCAACGAATTCTGCTAATTTATTATCGGCATTAAAAGCAAAGCCATGATTTTTATAAAATGATTTCAAATGAACATTGATATCTGTGGAGATAAAGTGATTAATGGTCTTTTGATCTAACCCATCCGCTTTTAACAATGCAGCTTTGTCGCCAATAATATCGTACAAATTGTATGGCAATTCATAAGTATCTTGTTGAATTAAAATCATCTGATCATTTGGAGCAATCACAATTTTAGGATCTAAAACTTTTGACAACTCGTTTAGCACTTCTCTTTTATTGGCAAGTAATAGTAAGCCGGAACGAATCCCCTCTGGTAAGTCGTCAATAGTAATATTCATCTCTTCACTGTTCATATGATTTAAAAAACCACGAGCACAAACAAGTTGAACATTCGATTTTAATTGGCCAATATTTCCATAACTGACACTGCCAATTAAAGCTTTCACGACATCTTCGGTCAAAGATATTTGGCGATCAATACGGCCAGCTTCTTGGGCGACCATCACTTTTACCAAATCGACTTTTTCACTGGCCGGACGTTGATCAAAAGCAGGTAATTGAATGTTTATAGGAATTCTTCTTACAAAAGTATCCAGTAAAGAAGAACTTGGATCTTCTGTAGTAGCTCCTACAATCCGGACATCGGCTTTATGATTTTTGCTACTTTCTCCTAAGCGAGAAAAAGTACCATGATCCATAAAATAAAAAACCATCTCTTGCCCTTCAGGAGGCAAACGGTGGATTTCATCTAAAAAGAGCATGCCGCCATCAGCTTGATCAATAATCCCGGTTTTATCTTGTTCAGCTCCTGTAAAAGCACCTTTCACGTACCCAAATAAATGACTCATCAAAAGTTCAGGATTATTCGCATAATCCGCGCAGTTAAAAACAATTAATTCTTTTTCTTCTTCAATTACATGACTGGTTATAGCAAAACGAAACATTGCATGAGCAAAATAAGTTTTCCCAGACCCTGTTGGTCCTGTAATGAGACAATTTAAGCCTCTGGGAGGATATAAAATAGCAGCTTTGGCTTGTTCAACAGCATTTTTCATACTCCCATTTGAACCAATAATACGGGAAAAAATATCCCCCCGACGTAAATCTTGGGGCAAACTCTTTTTCTGACTTACCGTTGGGTTTTCTTTATAACTTAATACATGATTATTTTTAGGGTAGAACTCTTGTGTTGTGTCATTTTCCTTAGGCGAGACGCCCTTTTGAGAAATAGCATATCGAACAGGCCGGCCATCAATTTTAATTAAGCGTTCTGCTCGCACCAATTTATTCAAATCTTTACTGACATTCGTTCGCTGCAACGTAAGCCCTTCTGCCACATCATTTGTGGTGAGTCCGGTTTGAAACTGATCATTCATTGCAACAAACTGATAAACACGTTCAATTCTCTTTGTCATTGAATCTCCTCACCTTATTTACGCTAGTGTGTCATCTGTGTTGTTTCATTATAACTTTTTTCCATTAAAGCGCAAACTAAAAAGTCATTTAAGAAAAATAGTTTTCTTAAATGACTTTTCTACTATTATATATAAATTATAATTAGATACCAAGATGAGGCATAAACATAATGAAAGAACCCACAAATATTAAGAGTGCAGCCAACTGAAATGTTTCAGATTGCACCATCTTTTTCTGCGTTGTCTTTTTCTTTAAAAGAGCAACACCAAATAATAATAACCCAAAAATGAAACTTCCAACCCCAATTAAACTCATTTTTTTCCTCCTTATTAAAAAGCTGATCAATTTACTTAAAGTAAAAATCGCTACTTCATTCGTTAATTTAGTTTAACAAAACTAGGATTTATCCTCCTTATGATGAACTATCATAAAACGAACATTTTTGTAAGTTATCAAACAAAGCCGTCTTGCTTTACAGCAAATAAAAAAGTGCTAAGATATTAATATACGACATGACCTGTTAGTCAAGTGGTTTAAGACGCTGCGTTCTCAGCGCGGAGACACGGGTTCGAATCCCGTACAGGCTATAAAAAGCAAAATGGACTTGTTTGGCTCTCAAGAAACAAGATGGAGTTTTAATAAATTGCGTTTTACATTTCAGCCTCCTTGAGAACACCTATAATCCTTTTATAAAAAAAGACTTGCGTATTTTAACGCAAGTCTTTTTTATATGGTATAAATTTTTTAGGCGGTATCGTGACCGGCTGTATTGTTTTTTGCAACCACACCACATCATACCATTCATTAAACTTGTAGCCTAAATTAGAAAAAAATCCAACTTGCTCATAACCAAGTTTTTCATGAAACTTTATACTGCCAATATTTCCAGCCGTCACACAGGCCAAGACCTGAATGATATTGAGTTTTTGTAATTCCACTTCTAGGGCCTGATAAAGACGCGTCCCCAAGCCCTGACTTTTCACATCTTTAGCCAAATAAATAGTGACTTCACAACTCCAATCATAAGCCGCTCGCCCTTTATATACACCGGCATAAGCATAACCTACTATTGTTCCATCTTCTTTTTGAGCAACTAGATAGGGATAACGTGATAAAGTTTGAATAATGCGTGCTTCAAAATCGATAAGTGAAGGCACTTCATATTCAAAGGTAATAGCCGTCTCTTTTACATAGGGCGCATAAATTGCTAAGATAGCTTTAGCATCATCTTTAGTAGCCATGCGAATTTTTTCAGTCATCAAATTCTCCTTTTTTAAAAACGTAACATGAACGCATTTCTTTAAACAAGTGAATCGTTACCTTATTAACTCTTACACAACCTTCACTTTGACTGCTTTTTGCTGTCCATTTTGATTAGTAGTAACATCATAACTAACTTTTTCCCCGACGAAAAGGATTTTATTGCTTGGGCTTATGATATCATCCCGATAAACAAACATTACTTGATTATGACTATTCACTAAAAAACCATAGCCGCCTTTTTCATTAAATGATTTTACTTGTCCTTGCACTTTTAAACCTTCTTCTTCCATAAAACTATTATACGAATTTTTGTAAACTGATAAAACCGAGTTGGATAGATTTATTCCTTTTTCTGTGTTAAACATGGAATAAAAAAAGTGTTAGTATTCATTCGAATACTAACACTTTATCATTTCATTAAGCTTCTTTCGCTACTGGGTAGACAGATACTTGTTTTTTGTCGCGGCCTTTACGTTCGAAACGTACTACGCCGTCAACTTTAGCAAATAAAGTATCGTCGCCACCCTTACCCACGTTTACACCTGGATAAATTTTAGTACCGCGTTGGCGGTAAAGGATTGAGCCACCAGTAACAGTTTGACCGTCTGCACGTTTAGCGCCTAAACGTTTAGATTCTGAGTCACGACCGTTAGAAGTAGAACCGCCACCTTTTTTATGAGCGAAGAATTGCAAATTCATTTTCATCAACATGAGATGCACCTCCTATTTTTCAGTAATGGTATTAATTTGAATAAACTCACTATTTTCGGCTTCAATTGACTGTAAACCTAACAACAAATTTTCTAAAAGAATTTGTTCAATGTTAGTTTGTTCTTGAGTTAAACCTGATACGACATCCATTTTAAGATAACCGCCTTCAGATTCATTTGCTTCAACTTTAGGAGCAACCCCTGCTAAAGCATCAATGCCGTTAATGGTACTAATTGCTAGTGCTGAAACACCAGCACAAACGATATCACTACCATATGGCCCAGCTTCGGCATGCCCTGTCAATTTGAACGTAACAATCTGGCCAGAGTCATTGCGTTTGAATGTCCCTTTGATCATTAGTGCGACCTTTCTCGCAAGTATTAAGCGTTGATAGCGTCGATAACCACTTTAGTATATGGTTGACGATGACCTTGCTTGCGGTGAGAGTGTTTTTTAGGTTTGTATTTGAAAGTAACAACTTTCTTTTGTTTCCCGTGTTTTTCAACAGTTCCTTCAACAGTTGCGCCTGCAACAGTTGGTGCGCCAACTTTCGTTGATTCGCCACCTACTAAGATAACTTCGTCAAAAGTGACTTTGCCACCAGCTTCAACGTCTAATTTTTCAACGTAGATTGCTTGACCAACTTCAACTTTAACTTGTTTACCACCAGTTTTGATAATTGCGTACATGCTCTAAAGCACCTCCTTATAATATACTTAGACTCGCCATCCCAAGTGACATAACGTGCTTAATACTTGTTCTGAGCGGTTGTAGCTGTGGAGTCCACAATTACAACATTTACACTTTAACAAAAAACAAGCGCGCCGTCAATTAGTTTTCTTTAAAAGTTAAAAGATAACCTATCTGCCCCATAAGTTGTCTCAGATTACAATCTTATATTTTTAACATTTTCTTCAATCACGTTATACTAAATCTGGAGGGATGAAGATGGAGTATCCAAATGAACTGATCACTTTTGTAAAGAAACGAGCACAATATTTTGACTTACAGGGTTTTGTTGCGGGTCAAGGCCCCCTTAGCCCGAAGCTAATGATTGTCGGTGAAGCACCTGGCCGTAAAGAAATTGAAAATTTCATTCCCTTTAGCGGGCAAGCTGGTAAAGAATTAATGGCTTGTTTAGCGAATGTAGGACTAACACGCGCCGATGTTTATATTACCAGTGCAGTCAGAAGCCGACCTTATGCCGTCAAAGAACGTTTCAATAAGAAGACCGGAGCAAAAGAAATAATTTATCCGAACCGTACTCCTTCTAAAAAAGAAGTTTTAGCTCATGCGCCCATTTTGGATTATGAAATAGAAAAAATCGCACCAAAATTAATTACTCCTGTGGGAAATATTGGCCTTCAAAGACTACTAGGAAATTCTTATTTTGTTACTAGATGCCACGGTCAAATTATTCAGCATCCAATTCAAAAACTAAATGAAAATGGAGATGGTTACATTTGGACAGAAGAAAACTATACGATCGTTCCTTTATTTCATCCCGCGGCAATTTTTTACAATCGTAAATTAGAATCTCTAATACAAGCTGATTGGCAGGTAATTGGTGATTTACTGCATGCTACTTAGTATGTGCTACAAATCTGCCTCATCTGTCTACAAAAACCGCAAACACCACTTCATATACTGAAAATCCAGCAGTGAATGAAGTAGTATTTGCGGTTTAAATTTTCGCTTGTTTTGATTTTGTAATCTCTTTTTTTAGTAGCCCGGTATAAAAATCATACCAAATTTCTCCCACATGGGCCTCTGAATAGTAATTGGATGCTTCATGAGCTAAAGAAGCATACTTTTTCAATAATGCACTATCAGTCTGCAATGCTTTAATATCACGATTCATTTCAGCAAAATCATCTGCTCCAAGGTAGTAGCCAGAAATAACTGCCTCGTATAAGTCCAAATTACGAACCATCACCGGTGTTTGACAGCTAAAAGCTTCCAAAATACTCATGGGAAATAATTCATTATAAGAAGGCAGTAAAAAGATATCCGCAAGATTATAATAATTAACCAACTCGCTCCGATCAATAATACCAGTAAAAGTTAAATTAGCCGGCGGGTTTTCATATACTTCCTTATATTCTTCATACCCATCAGTTATCTTACCAAAGGAAAAGCCCCCCACCCAAATAAAAGAGACCTCGGGATTTTCTTTTGCCAAACGAATAAAATCATCCACGCCTTTACGTTTTTGAATCTGCCCTACTCCTAAAACCACAAATTTATTTAGAGGAATTTGATATTTTTGGCGTAACTCATCCTTTTTTTCAGGTGTCATTTGATAAAATTCTTTTGCTGAAACAAAGTTAGGGATATAGCTAATTTTTTCTGCCGGTATTCCTGCTTTTATCAGTTCAGGAATAAAACTTGGATTCACCACCACTAATTTATCCATTCTGCGATAAAAGGACAATACATACCAATTGAAAATTTTTTGAATCGGCTTTGCCAAATGAATACTACCTTCTAAAGTTTCTGGTAAAAAATGGACATACCCTATCGTTACACCACGTTGTTTTTTAAAAAAAGTCGACAAATAAAACTCAGGGTTGATGGTGTGGTAATGAGAAATATCTGACTTTTTATATTCATTAATCCGCACATCAAAGTCTTGATTAAAGCGTTCTTTTAACATTTTGATTAATTCGTTATAAGCGCTTCCTACCCCTTGACCTTTGACCGTATCGGCTCGAGAAAACATGGCAATTTTTATCATAATTAAATCCTTTCGACGCTTAATTTGCACAAAGTAGGAAAATAACTTGCATATCTTCCCCTTTGATTAATTTTTAATTCTTTCTTTGGAATTTTGTAACGAGCCGTAGATTGGATTCTTCCACAAAGCTCGCCATTCCAAGTAATTTTCATGTATCGCGTAAACCGCTAAATTGACATAAAAAAAATTTTTTTAATACAATTTCCATTATAGCATAAGCCCTGAATGAATAAAATCATACCAAAGCCTGACTTTGTACTTGCGTTGCAACTTGCAAATGTTAAAATTTAATTAAAGAAATAATATATAACCGAGAAAAGGGGTGCGACATGAAAAAAATCTTTCTAATACTTTGCTTAGGTTCAGCTTTGCTTAGCACGGGTTGCCAAAAAGGAGCAGATTACTCTCACGTTTCAGACATAAAGAATTCAAGCGACAGCTCTCTTGTCTCCACTACCAGTTCCACAATGGATAAGAATCCTGATTTACTAATCAATCAAGCAAAGTATCAACAGTTGGCAGAAAAGACAGGTGCCGCTAAAGCAAAATTAGTGGCTACGAAAGAATACAATGTTACTTTAACCGATGCCAACTGGGAAAATGTCACCATAACAAGTGATGAGTGTACCATCATTAAAATCAAAGATTATAAAGATCGCAATAACCATCACTATGAAGGCTATGTTTTAATGCACTTTACCATTACTACAGGAGATACACCGGTAAATGTAATACCAGAAAAAGGTACTCTTACCACTAATACCAGCGGTAAAACTACCGGGAACTTAGCGATGGATGAGTTTGGTGGCAATTTGGCGGCTCACACAACAGTGAAAGGAACCGCCGCTTATCCTTTAGAAAAATTAGCAGATGCCGATGATGTCACGATGATTGCATTACAATTTAGCGGAAAAAAAATCGATTCAGCAAGTTCGGATAAAAATGCTACTCATAATTATGATTTTGTTTTGAATAAAGCCCGCTAGTTTTAACAGCAACAGATAAAAGGCAAATCTTTCTCCTGCTTAACCCCACTATCAGCAAAAACAGCCTTGATTTGAGAATATGACGCCTGTTTTGTTCATAAACTTACAAGCAATATCTTCGAAATCTCTTGGGGATGATGGTAACCTTAAACTACATTAATCTTAGGAGGGATTATTATGAAGCAGACAAAAGAAGAAATTTTGGCCCGTCGTATTGATAAGTATAAAAAATCCCGTGAAAAAATCATCAAGAACGCATTAAGCGAAGTTGAACCAGCAAAATCAAAATCGATTCACTTTAAATTTGTTCGTCCAACTATTTAGTTGCTAATACAAAGAAACTAACTCAAACAGCTACACTAATTATTAAGCTTTGCAACATTTCATTTGATACTAAACAAAGAAAAACCGTTAGAAATTAAAATTTCTAACGGTTTTTTAGCGTCACAGGAGGGATTCGAACCCCCGACCGTCCGCTTAGAAGGCGGATGCTCTATCCGGCTGAGCTACTATGACATCAGCAACAAAGTCAATTATAGAAAACTGACTACCTAATGTCAAATAGTTTTATTAATAATTGTGTTATTTTTTCTCAGACCAGAAAAATTGCTGCAGCAATGCCACCACGGTAGGGTTTGTTACGAGTTGACTGTGTTTGGCTTTTTGGGTCAGCACTATTTCTTGATAGCTCCGGCTATTTTCATAAAGTAATTGACCAGCCAAGACACTTGTGACTGGAACTGTGCCATCGGAACTTCCAGTTGTAACATCTCCTGCTACATTGATTAATTCAATGGCCTGGGGAAGGCGAAAACTTTTGGCTAAATAACGCGTAAATACGACACTATTTTCTTTAATTGTAGTAAAAGTACCGCCCATTTCATTATATTTCCAACCAACATCATTAAACGGGGTGCCTAAAAAAATGATTTTTTCAGGAACGGGATCAATAGAAAGACGTACATATTCGAGATAGTCTGTCATAACTAAACCACCATTTGAATGACCTAAAAAGTTGTATTTTTGCACACTATAAGTTTGTTGCAGATAATGAATTGCTTTTTGAAACCACTCTGCTTGCTGAGGTACGCTTTCTTCTGAACTGTCAGCAAAACCAATTACAATAATGGGTTGATGATTCTCCTCTGTCAATTTTCCGCTAATCGTTAATTGACCATCAGTTTGTACCGTAATTTTCAAAACATCGATGGTATTTGTTTTTTGTAACTGGGCTAACAATTGATCAAAACGATTTACACTTGCACCTGTCCCCGGGACCATTACCAGTGCCTCTTTTTTTAAGGTAATGGGTTGCTGCTTTTTATCAGCTTGAACAGTTATCATATGAAAACTATTTAATAAAAATGCCAACAGCCCCACTACTAAAACTCCCTTTATCCATTTTCTTATTTTCATCTGATATCCTCACTTTTTAAGTAAGGATAATGTCAATAGCTTAAATGAAAATTAAACTACAAAACAATAGTATCTTTTTCTTTGGTAATGAGTAAAACCCCATCCCCTAAAGGAACTAACGTAGATGTTAGATCCGGGTGATCCAAAACAAGATCTAAAAATTGATTCAATTTCCGATGAATACTGCGATTTTTACGCGGAATATCTTCAATAGCATCCAAAATTGTCCCTCCTTGAAAAACGTCGTCCACCATTAAGACACCGCCAACTTTTAAAAGTCGTAAACATTCTGGTAAAAATTCAATATATTTTGATTTGGCACTATCCATAAATATAAAGTCATAAGGGCCGCTAAGCGTTGGTAATATCTCTGCTGCATCCCCTTCAAGTAAAGTTACTTTATCGGTTAAATTTAATTTTTCATAGTTGGCTTTGGCTTCTGTAATCATTAAATCAAAACGATCAATTGTCGTTACATGGCCCTCACCGACAAACTGCGCCATTAAACTCGAAGAAAAACCAATTGCCGCACCAATCTCTAAAATTTCTTTTGGTTTAATTTGGCCCAGCAAAAATTGCAAAAAAACAACTGTTTCATGGGGAATTATCGGCACACGTCTTTTATGGGCATCTGCTTCTAGTTCTCCTAGGAGCCCATACAAAGGTTTTTGTTTTGTCCGCATATATTCTACCAATTGCTTATTTACAACTGGTCGATCCATCATTTCATTTAACATCTTCTCCACCTCGCTTTTGTTATTATACGTAGGAACAAAAACTTCCGCAATCTTTTTAAAAGATTATCTCACGATAACCTTTCTTTTTGATAGGATTTACCAAACAAAAAAGCCCGCGCTACTTTTTAGTAGTGACGGACTTGTCGATTATGTATCACTTGTTCAAACAAATGCCAAATTGTCGTTAAGGTAATAAAACCCGCAATTAACCAAAAAACTTGTTGGAGTAAATCCAGGAGCTCTCTTGAAACAAAGTGGCCTAAATAAGGCAAATGAATAACCGGCTGACCAATTAAATTACGGCTACTAACATAACCAATCTCCATTTGTTCGGTACCATCACCTTTTGTATAAAAAACTTGATTTTCTTCTTTTGCTACCACTCGTCGCGTTTGAATACTTTCCCCTTGATTGACGTAATAAGTAATGACCTCCCCAACATAAATATTTTGAGGACTTTCTTGTTGTACAAAAATTAAACTTCCCTTAGGATATGTCGGCTGCATATCTCCATCTTTAACAATGGAAATTGTCATGCCAAAAAGATGTGGCAATAACGTAATTAATAGTGCTAACGCCATAATGACAGTCACAATAACTGAGCCCAGCAATCCCATATGTCTAAAATTCGCCATTCCACACCTCACTCATAAAATTCTCTTTTTTTTCTAATTATAATTAGATTATATCACACGTCTTTTATAGAATAAATCCTATCGGCTTCTTTTCCCACGTTTCTTTGAAACAAAACAGCAATTATCTATTCTAAATTACCAAACTTTATTTAAATAACAATTAAAATTGAAGTATAATAGTTTTAAAACCTAAATAATACAAATACCATATTTTAAAAAAACTTAAACAAACAAATTATTTTAATAAAATTCATTTAGAGATAACTCTTTAAAAACTTTATTTAAATGAAACGAAAGGCTTGGGAAATCATGATTAAAAAATTAAATAATGAAAATTTAAAGAAATACAATCATAAAATTCTCTGGATTCCCTATTTATTGGTAGTAGCGACCTTCCTCGCAATTGGGATTTTTTTTACTCAAGCATTAAACGCGCCATTTTCCCAATCAACGATGGCTGAAGTAAAAGATACATGGGTCTATTATGCCAAAGATGATCCAATCACTTTATTTAAAAGCCGTTATGTTAAACGACTAAATAGTGTTTCCTCAGACGAAACAATGGTAATGGAACGCACGATGATTCGGAAAGTGGCAAATCCTACTTTGTTAATCCAAGGAAATCATCAATGGTTAACCGTTACCCTTGATGGCAAAACACTTTATCAGCATACTCCTCAAACTATTAAATCAACTTTTTTGGGTAAACAAAATCCTGGTAGTATCATGACTGAAGTCCAATTGCCTAAAAACTACGTGGGAAAAATCTTACGTTTGGAAGTCAAAAGTCCCTATAAAAACTATTCTGGTATTCCCGCCCGTGTTTTTATTGGGGATGCGGATTCTATTATGTCTTATATTGTTTCTGTTTCCATGCCACAAATCTTAATTTTAATCGTCTGTACTTTTATCAGTCTAGCAATTATGGTTTTTATTGGTTCGGAACTACTCAAAAAACAACGACTAAATTGGGAATTAATTCTACTGGCTTGCTTTGCCTTGACAATTGCCTTAGAAGCTGCGGCTGGTGATATTTTGGCGGGGTTATTGTTTAGTCCATTAGTTAATTCCACCTTGGCAATGTTACTTGCCATTTTTACACCCATTTTCTTAATTTCCTATTACTGCTTAAAGATGGATCAAAGTCAAAAGTATTATCGCCTTTGGGTATTCTTTCATATCAGTTTTGATTTGATCATTTTATCTTGGGCATTTTTGTCAAAAGTCGATTTACCTGAAGTTAAATTTTATATCGATGCTGCGAATATTTTTGGCACACTAGCCACCACAATTGCCGCCATTACAGAAGCACATCAAAAAAATCGCTTTTTTGTTATTTGTACTCCTTGGATTGTTTTAGTCGCAATGGCTCATTGTTTTATCTATATTACAAGTGTCGTGCAATCAAATTTTTATCTTGTCAATATTTCGGGACTCTTGTTTGCCGTGATACTACTTGTAATTTTTATTTATACATTAGTCGAAGGTGCCGCAATAAGCGAGAAAAACAAGCGTCAAATGCACTTTTTAGAACTAAAGACCGAACTGCTAGAAGACAATCATGCTGCTGTGATTACTCACTTACAGGAATTAGAACAACTTCGACAAGACTTTAAACAAAATTTGCTACTTATTAAAGATTTAGGTGAAGATGGTAATTTACCGGCTGTGAATGAATATTTAGGAAGAATTTTAAAAGAAACGAAGCAACTGGATATTATTGGTGATTTTTCTAAACACACTTTGACCAATTTAATTTTAAGTCGTTATCAAAAAAACGCACAACAAAGAAGTATTACCGTCAACTTTAGCGCCGATTTGCCAGAAACAATCAATGTCGCAGATGATGATTTAAGTCAAATTTTAGTTCATCTTTTAGAACATGCAATGCGGGAAACTTATGCCATACACGATCCTAAAGAACGTAAAATCCAGTTACAAATACAATGTGAAAAAGAAAAACTAAAAATTAATTGTAGTCATACAGCATACTATCATACGAATATTTTTGATCAAGGAATTACTACCGACTTTCCGCAAAAAGAAGTACTCGATCTTTTTGTTATTGAAAAAATTGCTAAAAAATATCAGGGACATTTACTACAAGACAAAGATAACCAGACAGACCAAATTACACTTTTCCTTTCACTCCGTTAGTCAAAGGAAAGATCAAAAGAATTTGGACTTGCAATTTTTAGTATTTGCGATTAGCATAGAGACAGTCGGATTAGTAATGAAATTATGGTTTAGAGAGCCAATGTCTTGCTGAAAATTTGGTACCCGCTAATTTTTTGAACCTCCCGATGGCAGTGATTATGAAAATAATCGGGTTAAGGCCCTTATCCTTGTCTTGAGTTGGACTGGTAAACCAGTCAATAAAGGTGGTACCGCGAAATTCACGCATTTCGTCCTTTTTAGGATGAAATGCGTTTTTATTTTGGCTTTTTTAGTTAAAACAGTAAAATTTTTAGGAGGAAACAAGATGTCTGAACAACAAAAAAACGATTTTACCGAATGGTATTTGAAAACCATTCAACAAGCGGAATTAATGGCTTATTCTCCCGTCCGCGGCTCCATTATTTTTCGTCCTGACGGCTTTGAATTATGGGAACATATCCAAGAAGAATTTAATAAATTCTTGAAAACCCAAGAAATTCGCAATGCCTATTTTCCAATGTTAATTCCCAAAAGCTTCTTTATGAAAGAAGCGGATCATATTGAAGGCTTTGCACCTGAATTGCCTTGGGTAACAGAAGTTGGTGATGAAAAATTAGATGAGCCTTTGGCATTACGCCCGACTTCTGAAACTATGATCGGATCTGCTTTTTCAGATTGGATTAATTCCTATCGTGATCTTCCTTACGAAATTAACCAGTGGGCCAATGTCTTTCGTTGGGAGAAAAAAACACTGCCATTTTTACGTACTTCTGAGTTTTTATGGCAAGAAGGTCATACAGCTCATGCAAATGAAGCGGATGCTAGAGAACGGACGATGGGTATTTTGGATGAATATGCCCGTTTAGCGGAAGAATTTTTAGCTATTCCAGTGTACAAAGGCCAAAAAACCCCTTCTGAACGTTTTGCTGGTGCAATAGATACCTACTCCATTGAAGCTATGATGCAAGATGGAAAAGCTGTTCAAGCTGGAACGTCTCACTATTTAGGTACAAAATTTGCTGAAGCATTTGATATCACCTATTTAACCAAAGAAAACAAACATACCCATGTTCATACAACTTCTTGGGGTATGTCAACGCGTTTATTAGGCTCATTAATTATGACGCATGGTGATGAAAAAGGTTTAGTCTTTCCACCAACTGTTGCGCCAACCCAAATCGTATTGATGCCAGTAGGACCTTGGAAGAAAAATCCAGCTATTATGGAAAAACTAGATGAATTATTTGTTAACTTCAAACAAGCTGGCTACCGTGTACGACTTGACGATACCGATAATTCACCGGGCTACAAATTTAACGAGTGGGAACTAAAGGGCGCTTGTTTGCGAATTGAATGTGGTCCCCGCGATTTAGAAAATGGTCATGTGATGGTAAAAGTGCGGGATGTCGATGCCAAAGATACGGTTACTTTTGCAGAATTAGACGCCTATGTTGCGGATCAATTGGCAATTATGCCAAAACGATTGCTAGAAAAAGCTCGGACACGCAATAAAGCCAATGAACATTATGATATTAATACATTATCCGAACTAAAAGAACACATTGAAAAGTCCAATGCTGAAGGAAACGTACCTGGCTTTGTTTTAGTTGGTTGGGACGGTAGTGAAGAAACTGAAGCAAAAATCAAAGAAGAAACAGGTTTTACAACGCGCAATATTCCTTTTGAAGTTCCAATGGAAAAAGAATTTGATTTGGTTAGCGGCAAACCAGCCAAATATACATTATGGATTGCCCGCGCTTACTAATTCGCTGGATATTAAAAAAATAGCAAAATAAAAAATCACGACCTTTGTGGCCGTGATTTTTTTACTAATACAGTAGCTCTAAAAATTCTGCTTGGGTAATATTACCAAAATATTTTTTAACGTCAATTTTTTCTACTGCTTCTTTTAAGGCTGCTTTTTCATATTTGACACCTGATAGTGCTTGTTCTACATCGTGAATATCGCCTAAACCAAAGAAATCGCCATAAATTTTAGCGGCTGTGATCATACCTTTTTGGACATTTAATCGTACCTCAATTGAGCCAATCGCAAAGCGTTTGCGCCGTTGCAAATCAAATTCAGGCGAACGACCGTAATTCCAGTCCCAATTCCGATAATAATCTCTTGAAATTTGGTTGATTTTTTCCCAATCACTATCCGTTAGTTGATAGGTTTTAACATCTTTTACATCAGATACGCCAAAGATTTTTAATAAGATTTCTTCACGGAAATCTTTTGTCGTCATGTCTTGTTTATCTGCAGGTAAGAATGGTTTAACGTTTGTGACACGGGAACGAATGGATTTAATTCCCTTTGATTCAATTTTATCTTTTCTTACCTTTAACGCATTCACAACTTCATTAATGTCGCTGTCAAACATAATCGTGCCATGGGCAAACATTCTGCCATTCGTAGCATACATAGCGTTACCAGAAAATTTTTGATCATCAATTACTAAATCGTTACGACCTTTTAGTTGTGCACCTTTAACACCCATTTCTTGTAAAGCAGCCACAATGGGTTTGGTTAATTTTTCAAAGTCCCGGAAAGAATCACCGTCATCAGGCATAATGAAACTGAAATTTAAGTTACCTAAATCATGATAAACAGCCCCGCCACCACTCAATCGACGCACCACATGAATGCCATGTTCATCTACATATTCTTGATTAATTTCTTCAATAGTATTTTGGTTACGCCCAATAATAATTGATGGCTCATTAATATAAAACAACAAAATTGGTTCAGTTAAGGGATAATCTTGAACCAAAAAATGTTCAATTGCTAAATTTATTCTTGGGTCATTGTTTTCATTTGGTACAAAAATCACAGTACATCCTCCTATTCATCGGCAACACATTTTCTTTAACTACGCTTCATCCTTAAAGCAAAAATTCTTTCCCAACCGCTGCTAATTCAACTGGTACACTACCTGCTGCATCCTGGGCTTGCTTTTGTAACAGTTGCAAATCACCGAATTGCGGTAAATGGGTCAAAACAAGTTTCTTAACAGTAGCATTTTTCGCAAAGCTACCAGACTCTTGCGCTGTAAAATGTGCCTTGTGGTGTTCGTGACCATTAAATAGATACGTATCTGCTAAAAAGAGATCCGCATCTTTAGCAAATTCATTGAAATCAGCTAAATAGCCCGAGTCGCCAGTAAATACAAATATTTTACCTGTATCATTTTCCACAAAGCGCATTGCATAACAAGTAACAGGATGAATCGTCTTCATAAATGTAACAGAAAACGGTCCCAAATCCAACTGTTTTGATTCATAATAAGGACGTCCTTCACTCACATCTGTCATGGTTAAATCGTTAAAATGAAATTCATCTAAAGTATGCCCATAGATTGGTAAAATTTTTTTATTTTTGGCCGGGAAAAGTTGAAAATAATATTGTAAAACACCTAAATCGGCAATATGATCATGATGATAGTGAGAAATTATGACGGCATCAAGGTCAAGTGGATCCAATCTTTTTTCCAATTCTACTAAAGTTGTACTCCCACAATCGAGTAATAAATTAAAATCACCGGACTGTAATAAGTAGCCAGTTGTTCCTTGTCCTTTATAAGGGTAGGCCCCTAGGCACCCTAATACGGTTAATTTCATTTTGTTCACACCTTTCTTTTCTTTTATGCTAGCACAATTTTTTCTTTTCACGAAACAATTACTTTAATCAAAACCTTTGCAAAAATTTTTGAATTACAACTTTTTAAGTAGATAAAAAGGCTTCACCAATTTTTATCGGCAAGCCTTTTTACAATTTTATGCTGAAATGAATCCGTTCACCCATTTCCCACTAGCTGGTTGCAATCACGACAGAACTAATAACTGCGAATAGTTTTGACTGCTTCATCGTCTAAACGACGGACAACCTCTGTCACTAATTTAACCGTATTTAAATAATCATCTTCATGAATAATCGAAGTATGGGAGTGGAGGTAGCGTACCGGTACCGTAATGGCTAACGATGGCACACCGTCGCGGGTTAAATGCATTTGTCCAGCATCTGTCCCCCCACCCGTAATAACAGTGTATTGGAACGGAATTTCCAATTCTTCTGCTACATTAACGACAAAGTTCAATAATTTCTTATGCGGTACCATCGAAGCATCAAAAATTAAGACTTGTGGCCCTGCTCCTAATTTGGAATCTGCTTCTTTTGGTGTCATTCCCGGTGTATCTCCTGCAGTACCAGTATCTAACGCAATGGCAATATCTGGATTAACTAAATGCGTACTCGTTCTAGCCCCTCTTAAGCCAACTTCTTCCATCACATCACTACCAGCAAAAAGACAATTAGGATGGCCTTCTTTGGCAAGATTTTCTAAAACGCGTAACGAAACGGCTGTTCCCACTCGATTATCCCAAGCTTTAGCTAATAAAAATTTACCACCGTTTAATCGTTCATACTCAATATAAGGGGTAATCATATCACTAGGACGAATTCCCCAACTTTTTGCTTCTTCAAGGCTAGTCGCACCAATGTCAATAAACATATCTTTAATTTCATAAGGATGTTTTCTCGCTTCATGTGTTAAAACATGCGGGGGTTTACAACCAATTACACCACGAATTAATTTTCCAGCTTGTGTTTTAATTTCAACTTGTTGGGCTAACATAACTTGACTCCACCAGCCCCCTAGAGTTTGAAATTCAATAAAGCCTTGGTCGGTGATTTTTGTCACCATAAAACCGACTTCATCCATATGACCAGAAATAAAAATTTTAGGGCCACCGCCTTCACCAACGTGTTTTGCGATGACACTACCTAAGCCATCAAAAGAAATATCTTCAGCAAAAGGTGCCGCGTATTTTTTAAAAACTTCGCGAACTTCATCTTCATTACCAGGAACTCCTCTTGCTGAGGTTAGTTCAATTAGTAACTGCTCTTCACTTTTATCCATCTACATTGCCACTCCTAGCATTATTTATTACGCTTTTGATTATAACATGAGGCATTATAAAAAACAGTAGCACGGCCGTAACCGAACTACTGTTTCAATCATAGACAAAAAGATTGCATCATCTCATAAGCCCTAAATCCGATATACTAAGGGTGTTGTCTAGTTTCACAAAGGAATACTCCGCAATATTAAGTCAAAATTTTGAGAAATTGAAGAGCAATCGCTCAAGAATTTGCCTTATTTCTTAACAGCCAAGCAAATCCATTTAGATTTTATTATTTAATAGTTGCTGGATTTTGATTTTGCCAATCACTTGAATAAAAATAATTATTTAAATGATAAGTTGGGCTTGGTGTGGCATTTTCCAAAAATGGTTGAATGTATTGATCTGCGGCTAACCACCCGCGCCAACCTAAATGAATGGTATCGGTCATGAAATATGGTTCATGATCTTTCGTGGTAAAATCAGCAATTTGGTTAAACCCTTGAGAACGCAGCTGATAAGTAATCTTTTTGCTAAAGTCTTGTAACATATTTTGAGATAAACCGGTGTACTCACTCCATTTACCATTAATCGGTGGAATAATAAAGAGTGCTTGCGCATTTTCTTTAGCCAATTGATCTAAGACTAATTGAAAATCGGAAAATTCTTTGGAATAACGGTAGTCCCATTTGGCTTGGGAATCATTAAATTTAGCCAACCGGGGTTTAATTCGATGACTGTAAAACTTATTTTCAATGGCAAAAGAATTGTTTGAAGTCGCCTTTTGGCCAATTCTTTTTGCTAATTCATCTAATTGTCGCGCATTGTAATCTGCCGGTAATTTTTTTGCTTGGTCTTCAATTTGACCATTTTTAGATAACAAGCCAATTTCACTAAAAAGTTCATCTTCACGATTCAACATGTTGATGTGAAATTTGGCAACATCCACCTGCTTAGCCGTTGGTAATTTTCCTTGAGCAATTTCTTTTAGCATCAAACGCAACGTTTCATCATGATTGACTTTTCCATACGCTAATAATCGCGTCGCTAAATATTTATCAGTTTCAGATACTTGATCTAATTTAATAGCCCAAGTATAGGTTTGTAATTCAGAAAAATAAGCGTCAAAATAGGCTTTTTTAATTCCGCCTTTGACAAACCACTGGGGTGAAATGATAAAGACAACCTTTTTATCGTTTAAATCACTGCCAAAAGACTGCATCATCATATATTGTGTTAGAGATTGTGTGCCAGGAGCGCCAAGTAAAAACGGTGTATAGTTGCGATTATACTTTTGCGCTAAAACAGAAGGATGAAAAGGGCTGATCCGACTTAATTCAGAAGAACCAAAAAATGGAACGTATTCTCCCGACTTCACCGCTTCATTTTTAATCGAGTTTCCCCGTAAAATATTTCCCGACATCGAACTGCTAGCTTGGGCCCATAGGTCTTTATTTTCATCATTAATTTTAAATGGTGAAAAGAAAAACAGCGCCAGCAGGACCGTAGCTGCTATTAGCGGCCCAAAGATAGCAAGAAGCTTTTTTTTCATCACTAGTTCCCTTTTAATTCAGAAACTTTAGCAATAATTTTATTGGGTGTATCCCATTCTTCACGGTCAAATTCTGAAACGGGCACTTGAACATCTAATTGTCCTTCTAATTCCACTAATAATTGAACAGTTGCCATTGAATCCATCAAGCCTTCATCAAATAAGTTAACATCCAAATTTTGTTTGACTTCATCAGTCCCGGTGATTTCTTCTAAAATATCTAATACTGTGTCTTTCATTGTTCATTCTCCTCTTTTAAATTAATTTATCTAAAATTCCTGAAAAAATCATAAAACTAAAACATACTGCCTGAAAGTTTAAAAAGATGGCCAATGCATGCGTAAACTTATTGGAGGGCAAATTTTTATGTTTTTTCTTATAACGCAACCACGCATCAGTTAAACAAATCAGCAAGGCATGGTATAGGCCATAAACAATATAATACCAAGCTAAACCGTGCCAAACCCCCATAATCAAAAAGAGGGCAAAATAACCAACATTGGAAGCCACGATTCGGCTTTTAAAAACTTTCTTTTTTAACAAGGTAAACATTAAGCGCATATAAATGTAATCACGGAACCAAAAAGATAATGTCATGTGCCAACGATTCCAAAATTCTTTAATATTCCAAGCTAAAAATGGTTTATTAAAGTTCATTGGGGTTTCATAGCCTAATATATTACTGGTTCCCACTGCAAATAAACTGTATCCGGCAAAGTCAAAGAACAAATACATACTATAAACATACATATAGCCAACTAATGCCCAAGAGAGGCCGCCATTAATAATGGTGGCACGCTCAACTGGTGGTAATAAAACTGAACCAAAATAATATCCAATAATAAACTTGTATAAAAAGCCGATAAAGATACGATGAATCCCAGTACCTAGTAAATCAACGTATTTTTCTGGGGTTGGCGGATTATCAAAGTCCTTATCAAAACGTCGAAAGCGATCAATTGGACCTGAAGAAATGGTTGGAAAAAACAAGAGAAATTGAATGTAATGCCAAACTTTATAGGATTTAATCATCCCATCTCGCGTTTCCATAATCATTTGAACCGATTTAAAGGTTAAATAAGAAATACCCAAAAAACCTAAAATGGAACTATGACCGCCATTAAAGAAAGGAACTACTTTTGTAATTGCCAAAGGTAAAATTGCTAAAACGACAGCGCCGTAAAAAATACTGCTACTATTTTTTTGCTGGCGATATGAAAAGTACGCATAAACTAATAGCGTCTGCCAAAGGACATAAAGAATTAACGCTACTCCTTGATGCCAACTGGCACCACCAAAACTGACGTATAAGAAAAACAAAGTCACCAAACTTTGGTACCACGCAGGTCGCTTACCGGCAATCAACATACTTAAAATTAACGGAATAAACGCAATCAATAGTAATAAAAAGTATTTGGGATCTGCATAAGGAATACTATGAGGAAATGCCATTAGCTATTCACCTCATTTATCAGACCCTTACGATCAATTTTGCCATTTGCTGTCCGTGGTAGTTGCTCAACATAAACGAAGCGTTGGGGAATCATGTAATCCATAACGCCTTCTGCTAATTCTGCTTTAATTGCTTTTGTTAATTGAAATTCCTTGGCAAAATCATTTTCATTCGCAACCACAAAGGCCACTAATTGTTGCACTTTATGATCTTGATATTTTGGTACCACAGTTGCTTGTTTTACAAAAGAAACTTGATTTAAATGATGATCAACATCCTCTAATTCAATCCGGTAACCATGTAACTTCACTTGAAAGTCCATTCGTCCTTCATACCGCAATAAGCCATCTGCTGGCAAACTTCCAGCATCGCCTGTACGATATGCCCATTTATCATCTAACCAAAAGAATGCTTGCGCAGTCTTTTCTGGGTTGTTTAAGTAGCCTTTTGAGACGCTAGGACCTGAAATAACAATCTCTCCCACCTCGCCAGCAGTAAGGACATTATCTTCATCCATGATTGTAACTGTTGTATCTTCTTTTACATAGCCAATCGGTAAACGATCGACTTGCGCTAATAATGCCGGTGTAATTTCCACACCAGAAATCGCTACTGTTGCTTCAGTTGGACCATAAGTATTATAAATATGAGCTTCAGGAAAACGTTCCAATAAACTTTGCGCCGTTTTTTTGGTTAACTCTTCGCCACAAAAGATAAACGTTGTTAAACTCGGAATATTTTGTGTGTTAAATTCTTTTTCCATTAAACAAATGTCCATAAAAGAGGGAGTAGAAACCCAAACTTCTAATGCTAATTGCGGTAGTGTTGCAAATAACGTTTTAAAATCGTTAATAATTTCTTTTTTCATTGGAACCAACGAACCACCAGAACATAATGCTGGATAGACATCAAAAACCGATAAATCAAAAGAGTACGGTGCTTGTGATAAAAACCGACTATTTTCTGGCAAAACAAAATCTGTTAGCGTCCAATTTACAAAGGATAATAAGTTAGCATGACTAATTTGTACACCCTTTGGTACACCAGTTGTCCCAGAAGTAAAAATTAAATAGTAATTTTCATCCTCCCTTACACTTTCAAATGTTGATAAAGTCCTTTTTCCCTCAAAAATTGTGTTTAGCGCAGTTGGCGTTAAAATTTCACAATTTGCTGCAATTTCAGGCCATGGTTCCACGCTAATAACTAAAGCGGGCTGTGCAACTTTCAAAATTAACTCGACGCGATCATTTGGTGTATTGGCTTCAATTGGGATATAGGCATGACCCGATTTGCTTACCCCTAAAAAAGCGGCTAACATTTCAAATTCTAAATCCCCATACACTACAATTGGTTTGCGCCCTGATAATTTTTCACTTAAAAAAGCGGCAAGTTGATCTGACCAATCTTTTAACTGACCATAGGTATATTCTTTTTCATCGATGTAAGCAATACGATTGGGTTCAGTTATTCCCCAAGACTCAATTTGTTCAATAATATTTGTTACAGTCATCTGCACTCACCTCTTAAAATTCGTTGTAAATAAATGTGCCGCCTTGAATATTTTTGTAATGATACAAATAAATCAAAATAAGCAGGACACAGAAGTAAAAGAGCGTTTTTCCAATAAATGTTAACCAGTAATGGGTACTTTCTTTATGCAACCAATTTTTCATTCTCACTCTCTCCTTTTCAGCCTCAGTATAAATGACTTATTTAGAATAAAACATTTTTTTGACTTACACCAAAAACGACAATCTAACACTTTCGTCACTTAAGGGCTTTCAATTTCAAAAGCTTAACTATACTTAAATGCTGAGAAAATAAGAGCCTTACTAAGTAATGAAATTTTCCTCAATTAGAACTTATGGTAAAAGCAACGGAATTCTAAGATAAAATGCAATTTGGATAAAAAAAGACAACCCAAAAAAAATTCTTTAAAAGCATAAAGCTCAAAAAATTTTATTTTATAGGTTGTCTTTTAAAATAAGAGTGCTTAGCTTTCCCAGCTATGCAAGAAAAATTTTACAGTCAAAATATAGGCTGCGAAATAGATGACAGCAACGATGCCGCAAAATAAATAAGCGAGCCAATAGCTACCATACGTGACAAATTGGGACCATGTATAAATTGCAAAGCCGGCATGTCCACTTACCAACAAGACAGGGGGTGCGAAAATCCAAGCGTTTTGATAATAGAGGTTTCGCTTCATTTGTTTGCGACTAACGCCTAATTTTTGTAATAATAAGTAATCTTTTTTACCGTTTTCCACCTCTGACAATTGACGTAACATCACAATTGCGGCAGTAGTAAAAGAAGCAATCATTCCCAGAAAAATCGCTACATACATAAAAATGCCAGCCTCTCTGGTTGCCCTACGAACAATGGGAAAGCGACTCGTATGATTTAAACGGGAATAATTACCGGTAAAAGCATGTGGAGTAGCGTTTTTTAAAACCTTTGTCGTGATTTCACCTTTCAAAAAATTATCTTGATAGGTAAAGTCATAATATATATCATTGCCCCAATCGGCGTTCAAATCTTTTTCCACCGCGGTGGCTAGTTTTTCTTCATCTTTTGTCTTCACATTTACCATTGCAATGGTATAGTCAACACCTTGAATCTGGTTAAACTGTGTATCGGGTAAAACCAACACCCCTGCGCTATAACGAAGCAGTGAATCCCCTAATAAGTCGGAATAAAAGTGTTGCACTTTAATATCCAGTCCATTAGGTAAAGTAACTTTTCGACTGACCTCACTAATGTTGTTATACAACATATAATTATAATCAAATAAAACACCGTTGTTTTCTGACAATGGCGCAATTGGGGGCAAATCCTCATGCTGGACTTGAAATTTTTGATAATCACTCAGTCGTAAAATGTTAATTAAATTGAAGCGCTGCATTTCTTCGCTGCTAAATATTTTTAAAGCAAACCGCCCGGCTGTGACTTTATAATGTAAGTTTTGCGTAGATGTTATTTTTGCGTCATTTTCTTTAATAATAGTTTGGAGTTTACCAAGTTCATTAACGTGTACTTGAAAATCTGTCGGAGTTTCATTTTGACTTACGCGACTTTGAATACTAACTAAAGAAATTGCCCCGCCAATCAAGGCGATTGCCAAAGAAGTTAAAAGTGTCAGTAATGCTAAAGAACGCCAATTTTTTAAAATTGCTACCAAACCACGACTACGTTCATAATAATTTAGCCCGTGGTAACGGCTCTTTTTTTTATCCAAAAAATGAAAAATCGTTTTTAAACCATAGCGATAAAACAAATAGGTGCCTAAAATACACGCCAGTAAAATACTACCCGGCAACCAAAATAAAATCGAAAAACTTTCGCTTAGCAAAATAAAGCGAAAAGTTAATGGTCGAATAAAAAAGGCCACTAAATATGCACTTATAATAAGGAGGATGCTAAAGATACCTAGCCTAATTTCATAGGGTTTAATTTTTAATTTCTGCAATTCAAAAGATGATTTAGCCGAAAATACGCCATCCACTTGTTTTTTAGACAAAACGAGAACATTTTGAAAAGCACTAATGATAAAAACAAAAATAAAGACTGCTGCAGTAACTTGAACTGACTGCCAAGAAAAAAACAGCGTACTTGCAACATCTAGAGCCATTGCCTTCACTAAAATCATAGAAAAAAGTTTGGAGAAAACAACGCCAAAACTAATTCCCAGTAAAAAAGCCAATAAATTCAAAGCGAAAATTTCAACTAAAGATTGTAAAATAATGCGCCGCCGCTTCAAACCAAATAGTTGATAAAGTGCCACTTCTTGTTGACGCTTGACAATAAAAAAACGATTAGCGCTTAAGACAAAAAAGACCATCATCACGATGACAAAAAAACTGCCAACTGTTAAAATATTTTCAATTTTTATATCTTGACCCGCTCTTTTCGTGAGGGGCTGATCGTGTGTCATGGCATTAAAAGAATAATAAATCATTACAGCCATGGTAATACTAATTAAATAAATACCGTAACTACGAAACTGTTTCAAAAAACTGCGCCAGGATAGTTTATAGAGCATTCCTTCGTCCCCCACCACCTAAAGTTGCCTGCATATCAATGACTTGCTCAAAAAAATCTTGCCTACTGCCCCGTTTTACCACTTCAGAAAAAAAGACACCATCTTTAATAAATAAAATACGATTGCAGTAGCTCGCGGTATAAGGATCATGAGTGACCATTAAAATGGTCTTATTTTGTTTTTGATTCAATTCACTTAAATAATACAATAATTCTGTCGCAGATTTTGAATCTAACGCTCCGGTTGGTTCATCGGCAAAAATAATGCGCGGTCTTACTACGAGTGCACGAGCTGCGGCTACTCGTTGTCTTTGACCTACAGATAACTCATCTGGATAGCGTTGCAAAATGGATTTGATTCCTAATAAATCAGCAGCTTCAGCTACTCTTTTTTCAATTTCATCCAGTTTTAAAAAATCAATAGCCAAAGGTAAAATGATATTATCTTTCGCCGTAAGTGTTGGCAATAAATTGAATTCCTGAAAAATGAAACCTAAATCTTTACGACGAAAGTCACTAAGCTGATCTTCTTTTAATGCGGTTAAATCTTGACCATCAACTTTTACTGTCCCAAAAGTAGGCAATGCAATTGAGGCTAAAATGTTCATCAGAGTCGTTTTTCCTGCTCCACTTGGTCCCATAATGCCCACAAATTCACCTTCGTCTACACTAAAGGATAAATTATCTAGAACTTTGGTTTGATTCATGCGATTACCGTAAGTTTTGCTTAAATGTTTTACTTCTATAATCTTTTTCATATTTTTACTTTTAGTCTCCTTACAAAATAATTTGCGGCTACTTTTTATTATCTCTATGGTAGCATAAGCTGTTTTAAATACGGAGTTTTTAACTTAAGGCCAGACAAAAATTTAAACAAAAAAATTTTTTCAGTGTCATTCATTTTTTATACAAGTTTCCTTTTTTTATAAATTAGAAAAGCCTATGCCTATCTGTTTTCAATCTTTTTACATATTTTTTATACACTATATATAGTGTCTATCGGGAATTAATTAGAACAAAAACACTATATCTAGTCATGTTTTTGGTTGCACCTTATTTCTTTTTCGGCTATCATATTATGTGAGTAAGGGCACAAATAAAGCCGTATGAGCGCAAATAGTCTGACAAAAATACGTGCAAACAGATTGTGAGTTAAGAAATAAAGGAGTGGGCAAGATGATGGATTTAAAAAATGATTTACAAATAAATGATTTACATCCCCAATTACAGACGATTAAAATTATCAAAAGAGACGGACGTCTAATGGATTTTGATGATCAAAAAATCTATGATGCATTAGTAAAAGCTAAACGTCAAATTCACGGGGAACTTTCACCTATCGATCATGAGCGTCTTTTAGAAATAGTAGAACGGATTGATGCAGAAATTGGGCAACGTTTTACTACGGATGTCAAAATTTATGAAATCCAAAATATTGTTGAACATATCCTCCTTGAAAAAGGCGAATACGAACTGGCGGAAGCTTATATCAATTATCGGACCCGCCGCGATTTTGACCGCAGTAAAGCCACCGATATTAACTTTACAATCGGACGCTTAATTAATAAAGATCAAAGTGTCGTAAATGAAAATGCGAATAAAGATAGTAATGTCTTTAATACCCAACGCGATTTAACTGCCGGAATTGTTGGCAAATCTATTGGATTGAAAATGTTGCCAAAACATGTGGCCAATGCCCATCAAAAAGGGGACATTCACTATCACGATTTAGACTATCATCCTTATACGCCAATGACGAACTGTTGTTTAATTGATTTCAAAGGCATGTTAAACAACGGATTTAAAATTGGCAACGCTGAAGTGGAATCACCAAAATCAATTCAAACAGCCACTGCCCAAATTTCACAAATTATCGCAAATGTCGCTTCCAGTCAATATGGTGGCTGTTCGGCAGATCGTACCGATGAATTATTAGCTCCTTTTGCCCAATTGAATTATCAAAAACATTTAAACGATGCCATGGAATGGATTGAAACTCCTGCCCGAAGAGAAGAATACGCTAAAGCAAAAACAAAAAAAGATATTTTCGATGCCATGCAAAGTTTGGAATATGAAATTAATACGTTGTTTACCTCAAATGGTCAAACACCATTTACTTCTCTTGGCTTTGGCCTGGGGACTAACTGGTTTGAGCGTGAAATTCAACGGGCTATTTTACAAATTCGCATTAATGGCTTAGGTAGTGAAAAACGGACAGCAATTTTTCCAAAATTAATTTTTTCTATTAAAAAAGGAGTGAATTCTGCACCGACTGATCCCAATTATGATATCAAACAATTAGCTTTAGAATGTGCCACTAAACGGATGTATCCTGATATTTTAAATTACGATAAAATCGTTGAATTAACTGGTAGCTTTAAAGTACCAATGGGCTGTCGTTCCTTTTTACAAGGATGGCAAGATGAAAACGGTGAAGAAGTAAATGTTGGACGCATGAACTTAGGTGTTGTGACATTAAACTTGCCACGCATTGCTTTGGAAGCTGCTGGCGATCAAGAAAAATTCTGGTCAATTTTAGAAGAACGTTTGGCTACACTGAAAGATGCTTTAGTTTACCGCGTGGAACGTTGTAAAGAAGCAATTCCTGCTAATGCGCCGATTTTATATATGTACGGGGCATTTGGAAAGCGACTCAGCCGCACGGATGCTGTCAACGAACTGTTCAAAAATAAACGCGCTACTGTTTCATTGGGCTATATTGGTTTATATGAAGTTGCTTCTACTTTTTATGGCGGCACTTGGGAAAATAATCCCACTGCCAAAGAATTCACTTTGAATATTGTCAAATCTCTAAAAGCACATGCTGATGACTGGGGCAATGAGTATGGTTACCATTTCAGCGTGTACTCTACCCCGAGTGAAAGTTTAACCGATCGCTTTTGTCGTTTGGATACTGAAAAATTTGGCGTTGTAGAAAATGTGACCGATAAAGAATACTACACCAATAGTTTCCATTATGATGTGCGGAAAAATCCGACACCATTTGAAAAACTAGATTTTGAAAAAGATTACCCCAAATATTGCTCAGGCGGTTTTATACATTACTGCGAATACCCAATGTTGCAGCAAAATCCGAAAGCTTTAGAAGCTGTTTGGGATTATTCTTACGATAAAGTTGGTTATCTGGGAACAAATACACCGATTGATCATTGTTATGACTGTGGCTTTGAAGGCGACTTTACGCCGACAGAACGCGGTTTTGAATGTCCACAATGCGGCAATCACGATCCCAAAACGTGCGACGTAGTAAAACGAACTTGTGGCTACTTAGGTAACCCCCAAGCCCGTCCGATGGTGCATGGCCGTCACAAAGAAATTTCTTCTCGTGTGAAACATATGAAATAAACCCAATAAATAAAGTTTTGCATAACCCGAGCATAGCAATTGTGGTTCGGGTTATTCTCTTACGCGCATTTCAACGAGATTGTGCTGATTCAATAGAAAGAAGGCATTTTTATGCGTAATCCCAAGCCCAAAGAATGGCAAGCAAATAAGTATAGTAAAAATTATATAGCCGACTATAAAGCATTTAACTTTGTAGATGGTGAAGGTGTCCGCAATAGTCTATATGTCAGCGGCTGTTTGTTTGCTTGTGAAGGATGCTTTAACAAAGCCGTCCAAAATTTCAATTACGGCACTCCTTTTACAGAAGAATTAGAAGAGCAAATCATAACCGATTTAGCCCATGATTATGTCCAAGGACTCACTTTATTAGGTGGCGAACCTTTTTTAAACACACCAGTCTGTCTCCAAGTTGTTAATCGTGTTCACAAAGAATTTGGGGCTAAAAAAGATATTTGGAGTTGGTCAGGATATACTTTTGAAGAGCTCTTGGAAGAGACAGATGATAAATTAGAACTATTAAGTAAAATTGATATTTTGGTAGATGGCCGCTTTGAATTAGCCAAGCGCAACTTAAACTTGCAATTTCGCGGTAGCAGCAATCAACGAATTATCGATGTAAAGAAATCGCTTGCGGTAAGACGCGCTGTGATTTGGGAAAAATGTCATGATGCAACTGAAAACTTTGAGCAAATAAAAAAACAAGATTTTATTTAAAAATCGCTAACATTCTAAAAAGGTGAGACAAAAATTTTGTCTCACCTTTTTTACGAGTAGAGTTACCAGCTATTTGATTAATCTTTTCCAACATCGTAGTAACAGAGGTAAACATTAGACTGTATCTTCTTCCCACAAAGGCAATGTAAGATTTTCAAAAGTTATCGGATCTAAATTTGTAACAGTGACGCCTAGCAGCCGAATACCTTTTTCAAGTCCCGCCACTTCTTCCCAAATCATACTAGCTTGCGAAAAAATTTCCTGTTTATCTGCTAAATAAGCTGGCAATGTTTTCCTTTTAGTCACAGTTTCATAGCCAGCATAGCGCACTTTTAAAACAACAGTATGGCCATGTTTACCGCTTTTCTTTAAAGCTTCTGCAACTTTTTCAGATAGTTGGCGTAATTGAGACAAAACTTCATCTTCGGTTGTTAAGGGCTTGCCATAAGTATGTTCTTTTCCGACTGACTTTCGCTCCCTGCTTACAGCTACGGGAGAATCGTGAATTCCTCGGACTTTTCGATATAAAAAATAGCCCATTTTCCCAAAAGATTGGATTAATTCCATTTCAGTTTTTTTATATAAATCAGCACCAGTGAAAATCCCCATTTCATGCATTTTTGGCACCGTTTTTTTCCCGACCCCATGAAATTTTTCAATTGGCAATGCCGCTAAAAACGCTTGTGCATCCCGTGGTGGGATAACAGTAATTCCATGGGGCTTCATAAAATCAGAAGCTAATTTGGCTAAAAACTTATTGTAACTAACTCCCGCCGAACAGGTAAGATGAACTTTTTGCCAGACATCTTGCTGGATTAGGCGAGCAATTTTTACAGCTGAATGACTATTTATTTTATTATGAGTAACATCTAAATAGGCTTCGTCGATGGAAACGGGTTCAATAATATCCGTATATTTAGAAAATATAGACCGTACTTCCTTGGAAACCAAGCGATACTTCTCATGATTACCCGGTACAAAAATAGCATGGGGACACAATTCATAAGCTTTTTGTGCACTCATTGCTGAATGAATGCCATACTTTCGCGCTTCGTAATTTGCAGTAGTCACTACACCTTTTCCACCTGTATCACTAGGATGGCGGGCAATTACTAGAGGATGTCGTGCCAATTCAGGATTATCTCTTTCTTCCACAGCAGCAAAAAAAGCATCCATATCAATATGAATAATTTTACGACTGGTATCATTTTTTAAGGGAAATTGCAATTCCGCCATCAACTCACCTCCATCCGCTCTTATTATACTAGCCCAAACAGACGTTCGCAACCGCTACTCTTTTAAAAAATTTATTTGAAAAATGTTTGAATCCGAAGATAGACTGACGAATTCCTTCAACTCTCAAATAAGAAGAAATCTTGCTAAATGGCCCTCTAATTTTCTTGAAATTTTTACTTGTTGCCGCTAAAAACGCCAACAGAACTATTCTGCTGGCGCATCGATTTCATGATAAGCTTTATAAACCATCTGCTTTTTCATTTGATTATTTTGGGCAACCAATTTAATGGCAGCATTCGGTTTTAATCCTTCTTCAATTAACACTTGTACCTGTTCTTTGACAGATAATTCAGAAGCTGCTGCTGGTTCTTCCTCCTGGCCACAAGAACCAGCTACTAAGAGACAACATTCTCCTTTAAGAGTGTTTGCTGTCAAATAATCAGCTAACTCCATTAGCGTTCCCCTCAAATATTCTTCATGAACTTTAGTTAACTCCCGACAAATAACAGCTTGGCGACTACCAAAAACTTCCCCTAACGTCGCAACGGTTTGTTTTAAACGATAAGGTGATTCATAAAAAATCAAAGTCGCCGTTTCATTTTTTAAGGTTGTCAATACTTTCACTTGTTCATTTTTTTTGCGAGGTAAAAAGCCATAAAAATAATTCGGTTGCGGATTCAAACCAGAGGCAATTAAAGCAGTCAACCCAGCAGTAGGACCCGGTAGCGCAACTACCGGAATATTTGCTGCTATACAAGCAACGACCAACTCATGGCCCGGATCACTAATAGAGGGCATTCCTGCGTCACTCACTTGCGCAATTGTTGTCCCCTGTTGTAATAACGCCATTAGTTCGGGCACCCGTTCTTTGTAGTTATGCTCATGTAAACTTTTTTGTGGGGTCTTAATTTCAAAATGATTTAACAATTTTTGGGTATTACGCGTATCTTCACTGGCAATGAGTTGAACTGTTTTTAATGTTTCGACAGCACGATAGGTCATGTCTTGTAAATTTCCAATCGGCGTTGGCACCAAATAAAGCGTGCCGCTTACTTGTTGACCTTTGAAACTACTTTGCTTTTGCACTTGTTATCACCTTTTCCATAAATTGAAAAAGAATTGATACAAAAGGCAATCCATCCAGCACCTTTTAATCAATTCCTTTTCACTTAATTTTGACTTTCGCGGTACAAAACTTCTAAACAAAAGACACATTGTTCATCATTTTCTCTTCTCGCGCCGTAAGACTCACGGCAAATATGAAAACCTTCTTCATAAATTTTTTCCAAATTCATGCGGGACTTGGACATTCCTTGTTTTACTTCTTCGGCCGCGTTTTCTTCTTTTAACTCCTGTAAGTACTCACGCAACTTTTGATTTTCCAATTCAAGTGTTGTATTTTTTTCTACGATTTCTTGCAAGGCTGCTTTCATTGCTGTTAGTTGTTGCAATGAGCTTTCCAAGTCTAACTCTAACTTGCTTAATCCATCATAAATATCACGTTTGTCCATGCTCACTGGCATCACCTGCTTTTTTTGCTTCATTGGCTGGGGCTGTTACGCTGACAGCTGCTTGTTGTGCCGCAAAATCTTTTAATTCATCATAATGATATTCCATTGGGGTTTCCCGCTGAAAAAGTCGCACTTTGACGATACGACTTAATAAATTCAAACCGATAACTTTGCCTTTACCATCTGGCGTGACAATTTCTTTACCATAATCAGGTAATTCTTTTTTAGCGGCTTCGTATTCATCATTTTCATATTTCAAACAGCACATTAAACGGCCACACAAACCCGAAATTTTAGCTGGATTTAATGATAAGCCTTGATCTTTAGCCATTTTAATTGAAACAGGAATAAAATCTCCTAAAAAAGTCGAACAACATAATTGGCGGCCACAAGGTCCAATTCCACCTAATATTTTGGCTTCATCACGAACACCAATTTGTCGCAATTCGATTCGAGTACGAAACTCACTCGCCAAATCTTTTACCAATTCACGAAAATCGATACGACCATCGGCAGTGAAATAAAAAATCATTTTACTACGGTCAAAAGTATATTCCACAGAGACCAATTTCATCGCCAAATCATGCTGACGAATTTTCTTTTTGCCGATGACAAAAGCCGCTCGCGCGTCTTCTTTATTTTGCGCAGCCCGTTGTAATTCTGCCTTCGAAGCAATATGTAAAATCGGTAGCACTTCATCTGGCAAATCGGCACTGTCAATTTCTACTTTTGGAATAACGACTTCTGCTAATAGTTTCACTTGCTGTGACTCGACAATTACTTTTTCTTCATAACGATATTCCTGCTGCTTGCCAGGTCGATAGTAATAGACATGACCAGCTTCTTTATAGCGGACTCCTACTACTTCCATTAAAGTCCCTCCCTTACTTTAAATTTTATCAGTCGAACCTTACAACGACTAAACATTTTTATGAAAGTCGAACAATCCGTAACACTAATTGTTCACAGACATTTTGAAAGGCAACATTTGCTCGTAATTTTTGTTCTGCTTGCAAAACAAGCTCTAAAATTTGATTTGTGAGTTGCAAGTGAGCTAAATTATTGAGTTCTTTTTCCCGTTGCTGCCGAAAATAAAGCAACAATATTTGAAATATTATAAATTGTTGTTCCTTTTCTTTAGCCAAAGGCGTTAACTTTTTTTGAACAAAAATAAAGGCTTGTAAATCTGCTTTTTCAAGATAACGATGCCACGTTAAAACGGCATCCTTAGCACTATTAAACCATTCATCTGATGAGAATTCAATTGCTTTTTCATAACTATTGGTAAGGCTTGCAAGTAAGAGCGCACTTTGAGCTCCAACTCCTTGCGTTTGCAGGCTTTTCACTAATTGTTCTTTTGATAAGGGCGTAAAATGGATGAGCTGACAACGGGATTGAATCGTTGGTAAAATACGACCTAAGGCACTCGTCTCTAAAATTGCTAAAAAGCCAGCTTGGGGTTCCTCTAAAAATTTCAACAAACTGTTAGCTGCATTGACATTCATTTTTTCAGCATCTGAAATAATAAAAATTTGTCGTTGCGACTCAAACCCCTTTTTGCCAAATTCTGCTTGCAAGCGCCGCATTTGGTCCACTTTAATGGTTTGTCCTTCAGGCTTTATTACTTGCACATTGGGGTGTTCATTTAAAGTAATCCGTGTGCAGTTATTACAAACATTACACGGTTCATTATCTGTAACATTGGTACAAAAAAGCCGTTTTGCTAGCCACAGACTCATTTGATGTTTGCCAGTACCTCTCTCCCCTTCAAAAAGATAAGCATGAGCCAAACGCTCATGCTCGACACTTTTTTTTATTTGGGCAAAGACGTGAGGCTCATTTTTTAATAAAAATTCTTGCTCCGTCATTTTCTCTGCTCCTTAATACTGATGGAAACCTTCCACTGGCATCACAAAGACAGTAGCGCCGCCAACTTCAACTTCCACGGGATAAGGGACTTGACCATCTAAAGAAATATCTAAAGACATAGGTGTTGAAACATATTGTTTTCTTGATTGGCACGTCTTTTTAATTAGTTCTAACGCTTCTTGCACGCGTTCATCTTCAATTCCGATAATAAAAGTACTGTTACCTGCTTTTAAAAAACCGCCGGTAGAAGATAATTTTGTTGCGCGAATATTATTGTCGATAAATTCATTTGCCAAACGGTTACTATCCTTATCTTGTACAATCGCCATAATTAATTTCATAAAACTGCCTCCTTTTATTGGAAAGACTTCACAACCTAGCTTTACTACTGCCTAGTCAGCTAAAACTGATCGATTAGCACAGCGTAAAGTTAGTTTCTGAAGCAAAACTAATTGCCTATAAACAACATTTTATCCTTTTATAATGGTTTTGTTTAGAAAAACTGTGGATATGCTTCGGTGATAGCAGTAAAACTGGCATCAACCACCTCTTGTAAACTCATACGCGCATCAACTTTGTGGATTCGAATAGGATCTTCTTCTGCTAATTTCAAATAAGCATGCCGCACCCGTTGATGAAATTCCAAACTTTCAATTTCCAAACGATCCGCTTCTCCATGGCGCGAATTTTCAATACGTTTTAACCCTGTGTCAGAATCAACATCCAAATAAAGAGTAAAGTCCGGTTTTAAACCTTCTGTTGCAAATTCATTAATCTTGGCAATTTCAGGAATGCCGATTCTGCGCCCTGCTCCTTGGTAAGCTAAGGAACTATCTACAAAACGATCACAAATCACGATTTTACCAGCATTCAAAGCCGGCATAATAACTTCAACTAAATGTTGACGTCTAGCCGCTGCGTACAACAAAGCTTCTGTGCGATCATCCATTTCTTCATTGCGAGGATCTAAAATAATTTTTCTGATTTTTTCTGCGATTTTAACACCGCCAGGTTCTCGTGTTTTAACGATGCCGCGCTTGGCAATCAGCTGAATCCGAGGAAATAATTCGTTGACAACGCTCGTTTTGCCAGCGCCATCGGGTCCTTCAATCGTGATAAATAATCCGTTCACAAGTTTATCCTCCAATTATCTAATAACATTATTGTACAAAAAAAACATCAATTTTGAAACTTTACAACTCACGCCGGCCCTCGACTGCTTTTAAAAGGGTGACCTCATCTGCATATTCAATATCGCTACCAACAGCTAACCCATGGGCTAATCGGGTGACTTTTATCCCCGCAGGTTTAATTAAGCGAGATAAATAAATCGCTGTGGCTTCTCCTTCTGTCGTAGCATTCGTCGCTAAAATCACTTCTTTTACTTCATCATCATGAAGTCGCTTCAAAAGACTTGGAACGTTGATATCTTCTGGTCCAGTTCCTTCCATCGGTGATAAAACACCATGTAAAACGTGATATAGGCCATGATATTCCCGCATTTTTTCCATTGCCATCACATCTTTGGGCTCTTCTACAACCAAAATTGTACTGCGGTCACGACTTTGATCAGAACAAATCGGACAAGGATCTTCTTCGGTAATATTACCGCAAATGCTGCAAAAATGTAGATCACGTTTGACACTTAAGAGGGATTTGGCAAATTCATTAACAACTTCATCTTTCATATCAATTGTGTAAAAAGCCAATCGCGTCGCGGTTTTTTGACCAATTCCGGGCAGTTTCATATAGCTGTCAATTAATTTGGCAATTGGTTCTGGATATTGCATACACATTTCTCCTTAGCTAAAACTGCTGTATCAAAGGATTTTTTAAAATCCAGGCATCCCTTTAGTATATTTACCTAAAGTTTGTTCTGTTTCTTTTTCAATTTTTGTTAAGGCGTCATTTACCGCCATCATCACTAAATCTTGTAACATCTCACTGTCATCAGGATCAATGACATCTGGCACAACTGTTAAACCAATCATTTTACGGTCGCCAGTGAACGTCGCTTTAACATATTCATTTGTTGAAACGCCGACAAATTCTTTTTCGTTTAATGTAGCCTGTGCTTTTGTCATTTCTTTTTGCATTTTTTGTACTTGTTTCATCATGCCTTGCATATTACCCATGCCACGCATCATATTAACCACTCCTTAATTTTCTAATTAATCATCCATTACTTTTACTACATCCGCGCCAAATAATTCAACTGCTTTTTGTGCTGGATCTTCCTCAGCGGACTCAGGAGGAAGATGATTTAACAAATCATCATCTACGATTCCGGCCGCTGTTAAATCTGCTTTACTGTCTATTGGTGCTGCTTCTTTTTTACTAGCAGTTGGTGTTAGTGTTTTATTTTTATCCTCTTCACTAGTATCATCGGCCAATAAGCTGCCATTTTTTTGAGCTGTAACAAATTCACGTCTTAAATCTTGCCAAGCCGCACTTGTTAAATAGACAGGTGCTGGCGCATAATTTGGAATCATTTTGCTCAAATTATTGGCCACTAATTGACTCATTTCTTCATCGGCCACCGCCTTTTGACAGATAATTTCGTAATCAAACGTCACAACTATGCCAGTCGGACTAGCCGCACGCACTTGTCCTTGTCGTAAGACGGCTTTTTTGGTAATCGGTAAACTTGCTAATAAATCTTCCCAAACATTTTGAGTTTGATGTAAGTTCTCTTTTGTCGCCGCTTTTAACACACCAAAGACTTGACTACGAGGCACCCGCAAATTATTTTGTTTTTGTTTTGGTGTACGATCCGGAGCCTTTTGAGCAGATACGGTTACTTTTTGACTATCCTGTACCTGTAATTGTTTTAATTCCGCTTCAAGCTGATCTACTTTTTGTTTTAAGGCAGTAATTACAGAACCTGTCTCATCATGGTTTTCTATTGGCTCATTAGTCGCTGACTCCCCAGATATTGTTGGCGTATTTGCTACAGACTGGGAATTTTCTGCTAACTTCACGATACAAACTTCTAAATAAATCGTCGGGCTATTAGTAAAACGCACTTCATTTTGTGTTTCATTTAAAATTTTAATCCAATAAAAAATTTGTTGACTGCTCAATCGTTGCGCTAATTGTTTAAAGGCAGCAGTCAAATGCCCCGCCTTTTGTTGCAATAGTTGGGGGGCTTTTTGATATAACAATAAATCCCGACAGTAGACCAACAAGTTTTCCAACAATCGTCTGGCTTCTTTTCCTTCTGCTAAAATGGCAGATAATGAGGTCAAAGCTGCTCCTGCATCATGATCTAAGCATTGCTCTAAGAGTTGATCCATCATTTCATAGGTCAAACTACCAGTAACAGCCATCACATCGGCTAAAGTAATCGTTCCATCTGCAAATGAAATGGCTTGATCCAACATCGATAAGGCATCTCGCATACCGCCTTCTGCAGCTTGCGCAATAATTTGTAAAGCCTGTTCTTCATAAGGCTGATTGCTTTCTTCTAAAATGTGTTCCATGCGACCGACAATAGCACTTGTATCAATCCGCTTAAAATCAAAGCGTTGTGTCCGAGAGATAATCGTTGCAGGGATTTTATGAGGTTCAGTCGTCGCTAAGATGAAAACTAGACTTTCTCTTGGTTCTTCTAACGTTTTTAATAAAGCGTTAAAGGCCCCAGTAGAAAGCATATGAACTTCATCAATAATATAAACTTTATATTTACCTTTAGTAGGCGAATAGTTTGCCCGCTCTGTCAAAAAACGAATTTCATCAACACCGTTATTACTTGCCGCATCAATTTCAATCACATCATCAAATTGGCCATTCGTAATGGCACGACAATTTTCACATTCATTGCAGGGCTCCCCGTCATGACTATTAGGACAATTAATTGCTTTGGCAAAAATTTTAGCTGCACTGGTCTTTCCTGTTCCTCTTGGCCCAGTAAATAAATACGCATGGGAAATTTTTTGTTGGCTGATTGCATTTTTTAAGGTTTGCGTAATCGCATCTTGTCCTACTACGTCATCAAAACGCTGAGAACGCCAAACACGATATAAGGCTTGATAGACCATATTTTGCCTCACTCTCTTTAAATTCACTATTTTCTATTATACGCAATTTTTAGCAAAAAAACTAGTTTTGCCTTGTTCTTTTATCAATTCTAAAACCTTGTTTCGTCAAAGCAGGCAACATGTCATTCCTGTGCTATAATTTTATTATAGTAGGCGCTTTCTCTCTTTTGAAAGGGTCGACATGATAAAAAAGGAGGACTTTTGCATGGGAATTATTAAAGCTGCAGCAGGAGCTGTAACAGGTGGTTTAGCCGATCAATGGCTTGAGGTGATTGAACCGGCTGATATGGGAGACAATACTGTTTTAACCAAAGGTGTTCAAGTTAGAAAAGATGCCAAACGCAATGCCAATAAAAAAGGCACAAGCGATGTCATTACAGATGGTTCTGTCATTCACGTTTACCCAAATATGATGATGCTTTTAGTCGATGGTGGCAAAATTATCGATTATACCGCTGAAGAAGGTTATTATACTGTCAAAAATGAGGCAGCCCCCTCTCTTTTCAATGGTTCATTAAAAGATGCTGTCAAAGAAACCTTTGGACGATTTAAATTTGGGGGCACAACGCCACAAAAACAACAGGTCTTTTATATTAATTTACAAGAAATTAAAGGGATAAAATTTGGCACACCCGCACCGCTAAATTATTTTGATAATTTCTACAATGCCGAATTATTTTTAAGAGCCCACGGAACTTATTCTATTAAAATTACTGACCCAATTTTATTTTATACCAATGCTATTCCTAAGAATAAAGATCAAGTAGAAATTGACGATATCAACGAACAATATTTAAATGAGTTTTTAACTGCATTACAAGCAACAATCAATCAAATGTCTGCTGATGGTGTACGTATTTCTTATGTCCCTTCAAAAAGCATGGAATTAAGCAAATATATGGCTGACGTTTTAGATAAAGATTGGAACACTTTGCGTGGCATGGAAATTGTAGCAGTGGCCGTGGCAAGTATTTCTTATACCGATGATTCCACTAAATTAATTAATATGCGTAATGAAGGTGCCATGTTAGGCGATGCCAATATCCGCGAAGGTTACGTACAAGGTTCTGTTGCAAGAGGCATGGAAGCCGCTGGTAAAAATGATGCTGGTGCTGCGACCGGCTTTTTCGGAATGGGAATGGGAATGAACGCTGGAGGTAACTATTTAAATCAAGCCAGCCAAAATAATCAACAACAAATAAACAATCAACAGTCAAATAACCCGCAAGCAAATAGCCAAAACACTGACACTTCCAGTGAAACATGGACATGTCCGCAGTGTGGTACTGAAAATACGGGTAAATTTTGTAGCAATTGCGGCACACCAAAACCCGCTGCCTCCGGTAAAGTAGATTTAAAAATGAAATGCAGTGAATGCGGTAGTATCGTGGATCTTTCTAATGGTATTCCAAAATTCTGCCCTGAATGTGGTAAGCCATTTAAAGGTGTGCCTCTTGATTAAACGATAAAATTTGAATATCGCATAATAGAGTAAGGAGTGACGCCATGGACGCTTTAACGCATAAATGTCCCAACTGCAATGGTCCGCTAACTTTTGATCCTGACGATCAGAAGTTTCATTGCCCATATTGTGGCAGCATTTTTACTGTCGATGAGTTAAGCGCTTTTGAAGCAAACAAAAAAAATACACAAAACAACCCAGAAAATCAATCCGAATTAGATCGCGATGGTATTTCAGCTGACACGGCCAAGACAAAAAGCCAGACAACAGATGCCGTTGATAATTCGTTAGATAACGCGTCTGAAGCAAAAGATGCGACTACTGAAAATATGGAGCTTTATCTTTGTCCAAACTGTGGCGCAGAAATTGTAACAGATGCTACAACAGCTGCAACTTATTGTTATTATTGTCATAATCCGGTCGTCTTACAAGGCCGTCTTTCTGGTAAATTCTTACCCGATAAAGTCTTGCCTTTTGCAATTGGCAAAGAAAAAGCGACAGCAGATTTTTTAAATTGGGCACAAAAAAAATTCTTTGTTCCAAAAGATTTTTTTGATAAAAGCCAAGTTGAAAAATTAACAGGTGTCTATTTTCCTTATTGGCAAGTTGATGCTAAAGGAGCGGGCAGTCTAATGGGCAACGGGACCTCTATTCGAGTTTGGATTGTAGGTGATATTGAATATACTGAAACCAAGCAATATGCTATCAGTCGCAAGGGAAACCTTACTTTTAAAGAACTTGTCAAAAATGCTTTGACAAAAAATACACCCCAAAAGATGGTCGCAAGTGTCCAACCTTTTCCCTTAGAAAAAGCAGTTTCATTTAAAAATCAATATTTAGCTGGTTTTCAAGCAGAAAAACGTGACATTGAATATGCTGATTTAAAAGATGAAGTTTCAGACGAATTAAGAGATTATGGTGAAAAGAAACTCCGCGAAACCGTGGGGAGCTTTACCACATTTACAAAAACACAACAAGATCTCACTTTGACTGAAACAAAATCTTCTTATTTATTATTGCCCGTCTGGCTCGTTACTTATCGGAGTTCGGATACGGATAAAAAAGTTTTTTATTATGCGATGAATGGGCAAACTGGTAAAGTCAGCGGTGTCTTACCTATCAGTTATAAAAAATTAGGTCTGGTATCTGCAGGTATTTTCTTAGGTTTATTTCTACTATTTTTATTAGGAGGTTATTTCCTATGAAAAAAATATGCAGTAGCCTGACCTTACTTGCCACTTTTCTTTTTCTATTGCTGGCCTTACCTGTATATGGCGCCACGGGTTATATTAACGATGAGGCACAACTTTTCAGCCCTGAGCAAACCAATCAATTAAATCAAGAAGCTGAAAAATTAGGACAAAAAATAAAAGGTGGGATTTATATTGTCACCACCGATACTAATGAAGATGAACCGCGAAGTTTTGCAAATGAGTATTTGCGAGACAAAGTGGGCAATAATCAAAACGGTGCCGTCTTTTTAATTGATTTGAACCAACGAGAAATGTACGTGGCAACTTCTGGCAATATGATCGACTATTTGACCGACTCACGTCGAGAAGAATTTTTTGACACGGTAAGTAGCGACATGAGTAATGGTAATTATTATGCTGCTAGTACCACATTTTTAAGCAAAATGACAGACTACGTAAATGCTGGTATCCCGGGCGGACACTATCGCATTGATGAAGAAACTGGCAAAATTACTTATTATAAAACAATCACCTTGTTAGAAGGTGTTATCGCTTTTGCCCTGGCTTTGGTAGCCAGCGTTGCATTTTTTGTAATTGTCAAATCCCGTTATCAATTAAAACTTGGAACCTACAAGTATCCTTTTAAACAAAATACACAGCTTGAACTAACTGAAAATGAAAATCGTTTGATTAATTCTTTTGTTACCACCAGACGTATTCCCCGCAATAACTCTAGTGGCGGCGGTGGTGGTGGCGGTAGTACCACCAATTCCAGTGGAGGGGGTACTTTTGGTGGTGGCGGTCGCGGTTTTTAACCCGTCGCTACAAACTGTCTTGCTTTCACTTTGATAAGAAACAAAAAAACTAACGCTCGGTTCCTCACGTCTTATCCGTGAAGTCACAACCAAGCGTTAGTTTTTTAAATTATTTCTTTAAAAACAGAAAAATCAATATTTCCCCCTGAAACAATGGCAATTGTTTTTTTTCCTTTAAGCAGGTGATCAATATGCCCACTTAAAATAGCAGCAGTACTCAGGGCTCCTGCACCTTCTGCAATCACTTTTTCCTTCAAGGCTAAATAGTGAATCGCTTGTTCGATTTCCTCTTCTTCAACTAGTACTGTTTCATCAATGCGCTCTTTTAAAATGCCATAGGTTAACTCCCCAGCTAAAGCTACATCACAACCATCTGCCAATGTCTTATAACTTCGATTTGCAATCAGTTTTTGCTGCCATATAGACGAAATCATCCCGTGAACATGATAAGATTGCACCCCAATAATTCTCACTTGCGGGCGATAAGATTTAAGTGCTAACGCAATTCCTGCAATTAGCCCGCCGCCCCCAATAGGAACAATTACATTATCCACTTCGGGTAAATCCTGTAACAATTCAATTCCAATCGTCCCTTGTCCTTCCATAACAGCACGGTCATCAAACGGCGAAACAAAAACTTCGCCGCTTTTTGCTACTTCAGCCAATGTAGCAGCTTTTGTTTCATCAAATGTTTCCCCGACTAATTCCACTTTAGCGCCATAATTTTCTGTAGCAGAAATTTTAGTCTTCGGAGCACCTTTTGGCATGAAAATTCGCGCTCCAATATTTAAAAGAGAAGCTGCTAGGGCTACTCCTTGCGCATGATTACCAGCCGAACATGCGATGACGCCTCGCTGTTTTTCTTCAGGTGTTAAAGTTGCTAATTTATTATAAGCTCCCCGGGCTTTAAAAGAACCCGTTCGTTGTAAATTTTCCAGTTTTAAATAAATTTCCCCATCTTTTTCTTGTCCCAAAATATTACTTGGTGCTAAGGGTGTATGAATCATTAATGAATTAATTCGTTCATAAGCTTTTAAAATGCCATAAAGAGCTTGGTCCTGCGTTTCTGAAATCATTTCTTCCACCTTCTTGTTAGCGTTTACAAGTACATTGAAACATGAATTAACTCAAATAGCAATAATCTTTTACAAAACAAAAAAATAACAAGAGTTCCAAAAAAAGCTTGGAATTGTCTTGTTATTGTTTTTCAATTATGTAGCGAAACAATTAACGAAACACTAAATGATAATTCTCACTGCCACTCGCTTCGATAAAATGGTATAAAATCAATTCCATTAACGCAATCATCGAAATATGGGAAGTAATATCCAAATGATTTAACCCAATTTCATCGGTAAACAAGTATAGATTTAAGTCGCTAGAATTTTGTAAAAGATTATTATCTGCCCCTGTGATAGAAACAATTAATGGATGGTTTTGACTCTTCAGCTTACGTACTGCCTCAATCAACTCCAAATCTTCGCCCTTATAACTAAAAGGTTCCTTCGCCATCCACATGAATTGAGCCGCCTTCTAAAACAAAATCATTTAAGCGATAACGATCTTTCCATTCATTTTCACAAATTTTTTGTGCTACTTGGTCATCTTTATCCCAAGGAAAATATAAACCGTCAACTAAGCCGCCCCAAGCATTGAAAGTCCAATCAACTCCTCTGGTTTCTCCCTTACCATTGGTCACAAAAGTTGGACCGCAATCTCTGACCCATGAATCATCACTGGCAATTTCAACCACCCGAATATTTTCAGGCAACATATGGCGCGCATTATTGTATTGATCAGGATTTACTCCCATTGTTACAGGTTCAAAAGCAGAAATCGCTTTAGCAACTTCCACAAAAGATTGTTGGGCAGGTTTTCCCCCGTCTCGCCAATTATCAGGACGTTGTGGCCACAACATATAAACGCCTTCATGAGGTGCAAATTCTCCTGGCATTTTAAATCCATCTTGACGTGGTGAACTATCAATTGTTTTCATCTGTAATAACTCCTTTTTCATGTTTTTCTTTTGCTGAGTAACGAATTACAATCTCACCGATTACAAAGGCTAAAATCGTACCAATTAAGACAGGTATTTTGGCATTCATTTCCGCGCTACTGGAATCAAGAGGCACAATTGAAAAAATTAAAGTAATAATTAGTAAAATCATAGGAACAAACGTCATTATTTTCATTAACCAGTTTGGCCCAGGTATTTTAAAAGGACGGACAGCGTTTGGATCAATTTTACGTAGTTTCAAAAAAGCCGGGAACATCATAATATAAGAAAGCAACAACGCGACGACATTCAATGAGAAAAACGCCCAAAAAATGTTTTCATTGGGAATAAAAGGTGCAGCTACTACGAGAATAGAAGCAATAACCCCATTCACAATGGAAGCCCCAACTGGCATATCATTTTTAGGATTTTCTTTGGCAAAAACAGCTGGTATATCGTTGTTTCTAGCAGCGTACAATGCGACATAATTCACACCTAATGCCCAAGAAATCAGATTTGCAGCTAATGTGTACATAAATAAGATGCCAATAATGACTACAAATGGATTTAATCCTCCCACTAATAAAATGAAACTATCAATTAAGCCACCTGAAGCAGACAGTTGATCGGCTGGTACCGCTGCGCCCATACCAAAAGCAGCAAAAAGATAAAAGAAGGCAATTAAAATTCCACCATAAATAATGGCTTGCGGAATTTGTTTTTTGGGATTGTCCATATCACTGGCTAGCGTAGTTACAACTTCAAAACCTAAAAAGTTAAACAAAATAACTGATAGAAAACTTAAATTTTGAATATCAAACTTAGGTAATAATGCGGCACCAGAAAAATCATTTGCCATTCCTTTTGTCACAGCATGATAGATACCTAAAATACCCAAGCAAACCATAATTGCAACTTTTGCAAAAGCAGCAATATTTAAAATCCATTTACTATCACTAACAGGATAACAACTAATAATCGTGACAAACCATATAAAAATAAGTTGAATCAACACTAAAACGGGAGTACTTAAGTGAACTTGAAAAATTTGTGTTAACACTTCTTGAAACAAAACGGCAAGACTAGCCATCCAAATTGGAAAGTTAATCCAATAAAACCAGGCAACACGTGCTCCCCATCGTCGACCATAAGCCTTTTTAACCCAGTCGTAAATACCACCTTCATCATCATAAGTTGTCCCAAGTTCTGCTGAAATTAAACCATAAGGGAGGAAAAATAAAATTAACAGTAATCCCCACCAGAAGAATTGTGAAGATCCAATTGCCGCAGCGGGTGCTGCTGACTCTACTACCAAAATAACAACGACCGCCATTAAGACCGCATCAAAAAGACGAAACTTCTTCTTTTCCTTCATAATTGTGCTCCTTTCAATGAGCCCGAGCAGAAAAACTCAGCAAACTTGACAGAATTTGTGATAAATCGTATCAAGTTTGTGATAGTTTTTCAAAGTTCCAAAATTAGTCTTTGCGTTCTAATTGGCGTTTTGGTTGCAACATATATTGCAATTCACCATCGAATTTCGCTGCTAAAGCAGCATCCGCATAGTCTAAATATGAATTTAAGAAATAAACTAATAATGCTCGCATTGCAGTTAAACGATTTTCAGCTTCATCCAAGACAACTGATTGTTTGCCATCTAATACTTCATCGGTTACTTCTTCACCACGAGTCGCTGGTAAGCAATGCATGAATTTAGCATGGGGAGCTGCTTTTGCCATCAATTCATCATTAACCTGATATTTAGGATAAAAGGTATTCATGCGTTCTTCTTCTGATAATTCTGCTTCATATAAGCCATACCATACATCTGTATAGACAAAATCAGCATCCTTCAGTGCTTCATCGGCATCTTCAGTAATTAAAACGCTACCCCCTGATTTTTCAGCATTGGCTTGACCAATGGCTAATGTTTCTTCTTTAATTTGGAAACCTTTGGGACCAAATTGCACAAAATCCATACCCATTTTGGTTGCCATAAACATCGTTGATACACAAACTTGTGTGGCGTCGCCAACAAAAACAATTTTACAATCGGATAATTTTTTCCCAGCCGGCAAATGTTCAGTCATCGTGATAATGTCCCCTAATTCTTGGGTTGGATGGTTATAATCACTCATACCATTAATAACTGGAATGGTAGCATCTTTTGCTAAAGCAACGACGGATTCATGACGTTCTACTCGGGCCATTAAAATATCAACTAAGCGCGACAATACGCGAGCTGTATCTCCTAAGCTTTCATGGCCGCCTAATTGAATTTGACCTGGTGCTAGATATTGTGCATGGCCACCTAATTGGGTCATTGCTGTTTCAAAAGAAACGCGGGTACGTGTAGAAGATTGTTCAAAAATCATTCCCAATGTTTTATTTTTAAGTAATAATGGATAATGGCCGTGTTTGATACTATCTTTAATTTTTAAAGCTAACGCGATTAAATATTCAATTTCTTCTTTAGTAAAATCATTGGTGTCGATAAAGACTCTTTTTTGCATGGTATAACGCTCCTTTAAGTTATTAATATATTTGTCTTTACTCGAGTAATGCTTTTGACATATTTAGCTTAACGTGAAGCAATCATTTTAGAAAGGGTTTCCAAGCTTTTAGAAAGAAGCTTGTGATAAAGAAAACATGTTACATTTCCCGTAACATGTTACACTAATTAGCGCTAGAAAGTTTAAAAGCCTACTGCATAAACTTTCACACAACGCTTAAACATAATAGTTTAAGCAGCGATTGACTTTAATTTGCGGAATTTTTACCAGAAGATTATAGTAGAATTAGTGAGATTTGCTCAGATACAGATTTTTATAGAGAGATAAAAATGTACCATCGCAATAAAAATTGTTTCGCTGAGTTCTTAATTAAGAAGTGCGTCATTTTAAAAAAAGGGGATGAAAAAATGTTTCGTGTCAGTGTTTTGGAGATTTTATGTCGTTTGGGTTTGGTCATTCTAACAAGTGGCATCATCGGATTTGATCGGGAACAAAAAAATCGACCAGCCGGGATGCGGACACACATTCTCGTAGGAATTGGAGCTTGTATTATTGCCATGATGCAACAAGAAATTGCAGCACAAGCTGTTATATTTGCGAAAAGCAATCCTCAAATCGCTACTGTCATCAGAGCTGATCAAGCTCGTCTTATCGCACAAGTCGTTAGCGGAATTGGCTTTCTTGGTGCTGGAACCATCGTTGTAACTCATCATTCCATTCGTGGATTAACCACTGCTGCTTCTTTATGGGCCACCGCTGGATTGGGATTATCAATTGGTATGGGCTATTACGCCATTGCATTATTAAGTTTTATTGCTGTCATCGCGGTTTTAGTCCTATTGAAAAAAATTGTGCATGTACCGACGAATAAAAATTTTCAAATTAAATATGTAAATCCCGATGAGGTAGAACCCTTTATTCAAGAATTTTTCAAAAGCCGCAACATCAAAGCGATTACGACAGATTACGCAGTGGATACACAAGATGATGTAAAAATTTTTCGCAAAAATTATGCGATTGCCTTTATTAGTGCTGATACTTCAGCAGAAATTATTGATGGCTTAGCCCAAAATAAAAATATTATCGCAGTTCGTGCCCTAGCCAAATAATCGTACGGGTTTCTAAAAAGTCCTTGTAAAATATAAACAGTAAACATTGAAGGAGTTTGTTATGACGTTTGAAAAAATTCAACAAATCTATCCAACTGCTCACTTTAGTAATACTCCGATAGACGATCCCAACTTTTATTGCATTCGTCTGGAAGAAGGCTTTGCAATTTTGCGCACGAGTATGCTGACAAATAATGAACGCAGCCTCTTGCAGTTGTTGGAAAATCCAGTAAAAGAACCTAAAAATGCCGCTACCCACCGTTGGTACCGTATTTTATTTAAAGCGGATAAAGCGCCTAATACCAACCAAGTGCGTATCTTACAAATAAAAATAAAAGGTGGCAAAGACTTTGAAAAAGAAACTTGGCAACAAGCCATTATAGAAATTGTACAAGCGACAGCAGATGCTTTTTGGCTTAGTCAAGATACTTTTATTCTCATTGAAAATAAGGAAATTGGTAATTTTTCTCCGAGTGAACTCTTTAGTATTTTTCAGGCTCTTGATAGTGATTTCAACTGTTACAGCCAAGTTTTTATTGGTAGTTTTCATCAAGCAGATGATGAACTTTCACAAGATTTCCAAGCAGAAAGGCAAATTTTTTTACAACAAGCCCATCGCAGTAATAGTCAACAAAATTTTACATTACCCAATTCCGCTATTGATTACCTTATTTTTGAACCCATGCAAAGCACACCTCTTTTTAAAAATTTATTTGAATTGTGGTTTAGTGATTCTGAAATGACAGCTATTTTAGAAGCGTTATGGCAAGCGCAAGGAAATGTTAGTTCGGCAGCGAAGACAATGTTTTTGCATCGTAACACCATCAGTTATCGTATTGACAAATTCCAAGAAGCAACAGGTTTAGATTTGAAAAAGATGGACGACTTAATGTTTTGCCACCTTCTGATTACCTGCTTTTCAGAAACATAAAAAAGCCAAACGAATTTGCTTGGCTTTCAGGCAATTTTAATAGATGACTCTTAAAATTTCAGCTTATTGTCCTAGAGAGTTCTTTTGGATAGCTAGACATCACCCCTTGGTATATCGGCTGTATTTCTTAACAAGATTAGATAATTTCTTTACCTAAAATAAAATTGTAAAACCGAGCTAGAAACCCTGCGAGCTCGCTTTTACAATTTTTTTGTTCGAAAATTTAATTACCTTCTGCCAAGCTAGCTTTGTGATCAGCTTTGATTTGTGCCAATAGAGCCGGCTGCTCAAATAGATCCAAAGCTGTTTTGGCCAGCAACTCTGCTGCAATGGCAATTGAAGCTAAACCTTTTTCACTTTTTGCTGCTGCTTTAAATTCTTCAGAGTGACCCGCAATATATACATCTGCAATAGAAACTGTCGGTTGAATAGTAGGGACAACTTGGCTGACATTTCCTACATCAGAAGAACCTAAGCTCGTGCGTATTTCTATTTCTACTTCATTTTCAGGAATCTTTAGTGCTGCTAAATGTTGAAAGAAAAGCGCATCAAAACTTGGTGTTACAATGACATCATCCACTGAATTTTGAAAAAGACCAAATTCATAGGACGCCCCAGTTGCTAACGCAGCGGCTTTGACAATATTTTCTACTTTTTGATAAACCTCATTTAATGTACTACGATTTTTTGCCCGAAGATAAAACCGGCCAGCGGCATATTCAGGAATGACGTTGGCTGCTACCCCGCCATCGGTAATAATACCGTGAATATTCACATCTTTTGGCAAAAATAATCTTAAACTGTTAATTCCATTAAAGACTTGTAATAATGCTTCTAAAGCGCTAATTCCTTTTTCTGGTGCACCCGCTGCGTGGGAAGCACGACCATAAAACTTAATATCCACCGGATCATTGGCCAAAGAAGCCGTTGTTTTGCCATAACGATAAGCAGGATGGACACATAAAGCAGCATCCACATCTGCAAAAAAACCTTCCCGGACAAAGCTGCCCTTGGCTGAACCATTTTCTCCCCCTTCTTCACCAGGCGTTCCGTACACGCGGATTTCCCCACCAAAATCGCCGATCAAATCTTTTAGCGCACTGGCCGCTAAAACAGAATAAGTGCCAAAAAGATTGTGTCCACAAGCATGACCAATACCAGGTAAAGCATCAAATTCGGCTAAAAAAACAATGACCGGTCCGGGTTTACCAGAAACAAAGCGTGCATCAAAACCGGTCCGATGTCCAGCTACATCTTTTTCTACCACAAAACCTTCTTTTTCCAATTGTTTAACTAGCGCATTGGAGGAATAAAACTCATAATTACTGACCTCAGGATGGTTATGAATATCTAAAGCAATTTCTTGATAACTTGGCAAACTCGCGTTAATAAATTCTTCGATGTGTTGTTGTCTTGTTGTTGTAATGGACATATTCTTCACTCCTCTTTTTTACTGGTTGCTAAAATCTTTTCTCTTTGAAAGGTTGCTTTTTTTATTGTGAGTTCTAGTTTTTATTTACGTCCAAATGTTTCCCAAGCAGGAATGCTAGAACCTTTGGAAGTTTCTTCAATCACTTTTTCAGTTGCTTTTGTTTGATAAGCATCCACGATCTTTTGATAAACTTTATTGTTTGCATCTTCTTTGCGCGCCACGATAATATTGACATAAGGACGGGCGTTATCATCTACTGGCTCCAAAAAGATGGCATCTTTCGTCGGAGTAAAACCCGCATCTACTGCGACGCCACTGTTAATGACGGAAATATCTACATCAGACAAAGCGCGGGCAGTTTGGGCAGCATCTAATTCGGTAATTTTCAAATCTTTTTTATTTTCGGTAATATCTGAAACCGTCGGCGTCTGTTTTTTAGCCGGATCGACTTTGATTAATCCCGCTGTTTGAAGTAACAGTAAAGCACGTCCACCATTGGTAACATCATTTGGAATGGCAACTTTCGCGCCATCTTTTAATTCTTTTACATCTTTTAATTTATCAGAATAAATTCCTAAAGGGGCATTGACAGTATTGCCGATAGAAACCAAATTGGTTTTATGTTCTTTATTGTAGTTATCTAAGAAAAATTGATGCTGAAAAGAATTCAAATCAATCGATTTATCCGCTAATGCGGTATTGGGCTGATTATAGTCTGTGAATTTGACATATTCCAAATTGACACCTTCTTTTTTGAGACGATCTTTCACATTATCCCAAACATCTGTATCAGACCCAATTACGCCAAGTTTCACTGTCGTTTCTTTTTGTGTTTCACTTTTTGCCTTAGCATCACCTTTTGAACAACCAGTACCAACAAGTAACAACGTAACCGCAACAATACCAAATTTCACTAATTTTTTCATTTTAAATTCCTCCACTATCTTCTTATATTAATGACTGATTTTCTTAATCACTTGATTACTAATAAATTGACTGATAAAAACTAAAATTAAAATTAATAAGGTTGCCACAATCGTCACATCGGTTTGGAAACGATTATAGCCTCGCGAAATAGCTAAATTGCCTAAACCACCCGCACCAACAGCTCCTGCCATCGTCGTTAAACCAATCACATTAATTATTGTTAAAGCTGAAACACGGACAATCCCCGGTAACCCTTCTAGTAAATAAACGCGAAAAATAATGCCTAAAGGACTAGTCCCCATTGATTCTGCTGCCTCAATTACACCCGGATCAACTTCTAATAAGGCATTTTCAATTTGACGCGCAAAAAATGGGACAACTCCCACAACAAGAGGTACTAGCGCTGCTTTTTCACCAATAGTTGTTCCTACCACAAAGCGGGTTACTAAAGCTAAAAGTGAAAGCATAATAATAAAGGGAATCGAACGTACGATATTAATCAGTTTATCTAAAAGACTATACAACAAACGATTTGGTAAAATGCCATTTGGCCGACTGACTACTAAAATTACACCTAATAAGATGCCAAAAATCCCCCCAACTAAAGCCGTCCAAAATGACATATATAACGTTTGTTTGGTTGCTTCAATAAATTCATCTGGTATGGATAAGACATTCGGGAAATACTTTTCTAATAATGATTGCATCTTAAAAACCTCCAATAGCCACTTTGGCACTTTCTTGCTGATACTTTAAAACATTGGTGTAGACACCGAGTTTTTGCAAATGTTTTAAGGCTTGGCGTCGTTGATTTTCTTCCCCAGCAAGTGTCACAATTAAACTTCCCAGTGGGACTTCTTGAATAATTTCCACATTGCCATACAAAATATTTGTAGTTACTTGATAGCGACTGTACAACTGGGCAATTAATGGTTCATTCGTTTGATCTCCCACATAAGCCAATTCCACTAACCATTCATTATCTGCTAAGCGACTGAACTTTTCACTGTTCAAAATAGTCTCTAACGCTTGATCGATATGGGTAGCTGTCCGAATAAAATCCCGCGTTAAGGCTTGTTTAGGTTGACTAAAAACCTGAATACTACTTCCTTTTTCAATAATTTTCCCTGCTTCCATCACCGCAACTTTATTACAAATTTCTTTTACAACTTGCATTTCGTGCGTAATTAAAATAATCGTCAGTCCCAATTTCTTATTTAAATCTTTTAATAATGCCAAAATTTGGAGGGTGGTTTTAGGATCTAGTGCGCTTGTCGCTTCATCACATAATAAGATACTAGGATCATTTGCTAATGCTCTAGCAATAGCCACACGTTGCTTTTGACCACCTGATAATTGGGAGGGGTAGCTATCGGCTTTATCAGCAATACCCACAAGATTTAATAGTTCATCGACTTTTTGTTGACGTTCCTGTTTGGATTTTCCTGAGTATTTAAGCGAAAATGCCACGTTTTCAAAAATTGTCCGACTATTCATTAAATTAAAATGCTGGAAAATCATCCCAATTTCTTTGCGTTTTTCCCGCAATTCTTTATCTTTTAAAGTCGTTAATTCCGTCCCATTAATCTTAACTGTCCCGGTAGTGGGGCGTTGCAATAAATTTATAACTCGCACCAAGGTACTTTTACCTGCACCAGAGTAACCTACAATTCCATATACATCACCTTTTTGGATGTGCAAATCGACATCTGCTACCGCTTGTATCACTTTATCCTGAGTAAAAGTTACCGAAATATTCTTTAAGTCAATCATCTTTTTCCTCCTAAAAATCCATTTTGCTTCGTCTTTTTAAAAGGATCACATTCGCTTTAGCTCCATTTTATCCAACCTTTCTTAAAACATTTGATACAAAAAAAGCATCCTCAAACAAAGAAATTTTCTTTGCTTGAGGACGCTTTTTTGCGTGTTACCACCTCATTTTGAATTTAGCTCACACTAAATTCCTCTTCAAGTACCAGCATACTCTAGCGCTATATCGGGCGCTCCCGTTATCTTCTTACCTAGGGCTCGAAGACAAATTACTCATAGGCCATTTTCAACAATTTCCTTTTTACTTCTTTTCAGCTACCGAAGCTCTCTTAAAAAAATTTGATTGTTTACTTACCCAGTCATCGTAATGAATATAAAAAAAGTCCTTTTATAGATTAAATCTATAAAAGGACGAATAATCGTGTTACCACCTTAGTTCAAAAGCAATTGCTTTCCTCTATCCAACGTTTATGAAATTTATCATAAAGATTGGTGCTTCTTTTAACGGTGAAACATCCGAAGCTGCCTACTTATCGGCAAACTTTTTCTCTTAGGCCATTTTCAGCTTTTTGTCCATAACACTTTTCACCAACCAGTGTCTCTCTAAAATGTACGCCAAACTTACTTTCCTCATCAACGAAATTTTATTTATTTGTTGAAATGAAGTTTACGCTAGCCACTATTTTTTGTCAACTCCAAAATAAAATTTATTTCTGATGATTGATAGATAAATACAAATGAATGGCGCCACTATAGCCTTTATAAAACATAAAATAAATTTCCAGCCAACAATTTGCAACCCCTTTCAAAAAGGTGCACAAAAAATTGGCTTCATTTTGTGCATACTGTCCTAACAATTAAAAACGGTTACATTTATACTATGATTATAGCAAAACAAAAAAAGAAAAAGAGGTAGAGATTATGGTACAAATGGCACTAAACCACGTTTACAAAAAATATGACAACGCGGAAAATTATTCCGTTACTGATTTTAATTTAAATATTGCCGATCGTGAATTTATCGTTTTTGTTGGCCCTTCTGGCTGTGGTAAATCGACAACTTTACGTATGATTGCTGGTCTTGAAGATATTACAGAAGGCGAACTTTCGATTGGCGACAAAGTGATGAATGATGTTGCACCAAAAGACCGCGATATCGCAATGGTATTCCAAAACTATGCATTGTATCCTCATATGACAGTATTTGATAACATGGCATTTGGTTTGAAATTACGTAAATATAACAAAGAAGATATCAAAACTCGTGTAGAAAATGCAGCTGAAATTTTAGGTTTAACCGAATACTTAGATCGTAAACCAGCTGCTTTATCTGGTGGACAACGCCAACGTGTTGCTTTAGGACGCGCTATTGTGCGTGATGCCAAAGTCTTTTTAATGGATGAACCTTTGTCAAACTTAGATGCAAAATTACGTGTAGCAATGCGGGCTGAAATTGCAAAATTACACCAACGTTTAAATACAACTACTATTTATGTAACCCATGACCAAACCGAAGCTATGACAATGGCTGACCGAATTGTCATCATGAAAGATGGCTTTATTCAACAAATCGGTACACCACAACAAGTATACGATACACCCGTAAATGTCTTTGTTGCAGGTTTCATTGGCTCTCCAGCTATGAACTTCTTCAACGTTACACTAAATAACGGTATTATCACAGATGGATATGGCTTAAAATTACGTATTCCTGAAGGAAAAAATAAAATCTTAGTGGAAAAAGGTTACGAAGGCAAAGAAGTGATCTTTGGTATTCGTCCAGAAGATATCCACTCTGAACAAGTAGCAATTGATGCTTCACCAGAAGCAACAGTGAACGCTGAAGTAGTCGTTTCAGAATTACTTGGTGCTGAATCTATGCTATACACAAAAACTGGCGAAACAGAATTCGTTTCAAAAGTAGATGCACGTGACTTCCACAAACCAGGTGAATTCATTGATCTTGCTTTCAATATTAATAAAGCACACTTCTTTGACAAAGATAGCGAAAACGTTATCAAATTACCTTAATTCCGTTCATTTCTTATTTTCCCATAAAGGCAAAAAACGTTCGCAGTCGCGAACGTTTTTTGTTTGCTTTAATGAAGATAGACCCGAAGAATCAATTCTGATTCATCAGTCCTATAAATTATAGAGCCAATTTAGTTATCGAATAATGTCAGTAGCATTAATTTAATAGCGCTTTAGTACTCTTAATTACTGGTGTATAATATTTATATGTTACAAATTGAATAAGGAGGTGTCATTGTGGACTTAGAATTCATAACTAAAGGTAAACAAATTTCTGACAACGATTATCATATTCTAAAATATCTGGTAGAGCAGACGAATAATCTTGATGGTGTCTCTTTACGTCAAATTGCTGGTAACCTTTATACTTCTCCTGCAACCATTGTTCGTTTAGCACAAAAACTGGGCTTTTCAGGTTATTTAGAATTATTCTATTTTTTAAAGAATCAATATCGTCCTACTAACCAATTAGCCGAAGCTGCTATTGATATTACAATTGACACAAAACTAATTACACCTTCAATTTCGGCGATGAAGCAAATATATGCAGATAACCAGCACAAATTTATTACCATTTATGCAGCCGGATTCTCTAGTATTATTGCTGAATATTTACATAAAAAGTTGTTAGTTAATGGAATAAAGACACTTTTTGTTAACGCAGCCGATTCTTCTGGAATTATTAACAACAATACTAATAATATCAGTATGCTAATAAGTATCTCAAAATCTGGAGAAACTACTAAAGCCATTGAAAAAATGCGATTTTGTCAGGAAAAAGGTATTCCCAATATTTTATTTACCGGCAACAAAGAATCCCTAGCAGCAGAACTCGCGACAATTATTTTTGAAGTTCCGGATGAACGTCCATTAGATAGTCAAAACATTCACTCCAATAGTTTTTTTGGTAAATTACTTTTACTCTTAGAATATATCGTGCAGGAGTTTACTCAAGATTAAATTAGAAATACTTTATGAATGTATCTTTTACTCTATGCAATGTAAATAGTAAAAAAACAATGGCTGTGAGAATCTCACAAACCATTGTTTTTTACTCAAAATAATTTTGACTTAATTTTTCATAGGCTACTTGAATTTTAGTGTCTGGAATAAAATGAGCACCGTTATCTTCTTTGAAAATATCTGGTTGAAAATATAAGTAGTAGAGGCCAAAAATCGGTTCGTTTTCAACCGCATAAAAACATTCTGCACCAAAAACATCACTCGCCAACTGAGCCAGTTCGCTTGTTTGGAAAAATCCGCCACTAACAGATATGGTCTCACTGGGAGCAACCAGCTTCACAAGACGTCTGATATTTAATAACATTCCTTCGATAACACTTCGTAATAATTCATCGCGCGTATGCTGTAAAGTCAAATCATAAAATCCACCTTTGACATTTTGATCCCATAACGGAGCTCTTTCCCCATTCAAGTAAGGAAAAAAACGTAGTCCCCGCGCACCAACTGAAGTCCTTTTTAGTAGGTCTGGTAATTGTTTATAAAATTCAGTTGAATTTTGTGACAGTTGCAGTGCTGACCATTCTAACAAACACGCACCATTGTTAGAGGGAGCACCAATAACAAAGTATTTTTCATTTAGATAATAACAAAAGTTTTGTTGCTTGGGTTCTAATTTTATTTTCGTAGAAATTTGTCTGACTGCTGCACTTGTCCCAATCGTCAAACTAGCACTACGTTTGGTATGATAAAAACTGGCGTAAGCAGCTAATGTGCCATCGCTCGCTCCTGCTATTACTTGAATATTTTGTGAAAAACCGAATTTTTTAATTTGTTCTGGTAGCATCTCAAAAACATCAGTAGTATCGACAATTTCTGCTAATTGGTATTCTTTAATCCCGATATAAGCTAAAATTTCTTCACTCCATTTTTGTTGATACAAATCATAATATCCCGTTGCTGACGCACAGGAACGATCGATGATAAAACGTCCCGTAAAGTATTCTAAGACAAGTTCTTTTAGACCATACCATTTTTTTACAGTTTGAAACTTATTTGACAGCTTAAAATAAAGTAGTTTAGCAAAGGGTGACATAGCATGTATCGGTGTACCGCTTAATTGGTAAAATCTTTTAGCTAAATTACTACGAGCAAATTTTGCTATAACATCTTGTGCTTGTAAATCAGACCACAGAAAAATTTCGTGATGTTTTTCTGGTAATAAACTATGCATAGCAGAACTAAAACCAATTTTATCGGCTTTCCTTCGCCATTTTTCCGGAATTGCATAAATTCCCTTTTCTAATACTGAAATAATTTCAGACTTATCTTGGTATTTTTTTACATCATTTCCATATGTTATAATCTTAATTGATGTTTCAAAGACAAGAGATCCATTTTCAATTACCCCAAATTTGATTGCAGTTGTTCCGATATCAATACCCAAAAAAACAGACAAATTATTCACCTTCTATAAATGCATGGCCGCCAAATTGATTCCGTAATAAAGCGACCACTTTTTCTCCTATTTTATCACAATCTTCAGAAGCATAACGGGTCATAAGTGACTGCGTTATAACTGGTAAACTAACTTTTAGCCGCAACGCTTCTTCAACAGTCCATTTTCCTTCTCCTGAGGATGGTACAACACCTGAAATTTTATCAAAGTCAATTTCGCTACGATACACATTTTCCGTCAGCTCCATTAACCATGAACGAATAACAGAACCGTGATTAAAAACTTGTGCTACATTTGCCAGATTATATTCATAAGGGCTATGAGTCAACAAATTGAATCCCTCTCCAATTGACTGCATCATACCGTATTCAATTCCATTATGAACCATTTTTAAATAATGACCGCTTCCAGCTTTACCACAATATAAATAACCACTTTCAACACAAATATCTTTAAAAAGTGTTTCGATTTTTTTAAAAATAGACGCTTCGCCTCCAATCATCATACATGCGCCATACTTGGCTCCATTAACACCGCCAGAAGTACCGACATCTAAAAAATGAATACCTTTTTTCGCTAGAAATTTTGTATTATAAACAGAATCTGTATAATGCGAATTTCCTGCATCAATTACAATACTACCAGGGTTTAAATACTCTGCAGTTTTTTGGATAGTTTCATTTGTAATTTTTCCAGCGGGCAGCATAATCCAAACTAATTGTTGCTCATCTGTTAGTAACGATTGTAGGCTCTCATAGTACGCTCCGCCCCTTTTTTCTAACTCCAAACGTGTCTCTTTAGCAGTATCAAATCCTCTGACTGTATGACCATTGCGCAATAAATTTTCAGCAATTCCCATCCCCATTTTACCTAATCCGATTACTTTTACTATCATTTTTTCCTCCTGTATAGAAAATATCATTTATTTTTCCACTAAAAAACCTGAACCCCAACTTTACTACATTACTATATTAGGCAATATCAAATTACCAATAACAGTTTTTATGCAGTACATCTAAGTGAGTCCAGGCATGAATTTTTATTATTTTATTTATCTAATAGGTATTAATGTAGTTCTGGCCAAAAGTCACCATTTTCTTCAATTAAATCATCTAAAAGTTCTTTTGCTACTTGAGCACTCGGTACAGTTTTTGATAGCGTTAATGCTTGCCACATCTTTTGATAACTCTTTTCTACGTATGCTTCCACCACCAATTTCTCAACCGTTACCTGTTGAAACATTAAAGCATGTTGGAAAGCGGGGATATTTCCTTGTGTTAACGGTTCAGGACCATCTACTCCTACAATGCAAGGTACTTCTACCATCGCATTATCAGGGAAATTAGCAATCGCCCCATTATTTTCAACAATCATAACCATCCGCTCATGGGTATTGAAAGCTATTGCTCGAGCTAGGTCTACGATAAACGTAGCATGGGAGTCAATATCAAAACCAATACCTTCAGCTGAACCATTTTCAATAATTTTACGAGCATGATCAAAAACGTGTTTTTCTCGTCCTTGCATAACTTCATTAGCTCGAGTATATTCGGGGTGTTCTTTCATGTGTTCAAAAACATAATCAGGATATAAATAATATTTCAAATAAGTGTTTGGTAAATATTCAGGGGTAACTGCTAAGATATCCTTTGCCTTTTTATGTGTCTCTTGCCAGCTAGGATCGGTATGTTGTGTATCCACTTCAATTTGTGTTAAATAGCCATGTTCAGAAACATAATCCCGAATTTGATCTAAATACTCGTGTCCTTCTTTGTCTTTTACGCTTGTCCACCAGCCAAAATGATTTAATCCAAAATAGCGGACTTCCAATTCTTCAGGTTTTTTACCAACAATTTGAGACATCCGACGTAATGTTCCAACTGGCATATCACAAATATTTAATACTTTAGAGTTTGGACGTAATACGCGACAAGCTTCTGCCACGATAGCAGCAGGATTGGAATAGTTTAACATCCAGCAATTAGGAGAATACTGTTCCATATAATCAATTATTTCTAACATCCCAGTAATACTGCGCATACCGTATGCAATTCCACCAGGACCACATGTTTCTTGACCGAAGACACCATGACGTAAAGGAACTTTTTCATCTTTTTCTCTCATTGCATATTTACCAACACGAATATGCGCCATACAAAAATCAACATCTGTAAAAGCTGTTTTAGGATCTGTTGTATAAATAAATTCAATTTCAGGAGCTTGTTCTTTCAAAAGAATTTCAAGTGCATCTCCCAATATTTTTTGTCGATCTTTATCATTATCGTATAATTTCAATGTTCTAAGTGGAAAACGATCCAGATTATCTAACAACATCATCACGATGCCTGGCGTAAATGTACTTCCCCCACCAGCAATTACTACAGAAAATTTTTTCATTATTCTTCGTCTCCTTTATCTCTACCTAAATATTTTTCCAGTTTTTCTCTAATTTTTGGTACTGTTAAACCATATACAACATGGACATTTTCACCGTTACGAATAACGCCTTTTGCTTGTGTAACTTCTTTTAAATATTCCTCGTTCACTATGGCCGGATCAGTAAGTTTTAAACGAAGTCTAGTATAACAATTATCAATTGTCTTAATATTTTCAGCTCCACCTAAACCAACCACAATTTCTTTAGAAAACTCATCTTCAGGTATAACTTCAGTAACTCCTCCTTTAGAAAAAGTTTTTTTCTTTTCGTTGTATTCTTTTTTAGAGTATAATTTTGTTTCTTTTCCACTGTCTTCCCGTCCAACTGTTTTTAAGTTCAATTTGCTAATCAAAAATCGGAAAGTAAAATAGTAAATGAAGAAAAAGGCAATTCCAACCCCTATATAAATTGGCCAGCGAGTTTTTTCAACACCTAATGGTACATTGTAAAGTAGGAAATCGATAAATCCGTTTGGTCCAATGGCACGAGACCCTAGAACATTTAGAGCAACCATGCTCAAACCACTTAATGCTGAATGAATGACAAATAACACTGGTGCTACAAACATAAATGAAAATTCGATTGGTTCAGTTACACCAGCCACAAAGGAAGTCACCACAGCAGGAATCAAAATTGCTTTTACTTTTAATTTATTTTCTGGTTTAGCAGTTTGATACATTGCTAAACAAGCACCAATTAGACCAAACATTTTTGAAATTCCTCGTGCATCCCAAATTACACTTTGAGACAATACCTTAATAGCAGGATCAGCAATTTCAGCAAAGTAAATGTTACGTGCGCCTTCAAAAACTTGACCGCCAACTTCGGCTACACCACCAAGAGATGTATATAAAAATGGAGTATAGATTAAATGATGTAGTCCAGTTGGAATAAGTAAACGTTCCAATGAACCATATAAGAAGATACCAAAATTACCAGTAGTCTGAATAATTCCTCCTAATGCGTCAATTCCTTGTTGAATAACTGGCCAAATGAATGAAAGTAAAATAGCAGATACAACCAGCACAGGAATTAGAACAATAAAAACAAAACGAGCACCACCATAAACTTGAAAGGCATTATTAAATGTTGTGTCAATAAATCGATTATGGATAAGTGCTACTACAATCCCTAAAATAATTCCAAGAAAAACGCCCATATCTAACACTTGTACACCTAAGACTAGCGCTTGTCCGGAACCTTGTAATTGCTCAGGATCAACCAACATTCCCCGTAATTCCATGAACTTATTCATAGCATATAAAAAGACTAGATATCCAAGTAAAGCAGTAAATGCAGCTTCAGCTTTCTTTTTGTTCGCTAATCCAAGTGTAATTCCTACACAAAAAATGACACCAAGATTAGTTAAAACTGGTAATAAAGAGGCAGACAAAATACTGCCAAATCCCATTGTAATTGGGTTATCTAAAAAACTAAATCTTTCAATCAAACGGGGATTAGTAAAAACATTCCCAATAGCAATTAAAATACCAGCAATTGGTAAAATAAGAACTGGTACAAACATTGCTTTTGAAAATTTTTGCATGATATCCATGACTTTTGCTTTCATATTTTTAGCTCCTTCTTCTTTGATGTATTCAGTATATGGTTAAAGAATCTATAGTTAAATAGGTAACGCTTACAAATTAATGTGTTTCAAGAAATGAAACACATTTCATAAAGAGCCATTGGGCCTATCATTTATGTTACACCACAAAAAAAGACGCCAATACAATCATTGGCGTCTTACTATTTGAAAATTAACGGTGGATATAAGTTAAGCCAGATGCACTTAAAGTTTCAATGTTTGGACCAGTTGGAGATGAGAAGCCCATACCACCTTGTGAAATTGTAATGGTGTTGTTCGCAGCGTTATAAGATTCTACGTAAGCTACGTGTCCATAAACTGGATCAGCATTCCAACTACCTACGCTTTGACCACCGGCAAACACGACAACTGCGCCAGCCGCTGGTGTACCATCTACGCGATAGCCATCAGCTGCAGCAGATGCTCCCCATTGAGCTCCATTACCCCAGTAAGTACCTACCCAAGGTGCAACTTGTTTTACATACCAAGTACATTGTCCTTGTGCATACATGTTACCTGAGCCAGAATGGTCAACACCATTTCCTGAACCACTACCATTGTCAGAGTCATTAGTATCATTATTTGAATTATTGGTATCATTATCATTTGAGTTATTTGTATTGTTTCCTGTATTACTTGTTTGGTCTTCTTGTGCTGGTTTACTTGTTTCAGTAGAATTTGAATTTGAAGTTGAACCAGTTGTATTACTTACAGGTGTTTTGCTTGTTTCTTGTTGCGCTTGCGCAGCTAATTTTTCTTGACGAGCTGCTTCTTCAGCGGCTGCTTTTTGTGCAGCTTCTTGTTCTTTACGGATCCGAGCTGCTTGTGCTTCAGCTTCTGCTTTTTGTTTATTTAATTTGTCTTTATCGCTTTTAGCAGTTGCTTCTTCTGCTGCCAAGTTGGCTTTCAAAACATTCAATTCAGCTTGCTTATTAGCAATATCATTTTTTTGTGTTTCTAATTCTTTTTGGGTTGCAGCTAAAGCATTCACTTTTTCTTCGTTTTCTTTAACTTTTGTTTCAACGGCTTGTTTGTCAAGTTTTTGTTGTGCTACTAAATCATTGTTTGCTTTTACAATGGTTGTCATTGCTTGAACGCGACCAATAGCATCTGATAATGAATCAGATTCAACTACAGCATCGATGAAGTTTGTGCTTTGGCCATTGACTTGTACGTCACGGGCTTGCTTTTTAATTGCTTCTTCACGTTTTGCAATTCGCACTTTCAATGTTGCAATCTTATCTTGTAATTTCATTGTGTCATTATTTAATTTAGCTTGTTTTGCTTCTAAGTTACTTACTTTTTCAGCAACTGCAGCAATTTCAGCTTCTAATGAACTAATTTGATTGGATACATCAGCTTGTTGTCCTTTCAAGCTGTTAATTTTTTGATCTTGTGCTTCAATTTTCTCATCAATAGTATCTGCAAAGGCTACATTACTTGGTACGGCAGCAAGCGTTAATGAGCAAACTAATAATGCTGATAACAAACTTTTCTTCACGTAAATTTCCTCCGAATGGCGTCTTATTTAATAAATAATAATTACAGGTTAAAAACTTAAATTTCTTTTAACGCTAAGAGCAGTTTAACATAGTGATATGTCAAACAAATAATAACTATGTTACAAAATTGTTTCAAAAGAACCTGTTTTTTTTACATTTATAAAAAAAGTGATTAAATCAACCTTGATCATTGCTTTTTTTATGAAACTTTTTCATTTTTTTGTTCTTTTTAAACAAATAAAGTTTCTTTTTTATTCAATTACCTAACATTTTTGTCATTTGAAAGTAGAAAAATAATTTTATTTGCCAAGAATATTTCTTCAATATTTAATTGTCTTTTTTTCATACTATTTATGTAAAATTCACATTATCTCCATCACTTTTCTTAAAGGAAGAATTATATGAAAGTGTTACTCAAATTTCTTATAATGAAGTTTGGTATTCTACCATATCCTTTGTGAAAATCAGCTAAGCGCTTTACCTAATAGAGCCTACTGAAATTCAGCAGGCTCTATTAACCACTTATTTAATTTAAAATTTCCAACAAATTTTTCTGCAAACCTAAAGTAATTTCTCAATGGTTGAGACAATCTTTTCTGGCGGTGTAGCTGAAGCAAAGCGTTTGACGACATTGCCATTACGATCGACCACAAATTTCGTAAAGTTCCATTTAATCGCTTCGCCTAAACCTTTTTGCTGACTTTTTAAAAATTGGTATAATGGCGCCGCATCCTCACCATTCACCTTAATTTTTGCAAAAGTTTTAAACGTTGTGTGATAGCGCAACTGACAAAATGATTGAATTTCTTCATTGCTACCAGGAGCTTGATTGCCAAATTGATTACAGGGAAAATCCAATATTTCCAGTCCTTCTTTTTGAAACTCTTGGTATAAATTTTCTAGTCCTTCATATTGTGGTGCAAATCCGCAACCTGTTGCAGTATTGACAATCAGCAATACTTTTCCTTTATAGTCTTTCATTGAAATTGATTTGCCGCCGACATCTTTCACTGTGTAATCATAAATTGCTTCCATACTCTATCTCTCCTTTATAAGTAGGATATTTCAATTAGTATACGTTAACTTTTTTTCTTTGAATATTTTTTTGTTTAAGACAAATGCAATTTAAATATTTCGTAGTTTTTCTATTTGTATTTTCCCTAAAATTCAATTTAATAGGTGATTGGCTTATCTTTATTCTTCCCACACATAGTAAAAAGTAAAACAGACCTAGCTCTAAAAGAAGTTGTCCCATATGCTGAATAATTCAGCGCAACTCTTTTAGTAAACTAGGTCTTTTTTGCTTAATTTTTATTGCAATCTATTTAAAACGTTACGCTTGCTGCCATTTTTTAATATAAGCAGTCGCCGTGTTCTGCACTTGTTCATAATCATTTTCTGACACGCCTTTAAAAAGATTTCCTCCAACACCAACTAATGCGGCTCCTGCTTCTTTCCAAGTCAATAAATTTTCTAAATTGATGCCCCCTGTAGGCATAATACTAATTTGCGGCAATGGTGCTTTCACACTTTTGATTAGACTCGGTTCAAAATTATTTGCGGGAAATAGTTTCACAATTTCAACCCCACTTATCATCGCCTGTTGCATTTCGGTTATAGTCATACAGCCAGGTAAATAAGGTACTTGATATAAGTTACATACTTGTGCTGTTTCCAAATTAAAACTAGGACTGACAATAAATTCTGCGCCTGACATAATTGCAAACCGTGCTGTGATGGCATCTAAAACGGTTCCTGCTCCTACTACTACCTCACTTGATGAGGAATACATTTTTTTTAATCGGGTAATTACAGAAGCTGCATTGGGAACAGAAAAAGTGATTTCAAGTCCTAAAATACCACCATCCACTACTGCTTGTGCTGCTTTTAAAGCATGTGTTTCTGTTTGTTCACGAACCACGGCAACAATCCCTGCTTTTTCCAACCGTGCTAAAACGTCTCCTTTTTTCATAGCCATCCCCTACTCTACGTTTACATGTTCATGTAACGCATCTTCGTTAGAAGTTTGATCCCGTGCGGCTAATTTCAATGTCAAAGCATCTAAGGTAATATGAACAGTCTGATCAAAAAGACTTGAAAGTAATTGAACGGATTGAATACCGGCACCCGTTTTTGTCGCACCAGGAACAACAATGACTTTATCTGCTAATTGGGCTAATGGGGATTGCGAATCACTTGTTAAAACAACAATATCTAACCCTAATTTTTTTGCTGCTTGTGTGTCCGCTACAATGCCTTTAGTTGTACCTGATCCAGAAATAGCGACCCAAGTATCACCTTTTTGAATAGAAGGAGTAATGGTTTCTCCCATCACGAAATCAGTATAGCCAATATGCATCAACCGCATCGCAAAACCTTTGGCTTGAAAACCACTGCGTCCGGCGCCAATTACAAAAATCCGTTTATCCTTTTTAAATAATGGCAAAGCTTGATCGAGTTGTGTTTCATCGACTAACGCCATCACTTGATTAATTTCGGTCATAATTGTTTCAATTGTTTTCATAATGAATTGCCTCCATAAATTCTTCTACTGCTTTTACTGGATCTTGCGCTTTGCTAATTTTAGAGCCGACGATAATAATTTCCAGTATGCCTTGTGCGGCTAATTTTTTTGCCTGCATTAAATCAATGCCTCCAGCAATTGCCAAACGTTTAATTGTCGGAAACTTTTCATGAAATGCCGCCACGCTTGCTACTGCATCCATTTTATCTTTACGATCAATTGAATGATGTAAAGCATAAATCGCTTCTGGAAAATCTTTTATGATGGCAATTTTTTCATCACTTACTTCCAATAAATCAATCATCATGGTTTTGTTTTCTTTTTGTGCTACCTCATAACAAGCTGATAATGTGTCATAAGAAGCCGCACCCATGACGGTAACAATATCGCCGCCATGCAAAAAAGCTTGTGTAAATTCATAAGCGCCTTCATCAATCGTTTTACTATCAACCAATAAAGTCGTATGGTCCAATTTTTCTTTTAATCTTTGTATTGCAGTATTCCCGTAATCCTTTACTAGCGATGTGCCCATTTCTAAAATATCTGTTTTACCGTTTAACTGTTCTGCTAAAGCTTCAGCTTCTGACAAGGGGACACGATCAATTGCCGTTTGTAACTTCATTTATTTCACCTTCTGATTTTGTAAAAATGCCGCTAATTGTTCTGGTGTTGGATAACCATCATTGTCACCAGGGGATTGAACAGCCATAGCTCCAATCGCATTAGCCCGAACCACGGCTTCTTCTAATTCTTTTCCTTCAATTAACGCAGTAATCAAGCCAACCGCAAAACCATCACCGGCACCGACGGTATCAACTACTTCTGCCACTTTAAAGCCAGGAACTGTATAACTTGATCCATCTTTTTGTTTCACAAAAGCGCCTTCTGTTCCTAATTTTACAATAACTGTTTTAGTTGCAGAACCATTATTCAAATAAAAGTCCGCAATAGCCTCAGGATCACGGCTGCCCATCAAAATTTCGCCTTCATTAATTCCTGGTAAAACAATTTCTGCATGAGAAGCTAAATCGTTAATCGTTTCTACCATTTCTTCTGTGCTTGCCCATAATTGGGGACGTAAGTTGGGGTCAAAAGTGGTCCGAATTTGATTTTTTTCCAGCAATTCAATCAAATAGCGAAATGCGCTTTGTGCGGCCGGTGAAATTGCTGGAAAGATTCCGGATAAATGGGCCATTTTAACTTCAGAAAAATCGATCTTATCTAAAATTTCTTTTTCAAAGTGAGCTGCAGCTGATCCTTTACGGAAATAAAAAATACTTGGATCACCATCGCTTACTCTATCTTTTAATTGAAAAGCTGTCCAAAAATCTGCTGTTTCAGAGATATAGTCAGTACCAATTTTATTTTCATGTAGCCGGTCAATAATAAATTCACCGAAAGGATCTTTACCTACTTGGGTAATGTATTCACTACTATGACCCAAACGGGAAACTCCCACGGCCACGTTAACCTCAGCGCCAGCCAAAAATTTTTGAAAATGAAGCGCATCTTTTAAAGATTTATCTACTTCTTCTGATCCAAATAATGCAATTGGTTCACCAATTGTTAAAAATTCACTCATGTTCATTTCCTCTTTTCTTTTAAAGTAAAATATAGGCAGCGATTAAATTCAAAACAGTTGCAGCCCACGCCCATGGCAGACCTGTTAATAAAAATGTTTTCGTATCAAGCCCGGCATATTGTACCGACCATAGATTCCAAGATTGGGTAATACATGCGGATACTCCCATCATAGAAGGCACTACAAGTAATCCATATAAAAAGTATTGATCAAACATTCCTGTTCCCACTAGAATTGCAGCTGTAGCAGCCCCTGCCCCATAAAGCATCAATGGGCCGCGGAAATATGAAAGGGGTGCGATAATCGCTACAATTACAATCAATGCCAGCTTATTATCAGGAATGATTTGTTGAAAGACTGTCGTAAAGCCCGACATCGCGTGCACAGCGGCTGATTGGAACATAGTTAAAACAAACAGCATAATTAATAATCCCGCGATATCGCTGATTGCATGTTTTGCCGTTTCGTTCATCATCATGACAAACTTTGTATATTTCTTCATATTGCCCGTTGCAGCAAATGCAATAATTGTTGAAAGTAATAATGCTGGTACCGCATCCCATTTCGCAAAGATACTTAATGCGACTGGTAATACAGGTAAAATATAGGTCCAAATTGGAACTTCAACAATTTCTTCTTCTGTCTGGCTTTCAACAATTTCAGGTTTTCCATTTCGGATTTTTTTGGCATTAAATAAGATAAATAAAACCAAAATTACCATCTGAATTCCCATTGCTATAAAACCAAACCGTTGGTAGTGTGGTCCCCAAGCAACTTTAGGAAAGAAAACTTGAAATTGAACAAATAAGACATTATTGACATACATAGCAGCACCAATTGCAATCGTAAAGACTGAAACAGCAATATTACGAGGTACGCCAATGGAAAACATAATTGGAAATAGAATAACGCCGACGGCAATCGCAGAACCAACACCATAGGAACTCGTAAAAATTAAAGCGATTACAAAAGCAATTAAAATTGTTGCCAAGACGGGACTTTTTTTCCCAACCTTTTCCGTTTTCCGACTGATACTTCCTGCAATTCCGGTATCTACCAACACACGTCCAAACCAAGAACCAAAAATAATATATGCTGCTGTTTTTCCGTAATTTAAAACAGGTTCAGTAAAAATTTCTTTAATTGCTTGGTTAAAAGGTACCAAGCCAATCATCGTCCATAAAACTGCCATCACGAAGAAACCGACAGTCAAATTACCGCCTTTCATGGCGTAGATGACAAATATGATAAAGGTTAATGCAAGTAAAATTCCAGTTATTGCGCCACCCATTGTTTACGCCTCCTAATATTTGTTTAACTCACTCAAAATACGTTGATAATTAGATACTGGTTTTTTATGATCTTCTACAAAAAAGTCATTTTCTAAATGATTGAATTTTTGAATTAAATAATAAGCTGTTAAGTATGCAGCTAATGCTTCTTTAGCTGCACCTTCCATCCCTTCTGTATCAATTTCTGGCCGATTGATCGTATCCATAAAATGATAAGCAAATTTTTCAGCATCTATTTTTGTTTGTTGGTCACTCATTTTACTTCCTCCTCTAAAAGATTTTTTGCTTCTAGAATTTCTTCGTTCGTCTTTGTAGGGTACTCAATCGCAATCGGAAGATTATCAGGTAAAATGGATAGAACTTTACGCCAATCAATAACGCCGTGGTCTAGCACGGTCGCTTGTGGCTGATTGGCTTCATAACGAACGTCTTTTACGTGAATGTAGTGAACGTATTCTGCCAATGCTTCAGCAGCGGTTACTTCGTCTTCGCCAACAAAACGCCAGTTGCCTAAATCATAAACATAACCAATTGCTAAGTTTTCTGCTGTAACAGCAGTCATGTATTTTTTGATGGCTGAGATAGTACCAGAAGTTTGAGTTTGATCATTTTCAATGGTTATCGCTACACCAGAATCGATAAGCGCTTTCAATTCTTCTGCATGAAGTTCGCCATTAAAATCTCCTATATTCCACTTAATTTGCTTAACACTCATTTCATTTGCTTCTTGTAAATACCCCACTAAATTGGGATTAATACTACCAGAGACATACACTTCATCGGGTACGCTATAAAATAAATCAAGCCCTAAACGTGCCGCTTCTTTTTTAATAAGTGGGATTTCTTTTTGAATATCTTTGAAGTATTCTCTTCTGATTTCCACTGCCTGAAAACCCAATGCTTTAATATCTGCTAATAATTCATTTTGCTGGCGACCATTGGCAATTTTTTCAGCAAAAACTAAAAAGTTAAGTACGATTTGATTATTCTTCATAAAGCCCATCCTCTCAATTAGTTAACCGGTTTCTATACACAGATAGTAAACCGGTTTCCAAAAAATGTCAACGGTTTCATAATTAAAAAACAACACTTGGAATATTAAAAAAGCAAAGAGCTTTTGGAAACCGGTTTCCAAAAGCTCTTTGCCCTAAACTATTTTTTCTAAAAAAACTTTATTCAGACCGATTTACGCCAACGAATTGTCGAAGGAACGATAAACTCTTCTGGCTGATGAATATTTTCAATTACTATCTTCAACAACTCTTCTGCCGCAATCTCACCAATTTTTTGTGATGGTTGCTCAATACTCGTAATGCCAGGCCCTACCAGAGCTGTCAGACTCCAATCATCAAACCCAGTGATGCCAATTGTTTCGGGTAAAATAATTTTTTTATTAATTAAAACAGCTAAGCTTTCCATCAAAACACGACCATTTGAAGCAAATAGAAGCTTTTTATTTGGTTGGGCTAAAATTGCTTCAATTGCTTCTACAAGTTCTGCTTTGCTGGCAACTTCAATCACCTGACATTTTTTCTTAGCAGCTAAAACAGTTTGAACAACCGTTTGGGAACGCAATTCACGCGTACTAACATTTTTAATAGGTTCGCTTAAAACAAAGAATTCTTCATAGCCCTGTTGCAAAGCTTTTTCCAAAACTTCTTTTGTAGCCGCAATATTATTGGTTAAAACTGACGGCCATTGTTCCGGTTCCGTTTGGCGATCTACTAACAAAAGTGGAATATTATGTTTTTTGATAAATTCATATTGTTGGGATTGCCTTGAAGAAGGCTGTAGAATAATTCCTTCAACACTTTGATCAAGTAACTTTTGCAATAACTCTCTTTCCCGTGTAATGGAATTGCCAGCATCCATAATAATCATTTGATACCCATTTTTTTCCAAGATTGTACCTATTCCTTTTAGTAACAAAGAAGAGTACATATTTGAAATATCAGCCACCACTACACCAATCAAATAACTGTGTTTTGATTTTAATGCCTGAGCTTGTTTACTAGGTCTATAGCCTAAACGTTCAATAACTTCAGCAATTCTCGCTTTTGTTTCTTTGGACATATTGCCATAATTATGATTCAAAAAGCGCGAGATAGTTGTTTTGGAGACTCCGGCTTCTTCAGCAACCTCTTTAATGGTAATTTTTTTCATTTTTATATTCTCCAACTGGGTATTTTTTCTTATTGTAGCGAATTTTTTTTAGAAAGAAAAGAGTTGTTTCTTCTTAGTTATTCACGTTATGTCAAAACAAAGATAACCAAAAAAGCATTGACATAAGCCAATGCAAATACGTTTGTCTAACAGATACTATTTTTTAGGCTTAAGTACATAATAAAAACAGCTGCTATTTTTCATTTTCCTTATCTGTTGGACGGGCAGTTTTTTTACGCTTTTTAACTGCTGTTGTCAATAGGTATTCTATTTGTCCATTCACACTGCGAAATTCATCTTCTGCCCAACTAGCCAATTCTTCATAAAGTTCCGCAGAAAGACGTAACGGCACTTGTTTTTTTGCCTTAGTTTTTTTGTCCACAAGTACCGCTCCTCTTACTTAATCTCTATTCCATCATATTGTATCAAAAATTAATACAATGAGCCGCTATTCACAATTGGCTGGGCATCACGATTACCACATAAAACTACCATCAAGTTACTGACCATCGCCGCTTTTCTTTCTTCATCCAAATCAACGACATCTTTTTCATTTAACTTTTCAATTGCCATTTCTACCATCCCGACTGCACCTTCCACAATCAATTGACGTGCATCTACGATAGCTGCTGCTTGTTGGCGTTGTAACATAGCGGCTGCGATTTCTGGTGCATAAGCTAAGTGGGTAATTTTTGCCTCTAAAATTTCAATGCCAGCGACGTTTACTTTACTTTGGATTTCTTCAGCCAGACGCGCGCTAACCTCTAAACTTGATCCTCTTAAACTCTTTTCGTTGGCATCTTCATCATCTGTTGCATCATAAGGGTATAGACGTACAATATTTCGTAAAGCAGAATCTGATTGAATAGAGAGATAATCAACAAAATTATCCACATCAAACATTGCTTTTGCCGTATCTTGAATTCGCCAAATAACTACAATAGAAATCATAATTGGATTTCCCAATTTATCATTTACTTTTTGCTTATTATTACTTAAAGCCATCGTTTTTAAAGACAATCGTTTTTTTGCTGAATTAGCAGTAGCCTTTTTATTACCCGCAGCCGCGTCCATTTCCAAATCACTGCCTATAAGTTCTTGAGTATTGCTTTTAGCGACTGGCGCAGCAGTCATAAAAGGGTTCACATAATAAAAACCCGCCCCTTTTAATGTGCCAACATATTTACCAAAAAGCGTCATTACCAAGGCTTCATTGGGGTGAATAACTTTTAATCCAGCGATTAATAACCACAAAGGCAGTACCCAATAAAAGATACCTAATCCAAGTAAAATCCCTCCAAAAACACTGTGACTCTCTTTGTTTAAAATAAAAATCCCCCAAATAAAAGCGATGATTGATAAAACTATTCCCAACAACATCAGTAAAAAAATTGGCATCCCGTTACGTGCCTTTAAAATAATTTCTTGGGTAGGTGTTTTTAATGCCACTTCTTCATTTTCCATTTGCTTCCTCCTTTGATATCATTTTGATATCACTTTAATTATTATCCAAATAATATCACGCCCTCGTCAAAATAGCAAACAAACCCATAGGGAACATCGAAACTAAAAGATATAACTAATAAAAAAGCTTACCAAATCCGCACAACTCGCTAGCTTATTGTCGCCAAGAGTTCGTTTATATAGCGAAATCCCGAAAATCTCAGTATTTCGGGTTATTCTTTTTGTGAACCAGATAATTTCGTTAGCGATAAAAAAAAGACCTCAATAAGATGAGGTCTTTTTTTACTTTAGGGCTTAATATAAACATAGCCTGCCGCTTGTAACGCAATTAAATCCAAAACGCCAGCTGGAACAATTTTTACTGATGCAGGTAAGTCTGCTTCATCCATCTGAAAAGCTTTCAGTGCATTGTGACAGGCGTGAAAAGAAATATTAGGATTTTCTCTAATAAATTTTTGCGCATGTTTTAACTGATAACTTTGAATACCACTTCCATTAACCAATAAAACGACTTCTGCTTTTTCTTCTAAGTGCAATAAATTGCGAATATTATTTGTCGCTTCTTGCCATTTTCCCATTTCATCCACGTGAAATACCACTTTCATCTTTGTTCCTCCTTAGTAATGATTCTAATTAGTCATAGATTTTTTTAGTAAAATACTTGAGTAAAAATGGTGAGGAAAGGGTGGTTAGTAGAATAATTAAAACAAATGCGGAATAATAGTTTTCAGCTACCATTTTTGCTTGAAAACCTAGTTGTACAATAATTAATGCCATTTCTCCTCTTGAAACCATGCCTGATCCCACCATAAGACTACTGTTATTGCTAAAGCCTACTAATTTGCCACCAAGGAACCCACCAATCAATTTAGACAAAATAGCAATGGCAGTCAACGCTATAATAAGTAGCAGTTGCGAGCCAATTCCATCAAAGGAAATTTCTAACCCAATGCTGACAAAAAAGACCGGAATAAACACGGCATACCCAATTGCCTCGATGTTGCGGGAAACTTCTTGCCACACTTTTGTTTGACCAATCGCTACCCCTGTGAAAAATGCGCCAATAACCGAACTTAAGCCAATAAAATCAGCCAAATAAGACATACCTAAACATAAAATCAACGAGACAATAATAATGGAGGACTCAGCCATTAATTTCTTACTCAGCTCCATTAAATATGGCGCCCCCCAGCGAATTAAGAAGAAAACCCCAATAAAAAATAGTAATTGTTCAATTAACATAACGCCTAATGAATTATTGCTACTTGACTGCGTACCAATAAAGGACATACTCAGACTTACAATTAAAACGACTAAAATATCATCTACCACAGAAGCACCTAAAATAGTGGAACCTTCTTTAGTATTAATCACATTTAATTCTTTTAATACTTCAACTGAGATGCTCACCGAAGTAGCAGCAAGTATTAATCCTAAGAAAAACGATTGCGTCAATTGAATGTTAAAAAATAATCCCCCCATCATTCCCATGAAAACGGGGAGCAAAATTCCTAAAACAGCTACATACATTCCCGGTCTGAAATATTTTTTTAATAAAGACAAGTCACTTTCAATCCCAGCTAAAAACATCAATAAAATAACACCTATTTCCGAAAAATCTTCTACCAATATATCGGGATGAACAAGTTTTAGCCCTGCATTACCTAATAATATTCCGACTAATAATTGCCCGATTACAGCTGGTATACCAATACGTCGTGAAAAATGACCAGCAATTGTTGTGCTGGCTAAAATCAGACACAAAACCCCAATAAACTCCACTATTTACACCCTCTTTTTTTTATAACCTACCGCTACTTTTAAAAGCATCACAAGGCTCACTAACAGTCTATCGAAAAAGTTACGGAATGAAAAATATTAGCACTTATTCAATAATATTCTATACCACTTAATTGCTCTATTTTTGTACCTACTCTTACTATTTGAAATATTCTCTTACCCCAGTGAGTTCGTTCAGATAGCTAGACACCAACGTTAAGCTACATATCGATCTTATTCCTTATATAAACCAGATAATCCTTTTACCTAAAAAAGATCAAGAGACTTTCCTCTTGATCTTAAGTGATATTAATTTTTTTAGCGTACCCGTTCTTATCTTCACAAAATTAATGAAAAATCCTATCCACAGGGTACTTTCGCTTTGTTAGCTATTTCGTAACTTTTAAGTACGTTAAACTACTTTGAAAATCTCCTTGACTATGAGGTTGGGCGTAAAAGCCTAGATGCATGAGTTCATTACCGTAGCCTTTGATTTGTTCACCTTCATAATATAAATTAGGGTCCAATCCCACTAATTTTAACGTATGAAAAGGAGTAGAAGCTTGGTTTAAAGTACGACTATAAAAAACAAGTGCTTCTGCTTTATTTTCTGAGACAAACATCCAAGCAGCTTCATTTCCCTCAAAAGGATTTAACAAGCGGTAAAAATTACCATACTGAATCAAGCGGCGATGTGTTTTATAAAAAGCAACTTGCGCTTTCATTTCAATTTTTTCATCTTCTGTTAATATGGTTAAATCTAACTCATATCCAAATATTCCAGACATTGCCACATTTCCTCTAGTTTCCAGACTAGTAATGCGGCCAGTTTGGTGATTCGGAACACTTGCCACATGAGCACCCATTGTAGCAGGTGGATAAACTAGACTTGTGCCATATTGAATTCCAATTCGAGAAATAGCATCGGTATTATCACTTGTCCACACTTGTGGCATATAAGCCAGCATTCCTAAATCAAAACGTCCGCCGCCACCTGAGCAACTTTCAAATAAAATATTAGGAAACTCTTGCGTCATTTTTTCTAAAAAGTCGTATAGACCCAAGACATAGCGATGGGATACTTCCCCTTGCTGATTTTTAGCAAGTGCGGTAGAAAAAACTTCAGTCATATTCCGATTCATGTCCCATTTCACATAGTCTACTTTCACAGTAGTTAGAACCATTTTCATCGCTTTATAAATGTAATCTCGGACATCTTGCCGTGAAAAATCTAAAACATATTGTCCGCGGCCAGGTGACAGATCACGACCGGGAACTTGTAAGGCCCAATCCGGATGTTGAGCAAACAATTGACTATCTTGGGAAACCATCTCGGGTTCAAACCATAGACCAAATTGCAAACCTGCTTGATGAATCTTCTCTGAAAGTGCAGCTAGTCCATGCGGGAGCTTACGACGGTCTTCTATCCAGTCTCCTAATGAAGACGTATCATCATCACGATGGCCAAACCAGCCATCATCTAAGACAAATAATTCGACTCCAATTTTTTTAGCTTCTTCTGCTATCTTTAAAATCTTTTCTTCATCAAAATCAAAAAAGGTCGCTTCCCAGTTATTAGCTAAAATGGGTCGATCAAGGTTTTTGTATGGGCTCTGTACCAAACGCTCTTGAATAAGCTGATGAAAAGTTTGTGACATCTGATTGAGCCCCGATTCACTAAAAACGAGTACTGCTTCAGGTGTGGTAAAGCTGGCATCAGGAAGCAATTGCCAATAAAAATTTTTAGGATTGATCCCCAACCACAGACGCGTTTGCTGATAGGGATCTTTTTCCACTAAAAATTCGTGATTCCCACTATATACGAGACTTGTCCCATAGATTTCACCTTTTTGTTCATCGGCGTTGGGATCAACGAGAGCCATAAAAGGGTTATGATGATGGCTACTTGCTCCCCGAGAGCTGCCAATTGCCTTTATTCCAGCAAACACTTTTTCTCTCACAATTTCTCGTTCCCGTGACCAAGAACCACTCAAATGAATCATTTCAAATTCTCGATTGGGAAAATCTATTGTGGCAGAAGCCATTTTAGCAATATAAAGGGGCACATCACTCTCATTACGCAATTGATTGGAACGCGTAATGACCCGACGATTTTGATAAATCGTATAAGATAAATCTAAGTACACAGCTTCTTTTGTATCTTTTAAGTGAATAATTAACGTTTCGCCATCTTCTTCATCATAAAAGGAAGGCAGCTGAGATAATGCAGGTTTTTTTTGTACAATCTGGTAGGAAACGTAACGAAAATCCGAGACATTCGAACCATCGTTATAGTCAATTTCCAATGCTTGTGTCCGATAATCACCCGTATTGACAGGATATTCCAGCATCATCGTGTCATAAGAAAATAAACGTTCCTGACTGTTGGGAGGATTAGGTGAAAAGGAGCGATCGGCAGCCGGGTAGCGATAGCCTCCCGTATAGTGTATCGCTTTTCCAAAATAAAGATGCTCCAATATCCCTTCTCTAACCGCAAAAATATAACTAATCAAACCATTGGTTAAGTGAAATGATTGGTTTGTTTGATCATAAGTAATCATGTTCATCACTCTTCCTCCATAATAGCTGAACAAGTTGGCACATTGAAATAATCAAATGTCCCAACTTGCATCATCTTTCTCATTTTACTGCACCGTTGGTCATTCCGGAAATAATATTCTTTTGGAAAACCAGGTAGACAATTAAAATCACCACAATCCCTACTACATATGATGCAAATGAAGGTCCGAAGTCATTAAAATACTGTCCAGAATAATTATATTGGAACAACGGTAATGTCCAATAGGAAGAATCTTTGTTCAAGATTAACAACGGCAGTAAGAAATCATTCCAGATCCATAAAGCATTGATAATTAAAGCAGTAGCGTGCATTGGCTTCATCAATGGAAACGCAATTTGAAAATACATTCTTACCCGTCCGGCACCATCAATTGCCGCTGCTTCATCGATTTCTTCTGGGACAGAAGTTTTGATGTAACCCACATATAAGAACAACGTCTGCGGTATTGAATAGGCTAAGTATAAAATAATTAAGCCAGGGATATTCGAGAGACCAAATTTTGACATCATGCTTGTGATTGGAATCATGATAACTTGAAACGGTACAAAGTTCCCTAAAATTAAGAAGATATACATAAAAGCAAACGCCTTACGTTTAGACATATTTCGCGCAATTGAAAAAGCTGCCATGGGGACAAAAATCAAAATTAACAAAATCGCTATTACCGAAATGGTAATGGAATTGAAGAAGTATTGACCAATTCCGTCATTCATCAAACGTTGAAAGTTGTCACCAGTAAAAGGATTAGGAAAACTTAAAAAGTTTTTGGTAATCTGTTTTGTTTCTTTGAAGGAGCTGATTACTGTAAAATATAATGGGAAAAAGATCAATAGCAATCCCAAACTCAAAATGCCATATCTTGCACCGTTACCGAGTTTTTTACGAATCATTTTAGTTCACCTCAAACTTTCTTGATACTTTGATTTGAATAAAGGAGATTACCGCAATCACTAGGAATAAAACGGCTGAGATAGCATTCGCGTAGCCAAATTGGTTGCTTTTAAACGCATAGTTATAGACTAAAAGTCCAATTGAAGTTGTCGTACCACTAGGCCCTCCAGCAGTCAAAGAAAAAATCAAGTCAAACGCTGTTAGTCCACTTTTAAGCGCCAAGATGAAAACCATGCTAATAGAGGGCAAAAGATAAGGCAACTCAATACGAGCAAAACTTTGCCATTTCGAAGCACCATCGATAGAAGCCGCTTCTAACACATCATCCGGGATACTTTGTAATCCCGATAAGAAAATAACAATTGGAATTGCAATTCCCTGCCATAAAGCGACAAATAAGACCATATAGACTGCCGTACTGGAATTAGCTAACAAATTAGTAGCTAAAAACTCACTACCAATCATCTCACCAAAACGAGGAATACCATAATTACAAATTTGCTTAAAAATTAAACCCAAGATGACTGTACTCAAAACAGCTGGAAAGAAAAATGCTGTTCTAAAAAAACCAATACCTTTTAGTTTTGAATTAAGTAAACGAGCAATGGCAATTCCAAGTCCCACTTCACCAATAATCAACCCCACAGTAAAAACCAAAGTAAAACCAACCGATGTAACCAACTTGCTGTCAGAAAGCATTCGCGAGAAATTGGCAAGCCCAATGAAGTTTGAATCTGGCGTTAATCCTGTCCAATCTGTCAAACTATAAAAGAACCCTTGAAACGTTGGTATATAAAAGAAGATAATTTGTAACAATAGTGGAATAGCAATAAAGCCATAGGCCCATATCCCTGAATACTTTTTCTTTCTCACAGCAAACGCTCCTTTTTAAATCTAATCTTTCATTGTGTCAAAAAATGCATTTAATGATTTTTCGTATTTGGCACTATCACCATCAATAATATAGTCCAAGTTGGCATACCAGAAATCTTCTTCTGATGTCCAATCTTTGTGTAACCAAATAATTTGTTGGTCTGTTCCAACTAAACTTGAAATTCCTTCTAATTCTGGGAATTTTCCTTTGGTATCAACTGATTTTACAAAAGTAGGTGAACCATCTACATCGAAATAAGGTTGCATTGCTTCTTTTGTTGTTAAGTATTCTACAAATTTTTGAGCTGCTTTTTGATGTTTTGATTTTTCACTAATGGCTACAGATAAATCTGCCGCACCAGCTGTCATAGGCTTAGTTGAATCTGTTCCAGGAAAAGCAAAAGTTCCGATTTCAAAGCTTGGTTCTAACTTTTGAATTGCAGGCAGTGCCCAAGAACCATTGGGAAACATCAACGCTTGTCCATCAGCAAAAGCTGCAATAGAATCATCATAAGTTGCCCCTTGCGCATTTTTTTGCGTATTGCCGTGCAAAAGATCCAAATCCTTGGTAACTGCTTTGAAAGTAGCAGAATCTGCTTTAATTCCGCCTTTAGCACTGTGTAATAAAGCATCTTCAGCTTGATCATAGCCACCTGCTGCTGTAGCCCATGCTAATTGTTCATAACCATTTAAAAATCCAGCTGCTTCGGTTGTCAAAGCTGCAGAAAATGGTGTTTTACCATCATCTTTAATTTTTTGAACTACTTGTTGGAATTCATCGTAAGTAGTTGGCACTTCTAATCCTAATTTTTTGAAAGCATCTTTATTGTAAAAGAAACCATATGCATTATTTGTTAAAGGAATAGCATAAACTTTATCTTTAACGCTGTATTGTTCAGGTACGCCATCTGTAATATTACTCAAGTAACTAGCGTCGCTTAAATCTTTAAAGACACCTGATTCTGCCCATCCTTTAAAATCAGCATTTGCAGGATATACATGAACAACATCTGGTGCGTCGCCGCCTGCCATCCGTGTTTTCAAAACTGTTGCGCCATCTGTCACTTGCGTTAACTTAACAGAAATATCGCTATTTTCTTTTTCAAAATCGTCAATAATCTTTTGCATGGTATCAACCATTTCAGTTTTTTGGAAGAAAAATTCAATTTCCTCTTTATCCCCACTTGCAGCTTTATTGGAATCCCCTGTACCACTCGCATTACCACATGCCCCGAGTAAACCAACCAAACCTAAAGCTGCTGCTCCTAACATCCATTTTGCTTTCTTCATTTCATTTCTCCTTCCGTAAACGGTTAACGCTTACATTTGATGTTTACAAATTACTGTTTACTAAATTATTTGTCAAGAGCAAAAGAAAAAAAGAATCAAAAAATTTTCGATTCTTTTTTTTATCTATTTAATTGCTTGTTCACTACCACGTACAATGACTTTAGCCGGGATTTTGGCTTGCATGGGAATTGTTCGTTCTCCGATAATCTTATCCCGTGCCATTCGAAGAGCAATCCGTCCTAATTCGGTAGCTTCCAAGTCGACTGTTGACAATGGCGGGGTCAAAAAACTAGCGACTTCGATATTATCAAAAGAAACGACAGAAATATCTTCTGGAATCTGTAAGCCGGCTTTTTGAACTGCCCGATAAACCCCCACAGCCATAGGATCACTTCCTGCGATAATAGCAGTTGGCTTGCCTTCTTTAAGCATTTTTTCTGTCAGTCGCATGCCGTCTAAGGCAGCCCACTCACCTAAATAACTACGGGAAGTCAAATTGTGTGCTTTCATCCAAGCGCTGTAAGTAAAGGCACGAATGTCATTATCTTGCTCTTGGTATTGGCCAGTTATATCAATTGTCCGGCGATAACCACCAATATAAACCATTTCTCGGTGCCCGTCGCGGTAAAGACGCTCTAAGTGATCGGTCATCGCTTGTTCTAAATCTACGAAGATAGCATCGGTTTCGCGAGGAGAAAAAGGATCATCTGCAATAATAATACTTTCATTTTGTTTTTTTACTTCTTCTAAAATTTCTGTGCCCATATGTCCCACAATAATTACAGCTCCGAGCCCTTTTAGCACACGAAAATCCAGCTGATCATTTACACGATAAATACGATTAGCAGCAATTTTTTGTGTTTTTGCTTCCTGCACAATTCCCAACCGAATGGATCGAAAATATGGATCATCAATTTCTGCTTCTTCAGACATGATCGTCAATATTCCAACAGAAGAATTCTTTTTTTGCCCCACTGTACTTTTTTTCTTGTAATCTAAGTCTGAAACAGCTTGTTCTATCCGTTGTTTGGTTTCTTTAGTAATAGACAGCGCCGGATCTTGATTTAAAAATCGAGAGACTGTTGCAGGTGAAACCTTAGCGCGTCGTGCTACATCGCGAATACTTGCCATAAAAAAACCTCTTTTTCTTTTTTGTTTACTAAAACTATACACTGTTTACTAATCATCTGCAAGGATATCTCATTTAATGAATAGTAGTTAAAACTTATTATTCCAGCTAATTTTTTTGCTAAAGTAAAAAAACGCATGGAATCAACTGACATTGATTCCATACGTTACAAATAAAAATAATAGGATGAAATTATTTACTTTGAGATTCCAACCATGCATGGCAAAGCTCGGGCCATACTTGGACTTCTGGTTGAATTAGCAAAGGTGAAGAACTTCTTTTAGTTTCTGCTGTCCCTAGAGAAAGTCCATGTAAGCCTTCCGTAAACAAATGAAATTCAGTCGGTATACCATAGGCAATCAATTGATTAACTAATAATAGGCTATTTTGCACCGGAACAGTATCATCTTGTTGCGTATGCCACACAAAGGTTGGCGGATATGTTGCATCAACTAACTTTTCTAAAGAAAGACTATCACGCTGCTCATAATTAGAAGCTAGTAATGCGTGAAAACTATCAGTATGAGCAAATTCCCCACTAGTAACAACTGGATAACTTAGTACTATTGCCTGAATCTGTCGTTTTTCTTTTGTACCAATATCTTTTAATAATACTTCTTGTGCATATGAGCTCCCATAAAGTCCAGCTAGATGTCCACCTGCAGAAAAGCCCATTAAAATAATACGATCTGAATCAATAAAGTATTGTTCATGATGCTCTTTTAAATATAGGATTGCTTCTGCCAATTGAAAAATTGCGGTCGGAAATACTTCTGGCGCTACACTATAAGACAAAACAGCAGTTTGATAGCCCATCGCTAAAAACTTTAGAGCTACTGGTTCTGACTCACGAAAAGAAAGATTTTCATAACCCCCACCTGGACAAATCAAGATACAGGGTCTTTTACGCTTGGCATCTATTTCAGATGAATTGGACTGAGAATATATTTGTAAACTACCTGCGTTGGCTAAGTCAATTTTATCAATAACCATACTTACGCCTCCATTGTAATTATACTAGTCTTTTGTTTTGCAAGTTGATACTCTTTTCCAAATACACCAATCATCATATTTTCTGACGCTGTAATTTCCACAGCTTCCTGAGTTACATTAACAGTCACTTTGGTTCCGTGATATTGAAAACAAAATGCGTACTGTGGCCACTTTTGTGGTATTTTAGGATTTAGTTCGACTTTTTGCGAAGTTAAACGTAATCCTGCAAAACCATAAACTAAGCCTAAATACGTGCCCCCCATGTTAGCAGCATGAATACCATCTTTGGTATTTTTATGGGTATTTTGAATGTCAATTTTAGATGACTCTTCAAAATAGCGATAGCCTTTTTCAACATCTCCCAGTTGTGTCGCTACAATTCCAAAGATACAAGAAGAAAGAGAGGAGTCATGTGTCGTTAAAGGTTCATAATATGCAAAACCTTGCGCCATTTTCTTTGGATCAAACTGTTGCATAAACAAAAAATAAGCTAAAACTAAATCTGCTTGCTTGCAGACTTGGTGTCTATATAAGAAAAGGGGATGATAATGTAATAACAAGGGAAATTTTTCTTCTGGTATTTTGTTTAGTTCGAGTACTGGTTTGGCAAGGAAACTATCATCTTGACCGTGCAATCCCTTGTCTGAAACGGGTAGAAACATTTGCGCTGCTGCTTTTGAAAAAGCAGCAATTTCAGCTGCCGTTAAATCAATTTGTTTGATTAATGACGAATCCTGTAATTTTTGATACAGTTCTACTGCCCACAATAAATGATTTTTTGCAGAAAGATTTGTATAGTAATTATTATTAATTAAACAAGTGTACTCATCCGGGCCTGTCACACCGAAAATTTCAAATCCCCGCGCAGTAAAATTACCAATTTGCAGCCATGCTCGTGCGGTTTCAAAAATAATTTCTGCACCCATCTCCTCCATAAGTTGCCAATCGCCTGTCGCCCAATAATACTGCATAATTCCATAAGCAATATCACTATTGATATGATATTGCGCAGTTCCAGAAGGATAATAACCCGAAGATTCGCTTCCTTGAATCGTGCGCCATGGATAAAGAGCGCCTGTTGGGTGACCCAAAATTCGGGCATTTTGACGTGCGCTTTCTAAAATAGAATAGCGATAGGTAATCAATTGTTTGGAGATAGCAGGGTTAGTTAATGTAAAAAAGGGCATCATATATATTTCTGTATCCCAAAAATAATGGCCTTCATAGCCCTCACCGCTTAGTCCTTTTGCAGCAATATTACTTTTGCCATCTTTACCTGCAGCTTGTAACAGTGAAAATAAGCTAAAATTCAAAGAGTCATTCAACTCAGTATCACCTGTGACTGAAACTTGACTATTTTCCCAAAATTTCTGTAAATAGATTTGTTGCTCCTGATACCATTTTGACAGCGGCTTTTGATTCGCTACCGCTGTCAAGTGAGCTGTTTCCTCTAAATCAAAACGAGCAGAATCATAAAAATAGGCACGTTTTTCCAATTTTAGCTTTTCGCCAGGTCGAATTTTTTGGTTAAAAATTTGTGTAATGCGTTCTTTTTCAACTTTTGTTTTACAAAATGTCATGCCTTGATGGTAAACATAACTGGCCAATTGAAGATTCGAACGTTGCGTCTTTGTCAAAAAATAGCTTTCCCCAGCGCTGGCTTTGTGGGCAATGATACTTAGGTATTCTTCGGCTTCAGCAGCTAAGCGGGGATCGCTTGGGTCAACATAGTTGTGAACAAGCCCAATATGGTCTGATTCAACTACAATCTCCCCTTCATAATCTAACGATTCAATTTCTATCTCAGTAGTAAATAGTGACAAATCAATAAAAGAAGCCATGCGACGAAATGTTAGGCGCAATTTTCCGGCTGCACTCCCCCAAGTGAAGCTGCGTTCACTAACACCTTTTTCCATATTTAAAATACGTTGAAAATCAGTAGCTTTTTCAAACATCGTCACGGCAACCCCTGATGCAAAGATACGTGCACTTTGTGTATCTGCTACATTTAGCATCACTTCTTTTTGATTTGCAAATCCATACAATTGCTCTGCCTGCTTCATATCCGCAATATCATAAAAACCATTTACGTATTGTCCCCGCATTGTCTGCATGCCGGCTGGATAGCCTTCTTCAAAATTTCCCCGCACGCCTAAATAACCGTTAGCAGTGTGAAACAATGTTTCTTGTAGCCCAAGCTCAGCTTCTGTTAGTTCAAATGCTTTTTTTTCTAATACTTTCATAATCTTCCTCCACGAAATGAAAATTTGTCTGTCTTTGTAAAAATCCCTGAATTGCTTGCCAATATTGTGCACCAGCTACTATTCCCGCCATTCCATGTTGGGCATTCGCAACTAAAAAACGCTCTTTGGGTCCTCTTTGGGCTTGATAACATTCTGCCAGCATCTCGACTGGTACAAAGGTATCAGCTTGTCCATGAATAAACAAAACCGGAAGTTTATTTTTCGCCAATTGTTTTTTGGCATCCGCAGTTTTTAATCCCCAGCCTTGACGGAATTTATTAATCAAAGAGACAAATGATAGAATGGGAAAACTTGGCAAATGGAATAAAGATTGCATTTGGTAAGTAAGTTCTTTTTCGACTGAACTGTATCCACAATCTTCTATTCCAGCCACGATATAAGCAGGCAAATCTTCTCCTAAAGTCATCATAACAGTAGCTGCTCCCATTGAAATTCCATAAAGTAAAATTTGGGCCTCAGGATCGCGTTTACGAAGATAGTTCGCCCACTTCACAATATCTAAACGATCCGACCAGCCAAAACCAATCCAACGCCCTTCACTTTGTCCATGACTGCGATTATCCGGTAACAATAAATTAAACCCCATATCTGAAAAGTACGGCGCTTTATCAAACATTTCTTGATGATTGCCTCCAAAACCATGGACCAAAATGACCCATTGATGAAGATTGTTTTGCTGATAGATAAAGCCTGTTAATTTTAGTCCATCCACCGTGATGAAAACCTGCTCTTCTTTTTGACCAGCTAACCACATTTCTTTTTTTGCTAAGACTGGAAGTAACTTTTCATCCACAGGCGTATCAATTTGATTATGATCAGCTTCAAATGCTTTTTGACGATCCCCCGTTCGTGAGAATGCAAGCTGATACATCTTAAAGGCTATGAGAAAAAGCACAATTAATAGTAAGAAAATAAGACTAAGCAACCATTTCATCTTGTTTTCTCCTCTCTACTAGTTCCGCATTTAATGATTCAAATTCTGTTTCAGATAAAAGCTGCTTACTCTTATACAAACGATAGCAAATATAAATACCAATTAACGGTACAGCCGTTATAAAGAGCAACAGCAGCGTGCTTTTTTGATTAGGTGTAGTGAGGATGATTTGCTGAATCGCTTGTGTTTTTTCCGCACCAGAAATCGTCGCTTGTGCGGCCTCATTTTCAATTAAAGAGATTTTATTTGTGGCACTTAAAATGCCAACAAGTAGATATATTGCCATTGTCAATAATTGACCTAATCCCATTCCTAATTGTGTTACAAAAGGGCGTACTGAAAAAATGATGCCTTCATTTCGTTTACCAAAAGCCCATTCATTATATTCAACAGCATTAGCAATATTAATCATTACCACGAGATAAAAAACACCATTTCCAATAGAAGGTAAAATATTGAAAGCTGCCATAACGGCCAATTTCACCATTTCTAATGACGAGTTTAAAAATGTTCCTGATAAAAACAATAAAGTATAGCCTGTAATCGACAACAACACAGCTAGTCGAACTAAACGATTGCGCCCTAATTTTCGTGAGAGTAAAGGAAAAATAATAAATACGACCGCACCTGAAACTTGGCCTACGATATTAAATAGCATGAGATAAAGACCATTGTAGCCAAAAGAAAAATATAAATATGTTGCAATCATAGTGGTACTTAATGTGGAAACCATCATATAGATAAATAATATGACACCACTCCATTTAGCTTGTGGATTTTGTAAAATCACACGGGCAGTTTCTTTAATACTAAATTTTGTTTTTTCAGGTTTCGGGATACTTTTACGTTCTTCTTTGACACCCAACAATGTAATCAGTTGCGTACCAAGCATTATGATAGAAAAAACGATACCAATAACCGCATAGCCGGTGACGGCACTTCCACCTATCACACGATCACCTACAGTAAAAACTGGTACTAAAAAGCTACAAAGAAATGCTCCGACACCTGCCATCAATGTCGTCATAGAAGTCAGGCGATTGCGATCATTTTGATTTGTAGTCAAAGAAGGCAGCATGCCCCAGTAGGCAATATCATTAACTGAAAAACAAACGCTAAACAGCAAGTACATGACACCAAAAAAGACGACATATGACCAGCCTTGAAAACGATTAGCAAAAGAAGCAGAAACGATGACAGCGGTTCCAATCGCACCCCAAAAAATAAACGGTTTAAACTTGTTTTTTGAAGTACTTGTATCAATCAAATTTCCTAACAATGGATCAATAACAGCATCAAAAAAACGAGCACCGAACATAATAATCGTAATTACAGTAAATTGAGTAGCCGACAATGTCTTTGTAAACAAAACATACGTCAATAAATAATTGGTGAATAGACCTGCAGCTGCCATATCACGTCCAATCGTTCCGACTGAAAATGACCAGAGATTACGCTTTGATAAAGTTTGCATCTTCATTCTCCTTCATATAGTAAAAGAAACAATGGTTTCAACTATTTTAATGTTTACAATTTACTGTTTACTAATCTATTTGTCAACTAGACACTCACAATATTTCTGTCTTTGGGGACAATCTGAATGAAGGACAATAAAAAATACAAGCCTATCCACAGCAAGACTTGTATTTTTACTTTTTACATTCTTTTATAAAAATAGCAAAGATGGCAATTCTCATAGTCAGAAAATGTATTTCAAATTCAAATAACCAAATTATCTTTCTTTTACTTTTAGCAAAATAGACTTAATGATATACCTCCAAATGTGTGGGTAAAATTCTAATTGTAACCGGTAGAAAATCTCCTTCATCGCCGTCAACATTAGTGGCGAGTTTTTTATTCCTATCTTGCAGAGAAATTACAGCTTGGTTAAAAGTTAAATAGCCAACATTTGCAGTCGCTTCATCCACACCTTTTAATAAATCGGGAACCGCTTTAATTGTCTGGATTAAAGAAGGGTCTTTTAAATAAATTAAATAAAGCTTGCCATCATTAACTTTTGCTTCAGGCAATAAAGATTCAAAACCACCAATTGAATTCGTCGAACCAATCAGTAATGTACTACTTGTGATTTCTTGCTCTTTTCCATCAATAGTCACTAAAAAAGAATAAGTTTCATTATTTGATAATTCTTTGAAGCCAGAGATAAAGTAAGCTAATTTTCCAAATTTCGTTTTTTGTTCACTATCGACATTATTAATGGCTTCCGGGATTGCTCCAATGGCAACAACGTTCATAAAATAGGAATTATTGATTTTGCCTATATCTAAAGATGTCGTCCTCGCAATTGAAAAATTGTCGATAGCTTTTTTAGGATCAAGCGGTATATCCAAAGCACGAGCTAAATCATTCACTGTACCTAAAGGAAAGAAACCAAATTTAGGACGATAATTTTCTTCGGCTAAACCACTGATGCTTTCATTTACCGTTCCATCGCCCCCCATAACCAAAACACTATCATATTTTTCACTTGCTGCTTCTTTGGCAAATCTCTTGGCATCTCCGCTCTTTTGGGTATGACGAATTTTCAATACATCAAAAGACTGGTTCAATTTTTCTTGGGCCAGTTGCGCATATTCTTTGGCTTTTTCTCCACCAGAACTAGGATTGATAATCAAAAGTGCTTTTTTCATGGCGATACCTCCCTTTTCATTTCTTACCTTTAGAATATCATGGTGGCCATGCTGCAGAAAAGTTTGATGCCCACTGACTTTATTTCAATAGATATTGTACTAGTTGTTAGACGATAATTGGGCTGGAAAATCAAGAAAAATTCTACCAGATTTATTTCTAAACTTAAAAGAGACAGAACGTGACGCTGGTATCCCCTCAAAAAAAGAGACCTCACCAGTTGTGAAGTCTCTTAAAGAGATGAAGATGAGTAGCTCAAAATAAAACAGGGGTGAGAAAATTTTTTTTACAGCTACACTTGGTTTACATTTTTTCTTTTAAATACTATTTCCTCGGTCACTTATTTTTTACGCTACTTTTTTGTTAACTATTAACATAGCGTTTTACTACAGCGGGTAATAAAATCTTATTCCCCCCTACAAATGCAATAAAGAAAATACCACTTATTATTGGAACAGTAACATCCTTTACACCATTGCCATATTGGTTAGCTGAAATGGATACACGGTAAGGTTTATCTTGCTGGTAATAAATCGTCACCTGCTCCCCATCAGCCAAATTCTGATTATCAGTTGCAACCCCATAATAATTGCCAGTAAAATTTAATGTTTTAACCTGATTTTTGTCTACCTTTACTACAGCTTGCGTTTTAATTTTATGACTATGTAAAAATTCTTGCTGTATTTTCCAATTATAAAAAGCAATATAAAATAGTAAAATCCCGACCAATAATAAAATAATTGAAAAGATATATTGCATCTTTTTTGAACTAATAATGTTATCCAGTCGTTGACAGAAACTAAATAATTTCCCCATTTTTTCTCCTTTTTCAAGCATTTTTTCCTCACATTTTCCATTTTAACTGATCATATCACCTGCGAATAGAAAATTAATAATATTTTATTTATTCACAGACAAATAACCATCAAAACAGATTAACTGCACACAAAAAGCATAATGAACGTGGTTTACTCTTAAGCAACAAGATGTAATTTTAATAAGTTGTTTTTCAAATTTTTGCAAATTTCAGCCTATTGCCGTAGAGAGTCCATTTATGAAGTCAGATACCAATAAGCTTTATAAATCACCGCTACCTATAAAAAAACAGACCATCCTTATAGGATAGTCTGTTAAACATTCTTGAAAGATTGTTTTGATTATTCTGCAGCGTTTGCATCTTTGAAACCGTATTGAGAGCTGGATTGCTTTCTGGTAGAATCTGATAGGTAGAAAACAGCGTGAATACGGAATTCTTAAGGAATTACAAAATCTAATGAGCCCCCGTAAAATTTGATTGAGAAGGTCAAAAGTATGGTCAAAAAAATACTCGCCAGTATATTATTTTTTCCAAAATAATTGAGATGCTTTGCGTGCTTTCATAAGACCTTATTAACCCAACAATTTTTCCAAAATACTTTAATCGCAACGATTTAAAGAGATTTAAACATGAAGAATTTTATTGATTTTCAATTTATTTGAAAGAAATGGTGTCAATTACTTGCGAGCCAAACCGATACTATTGAATACATACACATAAAGCATTGAATGGGAATAAAGACCCAACATTATATGGATGAAGAATCCCTATAAATCAACATTTTTCAATAGTTAGAATGCTTGATTTTCATTAAAAACAAGATGGTTTCCTACCATTTCCTCTACAAAAAAACTCTTGTCAGATTAACAACTCACAAGGTTTTTTTCTTATATTCACTACTTTTTAAGATTTAGTTAGCCCACCTATATTTCAAATAGGTTCATGACGCTTGCAAAGCAAGTCTTTAACGATATTGAAACATGAAAAATTTTATTGAGTATCAATTTATTTGAAAATGAGAATCTTATGTTTACAGGTTCAACCAATTTATAGCGATAACCTATTTATCAAAAATGAGATATGATTCAAATATTAGGGGATTCTTTTCTTTTAGATAAATATCCAATCCTTTATCCTTTGCAACAATATAACCCTTAGAATCTGAAAGTTCGTATACCCCATTACCAATAAACCTGTATGTTGACTTAAAGACTATTTCTTCCTGAAAAGTTGTTATTTCAATACTTTGATCCTCTTTAGTGAATAGATAATATCCTTTAGGACTGCTACTATCCCACTCTTTTGATTCACGTTTGGGTATATAAGAATGAGCACTCAAGGTTCTTGTATCTAACATTAATTTAGTATCATTCACTTTGACAAAGAAAACAAACATTGCGCCTATTAACAATAGATTGAGTATAAGACTGAATATCATTCCCTTATTTTTCCCTATTTTCATCCTTTTTTATGAGCCTCCCCCACATATACTCCAGAAATTGTTGTTGGATTCGCATAAATATAATGTGAAAATTTACCGGATCCATTAGAATAAGCAGAAATTCTTACTCTTTTTGCTACAACCTTTTTAGCATATAATCCAATTGAAACTCTATAGCCTTTAGCTTTAGGCTTTGCAGTATAAGATTCAGAGGTTGACAAACTTACACTCTGAGAGATATTAAAATTATTAGTCCCATTACTTAAGCTTATACTAATACTATTAGTTTGACTCACTGTTAAACTAATAGTAGGTCGAACTGAATTTGAAGCAGTGCTCCAAACACTTGAGGTTTTTAATGTTTTAAGCAATTTATTTGTATAAGTTTTCGTTGACATCGTAGTGTGATTTTTATAAGTATAGCCAGTAGCACTTCTTACCATAGGTCCCTGTATCAACTCTTCGTGCCCGTCATTTTCAATAACTTCCTCACTTATTTCTGATAGCGGAATTATTTCTTCCCATCCATCTTCATCATTATTTGTAATCCACTCTTCGTTTGAATTGATAAGCACTGGTAAACTATCTGCATAAGAGATAGTTGATCCTAAAAATAAACATACAAAAAAAATTGATACCCCAAATAAGACTTTTTTCATTTTATTCAACCTCTTTCCTTTTTCTAATTACAACAAAATCATTACATGAATGAATATTTTCGCATAGAACCAAATAGTTTACCTATTAGAAACGTATAGTTTACATTGCGAAAACACTTTCTCAATAAATTTTTTCAACCTATTTCTACTATGCACAATGAGAGAAAGTAATTAGTCTCGGTGCAATAAAAATTATCTCTAAATATCAAAATTAATTATATTTGACTAATTTCAATATTTTCACCCATCAAATATAATTTCATTCGCGATGTGAAAAGAAGTTCATGTTGTAAATAGATCTCATCATAAGCGGTAATTTCATCCTCTAAAATAGTCCCATACCCATCATCTACAACATAATCATCCACATTAGCAAACCGATACTTTAAGTAATTGTACTGAAAAGAAAATTTTTTTACACTTTTCCAGACAATAACATAATCAATACTTTCGTATGGATTACATAGATATAGATTAATTTCTATTTCCAAATTTTTTAGCTCTTTTACCTCTATTTTTGCTAATCGATAGTCGTGAAAAGAAATATCTTTTAACAGTTGATATGATGTCCCCAAACGTTTAGATAAACTTTCTAGATTTTTATAATAACTTTCAATGTCCCAGTGTTCATCATTAACAAAATATTTCATTCAACATTCTCCTTAAATATACTTAGAAACACACCTCTCACTTAGTTATTGACATCACCTCTACTTCCTTTCATAATTAATATATTTATTTTATTACCAAATTAGTTTCTAACATAGCAACTATTTGTTGCCAAATCGCATCAAATAGTTGCTGTAAAAAAGCCCCCTCTCCATGTAAGCTAATTACACAGAAAGGGGGTCTTTTAATGAACAAAATACTTTTTGTCGCAATTTTTATTGTTTCTACTTTTATAGGATGCTCTCCAAGTTTTGCAAGTGAAATTAATTCTTCAAAGAATAAAGTAGAAATATCCTATGACTTAATTCAGAACGGAAATCAATATTTTAATATTTCTACCGAAAAAGGAGTAATTGCAATATCTATCGAGGAGATTCCAGATAACTCCAGAACAATTAAATCGGGACTTACCTAATCAAATATTCTTCTCCCGGCGCTTGGAAAGCCAGTTTTAAAACAAAGATTAGTTCCGGTAAAATGACTTCTGTATTTTCAGGTAATATAAGTCCAACTACTGGTACTATCTCTCAAAAAAATTTACGATTAATTAATTCAAAAGAAAGTCGTTATTCTTTTATTTGGACAAAAGGATATATTAATAATTCAGATGGTATTAAAGCTATCATCTCTGGAAACAGTCTCAAAGTATCTGGGTTCTAATTATTGTTCAACTCAATATATGGTTATTTACCTAGAAAATTGAAATCAGGATTGGCGGATGGATTATATGCATTGGTATACAAATAATAAGAAAATCACTATACCTCTGATTATTTTAATCATTCTGTTTCTTTTACTCTATATGTCACTTTCTCAAATAAAAAAACAGCATGAACTTAATTCAAATACTGAATATGGCACTCAACAGCCCATGCAAAACACTGAAAACCTTCAGCGTACGACTAGAAAAAAAATAAGCACAGAAAAAGGTATCACCATAGTAACAGACAATATCTCCGTAATTGCTATAGATGATGCAACTATCTATAGTGTTTACACCTATGAACAGCAAGATACCTTTACTAATTATCTGGTTGTAGCTGATTTCTTGTCTAAGGATGGAGCTTTTGTGATTAAAAATTATAACAATCTAGACATAGATTACAAAGAATTCCCAATTTCTAGTGAATTGAAGGAATTGTCAAAAAAGCAAGCAGATATAACTATTCAGAATAATATTGAGACTATTCTAAACGTAAAATGAGCGTTAACATGCAGTTTCTTTACTTTGCTAGCAAATAATGCAGTCTATTCTCCGATTTTTAAAGTATCTGATTTTTAAACTATTCAATAAGTTCAACAGAACTATCCCCATAGTGAAAAATCCAGGAATTTGCCAATAAAAAACTATTATATATGCTTAAAAGGCAACAACAGATACAAACAAATTTCAGTAACTTATGAAATCTATCTGTTGTTGTTATTTTTTTATACAATATCAAAGGAATAATAATTCCTAAAGGTGGTATGGGACAAGAAACTATTGCCAATATCATAAGCAATAGACTATCATCCCTTTTCATTTCTTTATGTGATTCTGTTCCAGACTCTATCTTATTATCCTCAATACAGATAGGAGCATTACTATTATCTACGATGCGATTTCTGTTTCGTTCATCTTCCTTAAGCAACTCATCAATCGAAACATCATAGATTTCACTCAATAGCACTAAATTATCTAAGTCTGGATACCCTTTACCAGTTTCCCATTTTGAAATAGACTGACGGGTAATATTGAGTTGAGTTGCAACTTCCCCTTGAGATAATCCTATCCGTTTACGGTTCGATCTCAATTGATCTCCTAGTGACATATCATCAACCCCCTAACTAAAAATTAATTTTACTTTTCAAACCAATCCTCAATCTGATCAGCACTAATTCTATTGGACAGATTAATTAATGCTGGTCTTACCGTCTGAATCGTTTCTACTAACTCTTCCCCACCAAATTTTACGTAAAAAGATTTATTCGTCAGTTCTTCGGACAATTGATTGATTAATTCTCCAGTTTTTTGTTGATCTGCCAAGATATTTATTAGTTTTCCCACTAAATACCGGTCTTCAAAATTACTGTCCGCAAAAAAATCGTACTTATCGATTTCCCGCTTAACGATTTTAATCATATCATCCTTTTTTTCATAATTAAATTCGCCTGCGACATCCATATATTCGATGATAATGCTCGTAATAACGGTGACTGCCTCATCTTTCTTCTGTTTAGATAATTCATCGACAATCGGTAAATTTTTTATTTGATCACGTACCATTTTTTGAATTTCTTCTTTAATGACTTCTTGTTGCAGTTCATAAAAATAATCATCCATAAACTCCTCACATGGATAACCAACTTCATTTTCCCATGCAGGATTTTTAAACTCATCAGTATAAAATTCTTCTTTGATAGCTTTCACAATTTCTGGATGTTCTTCTACAATTCTGTTCTGCCCTTTTAACTGCAAGTAATCCGCAATATATTCTTCAATGTCTCCAAAGTAAAACCAGCCTACCGGTTTTCCACTAATACTAGACAACTGGTTAATGACACTTTCAGGGGCCAATGCATAACCTTGAACATAGGAACTGATTGTTGGTTTCTTTATCCCCAAGCGATTGCCTAACTCTGTAAAGGACAGATTCATACTCTCTTTGATTTCTTTGATTCGTTGTCCTACCTTCACTCTATCAGGTTGTAATAAACCAAACATCGTTTACTTCCTCCTCATCATTTTTATTTATTATATCACTCGTATAAAATTTCGTATATATTTTTTTAAGCCAATCGTATAAATTATCGTATACAAGAAGAAGGAGAGCTATTATGCCAATTAAAATCAATGATTTCACCTTACCAAAAGAAAAACTCGAAAAAGAATACCAAGTCGTCAATGTTACTCGGTGGCAAAAAGATGGAGAAATTCTAGGTTGGAGCTATGAATGTATCCTACCAAAACTGCGCTATGAGGAAATCAGTGTCAAAATCAAATCCGAACATCCTGTGATTACTATTGAAGAACTTAACCAACAAGGCTTAGCTATGGTTACATTTACCAATTTGGTGATTGCACCTTGGGGACGATCAAACGGTTAATTCGTCAGTTACGGCTTATCGGCAACGGCAGATGCGGCAACTTTGATTCCGAAAAAACAAAGCTCCATTGCACAAAACTAATTTTCCTATGGGTTTGTTGGGTGGTTAGGACGAAACGGCGGGGCAGCGCCATAGAGCCGCTTCTGTCCGTTAAGACCGCCCAATAAACACATAGGCTGGAAGGACTGCTTTGCAGGACTTCCCCTTAACTTGATTTATAGAACAACATCAGGCGACAACTGATGGTTCTTTGACAAATGAATACGTATCAAGGAGTGATGGTTTTGAAAGCTTATAATCAGAAAATCATTGAAACTCCCACGTACCTTGAAATTTATGATTATGAAGCAATCATTACTCCTAAACAAAAAGCAGACAAAAATGAAACCAACCCAAAACGAAAAAAAGAATTAGCCTGGCTTTATGAAGAAGAAAGTACGACTACTGATAAAAGAAAAAGCTATGATGACCTATCTGCTCAAGGGCAATACGACAGCTTAAAACGAAAACAAAAATACTATCAAAATATGCGCTTTGAAATTGCCCGACTCGTGGATATGAACTTTGACAATCAGACAAAATTTTTAACCCTCACTTTCAGAGAAAACGTTCAAGATATTGCCTATGCGAATAATGAATTTAAAAAATTTATCAAACGACTAAACTACGAACTATATCACACAAAAAAAGCAAACCTAAAATACCTTGCCACTTGGGAAAAACAAGAACGAGGTGCCATCCATTACCACATCATCCTATTTGATTTTCCTTTTCTCTCTGTCAATCGCCTTACTACCATCTGGGGACATGGATTTGTCAAAATCAACAAGATTGATGTGGATAGCATCGAAAATCGTGGGCGCTATATCAGTAAATACTTCGATAAGGACTTGGATTTGAAAGAGCATAAGAAAAAAGCGTTCTTCAAGTCGCGCAACCTCAAAGTACCTAGCGTCACAAAACAACTCGTGGATCGTCCTTTTGACCCCACAAACCAAGATGTACTTTATACCAATGAGTATCTTGTAAGGCGTCCGATATTTTACAGTGCGATAAATGAAGGTGGAAATTCTGAACAAGTGATGGATTTTCAAGAAAGCATTGTTCGCTATACAAAAATCAAAAAATGAATTTCGAAAGTAGGTAAAAATATGACTGTTAATGTACCGATTGAATTCAATCAAGAAATAATTGAAGAGCTTGTTCAATTAACGAAGCAAAGAATTGAGGAAGAAGAATCAAAACAATCAAAAGCAAAGGAGTTACCTCCCTACCCAACACGAAAACAATTAAAGCAACAACTAAAGATTGGTGATACTCGCCTCAATAATTGGATTGATCATGGGTTAAAAGTCATTCCTTTTGGTAAAGAAACTCGCTTTGATCGTGAAGATGTAAAACAATTTTTAGACAGTCTAAAAATCTAACCTTGACTTACTTGTTTTCGCTGACTATGATACCGATAAGAAAGGAGAACCCCTTCTCTTTGATATACTGGCGAGTGAATCAAGGGAGAAACTTATGATAAATAAATATAAAAAGAAAAATGGCACAATCGCCTATATGTTTAAAGCATATCTCGGTATTGATCCGGTTACAGGAAAAAAGAAATACACCACCAAGCGTGGTTTTAAATCACCACAAGAAGCCAAGAAAGCTTATAATCGCTTGATGGTACAAGTAGAAGAAAATGATGTGGTGACAAATTCACAACGCCTTTTTTCAGAATTGGCAGATGAGTGGTTTGAGCAATATAAAAATACGATTCGTGAAAGTACCTATGTCGCTCAAAAATTGGCTTACAAAAAGCATATCTTACCTCTTTTTGGCAATTTGAAAATCTCAAGAATTTCAATTCCTTATTGTCAAAAACAGGTAAATCACTGGTATAGCTATTACAAAAAATATTCCAACTTAATTGGTCTGACTTCATCTGTTTTCAAGTATGCTTTGAGTTTACGGCTCATCCGAAGTAATCCCATGGATGCTGTGATTCGTCCAAAGCGTAAGAAACGAATTGACGAGGAACGCTATTCTGCACCTTACTATGAAAAGGAAGAGCTATTGGAATTCCTTGAAATTGCCAAAAAATATCCAGATCCGATTTATCCAATTTTCCGGATTTTAGCTTTTACAGGATTACGTAAGGGTGAATTATTAGCCTTACGTTGGAAAGACATTGATTTCGAGAAAAGCACACTTTCTGTTAAACAAACGTTAGCCACATGTGATAAATGGGAAATCAAATTCCAAGTTCCCAAAACAGAAAAGAGCCTTCGAACAATCTCGATAGACTCTGAAACCTTACAAGTAATAAAACGATGGCAATTAAAGCAAAAAGAATATTTTTTTAAAATGGGAATTAAACCGGCAAAGAATGGTGAACAGCTCCTATTTGTATCAGAAGAAAATAAACCACTTTATTTAGACTATGTAAATCACAACTTGAAAATCATCATAAATGAGAATAACTTAAAACGTATCACACCTCATGGTTTTCGTCATACCCATTGCAGTCTGCTATTTGAATCCGGAGCTTCTCTTAAAGAAGTTCAAGTTCGGTTAGGACATACAGATATTAAAACGACTACGGATATCTACACCCATGTCACAAAAAAACAGACGGAAGAAACGGCAAATCGTTTTGCGGATTTCATGAGTTTCACAGAGGAACAACAAGGAAGTTTGCAGAAGGTCAAAAGTATGGTCAAAAGCGAAAAAAGCAGACTATCCCTATCAGATAGTCTGCTAAACGTTGGTATATCAGCGTTTTTCTTATTCTGCAGCGTTTGCGTCTTTGAGACCGTATTTTTTGTTGAAACGGTCCACACGTCCGTCGGCTTGCGTGAATTTTTGACGACCAGTGTAAAATGGATGTGAGTCAGAGGTAACTTCGACCCGGATTAATGGGTATGTGTTGCCATCTTCCCATTCAACTGTTTCTTGTGAAGTTTTAGTAGAACCTGACAAGAATTTGAAACCTGTAGTTGAGTCCATGAATACAACTGGATGGTAATCTGGATGGATTTCTGTTTTCATTTACTTTCGCTCCTTTGCCCTGGTTCATTTGCTGCGCCAGAGTTATTTGTCTAATTTACAACAAGAATATACTATCATGTTTTATCTAGAGATGCAATTATCTTTTTATATTTCTTCGTGGTGTCTTTTTACCAAAAGAAACTTCTTTAAAAGCGCCAAAAAGCGCGGTATTATTTTTGGTTTTCTTTAAAAACTGCACAAACTGGTCGGTATACTCTAAAGAGTCGCCTAACATATTGTTCCGTAATTTCCATGTTTCTTCTAATTGTTCAGGTTTCATTAATAATTCTTCTTTACGTGTACCTGATTTTTTAATATCAATAGCTGGGAAAATACGACGCTCTGCTAGTTCTCGTGAAAGGTGCAATTCCATGTTCCCGGTTCCTTTGAACTCTTCGTAAATGACATCGTCCATTCTACTGCCTGTATCAACTAAAGCAGTAGCTAAAATAGTTAAGCTGCCGCCTTCTTCGATATTACGAGCCGCACCAAAAAATTTCTTTGGTTTATACAAAGCAGCAGGATCAATCCCCCCACTTAATGTCCGTCCGCTTGGCGGTACTACTAAGTTATAGGCTCGTGCTAAACGGGTAATGGAGTCCATCAAAATAACGACATCTCGTTTGTCTTCTACTAAACGCATGGCACGCTCTAAGACAAGTTCAGAAACGCGGGTGTGATTTTGCGGTTGCAAATCAAAAGTCGAAGACACCACATCTCCTTTAACACTACGTTCTAAATCCGTTACTTCTTCTGGGCGTTCATCAATTAGTAAAACAATTAATTCAACATCTGGATAATTATCGGTGATTCCATTTGCGATTTCTTTTAAAATGCTCGTTTTACCCGCTTTTGGTGGAGCGACAATCAATCCCCGTTGGCCAAAACCAACTGGGGCAAAAATATCAATCATCCGTGTTGCCAAACGGCCAGATTTGGTTTCCAATCGAATTTGACGATCAGGATAAAGTGGGGTTAAGGCAGGAAAATGCGGACGTTCTTTCGCTTCTTCAGGATCTTTTCCATTTACACTTTCAACATGCATCAAACCATAATAACGTTCGGATTCCTTAGGTGGTCTGGCCTTACCCGCAACTTTGTCACCGTTGCGTAGACCAAATCGGCGAATTTGCGATGAAGAAATGTAGATATCTTCGGCACTGGGACCATAATTAATGGGACGTAAAAAACCGTAACCGTCTTGACCGACAATATCCAAAACGCCTTCCATATAAAAGAAACCTTGCTTTTCAGCTTGAGCCCGAATGACCGCCAATGATAACTCTTTTTTGTTCATTTGGCTGTAATAAGGAATTTTGAATTGTTTGGCGTACTGATAAATGTCTTTTAGCGTGCTGTTTTCCAGCTCCGCCATTGTTAAATAATCTTTTTTCATGCTTGATCCTCGCGATCTGTTTCTATCATTTTAACATCCGCACCTAGAGCTGTTAGTTTTTCAACGATATGGTCATAACCGCGTAAAATATATTCAACATTCATAATGGTGGTCGTGCCTTCTGCCATTAAACCGGCAATTACAAGACAGGCTCCCGCTCGTAAATCAGAAGCGATAACTTCAGCTCCATGTAATTGTTTTGGCCCATTTAAAATCATCATATTGCCTTCTATTTGAGCATCTGCGCCCATGCGCACAAGTTCTGGAATATGATTGATTCGCTTGGAATAAATCGTATCGATAATTTCAGAAGTTCCGTTAGCTTTAATAAGTAGTGGTGTAATGGGTTGTTGCAAATCTGTTGCAAAACCAGGATAAGGGTAAGTTTTGATGTGGACAGGATTTAATTTTTCAACTGGAAAGACTTCAATGGTGTCTTCACTAATTTCCATTGGAACACCTAATTCTTCTAATTTGGCAATGTAACTTTCTAAATGTTCATAGATTACATTATGAACTTTAATTCCATCGCCACAAGCTGCTGCTAGAGCTAAATAAGTCCCCGCTTCAATTCGGTCTGGGATAATCGCATGACGACACCCATGCAATTCATCGACACCCTCAATTCTAATTTCATTAGTGCCCGCTCCCCGAATTTTTGCCCCCATATTATTTAGCAAGGTGGCGACATCAATTATTTCGGGCTCTCGTGCCGCATTTTCAATAATCGTGCGTCCTTTGGCTTTCACTGCAGCTAACATGACATTAATGGTTGCACCAATAGAAACCACATCCATAAAGATGCGCTCGCCTTTTAACTCTTTATTTTCTGTCCGCAAATACATCGCACCGTGCTCATTGTTGACAGATGCCCCTAAAGCTTCAAAGCCTTTAACGTGCAAGTCAATGGGACGCGGACCCAAATAACAGCCTCCTGGTAATCCTACGACTGCTTCACCAAATTTTCCTAGCAAAGCGCCCATAAAATAATAAGACGCGCGTAAGCTATTGATTTTGCCACTTGGCATTGGAATAGAGACAATTTCAGTTGGATCAATCGTCATTGTATTATTTTCAAATTGGACCTTCACGCCCATGATTTCTAAAATTTCCATTAACGAATGCACATCGTTAATATCAGGAACACCTTCTAAAACGACAGGTGAGTCTGCTAAAATTGCAGCCGGAATGAGTGCGACTGCGCTATTTTTGGCGCCACTAATTGTTACTTCACCTTGAAGTTTACGGCCACCATTAATGATGATTTTTTTCATAAAAGCCACCTATTCTTATTTTATTCACACTCGCTAATTTTAACACAGACGCTCTCTTTGCAAAAGAGCGGAGCTATTTAGCTTAAAAAGATTTATAAGAAAAAAGACACGCGAGTTTTTCATATCTTTTCCAAAATAGATCTTGGCTATCGATACAAAAAAACGAACGTGTCTTTTACTTTCTTACAATTTATTTACTTTCAATTGTGCCAATAACAGCATTTGCATTAACCTTTTGCAATGCTATATCAAGCTGAGCTAACTCATTGCTATTGGTACAAACTACCATAATATCGCTATCTTTACCACTAGCTTTTACTTTAGCTAAATCCATTTTAGCTAACATTTGGCCACGACCTACTTTTTGCCCTTCTGTTACAAAAACAGTGAATGGTTCACCCTTTAGACTGACAGTATCAATTCCCATGTGTACTAGGATTTCCAAGCCATTATCTGCTTTAATTCCAATTGCATGTTTAGTTGGGAAAACGCTAGTAATCGTACCAGATACTGGTGTAAAAACAGCATCATCACTTGGGGTTACTGCAAATCCTTCACCCATCATTTTTTGTGAGAAGACATCATCACTTACTGTTGTAATGTCTTTTACTATACCATTACTAATCGCAAAAACATCTTGTTTTTTGGTCATAGCTTTTGCGACTGGTACTTCTTTTTTCGCAGTTGTATTAGAAACACCACCTTGATGTAAACGGGTCATTTCATCTGCGACAAATTGTACTTCTGTCCCAACGATAACTTGAATATTTTTATCATCGATTACTTTGACCCCAGGCATACCAGTACGCTTAATTTTTCCTTGATCCACTGTACCAGTATCTTTTACCTGTAAACGCAAACGCGTCGTACAATTATCAATCGAAGTAACATTCGCTGCACCGCCCAAAGCATTGTATATTTGGTTTGCAATTGCGGCAAACTTATCGTCTCCAGCAGCAACAAATTGATCAATATCTTCTGTCGCTTCTTCTTCATCTTCTTCACGACCAGGTGTCATCAAGTTAAATTTCTTAATCACAAACATAAATGTTACATAATATACAACTGCCATAATTAAACCTAAGACAATTAACATATACGGTTTATTAGCAATTGGAACGCGTAAACTCAAGAAAAAGTCAATGAACCCTGCACTAAAATTAAAGCCTGCTGTCCAATGAAAAGTTGCTGCGATAAACATTGAGATACCAGTTAAAGCCGCATGAACCACATATAAAGGCCATGCCACAAACATAAATGAAAATTCTAGGGGTTCTGTCACACCTGTAAAAAATGATGCAAAAGCGGCAGCAACCATTAATGATGCAGTGACTTTTTTCTTTTCAGGTTTGGCACATTGATAAATTGCCAATGCACCAGCAGGTAAACCAAACATCATAACTGGGAAGAATCCAGCTTGATACATCCCCGTAATACCTTTTGTTCCTTCACTTGCCCAGAATTTACCAATATCATCAATTCCCGCCAAGTTAAACCAAAATACGTTGTTTAACGCATGGTGTAACCCAGTTGGAATTAATAAACGGTTAAAGAACCCATAAAGACCTGCCCCAACTGGTCCCATGCTTGAAATCATTTCGCCAAAAGCTACTAATGCGTTATAAACAGGTGGCCAAATAAAAATTAATAATGCCGAAATAATTGCCATTAAACCGGCAGTCACAATTGGAACTGCTCGTTTACCACTGAAAAAAGATAACGCCATTGGCAATTTCACGCCACTAAAACGGTTATACATCGCTGCAGCTACTAAACCAGCTAAAATCCCGATAAATACATTTTTATTATTAATTGCACCAAAAGCTACGTTGACTTTTTCAATGTCTACTTTGGTAAATAGCGCAACTGCTTGACTATTTACCAATGTCATCGGTGTTAAAAAGGCTACCAAACCAGCTAATGCCGCAGCGCCATCTTTATCTTTTGACATACCATAAGCTAAGCCAACGGCAAATAAAATACCTAGATTATCTAGAATTGTGCCCCCTGCTTTAATTAAAAAGGCAGCCAAAATATTATTTCCACCCCAACCGCTCGGATCAATCCAATAACCAATTCCCATAAAAAGTGCTGCTACTGGTAAGGTTGCGACCGGCAACATTAAAGAGCGACCAATTCGTTGTAAATATGCTTTCATTTCTAATTCCCCTCTTCTTTTTGGGCTACGCGCTTCAATCTTTCAATATGAATTGCAATATAGCCTAATTCTTCACTGGAAGTCGCCAATTGATACTGTTTAATCAGCATGACTCGAACTTTTTTGGCAATTTCATAACTTTCCGGGTACTTTTCTCGTACCATTTCGACAATTTCATCGTCTAAAACCGCATATTGCTGTTTTTGATAACGTTGCAATAACAAACGCAAATGATTAGCCAAACGTGAGTAGTTCAGTGCCATAGCTTCTGCATATAAATCAATTTGCAACTCTTTGGCAATTAAATTCATAATTTCTGAAACAATTGTGACTTCTCGAATGCTACGATGGTTATTCCGCTCGCCATTACGCGCACTGTGTAAATGGATAGCAATATACCCTGCCTCATCATAACTATAAGGAATTTTAAGCTCACTATTTAAATAATCTACTGCCCATTGTGCAATCCCAAATTCTTCTTTGTGGAGTACTTCAATTTCTTTTAGCAATTTATTGCGTACAATAATGCCGTTACTTATATTTTCTGCACTAAATGCCAAATGATCTGTTAAAGCAATTAAAACGTGTTCATTTAATTTTTCCATTAAAACCATTTCTGCATGATTGACGATGTGCTCTGCAGCAAATAAAAATTTCTCGTCAATTTGATTTAGCAGATTTTGCAATTTCATCTGGGAGTCTGGCTCCATGACAAACATCCGCTCGACTTCTTTTGCAAAAATGAGATCATTCCTTTTTTTGTTAAAGCCAATTCCTTTACCAATTGCAACTTTTTCCTGACCGTCGTCATCGATTAAGACTGCATTTTGATTCAATAATTTTTTAACTTTCATGGTTCACCTCTGCAGATTTTAGAAAGTATTTTGCAACCAAAGAAATAAAATAGACGTGAAAAAACCAACTTCAACCAATCGCTTGAAGTGAGTCTTTCCACGCCTAGTATTATCTAGTCACATGAAATAATATTATTTACATTCGTCATTATAAAGAAAACGTTCGCAAAGGTCAATACCAATTTTTAAAAAAATTCGCAATTCTTAAAAAAATAAATGAAGCAGCTGATAAAAACAACTATTACAATTCCATAAATGTTATTATTTTCTTGTATTTTTTTAAACACTCTAAGGATAATAGAGCAGTTAAATAAACTGTTTTTGCGTCACTTGGCGATGAATTTGATAGACAGCACCAATCATACCGGCATCATTTTGTAATTTAGCCGGACGTACAGCTGCGATTGTTTGATCTTTTAAATAATGAATTGACTCATGTCGGTTCATTACTTCACTTAGTCTCGTTTGGAAGCGTTCATTAAACTCCTTATTGGAGCTGATGCCACCGCCAAATAAAATCACTTCCGGATCAAAGCAGCTGATTAAATTTAGCATCCCGACTGCTAAATCAGTTAAAAACTGATCGACAATTTTTAGTGCCAGTGTTTCGCCTGCCGCTTCTTTGGCAAAGATTTTTCGTGCATCCCAGATATCTATAGCATTCTTATCGGCTGCTTTTTGCGCTAAATTATATTGATAACAAAGCCCACCAACTGTTGCTGCACGCTTATTCCATGACACCTCTTCAATATCGCCGCTCTTTGGTAGTGTATCTATAATACTCCAGCCAAATTCACCAGCCATGCCATGGGCTCCGCGGTATACTTCTCCATTAATAACAATACCGCCACCAATACCTGTACCCAATACAATACACAAATAATTATCCAAACCAATAGCATTGCCGATCCAACGTTCTGCGATTGCTGCAGCATTCGCATCATTTTCAATTGAAACCGCAAGACCGGTACGTCGTTCTAACTCAACTTTGATATTGGCACCATAAAAAGGTTTTATCGCACCGGCAGTCTGCATATAGCCATCTTTTTGAATAATACCTGGTGCACTAATTCCAATGCCATCAATTTTTTTATAGTGTTCTTGCGCGTTTTCCACAATTGCTACTAATTCATCTAAGAACTCGGCTAAATCATAATTTGTCGGAATTGCAGCTTTTTCTAGAATATTTCCTGTTTCATCTAACACACCGTATTTCACGGTTGTTCCACCAATATCAAACCCTACGTACATATTCTCAACTTCCCTCTTTCATATTCTCGTATTGACTAAAAACTTTTAGGAGTAATTTTGCATTAATAAAAAATACTGACCCAAATCCAATAAAGAGCCAAGCAAATAGTAACTTGGGTAAATATACCGGCAATAAAAACAGCCCGCCCACCGTTACAAAAAATAAAATAATACTGATTGGTAAATGTTTTAACGATAAAATCATAGCGTTTGTAATAGTTGCGGCCAATGTATTTTCAAAACGGGCAATTAGTGGAAAAAGATACAAACTCAGCAAAATAATAAATGTAAGCCCCACCATGACCATATAATAAGCAACTTTATTTCCCACAATGAGATAACGGAAATACGGTAAAGCAAAAAGCATACCACCAACTATCGCGATTATCAGTAGCCACATTTTGGTAGCTGGAGGAAAATTTTGTTTGAATTGGTGCCAGTACGTTTTATATAAAACACCTTCTTTATGTTCGGTTAATTTATAAGCAGTCCCATATGCTGCGCTGATTGCAGCACCGATAGTAAAAAGCGGCAAACAGGAAATAATAAAAATAACATTCAATAACAATACTTGATAGAGCCGCTCCATCCCGCCATAGATTAGGCCATCGGTACTAAATATTTTTTGCATGATACTTCCTCCTTGTTTTTGTCACAGATTACTTGGTTACTTGTTCTATGTATAGAAGAAGCAAAACTGCTTCTCCTAGAAAAATTACATGTCTAATTTTTTCTTATTTTCTTCAATTTTATCGTTACGAACTTTATTTACATCATTAATCTTATTATCTTTTTGGAAATCTTCGTATTTATTTAACAAACCGTCTAGTTCTTTGTCATCTTTTGCCCGCAACATACCTACAAGAGTTGTGCTCCAATTTGTTTGGATTGCACTTAAAGCTCGCGCTTCTTGACTACCCGCATCAGGGCCAATATTTTCTGTTAAAAATTGTGAAGTTAATTTCCCTTCACCCCATTGTTGCATTTGTTTCACTGCATCGACGTATGAATCATCATTCATTGCTTTAAAGCGGTCATGACCAAATTGAATGAACTCACCCATGCGGTACTCCAATTGCCATTTTTCAGGATCATCTTGTTGAATTTTACGTGCTTCATCGGTCCATTTTACTTTATCGCCTTCTTTAGTATAGGTTTGTCCTTCAATACCAAAGTTTGTTAACATTTCACCTTCATCACTTAAAAGATAAGTGAACACTTGCATTGCTTTAGCAGGATCTTTGCAGTTTTTACCAATGTAGTTAATCATCCAACCAGAAATACCAGCTTGTGTTAATGTTGCTTTATTACCTTGGGTACTTTGAATGCCGTCAATTGCAATATATTCGCTGTCTGGATTTGCAGCTTTAAAGGTTTGTAATGGAATCCCTTGGTTTACAAATGAGCCAATCATAACAGCACCATATTTACCAGTTTGTAATTTTTCTTTGAATTTATCGCCATCATCTGTGAAAGTATCATCAGAAATATTGCCGTCTTGGTGAACTTGACGGAAAGCCTTCACCCATTTAATATAATCAGAATCTAAATTACGGTCATAGTATTTGCCATCTTTTGTATAAGGGACACCTAGCATATCTTGTACAACGCTATCCATAGAGCCATTTGAAGAACCATCTTTAGCAAAATCATTAAACCCAAATGGAATTAAATCTGGAAATTGTGCTTTAATCTTCTTCATACCGGCCACAAAGCCTTCTGGTGTTGTGAAGTCGGGTTTTCCAATTGCTTCATAGACATCTTTTCTAATAATAAATGCATCTCGGGCAAAAATATCCCCACTATCAAAGTCTTGTTGCGTATTGGAATAATCTGGATAGCCATAAGATTTTCCATCGGACAATTTATACCAATTTAATGTTTCTTGACGGGCTACTTTATTAAAATATGGATCATATTTTTTCGCTAAATCTTGTAATGGTAATGCCCAAGAATTTGCTTTACGTGCTACTTGTGAGTTGGAGTCAAAGATAGTCACAATGTCTGGCATATCTCCGCCAGCAAAATACGTATTTAATTTGGTGTCATCACCAGTAATGAATTTGATATCGACATTTAAATCTTCTTTGACTTTTTTAGTTACCATATCTTTACCAAATTCTGTATTCCACCAATCAGCGTTTACGTACCAAGTTAATTTGGTCGCTTCTTTTTTGGTATCTAATTTCCAGGCTGGTGTATTTTCATCTGGTTTATATCGGTCTTCAATGGAGGGGAGATCCACCTTTTTTTCTGCTGTTGATTCATCTTTTTTACTACCACAGGCTCCTAATGCTAAGACTGCGCTTGCCAGTGCCAAAGTCCCTACGATTTTTTTGCTTGAAAACTTAAACATTTATTACTCCTCCTATTCTTTTACTGCCCCAAGCATCATGCCTGAGATAAAATGTTTTTGTAGCAATGGATAAATAATTAAAATCGGAACGGTCGTGACTACGATAGTTGCCAATTGTACCCCCTTAGATGTTGTGCTAATTTCGACCGCCGCATTTAAGCCTTGTTGGGATGCTGCTTGTGATTGCGTAATAATTTCGTATAATTTCATTTGCAAAGGATATAATGCTTTATCCGTTACGTATAATTTAGCTGTCATAAAGTCATTCCACTGCCAAACCCCGTGAAAAAGGGCAATTGTTGCTAATGCAGGTTTAGATAAAGGCACAAAGATTTTCAAAAATACGCCCCAATCACTTGCTCCATCAATCTTAGCTGACTCTTCCAAAGATGTTGGTACATCTCTAAAAAAGTTCATCAAGATAATAACATCGTAATAAGAAAGTAGGGCTGGGATAATGTAGACCCAAAAAGTATTTAATAGCCCTAAAGATTTAATCAATAAGTATGTTGGAATCATCCCACCAGAAAAGAACATGGTGATAATTCCCATCGTGGAATACAATCCCCGACCTTTTAAATTTCTTTTTGATAAAGCATAAGCCATAATGGCACAAAATGCGGTATGCGCTAAAACACCAATTACTGTCTTTTCCACTGAAATAATTAATGCTTGCCAAATGGAAGCATCGCCTAAAACCTTGCGATAATTATCAAATGAGATTTCTGAAGGCCAGAAAACGAAATCCCCCTTTGCCAATGCATCACTTGAGGCAAAAGATGACGCTACGATATTCCAAACCGGCACGATAATAATGATTGTAAAAACGAGTAGGAGTAAAACATTAACAAAGTTGAAGATTTTACTGTCTTTATCTTGTACAACGTTACTTTTGGGTTTAGCGAGTGACAAACTTCTTTTTTCCATTACGTTTCCTCCTTTTACAAGACCGATTGATTATCGTTTAATTTTTTCGTAACAATATTGGTTGCAGCTAACAAAATAACTGAAATAATTGAGATTCCAAGCCCCACGGCTGTTGCATAAGAAAAGTCTCCTTGCATTAAACCAACACGATAAACGTAAGAATTAATGACTTCTGCTTTAGGCTGATTTTGAGAATTCATCAAAACTAAAGTTTGATCTAAATTCGAATTGAATAAACCGCTTACACTTAAGATTAAATTTAACGAAATGATATTGCGAATCATGGGAATCGTAATACTCCAAATTTGACGTAGTCGTGAAGCACCATCCATTTTGGCAGCCTCATAATACGTTGGATCAATACGCGCCATCGTGGCCAAATATAAAATTGTTCCCCATCCAGCTTCTTTCCAAACATCTGATAAAGAAGCAATCCACCAATATTTACCAACGTCTAGCATGTGATTTTGCTTCGTCTGGATACCGATGAAGTTTAACAACTCATTAATCATCCCGTTTGAAGAAAACCAGGTAATAATCATCCCACCTAAAATAATCCATGATAAAAAGTGTGGTAGATAAGAAATTGTTTGAATCACCCGCTTAAAGACACTGTCTCGTAATTCGTAAATCATCACGGCGATAATAATCGGTAAGACAAATCCAAAGGCTAGTTTCAATGCGCTAATGCCCAATGTATTCACAACCGATTGCCAAAAGTACTTATCTTCCATAATGATTTTGAAGTTTTCAAATCCCACCCACTGCGCACTGTCAATGGTGTCAATTACGGTGTAATTTTTAAAGGCAATCACTAAGCCGTAAATAGGAATAAAACTAAAAATAATCATATAAACAATCCCAGGAATTGCCATCGACTGTAATTGCCATTGGTGTCCAAAATCTCGCCACCATTTTTTAAAACGTGCCCCTAGGGTTGGTTTGGCTTTTGCTTCCAACATATTTTCCTCCTAATTTCTAATCTTATTTTTGCAACTCGACTGCTGTTGTCGTTTCACCACGGATTAAACGACAATCTAAAATTTTATTCTCGCCAGCTTTATCACCGGCAATTAAAGCCAAAAGCTCTATCACTGCTTCTTTTCCTTGTGTTCTAATCGGGTTTTGAACAGTAGTTACTCGCGGCTTGAAATAGCGTAATAACTCGATATCATCAAAACCAATTACACTAAAATCAGTAGGAACTTGCAGATTGTTTGCTTCCACAGCTTTAATGACACCAATTGCACTTAAATCATTACCGGCAATCCATGCTGTCGGCCAGTCCTTTTTGTCGGTTGTCTTTAAATAGTGATCGATATTTTCAAAACTCGCTTTTTCTTCAAATAATCCAGGGATAATCCAAGTATCATTTACAGTTAGCTCGGCGGCGCGCATCGCTTGAACATAACCTAAGTAACGCTCATCACTGTCATAAACGCCAGGATGTCCCGGCAAAAAACCGATTTTTTGATGTCCTTTTGCAATCAACTCTTTTGTAGCGAGTCTTCCTGCTTTACGAGAAGCAAAAACAATACTGCTGATACTACGATCATTGATTTGTCGATCCATAAATACAGCATTAATTCTTTCTGATTGAATTGTACTGAGCGCCTCATCATCAATTAAATCTTCAAAACCGATAAAACCATCCACCATATTCCCTAATAGATGTGAAGTTAAAACTTGTTTATCAGAAGAGATAATGACATTCACCCCGTAGTGATGTTTTTCTGCTTCTTTTACAATTGCTTCTATTAAAGTGCTAAAGTAAGGACCAATAATGGTATGCGTATAAAAACCAATCATTTTTGTGCGCTTTGCTTTCAAATTTTTCCCCATCAAATTGGGGGTATAATGAAGTTTTTTTGCTGCTGCAATAACTTTTTCTTTTGTCTTTGGTTTCACCACGTCAACGTCGTTTAACGCTTTTGAAACAGTTGCAATAGAAACGTTAGCTTCTTTTGCGACTTCCCGAATTGTGACCCTCTCTTTCATAACTCCTCCCAAATAAAAACGTTTTTATTTTATTTAAATAAAAAAGAATGTGTTACTTTTTACATTCATATCATAAATAAAAACGTTTTCAAAAACAATAGTTTACAGTCGAGTTGGTTTTCGTTTCAACTTTTGGAAAAAAATGTCAAAATGGTACCTGTTGTACCACTGATAGGTTTAAAGTTATGAAATAAATCTTAGACAAAGCGTTACTTTTAAAACAGATTTAAAGCAGTTGCAACTGTACCTTGTCCACAATTTCAGTTGCACTAGTGGCTAAAAACAGCTGAATTTCACCTGGATCTGAATATCTTTTTAAGTTTTCATGAACGTAAGCAAAATCTTTAGGTGAAAGAACAAATGAAATTGTTTTTGACTCTCCTGCTTCAAGATAGACTTGTTTCCACTTTAATAATTCGATTTTAGGACGAATCATTTCAGTCACTTCATCTTGAAAATAAACTTGTGGCAAGGCAAAACCAGGAATTTGCGAGTCATTGCCAACGGTAAAACGAAGTGTTGCTTTTTCTCCTTTTGCAAGACTACTTTGTGATAAAGAAAAATCGCTAAAGGTAAAACGACTATAAGATAAACCATGACCAAAAGCATATAACGGTCCATTTTCCTCATCCAAGTAGCGCGAAATATATTTCTCTTGACCATTGTCTTTAGTTTTGGGACGTCCTGTCGACATCTCCTGATAAGAATATGGTAGTTGACCGACACTGCGGGGAAAACTCATTGGTAAATGCCCACTGAAGTTTTCCTCTCCGCTTAATAGCGCAGCTAATGCAGAACCCATCTCACTGCCTAAAAACCAGCCTGAAATAATTGCTGCTGTTTTTGCTGCTTCTTGTGTTAAAACAAGTGGTCGTCCACTAAATGTAATTAAAATCGTAGCCGGATTATTTTGGGCGGCCACAGCCACTAATTTTTGTTCAACCCCAGACAATTCCAAATTTGCACGACTAGCCGCTTCTCCAGCCTCATCACTGGTTTCACCAACAGCTAAAAGTACTTTATCAGCTTCTTTTACAGCCGTTATAACTGTTTGCCAATCTTTTTGATTATCGTCAATTTCCATCACTACAATTTGAGGAAATTTAGCTGTCAGTCCGTCTGCAAGACTGACAGCTTTTTGTCTATCCCCAATCCATGACCAAGCTCCCAAAACATCTTGGGTCGTTCCCTTGGTCCCAATTAATAAAATTTTCTCTGATTTTTTAAGAGGTAAGGCTCCTTCATTTTTTAAAAGAACTGCCGAACGAAGAGCTGCTTTATAGGCTAATTTTCTTAATTTGGTTTTATCAACCTGCGTTTTTAAACCACGATACGGATTTTCAAACAAGCCTAAATCATTTTTTAAATTTAATACCCGTAATACAGCTTCATCTAGTTGTTCTGTAAGATTTTCAGCGAGAATGATTTCAGCTAGCTCTTGCAAGTAGCAATCGGTCATCATATCAATATCAATCCCCGCTGTGAAAGCTTTGTAACTTGCTTGATGGGGGTTTTCAGCTACACGATGCTGCATTAATTCCCCAATTGCTGCCCAGTCTGAAATAAGAACCCCTTTAAAACCTAATTCATGCCGCAAAACATTTTGAATGAGCTTTTTATTGGCAGTAACAGGAATGCCTTTGAAACTATTAAAAGACGTCATCACCATTTTGACGCCACTAGCTATCGCACCTTCAAAAGCAGGTAAATAATTTTGATACATTTCAACATCCGAGATATCCACAGTATTGTAATCGCGACCGCCTTCAGCGGATCCATAACCAATAAAATGTTTCACACAAGCGGCAATATGATTTTCTTCAGTAGCAAGATTATCCCCTTGATAGCCCCGAACATAACTTTCTGTTAGCACTTTAGAAAGTCTAGGGTCTTCTCCATTACTTTCTAAAACTCGGCCCCAACGCGGATCTTTAACATAATCTGCCATAGGTGAAAAAGTTACGTGAACCCCTTCTGTCGCTGCTTCAGCACCTGTAGCAGCAGCTACTTTTTCAATCATAGCCGCATCAAAACTAGCTGCTAAAGCCAGTGGAATCGGAAAGATTGTTTCATAGCCATGAATAACATCTGCCATAAAAATTAACGGAATCTTATGACGACTATTTGCCAAATAATCTCTTTGAATTTTTTTGACCTCATCGCTACGGTGGGTCCCTAAAACAGAGCCAATCTGATAAAGCTGCTCGTTATTCATTGACCACTGTGACATTGGACCCGTGATTTCTCCTGGATTACCAAAAAAATCAGGTGTGACTTGAACCAACTGTCCCACTTTTTCTGCCAAAGTTAAATCAGCTAAAATTGCTTTAAGCTTTGTTTTTTCCATACTTGCTCCTCTTAAACTAGTTTTCTTGAATCAGCTTTTGATACCAAGCAAAAGAATCTTTTTTCAAACGCTTCAAAGTCCCATTTCCTACATTGTCTTTGTCAACATAAATAAAACCATAACGTTTTTCCATTTCACCTGAACCAAAGCTGACTAAATCAATTACCCCCCAAGGCGTATACCCCATTAAATCTACTCCATCCACATTTACTGCCAATTCCATTTGATCGATGTGTTTTTGTAAATAATCAATGCGATAAGGATCATGAATCTTCCCATCTTCTAATTTATCGTACGCACCAAAGCCATTTTCCACAATAAAAAGTGGCAGATTATACCGTTCATAAACGATATTTAATGTGTAGCGTAAACCGACAGGATCAATTTGCCAACCCCAATCACTTGCTGAAACATATGGATTTAAAACCACTTTAGCTTCTGGAAATTCTGTAATTTCATCGCCTGCTACGTCTGGTAGCGTGGTAACTGCACCTGACATATAATAGCTAAAGCCAATATAGTCAACGGTCCCTTCTTTTAACGCTTGCCGTTCTTCTTGTGTGATTTCAATCTCATACCCCTTTTGTTCCCAATATTTTTGGGCATAAGCTGGAATAATCCCCCGAGCATGAATATCCGAATAAAAGAAACGACGATCCATCACTTTCACTGAAGCCATTAAATCACTTGGATTACATGAGTAAGGATAAATGGGTACATAAGCCATCATGCAGCCAATTTGAAAATCAGGATTAATTTCATGGCCCAACTTGACAACTTTAGCGCTGGCAATTAGTTCATTTAAGCCAGCTTGAAATGTTAAGGCTTCTTTATTGTCCCCTTCTTCGAATAATAAAGCTGAATTAGTCCATGTATGTAGCGTATGTTGGCCATCTGCTTGATTGTTGATTTCATTAAAGGTCATCCAATACTTCACTTTGTCTTTGTAACGTGTCATGACGGTTTTAGCATAGTGAACAAAAAAATCAATGAGCTTTTTATTCGTAAAACCACCGTATTTTTCGTATAAGTGATACGGAATTTCAAAATGCGATAGTGTGATTACCGGTTCAATATTATTTTTTAACAGTTCATCAAATAAATCATCGTAAAATTGTAGCCCTGCTTCATTTGGTTTTTCTTCATCCCCATTTGGAAAAATCCGCGTCCAGTTAATGGATGTACGAAACGCCTTTAAACCTAACTCTTTGAATAGCGCAATATCTTCTTTATAGTGATGATAAAAATCAATCGCTTCATGGTTAGGATAATTTTTTCCTTCAATAATTCCTTTTGTAATTTCTCGCGCTACGCCGTTTGCACCAGCTGTCATAACATCAGCAGTACTAACACCTTTTTTATCAACATTCCAAGCACCTTCAACTTGATGGGCAGCGACTGCTCCACCCCATAAAAAATCTTTTGGAAATTTATTTGCCATTTTTTGTCACCTCATTTTCTTAATTACGTTTAGTATAATTGGCAGCGTTTTATTCCTCAATAAACTTTAGGAACTCTGGCATCAGAATCAGTAAAAAGAAAAAAACACCATCCTGGTACCGCTTGTACCACATGGTGTTTTTGGTAACTTATTTTTGATGTAATTCATCCTCTTGCCTTTGTAAACGTTCTGCCAACTGCTCAATCAAGAAGATACAAGGGATCTGGCTCGTTAAATCTTCATGTTTTTTTACTCGCCTTACATCGACATGATAATCCAAAACATAATCTGACATCCGCCCCAGAGTAGAGTTGATATCCGAAGTAATAGCAATTGTTAAAAAATCATCTTTATTGCGAAAACCATTGGCCACTTCTACGACTTCATTTGTCATTCCTGAAACAGATAGTGTTACTAAAATATTATCACTGGTATTTTGTAATTTGGACATAATAGGATAAGTAGGGTCAATTAAAGGATAGCTATTATATCCAATGGATGCAAAGCGTCGTGCAGCATATTCACAAATTGATCCAGAAGCACCAATTCCAAAAAAGATAATATTTTCACAGTATTGGATTTTCTCTACGATTTGATTTAACTTACTTTGGATATCTCGTGGAAAACGTTCACGACTTAAAATAGTCAATGCCTCTTCAAAGCCTTCACTTTTAGCTGCTTGCACACTAAATTGGCTACGAAATTCGGTAAAACTCTCATAGCCTAGTTTTCGAATTAACCGCATAACAGAAGACGCTGAAGTATGGGATTCCTGTGCAATATCTCGGACTCGCATATAAGGAATTTTATCAGCATTGCTACTCATATAATGGTAAATTGCCTGATCTGTATCAGATAGTACGTTAAAATCAATGTTGCCAAAAAAACTCATCTTTTATCCTCCTAGAGCGGCCGACTTTTTGAGCACGCTTTCTTGACTATTCTACCTAAAAAAAGAAAAATCACCAATAGAAAAAAGATTACCGCTAAAATTACTCAGCTTATTTCTCAGAAAAGCTAGTGGATAAATCACTGGCTTATAAAGAAGTTGTAAGTATAAATTACATTATTTTGGTTAAAATAAAATTTTCTACTCCACCAAAGAGCACAACAGCCTTAGCAGATTGTGCTCTTTAGGAGTAATTATAATTAACTTGCAAACTGACTATTATAAAGATTGACGTAAAAATCGCCTTTTTTCATTAGACTAGCGTGACTACCTTGCTCGATAATAGCACCATCTTTCATCACCAAAATCAAATCTGCATTTTTGATAGTTGATAGGCGGTGGGCAATCACAAAACTCGTACGCTCAGCCGTTAAACGGTCCATTGCCTGTTGAATCATTTCTTCGGTACGGGTATCGACGCTTGAAGTTGCCTCGTCCAAAATCAACAGTTGCGGATTGGCAAGAATTGCGCGCGCAATCGTCAAAAGCTGTTGTTGTCCTTGAGAGATTTGACTGCCATCGGTTGAAATTATCGTGTCATAGCCTTTTGGCAATGTCAAAATAAAGTGGTGACATTGCGCTGCTTTTGCCGCAGCAATAATTTCAGTGCGACTGGCATTTGGTTGTCCATAAGCAATATTAGCTGCCACCGTTCCTTCAAAGAGCCATGTGTCTTGTAAGACCATACCAAATTTTTGACGAATCTCCCCCCTTGCAAAATGACGAATATTTTTACCGTCAACTTCAATTTGTCCTTTACTTAATTCGTAAAAACGCATCAATAAATTAATCATGGTCGTTTTACCCGCACCAGTTGGTCCTACAATAGCTACCATTTGCTTTGGTTTTACAGTGAAATTGACATCTTTCATTAACAATTGGTCTTTTTCATAACCAAAAGAAACGTGTTTGAAACTTACTTTTCCACGTATTTGGGATGGTAAGGTAGCATTTAGTTCATTTTCCTTTTCGCAAGGTAAATCAAGAATTTCAAAGATTCGCTCCAAAGCGGCAAAGGCACTTTGCAAACTGTTGATTACATAGGATACTTGTGTAATCGGTTCTGATACTTGATTTACATATTGTAAATAAGCTTGAACTAAACCGATTGATAACTGACCGTTAATAACCATTAGCCCACCGACAACTGCACTAATCACAAAGCCAAGCTGGTTAATTAGTCGAATCAAGGGATTAATAGCAAAACTGACAAATTGAGCTTTTTTAAAAGCCTGAAATTGGGCTTCATTCAATTTGTCTAAGTCTGATTCTATTTGCTGCTGGCGGTTATATGCTTTAATAACCAAATTCCCTGAATATGTTTCCTCGGCCTTTGTTCCAACGTAACCTAAAGCTGCCTGATTTTCCGAAAAATAATCTTGATTTTTCTGAGCTAAGAAATTCGTTAGCGCTAAACTCAGCAACAAAATGATCACGATACCAAAGGTCAGTAACGGACTAAGATAAATCATTAACCCCACCCCGATGATAATAGATAAGATTGCTGAAATCATCTGCATCAGTCCTACTTGTAAAACTTCAGATACTTTATCCAAATCAAGAGTTGTCCGTGTCAATATGTCACCTGTTTTATACTGGTCAAAAAATTTGATCGGTAAATGATTCATCTTTTGTGTCAATTGTTTTCGTAAGCGTAATGTTAATGTTTCTGCTACGCTTGCCATGGTGTATTCTTGCAAAAGCGAGAATAGCGCAATACCCCCCCATGCCAAAAATAATAATAAGACTGGCTGCCACAATACCCGTCTTAAGTTGGCTGTTGTTATTTCACCCGCACGTAATAAAGCAACAATGGTATCTAGCCCCCAGCCTAAAATTAAAGGTGTAATTGCCATTAATGTTGCAAAGAAAATGGCAGAAATAACAATCACTACAAAACGGCGCTTTTGCTCTAATAATAAACGAAATAGCCGCTGACCCGTTTTTTTGAAATCTTGTGGCATTTCGCGATTCTTTAACTCAACCTGCTTTGTGCTCATGTTTTTCCTCCATTCCTTGGGACTTGGCAAATTCTTGATAAACGCTGCAAGTTGTAATTAACGTCTCATGAGTACCTTGACCCACAATTTTTCCTTCATCTAATACGATAATTTGGTCCGCATCCTTAATAGTCGAAAGGCGTTGTGCTACGATCACAATTGCTGCATCTTTTAAATACGTTTTTAAAGCTTGACGTAATTTAGCATCGGTTTGATAATCCAGCGCTGAAAAACTGTCATCAAAGAAATATACTGCTGCTGGTTTAATCAATGCCCGTGCAATACTTAGGCGTTGTTTTTGTCCACCAGAAAAATTGTTTCCTTTTTGAGCAATTGGGGCCTCATACTTTTGTGGTAAAGAAGTGATAAAGTCAGCGGCTTGGGCAACTTCAGCGGCTTTAGCCACTTGCTCTTTTGTTGCCGCAGGATTTCCAAAAAGGAAATTATCGAAAATCGTACCACTAAATAGGAAAGCTTTTTGTGGCACATAACTGATTTTTTGTCGCAATGCTTCTTGCGTGACGTTTTTAATCGGCACCCCACCAAAGAGGATTTCACCTTCAGCCGTATCTTTAAAGCGCAATAGTGCTTTTGCAATTGTACTTTTACCAGAGCCTGTTCCACCAACAATTGCCGTCACACCTTTAAAAATATCAAAGGTAATATCAGATAAGACCGGCTCTTGTGCACCACTATATGTGAAATCAACCTGTTTAAAAGAAACAATCGGTTTATTATCTGCCAGCACAAATTCGGCTATATCACCATCCACAATTTCTTCATTTGCCGCTAAAACTGCACCAATCCGCTCTAACGAAGCGAGTGCTTTTGGTATCATCACAATTACCATTGCAGCCATAGTCAAAAACCATAAACTTAAAACAGTATATTCACTAATTGCAGTTAAACTGCCGATTGGCACCATACCTTGCATCACAAAAACACCACCAAAGGCTAAAACAGCTGTCATACCTAAACCCATCACTAAATTTACCGTTGGATTTAACACTGCAAAAAGTTTATTGACCGCAATCATAACTTCTGCATAACTGCTAAAAGTTTGATCCGTTCTTTTTTTCTCATCATTTGTTTTGTCAAACGCACGAATCACCCGAATACCGGTATAAAATTCCCGCAAAATCTGCATCATTTTATCCATTCGTTGCTGCATCACATCTGCTAAAGGAATAGCTTTTTTAATAACCAGCAGTGCTACAAGTGAAAATAAAGTGATCGAAGCAATGGGAATCCAAATAAACTGCCATGAAATCATCCCTGTCAAAACAATTGACGCCAAACAAATAAGGGGTGCTGGCACAATCATTTGAAAAACCATCATCAAAATTTGTTGAATATTGGTAATATCACTTGTGGTTCTGGCCAAAAGTGTTGGCGTCCCAAATGCATCCAAATCTGCTAAGGATAATTTCTGGGTTTTAGCTACTAATTTTTTTCTCAAAAAATAACCAAATCGACCAGCTAAAATAGCAGAGTAATAACTCGCGGCAATCGCAACTACGCCTGTGATAAGGGCAATCGCTAACATCAACAGCCCGTTTTTCCAAATTGCTCCTTGGTTTTGTGTCAAAATACCTTCATCAATAATTTCAGCGACATAATAAGGAATCAACAATGTTCCAACTGCTTGTGCTACCATTAAAATGAAGGTGACAAAGAACATCTTGTGATACTCTTTAAAAAAGATTTTAAATAATTTCATCTTTTTTCCCTCCTTCTCCTATGGTAGGATAAACTGTAACGTAACGTTACAGTCAAGACGGAAAGGAAACTTTTTGATGAAAAAATATTTAACCGTAAGTGAAATGGCAAATTATGCCGGCATCAGCCGCCGAACGTTAATTTATTATGATCAAATAAATCTCTTCAAGCCTGCAAAAATTGGCGCAAACGGCTATCGCTATTACGGCATTGAACAGTATTTTGAACTGGACGTTATCTTACTTTTGAAAAATCTTGACGTTTCACTTGATGAAATTGATACTTTTTTGAAAAATAGAAACGTTACTGCTGTTTTAGCTGGTTTCAAACGCCAAAAAGAAAAAGTCGACGAAGAGATAAATAAACTTAAACGCATTCGTAATTCCCTTGATAGTTATATTACACGCTACACTACCTTAGAAAATTTCGATTTAAAATCAATCACATATACCTACAGAGAAGCTGAGTATTTTGTAATCTCAGATATTATCGAAAACTTTGATGACATTGATGCTCTGCAAGTCTATGGGCGTTTTTATAATTCTGTTGACAGCAGCGATCTTTTTAGTGGCTATCCGATTGGTTTTTTAGTAGACGGTGCGGCGTTTTATGAAGAAAATTTTCATGCTGCGCCTTATCGTGCCTTAGTTAAAATTCCACCTGAACGCTTAGCCCATTACGAGAAACAACGTATCATACAACGACCAGCCGGTTATTATGTTTCTGGTTTTATGAAAGATGAAATTCATTATATTAATATTTTTAACAATCGCTTTCGTAATTACTTAAAAGATAATAATTTGGTTTTAAATGGCGATATTTGGGAATTGCTTTGGCAAGATGAAGCGGCCTCAGAAAATCCTGAAGATCAGATTTTTGAAGTCTTAATTCCCGTTAAACCAGCTAATTAAGCATATCCAAGCAAATAAACCGATATTCACTGCCAAAATAAAACCTCGTTAAAATCAGCTGATTCTAACGAGGTTTTTGGTCATTTAAAAAGAAAAAACTTCAGACCAAATTGATCTGAAGTTTAAAAGTTTAATGTAATTAAGCTTTGTTTGCTGAACCGAACCAGTCAATGTGTTCTTCAGCATCTTTAACGATAGCAGCTTTACCTGGTGCTAATAATTTACGAGGGTCAAAGCCTTTACCTTCTTGATCTTTGCCAGCTTCGATGTATTCACGAGTTGCTTTAGCAAATGATAATTGGAATTCAGTATTAACGTTAACTTTAGAAACACCCATTGAGATAGCTTTTTGGATTTGTTCTTTTGGAATACCTGAACCGCCGTGTAATACCAATGGTACATCATGACCAACAGCATCTGCGATTTCTTGTAAGTGGTCAAATGCAAGACCTTGCCAGTTTTCTGGGTAAACACCGTGGATGTTACCAATACCACATGCTAAGTAGTCGATACCTGTAGCAACCATTTGTTTACATTCTTCAATGTCAGCTAATTCGCCAGCACCGATGATACCGTCTTCTTCCCCACCAATTGAACCAACTTCACATTCAACTGAGATACCTTTAGCGTGTGCTTTTGCAACAACGTCTTTAGCTAATTTCAAGTTTTCTTCAAATGGTAAATGAGAACCATCGAACATAACTGAAGTGTAGCCAGCTTCGATACATGCTAAAGCTGCTTCGTAGTCACCATGGTCTAAGTGGATTGCAACTGGAACTGTAATATTCATTGATTCAACTAAGTCGTTGATCATGTTAACAGCTAATTTGTAACCACCCATGTATTTTGCTGCACCCATTGAAGTTTGGATTAGAACAGGGGCTTTTTTAGCTTCTGCTGCTTCCAAAATCGCTTGAGTCCATTCTAAGTTATTTGTGTTGTAACCGCCGACAGCGTAACCACCTTTACGGGCTGCTTTTAGAAATTCTGCTGCTGATACTACTGGCATAAAAAATTCCTCCTAAGTTTTAATAAACTTTATTTGTTAGGCATATCCTAACCAACGCTACTATTTTAGCAAATATTTCCTGCTATTACCACTAAAATGGCAGATTAATTCTTTCATAAAAAGATTGCACAAATTTAAATAGCGGCTGTTTTCAATAGTTTTTCTGAAAAACTTTGTTACATTCCGCTTTGCCATTGCTTTTTCCTTTCAAAAGATAACAACGCTAATTCTTTTTCTCTGCAAATTATTTCACAGACTTTTTTTAATTTTTTCGTCTATCTTAAAAAAAAGCAAAAAAATACCTGAAATTAGTTATGTGTCTACTCCTCTTTTTTAGCTAAAAGAACAGCTTTTTTCACAACATATTTCAGGTATTCCGTTTATTGATTTAACACGTTGTGACGAACAACGGATTATTGATTTTCTAACGCTGCTCCGACAAAAGCTTTAATTAATTGTTGCGGACGTGTTGGACGAGAAATTAATTCAGGATGGAACTGACAACCGACAAAGAATTTTTTATCTGGTAATTCAACAATTTCTACTAAACGATTGTCTGGTGAAACTCCGGAGAAGACTAAGCCTTCTGCTTCAAACATTTCACGATACTTGTTGTTAAATTCATAACGGTGACGATGACGTTCTTGCACTACTTCTTCATTTCCATAAGCAGCTGCAGTTTTTGTTCCTTTTTTCAACTTACATGGGTACAAACCTAAACGCAAGGTTCCGCCCATATTTTCAATATTTTCTTGATCCGCCATTAAATCAATAATATTGTTTGGTGTGTCTGGATTTGTTTCTGCTGAATTGGCATCTTTCAAGCCGACAACATTGCGGGCAAATTCAACACAGGCCATTTGCATACCTAAACAAATACCCAAAAATGGTACATCATTTTCTCGAGCGTAACGAATCGCTTCAATTTTCCCTTCGACACCACGGTCCCCAAATCCACCAGGAACTAAAATGCCGTCTGCATCTTTTAATACTTCCGCAACATTCTCTTTATTAACATCTGCAGATTGGATCCAGTCAATGGCAATATCAGAATCAAAAGCAAATCCAGCGTGTTTTAATGCTTCTACAACAGAGATATAAGCATCTGGTAATTCCACATATTTTCCGACTAAAGCAATTCGCGTTGTTTTCTTCAAGTTTAGGACTTTTTCTTCTAAAGCACGCCATTCAGTCATATCTGCTTCTGGTACATCTAATTTTAAATGTTCACATACAATTTGATCCATTTTTTGCGCTTGTAAAGCTAAAGGAATCGAATATAATGTTTCCACATCACGGGATTCAATAACAGCTTCTGGTGCTACATCACAAAATTGCGCCAATTTATTTTTAGTACTTTGGGAAACAGGTTGTTCTGTTCGTACTACCAAAATATTGGGTTGAATACCTAACCCACGTAATTCTTTTACACTATGTTGTGTTGGTTTAGTTTTCATTTCACCAGCAGCTTTTAAATAAGGAATTAGTGTCGTATGAATGTACATGACATTATCTGAACCAACATCAGCCTTCATTTGGCGTAGTGCTTCTAAAAATGGTAAAGATTCAATATCACCAACAGTTCCGCCGACTTCTGTAATAATTACATCAGAATCAGTAAGCTTCGCTGCACGCATAATTTTTTCTTTAATTTCATTGGTAATATGAGGAATAACTTGGACAGTGGCGCCTAAGTACTCGCCTTTACGTTCTTTACGTAAAACTTCAGAATAAATTTTACCTGTCGTAACATTGGAATATTTGTTTAAGTTAATGTCAATAAAACGTTCGTAGTGACCAAGATCCAAATCCGTTTCGGCCCCATCATCTGTTACAAAAACTTCTCCGTGTTGGTAAGGACTCATCGTACCAGGATCGACATTGATGTAAGGATCAAATTTTTGAATCGTCACCTTTAAACCACGATTTTTCAATAGACGTCCTAGCGAAGCGGCCACAATACCTTTACCAATCGACGACACAACGCCGCCGGTTACAAAAATATATTTTGTCATTAATTAAAAACTCCTTCTATATTTTTTTACAGGAAAAGCTTCTGTAAATAAAAGAAGCTCCCTATCCAAATTGAATAGGGAGCATATTTTCCAGAACTTTGACCCTAAAGTAATTAGGGTGCCCAAGTAGGATATTACAATCTCTACTATCTTTTGTCAATAACCCATTTTTATAAAAGGCTTTCATCTTAAGAAATAATTTAGTCGTCATTTCCCGTCAGTAAAACCGCCAGCTTATTCTGCTATATTCCAATGCCTCAGCTAAAAATGTGAGAGAATTTTCTAATTTTTATCTGCTTCCTCAAAATAACGCTAAAAACGTTTTCTTAAACTTAAACGCGCAATGGTTCTCTTTCTTGATAACCGGTATAGTTTGCAACGTGTAAAAGTTCCTTTGCATTTTTTATGCGAGTTTCAGTTGGTGGTTCAATGCCTTCCAAAGGATATTTCAAGCCCATTTCCTGCCATTTGTACTTGCCCATCGTATGATAAGGTAAGATTTCTACCTTTTTTATTACATCGATTCGTGCATTGTCCGCGCAATGACATCATCTTGTTGTTCTTTGGTTAACTTGATAAAGTTCACGGCATAACCGGATACCCGAATAGTTAATTGTGGGTATTTTTCTGGATGTGCTTGCGCATCTAACAAGGTATCCCGATTGAAGACGTTAATATTCAAGTGGTGACCACCTTTTGCCGCATAACCGTCTAACATTGTAGCTAAGTTTTCTTCTTGTGTTGCTTCATCACGACCTAATGCCTTTGGCACGATAGAGAAGGTATTGGAAATACCATCTAGTGAGTAGTCGTAAGGAATTTTCGCTACAGAAGACAAGCTTGCTAACGCACCGTGAGTATCGCGACCGTGCATTGGGTTAGCTCCTGGCGCAAATGGTTGACCAGCGCGACGCCCGTCTGGTGTATTTCCCGTTTTCTTCCCGTAAACAACATTGGAAGTAATCGTCAAAATAGAAGTGGTATGTTTAGCATCCCGATATGTTTTGTTACGTTTTACTTTTGTCATGAAGGTCTTCAATAAGTTCACAGCGATTTCGTCGACGCGATCATCGTTGTTCCCATATTTTGGATAGTCTCCTTCAATGATATAGTCTTCTACGATACCATTTTCATCACGAACTGTTTTAACTTTGGCATATTTAATCGCAGATAAAGAGTCAACGGCTACAGAGAAGCCTGCAATACCAGTGGCCATAGTGCGTAAGATATCGGTATCTTGTAATGCCATTTCAATACGTTCGTAGGAATATTTATCGTGCATGTAATGGATAATGTTTAATGTATTCAGATACAATTCTGTGATCCAGTCCATCATGGCATCGTATTTTTCAACAACTTCGTCGTAAGCGAGATATTCAGAAGTAATCGGCTGATATTTTGGTCCCACTTGTGCTTTTGATTTTTCATCAACCCCACCGTTAATCGCATATAACAATGTTTTCGCCAAGTTGGCACGCGCGCCAAAGAATTGCATTTGTTTCCCAATGCGCATCGCAGAAACACAACAAGCGATTCCGTAATCGTCACCCCAATGTGGACGCATTACATCATCGTTTTCATATTGAATTGCGGAAGTTTGAATACTCATTTTGGCACAGAATGTTTTGAAGTTATGTGGAAGACGTGTCGACCATAAAACAGTCAAGTTTGGTTCTGGCGCAGGCCCTAAGTTTGATAAGGTGTGCAAGAAACGGAAACTATTTTTTGTGACCATATGACGGCCATCTTCTCCGATACCCCCGATAGATTCTGTTACCCAAGTTGGGTCGCCAGAAAATAGAGCGTTGTAATCAGGTGTCCGCGCAAATTTAACCAAACGCAATTTCATTACAAAATGATCGACAATTTCTTGTGCTTCTTCTTCTGTTAAAACACCATTTTGTAAGTCACGTTCAACATAAATATCTAAGAAAGTTGATGTACGACCAAGAGACATTGCCGCACCATTTTGTTCTTTAATCGCAGCTAAGTAGCCAAGGTATAACCATTGGAAAGCTTCTTTGGCATTAGTAGCCGGTTGTGAAATATCAAAGCCATAAATCGTACCAAGCTCTTTTAATTCGTTTAATGCCCGTAATTGTTCATTTAATTCTTCCCGTTGGCGAATTACGTCATCAGACATCGTACCATTGCCACAGTTGAATAAATCTTTTTGTTTTTCTTTAATTAAGAAGTCTACCCCATATAACGCTACCCGACGATAGTCGCCAATGATACGGCCTCGACCATAAGCATCTGGTAAACCAGTGATAACGCCAGAGCGACGTGCTGCGCGCATTTCAGGTGTATAGGCATCAAAAACGCCTTGATTATGTGTTTTACGATAGTCACGGAAAATATGTGAAATTTCAGAATCGATTTCATAGCCATACGCTTCAGCGGCTTGTTCGGACATACGGATTCCACCGAATGGTTGTAAGCTGCGTTTGAAAGGTTTTTCAGTTTGGAAACCGACAACTGTTTCTAATTCTTTGTTTAAATAACCAGGGCCATGAGAAGTAATTGTCGAAACCACTTTGGTATCCATATCTAAAACGCCACCATTGTCACGTTCTTGTTGGTTTAATTCCATTACTTGATCCCAAAGTTTTGTCGTTGCTTCTGTTGGGCCAGCTAGAAATTCATCTGTGCCGTCAAATTGTGTGTAGTTGGCTTGGATAAAATCACGTACGTTCACTTCATTTTGCCAAGCTTTGCCTTTAAATCCGTTCCA